>WPCG01051562.1_pt1 | contig 639479 bp, 533 predicted proteins | sample 5403311 | NCBI WGS metagenome assembly WPCG01 (sample SAMN12869467, study PRJNA574797) | sludge metagenome | isolation source: wastewater treatment of Control | place: China:Beijing | collected 2019-05-17
TGCAGCATGCCAGCCGCGTGATTGGTGACTGGATACGCTTTTATAACCATCAACGGCCCCACCAGGCACTGAAGATGAAAACCCCGGCTCAAGCCTACGCTTTAGCCGCATAAGTTGAGCAGGTTCTGCTGGGTCATTACACTGGTGAGTTCGGGGCCGGTTCAGGCGAAGGTTCTCAGGGCGAGATACCTATATTAGATAAAAATGGTTCCGATAATGAAACGCATTAAGATAATGGCGCGGTTTGCAGGACGCGGATGGGGCCAGGGGGGGACGGAAACGATGTTTGACCGCGTCATAGGCCTGCCATGGCGCACGGATGGTCTTTCTATCCGGGGAGGGGCGGGCGGGGCGCAAGTGTGCCTTGGGCACGCTTGTGCCGCATCACGTCATGCTAGTGCGGAATGAGGCTGAATCGGGCAGCGGCGTGCCAGAGCAGCCAGGAGATTGGCGGGACACGTGCCTGGGCACGCGCAAGGCCATGCGGGAAGGCGGGCAGGCCTGGCCGGTTTATTTGATGGGTCAGTGTGGGGTCTTGACGGCGGAAGGCGGTTTCAGCGCTGGCGCGTTTGCCGGCGCAACTGCTCGGCAGAGACTTTGACCAGTTTGCCCTGTTCCACCAGAACAATGGCGGTATTGGTTTGTATGGCGAGTTGCCTGGCGGCTTCGGCCGCACGTTGCAAGGCAGCCATGGATGCCCGCAAGTCCGGGTTCTTGGCGGTCGAGATGTCTGCGTGGCTCATGAATTTTCTCCCCATTCCAATAATATAGGATGGCTACCGGAATTATCATACAGCGCCCAGTCATCGACTTGCTGGCGATAGTGCTGGATAAAGTTTTTCATGCCAGCAATAAAGCGTCTGCGAATGACGGGTTCAGGAATATGGTGGCCGCCTTGCCTGACTCTTTCTGCCACACGGGCGACTGCTGTGTCGGCATCGGACAGACTGAGAAAATACAGGCTGACGCGGTAGCCCAGCGTTTGCCAGCGTCGGATGTGGCGCAGATAACCATGGCCCGATAGTGTCGTTTCCAGCGCGAAGCTGGCGCCATCGGCGACGGATTGCTTCACTTCTTCGAGCATGAGACGGCCTGCCTTGATGGCAGCGGCTTCTGGTTCAAAGGGTGAGAGCCCCGCAGCGATAAGATCCGCGTTGATGAAGCGCAACACCCCGGCTTCGGCAGGCAGGAAAGAACGGGCGAAGGTCGTTTTACCTGCCCCATTTGGGCCAGCGATGATGATGATCTTTTTCCCGTTGTTCACGCAGTCCTCTTGATACGAATGCGCGCCCTGCTGTTTTTGCAGGATCTGCATGGACGCGCGCCATGCGGCGCGGAGCCTGCGCGCGGCAAGCATATTGTTGCTGTGGCGTGTGCCGCGGGCCTGCCTGATAAGCACTGCCTCAGCGTGCCGATATTAGGCTGTTCCTGCATTCACGGATAGGGCCACAGGCCCCAGGCGGCGCGATGGCCGCCCGAAGGCCTGATGGGTACCGTATCTATCTATGCGCGTTGCAGCAAGCGCGCGGCATCCAGCGCGAAGTACGTCAGCACGCCATCGGCCCCGGCGCGTTTGAAGCCGAGCAGGGATTCCATGACGACTTTGTCGTGGTCTAACCAGCCGTTCTGGGCGGCGGCTTTGATCATGGCGTATTCACCGCTGACCTGATAGGCGAAGGTGGGCACGCGGAAGGCGTCCTTGACGCGGCGCAAGACGTCCAGGTAAGGCATGCCGGGCTTGACCATGACCATGTCCGCGCCTTCGCGCAGGTCGGCGGCGACTTCGCGCAGGGCTTCGTCGATGTTGCCTGGGTCCATCTGGTAGGTTTTTTTGTCGGATTTGCCGAGGTTTCCGGCCGAGCCGACGGCGTCGCGGAAGGGCCCATAGAAGGCGCTGGCGAATTTGGCCGAGTAGGCCATGATGCGGGTGTTGATGTGTCCGGTATCTTCCAGCGCCTGGCGGATGTTGCCTATGCGGCCGTCCATCATGTCGCTGGGGGCAACAATGTCCACGCCGGCATGAGCCTGGGTGAGGGCCTGGCGCGTGAGCATTTCGACGGTGGGGTCATTGAGGATGTGGCCCTGTTCGTCGATCAGGCCGTCCTGGCCATGGCTGGTGTAAGGGTCCAGCGCGACGTCGGTCAGGATGCCCAGCTCCGGGAAGCGTTGCTTGAGGGCCCGGACGACGCGTGGCACCAGGCCGTCAGGGTTGGCAGCTTCCACGCCATCAGGGGTTTTCAGCGCCGGGTCGATGACGGGAAAGAGCGACAGGACGGGAATGCCGAGTTTGACGCATTCTTCGGCCGTGCGCAGCAGGCTGTCGAGCGTATGGCGGACGACGCCGGGCATGGAGGGCACGGGTTCGTCCGGGCCAGTGCCGTCGGCCACGAAGACGGGATAGATCAGGTCATCGACACTCAGGCTGTGTTCACGGACCAGGCGGCGGGAGAAGTCATCGCGGCGCAGGCGGCGCGGGCGGGACAGGGGAAAGTCGGCGGTGTAGGAGGGGGTGTGCGTCATGGCGGGCTCCAGGTGAGACCATGGGTTCATGGTTGCAGGCTGGGGCACCGGAGAAGCACGGCGGCGGCAGCCTGTGCGGTGTGAGGCGGCCGGTGCGCGGAAACGATGATCGCACCGGCGGGTAAATAGCCGTGTTCAGGGCACGAAGGTCGGAGAAATCCAGTTCTGGATCAGCAGCGTCGCTTCTTCCAGGCCGATGCGCTCGGGTGCGGAAAACGGCACCGTGTGCAGGGCGCCGATGTCGGCCAGATCCTTGCGCGCGGCATAGACGGCCTTGATGCGCTGGCCATAGGGCAGTTTGTCAGCCTTGGTGAGCAGCGCCAGTACCGGCCGGCCGGTCGGGGCGATCCAGTTCACCAGACGCCGGTCCAGTTCGGTGACGCCGCGGCGGATATCTATCAGCATCACGACGCCCGCCAGCGATGTGCGGGTGTGCAGGTAGCCGCCCAGGACATCGGCCCACTCTTCGCGGGATTTCTTGTCAACGGCGGCATAGCCATAACCCGGCAGGTCAACCAGATAACCCAGCTGGGCGCCGGGTTCCAGCGGGTCGGGGATGCCGAACAGATTGATGAGCCGCGTGCGGCCGGGCGTTTTACTGGAAAAGGCCAGGCGGCGCTGATTGGTCAGCACATTGATGGAAGACGATTTGCCGGAGTTCGAGCGGCCCACGAAACAGACCTCGGGTGGGCCGGGCGGCGGGAGCTGGTCCAGCCGGGCGGCGGAAACCGTAAAGGCGGCACGATGCAATAGGGACACGGGAAAGCCTGGAAAAAGGGATAGTGCGTATTGTAGTCTGGCCAGCGCCTGCCGCCGGATCAGTCGAAGACTTCCTCCAGGGTTTGGGCATCCAGCAAGCGTTCGGACCATTGGCCCAGCAATGGGATCGGTGCCTGGCCCAGCTTTGCCACCACGTCCGGCGGCAAGGTTCCGAATTTTCGTTGAAGAAGCCGTTGCAGGATGGCGACGCTTCCTTCAGTTCGGCCTTCGGTGCGGCCCTCAATCCTGCCTTCGGAGCGGCCCTCAATTCTGCCTTCGGCTCGGCCCTCAATCCTTCCTTCGTTTCGGCCCAATGTTCGCCCTTCCAGCCGACCTTCTCGTCGGCCTCGTCGTATGCCCAGCCGGTGGGCTTTCAGTTCCTCGTATTCTTTCCAGGTGTAGCGTTTGGTACGCAGCAGGGTGTTCAATTCCATCAGATCCTCGAATGGGGGTATCGCTTGATCCGGCAGGTTGCGGGGCAGTAGCACGTGCTGTAGCCAGGCCAGGATGGCGCGGCGGGCTTCCTGGTACTGGGGGGGCCTGCATCAATCGACCCAGCCGGTCGATGATGCGGGTGGTGTCATGCAAGCCATGGTTGTGCTCCAGCCGGAAGATCAGGCGGGCCAGGCTATCAGCGGGTAGTGATTGATTATGCGCTTGGGTACGGGCGTCTATCAACAGGTAGCGCTGGCGCGGCTGATAGGGGGTCAGGGGTGGCGGCACCGGGTCGATGAGCTCGGCCAGGTCGCGGCGCGCATGCCAGGGACGCACACCAGTGTGTATGACCAGCGGCAATACGGCGGGCAGGGTTTGCCGGGCCTTGAGGGGGGTTCTGGCCAGCAGGTCTTCATACAACAGGCTGCGGTAGGTCGTCAGCCGCAAGGCCATGGCGTGGTCGGTGCGCGACTGGAATTCGAGCATGAGTACCAGGAACAGCTCATGCCGGTCTTTGCGCGGAATACGCCAGATCAGGTCGCCATGGCGGCGCTGCAGGGTGTTGCTGATGAGTTCGCTGCGCACCGGTGTCATGTGTTCCAGGGCCAGGATATCAGTCCAGCCGCCATCCAGCGCCGGGACGATATCGCGCAGCAGGCTGCTGACGATGCAGGGTTGGCTGAACAGCAGTTTGTAGCCGTGGTCGGAGAGGGCCATGTGGATGTCCCGTGAACAGGGATGCCCACCATAGCCGGGGCGGCGCGGCTGGCGTTGCCGTTGTGAAAGGGTTTGTCCAGGGCGGGTTCTGCGCCTTGCCAGGCTGGTTTTGCCTGGCTGCCGTCACTAGTCTGTGCCGCCGGATAGCCGGCAGCGCTAGTACAGTTCCCGGTGCAGTCTGCCCGTGCGTCCCAGCAGTTGCCAGCCGGTTTCGTTTTCGCCCAGGCCGGGCAGTCCTTCCATGATGCTGTCCACCGCACCGGCGACGGCCTGCTCCAGGTGCCGCTTGTTGCCGCACAGGTACAGATGTGCGCCCTGGGCCAGCATGTTGCGCAGGTAGCCGCTCTGGTCGGCCATGGCATGCTGGACATAGTATTTGGCGCCGCCATCGCGTGAAAAGGCGGTATACAGGTCGGACAGCGTGCCGTCATCGAGCATGGCGCGCAGTTCCTGGCGATACAGGAAATCCTTGTCGCTGCATTTTTCGCCGAAGATCAGGCAAGTGTCGCGCCGCTTGCCACTGGTACGTATGTCACGCAGCAGGCCCATCAGGGGCGCGATGCCGGTGCCGGTGCCAACCAGAATCAGTGGAATACTGGTATCGCGCGGCAGGTAGAAGCCAGGGTTGGCGCGGCAGAAGACACGTATCGGATCGTCGCTGCGCAGCAGCCAGTTGGTGGCGCAGCCACGGTGTGTCCTGCCATTGCGCTCATGGATGACTTCCCGGATGCAAAGATCGACATGATCGCCACCAGCGGAAGCAATGGAATAGGCGCGCGGCAGGCAGGCCGGCAGGGCGCAGTTCAGCAGGGCTGCCAGCGGCACGGTCTGCGGGGTGCAGAAATCCTGCAGCAGATCGAGCAGGTCGGCGCCCCAGAGATAGCTTTCGAGTTCCTTGCGCTGGCTGATTTTCAGCAGGTCCTTCAACTGTTCATTGCCCGACAGCCGGGCCAGTTCGCGCAGCAGGCCTTTGCCGAGCTGCCGCAATTCCTTGCCTGCCAGCGCCTCTGCCGCCTCAGGTGTTCCATACCAATCCGCTAGGCCTTGCAACAGTGCCGGGTCATTCTCCGGCATGACATAGAGATTGTCGCCCGCGCGGTAAACCATGCCGCTGCCGGTGATGTCCAGGCGGATATGCCAGGCGCCGGGCAGGCTTTGGTTGAGCTGGCGGCGTTCGATGATACGGGCGGGAAATGCGGTGTTTGCGCCGTAGGCAGTCACTTGCAGCCGCAGTGCCTGGCCTGCCTGCGCGTTGCCTGCCAGCACTTGCTGCAGCACCGGTGTCCAGCGTTCGAAGAAGTCTTCGTAGCAGGCGTCGGCATCCACGCGCGGAATGCCGGCGTGCGCGCCACGTTCGCTCAGTGCCTGATCCAGCGTTTTGGTGAAGCCGCAGAAATTCGGGTAGGCGGTGTCGCCCAGTCCGAAAATCACGTAGTTCAGGCCATCCAGACGCTCGGCCTGCTGTACCTGGGCCAGGAAGGTTTCGGCGTTGCCTGGCGGGTCGCCATCACCGAAAGAGCTGGAAATGACTGCCAGCAGGGTGCCGGCAGGGAGACGGGTGGGCTCGATGTCGTTGAGCGCCCGCACGTCAGGCGCATAGGCCTGCAGCGCGGGCAGATCGCCCAGGCGCCGGGCCAGGGTACGGGCGTTGCCGGATTCCGAGCCGTAGCCGATCAGCAGATGTTCGATGATGGCGGGCATGATGCTTACTTGTCGTAGTACTCGTCGAATTGTTCCTTGGAGAATTCTACCGACTCGAAATCCTGCATCAGGTCGTTGATGACGCGGCGGATGCTGATGTAGGAATTGATATTGCCTTGTTCGTCATACAGGGGCTGCACGGTGGTGTCCACGACATAGACGCCGCCGCCCTTGCCGACGTTGGGGATGATGCCGGTCCAGATCTTGCCGGCCTTGATGGTGTCCCACATGTCCTTGTAGACGGCCTTGGGGACGGCAGGATGACGCACCAGGCTGTGCGGCTGGCCGATCAGTTCCTCGCGGGCATAGCCCGTCAGCTTGCAGAACAGGTCATTGGCGTAGGTAATGTTGCCTTGCAGGTCGGTGGTGGAAATGACGGCGACGTTTTCCAGGGCGGCCAGCAGTTTGGAAGAATCGAGGGTTTGGCTCATGGTAGTTCCTTGCTTGGGGTGGGTGACGGCTGCCACGCCAGGACGGGGTTCAAACCCGCACCGCCGCGGCCGGTGAAAATATCTTTCGGGCACGCTGCATCATAAGATGCATTTTCTATATATCTTATAGCCGATACATTTTAAGATGCAAGAAAAATACATCTTTTGATGTGAGGCGGCCACAGCCGCGGTGCGGCGCTGGCGCCTGGCGGGTGATTTGAGTACCCTTGGGATTTCCGGGCCGTGCCACGGCTGGCCTGCCGGAAGCGATGGAATACCGATGAGATTGACGCTGAAAACGGACTATGCCTTGCGCACGCTGATGTATTTGGGACAGCAGCGTGGCCGCCTGACGTCCATTGCGTCGGTAGCGGAGTTCTATGGCATTTCCGAGAACCATCTGGTCAAGGTCGTGCATGAATTGGGCCGCAAGGGCTTCATCGAAACCTTGCGCGGGAAGGGCGGGGGCATCCGCCTGTTGCGCCAGCCGTCTGACATCATCATCGGCGACGTGGTACGGGCCATGGAAGACGACATGGCGCTGGTTGCCTGCTTTGGTCCGCAGGAGCCCGAGCGCGCTTGCCTGCTGACCGATTCCTGTAGCCTGCAGGGCCTGTTGCATCAGGCCCTGCGAGCCTTCATGGCAACATTGGACGCCCGTAGCCTGGCGGATATGCTGGGCCATGCTTCCGCGCAGCGTGCGGAAGGCATGATTCCCCTGCAGGATGTGATGCGCGAGATCCAGGCGCAACGTCCCGGGAAGACGTCCGCGCCGGCCGTGGTTGACGATGCGTCTGGCAGTACGGTTGTTGGCGCGGCGGGGCAACCCGGCGACACGGCGTAAACGCCGCACCAGCCTTCATGAGCGGCGCGGACGGCGGTAGTGAGCCAAAGGCTCAGGGTGCGGCCACCCAGGGCTCGAACAGTTCCACGATTTCGTCCGTGCCAACTTCGCGATTGCCTTGGCGGGCCGCTTCGGACTGCCAGTACATCTTCCAGATCATGTCCATGCCGTCAATCGGATACAACAGGCGTATGCCGTCGTTCATGTCGGCGCGGCGCTGCCATTCGGCACGGATGCGTTTCCAGTAGTCGCGGCTATTGTCGTTCCAATAGCGGTAGCCACTATTGAAATTGAAGCCTTCAATGCGCTTGTAAGTGTTGACGCCGTGTTCCTGCACCAGCGTGGCGACTTCCTTGCCGTGCTCGCGGACGACCTTGCGGTTGTCCTGTTCGTGCAGCCAGCCGTCGCGTGTAATGCGGTGGCGGTTGACCATGCCCACGGCGTTGTAGTCGCTGCGGGTGCTGTATTCGCGGCGCGGCAGCGGCCGCCAGCCGGGGTCGGACGTCCACAGCGGTTCGCCGCTGTCGTAAGTCCATTTACCGGTGCCGCAATAGCGGGGAGCGTCGCTGACTTCATACACGCATTGCGTCCAGGCCCCAGCCGTCAATTCGGCGGGAATGGCTTCCCGGCGCCAGGTCTGGTCATCGGTGAATACCAGGCGGGTGGGCGCCTCATAGTGCCAGTCCTGGCGCCAGTGCTTGATGACGAAGCCCATGGTGCGGTGTACCAGCAGGTGCTGCAGGATGATGTCCTTGCCGTTGTCTTCTTCGACCAGTACCAGTTCGAAGGCGCCGCTGCGCTTGGGGGGCTTGGGTTCATAGCCCGGTGCGGGGTCGGTTTCGTCGAAGGCGAAAGTGACTTCATATTCGCCCTGCATTGCCAGGATGGCCTGACGGTCGCGCTCCAGCCCTTGCTGGGCCGAGATGGCCTGCAACTTGGCGGGGTCGTCAACGGTTTTGATACCGGAGGTGGAAAGACAGCCGCTGAGCGATAGCGCGGCAGCGAGCAGGGAGGCCAGACGTAGCATGCTTCTTGATGTCCAGGTGATGCCAGAAGGAACAGGGCGCCAGCCGGTGATAGTGCCGAGGCGCCGCGTCATGGAACAAATCAGGATCACGCTATGAAAAGCGTTCTCATTATTCGGGCCATATGATAAACGGGATCATTCTGTAGGCAATAGCATCCTGTCCGGCCAGGGGTAGTTCATACGCCCCAGGGGAAGCCGGACAAGAAAAAACCGGCAGAGGCTGCCGGTTTCTGAAAGGCCGGGTGTGCGCCCGGCGGGCTCACGCGTGGAGTCAGGCGTCTGGCGGCAGGATTTCGCCGGCGAACAGTTGCGGCACCTGCTCGCGCTCGCGGATCAGATAGGCCTGGGCGCCATCCACCAGCACCTCCGCGGCACGGGGACGGGTGTTGTACTGGCTGCTCATTACAAAGGCATAGGCGCCGGCGGATTCCACTGCAAGCAGGTCGCCCTGGCGCAACGCCAGTTCACGGTCGCGTGCCAGCCAGTCGCCGCTTTCGCAAACCGGGCCGACGATGTCGTACAGCTTGGCGCTACAGCCCGCCGATGGCGTACGCACCGGCAGCACGCCGTGCCAGGCGTCATACAGTGTCGGTCGGATGAGGTCGGTCATGGCGGCATCGACAATGGCGAAGTTCTTGGCTTCGGCATGCTTCAGGTACAGCACCTCAGTGACCAGAATGCCGGCATTGCCGACCAGCGAACGGCCCGGTTCCATGACCAGCTGCAGGCCGCCATGGCCGCGTGCGGCCAGGCGCAGGAAGACTTCATCGAGCAGGTCGCGCAGCGACAGCGGCTGTTCGTCGCGGTAGCGGATGCCCACGCCGCCGCCGATATCCAGGTGGTGCAGGCGGATGCCGTCAGCAGCCAGGGCGTCGATCAGGTTGATCAGCTTGTCCAGCGCATCCAGATAGGGCGAGATTTCCGTCAGCTGGGAGCCGATATGGCAATCCACGCCGACAATCTCGAGGCCCGGCAGCGCGGCAGCCAGGCGATAGGCTTCCTCGGCTTCCTCGATGGCGATGCCGAATTTGTTTTCCTTCAGCCCGGTGGAGATATAGGGGTGGGTATGAGCGTCGACGTCCGGGTTCACGCGCAGCGATACCGGTGCGGTCAGGCCCAGCCGGGTGGCAGTAGCCGACAGATGGCGCAACTCGGCCACTGATTCGACATTGAAGCTGCGCACGCCAGCGCGCAGGGCGGCTTCGATTTCCCAGGTCTGCTTGCCGACGCCGGAGAACACGACCTTGCCGGGATCGCCGCCGGCAGCCTGCACGCGCGCCAGTTCTCCGCCAGAGACAATATCGAAACCCGCGCCCAGGCGTGCGAATTCGCGCAGCACAGCCAGGTTCGAATTCGCCTTCATGCCATAGCACACCAGCGCATTGCGGCCGTCGATGGCATCCTCGAAGCGCTGCCAGGCGGCACGCAGGGCCGCGCGGGAGTACACGTATAGCGGCGAGCCATGCTGGCGCGCCAGGTCGCCGACGGGTACGCCTTCGGCATGGAGCTCGCCGTGCTCATAGTGGAAATAGGGGGCGCCGACGGGTTCGGGCAGGGAGGCGGGAACGCTGGTGGGTTGGCTCATGTTGCAGTGGAAGAGGTGGTCGCAGTCTGGGATTGCGAGGTCGGCAGGGACAGGGGGCCTTTGTAACCGCACGCGAGCAACTGCCCTATCAGGACGATGCTGGCTAAAATGCGGCAGGCCGAGCGTAAGCGGGCCAATGTGAACACTGGAAACTCCGTTAATGCGTGCAAGGTACGATTATGACTGAAACTGAATTCCTGGCGCGAGCCCATGCTGTGCTGGAAACCATAGAACGGCAGGTGGATGACTGGAATTCCACAGCCGATGTCGATATCGAAGCCAGTTTCAGCGGCAATGTGCTGACGCTGGTTTTCGAAAATGGCGAGCAAGTCGTCATCAACAGCCAGGCCGCCATGCGGGAAATATGGGTGGCGGCCCGCAGCGGCGGCTTCCATTATCGCCTGGTGGACGACAAGACCTGGCAGGACACGCGCGGCGGTCCGAATCTGGAAGACGCGCTGTCGCAAATCTGTTCGAATGCCAGCGGCGAAGCCTTGACGCTCAAACTCTGAGCAGCAAGGGCCGGGCATTTGAAACGGGCCACCATGGCGCCATTTCTGGCGTCATGGTGGCCCGTTGTGTTCTGGCGGCAAGGCTGTGCCGCCGCCAGAACAGGTCCGTCATCAGTTGTTGCGTTCCAGGCGGTTCAGCAACTGGCCCAGTTCGTCATTGCTCATCGAGGGCTGGTTCGTATCCGCATGGATGGGAATGGCTTCGCCCTCGGCCGTCGGCAGGTTCATCAGGAACTCGCCCAGGGTGTCCGGCGTCGGCAGGCCGACGCTGGCAATGGATTGCCCTGGCGGGAACTCTGCGAAGTAGATGTCGCCGTTCTCGAAGATCAGGCCATCGGGTTTGGACAGGCGGCTTTCCGGCTTGCCCTTGAGCGCTTGCGACATGAAGCTGACCCAGATCGGCATGGCGACGCCGCCACCGGTTTCACGCGAGCCCAGCGAGCGCGGGTTGTCAAAGCCCATCCAGGCGATGCCGGTCAGGTGGGGCGTATAGCCGGCGAACCACGCGTCGTGGGATTCGTTCGTGGTGCCGGTCTTGCCGCCGACGTCGTTGCGGTGCAGCGCCGCCCGTGCGCGGGCCGCCGTGCCCGACGTGGCGACGCCACGCAGCAGGTCGTCCATGACATAGGCTGTGCGGGGGTCTATCACACGGGCCTGCACATCGCCGGCGACGGCCGGGTTGGCACGCATCAGAATCTTGCCTTCGCTGTCGGTCACGCGCTGAATCAGGTAGGGCTCGACACGGTAGCCGCCATTGGCGAAGACCGAGTAGGCACTGGCCAACTGCAGCGGCGTTACGGCACCGGCGCCCAGCGCCATGGGCAGGACGGCGGGATGGCGGGCCGGGTCGAAACCGAAGCGGGCAATGTATTCCTGCGCGTAAGCCGGGGTAATGGCCTGCAGGATACGGATGGAAACCATGTTCTTGGACTTGTAGAGCCCGGTACGCATGGTCAGCATGTCCTCGTAGCCGCCGCCGTAGTTCTTGGGATTCCACGGGCGTGAGCCGGTCTGGGCGGCCGTCAGCGTGAACGGCTGGTCGGAAACCTGGGTGCCCGGCGTCAGACCGCGTTCCAGCGCGGCGGCATAGATGAAGGGCTTGAAGACCGAGCCCGGTTGGCGCCAGGCTTGCGTCACGCGGTTGAACTTGCCTCGGTCGAAGTCGAAGCCGCCGACCATGGCGCGAATGGCGCCATCATCCGGCGACAGTGCGACGAAAGCCGCCTGCACAGCCGGCATGTTGATCACTTCCCAGCCGTCGCCATTCTTGTGCAGGTGCACGACCGAACCACGGCGCAACTGTTCTTCAGGCTTGGCGGTGCTCGACAGCGCGCGGGCGACGATGGCCAGCGTTTTTTTGTCGGTGATCGTATGGATTTCCGCGGCATTGCGCGCCACGCGGATTTCCGTCGGGCTGGCGGACAGCACCACGCCGGTCAGCAGGTCATCGCTGTCCGGGTACTGTTCGATCACGCCGTCGAGGAATTCGTCGAATGCCGTGGCATTGTCTTCCAGCCCTTCGGGCAGGTCCAGTTGGGCTTCGGGGCCGGGGTAGCGCGAGCGGCGGGTGTAATCGAGCACGCCGTTGCGCAAGGCGCGGTAGGCCTGTTCCTGCTCCTGCGAGGTTACCGTGGTGTAGACATTCAGGCCGCGGCCATACAGGTCGTCCTGGTAGATGTCGAACAGCAGTTGGCGGGCCAGTTCGGCCACATACTCACCGTGCACGGCGTAACCGCCGGAACGTGAACCCTGCATGGAGCGCAGCTCAATGGGCTGCGCCATGGCGGTCTGGTATTCGGCCTCGGTGATGTAGCCGAGCTGGCGCATGCGGTTCAGCACGTAATGCTGGCGTGTCGTGGCGCGGGCCAGGTTGGCGATCGGGTTGATGCGCGACGGCGCTTTGGGAATGCCGGCCAGCATGGCGGCTTCCGCCGTCGTGATTTCCGACAGCGGCTTGCCGAAGTAGGTCCGTGCGGCGGCGGCAAAGCCGTAGGAACGGTGGCCCAGATAGATCTGGTTCATGTACAGCTCGAGGATCTGATCCTTGGTCAGGTTGGCCTCGATCTTGAACGTCAGCAGCAGTTCGTAGAATTTGCGCGAATAGGTCTTGTCGGATGACAGATAGAAGTTGCGCGCGACCTGCATCGTGATCGTGCTGGCACCCTGGCTCTTGGACATGCTGAGCATGTTGGTCAGGCCTGCGCGTGCCACGCCGCGCCAGTCAATGCCGCCATGATGGTAGAAGTTGTCATCTTCTGCGGCCAGTACGGCGGATTTCATGACATCCGGGATTTCGTCGATGCGCAGCACATTGCGGCGTTCTTCGCCGAATTCGCCGATCAGGACGTTGTCCGCGGTATAGACGCGCAGTGGCACGCGCGGCCGGTAATCGGTCATCGCGTGCAATTCTGGCAAGTTGGGCCAGGCCAGCGCCAGCGCCAGGCCGACCAGCAGCGCGACAGCCACGCCCAGGCCGGCGCAGAGCACAGCTGTTTTCATCAGGAAACGGCCCAGGGAAAACTTGCGGCGGGGCTTGTCGGGGGATTTCGAAGTGGCGGTTTTACTCATGACCGGGGATTTTAAAGGGCAGGCGACGACAGGACGGGCAAATTTTCGTTACGGCGCCCGGAATATGCTGTCCCGATCGCGCAGTTTAGCCCCCGCGACGCACGCCGCGATGGGATAATGTGCGAATGAATGCAATTTCTTCCTTGCCACCGGATTCGTCACCGGCGGCTTCATCCTTAGATGGCGAACGCGTAACTTGGTTGCATCATGACCTGCCGATTTTTCTGGTAGGCATGATGGGCGCGGGCAAAACCACCATAGGCAAGCGGCTGGCGCGTGCCTGCGGCAGGGATTTTCTCGACCTCGACCATGAACTGGAAGCCCGCTGCGGCGTGCGCGTGCCCGTCATTTTCGAGATTGAAGGTGAAGCTGGTTTCCGGCGGCGCGAAACCGCGGCCCTGGAAGAATGCACGCGTCAGCGTGGCATCATCCTGGCGACGGGCGGTGGCGCGCCGGTTGCGCCGGAAAACCGTGCGCTGCTCAGGCAGCGGGGTATTGTCGTCTATCTGCGCGCATCCGTCGATGAGTTGTGGCGCCGCACCTGCTCGGACCGCAACCGACCGTTGCTGGCGACCAGCGACCCGCGCACGACGCTGCGCGACTTGCTGGCCCGGCGCGAGCCCATCTACGAGGAAGTGGCAGATATCGTCGTCGATACCGGCAGCGTTTCGATTTCCCAGGTTCTGAAGAACCTGGTGCCGCTGTTGCAGAATATCGAAAAGGAAATCAGCCTGGCCCCGCCCGCCAGCGCCCAGGCCGGCCCGGCGCCTGGCCGCGAGTAAAGAACAGAACTGTCATTGAGAAGAGCACATGAACGTCGTTACCGTTGATACCCCTGGGGGCCAATATCCCATCACCATTGCGCCGGGTCGCCTGGACTCCCTGGCGGCGGCGATTCCGGCGGACGCGACGCGCGTGGCGCTGGTGACGAACCCCACCATAGACGCGATTTATGGCGACCGCGTGCGCCAGGCCCTGGCGGCCAGCGGCAAGCCTGTGTTCGATGTGATGTTGCCCGATGGGGAGCAATACAAGACCTGGGAAACGCTGCAACTGATCTTCGACGCCATGCTGCGCCAGAAATGCGATCGGCGCGCCGTCATCGTGGCCCTGGGGGGCGGGGTGACGGGCGATATCGCCGGTTTCGCGGCGGCATCCTACATGCGCGGCATCCGTTTCGTGCAGGTGCCCACCACCTTGCTGGCACAGGTGGACTCCTCGGTGGGTGGCAAGACCGGCATCAATCATCCGCTGGGCAAGAACATGATCGGCGCTTTCTACCAGCCGGTGGCGGTGGAGATTGACACTGACGTGCTGCGCAGCCTGCCAGCCCGGGAAATTTCAGCCGGTCTGGCGGAAGTGGTGAAGTACGGCCTGATCCTGGACCGCGAATTTTTTGACTGGTGCGAGCAGAACGCCCAGGCCCTGCGCGCGCTGGAGCCGCAGGCCATGGGCTACGCCATTCGCCGCTCCTGCGAGCTGAAGGCCTGGGTGGTGTCGCAGGATGAACGGGAATCGGGCCTGCGGGCCATCCTCAACCTGGGGCATACCTTCGGGCACGCGATCGAGGCTGGTCTGGGCTACGGCAAGTGGCTGCACGGCGAGGCTGTGGGCTGCGGGCTGGTGCAGGCGGCCGAGCTGTCTGCCGAGGTGGAAGGGCTGCCGCGTGCGGATGTCGAGCGCGTGCGCCAGGTCGTGGCTGCGCTGGGTTGCCCGGTGCAGGCACCGGACCTGGGCGAGCAGCGCTGGTTCGATCTGATGAAGGTAGACAAGAAGGCGGCGGCCGGTGAAATCCGTTTCGTCCTGACGCCGGAAATCGGGCGGGCCGTTACGCGCACCGCGCCGGACGGAGCCGTGCGCGCCGTACTTTCGCGTACCGTGGCCGACGGAGCGCTGGCGTGAGCGCCGAGCGCCTGGCCAGGCTGTTGCCCGCGCCGGGCGCCAACGGCCTGGGCGCCTATGCGTGCGACCCTGGCCGAACGCGTGGCCGGCGGGTGCCCGAGGCCCCGCCATCGAACCGCACCGAGTTCCAGCGTGACCGCGATCGTATTATCCACGCCGGCGCATTTCGCAGGCTTGAATACAAAACCCAGGTTTTCATCAATCACGAGGGTGACCTGTTCCGCACCCGGCTCACGCATAGCCTGGAGGTCGCGCAGATCGCCCGCACGCTGGCGCGCAGCCTGCATCTCAATGAAGACCTGATCGAGGCCATTTCCCTGGCGCACGATCTTGGGCATACGCCCTTCGGCCATGCCGGGCAGGATGAACTCAATGCCTGCATGCGCGAGCTTTCGCCGGAGGCGGGCGGTTTCGAGCACAACCTGCAAAGCCTGCGGGTTGTCGATGAGCTGGAAGAACGCTACGCGGAATTCAAGGGCCTGAACCTCTGCTTCGAAACCCGTGAAGGCATTCTCAAGCATTGCTCGGTGTCGCATGCGCGGCAACTGGGCGAGGTCGGCCAGCGTTTCCTGGATCGAACGCAACCTTCGCTGGAGGCCCAACTGGCGAATCTGGCGGATGAAATCGCCTATAACAACCACGATATCGACGATGGCCTGCGTTCCGGGTTGGTGCAGTTGCCGCAGTTGCGCGAAGTGCCGGTATTCGGACGTCATTATGCCGAAGCCTGCGCGCGCTACCCGGATTTGCCGGAGCGGCGGCTGGTGGCTGAAACCATACGGCAGATGATAGGCACCCTGATCCTGGACCTGACGGTGGCGACGGCCGGGCGCATTGCCGAACATGCGCCGGACTCCATCGAAGCCGTACGCGCCGCGCCCTTGCTGGCGGGCTTTTCACCGGCATTGCGGCGCGATAGCGATGAACTCAAGCGCTTTCTGTTCGAGCACCTTTACCGGCACTACAAGGTCATGCGCATGACGGGCAAGGCGCGCCGCATCGTGCGCGAGCTTTATGCTGCCTTCCTGGATGACCCGCGCCTGTTGCCGCCGGATTACCGGCGCCAGGGCAAGGCAGAGCAGGCCCGCGCCATTGCTGATTACATCGCTGGAATGACGGACCGCTATGCCATGCGCGAGCATGAACGGTTGTTCGATATGCGCAGGGTGGAGTAAGCCGGGCAGGGCTGCCCGGCAGCCGCCTGCGGCGTTTCAACCCGCGTTGCGGTTGAATACCGGCATGGGGGCCGATTGCCGCAGCACGGCTTCGCTCAACCAGGCCGCGGCACGGTAGGCGCGGCGCGCCACCAGGTCTGCCGGCAGTTGGCGGTAATCATCATTGAATACTTCGAAACTGTACGGACCGGTGTAGCCGATTTCGTGCAGCCGCATCACGATGTCCGTCAACTGGGCATTGTGCGGGCCTTCGCCGGGAAACACGCGGAAGTGGCGGGCAGCGGCGCGGCGCTCGCTGGCCGTATCGACACTGTGCCAGAGAAAATCGGCCAACTGGACGAGGAAGATTTTTTCCGGGGAAATGTCGCTGATGGCGGCCAGCGGCGTGGCTGTTGCGAGGATATGGTATGAATCCAGCACCAGCCCGAGGTTGGGGCTGTCTGCTGCTTCGACGATATCCCAGGCCAGGCGGTAATCGTTGACGGTGCGCGCCCAGGAAATGGCTTCATAGGCGATACGTATGTTCAGCGGAATGGCCAGCGTGGCCAGTCGCCGCAGGTCAGTGGCGATGATGTCCTGGTCCTGGCTGGCATGGCCTGAGGTAGAGGCGCTGGCAATCAGCACCCGGCAATCCAGCGCCTGGCACAGTTCCAGCAGATGCTTGGCGATGTCCGTCTTGTATTCGCGCAACAGGCCGGGCAGGCCTTCGTAGTCGCGCAGCGCCTGCAGGGCGTTGACTTCCAGGCCGCTGCGGCGTACCAGGCCGATGGCGTCGTCCAGCCCCTGCGGATGCTCGACCAGGTCACGGGCGGACAGGCTGATGCGGGTGAAGCCGCTGGCCTGTGCGGCAGCCAGACGGGCCTGCAGCGGTCCGGCCAGCGAAACGCTGTCTATGCCGAATTGTCCGATGTTCATGACGCCGCTCCCGGGCTGTCTTCCAGCTCTCGCACCAATTCGAAGTGCACGCCATCCAGGTAGGCCTGGGTCAATGCGCCGCGTTCATCGCTGTGCAGCAGCGAGGACTCCACGAAATCCAGGCCGTTGCGGCGCATTTCCGCCACGCTGGCCAGGACGTCTGGCGTGGCGAAGGCCAGGCGGTGCAGCTGTTCCACCGGGTGGGCACTGGCGGCGTCCGGCGTGGGTTCTATCAATTGCAGGAAAAAGCGGCGGCAGGGGCTTTGCAGGACCCGTCCGCTGGGCAGGTTGCCAAAGCGCGTGCCCGGCGGCAGGGCGCTGAAGTCGAGCAGGTTTTCGTAGAAGGCGATCCAGTCGTCCAGGCGGCCGATGCCGACATACTGCACGATGCCGAAGAAACGCAGCGGCGTGGCCAGCGGGCGGCGTGCCGCCGGTACATCGACGGGAACGAAGTCGACGTCGTAGATGGAGAATTCCTCGTAGCGGTCGACGAAATAGATCTTGCTGGCGCCTACGCCCCGAATGGCGGGAATATTCAACTCCATGGCTTCGACCTGGGGGGCGACAGGCCAGGCGCCACGTGCCGTGGCGGCGCGCCAGGCGGCGCCTGCGTCGCGCACGCGGAAGGCGATGGCCGCGATCTCTGGCATGGCGGACGGATAGGCGGTGCTCAGGCCTTCCTGGGTATGGGCGTTGACGATGACGTTCATGCCGCCCTGGCGGTACAGCAGGACTTCACGGGAACGGTGGCGTCCGGCAAGGTGAAAGCCCAGTTTTTCCAGCAGCTGCCCGAAAGCCTGCGGGCGGGTGGTGGCGTATTCGATGAACTCAACGCAATCCAGCCCCAGGGTATTGCGCAGCTCGCCGATGGCTTCACGATCCGAAATACCGTTCATAGGGTAAAACTCCTGTTGCGAATGAGAGGGGGCTGGCGGGTGCGAGCCAGCACTATATTGCCATGGAAAGCACGCGTTGCAGATACGGGGCCGTGGGGCTGTCCGTGGCTGCGATGGCTTCCGGCGTGCCCTGGGCCACAATCCGCCCGCCGCCCTGGCCGCCTTCCGGCCCCATGTCGATCACCCAGTCCGCTGTTTTGATGACATCGAGATTGTGTTCGATCACCAGCACGGTATTGCCTGCCTCGACCAGCTGGTTGAGTACCTGCAGCAGCATCTGTATATCCTGGAAGTGCAGGCCGGTGGTGGGTTCGTCCAGGACGTACAGGGTTTTGCCGGTACCGCGCCGCGCCAGTTCCAGCGAGAGCTTGACGCGCTGGGCTTCGCCGCCCGACAGCGTAGTGGCGCTTTGTCCCAGGCGGATATAGGACAGGCCGACGTCCGCCAGGGTTTGCAGCCGCCGGGCAATCGCCGGGACGGCTTCGAAGTATTCCAGTGCCTGTTCCACGGTCAGGTCCAGCACTTCGCTGATGTTGCGGCCGCGATAGCGGATTTCCAGGGTTTCACGGTTGTAGCGCTTGCCCTGGCAGGTGTCGCAAGGCACGTACATATCCGGCAGGAAGTGCATTTCGACCTTGACCACGCCGTCGCCCTGGCAGGCTTCGCAGCGGCCGCCCTTCACATTGAAGCTGAAGCGGCCGGGGTCGTAGCCCCGTGCCCGCGACTCAGGCACCCCGGCGAACAGTTCGCGCATGGGCGTGAACAGGCCGGTGTAGGTGGCCGGGTTGCTGCGCGGGGTGCGGCCGATCGGGCTCTGGTCGACGGTGATGATCTTGTCGAAGTGCTCCAGGCCGGTGATGGCCGCATAGGGGGCAGGTTCTTCCTGGGCACGGTTCAATGCCATGGCCGCCACGCGGGCCAGGGTGTCGTTGACCAGCGTGGATTTGCCGGAACCGGAAACCCCTGCGACGCAGACGAGCTTGCCCACGGGCAGGCGCAGGTCGACATTCTTCAGGTTGTTGCCGGTGCAGCCCGACAGTTCCAGCCAGCGGGTATCGTCATCCACGGCACGGCGCTGCGGGACAGCCACTGCACGCGTGCCATTGAGATACTGGCCGGTCAGGGAGGCGGGCTGTGTCTGGATGTCGGCGGGCGTGCCCTGGGCCGTGACCGTGCCGCCGTGCTCTCCTGCGCCCGGTCCCATGTCCACGACCCAATCAGCCTCGCGGATCATGTCTTCGTCGTGTTCGACGACGATGACGCTATTGCCCAGGTCGCGCAGGTGCTTGAGCGTACTGATGAGGCGGTCGTTGTCGCGCTGGTGCAGGCCGATGGAGGGTTCGTCCAGCACATACATGACGCCGGTCAGGCCGGAGCCGATTTGGCTGGCCAGACGGATGCGCTGGGCCTCGCCGCCGGAAATCGTGGTGGCGCTGCGATCCAGGGACAGATACCCCAGGCCGACATTATTAAGGAAGCGCAGCCGGGCGCTGATCTCGTTGACGATGCGTGCGGCGATTTCCTGGCGTGCGCCTTCGAGCGCGAGGTTGTCGAACCAGTTCTGGCAGGCGGCCAGCGGCATGGCTTCGACCTCGTAGATGGCCAGGCCGGTTTCCTGGCCCAGGCGTTTGCCTGGCGGCATGTCATGGCCGATACGGACATGACGGGCCTCGGCGCGCAGGCGCGAGCCGCCGCATTCCGGACAGGTCTGGATGCTGCGGAATTTTTCCAGCTCTTCACGGACGGCCGAAGAATCGGTTTCGCGCCAGCGCCGTTCCAGGTTGGGAATAATGCCTTCGAACGGATGGCGGCGCACAGTGCTGCGGCCTTTCTCGTTCAGATAGGCGAATTCGATTTCTTCGCTGCCGGAACCGTTCAGCACGATCCCGCGGACGTCTTCTGGCAAGGCTTCGAACGGGGTTTCCAGGTCGAAGCCGTAATGCGTCGCCAGGCTGTTGAGCATATTGAAGGCAAAGGCATTGCGCCGGTCCCAGCCCTTGATGGCGCCGCTTGCCAGGCTCAGTTCGGGAAAGGCGACGATGCGCTTGGCATCGAACACGCCGACCTGTCCCAGCCCATCGCAGCAGGGGCAGGCACCCATGGGGTTGTTGAAGCTGAACAGGCGCGGTTCCAGTTCTGTCAGCCCGCGGCTGCAGACGGGACAGGCATAGCGGCTGGAAAATACCTGTTCGGCATTGTTGTCCATATCCAGCACCAGGATGCGTCCCTGGGATAGCGCCAGCGCGGTTTCCAGGCTTTCGGCCAGGCGCGAGCGCACGCCTGCGCGTACACGCAGGCGGTCCACCACGACATCCAGGCTGTGGCGGGTGTTGGGGTCCAGCGCCGGCATGGAGTCGATGTCCGTCATCTCGCCGTCCAGGCGCAGGCGTACATACCCCTGAGCTTGCAGATTGGCACATTCGGCTTCGAAACTGCCCTTGCGGTCGTGTGCCACGGGCGCGAGAATGGCGATGCGGCTTTCTTCCGGCATGGCGAGCACGGCATCGACCATCTGCGCGACGCTTTGCGCTTCCAGCGGCTCGCCATGTTCGGGGCAATAAGGTGTGCCAACTCTGGCATACAGCAGGCGCAGATAGTCGTGGATTTCTGTTACCGTGCCGACGGTGGAACGCGGGTTGTGGCCTGCGGATTTCTGCTCAATGGCAATGGCGGGCGACAGTCCCTCGATCAGGTCGACGTCCGGCTTGTCCATCAGTTGCAGGAACTGGCGCGCGTAGGCCGACAGGCTTTCGACGTAGCGCCGCTGGCCTTCGGCATACAAGGTGTCGAAAGCCAGGGAAGATTTGCCCGAACCCGAGACGCCCGTCATCACCACAAGCTTGTGGCGAGGCAGGTCCAGGGAAATGTTTTTCAGGTTATGGGTGCGTGCGCCGCGTATGCGAATTTCATCCATCCGGTAGTCACAGATGCGTAGGCCAACTTGGTACTATAGCGCCCTTCAATGTAGTACGTAGAGGAGAACGGCATGGCGTCGGTCAACAAGGTCATTATCGTGGGCAACCTGGGGCGCGACCCCGAAGTCCGCTACAGCGCGGATGGCGCGGCAATCTGCAACGTATCCGTGGCAACGACTTCTCAATGGAAGGACAAGGCAAGCGGCGACCGCCGCGAGGAAACGGAATGGCACCGCGTGGTGTTCTACGGCCGACTGGCCGAAATTGCCGGTGAATACCTGCGCAAGGGGCGTTCCATTTATCTCGAAGGCCGCCTGAAAACCCGCAAGTGGACGGACAAGGACAACATCGAGCGCTACACCACGGAAATCGTGGCGGACCAGATGCAGATGCTGGGTGGCCGTGAAGACGGCGGTGCCGGTGGTGCTGGCGGCAGCTATGGTGGTGGCCGTTCCGGTGGTCCCGATTATGGTGATTCGGCGCCCGCACCGCGCCAGGTGCCGCAACAGCGCCAGGCGCCGCAGCAATCCGCACCGCGTCCCAGCCAGGCGGCGAACCTGGCGGACATGGACGACGATATTCCGTTCTGAGGATGGCCGTGGCGTGCTGCCGGCGGTAGGCTCCTGTAGCGGGCGCCAGACCGCCAGGCGCCGCTGCGGATGTCATGCAGTGCCACGGTCGCAGAAGCGGCCGCTGCAGGCCGGCCTTGTGCCGGCCTGTCTGTTTTTTGCATCAAAGTCTGGGCAGTTGGCGCTCAGAACGTCTTGCGCAGTTTCCGGTCCAGGGAAATCAGGCCGCCACCGAAGGCTGCGAAGAACAGGCAGCCGAAGGCCCAGAGGCTGGATAGCTGGACGGCCTTGTGTTGCAGCGTCGAAAGCAGGGCGGCACCGCCATCGGCCAGGCGCCGCGCACCGTTGGCGGTGACCAGCGTGGCGGTTTCCTTGATGGCGGCGATGCCGTCCGGACTGAGCAGCGGTTCGGCGTCATACGGGAAGTGCAGGTGGTACCAGACTGTCGTGAACAGCATGACGGCATTGGCCAGCGCGAAGGCCCGGGTATAGAACCCGAGCAGGATGGCAATGCCGCCCACGACCTGCACAATGGCCAGGAGCGGTGAAAACAGCCAGCCGGGGTGAAAGCCAATGTTTTCGACAAAGCCCACCTGGCCCAGCGGGTCCAGGATCTTGGGCCAGCCTTCGATCAGCAGCCAGCCGCCCAGCGCGACGCGCAGCAGCAGCCAGCCCAGGGGCTGGGCGAACTGGTTATAGAAACCAGATAGTTTGGGGATAATCAGCTGGTCTGGCGAGGTATTGAAATCCAGCGGTGTTTTCATGGAACTCTCGGTATGAAGGAAGGAATCGACCAGCGGCAGAGTATCCCGCCGTTGTTGCTGCAATTCTTATAATGATTGAGGATCATTTGCCAAAGCGCAAGCTTTAGTTGCGCATGAATACATGCCTGCCGGCAAGGCTGTTGCCGGACAATGGCGGCGTGCAGGCTGCTTCGTCCCGCCACCATCGGCTGGCCCGGGGGCGCAACCGTGCATGCCATGGCCATGGTCGTGACATGCCTACTATATGGTTAAAAATGATAAGTACATTGAGCAGTGCCGATATCGCCGCCCGCGCACCGCGCTTTGCCTTGATTCCGGTAGGCGCCTTCGAGCAGCACGGCCCTCATCTGCCGGTGACGACCGATACCCTGATTGCCCAGGCCATCGGACAGGCGGTCTGCGAGCGCGCCGGCGGCATGCTGGTCAGCCCGGTGACGGTCAGCTGCTCGCATGAACATGCCGGGTTTCCGGGTACGGTTTCGGTGTCGGCGACGACGCTGGCGATGCAGGTCCATGACATGGCCGATTCCCTGGAGCAGGCCGGGTTTGGCCTGGTGGTCGTGCTGAATTGCCATGGCGGTAATTATGTCTTGTCCAATGTGGCGCAGGAACGCAACGTGAGGCGCCCGCGCATGCTGCTGTTGCCAGCGCGCCAGCATTGGGAAGCGGCAGTGGCCCATGCCGGCGTGGAAAGCAGCCCGAGCGCCGACATGCATGGCGGCGAGATCGAAACTTCCCTGCTGCTGCATCTGTGGCCTCAGGTGGTGCGCGTGGATCTGATCCAGGACCATGCCGCGCCGAACCGGCCCTTGCTGACGTTCCATGGCATGCGCCACTATGCCGAGCAGGGCGTGATCGGTTTCCCGTCGAGGGCGACAGCCAGGAAAGGCCGGCTGCTGCTGGAAAAAATGGCAGAGCTGCTGGCAGGTGAGATCTTGTCGGCGCTAGAGCACGTCGGGCGTTCCCTTGATGGCCCAGCCGCCATCAACCGATAGGGTGGTGCCTGTAATGTAGCTGGCCGCTGGCGACACCAGGAAGGCGGCCGCAGCGGCGATTTCCTCGGGTTCGCCCAGGCGGCCCAGGGGCGTGCGGCGGGCAATGGCCTGCATATCCAGTGCCCCCTTGTCCTGCAGGGCCAGCGTCAGCGCGGTGGCGACATAGCCAGGGGCAATGGCATTGACGCGTATGCCCTGGTTGCCCCATTCGACTGCCATGGCGCGCGTCATGCCGAGAATCCCGGCCTTGGCGGCGCTATATGCATTGCGGGCGGGAATGCCGACGAAACTGGCAATAGAACCGGTATTGACGATGGCTCCCCGGTTGCCGCGCGCATCTGCTTGCTGGCGCAGCATATGGGTGGCGACGGCCTGGCTCATCAAGAAGGCGCCGCCCAGGTGCACTGAAAGCAGGCGGTTGAAGCCGGCGGCGCTTTGTTCCAGCGTGGGCGCGGCCTGTTCGCCTATGCCGGCGTTGTTGATCAAGGCATGGATACGCCCGAAATGCGCAATGGCAGCTGCCATGGCGTCGCGCACGCTGTCCTCCCGGCTGACGTCGCAGCCCAGCCCCAGGTGGGCGGGCCCCAGTTCAGCGGCGCATTGGCTGGCTTGGGCGGCGTCCAGGTCGAGTATGCCTACCCGCCAGCCGCAGTCCGCCATATGTCGGGCGGTCGCCCAGCCTATGCCTTGGGCCGCGCCGGTGATGAGGATGGCGGCAGGGGAAGAAATCGCTTGCATCGTTGTCTCCTTGGTTTTTTTGCAGGACGGGCGAAATCCGTGATAGAAATAGCATTCCAATATTGAATCATGTTCCAGTTTTGGCGTCGTGGGTAGGGGCAGCCTGGCCGGATGACAGGAAAAGGCCGCGCCGCGATGCGTTCCGGATGGATGGCCAGTGAAACCGAATACGAGCCTGCCGCTGCAGCATGATGAGTCCTTGCCCGACGTTAAATACCTGCGTTTTCTCGATACGCTGTACCGCACCCGGCGCCTGAGCCGCACGGCGGAACTGTTGGGCCAGAGCGCGCCAACCATGAGTATCTGGCTGGCAGCTTTGCGCGAGCAGCTGCGCGATGCCCTGTTCGTGCGCACGCCCGGGGGCATGCAACCGACGCCACGCACCGAATCCCTGATGCCGCTGGTGCGCAACGCACTGGATTCATTGCGCGGCATCGTGGCCGGCCCGGGCAGTTTCGACCCGCAGACGGCCGAGAGGCAGTTCCGCCTCTGCATGACCGACGGCAGCATGCTGACTTTGCTGCCACGAATCCTGGCGCACCTGCGGCTGCAAGCGCCCCAGGTCAAGCTCAAGGCCATCAAGATCAATGCCAGAACGCCTCGATTGCTGGAAAGCGGCGAGGCCGACCTCGCGCTGGGCTTCGTGCCTACACTGGCTACCGGTTTCTACCAGCAGGCGCTGTTCGACCAGGTATGGGTGTGCCTGGTCAATCCGGACCATCCCGTGATCGGCAAGCGGTTGGACTTGGAAACCTACGCGCAGGCGCGCCATATCGAAATTCCCGGCGGCACTGGGCATGCCATGCTGGCCGATGCCCTGGCGCGGCACCAGGTCATGCGCCGCGTCGCACTGGAGATCCCGGTATATCTGGGAATACCGGCGATCATTTCGAGCAGCGACCTGATCGCCACCGTGCCCAGCCTGACTGGCCATACGCTGGCGCGCCGCTCTGGCCTCAGCATCCATCCCTGCCCGGTACCTGTGCCCCCCTTCACCGTCATGCAGTACTGGCATGAGCGCGTGCACCTGGATGCCGGCCACCGCTGGCTGCGCCAGGCGGTGCACGAGGTTTGCGCCGACCGCACCCGCACGCCTGTTCCGGTCTGATCCGGGAGCAAGGCGCAAGTTTGCCAAAGACAAACTTGCACTTTGCCTCTGCCCCGGTGCCAGCTATGGCACGGCTTCCTAGAATTCGCAAAAAACAAGGAGGCAGCTATGAGGGTATTGGTGACCGGGGGCAGCGGGTTTCTGGGTGCCTGGGTCGTGCGGCAACTGGCGGCGGCAGGCGTGACGCCCGTGGTGTTTGACATGAGCGGCGCGCGCGACAAGGTGGCGCAGGTGGCAGGGGCTGAGCTGGCACGCGACCTGGTCTGGGTTGTGGGTGATATCCGCCGCTCAGATGAAGTCATGCTGGCGGCTGAAGGGTGCAAGGGCGTTATCCATCTGGCCGGTATGCTCACGCCGGAGTGCTCGGCAGACCCGGTGCTGGGTGCCGAGGTCAACCTGATCGGCACCCTCAATGTGTTTGACATGGCACGCCGCTCCGGTATCGGGCATGTGGCCTACGCCAGCAGCGCCGGTGTCTACGGCCCGGAAAGCAGCACGATGCCGCAGCCGGCCACATTCTATGGTGCCTACAAGCTGGCCTGCGAGGGCGCGGCCAGGGCCTATTGGCGCGACTATGGCATTTCCAGTATCGGCTTGCGGCCTTTCGTGGTCTATGGGCCGGGTCGCGAGGGGGGGCTCAGTGCTGGCCCGACATTGGCCTGCCGCGCCGCGGCCCTGGGCGAGGCATACCGCCACCCCTTCACCGGCAGCTGTGGCCTGGTGTATGTCGAGGATGTTGCGGCTGTCTTTGTGCAAGCGGCCTTGCAGGCCACACCGGGCGCGCAGGTGTTCAACATGGGGGGCGAGGACGTAGCTGTTGCAGCCTTGCTGGATGCCATCCGGCAACAGGTGCCGGGTGCCAGCCTCAGTGCGCACGGGCCTGCCCTGCCAATTGCGGCCGGGCAAGGCGCGGCGGGTCTGGACGACTGGTTTCCGGGGCGGCCACGTACGGGGCTGGTGGCTGGGCTGGCGCAGACCATCGCCTATTACCGCACCGCAGCCGCCGTGCCAGCGGCCAACCCGGAGCAACCGGCATGAACATGGAAAAACGTGGGCGCGTCGCGCTGGTGGCTGGTGCGGCTGGCGGTATCGGGGCAGCCGTGGCGCAGCGGCTGGCGCGCGAAGGCGCTGCGCTGGCGCTGCTGGACCGGGATGTGGAGCGGGTGATGGTCCTGGCAGACAGTTTGCCTGGCAGCCTGGCGCTGGCCTGTGACTTGACGGACGAAGCCGAGGTGGCCGCGGCGGTCGGGCAAACCGTGGCGCACTGGGGGCGGCTGGATATCCTGGTGCACAGCGTCGGGCTGATCGGTTCCTCGCTGCCGGTGCATGAACTGCCGGTCTGCGACTGGGACCGCATTATGGCGGTGAATCTGCGCAGCGCATTCCTGTGCACGCGGGCGGTCGTGGCTCCCATGCTTGAGCACGATTATGGCCGCATCGTGCATATCGCTTCGATTGCGGGCAAGGAGGGCAATGCGCAGCAATCGGCTTACTCCGCATCCAAGGCGGGGGTCATTGCGCTGGTGAAGTCGCAAGGCAAAGAGTTGGCGCGCACGGGCATACGCGTCAATGGCATTGCGCCTGCAGTGATACAGACCGCGCTGGCCGAACAGATGACACCCGAAGTCAAGGCATCGGTGCTGGCGCGCATTCCCATGGGCCGGCCGGGTGAACCGCAGGAAGTTGCCGGCATGGTGTCCTGGCTGGCGTCGGACGAATGTTCGTTTTCCACTGGCGCGACTTTCGATCTTTCAGGGGGCAGGGCGACGTACTGAGTGCCGGTGCCGGAAGACGGGCCGGGCAGCAAAGGCGCGGCGGCGGGCAGGGTGCCACCGCTGCGCACGATAAAAACCAAAGGAGACAAACATGAAAAAAGACCTTCTTCGCATGGTGCCGGAAGCACCGGCTGGCCGCCGCCAGTTTCTCAAGACCTGCAGCGGCGCCACGGTGGCGGGCCTGGCGGCGGGCTTGGCGCTGCCGGTATTGGCGCAGGCCAAGACCATCACGCTCAAGGCCGTGGTGCAGCACCGCAATGGCGAGTCCTACAAGAAATGGGCCTGGTTGCAGGAGCAGGTGGCGCAGCGCAGTAATGGCAGGCTGGCCATAGAGATCACCACCATCGGTGAACTGGGCCTGGGCGGCTCCGAGATGCTGCGTGTGCTCAAAAGTGGGGTCATCGACATGGCCGAGGTGCTGCCTGGCTACGTCGCCAGCGATTTTCCGATGATAGAAGCCTGCGACCTGCCGGGTATCTCTACCAGCTTCGATCAGTCGCGCCATATGTACGATGTCTGGACCAGCAATGTCGTGGCCAGGCATGAATCGGTATTGGGCGGAAAGGTCATCAGTTCCTTCTGCTGGTCCACCATGTTCATGTACACCAAGTTTCCGCTGGATGCGCTGACGGACTTCAAGGGCCGGAAGATCCGTGTTTTCGCGCCAGCGCAGGCGCGTTTCCTCACGGCATTGGGGGCGGAGCCGGTCAGTATGACAACTGCCGATATGTACCCCGCGTTGCAGCGCGGCATCATCGACGGCGCCATTACCGGTACCGAGCATGTGAAGGCCAGCAGCTTGTGGGAGGTGACGCGCTACATGACCAACATCAATATTCCCCCCATGGGCTCCTACATTGTGCTCGGCGCACGCTCCTGGGCCAGGCTGCCTGCGGATCTGCAGCAGATCTTCATCGACATCGGCCCGGCATTGACGGACCTGGGCTGGAAGCTGGGGCGCGACAACGACGTGCTGGGTTTTGAGTATGCCCGCGAAAAGGACATGGTGCTGACCCTTGAAGCCAAGCCTCAATGGGTGCCGGAACTGACGCGGATTTCCTCCCAGGACATCGTGCCCTGGTGGGCCGGGCGGGCTGGGCCGCAAGCCAGGAAAAACTTCAATGAGTTCCTGGCGCCCATCGTTGGCTACACCTTGAGCTGAGCCGCTCGCCACCGCACGCGCGCCACGGCGTGGCGCCGCCGGCGGGCATTGGGCATGCCCAGGCCCGCCATGGCAGCCATCGTTGGTGCCATCGTGGGCGCACCGTGCGCGCCGCCGGTATTTTCTTTAACCCCCGGTTCCCCGGTACGGCGTGGCCGGCCCAGGGGAATGCCGTTCCTAGGGGATGACTGTGATCGCTTTACGTAATTTTCTGGCCCGCCTGGCTGAAGGCATGGCATGGGTCAGCGGCCTGCTGTTCCTGTTGCTGGCGTTCTACATGACGGGTGATGCGCTCAGCCGCACGCTGGGTGGGCCGTTCACTGGTGTGGCTGACCAGGTTGCGTCGCTGACGCTGGCGCTGGGCGCATCCTGGGCGCTGGCCATGGGGGTCAACAACGGTACGCATGTCCGTTCCGACATCCTGCTGCCTCTGTTGCCCGCACCGCTCAAGCGCCTGTTCGGCATTTTTGCACTGATCGGCCTGACGGCGCTGGCATGGATACTGACCTGCAATTTTTATGTCATGGCGCTGGAATCCTATGAAATCGGTGCCATGTTGCCGCAGTCCATTGTGGAGATGCAGCTGTATATCCCGCAGGCCATTTCCACGTTTGGTTTCCTGGTGTTTGCCCTGACCTCGACACTGGCCTTGTTGATTGCCATTGCGGGTCGCGCGGGTGCAGAAGAAGGAGGTGCATGAAATGGCCGCTGTCGTGACAACTTCCCTGTTGGTGTTGTTTGCCTTCTTCATGCTGAGTTTCCACGTCGCCAGTGCACTGGGGCTGACGGCCGCGATTACCGGTTCGCTGTTCCTGGGGGATATCTGGAGCTTTTTCGCGCAGATCCCCTGGAACAACATCAGCAATAGCGGGCTGATCGTCGTGCCGCTTTTCATCCTGATGGGTGAACTGCTGTTGCGCAGCGGCGTGACCGAGGATCTCTATGAAACGCTGTCCAAATGGATGGGCCGCGTGCCTGGCGGCCTGCTACATTCCAACGTGCTGGCCAGCGGCCTGTTCGCGTCCATTTGCGGCTCCAGCGTAGCGACGACATCCACCATTGGCGCCGTGGCGCTGCCGCAAATGCGCCGGCATGGCTATGACGAGAAACTGGCCATGGGCTCCATTGCGTCCGGTGGCACCCTGGGCATTCTGATTCCGCCCAGCGTCATCATGATCATCTACGCGATCATGGCCGAGGTATCCATCGCGCAGCTTTATATGGCTGGCATCGTGCCAGGCCTGCTGATGATGGTGGCCTTCATGCTGGTCATTTTCATCGCGGCGCTGTTGGTGCCGACCAAGGCGCCACGGCTCCAGGCGCGGGCCAGCTGGCAGGAGCGCATCCGTGGGTTGCGGGCCATCGTGCCGGTGCTGATCCTGATGTTCATGGTGTTGGGCACGATTTATGCAGGCATTGCCACGCCGACCGAGGCGGCGGGCTTTGGCTCCGTGGGGGCATTCTTCCTGGCCTTGCTACGCCGCCGGGTGAACCGCGCCATGTTGCGGGAGGTGTTCCTGGCCACCGCGTCGACGACCAGCATGGTGATGCTGGTCGTCGTGACGGCATTCGTCCTGCAGTTCGTGCTGTCGCTGGGAGGCGTGCCGGCGGCCGTGTCCAACTGGATTGGCGGCCTGGGCCTGAGCCAGCTGGAGCTGATACTGCTGATTGCCGTCATCCTGGTGCTGCTGGGCACTTTCATGGAAAGCATGGCGCTGATCGTTTGCACGATGCCCATCTTGCTGCCTATCCTCAAGATGGCTGGCGTGGACCTGGTGTGGTTCGGCATCATTGCCGTGATCCTGGTGGAAATGTCGCTGATCACGCCGCCGGTGGGCATGAACCTGTTCGTCATGCAAGGGCTGCGCATGCGTCTGGATGGTGCGCATCGCGTCGGCCCGATTACCCAGGTATTCGCGAGTACGGTGCCGTTCGTGGTGGCCATGGCAGTGGTGCTGGGGCTGATCATCGCCTACCCGAACATCGCCATGGGCCTGGTGCACAGCATGCGCTAACGCCGCCGGGGGGCGCCAGGAAAGGGAACGTCTAGCGCCGCTCCAGCAGCACGCCGCTTTCCATGTGGTGCGTCCATGGGAACTGGTCGAACAGCGCGCAGCGCGTGATGCGATGCGTATCGTGCAGCTGCGCAATATTCTGTGCCAGAGTTTCCGGGTTGCAGGATACGTACAGGATGCGGTCGAAGCGGCGGGCCAGTTCGCAGGTGTCGGGGTCCATGCCTGCACGTGGCGGGTCGACGAACAGCGTGCCGAAGTCGTAGCTGTCGAGGTCTATTTCCTTGAGGCGCTGGAAGGCACGAACTTTGTTGAGCGCCTGGGTGAATTCTTCCGCAGACAGCCTGGCAATGACGAGATTGTCGATGCCGTTGGTTGCGATATTGGCTTGTGCCGCCGCCACCGATGTCTTGCTGATTTCGGTGGCCAGCACGCGCCGCACCTGGGTGGCGAAGGGCAAGGTGAAGTTGCCGTTGCCGCAGTACAGCTCCAGCAGGTCGTCATTGCGTTGCCCCAACGCGGCACAGGCCCATTCGATCATCTTGATATTGACCGTGCCGTTAGGCTGGGTGAAAGCGCCTTCCGGCTGCCGGTAGTGGAATTCGCGTCCCAGGACATTCAGGGTTTCTGTGACGTAATCCTGGCCGATGACGCAGCGCTGTCCCCGCGAACGGCCGATGAGGCTCACGCCCAGCTGCTCTGCCAGTGCCGTGGCGGCCTGTGTCCAGGCTTCGTCGAGCCTGCGGTGATAACACAGGGTGACCAGCGCTTCGCCCGACAGTGTGGTGAGGAATTCGACCTGGAACAGACGCTCGCCCAGCACCGGGTTGCTGTTCCAGGCTTGCTTGAGCAGTGGCATCAAGGCGTTGATGTGCTGGCTGGCAGGCGGGAATTGTTCCAGCAGGATAGGCGAACGCTTGCCTTCGCCGGGCGCGAACATGGCGTAGTGGCGCTCGTCGCCGTCACGCCAGAGGTGAAACTCGGCCCGCAGGCGGTAGTGCTGGCGCGGCGAGTCATGGACGTCAGGCGCGGGCGCGCCGAACGGAGCCAGCAGCTGCGCCAGGCGCAGGCGCTTGGCTTCCAGCTGGGTCTGGTATTCGGATTCTTGATAAGTGTGCGACATGGTGCAGGCCGGGCGGTGATCCGGGCGGTATCGTAACCCAGCGCCGGGGTGGCTGGCGGCGTTCCGGCCTATTCGCTTTCGGCGCGCGCCAGGTCGCCAAGCGCAAGCACCGGCGCGGCGTCTATCTCGCTGGCGTTGAGCAGGCTGGTGAGGCGTTGCAGCGAGGCCAGCAGCACGGCCTGTTCCCAGCCTGGCAGGCCATCGAAGCGCTGCACGAACTGTTCCTGCAGGCAGGCGGGTGAGTTCTGCATGAGGGTGATACCGGCGTCGGTCAGTTCAATCCAGACACGGCGCTTGTCGTGTTCGTCGCGGCGTCGGCGCACCAGCCCTTTCTTTTCCAGCCGGTCGAGGATGGTGGTGATGGTGGCTTGCGTCAGGTTCATGGCCTGGGCCAGCTGGCTGCCCTGCATGGGGGCGTGTTCCCGGAGCGCCTGCATGGCGAGCAGCTGCGGCAAGGTCAGGCCATGGCTGCGGCTGAGCTGTTTGTCGGAAAAATCCGTGGCTCGGATGATCTGACGCAACAGGACCAGGGCGGTTTTGCTTTGTTCCATGCTTACCGGGTAGAGAGATAGAGGGGTGGAGGGGGTAAGAGGGATTCGGGGACGGCAAAGAGGGGGGCGCCCGGGAAGGGCGGCGCAGGCAAGTTTAACGCCTTTGCCCGGGCCCGGCTCCCGAAGCGGTGTGCGGTGCTGTCGCCTGAAATCATGCATAAATATGATTAGTAATTCAAATTAAATTATTCCGGTCTTGAATCGGTTTTATTTGATTATCCTAGGGTTTTCCCCTTATTTGTATCTAAAAATTAGGTTGTTATCGTTTAAATCATGGTGTTAGGATAAAAAATACATTGAATCACTAAGTATTTTCCGGGTGGATGATGGGCCATGCAATGGCCTGTTCCTGTCTTGGTAACACATGCGCTGCCGGGGAAAAACAAGGAGGATAGAGATGCAAGCGGTTTTCACACGCCGGCCCTGGCAGAGGCTGGCCGTTGCAGCGGGCATGGCGCTGCTGGGCGCTTCGGTGCAGGCGCAAACCACGGTCGAGGACTTGCAGTCACGCGGCGCGCGCATTGGCTATGCCAATGAAAAACCATTTGCCTATACCGAGATGGACGGGCACGTCACGGGGGAATCGCCGCAGATCGTCGCGGCTATCCTGCCCGCGCTGGGCATTGCGAAAATCGAACCGGTGCTGACGGAGTGGGGCGCGTTGATCCCGGGCTTGCGCGCCCAGCGTTTCGATCTCATCGCCGCTGGCATGTACATCACGCCCGAGCGCTGCAAGCAGGTACTTTTCACCGATCCGCACTACCAGTTGCCCGATACGCTGCTGGTGGCCCAAGGCAATCCCAAGAATCTCGATAGCTACGAGTCCATCGCGGCTGATCCGTCGGTGAAACTGGCGATCACCTCCGGCACCGTTAACCTGAAGTATGCGCGTGATGCTGGGATCAGCGATGACCAGATCGTCCAGGTACCCGATACCTCCTCGCAGTTGCAGGCGGTGCTGAGCGGCCGCGCGGACGCGACGATAGGTACGCAGCTCACCATGCAGGGGCTGGAAGAACTTTCGCGCGGCCGTGCCGAGGCCCTGAGGGAGTTCAAGGACGACCCGGCGCATATGGGCTACGGTGCGCTGGCATTTCGTCCCGAAGACCATGCATTGCGCGATGCTGTCAATACGGCCTTGAAACAATGGCTGGGGTCTGAGGCGCATCTGGCCGCAGTCGCGCCGTTCGGTTTCGACGAGCGCAACATTACGCACAAGACGGCCGCCGAGCTTTGCCAGGCGGAGTAATGGCAGCATTTTCAGGCCCAGTCCGTCCGAGGCGGGGCGACGTTCATCCGGGAGGCTCCCGTGCCTGACTGGATGCCACTCTTGCTGCAAGGCGCCTGGCTCACGGTGCAGATCACGTTCTTCGGCGCGCTGGTTGCCATCGTGCTGGCGGTAGCGGGGGCGCTGGGCCGGCTTTCGCCCTGGCGCTTCCTGCGCTGGTTCAGCATTGCCTATATCGAGTTGTTCCGGGGCACGTCGCTGCTGGTGCAATTGTTCTGGCTGTTCTTCGTGTTGCCCCTGCCGCCTTTTAATGTGTCCCTGTCGCCCTATGTGGTGGGCATACTGGGCCTGGGGCTGCACATTGGCGCCTACGGGGCAGAAGTCATGCGTGGCGCTATCCTGTCGGTGCCGCGCGCGCAGTATGAAGCCTGCATTGCGCTCAACATGGGGCGCGGCCGGCGGTTCTTCCGCATTATCCTGCCGCAAGCCTTGCTGGCGGCCATCGGGCCGGGCACCAACCTGCTGATCGAACTGCTGAAGAATACCTCGCTGGTATCACTCATCACGCTGGCAGACCTGACCTTCCGCGCCCGTCAGATCGAACAGGCCACCTTCGAGACCGTCACGGTATTCGGCCTGGTGATGCTGCTGTATTTCGCCATGGCGCAGTGCATCAATGCCGCGATGCGGCTGCTCGAGCGCAGGCTGGCGCGCGGCAGGTTGAAGGGAGGCATGTCGTGAGCGAGCTGATCGACTGGAAATATGCCTGGGATATCCTGCCCGCACTGTTGCATGCGTCATTGAAGACGTTGCTGATCACGGTACTGGGTTTTGCCATAGCCGTGGTGCTGGGGTTATTCCTGGCCGTATGGCGCCGCAGCCGGTACGCCTGGCTGTCCTGGCCTGCCACGGCGCTGATCGAATTCATACGCAGCACGCCACTGCTGATCCAGGTGTATTTTTTGTTCTATGTCGGGCCGTCGATAGGCCTGAATCTGACCGCGATGCAGATCGGCATACTCGGTATTGCCGTGTATTACGCCAGCTATACCGCCGAAGTCTACCGGGCGGGGCTGGACGTCGTGCCGCGCGCACAATGGGAAGCCGTGCGCGCCCTGAACTTCGAGGCAGGCCGCGCCTATCGGCGCATCATCCTGCCGCAGGCGCTGAGGCCGGTCCTGCCGGCATTGGGCAACTACATGATCGCCATGCTCAAGGATACGCCGGTGCTGTCGGCGATTACCGTGGTGGAGATCATGCAGGAAGCCAAGAATCTCGGGGCCGAGCATTTCCGTTATCTGGAACCCATCACCATGGTGGGCCTGTTCTTTCTCGCGCTCAGCCTGGTGCTGGCCTACCTGGTGCGGCGCCTGGAAATTCGCATGGAGCTGCCAAGATGAACCTGTTTCGCATGATCTCTGCCTTCGGGCCCGGCTCGCAGTCCGGCGCGCCGTCGCCTGCCCCGTCGGACTACATGGTGCGCTTCCAGAACGTGGAAAAGCGCTATGGCGATTTCAAGGTGCTCGACGGGCTCAACCTGGATGTCCGTCCCAATGAAAAAATCGCCATTATCGGCCCCAGCGGTTCGGGCAAGTCCACGCTGCTGCGCACACTCATGACGCTGGAAGACATAGACAGCGGCCTGATCGAAGTGGACGGCGAGTGGTTGACGCATATGCCCGGGCCGGACGGCACGCCTGTCCCGGCCAGCGAGCGGCACCTGCGCCAGGTGCGGGGCAAGATAGGCATGGTGTTTCAGAGCTTCAACTTGTTCCCGCACCTCACTGCCTTGCAGAATGTCGTCGAAGCGCCGGTACAGGTGCTGGGGCTGCCAGCCGCAGAAGCGCTGGAGCGGGGGCGGGCGCTGCTGGAACAGGTGGGCCTGGGCGAAAAAATGGATCACTATCCGGCCCAGTTGTCCGGCGGCCAGCAGCAGCGCGTGGCGATTGCGCGGGCGCTGGCGATGCGGCCCAAGGTCATGCTGTTCGATGAAGTGACATCGGCGCTGGACCCTGAATTGTGCGGCGAGGTGTTGTCTGTCATCCAGCAACTGGGCGAGGAGCATGACCTGACCATGCTCATGGTGACCCACCAGATGGGGTTTGCGCGGCAGTTCGCCGATCGCGTGTGCTTCTTCTATGCCGGGCGTATCCACGAGGACGGCCCGCCTGAAGAAATCTTCTCCGCGCCGCGCGAGCCGCGTACCCAGGCCTTTCTGAGCGCGGTGCAGGAAGCCGCCTGATCGCGCATGCGTCTGCCAGGTTTACAATCGCGCGGTTTCCGCGGCCATGGGGGTTGCGGACAAGGCCCGGTGCCGCAGGCGGCGGGCGGCCGGGACGATCATCATGGATGCAGAAGGAAAAGCGGCGCGGGTTGCCATCGTGGGAGCAGGCCCGGCGGGCCTGATGGCCGCAGAGCGGTTGTCCGCCCAGGGCGTGGCGGTGGATATCTACGAAGCCATGCCTTCTCCGGGCCGGAAATTCCTGCTGGCTGGACGTGGCGGTCTGAACCTGACTCACACCGAGGCGCACGATGCCTTCGTGCGCCGCTATGGCGAGCGTGCCGGCGAGGTCGGCGCCTGGCTGGCGGCCTTTGATGCCGAGGCGGTGCGCGCCTGGGCCGCAGGCCTGGGGGTGGAAACGTTCGTGGGATCGTCCGGCAGGGTCTTTCCGACCGGCATGAAAGCTGCGCCCTTGCTGCGTGCCTGGCTGGCGCGGCTGGCGGCCCATGGGGCCAGCCTGCATGTGCGGCACCGCTGGCAGGGCTGGTCAGAAGATGGCGCGTTGCGATTTTCCGCACCGGCGGGCGAACGCCAGGTCGTGGCGGATGCCGTGGTGCTGGCGCTGGGCGGCGCCAGTTGGCCGCGCATGGGGACGGATGGCCGCTGGGCGGAGTGGCTGCGCGAGCGCGGGATAGCCGTTGCGCCATGGCAGGCGGCCAATGCCGGCTTCCAGGTCGGCTGGAGCGAGCACTTCATTGAGCGTCATGCCGGCGAACCCCTGAAAGATGTCGCCATGGCGGTGCCTGGGACGGGCGATGGGGCGGGCGACGATAGCGCTGCCCTGGTGTGGCGCCGGGGTGAATGCATGGCAACGCGCTATGGCCTGGAAGGCGGGCTGATCTATGCCTTGGGCGCGGCCTTGCGCCAGCACCTGGCGCAGGCGGAACAGCCGCAGTTGTGGCTGGACTTGCTGCCGCAACGCGATGCGGCCTGGGTGGAGGCTGAAGTCCGGCGTCCGCGCGGTGCGCGTTCCTGGTCGTCGCACTTGCAGAGCCGGCTGGGCCTCAAGGGCGTGAAGATGGCCTTGTTGCGGGAATGCCTGCCGGCAGAGGTGTTCACGGATCCCCGGCGCCTGGCTGCGGCCATCAAGTGCCTGCCGGTGCGCTTGTCCGGCATGCGGCCGGTGGCTGAAGCCATCAGCAGCGCGGGGGGCGTTGAGTTTGCCGAAGTCGATCGGCATGGCCAGTTGCTGCGCTTGCCCGGCGTGTTCTGCGCCGGTGAAATGCTGGATTGGGAAGCGCCTACCGGCGGTTATCTGTTGACCGCCTGCCTGGCTGGCGGTGCCGTGGCGGCCGAGGGCGTGAGCGCCTGGCTGCGGAACAGGCAGAGCGCAGGCGTGCCGGTGCCGCACGCCTGAGCGGTATTCAGCCGGGTTCACCCTGTTCCCGGCGGCCGGACCAGGCCAGCAGTGCGCACAAGGGTATGAACAGCAGAAAGACTGCCTGCTGCCCCAGCCACTGACCGGGAAAGCTGCCCAGCAGCCCGCCCGCCAGCGCGCCGGCGGGCCCTGCCATGGCCTGGAAACCGGCAACCCGGCCCAGCCCGACGCGTTGGCCCAGCAAGGCGAATTGTGTCAGTGTCTGGATTTGCAGCAGCCCCAGGCCGCCGCCCAGCAGCATGCCCCCCAGCCATAAGAGAGGCACCTGGGCGGCCAGGCCCAGTACCAGCGTGCCGCAGGCCAGCAGGGCGGCGCTGAGCAGGCTGGTGTCGTGCCCCAGCCGGGCCACCAGCCCGCCACCCAGGAACAGCGCCAGGATGAAGGCAACCCCCTGCACTGAGACCAGCGTCGCTGCAGTCGTTTCTCCCAGCCCCAGGTGCTGGATCGCGATGACCACGATATAGAACGCATAGTACATATGCAGCATCTGTATGAACGCCTCGCGCAAGGCCAGGCGGCGAGCTTGCGGGTGGGCGACCAGCGCACGGGTATCGAAGCGCCGGGATTGCCCCGCCGGCGGCCCCAGCGGCTGTTGAGTGAAAACCAGCGGCGCCAGTAGCGCCGTTATCAGGAACATGGCGGCGATCAGCCAGAAGCCGCCGCGAAAGCCGACGGCTTCGATGACGCTGGCGCCCAGGATGGGGCCCAGCAGGAACATTCCAGCCATATGCGTGGCCCGGTACCAGCCCGCGCGTTCCTGGCCGATGCGGCTGAGGGCGGCCATGAAAACCGTGTTCAGGGAAACGAAGCGCGCCGGCATGATCGCGCTGATGGCGACCGTCACGATCAACAGGAACAAGGCATCGGACACCAGCGGCAGGATCACATACAGCGATCCTGCCGCCAGCGAGCCAGCGATGAACAGCCGTACGGCCCCGTAGCGTTCCACCCAGTAGCCCATGGGCAGGCTGGTGAACAGAATGCCCAGGCTCTGGCCGGCGGCGACCAGCCCGAGCAGCCAGGGGGAGGCCTGGAGGTGCAGGGCGTAGAGCGTGGTGTTGATTTTTGCCAGGCCCACACTGATGCCCATGAACAGGGAAAGAGCGGCGAAAGAGGCCAGGAAACGGTGCCGGGCCAGAAAGGCGAAGGCGGCGCCCAGGGCAGCAGGGCGGCGGCCGGTATCTATGTGCATGTCACGCTCGGGAAAGGCGGCTGCAAGCCGGAAAGACGGAATACCGGAAATATTCCGTCTTTTAATTATCTGCCGCCTGGCGATTTTCATTGCATCTGGTTTTCTATTTGGTTATTCGCGTTTGCTACGGTGGGATTGTTATTAATTCATGCTTGGGGAAGTAAATGAATTAATTGTATTTGACGCTGTTTGGCGGCGGCAAAGACACTGGCAAGGAGGTATCAAAACAATCAAATCTACGCGGGAATTCTCATGGTGCATTTTTGGAAATGGCCTGGCCAGGCCGCAGGAATTATTTTGTCCGCCGCCATGGCGGCAACGCCAATAGCGGCGGCAGAACAGGGGGACGGGCAGCCAGCCGCGCTGGAACAGACGGAAATCCGCTATCAGGGCTGGGCCGGACAGGTGATATGGATAGAATTGGCCGACGACCTGGGGTTCCTTGCGCCATTGCAGGCCAAATGGGTAGGCAATACGATCAGCGGGCCCCAGGATATTCAGGCAGTCGTGACGCGCGACACGGATATTGGCGGGGCATTCAATGGCGCAATCGTTAAATTGCTGAGCAAGAAAGCGCCGGTGACTGCCGTGATTGGTTATTACGGCGTCGACGATCATACCTGGACCGGTTATTACGTGACCGATGACAGCCCGATAAAAAGTGCGCAGGATTTGATTGGCAAAAAAGTGGCGGTCAATACATTGGGCGCGCACCACGAATTCATGGTGCGTGAATACCTGGAGCGCGCGGGCATCAGTGCCCAGGACGCCAAGCAGGTATCGCTGATCGTCACGCCGCCGGTCGCGGCCGAGCAAAGCCTGCGCAGCGCCAATGTCGACGTGGCGCAACTGGGCGGCGTACTGCGCGACAAGGCGCTGGAGCGCGGCGGCATTCATCCGTTGTTTACCGACCAGGATCTGTTCGGCACCTTCACGGCGGGCAGCTATGTGCTGCGAGATGATTTTATTGCGAAGAACCCCAATACTACGCGCCATCTCGTGACGGCACTGGCCCGGGCGATAGAGTGGGCACGGGAGACACCGCCGGACGAGGTGCGGGCGCGCTATACGCGCATCATCAAGGAACGCCGGCGCGCGGAGAGTGCCGATGCGATTCCCTACTGGAAGAGTACCGGCGTGGCCCAGCCGGGCGGGCTCATCACCGATGACGAATTCCAGATATGGATAAATTGGCTGGTGAAGGACGGCCTGCTGCAGGCGGGCCAGGTTCAGCCTGCCAGTCTCTACACCAACGAGTTCAATCCCTATGCCGGTGCTGCCGGCGACGGGGCGCGGCCATGAGTGCGCAGACGGCAGGCCAGGCGCGCCACGGAGCGGTGAAGATTCGTTTTCAGCAGGTGCGCAAGGAGTTCCTGGTGCGTGCCGAGAACGGCGCCCGGGATCAACGGTTCGTTGCGGTCGACGGGCTGGATCTCGAGATACATGCGGGTGAATTCCTGGTGCTGGTCGGGCCCAGCGGCTGCGGCAAGTCGACGTTGCTGGACTTGCTGGCTGGCCTGTCGCTGGCCACCAGCGGTCAGGTGCTGCTCGATGGGGTGCCGATACGTGGCCCGGCGCGTGACCGTGGCGTGGTGTTCCAGCAATATGCCCTGTTCCCCTGGCGCACCGCGCTGGATAACGTGGCGTTCGGCCTGGAGGTGGCTGGCCTGAACCGGCGCCAGCGGCGCGAACAGGCGCTGCACTATCTGGACCTGGTTGGGTTGGGAGCCTTTGCCAGCCGTTACCCGCACGAGTTGTCCGGCGGCATGAAGCAGCGCGTGGCGATTGCCCGCAGCCTGGCCTATGACCCCCAGGTGCTGCTGATGGATGAGCCGTTTGCGGCGCTGGATGCGCAGACGCGAGAAACGCTGCAGGAGGAGCTGGTAGACATCTGGCAGCGCACAGGCAAAACCATCGTCTTCATCACGCACGGCATAGACGAAGCCGTGGTGCTGGGGCAGAGAGTGGCGGTCATGACATCTCGGCCAGGCCGCATCAAGCACATCGTTGATATTCCGGATGCTTTGCGGGCCGATGTCGATGATGTGCGGTCGCTGCCATTGTTTGGTGAGCTGCGCCATGAAATCTGGACGCAGCTGCATGACGAAATCAGTACGGCGCGCCAGGCACGCCGCGAGCGTATCGCACGCCAGCCATTGATCAAGGAGCCCAGCCATGTCTGAATCATCTTCTGCCGTCCTGCCGGCGGGCAAGCCCGTCCTGGCATGGCCTTCCTGGCCGCAACTGCAGGTACGCCTGGCCCGGTTGGCCTGGCGTTCGGCGTTGGTGTTGATCCTGATCGCCGTCTGGGAACTGGTGCCCCGCCTGGGCTGGATAGATCGCGTCTTCCTGCCGCCACTCAGCGAGGTCCTGGAAGCGGGCTGGGTGCTGGCGCTCAATGGCCAGCTTTGGGAGCACACCAGCGTTAGCTTGCTGCGCGCAGTCGGGGGGCTTGCTATTTCCGTGGCCTATGCCGTGCCGCTGGGCCTGGCGGTCGGCTGGTACGGGCGGCTGGGGGATTTTCTCAATCCGCTGATCGAGTTGCTGCGCAACACGGCGCCGTTGGCGCTGCTGCCGGTATTCATCCTGTTGCTCGGGATTGGCGAGGTCTCCAAAGTCAGCATGGTGGTATATGCCTGCTCCTGGCCGCTGCTGCTCAACACGATCGCGGCGGTCAAGCAGGTGGACCCCTTGCTGATCAAATCGGCACGGACCATGGGGGCCACACCCTGGCAATTGTTCAGCAAGGTCATCCTGCCGGCGTCGGTGCCCACGATTTTCGTCGGCATACGGCTGGCCAGCGCGTCGGCCATGCTGGTGCTGATCGCTACTGAAATGGTGGGGGCCAAGGCCGGCTTGGGCTATCTGATCATCTATGCCCAGTACAGCTTCCTGATACCGGACATGTATTTCGGCATCATCGCCATCACGGTGATCGGTGTCGTCCTGAACTATCTGCTGCAACGTCTGGAGCAGCACTTCACGACCTGGAAAGGGCAGCCGGCCTGAGATAAGGCCTGAAGGAGAACTGGATATGAGCAAGCAGGGACGTAGGCAATTGAAACTGGGCGCTTTCCTGATGGCGCCGGGCCACCATGTTGCCGCCTGGCGCCATCCCGGGGCGCAGGCGGATCTGGGGCGGGATTTCGCTGCGTATGCGCGCATCGCGCAAGAGGCCGAGGCGGCGCGCTTCGATGCGGTATTCCTGGCCGATACCCTGTCTGCCGGCGATACCTCGGCCAGCGCCAGTTCGCGCACGGCGCGGGTGTCTTATTTCGAACCGTTGACGCTGCTGTCGGGCCTGGCGGCGGTGACGCACCGGATCGGCCTGATTGCGACGGTGTCGACATCATTCAACGAGCCATTCAATGTCGCCAGGAAATTTGCCTCGCTGGACCTTATCAGCCAGGGGCGGGCAGGCTGGAATCTGGTGACGTCGAATCATCAGTCCGAGGCGGACAATTTCGGTGCCGGCCGTCACCTGCAGCATGACCTGCGCTATGAGCGCGCCGAGGAGTTTGTCGATGTCGTGCTCAAACTCTGGCAATCCTGGGCGCCGGATGCTTTCCTGTACGACAAGCCTGAGGGTCGCTACTACGACCCGGCCAAGCTGCGTGATACCCGCCACGCCGGCCGGCATTTCCAGGTGCAGGGGCCGTTGCACGTGGCGCCGTCCGCGCAGGGGCATCCGGTCATCGTGCAGGCAGGCTCGTCGGGGCCGGGGATAGAGCTGGCGGCGCGCACGGCGGAAGTCGTGTTTACGGCGCAGCGCACCCTGGAGGAAGCGCAGGCGTTCTACCGAACCTTGAAAAGCCGGGTGCAGGCCTACGGCCGCGATCCGGACGACCTGAAAATCATGCCCGGCATTTTTCCAGTCATCGGCGCCAGCCGCACTGAGGCCCAGGAGAAGTTCGAGGCCTTGCAGGCCCTGATCCATCCGGAAGTGGCGGTACACCTTTTGTCCGACATGATCGGCTTCGATCTGACGGGCTATCCGGTGGATGGGCCGTTGCCGACCCTGCCGGTTTCCAATGGCGGGCAAAGCCGCCAGCAACTGCTGCTTGCCCTGGCGCGTGATGAAAACCTGAGCATCCTGCAATTGGCGCGCAAGATCGCCGGGGCGCGTGGCCATTGGCAACTGGTCGGTACGGCCAAGGATGTCGCGGACGAACTGGAGGCATATTTCGTGGGCGGCGGCGCGGACGGTTTCAATATCATGCCGCCCACTTTGCCCGGCGGCCTGACCGAGTTCATCGCCGGCGTACTGCCGGAATTGCGTCGGCGCGGCCTGTTCCGTGAAGAATATGAAGGCGATACCCTGCGCGCCAACCTGGGCCTGCGCGTGCCGGTGGACGTGGAAGCGGGTACCCGCAGCCGGGCTGCGGCCTGAAGACAGCGCCCTGGCCTGGCCGCGATACCGGGCCAGGCCAGGGTGGTGCCGGGTGATCGGGGTTGTCCCGCATTGAGCCGGGCGCAGGGCGAAAATGATGGCGATCCCCTGCGGCGCTATGTAGAATACGCAGCAGGGTGTTAGCCGCATAGTGCGGCGAGACAGGTTCATGCGCTGGTCGGGCCGCCGCGCGGAGCCATCGCGTCCATGACTTCCGTCTGCCCGTGCGCCCGCGAACCCTTGCGTTCGTGCTGCCTGTGCCGCCTTCGCCGCCTGCGCCATCTTCACCTGCGCCATCTTCACCTCCGTCCCCCTCTTTCCTGCAAGCGTCCGGCGCATGCCTGGCCGCGCCCCTGCGTGGCGCCGCAGGCGCTGCTGCCGTTCCGTCGTGCATGGGGCCGGCTTCCTTTTGTTCCTTCTGCTGCTTGCCTGCTTGGCCCGGCTATCCCGGCCCGGGTTGCCGTGGCGTTTCGGCGTGGCGCCGCGCCAGTCCGACCATGCGCCGAGTGCTGGCGCATGCGGCGCCTGAAGCCACCTGATCGGGTCGCCCGATCCGGCCGCCTGATCCGGGCGGCTGATGCCGGGCTGCCGGTCGCCAGCGGCCACTGCCGCTGAACGAGACTCGAACAACGAGAGACAAACCGCCCGATGCACGGCTCCTGGAAGGCCGTCCGGGCACAGATTACGGATATTCCCCCATGCAGGTTTCAACTCTGGAAATCCTGGCGACCGCCTTGTTCGCCATTGCCATCATCCATACGTTTTCCGTGCCGGTGTTCGCCCGGCTGGCGCACCGCAACGGCCCGCATGCCGGGTTGTGGCACATGTTCGCCGAGGTCGAGGCCGTCTTCGGCCTGTGGGCCTTTGCCTTCCTGGTCGGCATGGCAGCGCTGCAGGGCGCCGGGCCGATGATCGAATACATGGACACGCGCAACTTCACTGAGCCGCTGTTCGTGTTCGTCATTATGGTGGTGGCTTCCAGCCGGCCCATCATCGAACTGGTGGGCGTTGTGGTGCGCGCCCTGGCGCGCCTGCTGCCGGTGCCACGCGAACTGGCGCTGTTCTTCGTCACCATGTCGGCCGTACCCCTGGCCGGGTCGTTCATTACCGAGCCTGCTGCCATGACGCTGGCGGCGCTGCTGTTGCGCGATGCCTATTTCCGGCGTCCGGGCCAGGCCGGCTTCAAGTACCTGACGCTAGGGGTGTTGTTCGTCAATGTCTCCATCGGCGGCGTCCTGACCTCCTATGCCGCGCCGCCTGTCCTGATGGTGGCCTCCACCTTCGGTTGGGATAGTACTTTCATGGCGGCGCATTTCGGTTGGCGTGCCGCGCTGGCCGTGGTGATCAATGCCTCCCTGCTGACCCTGGTCTGCCGCCGGGTGCTGCTGGCCGGGGAAGTGCAGGCCGGCAAGCAGCAAGACGTGCAGGTGCCCTGGATATGCACGCTGGTGCATCTGGCTTTCCTCGTCTGCATTGTCGTGACGGCGCATCACCCAGCGGTTTTCCTGGGTCTCTTCCTGATGTTCATGGGCTATACGCAGGCCTACAAGCGTTTCCAGTCGCCACTGATGCTCAAGGAAGGGCTGATGGTGGGCTTTTTCCTGGCTGGCCTGGTGGTGCTGGGCGGCATGCAGAAATGGTGGTTGCAGGACCTGCTGGGCGGTCTTGCTCCCCAGGTACTGTTCTGGGGCGCGACGCTGCTTACGGCTGTAACGGACAATGCGGCCCTGACCTATCTGGGGTCGCTGGTGGACGGCACCTCGGAGGCCTGGCGCTATATGCTGGTGGCCGGCGCCGTGACGGGCGGGGGGCTGACGGTCATCGCCAATGCTCCCAATCCGGCGGGCTACGCCATCCTCAAGCATGCGTTCCCGGATGGCAGTATTTCCGCCGGGCGCCTGCTGCTGTCGGCGCTGGTGCCGACAGCCGTGGCGGCGGCCATGTTCCTGCTGCCGGTCTGAATCCGGCGCAGGGGCCGGCCGGGCTGGCCAGAGGCACTGCTTTGTCCTGATATCGTGCGCAAACGGACGGTTGTGGCAGGCGGGATGAGGGCGGCCGGCGCAGACTTGTCCATGTCTGTCACGGCCACCTGCACAAAAGAGGCTAAAATCGTGTTTTTCCGGCTGGCCTCTCCTTTGGGCGGGGGCCGGCGCCAGCGTGGCGGCGCCTTGTGTGCCGCATCATGCGCCCGGGCCTGCTGCGCTTACGCCATGCCCGCCCCGGCGGACAGTCCGAACCAAACAAGTTCATACACGGAGTTTCCTCGCATGCGTACCTGCTACACCGGCCAGGTTTGTCGCGACCATCTCGGCCAGACCGTCACCTTGTACGGCTGGGTGCATCGTCGTCGTGATCACGGTGGCGTGATCTTCATCGACCTTCGCGACCGCGAGGGCCTGGCCCAGGTGGTGTTCGACCCCGATGGCGTCGAGTCCTTTGCCATTGCCGAACGCCTGCGCAACGAGTTTTGCGTGCGAGTCACCGGCCTGGTGCGTGCCCGCCCCGAAGGCACGGTCAATAAAGACCTGAAATCCGGCGAAATCGAAATCCTGTGCCGCGAGGTCGAAATCCTCAACGCCTCGGTCACGCCGCCGTTCCAGCTCGATGACGACAATCTGTCCGAAACGACCCGCCTGACGCACCGCGTGCTGGACCTGCGCCGCCCGCAGATGCAGCGCAACCTGATGCTGCGCTACCGCGTGTCCATCGAAGTGCGCAAGTACCTCGACAGCCTGGGCTTCATCGACATCGAAACCCCGATGCTGACCAAGAGCACGCCGGAAGGCGCGCGCGACTACCTGGTGCCCTCGCGTGTGAACGCCGGCCACTTCTTCGCGCTGCCGCAATCGCCGCAGCTCTTCAAGCAGATGCTGATGGTGGCCGGTTTCGACCGTTACTACCAGATCACCAAGTGCTTCCGCGACGAAGACCTGCGCGCCGACCGCCAGCCTGAATTTACCCAGATCGACTGCGAAACCTCCTTCCTCGATGAAGTCGAGATTCGCGCGATCTTCGAAGGCATGATCCGCTCGGTCTTCAAGTCGGTGCAAGGCGTGGACCTGGCCGAAAGCTTCCCCACGATGACCTGGGACGAAGCCATGCGCCGCTATGGCTCGGACAAGCCCGACCTGCGCGTCAAGCTGGAATTCACCGATGTCACCGATGTGATGCGTGACGTGGATTTCAAGGTATTTTCCGCTGCCGCCAATGCGCCGGGCAGCCGTGTCGTGGCGCTGCGCGTGCCGGGCGGCGCGGCCCTGTCGCGCAGCGAAATCGACAGCTACACCCAGTTCGTCGGTATCTATGGCGCCAAGGGCCTGGCCTGGATCAAGGTCAATGAAGTGGCCAAGGGCCGCGAAGGCCTGCAGTCGCCCATCGTCAAGAACCTGCACGATGCCGCGCTGGCCGAACTGGTCAAGCGCAGCGGTGCCCAGGACGGCGACATCATCTTCTTTGGCGCCGACCGCGCCAAGGTCGTGAACGACGCCATTGGCGGCTTGCGCGTCAAGATCGGCCACAGCGAATTCGGCCGCAACAACGGCCTGTTCGAAAGTGGCTGGAAGCCGCTGTGGGTGGTCGATTTCCCGATGTTCGAATACGACGAGGAAGACGATCGCTACGTGGCGGCCCACCATCCCTTCACCAGCCCCAAGGACGGCCACGAGGATCTGCTCGAAACCGATCCGGGCAAGGCGCTGGCCAAGGCCTACGACATGGTGCTGAACGGCTGGGAAATCGGTGGCGGTTCGGTGCGTATCCACCGTGCCGAAGTGCAGAGCAAGGTGTTCAATGCGCTGAAGATCGGCCCGGAAGAAGCCCGCGAGAAATTCGGCTTCCTGCTCGATGCGCTGCAGTATGGCGCGCCGCCCCATGGCGGCCTGGCGTTCGGCCTGGATCGCATCGTCACCATGATGACCGGCGCCGAGTCCATCCGTGACGTGATTGCCTTCCCCAAGACCCAACGTGCGCAGTGCCTGCTGACCCAGGCGCCGTCGGAAGTTGATGAAAAGCAATTGCGCGAGTTGCATATCCGCCTGCGCCAAACGGAAGTGAAGTAAGCTTCCAGTTACCATGAAGCCTCGGGAGGCGCAGGCATGTCAGTGATCCGGGTCGTCAGCTACAACATCCACAAGGGACGTTCGGCGCTGGGCAGTCGGGAATCACTGTATGACTTGCGGCTGGGGCTGCATGGGCTCAGCCCGGACCTGGTCTTCCTGCAGGAAGTCCAGGGCCGCAACGACTTGTCGGGCGTGCTCGATGCGCAGCACGAATCCCTGGCGGCGGGGCTGGATCTCCAGGTCGCGTATGGCCGCAACGCCGTCCGCGACCACTCCGAGCATGGCAATGCACTGTTGTCGCGCTATCCCATCATCGGCCACGAAAACCAGGATATCTCCGACCATAAGCTGGAGCAGCGCGGGCTGCTGCACGTGCGGGTGGAACTGGATGGCCACGAGGTGCATTGCTTCGTGGTGCACCTGGGCCTGTTCGCAGGCAGCCGGGTGCGGCAGATCCAGGCCTTGATGGAGCGCATCAAGACCCAGGTGCCGGGTGATTCCCCGCTGCTGATCGCGGGCGATTTCAACGACTGGCAGAACAGCCTGTCGCCGCTGTTCGTTGAGCAGCTCGGGGTCTATGAAGTCTTTGCGAATGCGCCGCGTGCGCAGGGTGTGGGCCTGCCCAGGCTGCGAGAATCCGTGCGCGCCATCAGCAATACGCTGCGTGGCCAGGGCCGCGGCGCTGGCGAGGTGGAGCACCGCGTCAACCAGCTGGGCATGGGCAGTTCTTCGCGCCTGGTGCCGCCGCCACGCACTTTCCCCGCCGTCTTCCCCTGGTTCCGCCTGGACCGCATTTACCAGCGGGGCTTTGCCGTGCGCAGCGCCCGGGTGTTGCGCGGCCAGCCCTGGGGCAAGTTCTCCGATCATTCCCCTATCCTGACCGAACTCGAACTGCCCTGAGGCTGCTGTCCTGGCGCTGGTCGCGCCCTTGGTGGCAAGGCCCTGGGCAGCGCGGTTCCGGTGTGGCGCAGAGGGCTGTTGCGCCTGGTGGCGAGGCGGCTCGGACTTCCAGGCTGTGTTTCTTCTCGGCCGCTTTTTTTGCCTGGCGTTTTTTTTTCGGTACACTGCAAGACATACCTGTTTTCAATTGTTGCCATACTGTCATGTGTGGCTGAGTTCCTGTTTTTTGCCGCTAGGCCATTCCGGGGCGCAGGCACCTCCTTGCGGGGCACCTTGCGGACGGCATGGCGAAGAGGCTTTTTTGCACGGCCGGAAACTGCATGAATCGTATTCTTCTAGTGCGCACATCGTCCCTGGGGGACATGATTCACGTGCTGCCGGTAGTTTCAGATATTCAGCGTCATTTCCCTGGCGCCACCATAGATTGGGTGGCGGAAGAGGCGTTCGCCGAAATCCCTGCCTGGCACCCCGGCGTCAACGAGGTCATCAAGGTGGCGCACAGGCGCTGGCGCAAGAGCTGGTGGGCACCCGAGGTCAAGGCGGAACGCGAAGCCTTGAGGGAGCGTCTGGGGCGCTATCACTACGATGTCGTCCTCGACATGCAGGGCATGCTCAAGACCGTCTGGGTTGCACGCCAGGCTCAGGGGCGGCGTCATGGGCTGGACTGGAAATCCGCGCGCGAAGCGATTGCGTCGCTGTTCTACGATGTGAAACACCGCATCGAGTTCTGGCAGCCCGGCGTTCTGCGCCAGCGCCAGCTGGGCGCCAAGACATTTGGCTACAACCTGGATGCGCCGCCGGATTTCGGCCTGTCGCGCTTCCTGATCCGGCCAGAGCCGCCTGCGTCCTTTGTCGAAGCCTATGAGCAGCGCGAAGCTCCCTATGCCGTGATCATGCCGTCTGCCAGCCGCCCGGAAAAGCGCTGGGCCGACGCTCATTGGCACCAGGTTTTCGCGCAACTGCGCCAGGCCGGCCTGCAACTGCGCATTGTGTCTGGCAGCCAGGCGGAGTTTGAGTGGGCGCAAGCCCTGGTGCAGGATATGGACGGCGTGACTGTCCTGCCGCGCATGGCCTTGACGGAAGTGGCGCAGCTCCTGGCCGGAGCGCGTGTGATGCTGGGCCTTGACACTGGGCTGACGCATCTGTCTGCAGCCTTGGGACGCCCGACCATAGGCATTTATACCGACTCCACTCCCAGGCGCGGCGGCCTGGTGGGTACTGCTTACACGGCCAGCCTGGGCGACAAAGGCCAGCCGCCCGACTACGAAGCCGTCAGGCGCGCCATCGAGCAGGCCATGGGGCCGACGGTAAGCTTGCCGATTTAATCCGGAGATGTCATGAACACGCGCCCAAGCGCAAGCCCTGGTCAGCAGGCCGAGGGCCAGCGAGGCAGTTCCCCTTCGGAGCCGCCCATTTCTTCAACGAGCGTGGAACGGCTGGCCAGGCTGCTGTACTGCTGTCTACTGTATCTGTTGGCGCCATTGGCATGGTTGATGCTGGCCCGCCGTGGCCGCCGTGCGGGCGGCCGCTGGGAGGTGCTGGGGGCCGGGCGCTTCGGCTACTACGGCCGCCAGCAGGCGCCAGCGCGTACCGGGGCGCAGTGGGTGCATGCCGTCAGTGTCGGGGAGACCCGGGCGGCGCAGCCCCTGGTGCAGCAAATCCTCGCTGCTGGCCATCCGGTATTGCTCACGCACATGACGGCCACTGGCCGCGCCGAGGGCGAGCGCCTGTTTGCCGCTGCCATTGCATCTGGCCAGTTGCAGCAAGCCTGGATTCCCTATGATTTCCCTGGTGCTACGCGTCGTTTCCTGGCGTATCACCAGCCTGCCCAGGGCATATTGATCGAGCGTGAAATCTGGCCGAATTTGCTGGCTGCTGCGCGCCAGCGTGGCCTGCCAGTAGCCCTGGCCAGCGCGCGTTTTTCCGGAAAATCACTGCGCCAGGCGCGCCGCTTTGCCTGGCTCATCCGGCCGGCCCTGCGGGGCTTGGCGCCGGTGCTGGCGCAGACCCAAGCCGACGCGGGACGCCTGACGCTGGCCGGTGCGCGGAACGTGCAGGTCGTAGGGAACCTGAAATTCGACCAGCAGGTGCCGGCACGCCAATTGCAGGCGGGGCGCGGTTGGCGCATCCGTCTGGGGCGGCCGGTTATCCTGATTGCCAGCACGCGGGAAGGGGAAGACGTCCAGATCGCGCAGGCGATTGCCGCCTTGCGGCGTGCGCACCTGGCGGCTGCGGATTGCCTGTTCGTCCTGGTACCGCGTCACCCGCAAAGGTTTGATTCCGCGGCTGCCGTGCTGGCAGAGCGCGAATTGCCCGCCCGGCGTCGCAGCGAAAGCGAGGAAGTCCCGCTGCCCGGGCTGGAAACGGCCGTGCTGCTGGGCGATTCCATGGGGGAGCTGGCGTTCTTCTATGCGGCGGCGGATGTGGCGATCGTGGCTGGCAGTTTCGAGCCCATGGGGGGCCACAACCTGATAGAAGCCTGTCTGGCCGGTGCGCCGGTCATCGTAGGGCCTCATACCTTCAATTTCAAGGATGCGGTGGAAGATGCCCTGGCACGTGGCGCCTGTCTGCGGGCTGGCGATGCCGACGCTGCCGTGAAACTGGCCTGGGATCTGGTATGCAATGATGCGCGCCGTACTGCCATGGCAGCCCGCGCACGGCAGTGGGCCGACAGCCACACGGGCGCCACGGCGCGCATGATGACCGCCTTGGGCCTGGACGCGGCACCTGCCGCCTGATTTTTCTGCCTGAGTTTGTTGCCTGAGTTTGCCGCTTGAATCCGCAGCCTGGCACTGTATTTTGAACGGGTTCTTCCTTATGCGCTTGTCTCCAGGCGCATAAGGGGTCGGGCAGAGGTCACGCGGGGGCGTTGCCAGCCAGGTGTGCCAGGCCGTCCAGCACGGCATGCGGCACCAGTTGCGGGACGATAGGGGGCAGGTTCGCCAATGCGGCCAGGCTTCGCAGCAGGCTTTCCACTTCGCCGGCCAGTTGCGGCCAGTTGCCGCCGGACACGAAGAGCTGCGGCGCTGCGCCGCAATGCTGCCGCAGCGCCAGCCATTGACGCAGCACGGCCCCGGCCTGAGCGGCGGCCATGCCGCTGGAGATGGCGTCATGCGTATTGGTCGGGAAATTCTGCAGGTCGCCGGCAGCCAGCGGCAGGTGGGCCGTGCCCTGCGCCAGGCTGCGTCGCATCATGGCTGCGCCGGGCAGAATCAATCCGCCCAGAAAGCCGCCTTCCGGGCTGATGGCATCTATCGTCGTGGCCGTGCCGAAGGTGGCCAGCAGCAGGGGCGTGCCGGCCTGGCGGCGCTTGTGCCAGATGCCCAGCAGCGCCGCCCAGCGGTCCGCGCCCAATTGCCCTGGCGCGTCGTAGCCATTGTGCAGTCCGAGGGCGCTGGCAGCCGGCTTGAGCCATTCCAGCGCGCAGCCTGCGGCGGCAAGGATGTCCGCCAGGCGCTGTCCGAGCGCCGTGCCGGCCACATTGACGCCACAGGCTTGCCGGAATGGCGGTTGCTGCGCCGCAAGCCAGCCAGGCAGCACGGTCGGAATGTCTTCATGGGCCAGCGACAACACGTCCGTGGCCCGGCCATCCGGCGCGCTCCAGGCCGCCAGCTTGATCCGGGTGTTGCCGGCATCTATCAATAGTTTCATGCTTGGGCCCTGACGGAAATCTCGCCGACGGTAATTGCATCCATGCCCAGGGCGTGGCGCACTTGCAAACGGCCGAACCCGTCCAGTCCGGCGGCGGTGCCGGACAACAGTACCCGGCCGTCCTCGATGACATTGACCTGCCGGCTGGCCAGCGCGTCCATGCTGGCATGCCGGTCCAGAAAGGGCTGGAAGCCTGCGGTTTCATGCAGGTGCACGGCGGCCTGCCAGGCGCTGGCGACGTCAACGGCCAGTTGCACGGCCATATCCAGCCATTGCTCGGCGCTGCCGGGGGCGGCGCCGCTGACCTGGCTCCAGTCGGCCACGGCGCGGCCGAAACGCTGGCTGACCACCGCGGCGTCGCGCAGGTTTACGCCCATGCCCATGACGACAGCGCGCTGGCCCGTGGCGGGTTGGCGGGCGGTTTCCACCAGGATGCCGGCCAGCTTGGCGTCGCCGTACTGCAAATCGTTGGGCCATTTCATCAGTACCTGGCCGGCATTGTCACCTGCGTGGCGTCGCAACGCTTCGCAGGCGGCAATGCCGGCAACCAGGGACAGGCTGGGCAACAGTGTGGGCGCGGCCGTGGTGGGGAAGGCACAGGAAAGCATCAGTGCCGCGCCAGGCGCGGCATTCCAGGGGCGTCCGGCACGGCCCCGGCCCTGGATCTGCAGGTGCGCGCCCAGCAGCCAGGGCAGGGCGGGTGGGGTGGCCTCGCGGATCAGGGTCATCAGGTCCGCGTTCGTGGAACCGGTTTCCTCAACCCAGCGCAGCATGCCAAAGTCCGCGAGCCTGGGGGCCAGCGCGGACTGCAGCATGGCGGCGGCAGGCAGGGCAAATGGGGCAGTGGGCATACTCATGGCGGCGATTTTATAGGAATTGGCCGCGACCGCCTCTGGCGCAGCGGGAAAGCGCTGGCCGGCTGGCTGCCAGGCCTGCATGCGGCCGGCCGCGCCGGTATGATTCGTCCTGTATGTATTCGCCGTGGGCGGCGACAGGAGGACAGACTATGGCAGCAAGAACGGAAACTGAAATCTTCGAGGGCGAAGCCGGCCGCATCGACTGCGCGCTGGACTGGCCCGACGGTGAGGTCAAGGGGTGGGTATTGGTGTTGCACCCCCACCCCCTGCATGGCGGTGCGCGCGGCAACAAGGTCGTGACGACCATCGCGCGTGCGGCCAACCAGCGCGGCCTGCTGGCCGTGCGTCCCGATTTCCGTGGTGTGGGGCAGTCCGAAGGCAGCTTCGACCATGCGCGTGGCGAAACCCGCGACATGATTGCGCTGGTCGAGCAGTTTCGTACCCGCTACCCCGATGCTGCCGCAGGCGCGTGGGCGCTGGGTGGATTTTCCTTTGGCACCGCCGTGGCGGCGCATGTCTACGATGCCTATGCGCGCCAGGAGCGCGCGCCGGATGCCTTGCTGCTGGCGGGGCCGGCAGTGGCGCGTTTTCCGCTGGAAGGCCAGGAAGAAGCCCGGCGGGTGCCGCTGGACCGCACGCTGCTGGTGCATGGCGAAGTGGATGACGTCGTGCCCTTGGCGGAAGTGTTCGACTGGCTGCGCGCCGATGGTGTGCCGGTTACTGTCGTGCCCGGGGCTGGCCATTTCTTCCATGGGCATCTGATCACCTTGCGTGGCCTGGCCGAAGCGCACATCGCCAGGCTGTGCGGCTGAACCCCAGGGATGCCGAAACCTGGCAGGAACTTTGCGGGGCGAGTGCCGGTCACAAGGCATTGCTATGCATGCGGTGGCGGTATCGTTACAGAGGGTTTCCGCCGTTGGCTTTCTTGTGCCGGCGGGAAGGTGAGACAATAACCGCTTCCATCCTGAACCCCGTCCGGGGGGCGGGCGGTAAGCCGTGCCTCCGGATTCGTCTTTTCTGCTTTTATCCATGACAGCTGCTTCTCACAAGAAATCCCCATGGCGTCCCGTGCGGCGTACCCTGGTGACGCTGGCGCTGGCCGCTGCGCCATTGCTGGCCACCGCCCAGACTACTGCGGCGCAGGCGCCGGGTACGCCGGCCGCAGTCGCCGAGCTGTCGTCCATTCCTGCACCGGTCATCGCGGCACGCGCCTGGATCTCCATCGACGTTACCAGCGGCCAGGTGCTGGCAGGTTCGCAGCCGGACATGCGTGTCGAGCCGGCTTCGCTGACCAAAGTCATGACGGCCTATCTGGCTTTTGCTGCGCTGGATGAAAAGCGCGTGACGGCCGACCAGCAGGTGGCCGTGTCGCAGCATGCCTGGAAGACCGGTGGCTCGCGCATGTTCATCGAACCGCGCAAACCGGTGACCTTCAATGAATTGCTGCAGGGCATGATCGTGCAGTCGGGCAACGACGCATCGGTCGCAGTGGCCGAGACCATTGCCGGTAGCGAAGCCGTGTTCGCCGACCTGATGAACAAGGAAGCGAAGCGACTGGGCATGACCGACAGTCATTTCATGAACGCCACTGGCCTGCCAGACCCGCAGCACACCACGACGGTGCGCGACCTGGCGACCCTGGCGACGGCGCTGATCCGCGACTATCCCCAGTATTTCGGCTTCTACAAGCAGCGCGAATTCACCTATAACAACATTACCCAGCCCAATCGCAATCGTCTGCTCTGGGCCGATCCGTCTGTCGATGGCATGAAGACGGGCTTTACCGACGCCGCAGGCTACTGCCTGATCGCGACGGCCATGCGCGGTGACCGCCGCATCCTGACGGTGGTTGTCGGTACCGACAGCGACGCTGCGCGTGCCGAGGAAAGCCTGAAGCTGCTCAACTGGAGCTTCCAGAACTTCGATACCGTGAAGGTCTTCGCCGATGACAGCGCCAACCTCGTGGTGCCGGTGCGCGAAGGCAAGGAAGATACGGTGCAGCTGGGTACGTCCGAGCCGCTGTGGCTGTCCGTGCCGCGTGGCCGCGCCCAGGACGTCAAGCCCGTGGCCTCGCGCCCGGACCCCTTGCTGGCGCCGCTGCATGTCGGCCAGGAGATCGGTACGGTATCGCTGTCGCTCGACGACAAGGTCCTGACCACTGCGCCGCTCGTCGTCAAGCAGGATGTCGAGCGTGCCGGTTTCTTCGGCCGCCTGGTGGATAACGTCAAGTCCTGGTTTGATTGATCCACGCCGGGTGCGGGCCTGACCCGCGCCCGGGGGTCGTCCCTGTCTTCGGGCAGGGCGGCTACCCGCCTGGCATGGCAGTTTCCTTCGTGGCCTTTTTCCCGTTCCTGCGGTTAAACGCCGCAAGGAGTAGCAATGATTCCAGGCATGGCAGCCGATACGCTGGTCTATCTGAATGGCGCTTATCTTCCGGTAGGCGAAGCGAAGATTTCCGTCCTCGACCGGGGGTTCATCTTCGGCGACGGTATCTATGAAGTGGTGCCTGCCTATCAGGGCCGGCCGTTCCGCATGGACGAGCACCTTGCCCGCCTGGCGCGCAGCCTGGCTGCGATACGTCTGGAATTGCCCATGGGCATGGCAGGGGTGCGGCGCATTGTCGAAACCTTGATCGCACGCCAGGCAGCCGAGAACTGCATTGTTTACTTCCAGGTGACGCGCGGCGTTGCGCGCCGCGACCACCCGTTTCCCGTGCCTGCGCCCGAGCCCACGGTTTTCGCCATGGCAACGGCTTTCCGGCGCCCGGATGCGGCGGCCCGCGAGCGCGGGTTGTCGGTCATCAGTATCACCGACGAGCGCTGGTTGCATTGCGACATCAAATCCATTTCCCTGCTGGGCAACGTGCTGGCCAAACAGGCGGCCGTGGAGGCTGGTGTCGATGAAGTGCTGCAGTTTCGCGATGGCCTGCTGACGGAAGGCTCGTCCTGCAACGCCTGGGTGGTGCAGGGCGGCAAGTTGCTGGCGCCGCCGCTGGGGCCGAAGATTCTCGAAGGCATACGCTACGGGCTGATGCTCGAACTGGCCAGGGAGGCGGGCATAGAATTCCAGGCCCGCGACATCACGCGGGCGGATGTGGAAACCGCTGACGAGCTGCTGCTGACTTCCGCAAGCAAGGAAGTCCTGCCTGTCCTGCGCCGGGATGGCGCCGCGGTTGGCGCAGGCGTGCCTGGCCCGGTGTTTCGACGCCTGGCGCAGGCGTATGATTCCCGTATTGAAGCCTTAATGGCGCAGCCGCCAGTGACGGCCGCCTGATAGGTGGCTTGATCCTGGCAGCCGATGCCAGGTGTTTGCCGGCGCTGTCCGAAAGAGCGCCGGGCCGTTTTTATTTGGAGCCGCAGTATGACGACCCCGCAACAACCCGCTATCGAGTTCCCGCTGGATTTCCCCATCAAGGTCATGGGGCGCCAGCATCCGGAGCTGGAAGACCTGCTGAGTGCAATCGTGCGCGAACACGCGCCGGATTTCGATTCCGCGAACGTGGAACGGCGCCCCAGCAGCGGCGGCAATTATGTCGGGCTCACCTTTACGGTACGGGCGACGTCGCGCGAGCAGCTCGATAACCTGTATCGCGCGCTGCATGACCATCCCATGGTGGTCTATCTGCTGTGATGGTCGAAGCCGTGCATGCCGCGCCTGTGGCAACGCCGGCGGATTGCACCCGCTGGCTGGCCGGGCCGGTTGCCTACCTGCCGGTCTGGGAAGCCATGCGCAGCTATACCGAAACGCGTGGCGCCGATTCCGCCGATGAGATCTGGCTGACCGAGCACGCACCGGTCTATACGCTGGGTCAGGCGGGCAAGCCCGAGCATCTGTTGTGTCCAGGCGACATCCCTATCGTGCAATGTGACCGTGGCGGACAAGTGACCTATCACGGTCCGGGGCAGATCATGGCCTATGTCCTGTTCGATTTGCGCCGGGCCGGCATCCATGTGCGCGACTACGTCTACCGTCTGGAGCAGGGCGTACTGGATGTGCTGCATGGCTGGGGGCTGGCAGGCGCCTGCCGGCAGGCGGGCGCGCCGGGTATTTATGTGCCGTTGGACGGCTTGCCGCCGGTACCCGCCATGCCTGGCCAGCCCGCGCCAAATGTGGGAAAGGTCGCGGCGCTGGGCGTCAAGATCCGCAACGGCAGGGCCTACCACGGCGTATCACTCAACCTGGCGATGAACCTGGAACCTTTCGATCGTATCAATCCCTGCGGGTACGCCGGACTGCGTACCGTAGACCTGGCCGGCCTGGGTATCCGCCGTGACTTCCAGGGGGCTGGAGACGAACTTGCCGCCAGCCTGTGGCGTGCGCTGCGCGCCTGACGGTGACCCGGGCTTGGGCCATGGCCAGCCTGCGCGCAGCGCGCGATAACCTTGTGTAACCATCCCTGGGACTGGCGCAGCGGGCCAGGGGTAGTAAACTGGCGCTATTCCTCATTCTTACTGCGCCACACGGCCGAATCCGTGTTGCGCTGCAAAAGATCCTACGCATGAGCCAATCCGCAGAATCCGCCCAAATCGCCGTGCCGGCTGCCACTGGCGCGGTGCAGCCCGCTGCCGCCGCCGCGCAGCCGGCTTATGACCCGACCCAGAAACAGAAGTCGCAGGCCAAGACCGCGCGCATTCCCATCAAGATCGTGCCGGTGGAGCGGCTCAAGAAGCCGGAGTGGATCCGAGTCAAGGCGGCGACGCCCGGTTCGCGCTTCTACGAGATCAAGAAGATCCTGCGCGAACACAATCTGTTTACGGTCTGTGAAGAAGCGTCCTGCCCGAACATCGGCGAATGTTTCGGCAAGGGTACGGCGACCTTCATGATCATGGGTGACAAGTGCACCCGGCGCTGCCCGTTCTGTGACGTCGGTCATGGCCGCCCCGATCCGCTGGATGTCGATGAGCCATTGAATCTGGCGCGTTCCATTGCGGCCATGAAGCTGTCCTACGTGGTCATTACCTCGGTGGACCGCGACGACCTGCGCGACGGTGGTGCCGGGCACTTCGTCGAGTGCATCCAGCGCATCCGCGAGCTGTCGCCCAATACGCGCATCGAAGTGCTCGTGCCGGATTTCCGTGGCCGCCTGGAGCGCGCGCTGGATATCTTCGATATCGCGCCGCCCGACGTCATGAACCACAATCTGGAAACCGTGCCGCGCCTGTATCGCCAGTCGCGTCCGGGCTCCGACTACATGCATTCGCTCAAGCTGCTGGCCCAGTTCAAGGAACGCCAGCCGCATATCCCGACCAAGTCCGGCCTGATGCTGGGCCTGGGGGAGACCGACGAGGAAATCCTGCAGGTCATGCGTGACATGCGTGAGCACAATGTCGACATGCTGACCATCGGCCAGTACCTGCAGCCTTCCGAGCACCACTTGCCCGTGTTGCGCTATGTGCATCCCGATGTCTTTGCCATGTTCGAACGCGAGGCCTACGACATGGGCTTCAGCCATGCCGCCGTCGGCGCCATGGTCCGTTCTTCTTACCATGCTGACCAGCAGGCGAACGCCGCTGGCGTGAATTGATGACTTCCTGTCGTTCCTGATTTCTGGCCGCCGTGGCGGCCAGAAACAGGGTTCCCTTCTTTTTCTGGAATTTCCGCCATGTCGTTCAGGACTCTTGCCGTAGCCCTGTCGTTGCTGGTATTGGCCGCCTGCGATCGCTCGTCCGACACGCAAGCCCCCGCGCCAGCCACTTCCCCGACCGCCGCTTCGGAACAACAGGCGCCTGCCGCTTCGGCGCCGCGAGCGGAACTGAGCGCAGAGGAGCGCGCCGAGCTGGCACGGGTGTACGCTGGGCGCTGGCTGGAAGTGCTCGATATCTCGGAAATTCAGCAGGACGGCGCTGCGACGCTGGCCGTAACATTCTCGGCGCCGCTGGATCCGCAGCAGAAGCTGGATAATTACCTGAGCGTTTCCGACCAGAGCAGTGGCAAGGTCGATGGCGCCTGGCAATTGTCCCGCAACCTGATGACGGCCACGCTGGGGCCGCTGTCGCCGCGCCGGACGCTGGACGTGACGGTTTCTGCCGGCTTGTCCAGCCTGGGCGGCACCCGCCTCCAAAAGGATAACAGGGAGACGATCAAGACCCGTGACGCCGATCCGGTCGTGGGCTTCGCGTCCAGCGGTTCGCTGTTGCCGACGGAATTGGTCGACGGCCTGCCCGTGATGGCGTTGAATGTCGACAAAGTGAATGTCGACTTCTTCCGCGTCCGGCCGGAGAACCTGGTTTCGGTGCTGGAGTACGGCAATATTCGTGGTGGCATGGATCTCTGGGATGCCGACTATCTGACCAGAAGCGCCGATCTGGTGTATTCGGGGCGCTTCGATCTGCATACCAAGCCCAATATCCGCGAGACCGTGCTCCTGCCATTGGGCAGCATCGAGCCACTCAAGCAGCCGGGCGTCTATTTCGCCGTGATGCAGCGGGCGGGCAGCTATCAGTATTCCTTGCCCACCACCCTGTTCAGCCTGAGTGATATCGGCCTTTCGGTGCACCGCTACCATGACCGCATGCTGGTCCTGACACAGGCGCTGACTGGTGGCAAGCCGAAGTCCGGGGTGGAAGTCTCGGTGCATGACAAGGACGGCAAGGTGCTGGCCAGTGGCAGCACCGACAGCCATGGCATGCTGGAATTGCCGCAGAAAGAAGAAGCTCGGCTGGTCATTGCCCAGCAGGATGGCCAGACCACCTTGCTGCGCCTGGCCACATCGGTTCTGGACCTGTCTGAATTCAAGGTGCAGGGGCCGCCATCGGGCAGCCTGAATTTCTTCATGTTCGGCCCGCGCGATCTCTACCGTCCGGGTGAAACCGTGCCTATCAATGCCCTGCTGCGCGACGCCGACGGCAAGCCCGTTGCCGCGCAGCCAGTCGCGGTGGAGGTCATGCAGCCGGATGGCAATGTGCGCTTGCGCTTTACCTGGACGGCAGACAGCGGCGGCCTGTACCAGCGTGATCTGGCCTTGCCATCCGATGTGCAGGCCGGGTTGTGGACGGTGCAGGCTCGAACTGGCAACGGCGATGTGCATACCTACACGTTCCATATCGAGGACTTCATGCCCGAGCGCATGAGCCTGGCGTTGGAAGAGCCCGCCGAGCTGCTGCAGCCGGCGGACGAGGTGGCGTTCGGGATAGAGGCCCGCTATCTTTACGGTGCGCCGGCCGGCGGCAATCGCCTGTCGGGGCAGATCTACGTCGCGCCATTGCGCGAAGCGGTCGCCGCCTTGCCTGGCTATCAGTTCGGCCGGGTGGATGAAACCGGGCTGACCCAGACCATCGAGCTGGAACCTTCGGTGCTGGCCGATGACGGAACTGCAGTGATTTCGCAGCCTTCGCAGTGGCGCGAGGTGCGTTCGCCGGTACAGATCACCTTGCAGGCCAGCGTCCAGGAAACCGGGGGCCGGCCGGTAACGCGCCGCCAGTCGGTGGCCGTCTGGCCGGCAGAGCGTCTGCCGGGCGTGCGCCTGGTCAATGTCGACAGCGATGGCAGCGTGGATGCGGATAGCCTGGCCGAGTTCAATTTTGTCTTGGCTGACCGGGAAGGCAAGCGCCTGGCAAGCAAGGGGCTGATCGTCCGCCTGGTGCGTGAGCGCCGTGATTATTACTGGAGCTACGGCGGTAGCGACGGCTGGGGCTACCGCTACGATGAAAAACATTTTGTCGTGGACGAACGCACGCTTGATGTCGCCGCCGGACAGTCCGCCGAGGCCGGCTTTATGGTGGAGTGGGGCCCTTACCGCGTGGAAGTGGAAGACCCGGTCACCGGCCTGGTTTCCAGCGAACGATTCTGGGCCGGCTATCGTTGGCAGGATACCGGCGAAGGTTCCGGCGTGGTGCGTCCTGACCAGGTTGCCCTGACTTTGGACAAGGCGTCCTACCGTGCTGGCGACGTGGCCAAGGTGACAGTGGCGCCGCCCGTTGCCGGCAGCGGCTATCTCATGGTGGAGTCTGCGGAAGGCCCCTTGTGGTGGCAGGCCATAGACGTGCCCGCCGAAGGCCAGGTATTCGAGATTCCGGTGGCGCGTGACTGGGATCGCCACGATCTGTATATCAGCGCATTGGTCTTGCGCCCCGGTGAGCGCAAAACCGTGCAGACGCCCAAGCGTGCCGTGGGCGTGTTGTATTTGCCGCTGTCTCGCGAAGACCGCAAGCTGAACGTGACGCTGGAAGCACCGGGGCAGATGCGCCCGGAACGCGCCTTGACCACGCGAGTGCAGGTCAAGGACGAGCAGGGCAAGCCGGTGGCCAATGCGCATGTCCTGCTGTCCGCCGTGGATGTGGGCATCCTCAATATCACCGAATTCAAGACCCCTGACCCCTACACCGCCTTCTTCGGCCGCAAGCGCTACGGTGTCGATCAGATGGACATGTATGGCCGCCTGATCGAAGGCGGCAACCTGCGCCAGGCCTCGCTGGCTTTCGGCGGGGATGCCTCGTCCACGCCTGGCGGCCTGCCGCCGCTGACCACGGTCAGGCTGGTGTCGCTGCTGGCGGCCCCGGTAAAGACCAACGAAGAAGGCTATGTGGACGTCAATGTCGACGTGCCGGATTTCAATGGCGAGTTGCGTGTCATGGCGCAAGTCTGGAATGACGCTTCCTACGGGGCCAGCGAAGCTGCCACGGTCGTGTCTGCGCCGCTGGTGGCGGAACTGGCTGCGCCGCGTTTCCTGGCCGGCGGCGACCGCAGCACCCTGGCGCTGGATCTGCATAATCTGTCTGGTGCAGTCCAGGATCTCGATATCAAGTTGGAGTTCAGCGGTTCGCTGGCGGCTGATGGTGAGCGTGCCAAGGGCACCAGGCTCAAGTTGGCCAATGGCGCCAAACGCACGTTGGACATCCCGATCAAGGCCGTGGGTGGCTTCGGCCAGGGCACTGTCGCCGTTAAGATCAGTGGCCTGAAGGTGGACGACGATGCCAGCGGCACCCTGGCGCGCGACTGGCAGATCGGTGTGCGTCCGGCCGTGCCCGCGCAGACACGCAAGTTCCGGGCCGTCCTGCCGGCGGCGGGTGAGGCCTGGACCCTGCCTGCCGATATGGATGGTGGCTGGCAGGAGGGCGGCCTGCAGGCCGTGCTCGACCTGTCATCGCAACCGCCGCTGAATGTCGCCGAACAGGTGCAGGAACTGATTGCCTATCCGTACGGTTGCACCGAGCAGACCGTTAGCGGGCTTTACGCTTCGCTGTACCTGGACCAGGCGGCGCTCATGCGTCTGGGCGTGAAGAGCGAACCGGACGAGCAGCGTCGCAAATCGGTAGATATCGGTATCCAGCGTCTGCTGTCCATGCAGCGTGCCGATGGCGCCTTCGGCTTGTGGAGCCCGGAGTCGCCCGAGGCGCACTGGGTGACGGTGTATGCGACTGATTTCCTGCTGCGCGCCAAGGCGCAGGGACACGAGGTGCCCGCCTTCGCGCTGGAACAGGCAACCCGCAAGCTGCAGTCCTACCTGACTGACGGCAATGTTGGCCTGGACTTTCACTCGGAGCGGCCGGCACATGCGATCTTCGCCGTGCGCGCCTATGCCGGATCGGTGCTGGCGCGCAGCAAGCAGGCGCCGCTGGCCAGCCTGCGCGCGCTGTTCGAGCGCAGGGACGTGGCGCTGTCCGGCCTGCCGCTGGCGCATCTGGGCCTGGCCCTGATCGCCATGGGCGACAGCCAGCGCGGAGAAATTGCGTTGCGCGAGGCACTGGGCAAGCAACGTCCGGAAAACTATTGGCTGAATGATTACGGCAGCCAGCTGCGCGACGGGGCCGCCATCCTGCAACTGATGCTGGAAAGTGACGCCTTGCCGACCGAGCGCAATCAGCTGTTGTTGTCGGTCGCAGACCTGATGCACGATAAGCGCTGGCTCTCGACGCAGGAACGTGCCTCCTTGCTGCTGGCCGCAGTGCGGCTGGATCAATCGACCCAGCCGCGCTGGACCGCCACCTGGGAAGCCGGTGCCAGCAGCGAGACGATTTCTTCCGATCGCGCTCGTGGCGTCATGGTGCCTGCGGCAGACCTGGCAGGCCATGCCCTGACGCTGCGCAATGAGGGCGAGACGGAACTGTACGCAGGCCTGACGCTGCGCGGCTATCCGAAAACCGTGCCACAGGCGCAAAGCAACGGCATCTCCATCCGGCGCCAGTACCTGGATACGGCAGGCAATGCAATCAACCTTGCCGATGTCCGCAGTGGCGAGCTGATTCTGGTATCCATCAGCGTGCGCGCTGATATTTACGTGCCCGATGCGTTGGTCGTGGACCTGTTGCCTGCCGGCCTGGAGCCGGAAAACCAGAACCTGGCAAATGCCTCCGCCAGCTTGGAGCAAGCTGGGGGGCAGGTCAATGATCTGTGGCAGCGGGCGATGCAGACCAACATCATCCACCAGGAATACCGGGATGATCGCTACGTGGCGGCGCTGCCGTTGTCGCCCAACACGAACACCAGCCTGTTGTACCTGGCGCGTGCAGTGACGCCGGGCATCTATCTGGTGCCGCCGCCCTTTGTCGAGTCTATGTACACGCCGTCGCGCAATGGCCTGGGTGCGGCGCCAGGGCGCATGACCATCAAGCCCTGACAGGCCGGATGGCAATGGGCAAGGTGCAACAGGGTGCGGGAGCAGGGCCGCACCCGACAGGAAGGGCCGCACGGCCGTGAGCGCGAAGCGAGCCGGCCATTGGCGCCGCCGGTGCGCCTGGGCGGCGGCAGGCCTGCTGGTGGCCGTGGCGCTGCTCTGGCTGGCAGACCGCTGCTTTCCCTTGCCCATGCCTGCGGCCGCGACGGCTCGGGTCGTGCTGGCCGAAGACGGCACGCCGCTGTGGCGCTTTGCTGATGCCGATGGTGTCTGGCGCTACGAGGCCAGGCGCGAGGATATATCGCCGTACTACATCGAAGCCCTGTTGACCTATGAGGACCGCTGGTTCTGGCAGCATCCGGGCATCAATCCGGTCGCACTGGGCCGCGCCACCTGGCTTAACCTGCGTTATGGCCGGGTCGTTTCCGGCGGCAGCACGATTTCCATGCAGGTGGCGCGCCTGCTGGACCCGCATCCTCGTACGGTGGCCGGCAAGCTGCGCCAGGTATGGCGCACCTTGCAGTTGGAATGGCACTATTCCAAGGAAGAGATTCTCGAAATCTACCTTAATCGGGCGCCTTTTGGCGGGGTGCTGGAAGGCGTGGCGGCCGCCAGCTGGACATACCTGGGTAAATCCCCGGCGGAGTTGAGCCGTGCCGAGGCGGCGCTGCTGGCTGTGCTGCCGCAGGCTCCCAGCCGGCTGCGGCCAGATCGCCATCCGGAGCTGGCGCAGCAGGCGCGCGACAAGGTATTGGCACGCATGGCCGAACAGGGCATCTGGAGCGCGGAGGAGGTCGAGGAAGCCCTGATGGAACCGGTGCACCTCTTTACCCTGCCCAGGCCGCAGGCGGCGCCGTTGTTGGCGCGCAGGCTGGTGCAGCAGAAGGGGGCGGCCCCGGTGATACGCACCACCATAGATGGCATGCTGCAATTGCGTATTGAACAGGCCATGCAGCGCTGGAAAGCCACCTTGCCGCCGCGCGTATCCGCAGCGGTGCTGGTGATAGAGCATGACACCATGGCCGTGCGCGCCTACGCCGGGTCGGTGGATTTTCTGGATACTGCCCGCAACGGGCAGGTCGATATGGTGACGGCGATACGCTCGCCTGGTTCCACTCTCAAGCCCTTCCTGTTTTCACTGGCGCTGGACGAAGGCCTGATCCATTCTTCCTCGTTGCTGCAGGATGTGCCGCGCCACTATGGCGAGTACCGGCCACAGAACTTCGCTGCGGATTTTTCCGGGCCGGTGTCGGCAGCCGAGGCGCTGTCGCGTTCGCTGAATCTGCCCTTGGTGCAATTGCTCGAAGCCTATGGCCCGGTGCGCTTCGCCACCGAGTTGCGCGAAGCCGGGCTGCCTTTGCGCCTGCCGCAGCAGGCAGTGCCCAATTTGTCGCTGATCCTGGGCGGTGCCGGTACGTCACTGGAGCAGTTGGTTGCGGCCTATAGCGTCTATGGCCGGGGTGGCAACATGGCGGCGCCGCGCTATGCGGATGACGACCCGCTGCTTGAGCGTCGCCTGATTTCTCCCGGTGCCGCATGGATTACGCGCCAGGTGCTGAGCGGCCGCCTGACGCCAGACCAGCCGGCGGCAGGCGCCAATGCCCTGGCCTGGAAAACCGGCACGAGCTATGGATTCCGTGATGCCTGGGCGGTGGGTGTCGGGCCGCGCTATCTGATCGGTGTCTGGGTCGGCCGTCCCGATGGGGCACCGGTGGCTGGGCAGTTCGGGCAGGCTGCTGCGGCGCCGCTGCTGTTTCAGATACACCGGCTGGCGCATCGCGAGAGTGCCAGCCTGGCCCGGCAGATGGCGGCTGGTGCCCCGGCACAGGTCGGGACGGCGCGCATCTGCTGGCCCTTGGGACAGCCGATGCCGGAAGGCAGCCCGGATTGCCGCCAGGCGCGCCAGGCATGGGTGCTCGATGGCGTTACACCGCCGACGCTATTGGCGGGCGACCAGCGTCCTGGCGCCGGCCTGCTGCTGGATTACTGGGTGTCTGCCGCAGGCTTGCGAGTGGCGGCGGCCTGCCCTGGGGCGCGGCCAGCCAGCATGGTGGCCTGGCCGCAGCCGCTGGAACCCTGGTTGCCGCGACAGGAACGCCTGTCCGCGCGCCTGCCCGGTGTCGACCCGGCCTGCCCGCCACCGGTTGTGGATACCGGCACGCCATTGGTGATCCTGGGCGTGCGCGAGGGTGACCGCCTGCGCCGCCCGGCGCGCAGTCAGGCACCGGTGACGCTCAACCTGAGCGCGCTGGGCGGCAGCGGCCAGCGCTGGTGGTACATGAATGGCCGGGCATTGCAGGAACGCGAGCTGGCAGGACTGCTGAAAGTGGCGCTGCGCCAGCCCGGACGCTACCGCATCACCTTGCTGGATGAAGCTGGGCAGACCGCCAGCGTGGGTTTCGAGGTGCTGGAGTAGCATCTTTGCCATGGTCCTGCCTCAGCGGCACTGGGACAGTTCAGGGGCATGCATCGGGCAGGTCGGTGTGGACGCCATGATTGGGAATTAGGAAATAGGGAAAGCGTTGTTCTGATTTCCACCATGCATGGGTAGCATGACTCTTTCGCCTTGCTGTCCCGGGCTGCCGCTGTCAGGCTGTCCGCGTCGTCCAGGCATCGTTGTGGAATAGGTATCACGCCGTTATGTCTATCATCGCGATAGCGGGCAGCCCGTCGGCCCGCTCACGTTCAAATGCCCTGTTGCGCTATGCCGCGCAGGCGCTTTCGCAGCAACATGGTTCAGTGGACAGCCTGGGAATCCGCGACGTCAGCGCGGAAGACCTGGTCCATGGCAACTATGCCAGTGAAGATGCCGCCAGGCTGCGCCAGCGCGTCACGCCGGCACGTGTCGTCCTGATCGCCACGCCGGTCTACAAGGCATCGTTTGCCGGCGGCCTCAAGGCCTTGCTGGACCTGCTGGATCAGACCGCGCTGGCGGGCAAGATCGTATTGCCCCTGGCGACGGGCGGCAGCGCCGCGCATCTTCTGGCGCTGGAATACAGCCTCAAGCCAGTGCTGTCTGCGCTGGGGGCGCGCCATATCCTGGCAGGTGTTTATGCCACCGAAGCCCAGGTGCAGGTTGACGAACAGGGCAACGCTCAGCTCGACGAAGACATACGGGTAAGGCTCGATGCCGCCATCGAGGCTGTCAGCCAGCTGTTGCCGGCCCGGACTGCCTCGCGTCCCTATGACCTGGGCCGCCTGGCCAGCCAGTTGCAGCTGGCCGTCTGAATCATGCCGGGCCGGTCTGCGGCCTGTCACCTTTATTTTGGTCCCTCTGTCCCGCAGGAGCGAGAACATGACAGTTTCTTCGATTAACGCACGCAATCAGTTCCGTGGCAAAGTGAAAGCCATCATCCTTGGTCCGGTGGTCTCCGAAGTCGAGATCGAAACCCCGGCGGGCATCGTGACCTCGGTCATCACGACCCGTTCGGTCGAAGACCTTGGACTGGAAATCGGCACCGACGTCCTGGCTTTCGTGAAGGCCACCGAGGTGTCGGTCGCCAAGCTCTAGGCGTTTTGCGCCGACGTGTTCCAGTTGTCGCGCCTGGGGAAACCCGGGCCGCGCTGATTGCGGCGTCGCGCCCATCCTTTTTGCTTTATGCTGAACCCGATCCTGGGGCGCAGGCCTGGCTACCGGGCGGCAGACGAAAGAGATGAGGGTTTTCCCTTGGTTCATGGAAAAGTGCAATGATTGTCCGGAATATTGCATTTCGGATGCATCGTTAACATATTTATAATCTCCTCGTAATCTGCCAGGGATACCTGTTTTTTGGCGGCAAGTCTCCGTCATGCAAGGGTTTTCCATATTCCTGGCTTGCCTGGCTGCGCGTTTTCCGCAGCGGCCATTTATAAGGAGACAGATATGGAAAACACAATTTCCAATCCGATGCTGGAGAAGGTCAAGGCGCTGCTGCCGGAGATCGCTTCGCGTGCGGCCCAGGCTGAACAGGACCGTCAGGTGCCGGCCGAAAACATCGCGCTGCTCAAGGGCATTGGCCTGAATCGCGCCTTCCTGCCCAAGGCCTATGGCGGCCTGGAAATGTCGTTGCCGGATTTCGCGCAATGCATCGTCACCCTGGCCGGCGCATGTGCCAGCACCGCGTGGGCATTCAGCCTGCTGTGCACGCACAATCACCAGCTGGCCATGTTCCCCAAGCAGCTGCAGGATGAAATCTGGGGCGAGAACCCGGATGCCACCGCCAGCAGCAGCATCGCGCCGTTCGGCAAGATCGAAGAAGTCGAAGGCGGTGTGATGTTCAGCGGCCGCATGGGCTGGAGCAGTGGCTGTGACCACGCCGAATGGGCCATTCTGGGCTTCCACCGCCTGAACCAGGCGGGCGAAAAGGTCTACTGTTTCGCCGTGTTGCCGCGCCAGGACTATGAAATCCTGGACGACTGGTATGCCATCGGCATGCGTGGCAGTGGCTCCAAGACCCTGGTCGTGGACAAGGCCTTCGTGCCCAACCACCGTATCCAGGCAGCCAAGGACATGATGGAAGGCAAGTCTGCCGGGTTTGGCCTCTACCCGGACAGCAAGATCTACTACACGCCGTACCGTCCGTACTTCGCCAGCGGCTTTTCGGCCATTAGCCTGGGCGTGGCCGAACGCATGCTCGAAGCGTTCAAGGAAAAGACCAAGAACCGCGTGCGTGCCTATACCGGCGCTTCCGTGGGCAACTCCGTGCCAGCGTTGATGCGCCTGGCCGAGTCCACCCACCAGGTCGCCGCTGCGCGCGCGCTGCTGGAAAAGGCCTGGGAAGAGCACCGCGAGCACGGCGAAGCCAAGCGCTACCCGACCCGCGAAACGCTGACGTTCTGGCGTACCAACCAGGCCTATGCCGTGAAGATGTGCATCGAAGCCGTGGATCGCCTGTTCGCTGCCGCTGGCGGCGGCGCCTGGTTCGAAACCAACGAAATGCAACGCCTGTTCCGCGACAGCCACATGACGGGTGCGCACGCGTACACCGACTATGATGTCTGCGCCCAGATCCTGGGCCGTGAACTGATGGGCCTGGATCCCGATCCCAGCCTGACCTGATGTACCGTGAGCCGGCCTGCGGGCCTGCGCTGTCCGGTGGGGCGGCGCCAGGGCGGCGGTGCGGCTCACCTGGACTGCCTGCTGCTGGCGGGCAGTCGTTTTCCATCATGAGGGCGCAGCGCGACAGGCGCCGCATGCCATGGATGGCAAGGAGACGATATGACACAAGCCTCTCAGACGGGTACTTCGATTGACCCGCGAGTCCTGCGCCGCGCGCTGGGCAACTTCGCAACCGGCGTGACGATCGTGACGGCCAGCTCGCCCAGCGGCGAGCGCACCGGCGTGACCGCCAACAGCTTCAACTCGGTATCGCTGGACCCGCCGCTGGTGCTGTGGAGCCTGGACAAGCGTGCCGGCAGTTGCGCCGTATTCGAGCAGGCCAGCCATTTCGCCGTCAACATCCTGGCATCGGACCAGATTCCGCTGTCCAATCAGTTTGCCCGCCCCAGCGCCGATAAGTTTGCCGGGGTGGCTGTGCGTGAAGGCCACGGCGGCAGCTTGCTGCTCGATGGTTGCGCCGCCAGCTTCCAGTGCGAAAAGCACCAGGTGATCGACGCCGGGGACCACTGGATTCTGATCGGCCGCGTGCTGGAATTCGAAGATGGCGGCCAGGCACCGCTGCTGTATCACCAGGGTGCGTATTCCATGGTCTTGCCGCATCCGCATGGTGCGCGCGGCGAGAATGCGGCTCCCCAGCTGCCCAGTGGCTACCAGTCACGTCTGCGCGACAATTTCTACTACCTGATGACGCAGGCCGTGCGCCGCTACCAGGAAGACTACCAGCCCGAGCAGCTCAAGACTGGCTGGCGTGCCGGGGAAGCGCGCCTGCTGATGGTGCTGGACCCGGTGCAGCCGTTGAGCCTGGGCGCGTTGGTGCGCGAGGCGGACATGCCGATGCGCGAGATCGACGGCGCGCTGGCCTTGTTGCGCGAACGCGGCCTGGTACAGGACAGCGCCGATGGCGTGCTGCTGTCCGACGCTGGCGCGGCGGAGGCCAAGGCGGTCTGGGAAGTGGCCCAGGCGCAGCAGGAGCGTGTATTTGGTAATTTCAGCCCGGCGCAGTTGCATGCCTTCCGCACCGTGCTGTCCGCTGTCATCGACTCGCAGCCTCGTTCCTGAACGCTCCTGGCGGCTGGCCCGCCAGGCGATGGAAAAAGCGGCTGAAATAGGCGGGGTCCTTGAAGCCCAGCAAATGGGCGATCTCCGCGACAGGATGGCTGGTGAAAATCAGCAGCCGCTTTGATTCCTGCAATAGCCGTTCATTGACCAATTGCTTCGATGAACAGCCGGCGACGCGCCGGCATGTCTCATTCAGGCGCAGGTCGCTGACATTGAGCAGTTCGCAGTAGCGTGCGATGGGCCAATGTTGCAGGAAGTGCTCCTCCAGCAGGGTATTGAAGGCGCGAAACAGTGCCAGATCATCCTTGCGTGCCGGTGGCGCGGGCATGGACGCCGGCGCCAGCCGCAACAGGCTGATGAACGTCAGCTGCGCCAGCAGGCGCAAGGCCTGCGCGCGGGCAGGACTGCGTGACTGGAACTCGGCGCGCAGGCGTTCGAACAGCTGGGTCAGGCCGTGGATTTCCTCGCGGTGGCTGCCGTCCAGCGCTTCAATGGACAGGCAGATGGGCGCGATGGCCTGCCCATGCACCAGCCCTGGTTCCGCATTCAACAGATCGGTGATGATGGGCTGGCGAACGGTCAGCACATGGCCGCTGGCGTTGTCTTCGGTCACGAAGGCGTGGGCGAAGGCTGGCGGCGTCAGGAAGATCATCGGCCCGTCCAGGCGGTACAGGCTTTCGTCCATATGGACACGCACGGCTCCGCTGGCAACGTAATGCACCTGGAAGTAGCGATCGTGCCTGTGCACCGACATGCTGCGGCCCAGCCGGTTGGCCAGGGTGTCCAGCTCGGCGTAGTGGACATCGGCATCGGCATGCTCGGCGCCGGCCAGATGGCCGATGCCGAGATTGGGAATGGGTTGTCCGGTCGGAATGTTCATGGTGGCACAGGAAACCACCGCGCGGCTGGCAGGGTTGGCCTGCGCAGGTGTCGGCGTGGCGGCATGGTGGCCCGCCTCAGGGTTTGACTTGCTTGAGTTCGTCGAGCAGGGCCAGCAATTGGTCCAGCTTGTCCTTGCCGAACTGCTGCTGCAGGCGGTTGTGGTTCTGTTCGACCTCGGCGGTCATGCGCTGGTAGATATTGCTGCCGTTTTCCGTGATGCTGACGTAGATGCGGCGCTGGTCGTGCTCGGCCTTGCGCTTGCTCACCAGGCCATCGCGCTCCATGCGGTTCAGGATGCCGGTCATGCTGGGCTTCAGGATACAGACCAGGTCAGCCAGTTGGTGGCTTTCCATGTCGCCATGCTGCTCTAGCGTGCGCAGGATGCGCCATTGCTGCTCGGTGAGATTGTTGCGGTTGAGCGACGGACGGAAAAACTGCATGGACGCTTCGCGGGCCTGCAGCAGGGAGAGGGTAAGAAAAGGACGGGTGATGATGGACATGGGTTGATCAGCGGAAGGGGAGCCCCTGCCGGAAGCAGGCGGATATGACCAGCCCGGCGCATTGGCCGGGCTGGCGCTGACCCGCAGCGGGGACAGTCTCCTGGGCATTGTTATGCCGTCTGGCCACAAGGTTTCCGCATGAAGCGTTGATGCCGGCCAGGGACGGTGGTTAATGCCTGATTATGACGGATTTTGCGCTGCCGTAGGGAAGTGTTCCGGCAGGTTGGCCACCCTATTTTCAGGGGGCCGCGACAGGCCTGGCCAGTAACGCCCCGGGCTGCTGCCGGAGCGTTGTTGCGGCTCTGCCGTGGTGCCAGGATTCGCTTGCCCGCGCTCAGGCCTGGCGGGGCTGGCGGATGCGGTCCAGGGCGTTGATGTCATTCGAGTTGTGCAGATGGGGCACGGTCCAGCCGTGCTGGTCGTATTCGGACAGGCACTGGTCCACCAAGCCCGTCATCTGCGCCAGTTTGCCGGAGGCTTTGGCATAGCCCAACGTCTGCAGGCGAATGTCGTCCTGGTTGCCGGCGTAGTTGATTTCATACAACTCGTGACGACCGCCGAATTCACTGCCGATGGCATCCCACATCAGCTTGAGTATCTTGATGCGTTGCACGTGGTCCATGCCGCCCGAGCCACGGCAATAGACCGACAGGTATTTGTCCAGTTCCGGGTTGGCGAGATCGCGCGCGCCCGATGGCAGGTAGATGAGGCCGCTGGCCACGGTCTGTTCGATGATCTTCTTGATGGCGGGGTAGGCGGTGGGCGCCATGACGCGGTAGGTCTGCATGGCCTGGTTGCTGGGCAGCAGCGCTGGCGTGCTCCAGCTATCCTGGCGCTCGGCTGCGCCGTACATGGCGTCGGTCAGCGACCAGAAGAGGTTGCGCCAGGCAACGACTTCGCCGACCTGGGCGGCGACGCCGCGGAACTCCAGCGTGCCGGTGCATTTCAGCGCCTTGACCAGCAGGCCGCTGATGAAGTCCAGTTTTACCGCCAGGCGGGTGCAGCCCTGCATGGGATAGATGCGGCCGAAGCCGCCCTGACTGGCGAAGTTGCGGCAGCGTTCGTAGTCGCGGTGTACCAGCACGTCTTCCCAGGGCACGAATACCTTGTCGAGGACCAGGATGGCGTCGTTTTCATCGAAACGGCTCGACAGCGGGTACTCGAAGGCGCCGCCGGTCAGGCCGGCCTGCAGCTCATAGGACGGCCGGCAGATCAGCTTGACGCCCCGGGCATTCATGGGCGCCAGGAACATGACGGCGAAATCGGTGTTGTCGCCCATGACCTGCGCAGAACCGAAGCCGATGAAGTTGTAGTGGGTGAGCGCCGAATTGGTGGCCACCACTTTGGCACCGCTGACCACGATGCCCTTGTCGTTTTCTTCGACGATGCGCATGAACACGTCGCTGACCTGGTCGCTGGGCAGGTTGCGGTCTATGGGTGGGTTGACGATGGCATGGTTGAGGTACAGCACCGATTCCTGGATGCGGCGGTACCAGTGGCGCGCGTTGTCGGCGAAGCGACCGTAGAACTCCGGGTTGGCGCCCAGCGCCTGGCCGAAGGCGGCCTTGTAGTCCGGCGTGCGGCCCATCCAGCCATAGGACAGGCGCGACCAGGCGGCGATGGCATCGCGTTGTTCGCGCAGCTCGTCCTGCGTCCTGGGAATGGTGAAGAACTTGTGGGTATAGCCGCCGCTGCCCGTGTCGGTGTTCCAGCACAGCTCATCCCGAGTGGCTGGGTCGTGCAGCGCGTCATACAGGTGCGCGACCGAGGCGGCGGCATTGCGAAACGCCGGGTGGGTGGTCACATCTTCGACGCGGTCGCCGTAGATATAGATTTCACGGCCATCGCGCAGGCTGGCCAGGTATTCCGCACCGGTCAGGGGGCGGTGGGTGTCGCTGCGGTAGCGTTCAGGGTACATGCGTGCTGTCTCCATTCCTGGATTCTGGTGTCATGGGCATGCCAGGGCGTGGGCCTATGGCTGGGCCGGGAAAGAACCCTGCGGGCCGCCGGTTCGTTACCGGACGGTGCGTGCGTGGAACCCACATGGTAGGAACACAAAGACAGAAGTGGAATGCAGCTTTCGCCGTTAAGCTTGGACTTTTCGCAAGGCGCCGGGCGTGGCGCCCAACTGGCGGAAACGGACTGGCGGCATGCCGGTGCGCAGGCTGAAAAAGCGCGAAAAATACGCAGGGTCCTGGAACCCCAGCGCAAAGCATATCTGGCTGACGGACTGATTGCTGTGCAGCAGCAGGCGCTTGGCTTCCTGCAGCTGGCGTTCAGCGATGATCTGTTTGGAAGACATATCCGCCAGGCGGCGGCAGATCAGGTTCAGGCGTGCCGTCGTCAGCCCCAGCGTATCGGCGTAGCGTTGCAAGGGCCAGTTGTCGACGCAGTGCGCCACGAGCAACTGATTGAAGCGATGGAATAGCTGTAGCTCGGTTGGCGCAACCGGGCGCCGTGCCGGGGCGGCTGTTCCCAGGCGCAGCAGGGACGCGATGATCAGGCGCAATAGCGCCATCAGGTTGCCGTCACGTCCCGGGTGGCTGGCATGGAATTCGGCCTGGGCCTGGTGGAACAGGCGCTGCAGCGTATGGCCGGCGTCCTGTTCGTGCTTCTGGTGCGGCGCCAGCGCCACGCACAGCGGCTGGCCCAGCGCCACGCTGAATTCGGCTTCGTCGTGGAACAGGCTCCAGACGCGTTGCTGCCGGATGGTCAGAGTGATGCCTTCGCTGTCGGCATCCGTGACAAAGGCATGGGGGACGCCCGGCGGGGTGAAAAAGCACACGGGTCCCGGCAGCCGGTATTGCTGGTCGTCGAGGTACAGGTGTACCTGACCATTGAAAATGCAATGGATCTGGAAGAATCGGTCGTGTCGGTGAACCGGCACGCTGCGGCCGAAAAATGAACTCAGCCGGCCATGTTCGTCGCAGTGGAAATCTGCGTCGGCATAGCGCTGGTCATGAACGGGGCCCAGGTCCAGAAAGGGAATGGGCGCGGTTTTCCAGGTCGTGCTCGTCAACGATTGGCTTACCTATATCAATATCCGGGCGGGTGCCACGCAAAGGGGGGCGGACATGCATCGCGGCAGCAGCGGCAATGCACGGGCTGGCGCGATGGTAGCAAGGCCATGGCCTGATTGCTGCTTTTTACTGGTTGTGCGCAGGGTATTTGCCCTGGCCGTGGCGGTCTGCCTGAGGCAGGGAACGCTGCCCGGAGTATCCGGGCAGCGTTTCAGCACGCGGGCGCCATGCAGGCGCAAGGCTGGCGGGCGTGGCCATGCCAGTCTTGCGCTGCGGCGCGGGGGGGCGCCGGGGGCAGGGCGTCAGGCGCCGATGCCGCCCATGCAGACGTACTTCAGTTCGAGGTAGTCTTCGATGCCGTACTTCGAGCCTTCACGGCCCATGCCCGATTCCTTGATGCCGCCGAAAGGCGCGATCTCGGTGGAGATGATGCCTTCGTTGACGCCTACCATGCCATATTCCAGTGCTTCGCTGACGCGCCAGGCGCGGCCCAGGTCGCGGGTAAACAGGTAGGAGGCCAGGCCGAACTCGGTGTCGTTGGCCATGCGGATGGCGTCGGCTTCGGTGCTGAAACGGAAGATGGGAGCCAGCGGGCCGAAAGTTTCGTCGCGCGCCACCAGCATTTCAGGCGTGACATCGCCCAGCACAGTCGGTTCGAAGAAGGTGCCGCCCAGCGCATGCGGTTTGCCGCCAGCCAGGACGCGAGCGCCCTTGCCGATGGCATCGGCAATGTGTTCTTCGACCTTGGCCACGGCCTTGGCGTTGATCAGCGGACCTTGCTCTGCACCGGGCTCCTGGGCCGGAGCCACCTTGAGTGCATTGACGGCCTCGGCCAGCTTGGCGGCGAAGGTGTCATAGATACCGTCTTGTACCAGCACGCGGTTGGTGCAGACGCAGGTCTGGCCGCTATTGCGGAATTTCGAGGCCAGCACGCCCTGGATGGCGGCGTCCAGGTCGGCGTCGTCAAATACGATGAACGGCGCATTGCCGCCCAGTTCCATGCTGACCTTCTTCATGGTGTCTGCGCTTTGCGCCATCAGCAGCTTGCCGATGCCGGTGGAACCGGTGAAGGACAGCTTGCGCACGACCGGGCTGCGCGTCAGCGCGCCGCCGATGGCGCGGGCGTCGCCGGTGACGACGTTGACCACGCCGGCGGGGATGCCGGCGCGCTCGGCCAGTTCAGCCAGCGCCAGCGCGGACAGCGGGGTTTCCGAAGCCGGCTTGATCACGACCGTGCAGCCTGCCGCCAGGGCCGGGCCGGCCTTGCGGGTAATCATCGCATTGGGGAAGTTCCACGGCGTGATGGCCGCGACCACACCGATGGGCTGCTTGACGACCAGCAGGCGGCGACCGGAGCGGTCTTGCGGGATGATGTCGCCGTAAATGCGCTTGGCTTCCTCGGCAAACCATTCGATGAAGCTGGCACCGTAGGCAATTTCGCCACGGCTTTCTGCCAGCGGCTTGCCTTGTTCCAGGCTCAGCAGGCGGGCCAGGTCTTCCTGGTTTTCCATCATCAGCTCGAACCAGCGGCGCAGCAACGCGGAGCGCTGCTTGGCCGTCATTGCGCGCCAGGCCGGCAGGGCCTGCTCGGCGGCCTGGATGGCGCGGTCGGTCTCGGCCTCGCCCAGCGATGGAACGCTGGCGATCTGGCTGAGGTCAGCGGGGTTGGTGACCGGGAAAGTCTTGCCGCTGTCGGCGTTGACCCATTGGCCGTTGATATAGGCTTGCGTACGCAGCAGGCTGGCGTCGTTCAGGGCAAGCGAAGCGGGGGTGTGTTGGGTGCTCATTGTCAGATCCTGATCTCAGTGCCGGATGATGACGGACTTCAGTTCCGTGTAGTCGTCGATGAAGGCCGAACCGAATTCTCGGCCCAGGCCGGACTGCTTGGCGCCGCCGAAAGGCACGGCGGGGTCCAGCAGCGTATGCATGTTGACCCAGACAGTGCCGGCCTGGATGCGCGGCACGTAGTTCAGGGCCTTGCCCAGGTCGTTGGTCCAGAGGCTGGCCGACAGGCCATAGGGCGTATCGTTGAAGAGGTTCAGCAGTTCTTCTTCGTCGTCATAGGCGAGGAAAGTGGCCACGGGGCCGAAGGTTTCCTCGTTGAGCAGCGCAGCCTTGGCATCCTTGGCCACCAGTACGGTGGGTTCGACGAAGTAGCCGGGGCCGTCCACCGGTTTGGCGCCGTGCACGATGGTGCAGCCTTCGGCGCGGGCCTGGGAGAACAGTGACAGCAGCTTGTCGAAGTGAGGTTTGTTGGACAGCGGACCGAATTGCGAGGCGTCGTCCAGCGGGTCGCCGATGCGCAGCGTGCTCAGGGTGGCGGAAAGTTTTTCCAGGATTTCGTCCTGGCGCGAACGGTGCACGAAGAAGCGCTCGCCTGCGGCGCAGATCTGGCCCTGGTGCAGGAAACCTGCTTCCATGATGCCGGCCACGGCCTTGTCGGCATCGACATCCTTGAGGAAGCCGACGGAATTCTTGCCGCCCAGCTCCAGCGTGAAGCGGGTCAGCTTGGCTCCCAGCGCAGTGCGGCCCACGGCGATGCCGGTAGGCACGGAGCCGGTGAAGCTGACCTTCGCGGTGCCGTCATGTTCGATGAGCTGGCGGCCGACATCGCCACCGCCGTTGAGCACGTTCAGCACGCCATCCGGCAGGCCGGCTTCGCGAGCCAGTTCGGCCACGCGCAGCAGCGTGAGCGGGGTGAATTCGCTGGGCTTGATAATGCTGGTGCAACCCGTTGCCAGGGCCGAGCCGAACTTCCAGACGGCGATCATGATGGAGAAGTTCCATGGCACGATGCCGGCCACGACGCCCAGGGGCTCGCGGCGCGTGAAAGCGGTGTAGCGCTCGCCATTGAAGGACGGCAGCGACGGGTTGATGGTTTCGCCCGTGATGCGTGTGGCGGCGCCGGCATAGTGGCGCAGGAAGGCGGCCGCCTGACCGACTTCGAAGGCGCGCGAAATATTGATCAGCTTGCCCGATTGCAGAGTTTCCAGCTGCGCCAGTTCTTCAGTGTGTTCCAGCAGCTTGTCGGCGATGCGCAGCAGCAGTTCACCGCGTTGCGCCGGCGTGGTGTTGGCCCAGGCGCCGCTGAAGGCGCGCTGCGACGATGCGATGGCGGCGTCGATATCCGCCTGTGTGGCGCTGGCGATGCTGGCAACGGTCTGGCCGGTAGCCGGATTGACGATGGCGATACGGGCGCCGCTGCTGGCGACGGCCTGGCCGTCGATGAAATGGCCGTGCTGGCGGGCCAGGAAGGCTTCGACTTCGGGGAGCAGAGTGACTTGGCTCATTTGATATGACTCCGTGTGTTCGGCTTGCCGTGTGCCGTGGTGATCAGAGTGAACGGCCCAGGATCAGGTCGGCGGCTTTTTCCGCGACGGCGATGACCGGCGCGTTGGTGTTGCCGCTGGGGATGTCCGGGAAGATGGAGGAATCGGCGACGCGCAGGCCGTCGATGCCATGCACCCGCAGTTCCGTGTCGACCACGGCGCTGCGGGCATCCGGGCCCATGCGGCAGGTACCGATGGGATGGTAAGTGGTTTTGACGCCGCCCCTGACGAACTGTTCCAGCGCCGCAGGGTCGCTGAGCCAGTCAGGGTTGGGCGAGAAGATATCGCGCAGCAGGGGTTGCATGGTCTGGGTACCCAGGAACTGCAGCCCCAGGCGCACGGCGCGGATCTGGGCCGGCAGGTCGTCCGGGTGCGACAGGAAGTTGGCCTTGATGCGCGGCAATGCCACCGGGTCGGCGCTGGAAAGGAGGATTTCCCCTTCGGAGCGCGGGCGCAGGTGGCCGACTTTCAGGGTCAGGCCATGGGTGCGGCCCTTGCCGACGCCGTCCGGGTCATCCCAGGTATCCAGAATGGGCAGGAAATGGATCTGCACATCGGGCCGTCCTTCGCCGTGGGTATCGACGAAGGCGCCGCCTTCCAGCACGTTGGAACTGACCGGGCCGGAGCGGAAGGCCAGCCATTCAATGCCGTTGCGGATGGCGTTCAAGCCGCTATCCTGACCATACAGGCTGACGGGTTCGCGGGTTTCGGCGTTGACCGACAGGTGCAGGTGGTCCTTGAAGTGCTGCCCCACCGGCAGGTCCTGCACGGGCGTGATGCCATGCTCCTTGAGATGTGCCTCCGGGCCGATGCCGGAGAGCATCAGCAGCTTGGGCGAACCGATGGCGCCCGCGCAGACAATCACTTCGCGGCGCGCCTTGACCGTTACCGGGCTACCGTTGCCGCGCCGGTAGGTGACGCCTTCGGCGCGTTTGTTCTGGATATTGATTTTTTCCACCATGGCATCAAGGATCAGTTCGAACTGGCCTTTGCCCTGGATGGATTTCAGGTAGGTGCGCGAGGTGCTGGCGCGTTCGCCGCGCAGGGTGGTGGTCTGGTAATAGCCGACGCCCTGCTGCGATTTGCCATTGAAATCGTTGACGTAATCGAGCCCCAGTTCCTGGCCGGCGCGGATGAATGCCATGGACAGCGGATGCCGGTAGCGGTTTTCGCTTACTGGCAACAGGCCGTCATTGCCATGGTATTCGCCAGTCAGGCTTTCATGCGCTTCGGCGCGCTTGAAATAAGGCAGCAGGTCGTCGAAGCCCCAGCCAATGCATTGATGCTGCTGCGCCCAGGCGTCGTAATCTTCTCGATGGCCGCGCATGTAGATCATGCCGTTGACCGAACTGCTGCCGCCCAGTACCTTGCCTTGCGCCACGATCATCGGGCGGTTCAGGGTTTCAGGGGCCGGGTCGGTCATGTAGGGCCAGGTTTTCTTGGCGATGATCTTGGCGACGCCCGCTGGCATGCGGATCATCAGATTGTCGTCGCTGCCGCCCGCCTCCAGCAGCAGCACGCTGCCGCCACCGCGGCGGATGATCTGGGCGGCGATAACGGCGCCGGCGGAACCGGCACCAATAATGACGTAATCGAATTCCTGGCTGGACATGAATGTCTCCTGGGTTTCTCTTGCCGTCTTGTGGCGGCATCAAAGGTTAGCGCTGGGGGCAGCGGCCGAGAAGGCCGCTGCGTGGTCCCATCAGTAGCCTGGGCCTGCGGGTTGTGCCGGTGCGGCGGTTTGGCCATTGCCCTGGAAACGGGCGGCCAGTTGGCCCAGCGCATTGGCGAGCAGGCTGGTATCCACGCCGACCGCAACGAAGGAGCAGCCCAGTTCCAGATAGCGTCGTGCCAGCGCCTCGTTGGCGGACAGAATGCCTGCAGCCTTGCCTGCCTTGACGATGCGGGCGATGCCATCTTCAATGGCGGCCTGCACATCCGGGTGGCCGGGGTTGCCGCGATGGCCCATGGAAGCGGACAGATCCGCCGGACCGATGAAAACGCCATCGACGCCTTCGACGGCAGCGATTTCGTCGAGGTTTTGCAGTGCGGTCGGGGTTTCCACCTGCAGCAGCAGGCAGATTTCTTCATCGGCGCGGTTCAGGTAGTCCGGCACGGTGTTCCAGCGCGATGCGCGGGCCAGGGCAGCGCCGACGCCGCGAATGCCGTGCGGCGGGTAGCGCGTGGCACGCACCAGCTGGCGCGCCTGTTCGGCGTTTTCCACCATGGGTACCAGCAGGGTCTGCGTGCCGATGTCGAGCAGTTGCTTGATCAGTACGGCGTCGCCAGTGGCAGGACGCACGATGGGATGGCTGTGATAAGGCGCGACAGCCTGCAACTGCGCCAGCACGGCGCGCAGGTCGTTGGGGGCATGCTCGCCGTCGAGCAGCAGCCAGTCGAAGCCGGCGGTGGCGGCGATTTCCGCGCCATAGCCTTCTGCCAGCCCGACCCACAGGCCGATCTGCGGGCGGGTCTTGAGGTTCTTCTTGAAAGTATTGATGGGGAGATCCATGCTGCGTACCTCAGACGAAACGGAAGGCGATGGAGCCCAGCAGGTCGTAGTCGACATGGAAGGTATCGCCCGCGCTGCCCGAAACCGGGCGGGTGAAGGAGCCGCCCAGGATGGTCTGGCCCGCTTCCAGCGTAACACCATACGGCGCCAGTTTATTGGCCAGCCAGGCCACGCCTTTGGCAGGGTGGTTGAGCACGGCGGCGGAGACGCCGGATTCCTCGATCACGCCATTGCGGTAGAGGATGGCTGGTACGCGGCGCAGGTCGATATCATTGGGGCGCACGGGGCGGCCGCCCATCACGATGCCGGCGTTGGCGGCATTGTCGGAAATGGTGTCGAAGACCTTGCGGGTCACCTTGGTTTCCGGGTCGATCTGGTGGATACGCGCGTCGATGATTTCCAGCGCGGGCACCACGTATTCAGTCGCGTCCAGTACGTCGAAAATGGTGCAGCCGGGGCCGCGCAGCGGCTTGCCGAGGATGAAGGCCAGTTCGACTTCCACACGCGGCACGATGAAGCGGCTGATGGGAATGTCGGAACCTTCCTCGAACACCATGTCGTCGAGCAGCGCGCCGTAATCCGGCTCGGTGATGTTGGACGACACCTGCATGGCACGCGAGGTCAGGCCGATCTTGTGGCCGACCAGGCGGCGCCCGTCGGCGATCTTCTTGGCCACCCAGGCGCGCTGGATGGCGTAGGCGTCTTCAATGGTGATGCCGGGATATTCCAGCGAGAACTGGCGAATTTGCTTGCCGCTGCGCTCGGCCTCGTCGAGGCGGGCGGCGGCTTGTTCGATGATGTCGGAAGAGAGCATGGAATGGAAGCGGTAAAAGGGCTAGGCGCGCGGGTCTGGTATCAGCCCTTGGCGAACAGGGGGTGCAGGCTGCTGTGCTTGGCGTCGTAGACCTGGCCGGTGCCTTCGTCTATCTGCAGCGTGACGCCGACGGGGCGTTGCGCCAGGACGCTGTCGAAATGGCGGCGCAACGTGGCCAGCAGGGCGTCGCCGACCTGCTTGTGGACCAGGCTGCTGCGGCCGGAACCCATGCGCAGGTTGGCATAGCAGAAGCCGTAGTCACCCTTGCCGTCGGCCACTGCCGAATAGGCAGCCGGGTAGGCCAGCACGCGTGTGCCGCCCTTGGGGAAAACCGCCTTGCCCTGTTCGTCGCGCTGTTCCAGCATGGTGTCGGCCAGGTCGCGGCAGACGGCGCCGATATCGGCGTCGCGTTCCAGGTCAGGGGTGAAAAGCAGTACGAGGTGAGGCATGGCGAAATCCGCGCAGAGAGATAAAGGAAGCCGGGAAGCCTGTAGGCTTCCCGGTGCGTGGTGGCGTCAGAGGCGGGCGGAGGCCGGCACGTAGGCCTGCTGGTTGGCCTGGGCTTCCGGGATCGAGGCCCCGGTCTGCGGCGTCACGGGGAAAATGGCGTTGATCTGGCCGGTGCCCGAGGACGGGAAGTACGGCGTGACCACTTCGGCATGGCCGTCATACTCGGACCAGCCCAGCGCGCCCAGCAGCATGGCGGTGTCGTGCATGAAGCCTTCGCCGTGGCCTTTGGCGGCATACTCGGGCAGCATGGCGCAGAAGTCCTGCCATTGGCCGCGTTCCCACATGCGGACGACTTCTTCGTCCAGCGTGCCCAGGAAGGGGCTCCAGATCTTGTCCGAAAAATCGGGCGCCAGGCCGTTCTGCGCGAAACGGTGCGAGAGCGAACCGCTGGCGAAGAAGGCGACGGTGCCGTCATAGTGCTCTTCCACGGCCTTGCGGAAGGCCCAGCCCAGGCGCGCGCTGTCGTTCAGGAAGTGCACGGTGCACAGCGCGGACACGGAGATCACCTTGAAGTGCTGGTCCGCGTTCATGTAGCGCATCGGCACCAGCGTGCCGTATTCCGGGCCCAGCGTGGTCTTGTCGTGCGCCAGGGTTTCAATGCCGTACTCGCGGCCGACCTTCGCCAGAATCTGGCCCAGCTCCGGGTTGCCGGGAAACTCGTACTGCATGTTGCTGATGAAGTGCGGCAGTTCGTTGCTGGTGTAGTTGCCCTTGAAGTGGGGCGCGCAGTTGATGTGATAGCCGGCGTTGACCAGCCAGTGCGTATCGAACACCACGATGGTATCCACGCCCAGCTCGCGGCAGCGGCGGCCGATCTCGATGTGGCCGTCGATGGCGGACTGGCGGAAGCCCTTGCGGGGGCCGTCCAGTTCGCTCAGATACATGGACGGAACGTGGGTGATTTTTGCAGCCAGTGCGAGTTTGCCCATAACTGTCTCCTTCCTTGCCGGACGGCAAGGCCTGCCCTGTCATCTGTCGGTTCGGCCCGGCCCCGGCAGGGCACAGGGCGGGCCGTTTTCAGCGCTGTGGATACAGCGTATCAGACTCCCCAGCGGGGAATGTGATGGCTGCCCATGGAAATGCACACGTTCTTGATCTCGGTAAAGACTTCGAAGCTATAGTCGCCGCCTTCGCGTCCCGTGCCGGATGCCTTGACTCCGCCGAAGGGCTGGCGCAGGTCGCGTACGTTCTGGCTGTTGATGAAGACCATGCCGGCTTCGATGCCGCGTGCCAGGCGGTGCGCCTTGCCGATATCCTGGGTCCAGATGTAGGAGGCCAGGCCGTATTCCACGTCGTTGGCCAGGCGCAGGGCCTCGGCTTCGTCCTTGAACTTCATCAGGCAGACCACCGGCCCGAAGATTTCTTCCTGGGCGATGCGCATGCGGTTGTCCACGTCGGCGAACACCGTCGGCTGAATGAACTGGCCGTTCTTCAGGTGCTCGGGCAGGTTGGCCGGGCGCTCCAGGCCGCCGGCCAGCAGGTTAGCGCCTTCTTCGATACCGATGCGGATGTAGCCCGTGACCTTGTCGTAGTGCTGCTTGGTGATCATCGAGCCGACCTGAGTTTTGGGGTCCTGCGGATCGCCGACCAGCAGGCGCTTGGCGCGCGCGGCGAATTCGGCCACGAACTCGTCGTAGACCGATTCCTGAATGAAGATGCGGCTGCCGGCGGTGCAGCGCTCGCCATTGAGCGAGAAAATGGTGAACAGGGCGGCATCCAGCGCGCGGTTCAGGTCGGCGTCGGCGAACACCAGCACCGGCGATTTGCCGCCCAGTTCCATCGAGTACTTCTTCAGGCCGGCATTGCTCATGATGCGGCGGCCGGTGGCCGTGCCGCCGGTAAAGGAAATGGCGCGCACATCGGGGTGCTGCACCAGCGGTTCGCCAGCCTGAGCGCCATAGCCCTGGATGACGTTGAACACGCCCGGAGGAATGCCGGCTTCATGGGCCAGGCGGCCCAGTTCGTTCGCCGTCAGCGGCGACAGTTCGCTCATCTTCAGGACAGCGGTGTTGCCCAGCGCCAGACACGGTGCGGTCTTCCAGGTGGCCGTCATGAAGGGCACGTTCCAGGGCGACACCAGCGCGCACACGCCCACCGGCTGGTGCAGCGTGTAGTTCAGCATCTGGTCGTCGACTGGATAGGTATGGCCGTTCACGCGGGTGCACACTTCGGCGAAGAAGTTGAAGTTGTGCGAAGCGCGCGGGATCAGCACGTTGCGGGTCTGGTGGATGGGCAGGCCGGTGTCCAGCGTTTCCAGTTCCGCGATGCGGCCGACGTTTTCGTCGATCAGGTCGCCCAGGCGGCGCATCAGGCGGGCGCGTTCCTTGGCAGGCGTGGCAGCCCAGCCCGGGAAGGCGGCCTTGGCGGCGGCCACGGCGGCATTGACTTCCTCGGCACCGCCACTGGCGACTTCGCCGATGGCTTCGTTGGTGGCCGGGTTGTAGTTGGTGAAGGTTTCCTTGCTTTCGACCTCTTGGCCGTTGATCCAGTGCTTGATCATGCTCATGTCGATATCCTGTGGGGTGGCGGGGGCGCCAGGCTCATGCCGGCGCGCCGTTTGAAAAACGCCGGCTCGGGGCCGGGCTGTTCCAGTACTGCGAGGAGCGCGGGCGCTCCGTTCGGTGCATCGTGTTGCCTGCGGCTTGCCGGGGCTGGCCGCAGGCGGGTGCTGCGGTTCAGCGATTGTGCTTGGCGAAGAAATCGCTTTCGCTGACGATGAAGTTCACCAGGCGGCCCACGCCTTCGACTTCGGTGACGACCTCATCGCCCGGCTTCACGTCCGACAGTCCTTCCGGCGTGCCCGTGGCGATCATGTCGCCCGGCAGCAGGGTCATGAAGCTGGAGAAGTATTCGATCAGCGTCGGGATGTCGAAAATCATATCCGCCGTCGTGCCTTCCTGGCGCAGCTCGCCGTTGACCCAGGTGCGCAGCGTCAGCGCGGCCGGGTTGGGCACATCGGCGGCATCCACGATCCACGGGCCCACCGGCGTGGTGGCGTCGCGGTTCTTCACGCGCAGATTGGGACGGTAGTAGTTTTCCAGGTAGTCGCGGATGGCGTAGTCGTTGCAGACGGTATAGCCCGCCAGGTATTCCAGCGCGTCTTCCTTGCGCACGTTGCGCGCCGGCTTGCCGATGACGGCCACCAGTTCGCACTCATAGTGCATGTATTCGACGTTGTCGGGGCGCCAGGTCTGCTGGCGGTGGCCGGTATAGGTATTGGGTGCCTTGACGAAGGCCAGCGGCTCCGTAGGCGGCTTGAAGGCCAGCTCGCGGGCGTGGTCGGCGTAGTTCAGGCCCAGTGCGAACATGCTGCCGCTGGCGGGCGGCAGCCATTCGACGTCCTGTTCTGCCAGGCGCGTGCCGTCCTGCAGCACGGCTTCGATCTTGCCGCCGATATCCTCGACGGTGACATGGACGGGCTGGCCCTGGTGGCGGATGATGGCGCGTTTCATGTCAGTGGTTCTCCTGTTCCTGCACGATGACGTTGCGCAGTTTGCCCAGGCCGTCGATCTCGATGATGACTTCATCGCCGGGTTCGACGTCCACGCGGCCTTCCGGCGTGCCGGTGATCAGCACGTCGCCTTCATTGAGCGTCATGAATTCGCTCAGCGTTTCGATCAGTTCGGGAATGGTGCGCACCCAGTTCGCCGTCGAGTTCTGCTGGCGCAGTTCGCCGTTGACAAACACGCGCAGGCCGAGCTGGTTGACGTCAGCGATGTCGGCGGCAGGCACCAGGGCCGGGCCGATGGCGCAGAAGCCGTCGCGGCATTTCGCCTTGACTGCCGGACGGTAATAGCTGTCCTCGGGCAGGCTGAATTCATTGACGATGACGTAGCCGGCCACGTGCGACATGGCATCGGCGGCCTTGACGCGGCTGGCGCGCTTGCCGATCACCACGCCCAGCGCCGGGCCGGGCTGCAGGCGGGCGTCCGCAGGCTTGGCGACCTGGCCGCCATCCTGGTTGCGCGTATTTGGCGTCTTGATGAACAGCACGGGTTTGACCGGCGGACGCTGATAGGGCGGCTGCTGGAATTCTTCCAGGCGGCTGTCGAGCAGTCCGCGATAGTTCAGGGCGATGCCGAACAGGGTGCCACGCGTGGCGTCGCTGAGCGGGGTATGGGTCGATGATGTCATGGGTGCTCCGAGCCCGGCTTTTCCCGCAGGTTTCCCTGGCTGGTGAGAGGCTGGCAAGCCGCCGGGCATGTGCCTCATTTAATTAACATGTTAATCATTATGGAGACGGCGCGGATGCGTTGTCAACCATGCATGAAAGGGGGGCGGGTTATCCCTTAGGCGGCTAGAATCCTATTGACACCAAAACACCAAGTAATTAACTTGTTAACAAAATTGATTTTCACAATAGACCGGTCAGAGGCGCACGATGCCGTCCCGTCTGCCGGTCAAATCCTTCACGGAGACAAGGCGATGAAACTGTCCAGACTGGCAGCCATCTGCGCGATGGCGGCAGCCGCTAGCACCGCTATGGCAGCGGATAATGTGACCCTCAAAATCGCACACTTCCTGCCTGCCGCTTCCAATGCGCAGGCCAATGTGATCGAACCCTGGTGCGCCAAGCTCAAGACCGAGTCTGAAGGCCGCATCAATTGCCAGATCTATCCTTCCATGCAATTGGGCGGCACGCCGGCGCAGTTGGCCGACATGGCACGCAATGGCGTGGCCGACATCGTCTGGACGGCGCCGGCCTATTCGGCAGGCAAGTTCCCGACCCTGGAAGTTTTGGAGCTGCCGTTCATGCTGCCTTATGGCGGCGTGAAGGGTAACGAGCTGATCTGGAAGTTCTACCAGGAACACGGCACGGATGACTTCAAGGACTACAAGGTCCTGGCCATGTTCGGTGACGGCGGCATGGATATCCATTCGCGTCCCCGCGCCGTGCGTACCCTGGAAGACTTCAAGGGCCTGAAGCTGCGTGCTTCCAGCCGCACGGTGGCCCGTACCCTGGAAGCCCTGGGCGCCACGCCCGTGAGCATGCCGCCGGCGCAGATGACCGAAGCCATTTCCAAGGGCGTGGTCGATGGCGCGCTGGGTGCCTGGGAAGTCGTGCCTTCGACCAAGCTGGAAGAAGTGACGCGCTACCACAGCGCCATTGCCGAGGGCGAGCCCGCCATTGGCTACACCGTGCTGTCCATGCTGATGAACAAGCGCAAGTATGACCAGATGCCTGCCGACCTGAAGGAAATCCTCGATCGCAACAGTGGCGATGCGCTGGTGAACGACTTCGGCGTGGCCTGGGACGAAGCGACCCGCAAGGCCAAGGAACTGGTGACTGCCGAGCAGATCATCGCCATCGAGCCGGCTGACTATGAAGCCATGCGCAAGGCAACGGACGCTGTCGGCCAGGAGTGGGTGGTGGACTACAACAAGCGCGGCAAGAAGGATGGTGCCGAATTGTTCGAAGCCGCCCGTGGCCTGCTGGCCCAGTAATGGATTGCTGGACTGCATACGAGTACAGCTATGAATGAAGCACACCCAACAGGGATGGATCCGTCCACCCTGTCACTGCCCAGCCGCCTGCACAGGCTGCTGGAGCCCGTCTGCCGGGGATTTTCCCTGGCGGGCGGCCTGGTCCTGGTGGCCCTGATCATCATGTCCCTGATTTCCCTGGTGGGCCGCAAGCTGTTTGCGACCCCCATCCGGGGCGACATGGAACTGATGGAAATGGGCGCCGCCATTGCCATCGCCGCCTTCCTGCCGCTGTGTGAATTGCACGGCCGGCATATCAAGGCGGATGCCTTTACCCTTTGGGCGCCTGCCCGAGTCAACCGGCGCCTGGATATCTTCGCGCACCTGTTGATGCTGCTGGCGGCCTCGCTGCTTTTGTGGCGCACGTTCCTGCAAATGCAGGACAACATGGAATACGGCGACGTATCCACGCTGTTGTCCGTTCCCATGTGGATACCGATGATGCTTCTGCTTCCCAGCCTCCTGCTGCTGGCCCTGGCCGCGCTGGCGCGCATCCTTGACCTGCTGAAGATCGGCAGGGAAGAAACGGCGGCAGCCGCGCAACAAGGGGTGCAAGCATGAGCGGCATGACCCTTGGATTGATTGCACTTGGCTTTACGCTGGTGCTGCTGGTACTGCGTGTGCATATCGGCCTGACCATGCTGGCGGGCGGCATCCTGTGCTATTGGGCGGTTAACGACGGCGATTTTTCCGGCCTGCTGTTCACGCTCAATAACCTGGCCTATGCCCGTTTGTCGAACTACGACCTGGCGGTGATTCCGCTGTTCGTGCTGATGGGGCAGTTCGCGACCCACGGCGGCCTGTCGCGTGCCATTTTCCGGTGCGCCTCGGCCTTCGTCGGGCACCAGAAGGGCGGCATCGGCATGTCGGCGATCGGCGCTTGCGCCGGTTTTGGCGCCATCTGCGGCTCCTCGCTGGCAACGGCGGCCACCATGAGCCACGTGATCCTGCCGGAGCTGCGCCGCAATGGCTATCCCGGCCCGCTGGCTTCGGCCACGGTCGCGGTGGGCGGCACGCTGGGCATCCTGATCCCGCCTTCGGTGCCGCTGATCGTCTATGCGGTGCTGACGCAGGAATCCATTGCCAAGCTGTTCGTCGCAGCGGTGATTCCCGGCACGATCGCCATCATCGGCTACCTGATCGTGCTGCGCATCATCGTCAGCCGCCGGAACATCACCACCGAACTGACCAAGGCGCCCCTGATGGAACGCGTCAAGGCCTTCATCGGCATCCTGCCCGTGATCGGCGTGTTCCTGGTGGTCATCGTCGGTATCTACGGCGGCTGGTCCAACCCGACCGAAGCAGCAGCCATTGGCGCATCGGCCTGCGGCATTCTGGCTGTGGTGCAGGGCGGCATGCGCTGGCCCGGCCTGCGCGCCAGCATCATCGGCACGTCGGAGACGACGGCCATGATCTTCCTGGTGCTGCTGGGGGCGGACTTGCTCAACTCGGGCATGGCGCTGACGCAAATGCCGGTGGAACTGGCGACGCGCATCAGCGAGTCCGGCCTGTCGCCCATGCTGGTGATCACTGCCATCCTGCTGATCTACCTGATCCTGGGTTGCCTGATGGATTCGCTGGCCATGCTGCTGCTGACGATCCCCATCTTCTTCCCCATCGTGATGGGGCTGGATATGCCGGGACTGATGGGCGAAAACCGCGCCATCTGGTTCGGTATCCTGGCGCTGATGGTGGTGGAAATCGGCCTGATCGTACCGCCGCATGGCATGAACCTGTTCATTGTGCAGCGCGCTGCGCCTGACGTGCCGTTCATGGCCTCGGCCAAGGCGGTGGTGCCGTTCCTGATCTCGGACTTCATCCGGATCGGCCTGCTGCTGGTATTCCCGGGGCTGGCGCTCTGGCTGCTGCAGTTCTGATCAGCGCGCCGCAGGCCGCATAGGCCGGGCGCATCGCCCAGGCGGCGACATGACGGCCCGAAGAGGTGTTGCGCTTCTTCGGGCCGTTTTCCATGGGTGTTTGATGTGCGCCACGGCTGATGGCGCTTGGTTAAAGGAGAGGCCATGACGACAGGCCAAGGCATCGGTGTGGCGGGCAGCGCAGCCCCGCAGGGCAACGTGGCAGGCAGTGCTGGCCAGCCGCAGTCCGGCAGCGGGCGGCTGATGGTCATCCTGGCCGCGCTGGCGGCGTTCGGGCCGCTGTCCATTGATATGTACCTGCCGGCGCTGCCGGATATTGCCGCCGCCCTGGGTGTGGATACCGGCAGGATACAGTCGACCATAGGCGTGTTCCTGGCGGGCTTCGGCGTGGGCATGTTGTTCTACGGCCCGCTGTCGGACCGCTTCGGACGCCGCAGGCTGCTGCTGGGCGGTGTGGCGTTGTATGTCATTGCCAGCATTGGCTGCCTGCTGGCCCAGTCGGCCGGGCAGCTCATCGGCTGGCGCTTGCTGCAGGCCCTGGGTGGCGCCGGCGCATCGGTATTGGCCAGGGCGGTGGTGCGGGATGCTTTTCCGATAGGCAAGGCCGCCACCGTGCTGTCCTGGATGCACATGATCACCATGGTAGCCACGCTGGTGGCGCCGTTGCTGGGCAGCCTGCTGCTGACGGTGCTGGGCTGGCGCGCCGTGTTTGCGGCACTGGCCGTCCTGGCGGCGCTGGTGTGGCTGGCGGTGCTGCAGCGGGTGCCTGAAACCCTGCCGCCGGCAGAGCGCCGGGATTCGGTCCTGGCGGCGTTCAAATCCTATGGAGACATTCTGCGCCGTTCACGCGCACTGGCCTGCATTTTGGCCATGGGCTTCACCTTTGGCGGCATGTTCGCCTATATCACCGCATCGCCGTTCGTCTATATCGAGTATTTCGGCTTGTCCCCGCGCAGCTATGCCTGGCTCTTCAGCTTGAATATCCTGGGCGTGATGGTCATGACATACGCCAATACCCGGATGCTCAAGCGCATGCGGCCGCAGCAATTGCTGCGCCTGGGGGGCAGTATCGCCGCGCTGGCGGGCATCGCGCTGCTGGTGGCCTGCGTGCTGGGCGGGCCGGGCGGGTTGCCGTGGATCGTCGTGGCCATGCTGGCCTTTTTCAGCGTGACGGGCATGATGGGCGCCAATGCGCTGGCCTGCCTGCTGGCCTGGTATCCGCTGCAGGCCGGTGCAGCCACGGGCCTGGCCGTGGCGCTGCAATTCGGCCTGGGCGCGGTATTCAATGCACTGGTGGCCTGGATGCATGACGGCACGCCGCTGGCCATGGGTAGCGGCGTAACATTGGCTGGGATTGTTGCGTGCGCGGCAGCCTGGTGGGCAGGAAAACCCGGATCGGCATAGAATGGGGGCAAGGGCTGGCGCAATGCATGCCAGCGCTGCAAGCGGTGCAGTGCCCTGGCAAACAGGACGCCTTTCCTGCCGCTTGCCACAGGAGGACCCATGATGCGCACTTCTGCGATTTCCGCGTTTTTTGCTTTCTCGATGCGTTGCTCGGCCGTGATGGCTGCAGTGGTCGTGCCGCTGGCCGGTGTGAGCCAGGCGGCAGAGCCTGCCGTGCAGGCCAAGGCGTCTGGCGAAGTCCGGCGGGTCGATGCCGCCAACGGCAAGGTCACCATCAAGCATGGTGCCATTCCGGAACTGGAGCTTGGGGCCATGACGCTGGTGTATCGGATCAGCCCCGAACTGATCGTGCTGGTCAAGCCGGGCGACAACATCCGCTTTACGGCAACCCGCACTGACGGACAGTATTGGGTCATTGCCATCGACTGATCCTGCCTGGGCGAAAAAAAACCTCGCCGCTGGGGCGAGGTCATGTCCGCATGGCCGTGGGCGGCCATGCCGGGTTACAGCACGTAGCGCGCCAGGTCTTCGCTGCCGGCGGTTTCCGCCAGGCGCTGGTTGACATAGGCGGTGTCGATCACGACCTTGCCATGATGGCTGGAGGCATCGAAGGAAATTTCCTCGAGCAGCTTTTCCATGATGGTGTAGAGACGGCGCGCGCCGATGTTCTCGGTGCGTTCATTGACCTCTGAAGCCAGTTCTGCAAGGCGACGGATCCCATCTTCGGTGAATTCCAGTTCCACGCCTTCGGTGGCCAGCAAGGCGGTGTACTGCTTCACCAGCGAAGCATCGGTTTCCTTCAGGATGCGCACGAAATCCTCTGCGCTCAGGGAGTCCAGTTCCACGCGAATGGGCAGGCGGCCCTGCAGCTCGGGGATCAGGTCGGACGGGCGTGCCAGATGGAAGGCGCCCGAAGCGATGAACAGGATGTGATCGGTGCGCACCATGCCGTAGCGCGTATTGACCGTCGTACCCTCGATCAGCGGCAGCAGGTCGCGCTGCACACCCTGGCGCGACACGTCGCCGCCGCTTTGTTCCTGGCGCGTGGCGATCTTGTCGATTTCATCGAGGAAAACGATGCCGTTCTGTTCCACGCTGGAAATGGCGCTGCGACGCAGGTCTTCTTCGTTGATCTTCTTGCCGGCTTCTTCATCGACCAGCAGCTTGAAAGCTTCCTTGACGGTGATCTTGCGGGGCTTGGTGCGTTCCTTGGCCAGGCCAGCGAACATGCCGCGCAACTGCTCGGTCATTTCTTCCATGCCCGCCGGACCCATGATGTCCATCTGCGGCAGGGGCTGGGCCACGTCGATTTCGATCTCGGTGTCGTCCAGCTGGCCTTCGCGCAGGCGCTTGCGGAATACCTGGCGGGCGGTGTTTTCCTCGCGCTGGGGGCTACCGCTGGCATCGCGCGCGGGCGGAATCAGCACGTCCAGGATGCGGTCTTCGGCGGCATCTTCGGCCAGGGTGCGCACACGCTGCATTTCACGCTCGCGCGTCTGCTTGATGGCGTATTCGACCAGATCGCGGATGATGGTGTCGACGTCGCGGCCGACGTAGCCGACTTCGGTGAACTTGGTGGCTTCGATCTTGATGAAGGGCGCACCGGCCAGCTTGGCCAGGCGGCGGGCGATTTCGGTCTTGCCGACGCCGGTCGGTCCTATCATCAGGATGTTCTTGGGGTGGATCTCATGGCGCAGCGGCTCGGCCACCTGCTGGCGGCGCCAGCGGTTGCGCAGCGCCACGGCAACCGCGCGCTTGGCGCGATTCTGGCCGATGATGAATTTGTCGAGTTCGGAGACGATTTCTCCGGGGGTCATGGTCGAAGCGGACATGTGGGCTATCCTGGTGTGGGGGAAGCTGGGCGGTTCGGCGCATCCGGGGCGCGCGGCGCGGCTCAGTCTTCCAGAATTTCGATGACGTGGTTCTGGTTGGTGTAGATGCACAGGTCGCCGGCGATTTCCAGCGATTTCTTGACGATGGTTTCCGGCGCCATATCGGTGTTGTGCAGCAGGGCCAGGGCGGCCGACTGGGCATAGGAACCGCCGGAGCCAATGGCCGCCAGGCTGTGCTCGGGTTCCAGGACATCGCCATTGCCGGTCAGGACCAGGGTGTGGTCCTTGTCTGCCACGATGAGCATGGCTTCCAGGCGGCGCAGCACGCGGTCGGTGCGCCAGTCGCGGGTCAGCTCGACGGCGGCGCGCATCAGGTGGCCCTGGTGCTTTTCCAGCTTGGCTTCGAAACGTTCCTGCAGCGTGAAGGCGTCAGCCGTGGCGCCTGCGAATCCGGCCAGCACCTTGCCGTGGTAGAGACGGCGGATTTTCCGGGCTGTGCCCTTGATGACGACATTGCCCAGCGTGACCTGGCCGTCGCCGCCCAGCGCGACGCGGTTGCCGCGGCGGACACAGAGGATGGTAGTAGCGTGAAATTGTTCCATGGCGTGCCTTGTTTTCCGGTATGCGGATCAAGCATGAAACATGGGGGCAGACAGGGGATTTTCAAGAGCCGGACCTGTCTGACCCGCTTCGGCGGGTACGCAGGCCGGTCAGGCGAGGTGCGCCGGGTAGGGGAGTGGCCATGGCGGAAGATGGCGCCGGCAGTGGCTGCCTGCCGTTTCTGCAGGCGGTGCGCGCATAGGCGCGCTAGCATTTATCCCAGAGGGGCTGCTTGCCATCGCCAGGATGGCAAGCGAGTCCTGTGAGCCGCAGGGCGGTGTGACCGAGCGATCAGTCGCCGAACATTTTCTGCCGCATTTCGCGGCGTTCCTGGGCTTCCAGCGACAGCGTGGCGGTCGGACGGGCCAGCAGTCGGGGGATGCCGATGGGTTCGCCGGTTTCCTCACACCAGCCGTATTCGCCACTGTCGATACGGGCGATGGATTGCTGCACCTTCTTCAGCAATTTGCGCTCACGATCCCGTGTGCGCAACTCCAGCGCATGCTCTTCCTCAATGGTGGCGCGGTCGGCGGGATCAGGGACGAATTGCGTTTCCCTGAGGTTTTCCGTCGTGGCGCCGGCATTGTTCAGGATGTCCTGTTCGATCTGGCGGAGCCGGTTGCGGAAGAAAGCCAGCTGTACGTCGTTCATGTAGTCCGACTCGGGCATGGCCAGCAGCTCTTGTTCCGTGGGCAGGTCGATGACTTCGGCGTTGCCAGCAACCGGGTTCGTTTCTTGGTTTGCAGCCTTGGTAGCCATGAAAAACACTCCGTCTTGATGATGTTACGGCGTCGTGTCGGGGCATATCACTCTGAATGCGCAACCTGCATACTGCCGGTGGACGTTTCCAGGCGTGGCCCGCCCCTTATTTCGCCAGGCACTGCTCCAGCCCTTGGGTAAAGATTTCCTTGGGCAATTTTCGACCGATAAACACCAGTTTGGTGGATTTCTTTTCCTGCGCACCCCAGGGTTTGCCGGGCTCGGCGCCCATCAGCATGTGAACGCCCTGGAACAGCATGCGGCGGTTCACGCCCTTGAGGTACAGGATACCCTTGTAGCGCAGCAGGTCAGGACCATAGACCTCCAGGACGCCACCCAGGAATTCTTCCAGCAGGCCCGGGTCGAAGGGCTTGTCGGAGCGGAAGATGAAAGCGCCGATCTCGTCGTCGTGGGCGGGATGGGCATGGTCATGATGATGGCAGTTCGGGCCGCATTCGTGGCCTTCGTTATCGTCATGATCGTGGTGATGATGTTCGTGACCGTGGTCATGGTGATCATGACCGTGGTGGTCATGGTCGTGATGATCGTGGTCATGCGCGGCGTCGGGATGGTTGTCCGACAGGAATTCAGGGTCCAGCTCCAGGATGGAGTCGATATTGAAGCCGCTGATGTCCAGGATCTTGTTCAGATCGGTATCGCCGAAGTTGACCGGCTCGATGGGCGCACGCGGGTTGATGCGCACCAGACGGTGGCGCAGCGCGTCGTAATCGGCCTGGTTCACCAGGTCTTTCTTGGACACCAGGATGCGGTCGGCAAAGCCGATCTGCTTCTGGGCTTCGGGCTGGCGGTCCAGCGTTTCCATGCCGTGCTTGGCATCGACGATGGTGACGACGGCGTCCAGGCGGTAGTAGCCCGCGACTTCGTCGTCCATGAAGAAGGTCTGGCACACAGGGCCGGGATTGGCCAGGCCGGTGGTTTCGATGATGACGCGCTCGAACTGGATGGCGCCGCTGTCACGGCGCTGCTTCAGGTCGATCAGGGCGCGCAGCAGGTCGCCGCGCACCGTGCAGCAGACGCAGCCGTTGTTCAGTTCGACGATCTGTTCTTCGCTATCCTGCACCAGCAGGTCGTTATCAATGCTTTCCGGCCCGAATTCGTTTTCGATGACTGCGATGCGGCGGCCGTGATGCTCCGTCAGGATGCGCTTGAGCAGGGTGGTTTTGCCTGCGCCGAGAAAGCCTGTCAGGACAGTGACGGGGACCATTTGTTCGAGTCTGAGCGGTTGATTCATGCTTGGCCGGTTCTTGCCTGGAGTGACGGGATAATCCACCGAAAATACAGGCTGGAACGTCCTCGGTAACGTATAGGGAACGCTGGATTACATCACAGCACGGCGAGTTGGGCAAACTTTTAGCATACCGGCGCGACGTATGGCTGTAACCGCCGGTTATAACGCTCGTGCATCAGCAGGGAAATTCGGCAATGGCGCGGCATGAATGGCCGTGCTTCAGGCTGGCAAGCCGCGCCAGTGCTGGCTGGCGGCATGACACTGCCGGTAGGGATGTGCTTGCGGACAACAAGTGTCAAAGCGACCGGCTGAAGGGGGCAGGCAGCAGCCAGCGGCGCGTCAGCCGTTCACTGCGCGTGCTGCATGCACGCCTCAGTGCGCGTGGGAGTGGCCGTGGCCGCAATCGGCCTGTTTGCCCGCCTGCTGGCAGGCCGGGCACAAGGCCCGGATTTCTATTTCGTGGGTGCTCAGGGCGTAGCCGGTATGGGCCACGCGCTGGGCCAGCGCGCGCGTCATGTCCGGGTCGCTGAGTTCGGCGACGTTGCCGCAGGCGGTGCAGACGATCAGGATGTCATGCGGCGCGCCGCCCGCATCCAGGCAGGCGGTCCAGGCATTGACGGCATCCAGGCGGTGGATCAGGCCTTCTTCCATCAGGAAGTCGAGCGCGCGATAGACCGTCGGCGGTGCGGCACCCGGATGGCTGGCGCGCATCGCATCGAGCAATTCATAAGCCTTCAGGCTGCGGTCGTGGCGCAGCAACAGCTCCAGGACTTTGCGGCGGATAGGCGTCAGGCGGCGTCCCCGGCTGAGGCACAGGGATTCGGCGACGGCCAGCCTTTCGGCTACCGGGTCCGCCTGGGGCGGGCGAGGTGCTTGGGACATTCTTTGGCCTGTTCACGCTAAGCGGCGGCGCGGGAAACCGTTCCGCCTGGAATGATGGAAAGCCGCACCGGAAGATCCGTTGCGGCCAGGATGCATATCTCTATTCTAACCACTCTCGCGCGCACGGCGCGGCGATCGGCTGCCATGGATGAAATGTTATGATATAACCCTATTAATGATATATCGTGACAACGCCATGTCTGCTGTGACCTCTGACCAATCCACAACCGACGCCACGCACGCTGCCGCGACCGTGGTGCATGCCTGTCAGCATGCGCCGGCGCGCCGCGAAGCGCAGGGGCTGGCGCCGCGTGCCTGGCTGGATGCCTCGGCGGCGGCGCGCTTGTGGCTGGTTGGCGGCGTGGCGGTTGCGGGCGCCTTGCTGGTTATCTGGGCGACCTTGCCATGACGGCTTTATCCGTGGCGCAGCCTTTGCCGGCTGCGATCAGCCTGCGCGGCCTGTGCGTGGGGTGGCGGGAACGCATTGTGCTGCACGATTTGAATGGCGAAGTGCGCCATGGCAGCCTGACGGCCATCGTCGGGGCCAACGGCAGCGGCAAATCCACGTTGCTGCGCACCATGATGGAGCAGTTGCCGCCGTGTGGCGGCACGGTGTCATGGGCCGAGTGGGCGCGCCAGGCGCGTGCCTGGCTGCCGCAGGCCTGCGCCATCGACCGCTCGATGCCGGTGCGGGTGATAGATCTCGTTGCCCTGGGCGCCTGGCGCCGTGTCGGCCCATGGGGCAGGCTGTCTCGCAGTGAGTGGGAGCGTGCCCACGCCGCCCTGGACGCCGCTGGCCTGGCGTTCTGCGCCAACCGTCCGTTGCGCCAGTTGTCGGGCGGGCAGATGCAGCGCGTGCTGTTTGCCAGGCTCATTATGCAGGACGCGCAAGTGCTGCTGCTCGATGAGCCTTTCGCCGCCGTCGACCGTGAAACTACCGAAGACCTGATGCAATTGCTGCACAACTGGCATGACGAAGGCCGCACCATCATTGCGGTGCTGCACGACCTTGAACTGGTGCGGCAGCACTTTCCCGAAACCTTGTTGCTGGGAGCGGGCGGGATGCTGGCCTGGGGGCCTTCGCGTGAAGCGCTGAGCACTGCCAACTTGCAGCGTGCGCGCCAGTCTGGCCACGGAGAGTGGCTATGACCCTCTATGATTTCCTGTTGGCGCCCTTCGTTGATTTCGGCTTCATGCGCCGCGCACTGGCCGGCACTGTGCTGCTGGCACTGGCGGCGGCTCCGCTGGGGGTGTTCCTGATCCTGCGCCGCATGAGTCTGATGGGCGACGCCATGTCCCACGCCCTGCTGCCTGGGGTGGCGGTAGGTTTCCTGGTGGCCGGCCTGTCATGGCCGGCGATGCTGGCCGGCGGTCTGGTGACGGGCCTGCTGGTGGCGTTGCTGTCCGGCATCGTGTCGCGCCTGACGCCCTTGCGGGAAGATGCCAGCATGGCGGCCTTCTACCTGATTTCGTTGAGCCTGGGCGTATTGCTGGTGTCACTCAAGGGAACCAGCGTCGATCTGATGCATGTGCTGTTCGGTACGGTGCTGGGCCTGGACAACTCCGCGCTCTATCTGGTCAGCGGCAGTACGGCCATTACCTTGCTGGCGCTGGCGATGTTCTACCGCATCTGGGTCGCGGAATGCCTGGACAGCGAATTCATCCGCACCGAATACGGCAAGGGCGGCCTGGCGCACATGGTGTTCCTGGGGCTGGTGGTGCTGAACCTGGTTTCCGGGTTCCAGGTGCTGGGCACCTTGATGGCCGTAGGCTTGATGATGCTGCCCGCTGCTGCTGCCCGGTTCTGGGCCGAATTCATTGACGGCCAGATCGCGCTGGCCGCGCTGCTGGGCGTGACGGCCGGACTGATCGGCCTGCTCTGGTCTTTCCATTGGGATATCCCGTCGTCGCCGGCCATCATTCTTTCTGCTGGCGTGATCTACCTGTTTTCCCTGCTGTGCGGCTCCCGTGACGGGTTGCTGCGCGGCCTTTTCCGGACTGAAACGCAAGGAGATAAGTGATGAGTGCAGGGATGTTGTTTGCAGGTGGGCGTGCGCGGCGCGGCTGGGCACGGTTGGGCGCGGCAATGGCCGTGATGGCGGTCTGCGGGGTTGGTGCCGCGCAGGCCGAGCCGCTGAAAGTCGTGGCGAGTTTTTCCATTCTGGCCGATATGGTCAATGAAGTGGGTGGCGACCAGGTGCAGACCGTGGCCCTGATCGGCCCGAACCAGGACGCCCATAGTTTCGAGCCGCGGCCGGGCGACGCGCGCAAGCTGGGCGAAGCCCAGCTGCTGGTCGTCAATGGCCTGGAATTCGAAACCTGGCTGCCCGGTCTGGTCAAGGCGTCCGGCTTCAAGGGCAGTACTGCCGTGGCCAGCGCCGGCGTGAAGGCGCTGCGCAATGCGGAGGACGGGCACGACGACGATGATGATCACGACCACGGACACGATGACGATGATCACGATGATCACGGCCATGACGACCATGGGCATGATGATCAGGCCCATGGCAATGACAGCCACGGCCATGCGGAGGATGCGCACGGCCACCATCATCATGGTGAGTTCGACCCGCATGCCTGGCAGGATGTCAGGAACGGCATCCTGTACGCGCGCAATATCGAGCGTGCGCTGATTGCTGCTGACCCGGAACACGCCGAGGGCTATCGCCAGCGCGCCAACGATTACGTTGCCCGTCTGCAGGCGCTGGACGGACGCCTGCGCGAGGCGTTCGGCGCATTGCCGCAGGATCACCGTAAAGTGGTGGTGGCGCATGCGGCGCTGGATTATTTCGGCCAGGCTTATGGGCTGGTCTTCCTGCCGGTGGCGGGGCAATCCACGGCGGCTGAGCCTTCGGCCGCAGAGATGGCTCGTCTCATCAAGCAGATCCGCGACGAGCATATCAATGCCGTTTTCATCGAAAATGTGTCACGCTCCAGGTTGGCTGACCAGATTGCCCGGGAAACTGGCGCGCAGGTTGGCGGTCTACTCTTTACCGACGCGCTGGCGGCTTCCGGGCAGCGCGGTTCGACCTACCTGGACATGATGGAATGGAACGCGCAGCAGCTTCTCGACGCATTGAAGCCCCAGTCTTGAGCAATCTGGCCGGCCCGGGCTGCAGTACCAGCCCGGCCGGTACCTGCACGGTCTCGCGGCCTTCAGGGGGGCTGGCCAGCCCGGCGCGTTGCCGGGCTTTGGCAAGCCTGGCCGGCATGCTGGCCGTGGTGCTGGCCGGCCTGAGTCCGCTGGCGGCCCAGGCGCATCCGCATATGTGGATAGACGCCAGCGCGGAGTTTGAATTCGATGAGGCCGGGCGTCTGGCCGCGGTGCGCCAGACCTGGCTGTTCGATGAAATGTTCACGGCCTATGCGCTGCTGGGCCTGGAGAAGAAAAAGGACGGCAGCTATTCCCAGGCCACGCTGGCGCCACTGGCGCAGGAGTGGATGGAAGCGCTGGCCGTGCCGCAGACCCATTTTTTCTCTGGGGTCAGGCGTGGCGGCGGTGACGCGCCACGCTTGCCGTTTGGTCCATGGCGCGACGCCAGCATGGCCTGGCATGGCGATTCCGGTCGTATCTCCATGACCTTCGATCTGCCATTGAAACAGCCCGCCGCAGCCGGCGGCCAGCCTTTGCGACTGGATGTGTTCGACCCGACCTATTACGTGGCCTACGATTTCAGCGCGCCCGGCGCCGTGACCTTGAAAAATGCGCCCGCAGGCTGCGCCCATACCTATCATCCGCCGAACGAACTGGACTGGCAGACAGCCGCCAAACTGGCCGAGTTGCCCGCTGATATCGAAACGCTGCCAGAAGAACTGTTCCTCATCACCCGCAGCCTGTCTCATCGTATTGAATTGAGCTGCCCGTAAAAGGTATTTCCCGTCATGCTTACGCGTCCCCGTTCCCGTTTTTCTCTATGGCACGTGGCGCCGGCAGCTCAGGTTTACCCGCCGCGTTCCGGGGAAGGGAGGCTGCTTGCGTGCCTGGCTGTTGTGGTATTGCTGCTGGCATGCGGCTGGGCCTCAGGCGCCTGGGCGCAGGGCATGGCGCATCCCTTCGGCGTGCCGGAGGCCAGTGCGGGCGGAGGGGCGTACAGCCAGGGCTGGATGGCGCAGATATCGGCCTGGCAAAGCGGTTTTTACCGTCAGTTGACAGGCGCGGTGCGTACTTGGCGCGATGGTGGCGGCGCCTGGCTGCTGGTCTGGCTGTCCTTTGCCTACGGCGTGTTTCATGCATTGGGGCCGGGGCATGGCAAGGCCGTCATCACCGCCTATGTGCTGGCTAACCGCCAGACCGTGCGCAATGGCGCGATACTGTCCCTGGTATCGGCCATGGTGCAGGCACTGGTGGCCGTGGTGCTGGTAGGCCTGGCCGTGAGTGTGCTGCAATGGGGCGGCGCCACGCTCACGCAGGCGACCTGGTGGCTGGAGCTGGCTTCCTTCGGTTGCGTGGCGCTGCTGGGCGCCTGGCTGGTCTGGAAGCATGCGCTTCGTCCGGTCTGGCGCTGGTGGCAGGGACGCACGGCGCGTGCTCGCGGACAGAGGGAGCATTTCGCACCGGGACAGGGCCCTGTCCCGGCTCATAGGCATGCTCATGCATCTCATGGCTCGGACGGTCATGCCGTCCTGGCGCAGGGTCACGCACATCATCATCATGACCTTCATCGCGATCATGTCCACGAGCACGACGACCATGAAGATGGCGGCCATGTGCACGACGGCCATGTGCATGACGGGAGCTGCGGCTGCGGTCATGTGCATATTCCGCCAGCCAGCAGCGTGGCGGGCGAACTGAACTGGCGCCAGGCCTGGTCGGCCTTGCTGGCCGTAGGCTTGCGGCCTTGCTCGGGCGCCATCATCGTGCTGGTGTTCGCCTATTCGCAGGGCATGTTCATGGCAGGCGTCTGGTCGGCCCTGGCCATGGGCGTGGGCACTGGCCTGACGGTAGCTGCGATGGCGGTGGCCGCGCTGGTGGCAGGCAATCTGGCTACTCGCCTGGTGGGGGGCGAGGGGCGCTGGGGCGCCATCCTGTACGGCTGGATACAGGCTCTGGCCGCATGCGCGGTATTGGCCCTGGGCGTACTGTTGTTCGGTGGCGCCTGGATGAGCGCCGCGCCCCTGGGCGGATAAACCCAGGGGGTGTGGGACAGGGTGCCGGACTCAGCCCAGGGCGGGGCTACGGCGCTTCGTGTAGCCGCTGGCCTGTTCGTAGGCGTGGCCCAGTTGCAAGACGGCCAGATCCGCATGTGCCGGCCCCATCACTTGCAGGCCCATGGGCAGGCCGTTGGGCCCGAAGCCTGCCGGCACGTTGAGTACCGGCAGCCCGCCCAGGGAGCCGCCAATCACGACTTCCATCCAGCGGTGATAGGTGTCCATGTCGCGGCCGCCGACCTGCTTGGGCCAATGCTGCTTGGCATCGAAAGGGAAAATCTGCGCCGAGGGCAGCACCAGGTAATCGTAGTCCTGGAACAGCGTATCGAGCGCCTTGTACCAGGCCGTGCGGTTCGCCGCGGCCGCCTGGACATCCATGGCACTCAGCTTGAGCCCGTTTTCGATTTCCCAGATGGCTTCCGGCTTGAACAGGGCGCGCTTGGCCGGGTCCTTGTAGAAACCGCCCAGGCCGCCGGCGATGGTGCTGCTGCGCAGCGCCAGCCAGGTCTTCCAGAGCGAGTCCATGTCGAATTCCGGTTGCACGGCCTCCACCTTGCAGCCCAGGGTGCGGAAGTTTTCCAGTGCGGCGACGCAGGTGTCCATGACACCGGGGTCCATGGGCAGATAGCCATTGAAATCACCCAGCCAGCCGATGCGCATGCCCTTGACGTCGCGTTGCAGCGGTTGGGCGAACTGCGCCGGGTCTTCCTTGATGGACAGCGGCGCACGGCGGTCAAACCCGGCCTGGATGGAAAGCAGCATGGCCAGGTCGGAGACATTGCGGCCCATGGGGCCTTCATAGCCGAGCTGCTGCATGAACACATCGCTGGTCGGGCCGAAAGGCACGCGGCCGAAGGACGGGCGGAAACCAAAGATATTGTTCCAGGCTGCCGGGTTGCGCAGCGAACCCATCATGTCGCTGCCATCCGCGACGGGCAGCATGTCCAGGGCCAGTGCCACGGCCGCGCCGCCGCTGGAGCCGCCTGCGCTGCGGGTGGGATCGAAGGCGTTCACGGTGGTGCCGAACACCGGGTTGTAGGTGTGCGAACCCAGGCCGAATTCCGGCGTGTTGGTTTTGCCGATCAGGATGGCACCAGCCTTGCGGGCACGCTCGACGATGATGGCGTCGTGCTTGGGCACGTATTCCTTGAAGAGCGGCGAACCGTTGGTGGTCAGGATGCCTGCCGTGGCGGCGAGGTCTTTGGGCGCTTGCGGGAAACCGTGCATCCAGCCCAGGCGGGTGCCGGTGCGGCGGGCGGTGACGGCCTGGCGGTCGGCCTCGGTGGCGGCGGCCAGCAACTGTTCGCGCGGCTGCAGCGAAACGATGGCGTTGTAGGTGGGATTCAGGCGGTCGATCTGGTCCAGGTATGCCCCCATGACTTCCACGCAGGAGACCTGGCCGCCGTGAATGGCTTTGGACAGCTCGGTCGCGCTCCAGCCGGTGATGGCACCCTCGGGCCGTGCCGGAGCGGCAGCGGCAAACACGGCAGGGCTGGCGCTGCTGGCCAGTGCGGCGGCGCCCAGGGTCTTGAGGAAGTGGCGGCGGCCGCCCTGTGCGGCGGCCTGGCTATCCGTAATGAGGTGGCTCATGAAGTCTCTCCTGTTGTTGCCTGGTACGGCATCTCGTTATTGTTCTGCTGGAACGAAGCGTAAAAAACCGGGGTGGCACTGCTTGAACGTACAAGAAGCCGCGCAATACTGCCGGAACTGCTATTAGGAGGCAGAAGGGTCGGTCTTGAATAGGAAATGCCTGCCAGATTTTTGTATGGGCCTGTCAGGCAATGTCTGTGTAAGGGGTGAGGCCCGGTCTGTCGTGGCAGGCCGGGCTGTTGGTTCAGGTGTCCAGGGACGCGTTGGCCAGTTTGGCGTAGCGTTGCGGACGGTAGCGGCGCAGCCAGAGTGCAACCAGGATGCCGTAGGCAGCTACCAGAACCAGGCCGATCGGGATGGCGGTATTGAGAAACTCAATGCCGCCGGTCAGCAGTTCCATGTGTGTGGCGATCAGGAATACGCCGGTGCTCATGGCGCTCAGGCTCAGCAACGGCGCGACCAGGCGCTGCCAGATGTTGGTATGGCGTTTGTCGTGCTGGAAGAAGCAGATCACGGCCAACGAGGTCAGCACCTGCACGCTCAGGATACCCAGCGCGGCCGGTGCGCTACCCAGCGGCAGGACGCCCGTCATCGGGTCGATGCTGGCCAGGCCGAAGGCGGCCAGCAGGATGATGTTGACGATGGCCAGGACGAAGCTGGCGACATGCGGCGTCTTGTGGCGCGGGTGCAGGCGGGCGAAGAATGGCAGGAAGACCTGCTCGCGGCCCAGTGCATACAGGTAGCGCGACAGCGTATTCTGCAGGCTGAGGACAATGGAAAACAGGCTGGTGATCAGCAGGGCATTCATCAGCAGCGACAGCCAGTGGCCGGCCACGCGGGCGGCGGTATCGAACCACATGGTGCCGGGGTTCTGCTCGGCGATGGCTATCGCCTGGCTGGGTCCGTAACTGACGATCAGCAGCCAGGACGACAGCACCAGCAGCGCGGTGATCAGGACCACGGAAATATAGGTGGCGCGCGGAATGGTGCGGGTCGGGTCGCGTGCTTCCTCGGCATAGATGGCCGTGGTTTCGATGCCGATGAAAGAACTGGCCACGAAGGCGAACACCGCGCCTACGCCCGGCGACAGGAAGGCATCCACGGTGAAGGATGCCGTGCTGAAGGATTCCGGTCCGCCACCGTCGCCGATGACGGCCAGGTCGAAGACAATCAGGGTGATGACTTCTATGCTCATCAGGATGCCCAGCGTCTTGCCGTTGAGCGCGACATTGCGCGAGCTGAGCGGCTGGACGATGCAGGCAATGACGATGCTGGCGACCCACCAGGCCACATTGATGCCGACTTCGCTGAGTGCCAGTGACAGGAAAAAGCCGATCATGCCGTAGCAGGACATCTGCAGGCCGCCGTAGGCGACGATGGCGAGGAACGCGGCGGCTGTGCCCATGGGGCGTCCCAGGCCGGTGGAGATATAGGCGTAGAACGCGCCAGTGTTGTGGATATAGCGGCTCATCGCTACGAAGCCCACGCAGAACAGCAGGTAAACGATGCCGGCGACCAGGTACGAGCTGGGCAGGCCGATGCCATTGCCCAGCAGGATGGCGGTGGGGGCTACGCCTACCAGCCCGGTCAGCGGGCCGTTGGTGGCCAGGACGAAGAACACCAGGCTCCACAGGCCGATGGCGTTGCGGTTCAGGCCTGTGGCCTGTCCGGTTTCATTGTTTTGCATAGTGTTGTCTCCTGACCCTGGTGCGAGGCCGGGTCCGTCCGACGGTTTGCGGTAGGCCAGCCTGCCGGCGGACGGGGTTGTTTTTCTTATCGGGAGCCTCGGGCTCCTGTGACGCGAGGCCCGGAAGCGGCGCGCTTGCGGGCGCGCTGCTCCTGAGCGGCTTAGTTGAACGACAGGTAGTGCTTGGTGTAGCCGTCGCTCAGCACTTCCCAGACGGTGGAGGTGCCCTTGGTCACGAACCAGCTGTCGCCGGTGCGGTACAGCTTGCTTTCGCCGGTGGATTCGTCGGTGATACGGACTTCGCCTTGCAGGATGGTGGCCTGTTCGTTGAAGGGGTAGACCAGGCGGTACTTGCCCTTGCCGGTGCCGAAGTAGCCGGCGCTGATCGCGTCGGTCGGTGCGCCGTGGGTCATTTTGCCGTAGGCCTGGATGTCGCCGCCTTCGAGGATTTCGCCGCCGATGCCGGTCAGGCTGCCCCAGGAGTCCAGTTCCTTGATGGTGGTGCCTTGTTGGAGGGGGGTCAGTGCCATGGTGGTGTTTCCTTGTGGGTTGAATGGGTGAAAAGAGTGGGCGTGGGGATCAGCGGCGACCTTGCCAGAAGCCGGCGGTCTGGTGCGCGATCTTGCCCAGGGTGCACAGCAGGGCGCGGGAGCGGTCCTTGCCATGGATGGAGGGGCGGCTGATGGCGCTGACGAGCTTGTAGCGCTCGGAGCCGCCAAGAATGCCTTCGGCCAGGATCTTGCAGATGATCTGGCTGGGCGTGACGCCAAAGCCCGAGTAACCCTGCACGAAAAAGACGTTGTCGTGACCGGGCAGGTTGCCGATCTGCGGGAACAGATTGCGCGAGGTGGCCATGGGGCCGCCCCATGCCAGGTCGATGCGCACGTCCTTCAGGTAGGGGAAGACTTCCAGCATCAGCTGTCGGTTCCAGGCCTTCAGGTCATTCGGGATGTAGTCGAAGTAGGAGGTCGCCGCGCCGAACAGCACGCGGTTTTCGGCAGTAACGCGGTAGTAGTTGATGATCGGACGGATGTCGCTGTAGGCGCCCCGGATCGGGCTGATGCGCTCGATCAGCGCATCGGACAGCGGCTCTGTCATCAGCTGGAATGCATAGGTATTGATGGTGCTGCGGTGCAGTTCCGGTTCCAGGCGGTTGATGAAGCCGTCGCAGGCCCAGACCAGGCGCTTGGCGCGCACGCGGCCCTTGGCGGTACGCAGTTCGACGTAGTCGCCATAGGTGACTTCCACCACGGGGCTGTGTTCGAAAATGCGCACGCCATAGATTTCGGTCACAGCCTTGGCTTCGCCCAGCAGCAGGTTGAGCGAGTGCACGTGGCCACCACCACGGTGCAGCAGGCCGGCCTGGTAGACATCCGTGCCGATGAGCTGCTGCACGTCCTTGCCTTCGACGTAGCGGATTTCGTAGGGCGAACCCAGCGACTTGAATTCCTTTTCCCAGGCGCGCAGCGTCTTGGCCTGGCGGCCGTTGTAGGCCATGTAGCCGTAGCCGCTGTGGAAGTCGGCGTCGATGTTGTACTTGGCGATGCGGTCGCGCATGATCTGCGGGCCGATGTCGCTCAGCGCGAAAATGGCCTGTACGCCTTCGTCGCCGACATCCTTGCGCAGCTTGCCGAGGTCATGGCCGATGCCGGCCATGACCTGGCCGCCATTGCGGCCGGAGCCACCGAAGCCGAGGTAGCGGGCTTCCAGGACCACAATGTTCTCGACACCGTTTTCGGACAGTTCCAGCGCGGTATGGATGCCGGAGAAGCCGCCGCCGATGATGGCGACATCCGCCTCGATGACCTCTTCCAGGGAGGGAAAGCTCAGCTCGTATTTTTTGGTGGCGGTATAGTAGGTTGCGGTTTCGTCGATATGCATGGCCTGTCCTTGTGCTCTCTTTCTTGTCGGAAACCGGCACGGCGTGGCGTAAATGACACAAGGTGCCCGGTTTGGGGCCGGAGGCGTGCCGTCGTGGAGCGAAACAGGCAGACCTGCGGCAGGATTCCGGAAAATTCGTTAACTTGTTTATTAACTCGCAAATCGACCCGGTTGATCTGGTACGTGCTTGCCAAATTTTGCCTGTAAGCGCCGCAGCATACTCAGGTAAACCCTAATCGTTGCTTTCGGGGCTTTGGCACAGAATTTGCTGATCTCGTGGTTGAGAGTCGTTGTGTCACAAGCCGTATTGGCTGGTTTCGTGCATGAATGCAAAGGTGCCGTGCTATGGAAATGCTTCCCGTTGCCCATGATCTGAAGTGCTGGAACGAGTTGTTGCGGCAGGCCTGCGGCCAGTTCGAAGCCAGTTTGTCGGAAGACCAGGGCATCTTCATAGGCAGCATCCAGCAGCAGGATATCGACGGGCTGGGGCTGACACGGATACGCACCAATGCGGGGCGCATCGTGTGCCGCCAGATGGCAGCGGCGCAGGATTCTGCCGACGACAGCCATTGCTTCCTGGTGGTGCAGCGCCAGGGCAGTTCCCTGTTGCGCCAGAAAGGCCTGACGATGGAGCTGCTGCCGGGCGACATGGTGCTGATGGATGCGGTGCAGGGTTGCGAAATCGTGCCCAAGGGACTGATGGAGCACGCGTCGGTACATCTGGACCGCGGCAAGGTGGCACGCCTGCTGCCGGAAAAGCTCAACCAGCTGTGCCGTATCGGCCGCTTCAGTTCCAGCAGCCGGCTGGCACGCATCCTGGTGGAGCAGATCTGCGCGGGCGATATCGGTGAATGCGCAGTGGCGGGCGATGGCGCTGCCATGCAGGAAGCCTTGCTGTCGCTGCTGGCGCAGTCGCTGCGGCAAGGAGAAGGGCGGGCCGCCAGCATTTGGCCGGAAGCTGCACAGGCCGAGGACGCCCTGTTGCCAGTTGCCGCGCGCGGTCGCAACGGCGGCGGGCTGCTGGCAGTGGCGCGCGGCCTGATAGAGCAATCCCTGGCAGACCCCTTGCTGTCGCCGGTGCGTATTGCCGACCGCATGGGGGTATCGGTGCGCCAGCTGTACCGCCTGTTCGAGGAAACCGGTGACAGCGTATGCCGCTATATCCAGCGGGCGCGTCTGCAACAGGCGGCCGTGGCGCTGCGCAGCGTGCTGACCGAAACCCGTTCCATCACGGACATCGCCTTTGCCTGCGGCTTCAATGACGCGGCGCATTTCAGCCGCGCGTTCCGCAAGCAGTTCGGCATGTCGCCACGCGAATATCGCCTGGGAGCGCAGTAGGGTCGGGCAGCGTCAGCCGTCGCGGCGCCGGGCCCGAGGGTGGGCCTGGTCATAGACCTTGGCCAGATGCTGGAAATCCAGGCGGGTGTAGATTTGCGTGGTGGAAATATTCGCGTGCCCCAGCATTTCCTGGACAGCACGCAGGTCCTGCGCGGATTGCAGTACGTGGCTGGCGAAACTGTGGCGCAGCATGTGCGGGTGCAGATGCGTGGGCAGGCCTGCGGCGATGGCCAGTTGGGCCAGTTGCTTTTGCACCATGCGTGGTGAAATGCGGCGGCCGCGCGCACCCAGGAACAGCGCGTGGCGGTCTTGGGGCAGGGCCTGCGCCGGGGCCAGCGCGGGCCGTGCCGCTAGCCAGGATTGCAGCGCCTGGCGGGCATGCGAACCGACAGGCACGATACGCCGTTTGCCACCCTTGCCCAGCAGATGGGCTTCATTTTCATCCAGGTCTATCCAGGCCTGTGAGCGGTAGCCATCATCATCGGCATAGCGGATGTCGAGCGCCACCAGCTCGGACAGGCGCAGTCCACTGGAGTAGAACAGTTCCGCCATGGCGTGGTCGCGGGTGGCGGCGCTGTCGTGGCCGGCGCGTGCCGCTGCGTGATTCATCAGCCCCTGGGCCTGCTCCACGGACAAGGCCTTGGGCAGGCCGCGCGCAGCCTTGGGCGGGCGCAGGTCGGTGGTGGGGTTGCCGGGCATGCCGGATTGCGGTGCCCACCAGCGGTAGAAACCGCGCCATGCCGCCAGCATGCGCGCCAGCGCGCGCGGTTGCATGCCTTGGCCGTGCATGCGTGCCAGGTACTGGCGCAGGTGGCCGTTGGCGGCCTGTTCCGGCGCCATGCCGTCCAGGCATGCAGCCAGGCGCGTCAGGTCGGTGCGATAGGCAGCCAGGGTCGGCGGCGCATAGCGGCGCTGGTGCGCCAGGTAATCCAGCCATTGCAGCATGGAGGTCGGCAAGGGCCGGGCCTGGCTGGAGGAGGAAGTCATGGTTCTGGGCGCTGTCAGGCGTTTTGTTCGGGGGGGCAGGTGTCGGCTGTCTCGGCCGGGGCGGGGGCCTGTGCCGGGGCTGAGGCTTCCAGGCGAGTCAGCATGGCGCCCGCCAGTTGCGCGATGCGTTCCAGGAACAGTGTTTCCATGTTCGGCACATAACGTTCCCGGCTGCTGTCGGCGAGGATCAGCAGGCCGGTGGTCAGCGCGCCTTCTTCGGTACTGCCGTCGTCGTGCTGCTGCAGCGCATGCAGCGGCACGATGGCCAGCGAACCTGCCGGCGGCGCGGCATCGCCGGGCATGGCCGCCAGCAGCGGAGCCAGCGCCTGGTTGGCGGTGCTGCTGGCGCAGCAGGCTGGGCGAGACTGTGCCGTGGCGTACTGGCGCAGGGCCTGCACAGCGGCTTCATCCAGAGCATGCGCGGGAGCTGGCATCACGCCATCCGGGCCTGCCTGCACGTGGAGCTCGGGTTGCCAGGCCAGCAGCGTGACGCTTTGCAGGTCGAATTCGCGTGCCAACCCCAGTACGAAGCGCGGGCCCAGCTGGCTGGCGTCTGCTTCGGCCAGCAGGCCGGCCAGCCAGGCGTGCAGCTGCGCGCTGATGCGTTCGTTGCGCGCCGCCTGCTGGCGCAGTTCGGCCAGGGCCAGTTCCAGCGTACGCACCCGGTCGCGCAGCAGCAGATTCTGGCGTTCTCCTAGCGGAATGACATGTGGCAGGCGCGGGTGCGGCACGGAAACGGCGCTGAAAATCTCTGCATGTTCCGTCAGGAAACCGGGGTTGTGTTCAAGAAAACGGGCAACCTCGGCGGCGTGTAGCGAGTCGTTGGGCATGGCGTCTGGCATTCCTGGAAATGGGCCTGGGTCAGCAACCGGCAGGCAGTTGCTGGGCGACCAGTCGGTCGATGTCGATTTCCCCATGATAGACCGTGACGGCTGGGCCGGTCATGCGCAGTTGCTGGCCGTCCCAGGCGATGGTGAGTACGCCGCCGCGAGTCTGCACGCGCACGGGGGAGATCAGGTCGCCCTGGCGGATGCCGGTCACCACGGCGGCGCAGGCGCCGGAACCGCAGGCCAGGGTTTCCCCGGCGCCGCGTTCGTACACGCGCAGCCGGGCCTCATGCGGGCCGGTCACCTGGAGAAAGCCGACGTTGACGCGGCGGGCGAAGCGCGGATGGCTTTCCAGCACCGGCCCGAGCTGTTCGACGGGCGCGGTCTCTACATCTTCCACGCGTAGCACGGTATGGGGGTTGGACACGCTGACTACCGATAGCCAGGGCTGCTGCCAACCTTGGGGCAGGCCGGGGGCGGAAAGCGGCAATTGCCATTGCGTATCCTCGCCTGACTGGCGTGTTGCCAGGCCGCTGGCATCGAAGGGCAGGCTGCCAGGCAGGAAGGACGTACTGCCCATGTTGACGGTTACTTCCCCATCGGGGCCCTCTTCCAGCAGAATGACGCCGGTACAGATTTCCGCGCGCAGCGGATTGCGCGCCGACAGCCCATGCTCATGGACATAGCGCACGAAGCAACGCGCGCCATTGCCGCAGTGCTCCACTTCACTGCCGTCGGCATTGAAAATGCGGTAGCGGAAATCGGCGTCGGCCCGACTGGCAGGCTCTACCACCAGCACTTGGTCGGCGCCCACGCCCCGATGGCGATCGGCCAGGGCGCGAATGCGCTCCGGCGTGATGTCCAAGGTGGCGCGCACGCCGTCGAGCACGACAAAATCGTTGCCGGCGCCATGCATCTTGCTGAATTTCCAGAGCTTGCTCATGACTTCATTTTCCATCCGGAGGGTGTCGGGGCAGGCTGGGCTGCCCCCGGGATTTCATCCCCATTGTGGCATTTTCGCGCCAGCGGGCGGCGCGTGGGGCAGCCGCCCGTTCAATAGCGGCCAGTCATGCCGGGCGGCGTGGTTTTGAAGCGACGATGCACCCAGTAATACTGGCTCGGGCATTCGCGTACCCAGCCTTCGATGAGCTGGTTGAGACGTACCGTTGCGGCTTCGGGGCCGTCCTCGCCCGGGAAGTCCTCCAGCGGAGGCAGGACACGGATCGTGTAGGTGCCGTCCTCGGGATGCCAGACGGACAGGATGGGCAGCACGGGCAGCGCCCATTTGCCGGCAATCTGTGCCGTCGAGGTCAGCGTTGCGGCGGGGTTGCCGAAGAAGGGGGCGAAGATGGAACCCCGGCTGCCGAAATCCATGTCCGGCAGATAATAGATCGGCCGGCCGTCCCGAACATGCTTGAGCAGGGTACGGATACCGTCGCGGCGGCTGACCAGTTGCACATCGTTGAAGCGTGTACGGCCTTCGCGGATCAGCGCGTCGATTTCCGCATCGCTCTGGGTCGAGTACATGGTGGCGGAACTGGGCACGTCCATGGTCAGGCGGGATGCCGCGGCATCCAGGCCGATGAAGTGGGGCGCCAGCAGCAGCGAGGGCTGCTTGTCGTCCAGGCAGCGTTGCAGGTGTTCGAAGCCTTCCACGCGCACCATGGCGCGCACGGCATCGGGCGTGCCGAACCAAAGCACGCCGCGGTCGAGTACCGATTGTGCCAGCGCATGGAAATGCTGGCGCAGCAGGTGTTCGCGTTCGTCGCCGGTGAGCGCCGGAAAGCAGAGTTCAAGGTTGCGTCGGGCCACGCGCACACGCGGCTTGACGAGCTTGTACGACAGCCATCCCAGTGTCTTGCCCAGGCGCAGGCGCGTGCTTGGGCGCATGCGGCCGAACCAGGCAAACAGCCGGCGCAGGAGGCGGATTTTCAACGAAGGACGGTCCATGGTGTGACAGGGCTAAGGCAGCACCTGCCGGGGGGCAGGCAGGTGCGGGGTGAGGATGAGCTGCCGTGGCAATAACAGGGGCAGTGGTAGTGGCGATCCTGGGGGGCGGGACGCCTGAGGGGGCCCGCAATGGCGGCCCGGCGGTTTCCCGCCAGCATGGCGGTTACTCGCCGGCATCCGGGGCCGTGGCGCCGGGCGGCGGCGCGCCACGCGGAACCTTGTAGCGGTTATAGCCCCACAGGTACTGTTCCGGGAAACGCCGTATCAGTTTTTCCATTTCGACATTGATCAGGGCGGCCTGCTCTTCCGCAGATTCCGGCAGTGGCTCGGGGACGCGGGCGTGGTGGATGCGCCAGCCCTTGCCGCCGGGCAGGCGCTCGGCGGCGGTCAGTATCACGATGGCATTGCTGTTGCGCGCCAGTTTGCCGGGCAGGGTAACGGTATAAGCCAGGCGGCCGAAAAACGGTGCCCAGACGCCTTCACCCTGGCTCGGCGCCTGGTCGGGCAACATGCCCACGGTTTCCTTGTCGCGCAGGATGCGCACGAAAGCCCGCACGCCCTGGCTGGTGGCGGGCACCGTGGAGACCCCGGACGTATTGCGCGCAGCTTCCATGGCCGGGGCCAGCCAGGGCTTGCGCGGCGGCCGGAACATCACGGTGACGGGGCGCTTGCGTGCGAAATAGCGCGCCGTGATCTCGAATGACCCCAGGTGCGGTGTCAGCATCAGCAACGCACGCCCTTCCTGGCGGGCGTCATCGACGATGTACTCATCGTCGCAGACGACCTGTGCCAGACTGGCATCGTTGCGAAACCAGATGCGCGGGGATTCGAGGATCATCGCGCCGGTTTCGGCGGCCGCGCGGCGGGCAAAGGCAGGATCGTCGTAGCCGGCCTGGATGGTATTGGCACGCAGGCGCTCACGATACTTGCCGGGCAGGGCGTAGATCAGGCGGCCGGCGCCACGCCCCAGCATATGCAGGACAGGCAGGGGCAGGCGGGCTAGCAATCGGAGCAGGAACAGCAGCATGGTCGGGGTATGGACAGGGCGAAAGTTCGCGTCGGCAACAGGGTCTATTTGAGATTATCGTTGCATTTTCGCTTAGAATGGCAATCGCTACCGTGTTAACCGACAACTTGCGGGGTGGCGCCGGAATTATCCGGCTGTGGTATTACCGCTAAAGCGTCGCGCCCGATTCCGTCCTGTCACGCCGGCTCCTGGGGGTGCAACGCCTCGTTTCATCTGAGAGCCGGCCCATGCCGGTCTATAAAGGACATAATCGTGGTGCAGAACTCTTTCCTTTTCACCTCCGAGTCCGTATCCGAAGGGCATCCTGACAAGGTTGCCGACCAGATCTCCGATGCGGTGCTGGATGCCATTTTCGAGCAGGACCCCAACGCTCGGGTGGCGGCCGAAACACTGTGCAACACCGGTCTGGTGTTGCTGGCGGGCGAAATTTCCACCACGGCCAATGTCGACTATATCCAGGTAGCGCGGGATACCATCCGCCGCATCGGCTACGACAACACCGATTACGGGATCGACTACAAGGGTTGCGCCGTTCTGGTTGCCTACGACAAGCAGTCTCCCGATATCGCCCAGGGCGTGGATCGCTCCAGCGAGGATTACCTGAACCAGGGCGCGGGCGACCAGGGCCTGATGTTCGGTTATGCCTGCGATGAAACCCCGGACCTCATGCCTGCGCCGATCTGGTATGCGCACCGCCTGGTGCAGCGCCAGAGCGAACTGCGCAAGGACGGCCGCCTGCCGTGGCTGCGTCCGGACGCGAAATCCCAGGTTACCTTCCGCTATGTGGATGGCAAGCCGGCGGAAGTCGATACCGTGGTGCTGTCCACCCAGCATGCGCCCGAAATTTCGCAGGAGACGATCAGGGAAGCAGTGATCGAGGAAATCATTCGTCCTTGCTTTGCCGATGGCCTGCTGACCCCCAAGACGCGCTTCCTGGTGAATCCGACCGGCCGTTTCGTCATCGGCGGCCCGCAAGGCGATTGCGGCCTGACCGGGCGCAAGATCATCGTCGATACCTATGGCGGCGCATGCCCGCACGGTGGTGGCGCTTTCTCCGGCAAGGACCCTTCCAAGGTCGACCGCTCGGCCGCCTATGCGGCGCGCTACGTTGCCAAGAACGTCGTGGCTTCCGGCTTGGCGCGCCAGTGCCAGGTGCAGCTGAGCTATGCCATCGGCGTGGCCGAACCCATCAACATCACGATCTACACAGAAGGCACCGGCATCATTCCGGATGACGAAATCGCCAAGCTGGTGCGTGAGCATTTCGACCTGCGTCCGCGCGGCATCGTCAACATGCTCGACCTGCTGCGCCCGATCTATTCCAAGACGGCGGCCTATGGCCACTTCGGCCGTCCCGAGCCGGAGTTCAGCTGGGAAGCTACAGACCGCGCGGCATTGTTGCGCAAGGGCTGAGGGGTTCAACTCGGCAGCTGGCGGCCCAGGCCGCCGGGAATAACGGGGAGCTGCCCATGGCAGGCTCCCCGTTGGTCATTCTGTCCGGGCGCAAACGGCAGGGTGGCGGGCATGGGCGTTTGCATGGGCAGCCTCCGGGCAGGTGTATTGTTGCTGTCATGCACGTCTGGCCCAATGGCGCTATGTTCCACTGCTCCGTGCCGACATGAAAATTCTGCTCGTGACCGATGCCTGGCATCCCCAGGTCAATGGCGTTGTACGGACCTGGACCGTCATGTGCGCATTGCTGACAGCCTGGGGACATGAGGTCCGGGTGATTGAGCCTGGCGGCGCACGCACGATAGGCGCTCCGTCCGAGCCCACCCTGAGGTTGTGCATTAACCCCGGACGCCACTTCCGGCGCCAGCTGGGCGCGTTCCAGCCTGATGCCGTGCACATTGCCACGGAAGGGCCGTTGGGGCTCGCGGCGCGGCGTCATGCGCTCCGGCATGGCTGGCGCTTCACGACGTCGTTCCACACCATGTTTCCCGATTACCTGAAAGTACGCATGGGTGTGCCCGCCCGCTGGTCGTGGGCGTTCATGCGCTGGTTCCACAAACCGTCCCAGCGCGTGCTGGTGCCGACGCGCAATATTGCGGATGTGCTGAGTGCGCGTGGCTTGAAGAACCTGCAGGTATGGGCGCGCGGCGTCGATCTGGCGGCGTTCGCGCCGGATCTGCCGGCACCGCCGGAACTGGCCCATCTGCCGCGTCCGGTCTGGCTGAATGTGGGGCGGGTGGCACGAGAGAAAAACCTGGATGCCTTTCTGGCCCTGAAATTGCCGGGCACCAAGGTGGTGGTCGGCAGCGGCCCGGAAGACAGGCGCCTGCGCGAGCAGTATCCGGATGTCCTGTTCGTGGGGCCGCGCCGGCATGCGGAACTGCCACCGTACTACGCGGCCGCGGATGCGTTTGTCTTTCCGAGCCAGACCGACACGTTCGGCCTGGTCATGCTGGAGGCCATGGCCTGCGGTACGCCGGTTGCGGCATTGCCGGCGGATGCGCCTCGCGAGGTTGTGCGGGAAGGGGTGACCGGTTGCCTGGACGCGGATCTGGCGGCCGCCTGCCTGCGCGCGGCGCAATTGCCGCGTGGCAGCGTGCGCGAAGGGGTGCAGGCCTTCACCTGGGACGCCATTGCGCAGCAATTGCTGGATGCACTGTGCGGGGTCAGTACGGTACAATTCCGCGCATCCTGAGGAGCGCTGCGACGCACCAGCCGGTTTCGGTGTGCCAGGCTCAGGATAGTTTCGTCACCCACATGGCCGGCAGGGTCATCTTGCCGTGCGTGGGGCAGCCCGGGCGTTTGCCCAGGCCGCATTGCCTGCGCCTGGGCGCGGGACGAACGGCGCTCGCCAATTCCCTTTCGCACGGGGATGGCGGCGCGTGCTTGCGCAGTCGGCTCCGTGCATGGATACCGGATATCTGGAGCTAGACTGACATGACGACTGTGAATTCTTCCGTTGATTACAAGGTGGCCGACCTGGGCCTGGCAGGCTGGGGCCGCCGTGAAATCGCCATTGCCGAAACTGAAATGCCCGGCCTGATGGCGACCCGGGAAGAATATGCTGCCAGCCAGCCGCTCAAGGGCGCGCGCATCGCCGGCAGCCTGCACATGACGATCCAGACTGCCGTGCTGATCGAAACCCTGAAGGCGCTGGGCGCGGAAGTGCGCTGGGCCTCGTGCAACATCTATTCCACACAGGATCATGCTGCGGCGGCGATTGCTGCCGGCGGCACGCCGGTGTATGCCGTCAAGGGCGAATCGCTGGAAGAATACTGGGAGTACACGCACCAGATCTTCTCGTGGCCCAATGGCCAGCATGCCAACATGATCCTGGACGACGGTGGCGATGCTACCCTGCTGCTGCATCTGGGCACACGTGCCGAGTCCGATCTGTCGGTGCTCGACAACCCCTCCAGCGAAGAAGAGCGCGTGCTGTTCGCCGCCATCCGCAAGCAACTGGCGATTGACCCCAAGTGGTACTCGGTACGCCTGGCGCAGATCAAGGGCGTCACGGAAGAAACCACGACGGGCGTGCACCGCCTGTACCAGATGTCGCAGAAGGGCGAACTGGCCTTTGCCGCCATCAACGTCAATGATTCGGTGACCAAGTCCAAGTTCGACAACCTGTATGGCTGCCGCGAATCGCTGGTGGACGGCATCAAGCGCGCGACCGACGTGATGGTGGCCGGCAAGACCGCCGTGGTGATCGGCTACGGTGACGTGGGCAAGGGTTGCGCCCAGGCGCTGGCTGCGCTGCGTGCCCAGGTCTGGGTGGTGGAAATCGACCCGATCTGCGCCCTGCAGGCCGCCATGGAAGGCTACAAGGTAGTGAGCATGGACGAGGTGGCCGACAAGGCCGACATCTTCGTCACGGCGACGGGCAACTACCACGTCATCACGCGCGAGCACCTGTACCGCATGAAGGACCAGGCCATCGTCTGCAACATCGGCCACTTCGACAACGAAATCGACGTCGCCAGCCTGGAAGAGCTGGAGTGGGAAGAAATCAAGCCGCAGGTCGATCACGTCATTTTCCCTGACGGCCGCCGCATCATCCTGCTGGCCAAGGGGCGCCTGGTGAACCTGGGTTGCGCGACCGGCCATCCGTCCTTCGTGATGTCGTCTTCGTTCACCAACCAGACCATTGCGCAGATCGAGCTGTTCACGCGCAACGAAGCCTATACCAAGGGCAAGGTCTACGTGCTGCCCAAGCACCTGGATGAAAAAGTGGCGCGTCTGCACTTGAAGAAGCTGGGCGTGAACCTGAGCGTGTTGCGCCCGGATCAGGCGGCTTATATCGGCGTGCCGGTTGACGGCCCGTTCAAGCCTGATCATTATCGCTATTGAGGCAGGCTGACGCGCCAGGCCCCGCGTCTACAGGACAGGGGTAGCTGGCGCGCCTTCGCCACAGGAACGGCGGGGGCACGGGTTGCAGACTGCTTCGCGCAGGATTTCCATTACTGTCTGTCATAGGAGCTGTGCCATGTTTCTACTGATCTGGATCCTTAATGCTGTTGCGCTGCTGATCGTCGCCTCGATCCTGCCTGGTATTGCCATCTCCAGTTTCTGGTCTGCCCTGGCGGCTGCCGTCGTGCTCGGCCTGCTCAATGCCGTGGTCAAACCTATCCTGGTGTTCCTGACCTTTCCCATCACCATCGTCACGTTGGGACTGTTCCTGTTCGTGATCAACGCACTGGTGTTCTGGCTGGCAGGTTCCCTGTTCCGTGGCTTCACGGTCAACGGCTTCTGGTGGGCCTTGGCGGGCGCCTTGCTGTACAGCCTGATTTCCAGCGCCTTGTCTTCCCTTCTGGTGAAATGACTTCCCTTTCATCCCAATACGCCATCAGCCTGGAATTCTTTCCGCCCAGGGATCTTGCTGCGCAGGAACGCCTGGTCCGGACGGCCAAGCAATTGATGGCATTGAACCCTGGCTACGTCAGCGTCACTTTTGGCGCTGGCGGCGCGACTCGCGATGGTACGGCCGACACGGTGCGCACGTTTGCGAACCTGGGCTGCGAGGTGGCGCCGCACCTGGCTTGCATAGGCACCAGCCGCGCCGACCTGTCAGCCATTCTGGGGGCTTATCGCGAGCAGGGTGTCAGGCGGGTGGTGGCCCTGCGGGGCGATCTGCCGTCGGGCATGGGCAGCCTCTACGGTGAGTTCCGCTATGCCAGCGAACTGGTGGCCTTCATTCGAGAAACCACGGGTGACTGGTTCCACATCGAGGTGGCGGCCTATCCGGAAATGCATCCCCAGGCCGAAAGCCTGGCGCGTGACATGGACCACTTCGTGGAAAAAGTGCAGGCGGGCGCTGACAGCGCCATCACCCAATACTTTTTCAATCCCGATGCCTACTCGGATTTTGTCGAACGCGCACAGGCGCGCGGCGTCGCGATTCCCATCATTCCGGGCATCATGCCCATCGTCAACAATACCCAGCTGACGCGTTTCTCGCAGATGTGCGGGGCGGAAATCCCGCGCTGGTTGCGCTTGCGGCTCAATGATTACGCAGACGATCGCGAGTCGCTGCGCGCCTTTGGCGCGGACGTCGTGGCGCAGTTGTGCCAGACCTTGCTGGAACGCGGCGCACCGGGCCTGCACTTCTATACCCTGAACGGCAGCGAGGCGGTACGCAATATCTGGCGTCGTCTCAGCCCTGGGGAACTGTAGCAGGCCGTGCCAGCTTGCCGGTGGCGGTAGAACATGGCTGCCAGCTTGCAAGGGGGATGGCTTGCCTCAGACTATGAACGCCTAGGGTCAATGAGTCGTGGCCGTGGCGCTGGCGTATACATGGCTGCGCCTACCGTCCAGCGCATGGGCGGGTTCGCCTGCCACAGTGACACGTCGGACGACGCGCGGCTGAGTGCCGTAGTCGTTGATCGCATAGTGTTGTGTTGCACGATTGTCCCAGATGGCGACGTCGCCTGGCTGCCAGGACCAGCGTACAGTGTTTTCCAGACGGTTGGTACGGTTCTGGAGTATGTCGAACAGGACTCTGGATTCAGTGGAGCGCAAGCCGATGATGCGCTTAAGGAAGTGGCCCAGCAGCAGATTGCGCTCGCCGGTTTCGGGATGCACGTGCACCAGAGGGTGTGCCGTCTCGAAGCGTTTGGAGAGAAACACTTCGGTGTAATGGCGCAGCTGTTCGCTGGAGACTTCCTGCCGGTTGGCCGCGTAGTCGTATTCATTGCTGTGTATGGCCCAGGCCTGGTCTACAAATGCCTTGAGCGTGTCTGGCAAGTCTTGATAGGCCGTGGCGGTGTTGGCCCACACGGTATCGCCACCATATTCTGGAATGACGACGCCACGCAGGACCGCAATTTTCGGGTAATCAGGTACGAAGGTGACGTCGGTGTGCCAGGAATCGGCACGACCGCCGCCTTTGGATGCATCCAGTTCCAGGATACTTTCACTTTGTTGGAGCGCGGGCTGAGTGGGGTGTGGAACCAGCGTGCCGAACAATCGTGCAAAGGCTTCGTGACTGGTATCGTCGAGGTGATGCTGGCCCCGGAAGAACAGTACTTTGTGCGTCAATAAGTCGCGATACAGGCGTTGAAACAGCTCGGGCGCGAGCGTGTCGTGCAAGGTGACACCATGGATCTGCGCGCCGATATGGCCGCTCAGTTTTTGCAGGGAGTATTCACTGTGGACTTCGGGCGAGGCAATTTCGGTGACAAAGCTCATGACGGTTCCAGTTGGCGAAAGTGTCGAAGGGCCTGCGCATCGGCGACGGTTTGCCGCTGAGGCGATCTCTTGTTGCGTCCCGATTTTCTCGGGCGGGGCTGCCTTGCTATTTCAATGTCGGGCTGGACTTTCGCCAACGATATTTTGCTGCTTTGCTTATCGGCATTATCAAATGCAGATTATTGAAATTCCTTTTGTTTATTAATGGCTTATTTTCTTCGTTGAGACGATTTCCTACCTGGATGCAAAGGCAGGAACCCGCCGGGGGCGGGTTCCTGGTCGTACATCTTTACTGGCGTAGCGCTGGGGTGCTTGCCCTGCTTGCGTGTCAGGCCGGCATGCGCGGATACCAGCCGCCAGGCGTCAGCACGGCGTCCAGCTTCGCATCGTGGCCGGCGGGCTGGTAGTCCACCGGCAGGCGTCCTTCTTCCCACGAAATGCCCAGCGCAATCAGTGCGGGATTGGCTTGGCGCAGTTGTGCCAGCGTGCGGTCGTAATAGCCGCCGCCGTAGCCCAGGCGGTCGCCTTTGGCGGTCCAGCCCAGGGTAGGGACCAGCACGACATCCAGGCACGCATCGGCAGCTGCCAGGTCCGGGCCATCGACTTCCTGCACGCCATAAGCGCCGGTTTTCATCGGACTATCGGGATGCCATGCGCGGAACACCAGTGGCTGATCCGCGCTGATGACGGCAGGCAGCAGGACTTCCAGTCCGTCTTCCTCTACCCATTTCGCCAGCAGCGGCAGCAGGTCGGGCTCGCCGTCCAGGGCATGGAAAGCGGCAATGCGAGCGGGCGACGCGTGGCCAGCCTTTTCGGCGGTTTCGCGCCGCAGCGCCAGCCAGGTAAAAAGCCGGCCGCGCAACAGCAGCCCGCCGCGGCTGCGGTTAGCGTGATCCATGTTGTTTCGCCGCTCACGCAGCGTAGTCCGCAGCGTGGCTGCGGTATCCTGTATGGTATTAGCGGTTTTCATGCGGAATGCCAGTCATGAGTCATAGTCAAGTATCAGCACGGTATCAGAAATCGGCTGGGAGCGTCCGTCCTGCCTGGCGCGCCTGGTTGGGGGCTTTGTTGTTGGCCGGCACGGCGCCGGTGCTGGCGCAGCAGGGCAGCTTGCGCCTGGCTTCGCTGTCGCCGCAGATGCAGCCGGCGCAGCGCAATGCCGACAGCGCCTTGAGCGCGGCACGGGAAGCGTTCCAGAAAAAGGATTGGAAGGCGCTGCCTGGACTGGTGGAAAGCGCGCGCGACGCGGAACTCGGCATGTATGCCGAATACTGGATGTTGCGCTACCTGTTGACCGAGCAACGCACCATAGACCCGACCTTGCTGCAGGCGTTTGTCGACCGTTATCCCGGCACTTACCTGGCGGACAAGCTCAAGGGCGACTGGGTTCTGGCGGCGGCGCGCGCCGGTGACTTTGCGCAGGTGCGCCGTGTCGGTGACGTACAGGTAGGCAGCCCGCAAGTGAGCTGCGCGCAACTCGATGCGCGCTATCGTGGCGGCGAGTCGGTGCGTGATCTCGATGCCGTTGCCGTGTTTGCGCCGGGCAATGCCTGTTGGGCGCTATTCGACAAACTGTCCGCTGACAAGGTATTGGACCGCAGCACGCTGGTGCTGATGTGGCGCGACCTGCTCGATGAAAACAAGCTGGCTCACGCGCGCCGCATGGCTTCCTATGTGCTGAATCCGGCCGAACTCAAGGAGTACGACGCGGCGCTGAAGAATCCCATGCAGTGGCTGTCGCGCCAGGAACAACGGCTGCGTACGCCGGCGCAGCGCGATATTGCCACGGTGGCGTTGTCGCGCCTGGCGCGCAAGAACATGGAGGATGGCGACGCCTATCTGCGCCGTGCCTGGAACGGCCGCCTGCCGGAAGAAGACCTGAAATGGGTGCGCAGCCAGTTCGCGCTGGTTGCCGCGCTGAACCTGAACCCGGTTGCCCACCGTTGGTACCAGGAGGCCGATGGCGTGCGTCTGACCGAGTACAACGCCGCCTGGCGGGTCCGGGCCGCGTTGCGCCAACCCGAAATCGACTGGGGCTGGGTGTCGCGTTCCATTGCGCAGATGACGCCGTCGCAGCGTAACGAATCCGTCTGGGTGTACTGGAATGCGCGCAGTCTGAAGGCGCGCGGCCAGGAAACGGCTGCCAATGATGCATTTGCGTCAATTGCCGGAGAATACGGCTTCTATGGCCAGCTGGCTGCCGAGGAACTGGGATTTGCCATTGCACCGCCACCGGCTCCTGCGCGAGTCACGGCGGCTGAACTGGCGGACGTCGCGGCCAACCCTGGCCTGCGCCGTTCCATCGCGCTGTTCCGTGAAGGCTGGCGGGCCGAAGCCGTACCGGAATGGAATTTCGCGTTGCGCGGCATGAACGACCGGCAGTTGCTGGCGGCGGCTGAATTGGCGCGCCAGGAACATATTTACGACCGCGTGGTGAATACATCCGAACGCACGCGCGACCAGATTGATTTCTCGCAGCGCTATATCGCTCCCTTCGAGGGGCGGGTGAGCGCCCAGGCGCGCTCTATCGACCTGGACCCGGCATGGGTCTATGGCCTGATCCGCCAGGAATCACGTTTCATCACCGATGCACGTTCGACGGTAGGCGCGTCGGGGCTGATGCAGCTCATGCCGGGCACGGCCAAATGGGTGGCTAAAAAAATCGGCATGACGGATTTCCATCCGTCCAGGGTCAACGAGTTCGAGGTCAATACGGTGCTGGGCACCAATTACCTGAACATGGTCCTGCAGGACCTGGATGGCTCACAGGTGCTGGCCAGCGCGGGTTACAACGCCGGGCCCAAGCGGCCGGTGCTGTGGCGTTCGCGCCTGACACACCCGGTTGAAGGCGCAATTTTCGCCGAGACCATCCCCTTTACGGAGACCCGTATCTACGTGAAGAATGTCTTGTCCAACGCGACCTACTATGCCGCCATGTTTACGGGCGAGCCGCAGTCGCTCAAGGCCAGGCTGGGCAATATCGAGCCCAAGGCCAATGCCGCAGTGGACTTGCCGTGAGCCAGGATACCGTTGCCACGCCAGGCAAGCGGGCAGACGACAGCCTGGCTGGCCTGGATGTCTATGAAGTCGGCGGCGCCGTCCGCGACGAACTGCTGGGCCTGCCCGCCGGCGACCATGACTGGGTCGTCGTCGGCGCCAGGCCGGAAGACCTCGCGGCACGCGGCTTTCTTCCGGTGGGCGGCGACTTTCCGGTATTCCTGCATCCCAGGACCAAGGAAGAATATGCCCTGGCGCGCACGGAGCGGAAGTCCGGGCGGGGCTACAAGGGCTTTACGTTCCATACCGGGCCGGAAGTCACGCTGGAAGAAGACCTGGCCCGCCGCGACCTGACCGTCAATGCCATCGCCCGCCGCCCGGATGGTGTGCTGGTGGACCCATATGGCGGCGTGGCCGATGTGCGAGCCCGACTGTTCCGGCACGTGGGGCCTGCGTTTGTCGAAGACCCCGTACGGATACTCAGGCTGGCGCGGTTCAGCGCCCGCTTCACGGATTTCCGCGTGGCCGACGAAACGCTGGCCCTGGCGCGGGAAATGGTGCGAGCGGGCGAGGTAGACGCGCTGGTGCCAGAGCGGGTCTGGAAAGAGTTGTCGCGTGGGCTGATGTCCATGCGGCCTTCCCGTATGTTGCAGGTCTTGCAGGACACCCATGCCCTGGCGCGGATTGCGCCCATGCTGGCGCTTGATGGTGCGCCCGAGAGTTGGGCAGTGCTGGATCGGGCTGCGCAGGCTGGTTTGCCGCTGGCCGGACGCTACGCCTTGTTGGGCCGCGCCGCCAGTGATGTGGCAGCCTTGTCCAGCTTGTGGAAAGTGCCGTCTGAATGTGCAGATCAGGCACGCCTGTTGCCAGTGGTATTGGCCGCGGCAGCAGAAACCGGCGCTGGCCGCCTGGATGCGCTGGAAACCTGCGACGCCTTGCGCAAGCCCGAACGCTTTTTGGCCTTGCTGGATGCCGCCAGTTTGCTAGTGCCGGTGGATATTCGTGCTTGGCGCCAGGCGCTGGATGCCGTGCGTGGGGTGGATGCGGGCGCAATTGCGGCTGCGCTGCGCGAGCAGCCCCAGGCCATCAGGGCCGCAGTGCGGCAGGCCCGCGCAATGGCGTTGCAGGCCTTGCCGGAATAGAGCAATAGCGGGGGCCCTTCGGGGTAGGCCCATGTCGTGTCGTTGGATGGACTTCACGCCATGCGGCAGGCCGGCGAGCCGTTGGTGCAACCCATGTGGCTAGTGAAACACGGCCTCCAGCGTGGGGGCCTGCAGCAGGCGCTGCGCCCATAGTGACAGGCTGGTGCCGTCCGCGTGCTGCAGTTTGTCGCGAGTGGCGGGAGATAACTCACCGAAACGCAGGCTCAGCAATTGCGCGAGCAAGGCTGCCTGACCTGCAGCCAGCCCTTCTTCATGCCCTTTCTGTTTGGCGTAATCCAGCGCCAGCTGTTCGTCTGCGATTGCCATTTCACGGCGCAGGGCGAGTAGCCGAAAGTCTCTGTCGGCATACATATCTTCCAGATGCTGCAAGGCTTCCCGCACAGGGGCGTGTTCGATCCGGTTCATAGGATTCTCTTCCAGGTTGTGATGCAGGCAGGTCACCCAGTCAGTGAGCGCCGGCGGAAATGCATGCAGGGTTTCCGCCTTGGTGAGTTCGATTATATGGACCTGCATGGCCTGGCCCAATTGCACCGCGGGGAGCCGCGAGTCGCGCAAGGTAAAGTGCCAATCTGCCTGGCCGGGAACGTCCGGGTACAGGTCGTGCTCCAGCAGGCCGATACTGATGGCAGGTTTAAGTGATTGATATTGCTGGCCTGAAGTCAACTGATCCGAGAGCATGCGGGCCAGATAGAACATATTGCTCAAGGGCCATTTCGGGTAATGGCGCAGCTGCATTTCGACATTGAACAGGCTGCCGTGCGTATCCTGCGCCAGGATATCCAGAATAATCTGTTTGCTGGAAACGTCAGCCGGCAGAATATTCGGGTTGAGTATCTGTATGACTTCTATGGGTGTATCACGGTAACGCACCGCATTGATCAGGTCGGTGAGCAGGTGCCGCTGCTGTGAAAACAGGGTCTTGAAGACCAGATCGTTACTGAGCGCCAAGGTCCGGCGCCTGACGGGCGGCGGGATGGCATGCGTGCCGGTATCCGAGCGGGGAGTCGTCATGATGGTGCTGTGCCTGTATGCGAAAACGGGACAGGAACAGTCTGACGGAGCGGCGGCAAGCTCGCGGGATGAAACGATCCCGTTCTGGATGGGGAGTTATACCCGCATCCTCAGGCAGCCAGCGGCTCGTGTGTGGGCGGGATGGCCAGCGAGGCAATTTCAGAGCATGTCGCGGCGGTCGCCTCGCAGGAAACCCAGCAGGGGGGCTTCGATGTCGCGCCCGATGACCAGGACTTTGAAGAGCTCGCCCATTTCCGCCTCTGACAGCAGCTTTTGTATCGGGGCCACCTGGCGCGCGTAGGCGAGGCTGTCGCTGCTGTCCAGGGTGGATAGCCATTCCAGCAGGCCGGCATTGGCCAGGAAACGTGCCTGGGAGGTATAGCCCAGAACCTCCAGGCCGCCTGCCAGCGCAGCATCCGCCATGGCGGTGAAGTCGACGTGCGCCGTGATATCCTGCGCGCCGGGCACGACCAGGGGATCGCTGTGCGCATGGTGGCGCAGATGGCACATCAGCGTGCCGTCGGCACGCTGCGGATGGTAGTACTCGTGGCGTGGAAAGCCATAGTCGATCAGCAGCGCGGCACCGCGCAGCAGCCATCGGCCCATATCGCGTATCCAGGCCTCGGCGCGCAGATTGACTTCCGACACATAGCCGGGCAGGGGTGGCATGCGGCTGGCGACGGTGTCGGACAGATCGGCGGAAGCTGGCTGGTCCAGCCAGACAAACTCGCCCTGGTCACCCAGGCCGACATGTCGTTCAAGCAATTGGCCGCTGTCATCCCAGCGGAACAGCTTCACGGGCATGGCATCGAGCACCTCATTGGCAACGACGCAGCCTTGCCAGCCTGCCGGCAGGGTGTCGCGCCATTGCACGCGGTCGCCAAAACGCGCCAGGCGTTGTTGTTGACGCGCCCTCAGGTCGGCAGACAGCTCCAGGATTTCATAGCGTATCGGCAGCCCCAGCGCATCCAGGCTGTCCAGCAGGCCTTCGGCCAGCGCGCCGCTGCCTGCGCCGAATTCCAGCACGTTCAAACTGTCGATCTGTACCAGGACTTCTGCCATCTGGCGCGCCAGGGTCGCTGCAAAGGCTGGCGTGAGTTCGGGCGCGGTAATAAAGTCGCTGCCCGGTTGGGGGGCCGCACTGGCATCAGGATCGGCGGCGAGTTTGACCTGTGCGCCGCTGTAATAGCCCAGGCCCGGTTCATACAACGCCGTTTCCATCCAGGCGTCGAAGGGCAGGGCACCACCAGCCTGTCCAATTGCCGCTGCCAGGCGTTCGCGCAGCTGCTGGCTGACGGCCAGGGTGACGGGGTCCAGGCGTTGAATCAGGGTGTCCAGGGAAGGATGCATGGCAGAGTGGCAAAAAGGCAGCGAGGGAAACGGGGTATTGTCCCATGCCGGGCGGCCGGGTGTGCAGGCCGTGCTGCACGCCAGAAGGGAGGATGGGGGCAGATAGAAAAAGCGGGAAGCGGCCCGGAGGGGCGGCTTCCCGCTTTTTTGCGGTACAGGCACCAGGTGGCGACGCGTCAGGGACGCTGCTGGGTCACCGAGTCAGTGCCGCGAGAGCTTAGCGGCGGAAATCGCCACGGGGAGCGAATTCGCGGCGCTTGTCGCCCTGGCCTTGCGTACGGCCGGCACCGGCGGTCTTGACGTAAGGTTTGCCGGCATGAGCTTCACCACCTTCACGGCGCGCGCGCGGGGCACGGTCACCGAATTCGGCGCGGGCCGGGCGTTCGCCGCGGTCAAAGCCGGGGCGCTCGCTACGTTCCGGACGGGCGGAACGGTCACTACGGTCCGCGAATGCAGGACGGGCAGGACGGTCACCACGATCGAAGCCGGGGCGTTCGCTGCGTTCCGGGCGGCTGAAGCGTTCCGGACGTGCCGGGCGGTCACCACGGTCGGCGAACTCGGGGCGGGCCGGACGCTCGCCGCGATCGAAGGCGGGGCGTTCGCTGCGTTCCGCGCCGTCGGCGTTGTTACCGAAGCGGCTGGGCGACTTGCCGTACTTGCCCTGGCTGAATGACGGGCGCGATTCGCCGGGACGACGGCCACCGGGGCGGCTGCCCGGACGACCCTTGGGGCCACCTGCCGGACGGGCGCGGCGTTGCGGCTCCAGGCCGGGGATTTCGCCCACGTCCAGGGTCTGGCCGATGTAATGCTCGATACGGCGGATCTTGTGGCGCTCGCTGTGCGTAGCCAGCGTGAAAGCCTGGCCGTCGCGGCCGGCACGGCCGGTACGGCCAATGCGGTGCACGTAGTCTTCCGCCTGCATGGGCAGGTCGAAGTTGAAGGCGTGGCTGATGCCTTGCACGTCGATACCGCGAGCGGCAACGTCCGTGGCAACCAGGATCTGCAGCTGACCGCGTTGCAGCATGGACAGGGTGCGCGTACGTTGACGCTGGTTCATGTCGCCGTGCAGGGCGGCGGCGCTGAAGCCGTCGTTGCTCAGCACATCAGCCAGGTCATCGGCGCCACGCTTGGTAGCCGTGAAAATGATGGCCTGATCCAGCGCCGTATCACGCAGCATGTGGTCCAGCAGACGCAACTTGTGGGCGGCATCGTCGGCGTACAGCAGGGTTTGCGTGATGTTCTGGTGCTTGTCGCGGTGGCCGGAGATGTCGATGCGCTTGGGTTCGCGCATCATGCGTTCGGCCAGGCGAGCCACGCTGCCATCCAGCGTCGCGGAGAACAGCAGGGTCTGGCGCGATGCCGGGGTGGCCGCGACGATGGTTTCGATGTCTTCGATGAAGCCCATGTCCAGCATGCGGTCGGCTTCGTCAAGAACCAGCGTGTGGACCGTGGAGAGGTCGACGCGGCGCGATTTCAGGTGGTCGATCAGGCGGCCGGGAGTGGCAACCAGCACGTCCACGCGGCGCGACAGGGCGCGCAGCTGTGCGCCATAGGGCATGCCGCCGACGGCGGTGGTGGTGCGCAGGCCGGGGATGTTCTTGCCGTAGATCTGCGTGGCCTCGTTGACTTGCAGGGCCAGTTCGCGGGTCGGGGCCAGCACCAGGATCTGCACGCCACGGCCTTGGTTGGTGGGCTTGCCGACTACACGCTCGAGCGCGGGCAGCATGAAGGCGGCGGTCTTGCCGCTACCAGTCTGGGCCGAAACCATCAGGTCGTGGCCGGCCAGTGCTTGCGGAATGGCTGCGGCCTGGACGGACGTGGGGGTGGAAAAGCCAGCTTCAGTCAGAGCGGACAGCAGTGCGGGCGATAGCCCCAGGGTATCAAAAGTCATAGGTAAAAAGTTTCCCAGGGACGCACGAAGGCATCCCGATAATGGGTGTACGGCAGCAGGGCGGGAGAGGTGCCTGTGGCGGTACGGTTGAACGGAGCATCGTGCCGACCGGAACAACCGCAGCGCGTGGGTTCCTGGCGGAACCTGGGCGTAGGGAAAGAGGTCAGGGAGCGATGACGGCCATCATGGGCGAAGGTCTTGGACCGGACGACTGCTGGCGCACAGGGCGCGAAATGATGGCACGGACATATGCAGTGCCGCGATTTTAGTGTTAACCCCAGGAAAAATCCAGGGATTTCAATTGGCTGTTGTTTTTTGCCGCGTGATTCGCGCAGTCGAAAGGTGCGCGCTGTGCCTGGACCCAGATCGGACAGCCAATGGAAGAAATACATTTCTTTCGTTCAGACACTTCTGGGGCGCAAGAAAAGATCTATCCATATCGCTTATCGCTCATTCCGGAAACAGCCCTTCTTGCCGGCCTGCTTGGGATGTATCGGTGCGCCAGGCGATGGCTGGCAGGTGCCGTTCGGCCAGCCATTCGTTGACCCGGCGAAAATGCCCGCATCCCAGGAATGGTACCGGCGGGCGGCGGGCCGACAAGGGCGAGGGGTGGTTGGCGCACAGCACCAGATGACCCTGGCCTGCCGGCAGCAGCGCCTGCTTGGCCTGGGCGTGGCCGCCCCATAGCAGGAAGGCGGCAGGTTCTGCCCGGTCGGCAATATGGCGTATCAGTGCATCGGTGACGATTTCCCAGCCGCGTTTGGCATGGGCGGCTGGCTGGCCATCTTCCACTGTCATCACGGTATTGAGCAGCAGCACACCCTGTTCGGCCCAGCGGGTCAGGTCATTGCCCCAGTGGGCGATGGCCGTTGCGGCAGGAATTTCCGGCAGTGCGGCACGCGCGCCATCATCCCGGGCGATTTCCAGGAACATATTGCGCAGGCTGGGCGGGCGCTTCATGGCGTCCGGTACGGAGAAAGCCAGCCCCTGCGCCTGTCCCTGCCCGTGGTAGGGGTCCTGGCCGAGAATGACGACGCGGGTCTGGCGGGCGGGCGTCAGTGCCAGGGCCCGCCATGGATGCGGCGGATAGATCACGGCGCCTTCCGCCAGCCTTCGGGCCAGGAAAGCGGCGACGTCCTGCCGTGCCTGGGCGACAGCGGGTTGCTGCAATACGGCCAGCCACTCAGGGTCCAGGCCGGTAGTCTCGGGGTGCAGGATTTGCTGCGTCAGGGATGCGGGAGCGGGAAGGGAGGCCATGCGGAGCTGCCATGAGAGAACAACGATGGCGGCAAGCATAGCAGGTGGAGCGGCGGGCCTGCCCGGCCCAGGCTCCGGCAGCAGCACGCCGCCGTTGCGGCGGCGCGCCGGACTGGCGGGAGGCTGTTGCCCCGCCGTGGGGAATCAACGGCGGGTGATCAGCGCACCCAGCAGGAAGGAAACCGCTGCGACCACGCCCAGGGCCTGCCAGGGTTTGGCCTGGATGCATTCCTCGGCGGAATCGACGTAGCCGCGTACTGTCTGCGTAGCGGTGGCTGCCTTGTCTTCCACGATGCCGCGGACCTTGTAAATCTGGTCTTCCAGGCGGGCGCGCAGTTCTGCGACGTCGGCGTCCTTGTCCTGCAGGGCAGCTTCCAGGTTGCCGAGCGCTTCCAGAACGTCCTCGCGCAGCGAGTCCTGTACATCCTGGCCGGCGCGTTTACCGACACTCTTGATTTCTTCGTAACCTTGTTCGAGACCACGGCTGGTGCGATTCAGAATGCCCATCATCGTTCTCCTTGAAGATGCGTCCAGGAATAGACGCCATTAGCTTGATTATCGGTGGAAATCCCGATGGCGTCACCCTTGTTTTGTTGCCGGATGCTGCCATGCCTGCCCTGCTGCGCCGAAGATGTTTCCGGAGGTTATCCCTGGGTTGACCGAGATGGATGCTGTTCATATCATTCGTACTGAAATGAATTCTATTGAAGTGATTTCATGGGGAATGATTCTGTGAAAAATAATAGCGGTGTGCAGGACTACGAGCTGCGCATCCTGCGCTCCCTGAGGCGCATCACCCGCGCAATCGCCCTGCATTCCAGGCATCTGGAATCCTGCAGCCACATCACTGCGCCGCAGCTGGTCTGCCTGCGCATCGTGATCGAGGCCGGGCCGCTGACGGCGACGGCTATCAGCAAGGAAATGCACATCAGCCCAAGCACGGTGGTGGGCATCCTGGATCGCCTGGAAGACAAGGCCTTGATCCGGCGCGAGCGCGGCAAGGAAGACCGGCGCATTGTGTTCATCACGGCGACACCCGCCGGCGTTGCGCTGGCGCGGCAGGCGCCCTTGCCATTGCAGCAGGCGCTGTCGGCCGGCTTGTCCAACCTGCCGGAGATAGAACGGGCGACCATCACGCTGTCGCTCGAACGTATCGTCGGGTTGATGGAGCCGGAATTGCCGGGCGCGCAGGCGGCGCCGGAAAGCGCAGCGGAATTGGCATCGCCCTTGCTGGAAGTGCCGGATGGCGATACGGCGCCTGAATCGGGGCTGGCGGTATGAGCGCCGCGGGCTACCAGATCGCGCGCGGAGGTGCGCCTCCAGGCGCGGCGAATTACGTTCTGGATGCGCCCGTCGTGGCTGACGGCGCGGCCATCCATGCACTGATTGCGGCGAGCCCGCCGCTGGACCTCAATTCCGTCTACGCCTATCTGCTGTTGTGCGAGCATTTCAGCGCTACCTGCGTGGTAGCGCGCCAAGGCGCCGATATCGACGGCTTCGTTTCGGCCTACCTGCCGCCGGGACGCGAAGATACGATTTTCATCTGGCAGGTTGCCGTTCATGAGCGCGCCCGGGGCCAGGGATTGGCCCGGAAGATGCTGGCGCATTTGCTCGCGCGCCCCGCCATGAAGTGGGTGCGCTACCTGGAAACCACCATAGGACCTGACAACCACGCCTCGCGCCGCACGTTTGCGGCACTGGGCGAGGCTCTCGGTGCCCCTTGCACGGAACGTCCGTTGTTTGACGTTGCGTTGTTCGGCGGCGCCTCCCACGAGGACGAGCGTTTGCTGCGCTACGGCCCGTTCCACTTTCCATCGCGTTGATCCTGTTCCCGGGCGCCGGCTGTATGTGCATGGCGCGGCCGGGCGGCGCAATGGTCATCCGGCGCAGTACCGGTTCCCCCCCTTGGGCATGGCCCCGGGAACCAGGGGGCGGCTGGCGGGATGGGCGATGGATTCATTCAAAGATGAAGCAAGGGAGGAAGCATGATGGATTTGAAAATATTCGACCGGATGGAGTCGGAGGTGCGGGGATATATCCGCTCCTTTCCGGTGATATTCAGCCAGGCCAGGGGATCGCTGCTGGTCGACGAGGAAGGTGGCGAGTATGTAGATTTCTTCAGCGGCGCAGGCACGCTGAACTACGGCCATAACAATCCCGTATTCAAGGAAAAGCTGCTGGAATATCTCGGCGCTGACGGGGTCGTGCACGGGCTGGACATGGCCACCAGTGCGAAGAAGCATTTCCTTGAATCCGTGGAGCAACTGCTGCTCGCGCCGCGCGGCTGGCGCTATACCCTGCAATTCACCGGGCCGACCGGCACCAATGCCGTGGAAGCCGCGCTGAAGATTGCCCGGCAGGTGACGGGACGCAGCAACGTGGTGTCGTTCACGCATGGCTTCCACGGCGTCAGCGGCGGTTCGCTGGCCACGACCGCCAACGAAAAGTTCCGGGAGGCCGCCGGAGTGGCGCTGGGCAATACGGCATTCATGCCCTATGACGGCTACTTCGGGCCGGATGTCGACACCATGGTCTATTTCGAGCGCATGCTGGAAGACCCGTCCAGCGGCCTGGACAAGCCAGCGGCGGTCATCGTCGAGACGGTGCAGGGCGAAGGTGGGGTCAATGTCGCCACGGTGCGCTGGCTCAAGGAGTTGCAGCGCTTGTGCCGCCGCCATGAAGTCCTGCTGATCGTCGACGATATCCAGGTGGGCTGCGGCCGTACCGGAAAGTTCTTCAGTTTCGAAGCCATGGGCTTGCAGCCCGACATCATCACGCTGTCCAAGTCGCTATCCGGTTTCGGACTGCCCATGTCACTGGTACTGATGCGTCCGGAACTGGATATCTGGAAGCCGGGCGCGCACAGCGGCACGTTCCGCGGTAACAACCTCGCGTTCGTAACAGCAGCACAGGCGTTGGAGAGCTACTGGCGCGACGATGCCTTCAGCCGCGAAATAGCGCGCAAGGAGCGCAAGGTCAGGGACTGGTTGGAAAACCTGGTGCATAGCTACCCGGATGCGGGCCTGGCGGCACGGGGGCGCGGCCTGATACAGGGGCTGGTCTGCCAGGACGATCCGGCGCTTGCAGGCCGTATCGCGGCCCAGGCGTTCAAGCATGGCGTGGTGATCGAAACGTCCGGCGCGCATGACGAAGTGCTCAAGCTGCTGCCGGCGCTGACCATTGAGGACGAACTCTTGGCGCGCGGCCTGGATGTGCTGGAGCGCAGCGTGGCCGAGGTGCTGGCCGTCTCGGGCCGCCGGGCACGGATTCTGAAAATCGGAGGAGTACGCTGATGCTGGTCAAACATGTGAATGACGTCGTGGGGACAAGTGACGAGGTCCGCACCGATACCTGGATGAGTCGCCGCGTCTTGTTGAAGAAAGACGGCATGGGGTTCTCGTTCCACGAGACCACCATTTTCCCCGGGACCGAAACCCATATCCATTACCGCAACCACCTGGAAGCCGTGTGGTGCATCGAAGGCGATGGCGAAATCGAAACCATCGCCGATGGCCGCAAGTATGCGTTGGGGCCCGGCGTGGTCTATGCGCTGGATCAGCATGACGAACATTGGCTGCGCGGCGGCAAAGAGCCGCTGCGTGTGATCTGCGTTTTCAATCCGCCCTTGACCGGCAAGGAAGTGCACGACGCCGAGGGCGTCTATCCGCTGGCGCAGGAGAGCTGAGCCGTGAGCAATGCCGTGCGGTGTCTCGCCGCACGGAAAGGAGAAAACGTCATGATTACCCCTACGCTGGACCCTTACGCATCCCGCACCGACCGCGACGCCGGCATTGTGCAGCGTGTCGAACCGGTCATCCACGGTGGCGGGAGCTATGCCGATGCCTTGAACCTCGGGCAGCAGGAAGCTTATACACGCGATGGTTTCATCGTGCTGGAGGATTTATTGCCCGCTGATGAAGTAGATATCCTGCTTGATGAGGTCGACCGGATGACTCGCGATCCTGCTATCCGGCAGCGCGAGGAGGCCATTACGGAAAAAGGCAGCAATGCCGTCCGTTCCATCTTCCGTGTGCATGAACTGAGCCCCATCATCCAGGCGTTGGCCCAGGATGAGCGGCTGCTGAACGTGGCCCGGCAGATACTGGGGTCGGAAGCCTATATCCATCAATCGCGCGCCAATCTCAAGCCCGGCTTCAAGGGCAAGGATTTCTACTGGCACTCTGATTTCGAAACCTGGCACGTCGAGGATGGCATGCCGGCAATGCGGGCGCTCAGTTGCTCGGTATTGCTGACGGACAACTCGGCGGTAAACGGCCCCCTGATGCTGATGCCCGGCTCGCAGAACCAGTTCATTTCCTGCGTCGGCCGTACGCCCGAGGCTCACTATAAATCCTCGCTCAAGCAACAGGAATATGGCGTGCCGGATCCGGTCAGCCTGCAGTTGCTTGCGGAGAAAGGCGGCGTGGTTCCGGTCATCGCCAGGGCCGGTTCAGTGGTGTTTTTTGATTGCAACACCATGCATGGTTCGAGCAGCAATATTTCGCCCTGGCCGCGAGCCAACGTGTTCATGGTCTACAACAGTGTCGAAAATCGCCTGGGCCCGCCGAAATACGGCCTGTCTCCACGTCCGGAGCACATTGCGGCGCGAGTTGGAGGCGAGCCCCTGGCGGCGCTGCCGGCGGGCACGTTCATGCAACGGGTCCGGGCGTAACAGGCGTGCCGGCGCAGGCGCAGGGCGTAGCGGCGCCGGGTGCTTAGAAGCGCCGTTCCAGCGTCAGCATGCTTTGCCAGGTACTGCGGCTGTAAAGGCCGGCAATATTGCTGTGCACACGCTCGTACTGCACTCCCAGCTTGGGCTCGAAACCGGCGACTTGCAATTTTCCATGGCCGATGGTCAGCGACGTAGTGAAGCGCCGGTCCTTGCGCCATTCGTACATCAGGGGGTGGCGTTCATCGTAACGGCGAAAGCCCAACTGGGCGAACGCGCTGGCGTTGAAGCCGCCAGGCACCTGAACGTTCATGCCAACGTTGACCTGGCGTTGCCGGAAGGATTCGCTGCCGGTTCGCAGGCTTTCACGCAGATAGCCTGCCCCCACGAGTACGGCAACCTGACGCGAAACCAGCCACAGCAGGCCAGGCGAGACGCTGCTGGTGTCGCCTTCATAGCTGGCGAGATTCGGATCGTAGTAGCTGCGATGCAGCCATCGCATATACGCCGAGGCTTGCAGCCTGGGGCTGATCCAGTGGCCGATGCTGGCGTTCAGGCCCTGGCCGTGCGAATATCGTTGGCCGGCCAGCCATTGCCATTGCATGGCTGGCCCCAGCGCCACCCAGCTGGATACGGTCTGGTGCTTATAGTCCAGGGATAGCATGACGGCATTCTCGTCGTAGTCGGAAGCGCTGGCGTAATCGAGCTTATTGGCCGATGCGCTGTATGCCAGGAAGTTGTTGCCGCCGAGATTGACCTCCTGGTCCAGTTGCAGCGCGTAATGCATGCCCCAGGAAGCCTTGGGCATGGAATCCGGATTCTTCTCGAATAGCAGGCCGCCGATTGCCAGTTCGCTGGCATCACCGCGCTGGTTGATGTTGTTGCTGTGCAGCAGCCTGATCCTGAGCAGGGGGCGTATGCGTTCCGCCTGAGCGATCTGGTCCAGAATTTGCTGCGCGATGCCGCGCAGCGCTGCGGGCAGGCCTGGCACATCCAGGGATTGCTTGAGCTGCTCTTGCGCGGCCCGGTATTGTTTGTCCTCGAAGAGCATGATACCCAGGTCGAACCGGACGGTGTGCAGGCCGGGGTCGGCTTGTAGCATGGCACGGTATTCGCCGATGGCTTCGCCATGCCGTCTTTGCGAGCGCAGGAGTGCGCCCTTGCCGTAATGCACCAGCAGCCGATCATGGCCGGGAATGGTTTCGTACAGGCCCAGCACCTTTTTCACGGTGTTCCAGTCGTGCCGCTTGATTGCGGTCGTCAGTACGATTTCCGCCAGTTGGGGGTGGCGCAGCAAATCGGCATCAGTGACCGTGGGAGGGTGCTTGGATGGCGTCGCGGCAGGGGGCGGGGTGGGGTGTTGCTGGCCAGGTGGAAGATAACGCTGTTCCCAATCCGGGGTCAGCTGGCGCAAGTTGTCCAGCGGTTCCTGGGGCAGATCTATCGAGGGTGCGCCGGCAGGGGGGGCGGGCTGCGCCAAAACGGCGGGTATCACGCCTGGAACCAGTCCCAGGATCAGCAACAGGCCAGCAAGTACGGGAAACCGGGAACGATGAAAAAATGGCAAAGCAGCCCCTGGCAGCAAAAATGGTGAATGCAGGTTGGGCAGGAATATCCGGGCAGTCATGTGCCCATGGACCTGCTGCGCTACTGAGTGGCAACACCAGCGGCAATACCACTGGCCCCATGCATCTGAAATGCGCGGGGCCAGGCGTGTTGACCTCAGTCCGGCACGCGGTTTATTGCTTGGCAGCCAGGCCGTAGTTGTTCAGCAGGGCTTCCAGGGCTGGGCCGTACAGGCGGCCGGCGACTTCGTCGGCATTGGGGCCGAACACGCCCAGGTCGTATTTGACGCCGGCCAGGGCGGCTTGCACGTCCGCATTGTTGGAGGTCAGCGTTGTGCTGCCCTCGGAGACACCCAGGTTTCCGTTGGCTTGTACTTTCACTTCGGCTTGATTCAATGCGCCGCCAATTGTGAAACTGCCGGAGGTGGGGCGCGCGCCGGTAATGCCGGCCACGGAACCTTCGCCGACCCACTTCGTGCCGTCATTGCTGATGGTGTAGGAGAACGTTCCTTCGGTGCCTTCGATATGGTTGAAGGCCACGCCGTTGTATTCCAGCTTGGTATTTGTTGCCAGTGTGTTCAGGTAGCCGTTATCGGTGAACTCGCCGACGGCTTGCTGCACGAAACTGCGGTCTGCGCCGCCCTGCAGGATGTTGCCAACCACGGCCGAGTATTGCTGACGGTAGATGCGGTAGATCGCATTGCGGTTGGTACCGCCGTCGTTATAGGTGCCGACGATGCGGGTATAGTCGTCGACCGGAAGTTCGGTGAGATCGAAGGCCTTGCCATCGCCCGGGGTGTAGGTCACATTGTCATAGCTGAAAGACCCCTTGTAGATCGCGCTGCTGAGCGTGAAGTCGTCCAGCGTGGTGTTTTCGAAGTCGAACGCCTGGGCGGCCTGGCTGCCCAGCGCCAGCATGGCGGCGATGAGCGCGGGAACGAGGGTTTTTTGACGCAATTGCATGTTTCTACTCCATGTGTGAGGAGATATGAGGGATGAAACAACAGGAGAGCGTCAGAAAGCTTTGCATTGAATTTCCTGGTGGTGGGACCGGCAGGGGCTGTCCTATAGAAGACGCACGAAGACGGGGATCCGACACCTAGGAAAAACATTGTTTTTTCCAATGACCAGAAAATTCCAATAGGTCGATGAGGATTGGCCGTTCCTGGGCGGCCCGACCCCTCGGGCAAATCTGTGAAATTGATTTGCCCGACAAAGACGTAATGGCCTGCGGCCGATGGATCCCGATGCCCGGATGTTGAAATAAAAACTGCCCCTGGTGTGGACTGATCCCCATAAGTTGGACATTGATCCAACCTTTTGGGGACAGTGCAGGGGCAGTTGGCGGTGCTCAGTCCAGCAATCAGGAGAGTTTGATGTGCTGGATGAAAATTTCGCTGCTTTCCTTGTCCTTGAGCACTTGGGTGCCGGCTGCCGTGCCATCTGTCAGCCAGTATTGCTGGTTGATGCTGGCACCCTGTGTTGTATTGCTGTCTTCGGTGCTGGTGCGTACGGTGATCAGAACCTTGTTGCCTATGGTGTTGACGCTGCTCAGCGCGCATTGGGCAGCGGCGCAAGCGCCGATAGCAGGGACGATGTGATTGCCGGCCACGTCAGGGAACAGGCGTTGGGTGCCATTTTTGCTGCCGTCCGATCCGTAGAGGTGCCCATCGGTGCCGGTGAATACCACACGGTCACCCGCCGCATGCAGGGATGAGCGCGTTAGATAAGCGGGAGCGCTGGAGTCGCCGGTCAGGACGATATCGGGAGAGGCCGTTTCCGCTGGCAGGACGGAGACCGTACCTGCGCTGTCCACCTTGTGAAGCAGGTTGCGGGTTTGATCATTGACCAGGAAATAGATGGCATTGGGGGTTTCTGTCAGCAGCGTGATCTGTTCACCGTTGCCGAACGTTGTCAGCGGGATGGTGCCTGCTGGCGTGCCGTTGGTTTTGTAGAGTTGTTGCGGCGCCTTGTCCTTGAGGGTTTTGACATCCGTGCCCTTGACGAAGTAAAGCTCGTCTTTAAGCGTTGCCAGGGTGCTGCCATAGTAGCCAGGGATCAGGTCGTAGGCCGGTGCTAGCAGCGTGTTTGCACCTTTTGGTGTACCCGCCTGCGTGCCGTCTGTGGTACCCAGGAACGTTAAGCTTCCCGGCTTGCTCCCGGTGGAACTGTAGTTGCCATAGTAGGTCGTGGCACCTACGCGTTTCACGAAAGTGAGTGATTTGTAATCCGGGCCCAGGTCGATCTTGGGCGTCAGGAGCAAGGTCGCATTTTCGCTGTTGTCGAGGCTGCCGTTGTCATTGAGTTTGTTGGCGTATAGCTTGCTGCTGACATAGATGAAGGTATTGTCTGCAATCTCGCAGCTCGAAGGGGTGTAACTGCAGAATGGTGCCAGCGTCTTGCCTGTGTCGTTTTTCATCGTCACGGCCTCAAAGTCGGTGCCATTTCTGGATTCCACCGCCTGCGAGGCAATGGTGTACACCCAGATCCTGTCGTTCCAGATATTCGTGATCCGGAAATCGGATGAGCCCGGGCCGGCGACAAAATCGGCGGCCAATCGGGTCTGTGCCGGCGAGCCGTCGGATGACCAGAGCTCGCGGCCATGCGCTTCATCCGTTGCGCCAAAGTAGGCCTTGCCCTGGAAGTAATCCGTGACAGGGGCGGTTTGCAGACCGGTTGCACCAGTACTGCCGAACATGACTGCATGGCCTTGCGCATCCTTGAGCCATTGCGCCGTTGCGTTGTCGGTATCTATGGATAGATAACCGACGAGCGCCTGACGAAAGCCGGTGGGACGTCCGCCGTCTGCTTTCCAGTCTCGTACCAATTGCACTTGGCTGCAGCGTATGTCGATGACGTTGTCTGTGGCGGGCAGTGCGCTCAGCGTCAGGCTGCCGTCTTCGTGTACGGAACCCAGCCCGGTATCGGCAAACTGGCATTGCAGCAGATAGCGTTGCGGTTGTGCCGGCTGGACGCTGGCGATCCGCAGGATGCTGCCGCTGCTGGCATGGGCCAGCTTTCTGGTGGCCGTGGTGTCGAAGGATTCTGTGGCAATGATTTCCTCGCCAGCAAGCTGTTGCAGTGTCATGCTGGCGCCGGCCGGTAATTGGCTGACTGACACGGAAAGGGAGGCAGTCGTGGGTTCCGGCTTGCCGCCGCCGTTGTCTCCACCGCCATCATTGTTGCCGTTATTGTCGCTGCCACTGCTGCCGCCACCGCAGGCGGCCAGCAAAACGGCCAGCGAGAGCGGCGCCAGCCGGGCAATTTTCGGAAGATAAGGAGTATTCATGGATATGGTTCCAGGAATGAAGGGAAAGGGGAAAGACTGAAGGCGTTGCCTGGATATGCCAGTACGCTGTTGATGCCAGGCATGTCTGATGCACCACGGCTTGTGGCGCATCAGGGATTTGCGAGCGTCTCAGTAGAAAGAGGCATAGCTGAAGCGGCTGCCGTCCGGGGCGGTCACGGGGACGGTCCCTTCGGGGGACCCGTCACTCAGCCAGAAAAATACGCGGTTCTCGTCGCCTTTATCGGTTTCCAGCAGATTGACAGCACGGATGAGCAGGCGGTCATTGAGTACCGCCAGCCGGGAAGTGAGGCAGGTCAGCGGACATTCTGCTGCGGTGTAGGTCATGGATACTTCGGCTTTCGGGAACAGGCGCATCGTACCGGCGTCGGTGCCGTCCGTACTCCATAGGTGGTTGGTCACGCGGGTGAAGTTGGCGCCGTCATCGCTGAAGATAACGCGCTTGCCGATGGCGAACAGTTTCATGCCGTTGTATTTGTCCGATTGGGTGTTGGGCATGACGACCGAGGGGGAGATGATGGTACGGGTTCCGGCGGAGGTGCCATCACTGCGGAACAGCGCCCGGATTGGCGTGCCTGATTGGCTGTCCACGACGGCGCTGAATGCCAGGAAATCTTCCGTCGCGACGATTTCTGCGATTTTCGCCGCGTCGTAATTGGCGTAGTCTTTCAGGTCAATCACCATCTCCGTCCCTTCAGGCGTGCCATCGGTACGCCATAGCTGGCTTGCATTCATCCTGAAGTACTGATGCTGGCCGAACTTGGTGTATAGCCCTGGAAGGTCTCCGTTCCGGGTGCCGCTGCGGGCAAGCTGTTGCGTGCCTTCAGACGTGCCGTCCGTTGCATAGAGGTCATATTGGACTGGACGCGTGGTGTTCTTGTTCGTGCGATAGATCAGTTTCTCACCTAGTACGGGAGGCTCACCTTCGCTGCTGATTAACGGTATGAGGTTTTCCAGGCCGGCAGTGACTGCGCCAGTGGCGAGATCTTTGAAGTGCAAGCTCAAGAACACGCTGCCATCAGGCCGGGTACGCCGTGTCTGGAACCAGAGTTTGTCATTGGACAGCTGATAACGTGTGACGACGGCGCCAGGTATGTTTACTTCTAGCAGACTGCTGGGTACGCTGCCTGGGCTGGTCCCATCCGTCTGCCAGGCCCCGGCGGCTTCCGTATAAAGATGCGCGACTTCAGGCGCGTTGCCGGTTTGCATAGCCTCAGCATATCCATAGGTGCCGCTTGTCCAGCTGTCCTCTAGGCCGGGGATATATCGCGGTTGGGTGACGCCATCCTTATTGGTGAAGTACAGCAATTGCTGGTCGCCGTCTTGCCCCTGCGTGGCGGCGTTGCGGCGCTGGCCGGAGATCGGGTCATTGATGTGAATGAGTTGCCGTCCGCCGGCAAATCGGGAGTACGCGCCAGCGAGGTAGTTGGTCTGGATGCGCTGTCCTTGCGGGTCTAGCAGCCAGGATGCCTGAGCGGTATCCAGATTGAGACGCAGGGTGTAGCCCTGACCGACATCTGCGCGGGCCGTGGAAATCACAGTACCGACGAGGCGCACGCGTCCACAGCGTATCGTTTGTGTTGCGGTGCCTAGGTCATCCTTGAACTGCAGGCTGCCGTCATCCTGCAGCGTGCCGTTTTCGCGGTATTGCGAGAAGGCGCATTGCACCAGGTATCGCTGCGGCGCAGCCACGGAGACGGGTCCGAGTATCAGGGTGTCGCCTCCTTTGGCATCGACAGGAACTCCCTGCGGGATGCCGCTGCCTTGGATTTCCAGATCGTGTCGTGTACTGCCGCTGGCGTGGGTAATGGGCAGGATGCTGCCTGGGGGCAAGTCGCAGATTTTCAGGGTCAGTCCTGCGGCGGTATTGCTTAGGGCGCATTCCTGCGGCGCGGGCTGCGTGCCGTTGTCGCCGCCGTCGTTGTCCGTGCGCCAGGCATCATCGCCGTCACCTCCGACGCAGGCGGCAAGAACGAGGCTCATCCCGATGCTGGCGAAGAGCGGGGGAGAGAAGGGAGCTTTCACAATTATGCTTTCCGGAATATTCAGAATTTGAAGTTGAGCGACGCCGAGACATTGCGCGGCGAGCCGTAGTAGCTGGAGGCGTTGTTGGCGAAATAGACCTTGTCGAACAGGTTGCCGATGTTCAGGCCTAGCGTGGCGTGCTTGTTCAGGTCGTAGCGCGCCATCAGGTCCCAGACGGCATAGCTGCCTTGCGAGAAGTTGTAGACCTTGCCGGAGTAGTCGTTGTATGTCTGCTGCCAGGTGTGGCTTTTCCAGCGAACGCCGCCGCCCAGCGTGAGACTGTCGGTCAGCTTGTAGCTGGTGAACAGACTGAAAGTGTGTTTGGGACGGTTGAAGTCGTAGCTGGTCATGACGTCGTCGTAGGACGGCGGCACATAGGTTTGGTAGTCATATGACTTCAGGTGCAGGTAGGCGTAGCCGGCATTGATCATCCAGCGTTCGCTGATTTGTCCGGCAATGGACAGTTCCAGCCCGCTCAGCGTGGGGCCGTCGGTCGCTTCCACCGGCGTGCAGTCGCCATTCGCACTGTAGGGGTTGCGGCAGGACAGGCGTGCCGGGTCACCGTTCGAGATTACCGTCTGGTAAATGTAGGGCACGTTCCGTTCGTGCATGCGGAACAGGGCGGCCTGTAGATTCAGGTTGTCGTCGAGCAGCGCGCTTTTGACGCCGAGTTCCACGGTATTGCCTTCGCGTGGCGGCATCAGGCGGAAGCGCACGCCGTCTTCGATTTCCTTCTGGGTGACGCCGCGGACAACCTGTTGGGTTTTATAAATGCCGGTGTAGCTGAGATAGGCAGAGGTCACCGGGGTCAGTTCGTAGATCAGGCCGGCATATGGAATGAAGCGGCTGGGGTAATGAATGCTTTGCGGATAGTTGTCGAGCCCGGCGCTGCGGTCTGCGGTATAGCCTTTGACGTCCAGGCCATACTTGTGCATACGCGCGCCCAGGATGAGTGAGACGCGCTCCAGTGGCTGTATCTTGGTGCTGAGAAAGGCGCCGTATTGCTTTTCATGGTTTTCATAGATGGGGCCGTGCAGGTCAACCAGATAGTTGCCTCGGCACTTGGGCAGGGCGATACCACCGTTGTTCCAGTCGTCCAGGTTGATCGAGTCGGACTGGTTGCAGTACCAGTTCCGGTCCTCAGTGAACCAGCTCGGGTTGACGACCTTGCCTTTGTATCCATTGAAGCCGACGGCCAACTGGGCGTCGCGGCCAAACAGCTGGAACTTGCCGAGCAGGGTGACATCCAGGTTGTGCAGCGTATTGTCGGTATTGATGCGGCCGTAGCTCAGGCTGGCCGCATTGTTGACAGGGTTGTAGTAGTTCACGCCTATCATGCCGTACACACGGTCTGGCGAGGATGAGGTGTGCTGGTAGGATGCGTTCAGTTTCCAGTCGTCATTGAAATGATGGCGGGCATCGACGAACCATTGGCGAGTGTCCTGCTTGGCATAGGACCATTGCGTGGCCGAGTTGAAGTGCCGCCCTTTGTCGCGGAACAGTTCATAGACACTGTCGGTATCCGTGCGCATCGAGGAGCCGTGCGGCGTGGCATCGTCAACGTGCTTGCCAAAACCGGTGAACCCGGCCGAAACCGTGGTGTCTTCGGATAGGTCGGCCTCGAGGATGCCGTAGAACATGCGTGTCTTTTCATGGACGCGCTCCATCCAGTGATTCCCTTCCGCAGCGACGGCGACCATGCGGCCCCTGAAGCTGCCAGACTCATTGAAGGGTTGCGACAGGTCGACTTCGGCGCGGCGTTTGGCGTGCGTGCCGTAGCTCAGGCTGACCTGGCGTAGCGGTTCGTAGCCAGGGCGCTTGCGCACGAAGTTGATACTGGCTGACGGATCGCCGGTGCCGGTGGTCAGCCCGGTGGAACCCCGGATAATTTCAACGCGCTCATACAGGGCGGTATCCATGCTGGCCAGCATGTCGGCGCCGCCGAACATGCTCGCAGTGGTCGGCATGCCGTCAATCTGGAAGTTGTTGATGGCGTAGCCACGCGAATAGAAGGTGGCGCGGCCGGCGCCAGGCACGCCGAACTCCTGTACCGAGACACCAGGGGTGTTTTTCAGGATATCCACCACTTGGAACAGGTTCTGGTCCTCGATTTGCTTCTGGGTGAAGATGCTCAGGCTTTGCGGTGTTTCCTTGATGCTCAGGTCCAGCTTGGTGGCATTGCTGGAACGGCGCACGGTGTAGTTGGTGGCGGCCTCTTCCGCTGTGGTCGGGAGGTAGGCACCGGCTACGGTAATCGCCGACAGGGTGCGTGTTTCGTCGGTATCCTGGATGTGCGAGGTGTCCAGCCGCCGGATGAGGATGTTGGTGCCGTCTATGCTGCCGCTCAGGCCGCTGCCGGCCAGTAGTTGATCCAGTGCCTGGCGCAGACTGTAGTTGCCGTGCAGCGCGGGTGCTTGCAGCCCTGACAGCATGTCCGGCGTGTAGATCAGCTGCATGTCCGCTTGCCGTGCAAGTTCATTCAGGGCGCGGTTCAGGGGTTGGGACTCCAGGGCCAGGGCGATGGTGCCGGAGGACGCACTGTTTTGGCTCCAGGCCGGTTGCAGGGCGTCATGGGTATAGGCCAGGGTCAGCGCGACCAGAATCGGGGCCAGGGAAAACCGGAAGGAGGACAAACCCTTCTCCTAAGTGGATCGGAAAGAAAATGAGAACGCCTATGCTTTCTTAAGATGAAGACGCACGAGCGGGTCTTTCGGACACCTGGAGGGGTGATTGTTTTTTTTTATCGAAATTGAATTTCGATTTCTGGTGGGGAATCCTGATGTGAGGTCCGGGTATGCCGGTGTATTTCCGTCAGCGGCTGCGGATTTCCAGGCCCTGGTCGGTCTGCCTCAACTGTACCGGCAGCATGCGCGGCAGCAAGTGCGCAAAGTTGTCGAAATCCTTGCTATTGAAACTGCCGCCGATACGCAACGAAGAGACGGCGGTGCTGGCGACGGTGACCTGGACGGGGGCATAGCGCTGGAATTCTTCGATGGCCTGGGTAAGTGGCGTATCTTCGAAAGTGATCCGGCCATGGCGCCAGTTGGCGATGCTTTCCGGGACGATGCGCGAGAAGGTGAGGCGGCTTTGACCGGGGGCCAGACTGGCGCGCATGCCGGTCGTCAAGGTATCGCCAGCCGGGGTGATCCAAGGCCAGTCCGGCCACCAGGTTCGAGTGGGGGCGACGGCAACCTTGCCAGTGGCAACGGCAACGCCTGCGCGCCCTGGCGCCACGCCAGTGGTGCTGTAGCGGACGGCGAATTGCGTGCCGAGCACGGTGGCTTGCAGCACCGGGGTCCGAACGGTGAACGGGCGCGCGGGATCAGGAACAACTTCAAACCAGGCCTGGCCATCTTCGAGCACAATTTTTCTGTGCCTGGCGTAGGTGGTAGCGGTGAGGCGCGTTGCGCTGTCCAGCACGATGACGCTGCCATCGGGCAGGACGATGCGCTCCTGCTCGCCGACGCCCGTGGCATAGCTGGCCTGAAACTGCGGATATTCATACTGATGCCAGATATAGCCGGCGATGGCAGTGACCAGAAAAGAGAATGCCATACAGGCGAACAGCGGACGCCGGGTGGGGGACGTGGGCAAGAGCAGCTGGCGCAGGCGGCGCACGCCGGCGTGTCGTGTTTTCCGTGGGCGTGGATGCGGTTGCGCCTGCGTGTCGGGCTCCAGGTGTATGCGGGGAATCCGGCGCAGATCCTGCATCAGGGCGGCAAGGTTGTCGTAGGCTGCCCGATGCGCGGGGGCGGCGTCCAGCCAGTCAGCCAATGCCTGCGCCTGGGCAGGGCTGAAATCCGGTTGGCTGCTTTGCAGCAGCCAGTCGGCGGCGACATCGTCGATAGCGCCAGCCTCGGGAAGTGTCGGGCCAGGGTTACGGCTCATGCTGATCTCTGCATGCTTTGCAAGCCATCATGGCGCGCAAGATGTGTTTTTTTACCATGCTGCTGGAGATACCCATGCGTTGCGCGATCTCGTCATTGGAAAGACCGTCGTACAAGTGCATCCGGAAGGCCTCCTGGCAGCGTGGCGGTAGCGACCGGATGGTATTGATATAGCTTTCGGCCGCACGCTTGCGTGCCAGTATCGCCGCAGGTTCTTCATGCTGCGCCTCGCCAGCCTGCAGGTCTTCGTCATCCCAGTTGTCCAGTGGCTCTTCCGCGCGGATCTGGCGGCGGCGGGAGGCATCCGCCAGCAGATTGCGCGCGACATGGTAAAGGAGACCACGAGGGTTGCGGACTTCGGTGCCTGTCTGGGATGCATGCAGGATGCGGGTGACGCTTTCTTGGGCAATATCGTCAACGGTATGGACGTCTTCGCCTTGGCGCAGCAGAAATCGCCGCAGCTCTTGATAATAACGAAGTACAACATCAACCATGAGATTTATAGCGCCGTGACACGTGACAGACTTCAGGCTTGATGACGAGATACCGCTAACGCCCAAGAATGAAAAGAAGAATCAATTCTATTGGTGGCGATTATATGCTATTAATCTAAAGGGATTCTCCCGCTGCCGGGATGGGGCCAGGTTCCCTGAGCAGGTGCTGCTAGCGGGCCAGCGCCTCAAGCAGCGCCTGGCGGCAGGCGGCCAGTTTTGCACGCCTGGCGGATTCCCGTTGCGGGTCGGGTTCGCGGTGTGGCGTGGCCCAGATGGCATCGGGAAAGTGGGGGTCGTCGCGCCAGCGCGGGATGATGTGCCAGTGCAGGTGCGGCACCATATTGCCCAGTGCCGCCAGATTGACCTTGTCGGGCGCCAGGGTGTCCCGCAGGACGCGCTCGGCGAGCATGACCGTGTCCATCAGCTGCGCGCGCTCGGCCTCGGACAGGTCGCTCATCTCGGCGCGGTGCTGATTCCAGATGACGCGCAGATAGCCGGGGTAGCCGGGCATATCGACTTCTATCACGCGCAGGGCGTCATTGCGCCAGAGCAGGGTGCCGCCCGCCGATGAGCACAGCGGGCAGGGCGGGGAAGGGGGACAGGCGGGGCAGGCGGAAGCGGGGGCAGTCATGTCGTCAGCGTTGGGGGTCAATGTTTGAGCGCTTTTTCGAGCACGGTGACGATGTGCTGCAGCAGCGCGACACGCGCCTGGCGCTTGTCGTTGGCGGGCAGCACGCACCAGGGGGCATGTTCGGTGTGCGTGAGTTGTAGCATGTCCCTGGCGGCTTTTTCATATTGCGACCAGCGTTTGCGGTTGCGCCAGTCGTCAGGCGTGATTTTGTAGCGTTTGGCGGGGTTGTGTTCGCGTTCGTGGAAGCGGCGCAGTTGTTCGTCGCGGTTGATGGACAACCAGACCTTGATGACGATGGTGCCGTGTTCGTGCAACTGGCGCTCGAAGTCATTGATTTCCGCATAGGCGCGCCGCCTGGCGGATTCATTGATCAGGCCTTCGACACGTTCGACCAGGACGCGGCCATACCAGGTGCGATCGAACACGGTTGTGCGGCCGTTGCCGGGAATATGGCGCCAGAAACGCCACAGGTAGGGGTGCGCCAGTTCTTCGTCGGTAGGTGCGCTGATGGGGACGACTTCATAGCTGCGGGCATCCAGGGCGCGTGTGACGCGGCGGATGGAACCGCCTTTGCCGGAGGCATCCATGCCCTCCAGCGCAAGCACGAGGCTGCGCTTGCCGAACGCCGCTTCGCGGACCAGCCGGCCCAGACGTGCCTGCCATTTGAGCAGGGTTTTTTTGTACTGTTTGCGTGACAGGCGCGGCGTGTCGGCAGGCAGGTCCAGCGTGACCGGCCGCTTGCAGGGCACGGAGGAATCGGCCGGCGGCGTGATGCGCTTGCGTGGCGGCGCCTGCAGCGCCTTGAGCACGATGCTGGCGGTTTCGATGGCGCGCACGCGTTCGTCCGCACTGGGGATCACATGCCAGGGGGCATAAGGCGTCTGGGTTGCTTCGATAGCGGCGGCGCCAATGTCGCGGATGGCCTTGAAGTTTTCGGCCACCTGCTTGTCGGTGTCCGTGACTTGCCATGCGGTCATCTTGTTGGACAACAACTCCAGGGTGCGTGCGCTCTGGGCTTCGCGCGACATATGGAACCAGAGTTTGATGATCTGCACCCCTTCGGCAGCCAGCAGGGCTTCGAAGGCGCGAATTTCGCGGATGCCGCGCAGCAGGTCCGTTGAGGTCATGTCGCTGTGGGCATACTGGCGCAGATGCGCTTCGTACCATGAACCAAAGACGATGCCGGTGCGACCGCGCGCGGGCAGGGCATTCCAGTAGCGCCACAGCGGGGGGCGCATGGCTTGTTCCGGGGTCGGCTCGCCAAAGGCAATGGTGCTGATATGGCGCGGATCCATCCATTCGTTGAGCTGGTTGATCGCGGCGCCCTTGCCTACGCCGTCCAGCCCGGTCACGACAATCAGCAGCGAGCGCTGGTTTTCCTGCAGCCGGTCGTACTGGGCCTGGATCAGGCTGGTACGCAGCCGGGCTTCGCGTTCCTTGGCGAGCGCCTTGGGCAGCGCTGGGTCGGCTTCGGCGGCGGAAAACAGATCGTCCGCACCGCGCGTACAGGCGCGCGGCACGTTTTCCAGCAGTTCGGCTGCGCTCGGCAGGCCATCGTTTTTCTGGTTGTTGCTGCCCATGGAGGCTCCCCGGGTTTGTTTAGTTTTCAGGCTAACAGACCCGGGGCAAGCATGCCAGAGTCCTAGACGGCCGGCAGGGCGTAAAGGGGTAACGGCGTCAGGGTTGTCAGGGCGTGGGCTTCCCTTATGGGCGTGCCGCGCGCGGGCGAGATGCCATCAGTCCTGGCCGCACATCAGGCGTACCATGCGGGCGTAGATGGCGGTGGCGCCGTGCAACTGTTCCACGGCGATGGATTCGTCGATGATGTGCGCGTCCTCTTCGTTGCCGGGGCCCAGGCCGATGGTGGGGATGCCGCGCCTGCCGGCAGATTCCGAGCCATTGGTGCAGAACGGCCAACTGCCCACGATGGGTTCCCGGCCGGTCTGGCGGACGGCTTCGCGCGTCAGCCGCAACAGGCTGGAATCGGCTTCGCAACGCCAGGCGGGTAGCCAGCGGGGCGGGTTGGCGTGACAGCCGGTGAAGGTGGAGACGCTGTCTTCGCTGACCTGTAGCGTGAAACCGTCCAGGCCGTGCCGCTGCAGGTGGTGGCGGATCTGCCCGAGGACGTCGTCCAGGCTTTCGCCCACGATGGTGCGCCGGTCGAAACGGAGGGTGGCGCTCAACGGAATCATGGAAATCGACGGATACGGGTTGGAAATGATGTCTGTGGGAACCAGCAGTGCCGGGCCCAGCACCGGATCCTGCGGTAGCGGCAGACTTTCCAGCGCAGTCAGCGCCCGGGCGGCCGCGTGCAGCGGGTTGACGCCCATGTGGGGGTTGGCCGCGTGGGCGGGTTTGCCATGAAAACGCAGCAGGATTTCCACGCGGCCTTTCTGGCCGGCGCGTATCTGTAATTTCGACGGTTCGCAGATCACGACGGCGCCTGGCTGGCAGACATCCAGCACCGGCGCCAGGGCATGCCCTTCGATCACTTCTTCCAGCACACTGGCGGATACCGCCACGCGTTGCCTAAGCCCCTGGCGTGCTGCCTGGGCGACGCCGCAGATGGCGGCGGCGACACCGCCCTTCATGTCGGTACTGCCGCGCCCGTACAGGCGGCCGTCATGGATTTCTCCCCCGAAGGGATCGAAGCGCCAATTGCCGGTGACCGGCACGACATCCATGTGGCCATCGAACAGCAAGGCGATGTCGGTGCCTGCGGGGCCGACGATGCCCAGCACGGAGCCGTTGGCATCGGTGCGTACTTCATCGAAGCCGGCGGCTCGCATGGTGTCGGCCATCAAGCGTGCCATGCCGGCCTCCTGGCCGGACAGACTGGGAATTCTGACCATGGCTTGGGTCAGGGCTACGACGTCCATGTCCATTTTTGTGTCCATTGTTGCAAGGGGTGCGGACGGTGCCGCCCGCGCCCGGGTTAAAGGAATCAGCGGAAATCAGCGGTTCACCAGCTCGCGCGGCACGCGGTAGACCAGAATGGCGCCCAGGACCGTGAAGCTGGCAAGGAAGTACATGCCGCCATCGGTGGAGCCGGTCAGCTCCTTGATCCAGCCGATGGCGTACGGGCTGACGAAGGCGGCCAGGCCCGCAAAGGAGTTGATGCCGGCAATCCCCGCCGCAGCGCTCTTGCCATCCAGAAAGGCGGTGGGCAGGCTCCAGAACAGGGGCGAGCAGACCATGCAGCCAGCGGCAGCCACGGACAGCATGGCGACGGCCAGCATCGGGTTGTGGCTGAACAGCGTGCTGAGCGCCAGCCCGGTGCCGCCGACCAGGAACGGAATGATCATGTGCCAGCGGCGTTCGCGGCTGCGGTCGGAGTGGCGGCACACCAGGATCATCGAAATGACGGCGCAGATGTTGGGGATGGCGGTCAGCAGGCCGACATCCAGCAGGGAACTGACGCCGGTGGACCGGATGACGGACGGAATCCAGAAGGCGAGGCCTGACAGGCTGGAGACGGTGCAGTAGCAGATGAGCGCCATGTGCACCACGCGACGGTCGCGGAATAACCGCAGCAGCGAGACATGTTCGGTCTTGGTGGCGCGTTCGGCGCTCAGGTTGCCATTGAGCCGCGCCTTTTCCTCGGGGCTGAGCCAGCGGGCGTCGTCGATGCGGTCATCCAGGTACCAGAGCACAGCCACGCCAAGCAGCAGTGAAGGCACGGCTTCGATAAGGAACATCCATTGCCAGCCGGCCAGGTTGTGCGTCTCGTGGAACGCTTCCATGATCCAGCCCGATAGCGGCCCACCCAGGATGCCGGCGAACGGCACGGCGGTCATGAAGACGGCAACGATCTGGCCGCGGCGGTGGGAAGGGAACCAGTAAGTCAGGTAGAGGATGATGCCGGGATAGAAACCAGCTTCGGCTGCGCCCAGCAGGAAGCGCAGGATATAGAACTGGGTGGGCGTCTGGGTGAGCGCCATGGCGGCGGAAATCAGCCCCCAGAGCACCATGATCCGGGCCAGGGTTTTCTTGGCGCCTATCCGGTGCATCAGGACATTGCTGGGAACCTCGAAAAGAAAGTAGCCGATGAAGAAGATCCCGGCGCCCAGGCCATACACGGCTTCGCTGAATTGCAGGTCGTCGAGCATTTGCAGCTTGGCGAAGCCGACATTGACCCGGTCGAGAAAGGCCGCGATGTAGCAGGCCATCAGGAAGGGCAGCAGGCGCCAGGCGACTTTGCGGTACAGCGTGTTGTCAGTGGCGGCCGAGGTGGCTGAGGCAGCGGCAATGCCAGGCGTCGCGACGCCTCCTAGTGATTGATTCATGTGGTCTCCTTTGGTGGTGTATGTTTTTTCAGGCAAAGCGTCCCCCTGCGTGCCGAGATGGCCGCATGCCTTGTTTGTTGTTGGGGGAAGACTGGCCTGCCCGGGCGGCTCTCCTCAAAACCGTCCGGGCCGGGGGTCAGGCGTCAGTCATGCGGGCAGGGCCTCCGGTTCGATGGCGCCGCGCCGTTCGGTGATCAGGCTATAGGCCTCGGGGCGGCGGTGGCGCTCGAAGTTGAAGGTGGTGGTTTTGTAGGAACGGCACAGGTCCAGGTCGCAGCGCGCGATGGCCAGTTCGTCGCCCTTGGTGGAGCAGGCGGCGACGATTTCCCCGGAAGGGGCGATGATGCAGCTGCCGCCTATCATTTCGCAGCCTTCTTCATTGCCGGCCTTGGCCACGCCCACGACCCATGTGCCGTTCTGGTAGGCGCCGGCCTGCATCACGAGCTGGTTGTGGAACATGGAGAGGTCGTCGTGTTCCGGCGCGGGCGGATTGTGCACCGGGGTGTTGTAGCCCATCATGATCATTTCCACGCCTTGCAGGCCCATGACACGGTAGGTTTCGGACCAGCGCCTGTCGTTGCAGAGCGCCATGCCCATGATGCCGTCGAAGCCGCGCCAGACATCAAAAGACGAACCCGGTTCGAAGTAGTATTTTTCCAGGTGCTGAAAGGCGCGCCAGGGCTCGTTCTGGGCATGGCCAGGCAGGTGAACCTTGCGGTATTTGCCGATGATCTTGCCGCTCTGGTCGACCAGGATGGAGGTGTTGTAGCGACGCTTGACGCCATTTTCCACTGCCAGCTCGGCATAGCCGATATAGAAGCCGATGCGCAGCTGCGCAGCGGTTTCGAACAGGATGCGAGTTTCCGGGCCGGGCATTTCGGCTTCGTAGTAGGCGTCCATTTCGGCCTGGTCCTCCACATACCAGCGCGGAAAGAAGGTGGTCAGCGCCAGTTCGGGAAAGACGACGAGCTGGCAGCCCATGGCGTGCGCGTTGCGCAAGTGTTCGAGGAGCCGTGCGACGACGGCGCGGCGGCTGTCGGTACGGTGGATGGGGCCAAGCTGGGCGGCGGCGACATTGACGATGCGGGACATGGTGGAAGCTCCTTGCGGTTGTTTTTTTTCGGTAGGTGTCAGGCTTGCGCCAGTTCAAGCAGCAGGTCGAGCAGGATGGCCGCGCCTGCGCCGATGTCCTGGTCCTGCGTGAATTCGGCGACGTTGTGCGACAGGCCGCCAACGCTGGGGACGAAAATCATGCCGGTCGGGCACATGCGCGCCAGCATCTGCGCGTCATGGCCGGCGCCGCTGGGCATGCGGCGCACGCTGTGGCCGTGGGCACGGGCGAGCGCCTCGACACGGCCGACAATCCGTTCGTCGAAGGCGACCGGTTCGAAGTCCGCCAGCACCCGGTGCGAAATGCGGATGCCCTCCTGGCTTGCCAGTTCCCCGGCATAGGCCAGGCAGTCGGCGACGGCCTGGCGCAGTGCGGCGCCGTCTGTGTTGCGCAGGTCCAGCGTGAAGGTGGCGCGGTTGGCGATGACGTTGATCAGGCTGGGGTGCAACTGCATATGGCCGACGGTGGCCAGTTGCCCGCCGCCCATGCGGCTGGCCAGATCGCGGGCGAAGCAGGCCATGCGCGCGGCCACCAGGCCGGCATCATGGCGTAGCGCCATGGGTGTGGTGCCAGCATGGTTGGACGTGCCTTCGATACTGAACTCCAGCCAGTGGATGCCCTGCACGCCGGTGACTGCACCGATGGTGATGCCTTCGTGTTCCAGCAGCGGGCCCTGTTCGATATGCAGCTCGACGAAGGCGTGGACCCGGTTGCTGCCAACTGGGGCCGGGCCGTCATAGCCGATGCGGCGTAGGTTTTCGCCGACTGTCGTGCCGTCTATGCCCACGGTATCGAGCGCCTGTTGCAGGGGCAGGCCACCCTGGTAGACCAGGCTGCCCATCATGTCAGGGGCAAAGCGTGAGCCTTCTTCGTTGGTGAAGAAGGTCACTGCCAGCGGCCGGCGTGTCTGGATGTTCGCGTCATTGAGTGCGGCGATGACTTCCAGGCCGGCCAGCACGCCCAGGTTGCCGTCATAGCGGCCCCCGGTGCGGACCGTATCTATGTGTGAGCCGGTCATGACAGGCGGGCCGTCCTCCCGCCCGCGGCGCAGGCCGGTGACGTTGCCGATGGCGTCCACCGTGATTTCCAGGCCCAGTTCGCGCATCCAGCCGGTAACCAGGTCGCGGCCCTGGCGGTCTTCCTCCGTCAGAGCGAGGCGGCACACGCCGCCACCCTCGATGGCGCCGACCTGGCCCAGCGCGGCAATGCGTGCCAGCAGGCGGGGCAGGTTGATGCGGGCTTGTGTCATGCAGGTTCTCCGATTTCCGCTGGCTTGCGGCCGACGATCTGTTCATACAGCACGGGGTCGGTAGCGCCTTCACTGCCGAACAGCAGCACCCGGCTGTGCGCATCCAGGCCCAGCGCCTGGCGGGCGGCGGGGTCGGCCAGTGCCGCCAGCGCGCCAGCCAGTCCGGCGACAGCCGATTCGCCCGCGACCAGGGGAGCGTCGCCATAGGGGCTGTCGGCCAGCAGGCGCACGGTGTCCAGCGCGGCTTCGTCATCGACGGTGAGGAAGGCCTGGACGCCTGGATGAAGGATTTCCCAGGCCAGCAGCGACACTTCGCCGCAGGCCAGGCCAGCCATGACGGTATCCAGTTCACCATGCACCGCCACGGGCTTGCCCGCCTTGGCACTCTCGAACAGGCAGGCTGCCTTGTCGGGTTCGACGACGATGAACCGGGGCCGGCGCGTGCCGAGCTGTTCCCAGAAGTGGGCGCAGACTGCCGCAGCCAGGCCACCGACACCGCCTTGCAGGAAGACATGGGTGGGCAGGCCGCCATCTCCGCTTTGCGTCAGTTGCTGCAAGGCTTCGTCGGCCATGACGCCATAGCCCTGCATGACATCCTTGGGCACTTCCATATAGCCGGGGTAGGAGGTGTCGGAAACGACGAAGCGGCCCAGGCGTGCGGCATCTTCGGCCGCCTGGCGCACGGAGTCGTCATAGTTGCCGGGTGTGCGTACTACCTGCGCGCCATAGCTTTCGATAGCAGTCTTGCGGCCTTCGCTGACGGTGGCATGGATATAGATGACGCACTGGCAGCCGAAGCGCTCCGCGCCCCAGGCGACGGAACGGCCATGGTTGCCGTCAGTGGCGCAGGTGACGGTAATGTCCTGGGTGGTTTCGCGATATTTTCCGGACAGCAGGTCGTCGATGCCGAGGTCGTCACGGCCCAGGCGTTGCCCGAGTTCGCGCAGCAGCAGGCGGCTGACGGCATAGGCGCCGCCCAGCGCCTTGAAGCTGCCCAGGCCGAATCGGTGGGCTTCCTGTTTGTAGAGGATCTGGCGCACGCCGGCGGCTTGCGCCAGCCCGGCGAGATCGCGTAGCGGCGTCGGGGCGTAGCCGGGCCAGCGGCGTATCTGGGCATCGGCGCGGCGGAAGGCTTCGCCGCCGAGAATGGCTTGCTGCCTGGGGCCATAGGGCGCATCGGCGTCGAAGGCGGGGTTGAGGGTCCAGTGCAGGCGGACATCGGGCAGGATGGTGGACAAGGGAAACTCCTTTTTTATAGGTATGGTCGGGATCAGCGATGCAGGTCGCCGTAAAGATCGTGCAGGGATTCGATGTGCTTGAGGCGTTGGCGGGCGGCGTCGCCCAGTGTGCGCGCGAGCACGGAGCACAGGTGGTTGATCAGGCTCATGGCTGCAATGTAGGAGTCGAAGACGGCTGGGCTGCGGTTCACGCAGCGCAACACGACATCGGCGCGTGCGGGCAGTTCGGTGGCGGTGGGGTCGGTCAGCACCACGACCCTGGCGCCGATGCGGCTGGCGTGTTCCACCACGGGCTTGAGCAGTGTGACGCGGCGGCGGAAGTCCATGACCAGCAGGACATCGTCGGGCCCCATGTCGGCCAGATCTTCGGCCAGGTTCAGGCCGGCACCAGGGGCCAGCGTCACGCCGTCGCGCAGTTGGGTGAGCAGCGCCCAGGCGTACTGCGCCAGCACGCGTCCGTTGCGAAAGCCGGCGATCCAGACGCGGCGCGATTGGGCCAGCAATGAAACCGTGGTTTCAACATCACGACTGTCCAGGCGTTCGAAGGTCTGCGCCAGGTTCTGCAGGTCGGTAGACAGGTGGGCGGCCAGCGCATCGCCCGATGCATCGGGCGGCCGGACCCCGGCCATTTCATAAAGAGGGGAGCCGCGTTCGGCATCATCGCGGGCCTGGGCGCGGATTTCATTGAAGTTGTCGTAGCCCAGGCGGCGGAAAAAGCGGCTGGCAGTGGCCTTGGACACGCCAGCTTTCTTGGCCAGGTCAGCGCCGGACCAGGCTGCGATATTGCCCAGGCACTCCAGCGTGACATGGGCCAGGCGCTGCTCGCTCTCGGTAAAGGTGTCCTGGAGGGACAGGATGCGTTCCTGCAAAGTGGAAGTCATGATCGCCATGCTCAAATGAAACTGTAGTTTCAGTAGAATAATTTTGTGAAATTATAGTGTCAATAAAAATTGAGCAGGCGCGACTAGGGAGTTATCCCAGGGGGCGCAAGGGGGAATCAGGCGGGAAAGTGTCTCGCAAGGCCCGGGGTGGACGCGGGCCTTGCCGTGTTGGCAGGAGACTGGGAGGACTGAAAAGAAAGGAAACGGGGTTGGCCGGGTGTGCGAGTGGCCGGCAGGTCGTCAGGCGACCAGGCGCGCCAGCTCCGCGCCCGGCTCGGCGGCGCGCATGAAGGTTTCGCCGATCAGGAAGGCTTGGACGCCGTGTTCGCGCATGCGGCGGATATCCTCGGCGCTGGCAATGCCGCTTTCAGTGACGACGCGCCTGCCTTCGGGAATGCGCGGCAGCAGGTCCAGCGTGGTCTGCAGGCTGGTTTCGAAGGTGCGCAGGTTGCGGTTATTGATACCCAGCAGGGGCGTGTGCAGTTTCAGCGCGCGCTCCAGTTCCTCGGCATCATGCACTTCGACCAGGACATCGAGGTCGAGCGCACGGGCGCAATCTTCCAGGTCGCGCATCTGCGCATCGCTGAGGGCGGCGGCGATCAGCAGCACGCAGTCGGCGCCCATGGCGCGGGCGGCAACGACCTGATAGCTGTCGATGACGAAGTCCTTGCGCAAGACGGGCAGGCTGCAAGCGGCGCGGGCCTGGCGCAGGTGGTCGTGCGAGCCCTGGAAGAATTGCACGTCGGTCAGCACCGACAGGCAGGCGGCGCCATGGGCCGCGTAGGAGCCGGCGATTTCGGCCGGGGAAAAGTTCTCGCGGATGATGCCCTTGGAGGGGGATGCCTTCTTGATTTCCGCGATGACGCCAGGCCGGCCGACCGCAATGGCGTCCTCGATGGCGCGGGCGAAACCGCGCACGTCCTTGCGCGCCTGGGCTTCGCGCAGCAGTTCGGCTTCGCTGCGCAGTTGGCGCGAGGCGGTGACTTCTTCTTTCTTTACTTCCAGGATACGGGTAAGGATGTCGTTCATTCCTGTCGTCCTTTGCGCGTGAATGCGCAGAATTCTTCCAGTTTGGCGCGGGCCGCGCCGCTGTCCAGCACCGAACTGGCCAGGCGCAGGCCGTCCTCGATAGAGGTGGCGCGGTTGCCGGCGTAAATGGCGAGGCCGGCATTGAAGGCGACGATGTCGCGCGCGGTGCCGGGTTCATTATTCAGGGCGGACAGTACCATGTCGCGGGATTCTTCGCGGCTGGAGACGCGGATGCTGCGGTTGGACACCATGTTCAGACCGAAGTCTTCCGGGTGTATCTGGTATTCGGTCACGATATCGTCCTTGAGTTCCCCGACCAGGGTAGAAGCCCCAAGGGATGCTTCGTCCATGCCGTCCATGCCATGGACGATCAGGACGTGACGCGAGCCCAGCCGTTGCAGCACGCGGACCAGGATGCCGACCAGGTCGGGGTGGAACACGCCCATCAGCTGGTTGGCGGCCTTGGCCGGATTGGTCAGCGGCCCCAGGATATTGAAGATGGTACGCACGCCCAGTTCTTTGCGGATGGGCGCGACATTCTTCATGGCGCTATGGTGATTGGGGGCATACATGAAGCCGATGCCGGTCGCGGCCAGGCATTCGGCGACGGCAGGCGGCGGCAGGTCGATGCGAGCGCCCAGGGCTTCCAGCACGTCGGCGCTGCCTGAGGATGACGAGGCGCTGCGCCCGCCATGCTTGGCGATGGGCACGCCGGCAGCGGCGGCGACGAACATGGCCGCAGTGGAAATATTGAAGGTATTGCTGCCGTCCCCGCCGGTGCCGCACATGTCCAGCAGGTCTTGTGTGTCGGGGGCGGTGACGGGGGTGGCGAATTCGCGCATGACCTGCGCGGCAGCCGTGATTTCGCCGACGGTTTCCTTCTTCACGCGCAGGCCCATCAGCAGGGCGGCCATCATGGGCGGTGAAATTTCGCCGCGCATCAGGCTGCGCATGAGCGTGAGCATTTCATCGTGGAAGATCTCGCGGTGCTCGATGCAGCGGACCAGGGCTTCTGTCGGAGTAATGGGCATGGGTTGGCTGGCTGGCTGGTTCATGGCGGTCAGTCCTGCGTCAGGAAGTTGCGCAGCAGGGCATGGCCGTGTTCACTCAGAACCGATTCGGGATGGAACTGTACTCCGTATATCGCTAATTCTTTATGTCGGATACCCATGATTTCCCCATCTTCCGTTTCCGCCGTGATTTGCAGGCAGTCCGGCAGTGATTCGCGCTCGATGGCCAGGGAGTGATAGCGGGTGACGGTGTAGGGCGAGGGCAGGTCGCGGAAAATGTCAGTGCCGGTGTGGGTGATAGGCGAGGTCTTGCCATGCATGATCTGCTTGGCGCGGATGATCTTGCCGCCGTAGGCTGCGCCTATGGATTGATGCCCCAGGCAGACGCCCAGGATGGGAATGCGGCCGGCGAAGCGCTGGATGGCGGCAATGGAGATGCCAGCCTCGGCCGGGGAGCATGGGCCGGGCGACACGCAGATGCGCGCGGGCGCCAGGGCTTCGATTTCATCGAGCGTGATTTCGTCGTTGCGGGCGACTTTCACTTCCTCGCCCAGCTCACCGAAGTACTGGACCAGGTTGTAGGTGAACGAGTCGTAGTTGTCTATCATCAGCAGGGCCATGATGGCGATCCTTGTATCTTTGCGGTATTCGGTTGCCGGCCGGTTGCCGGAACTGGCATGGCCGGGAATGTCTGTGCAAGGTTCAGTGCTTGCCTGGGGTGGGCAAGCTTCGCCATCGGGGGACCAACGCGGGATATGCGCGCGCGCAGCCATCCTGCCGGTAAAGGCCGGGGAGGTATTGGGCTGTGGGGGCGTGTGGCACTGGGCAATCTCCTGAGCGTTGGAGCCGCCGTACCGGGAATCAGAATAAAAAAACGCCTTGTATCCACCCGAAACGGCGGCAAGGCGTGGTGTGAAACCGTAACGTCGAGCCGCTTCCTATTGGAAGCGCCACCACTGGCAAGTGAGGGACGTTGCGTAACGGTTCATGGATTCAGTCTGTTGCTTGATGAAAACCGGGCGCGGGGGCCAGCAAGGCCGCAGGCAACCCGGATAATGCGTCGATTGTAGCGGCAGCCTTGGCCGCTGTCGAGCGTGGTGGCCAAGGCTGCTGGCGGCCGTTGCCGGCAGGCCGCACTTGCTGCCTGGGCGGGCAAGTGCGGCGCCGGCCTCAGGGTTGCAGGGCCTCGGCGCGGATGCGCCAGTCGCGCAAGGCCAGCAGGGCGCGCTGCTTCTGCCATTGCACCTGCAGGGGTTGCGATGGCGTGGCGGCAGGCAGCAGCCGGCCGTCGCTGTTCCAGTGGTAGAACTGGGGATGCGTCATGCCCACCACTGCGCCTTCGGCGCTGATGAAAATGCCGGGGCCGGCGCCGGACTCGTCGCCGATGAAGGACAGGGCAATGGGGGCAGTGGTATCGGCATACAGGTCGCGGCCGCGCTTGGCAACGCTGGTGTCTTGCAGCGAATGCGCCATCAGCGTGGCGAAAATGTCCTGGTGGCTGGCCCATTCACCGGTGTGGGGGATGCCACCCAGGCGATAGGGCTCAGGGACCCACATGATGATGGGCACGCCGTACTTGAAATTCAGCTGGCTTGCGTCGGGATAGGTGAATATCTGGCGCGTGTTGTGGTCACCGGTGGCAGCGAACAGGGTATGTTCCATGACGCCGTCGCGTTCCAGGTTGTCCAGGAACTGCCCCAGGGCATTGTTGGCGTACTGGTAGGTAGAGAGGATGGTCCGGCCATGCTCGGCATCCACTGCCATGGCAGTTCCCAGGGTATCAGGGTCCAGGACGGCCGGCTGGTAGCCCGGCGGCGAACGGAACGGCGGATGGTTGGTGGTGGTCAGCATGACCAGCATGAGCGGTTGGCCGGCTGCTTCCGCCTCGGCCACGATATCCTGCGCGTAGCGGAACATCCACTCATCATCCACGCCCCAGGTATGGGTGGTGGCCTCGGGATAGCGCTCCGTGATCGCGCTTTCGCCCAGCACCTGGTCGAAGCCCTGCTGCAATAGCGCGGTATCCAGCTTGCGCCAGCTATCCTGGCCGGCGCTCAGGAACACGGTGCGGTAGCCTGCGTCACGGTAGGCCTGGGCCACCGAGGTGGAGTAGCCGCGATAGCCGTAGCGGCTCTGCATCAGGGGGGTGACCGGGCTGTCCAGCAGCAGGCCTTCCAGGCTCTGGTAGGTGCCATGCTGGTAGGACAGCGCCTTGTCGAAGTAATCCGCCTTGCCGTGCAGCCAGGGGCGCAGGTGGCCCAGCAGGTCGTTGCGTTCCGGGTCGTCGTATTCCAGCAGGTGCCGGCCCCAGCCTTCCATGACAGCCACCAGCACATTCGGCTTGCGCGCCTGTTGCCAGGCGGCTTGCGCCGGCAGCGGCTGCAGCAGCGCCTGGTGGGCGCGTTCGGCCGCCTGTTCCGCGCCCAGGGACTCGCCTGGGGATTGCAGGCCGGCCTGTTGCAGCGCGTCTTCGAGGGATTGCAGGCCATAGAGCTTCATGCCGGCCTCGGGCGTACTGCCCATGTCCGAGGCATTGCGCTCCTTCCAGGCCATTTGCAGCGCCACCCAGCCATTGGGCACCAGGTTGTTTACCAAGGCGTCGGTGGACACGGCCATGTGCATGGTACGCAAGGGGAACGTGCCCAGGCTGCCGCGCGCCAGGCCTGCCGTCAGCAGCAGGCTGGCAATGGCCAGCGCTGCCAGGCGCCAGCCCGTGGGGCCGCCAGGCTGGCGCCTGGCCCACCAACGGGCGATGGCGACTTGCACGAAGGTCAGCAACAGAATGCCGATGACCAGCCGGATGACAGGCAGGTCGTTCCACAGTGTGCGGGAAATCGCGGCCGTGTCATCCTCGGCAAAGCCAAAGACCAGGCCGTTGATGGGGCCGTTGTAGAACTGGAAGTAGTAATAGTTGACCACCATCAGCAGGTTGATCAACAGCATGACCAGCACTTGCCAGCCGGCCAGCAGCTTTTGCCAGAAGTTGCGCAGCCGGGCTGGCATGAGGAAGGCCAGGAACAGTGGCAGGCCGAGCAGGACTGCCAGGTTCTTGACGTCGAAGCGGGCGCCCATCCAAAAGGCGCGGGTAAGGTCCTGCCCGGCAGGGTGCCATTGCACCGGCGCCTGGATCATGATCACGGCCATGCGTCCCAGCGCCAGGCCGATGACGGCCAGCACCAGCAGCATCCAGTACTGGCGGTGCAGCCGCAGCCAGGGGGTCCAGGTTTGATTTTCTTTTTTTGCGGCACGCTTGGGTGCCCTGGTGCCGGGTGATGCACTCATGCTTCAGTTTGATGACAAGTCTCGAACGGAAGCTGATTCTACCCCTTGCCCAGCACGGCGCCAGCACTGGTTTGCAACAGAAAAAGAAACCGGCGGCCTCAGTCGGCGTTGTCCAGCCCTTCCTGTACTTGTTCTGCCGCGCGCAGTACGGCGCGCGCCTTGGCTTCAGTTTCCCTCCATTCCATTTCAGGATCGGAGTCGGCAACGATGCCGGCGGCGGCCTGGACATACAGGGTGCCGTTCTTGATCACGCCGGTGCGGATGGCGATGGCGAGGTCCATTTCGCCGCCGTAGCTCAGGTAGCCGGCTGCGCCGCCATAGATGCCACGGCGCACCGGTTCCAGCTCGTCGATCAGTTCCATGGCGCGCACTTTGGGAGCGCCGGTCAGGGTGCCTGCCGGGAAGCTGGCGCGCAGCACATCCATGTTACCTATGCCGGGGCGCAGCGTGCCGGCGACGTTGGAGACCAGGTGCATCACGTGGGAGTAGCGCTCGATGGTCATGGTGTCGGTGACGACCACGCTGCCCGGCTCGGCCACGCGGCCGATGTCATTGCGCGCGAGGTCGATGAGCATGACGTGTTCGGCGCGTTCCTTGGCATCGGCCTGCAGTTCGACGGCCAGTTCAGCATCTTCTTCGGGCGTATTGCCGCGGCGGCGGGTGCCGGCCAGCGGACGGATGGTGATGCGGCTGCCAGCCTCCAGTGGCGTAGCGGGGGGAGCGCTGGAGAAGGCGGGCACCGGCCCGGCGGACTGCGGCAGGTTTTCCTGGCGCACCAGGATTTCCGGCGAGGCGCCAACCACGTGGAAGTCGCCAAAATTCCAGAAGTACATGTATGGCGACGGATTGAGCGAGCGCAGGGCGCGGTACAGCGAAAGCGGCGCGTCGCGGAAAGGCTTGGCGATAACCTGGCCGACCTGTACCTGCATCAGGTCGCCAGCCGCGATGTATTCCTTGGCCTGGAGCACGGCCTTGAGGTAATCGGGCTTGTCGAAATCACGGCGTTCCTGGGTGCGCGTGCTGGCGTGGCTGTAGGGCACTTCGACGGGGCGGCGCAACTGGGCGCGCAGGGTCTTGAGCCGTTGCTGGGCGCGGGCGTAGGCTTCCGGCTGGGCCGGGTCGGCATAGACGATCAGATACAGTTTGCCGCTGAGGTTGTCCACGATGGCCAGTTCATCGACATGCAGCAGCATGATGTCCGGCACGCCTTCTTCCATGCCCGCCGGGAAGGGCTTGACTGCCGGGCCCAGGCGCTTTTCGATGTGGCGGATGGTGTCGTAGCCGAAATAGCCCGCCAGGCCGCCTGCGAAACGGGGCAGGCCGGGGCGCAGGGCAACCTTGAAGCGTTTCTGGTAGTCCTCGATGAATGCCAGCGGGTCGCCGGTATGGCGTTCGATGACCTGGCCGTCGCGCAGGACTTCCACCTGCTCGCCGCTGGCGCGCAGCACGGTGCGTGCCGGCAGGCCGATGAAGGAGTAGCGGCCGAAGCGCTCGCCGCCGACGACGGATTCGAGCAGGCAGCTCATGCGGCCCTGCGTGCCGCCCTGGTGCGCCAGCTTCAGGTAGAGCGATAGTGGCGTATCCAGATCGGCATGGCTTTCGGCGATCAGCGGGATGCGGTTGTAGCCTTGTGCGGCCAGGGCTTGGAATTCAATCTCGGTCATGGGGACTCTCCGTGGGATGCTGGGGAGGCCGGGCGCGCACAAAAAAGCCCGGCCTGAAGGTGGGCCGGGCGTGTGATCTTTTGCTGCGTAGGGCTGGCATACAGGAGCGCCAGCCGAGAGGTCGTCACCAACACCCGGACATGTTGCGCCACCAGCGCCAGCTGGCGCGTGCGGAACGGGATGCGGGTGCGATGAACATGGAATTCGGGTCTGGTCTTTTCTGTGGTCAGGGCTGGTTGCGGCGGGCAATCCACCCGGCGGCTTCCAGCAACGTGTCAACTATACCATCGACATCCAGCGTCTGCACATCCAGCCCTTCGTTGTAGCCGTAGCTGACGGCCAGCGCGGCGCAGCCTGCGGCGCGCGCCGCCTGGGTGTCGTTGATGGAGTCGCCGATCATGAGCGCCTCGGCCGGTGCCACGCCTGCCAGCCGGCAGGCATGCAGCAGCGGTTCGGCTTCCGGTTTCTTGCGTGCGCAGGTGTCGCCGCATACCACGATGGGGAAGTACCCATCCAGGCCCATTCGAGCCAGCAGCGGCGGGGTATAGGCCTGGGGCTTGTTGGTGACCACGGCCAGCGGCAGGCCCTGGGCGCGCATGGCATCCAGGCCGGCGATGACGCCGGGGTAGACACGGGTATCGGCGCCGTTGAGTTCGCGGTAATGCCGTTGGAAACACGCCAGCGCATGCTCGAACCCGTCGGGCAGGGGGCCTTCAAGACTGGCGTCGCCGGTCATGGCCCGCCGCACCAGGACCTGCATGCCCTTGCCGACGAAAGTCGCCAGCTGTTCCAGGGGCAGCGGCGGCAGGCCGAGGTCGGCACGCATGCCGTTGGCGGCGTTGGCGAGGTCTGGAATGGTGTCCAGCAGGGTGCCGTCCAGATCCAGCAGGACCAGCTTGATGGCGCTCATGTCAGCTTCCGGCTCAACAGGTTTGCAGGCTGCCGTCCACGCGTGCCATTTCGGCGCGCATGGCGTTGATCACGGCGGCGTAGTCGGGCTTGCCGAAAATGGCCGAGCCTGCGACGAAGGTGTCGGCACCGGCTGCGCGGATGGCGCCGATGTTGTCGACCTTGACCCCGCCGTCGATTTCCAGGGCGATTTCCTGGCCGCCCTGCGCCGTCCAGGCGTCAATGCGGGCACGCGCCTGGCGCAGCTTGGGCAGGCTGGACGGCAGGAAGGCCTGGCCGCCGAAGCCGGGGTTGACCGACATCAGCAGGACGAGGTCGAGCTTGTCCATGACATGATCCATCCAGTCCAGCGGCGTGGCAGGGTTGAAGACCAGGCCGGCCTTGCAGCCATGGTCGCGAATCAGTGACAGCGTGCGGTCCACGTGGCGCGAACCTTCGGGGTGGAAACTGATGATATCGGCGCCCGCCTTGGCGAACATCGGGATCAGGGCATCCACCGGTTCGACCATCAGGTGCACGTCGATCGGCGCCTTGACGTGCGGGCGGATCGCTTCACAGACCAGCGGGCCGATAGTCAGGTTGGGAACGAAATGGTTGTCCATGACGTCGAAGTGGATCCAGTCCGCGCCAGCGAGCAGGACATTGCGCACTTCTTCGCCCAGGCGGGCAAAATCGGCGGACAGAATGCTGGGAGCGATGCGGGCGGGCGGCAGGGACGTTTGTTCTGGCATGATAGCGGCCTGGAAGGCAATGAATGGCGGTGCAGTGCGCCGCGCTGTAATGGCGGATCATATCTGGCGGACGGCGGCCCACTGGCCGCGATCCTGCTGTATTGCCGCCGGGCACGGCTGGGCACCGGTTTGGCCGGTGACGCCAGATGGGCCAGGCAGGCAGCCGACATTATTGCAGTTTTGGGGGGCAGGGGTCGCGTTTTGCGCCGTTCGCAGGGCGGCCGCGGCCATGTGAGGGACTAGGGGGAAGATTTTCATGCGAGACAAAACATATGACCTGACGGTGACAGTCGTGCCGCGCTATGTGCCCGAGCAATCGCAGCCGTCGGCGGACGAGTATCTGTTTGCGTATACCGTGACGATCGCCAATACCGGTACGCGCCCGGCGCAGGTGATCGCGCGCCATTGGGTGATTACCGATGCGCAGCAGCACCAGCACGAAGTGCGCGGCCTGGGCGTGGTGGGCAAGCAGCCACTGCTGGCACCGGGGGAGTCCTTCGAGTACACCAGTGCCTGCCCCTTGCGGACTCCTGCGGGAACCATGCGTGGCACGTATCATTGCGTAGGTGAGAACGGCATCCCCTTCGATGTCGCGATACCGGAATTCATGCTGGCAGTGCCCAGTACGTTACATTGACCCTGAGCCACGGCACGCGGAAAAACTTCGCGCGCCGCTGTTATGGCGGTCCTATAATTGTTCAAGAACTTACCGGGCGGTTCATGAAGCTGACGCGTTTACTTCCATTTTTGATAGGTGGCGCCGCATTGCTGGCGTCTTGTAGCACGACGGGGCCTGTGCCCGAGGGCGGCCAGCCCTCGGGGCAGCCGGCGACCGATGTGGTGACGGGCGAGGCAGCGCCTGAGGCGCGCAGCCTGTTGCCCTTGCGGGTGCCCCCCTTGTCCAGCCTGCGCGATACCACGGCACGCCGTCTCGATGGCGGCTGGACGCGCGCCGATTGGTCGGAAATGCCTGGCTGGAGCACCGAGCCCATGGACCAGGCCTGGGTGGCCTTCCTGCGCAACTGCGCCGGCCTGATGCGGCCCACCGGCGGTTCGCTGACGGCGCCAGCGCGTGCCGCGCCGCGCCCCTGGCATGCGGTGTGCGCTGCCGCCGCTGATGCTTCCAAGGCGCCGGACGCCAACGACCCCGCCGCCATTCGCCGCTTCCTGCAACAGCATTTGCAGCCCTGGCGCCTGGACGAAGGCAAGGGCGCTGCCGCCAATACCGTGACGGGCTATTACGAGCCGCTGGTGCGCGGTTCGCGCGAGCGCGGCGGCGTTTACCAATGGCCGCTGTATGCCGTGCCGGCCGATCTGCTGACGATAGACCTGGGCGCGGTCTATCCCGAACTGGCAGGTAAGCGCGTGCGCGGCAAGCTCGTCGATGGCCGCCGTGTGGTGCCCTATGACACCCGCGCCGAGATCGCCGCCGACAGCGCGCGCCAGCCGGCTGCAATTGTCTGGGTGGATGATCCTGTCGATGCCTTCTTCTTGCAGATTCAAGGCTCGGGCCGGGTGCTGCTGACCGACGGTCCGGACAAAGGCAAGACCTTGCGCCTGGCCTATGCGGATCACAACGGGCGGCCATATGCGTCGATAGGCCGCTGGCTGGCGGATCAGGGTGAGCTGACGCTGGCCCAGGCTTCGATGCAGAATATCCGGGCCTGGGCGCGCCGCAATCCGGCGCGTGTGCAGGAAATGCTCAATGCCAACCCCGCCATGGTCTTCTTCCGCGAGGAAACCATCGTCGATCCGTCCGAGGGCCCCAAGGGTGCCTATGGCATTCCGCTGACGGGGCAGCGCTCCATCGCAGTGGATACCCGCTATGTGCCGTTGGGTGCGCCGGTGTATCTTGCCACCACGCTGCCGTCGTCCAACCAGCCGCTCAACCGCCTGGTCTTCGCGCAGGATACCGGCGCGGCGATCAAGGGTGCGGCGCGGGCGGACTTCTATTGGGGCTTTGGCGACGAAGCGGGTGAACAGGCCGGCCGCATGAAGCAGCGCGGCCGCATGTGGGTGCTTTGGCCCAAGACGGCCGGGCAGCCGGCAGCACGATGATGGGCGGCATTGTTATCTGCGGCGCTGGCAATGCCGGGCTGGCAACAGCCCTGGCCCTGGCGCGCCAGGGCCAGCGTCCGGTGATTCTGGCGCCACGCCGGCCCGTGCCGCCGCCCCAGGCGGACGTCTATCATGCACGTGTCTATGCCATTTCTCCCGCCAGCCAGGCATTCCTGCAGGAATTGGGGGTCTGGGAGGCGATGGAACCCGGGCGCGTGGCACCCGTGGCCGGTATGGACATCCATGGTGATGCCGATGGCCGCCTGGACCTGCACGCCTGGCAGGCGGCACGCGACGCATTGGCCTGGATCGTCGAATCCAGCGAAATAGAGCGTGCGTTGCAGCAGGCCGTGAGAGTGTTCGGCCTGGAATGGCGCGACGAGGAAGCCGTGCGCTATGACGCCGGGGTGCTGCATACCAGCAAGGGCGCTGCCTTGCAGCCGGATCTGCTGATCGGTGCGGACGGCGCGCGCTCGCTGCTGCGGGCGCATGTTCCCGACGTCAGTTCGCGGGCCTATGGCGCCACCGGCCTGGTGGCGCACCTGGATGCCGAGTTGCCGCACGGCGGTATCGCCCGGCAGTGGTTCCGCGATGATGGCGTGCTGGCCTTGCTGCCCATGCCGGATACCGCGCAGGGGCCGCAGGTTTCGATGGTCTGGTCGATGAAGGATGAACACGCGCAGGCCATGAAAGCCTTGCCGGCGGACGAGGCCGCGCAGGCCTGGTCGCGCCGCCTGGCGCAGGCCACCGAAGGGTGCCTGGGCAACCTGGCCCTGCGCAGCGCCGTGCACGGCTTCCCTCTGACGCTGGATCGCACCGGCATGATCGGCGAGCGCCTGGCGCTGGTGGGCGATGCTGCACATCGGGTGCATCCGTTGGCCGGGCAGGGCTTGAACCTGGGCCTGGGCGATGCGCGTGAACTGGCGGCCATTGTTGGCGGCAGGGAAGATTTTCGCACCGCTGGCGACCCGCTGCTGTTGCGGCGTTATCGTCGCAGGCGGGCTGAGGCCGTGGGCGCGATGGCGCTGGCGACCGACGGCCTGCAACGCCTGTTCGATGCGCAGCCAGCGCCGCTGGCGTGGCTGCGCAACACCGGCATGTCGCTGGCAGGGCGCCTGCCAGGGGTGCAGCGCTTGTTGATCGAACAGGCGTCGCGCTAGGAATAACAGGGATGCGTCCCGGGAAGTCTCAGGAGAAACCCGTTCATGTCAGTCAATTCAATCCGGCGCTGGCGCGCCGCTGCCGCAGCCGCTTTCGTGGTCTGCATGATGGGCGTGCTGGCGCCGGCGGCCCAGGCGGCGAAGGCCACCGAGCCTGCGGTTGCCGAAGCGGCCACGATCAGCCGCCTGTTCGCGCAGCGTTTCGACGGCGTGCAGCCGGACGAAGTGCGCAGCGTCGGCTATGGGCTCTATGAGGTGCGGATTGACGACAGCCTGTTCTATACCGATGCCGGCGTCAGTTACTTGATGCAGGGCTACCTGGTGGATGCGGCGACGCGCCGCAACCTGACCCAGGAACGCATGGATCAGTTGTCCGCCATTGACTTCGACCAGCTGCCGCTGGACCTGGCGATCAAGCAGGTGCATGGAGACGGCTCGCGCCGCCTGGCTGTGTTCGAAGATCCGAACTGCCGTTTTTGCAAGCAATTGCGCCAGACGCTGGCGGATATCGACAATGTGACGGTCTATGCTTTCCTGTTCCCCATTCTGTCCCAGGATTCGCATGACAAGTCGCGTGCGGTGCTGTGCGCCAAAGATCCTGGGGCGACCTGGGACGCCTGGATGCTGAAGGGAATCGCGCCCCGGGCCGAAAACTGCGATGCGCCGCTGGATCAGTTGCTGGCGCTGGGAAAGCGCCTTAATGTGCGCGGTACGCCCGCCGTTTTCTTCGAGGACGGAACGCGCGCGCCCGGTGCGCTGCCCGCCGATGAATTGCGGGCGCGTCTGGATCGCGCCCAGCAAGCCACACGCTGAACCTTCAGCTGCCCCCGCCAGATATCAGGAAGCCGAATATGTCTTTGCCACCAGTTTTTCCCGCGCAAGTCATCGCGCGATGGCTCTTGATACTGGTGTTGGTTGCCGGCGTCTATTTCTTCGGCAGCTTCCTGGTGCCGGCGCTGGCCGCGCTGATCATAGGCATCGCTTCCTGGCCCCTGTATTCGCGCTGGGTGAGGGTTTGCAATGGGCGCACTGCGCTGGCGGCGACTTGCGCGCTGCTGGTCGTTATCCTGGTGTTGATCGTGCCGCTGTCGCTGGCGCTGTCCTACGCCATCCAGGAGGCAGGTAATGTCCTGGGCTGGCTGCAGGGTGCCAACCGCAACGGCCTGCCCGTGCCGGAGTGGCTGCCGGCCCTGCCGGTGGTCGGCGAGCGCTGGGCGGGCTATTGGCAGGAACACTTGGGCGAACCACATGCGCTGGGCTACTGGGTGCAGGTTCTGAGCGGGCAGCATCTGGGCAACATCTACCGCTGGGTGCTGTCGGCTACCGGCAATCTGTTCCATCTGGCGCTGACGGTACTGTTCATGCTGATCACGCTGTTTTTCGTTTACAAGGACGGGACCGCTGTCGTGGCGCAGCTGGACCTGGCCGGCGAGCGGATTTTCCCGGCGCGCTGGCAACAGTTTTCGCGCATGGTGCCGGCGACCATCGGTTCGACTGTGACCGGCATGGGGGTGATCGCCATTGGCGAAGGCGTGGTGCTGGGTATCGCGTACTGGGTGGCGGGCGTGCCGTCGCCGGTGCTGCTTGGCGTGATCACCGGTTTCATGGCCTTGATTCCTGGCGGCGCCCCGTTGTCCTTCACCTTGGTCTCGCTCTACTTGATGGCGTCTGGCGACATCGTTGCCGGCGTGGGTCTGCTGGCCTGGGGTAGTATCGAGCTGTTCATCGTGGACAAAACGTTGCGGCCGCGCCTGGTGGGCGGCCCGGTCAAGCTGCCGTTCCTGCCAACCTTTTTCGGCCTGGTGGGCGGGGTCAAGACCATGGGTTTCGTCGGCCTGTTCGTCGGGCCGGTACTGATGGCGTTGCTGGTGGCGATGTGGCGCGAATGGCTGCGCAATATCCGCGCTGAGCGCGCGCGCAAGCAACAGGGCCGGCTGACGCAGGAGCGCGGCAAGGTCCAGGCGGAAGGGCAGGACGACGGGATTTGACCTGTTCCGGTGTCGGGGCGGGAATTTTTCACATCGCGAGGACAGCATGAGTATCAGCATTCGCCAGAACGACAAGGACGCGCTGCGCCTGACCGCAGTCGCGGCAGGGCACGAGTTGGCGCTGGATATGCCCGCACCCCAGGGCGAGGGGCCGGATCCGCATGATTACTTCGATACCGCGCTGGGTGGCTGCAAGGCCATGACGGTGCTGCTGTATGCGCGCCGCAAGGGCTACCCGCTGGAACATGTCGCCGTGAATGTCGAGCGCGACGCCAGCCGCGAACGGGAAGGAGTCTATGGCCTGTCCGTGACCCTGACGCTGCAGGGGGCGCTCGACGAGGCGCAACGGCAGGACCTGCTGGCCATAGCGGACCGCTGTCCCATTCACCGCCTCATGACCCAGGCCGACATCGAAGTCAGCACCCGCCTGGGCTGAACCCCGCAGGGTTGGCTGCGCCCGGACGCGGCCCCGCAAGGCGGCCAGGCGCTTGTCTGGCCTTCATGAAAAATGGCGCAGGAGCTGCATGCTCCTGCGCCATTTTTCTATTGTTGCAAGACTGGCTGTCAGCCCTGCATGCCCGGCACTACCGTGGAGAAGCCTGCATCGACGTGGGTGATTTCACCTGTGATGCCGGCCGCCAGGTCGGACAACAGGAAGGCGGCGGCGTTGCCGACGTCTTCGATGGTCACGTTGCGGCGCAGCGGCGCGGTCTGTTCGACGAACTTCAGGATCGAGGAGAAGTCCTTGATGCCGCTGGCTGCCAGGGTCTTGATCGGGCCGGCGGAAATACCGTTGGCGCGGATGCCCAGCGGGCCGAGGTTGTTGGCGAGGTAGCGCACGCTGGCTTCCAGCGATGCCTTGGCCAGGCCCATGGTGTTGTAGTTCGGCACGACGCGCTCGGAACCCAGGTAGGTCAGGGTGAGCAGCGAGCCGCGACGGGCTTGCAGCAAGGGCAGTGCGGCCTTGGCCAGTGCCGGGAAACTGTAGGCGGAGATGTCGTGCGCGATGCGGAAACCCTCGCGCGACAGGCCGTCGAGGAATTCGCCGGCGATGGCTTCGCGCGGCGCAAAACCGATGGAATGCACCAGACCGTCCAGGCCGTCCCAGCGCTCGCTCAGTGCCGCGATGGCGCCGTCGATGCTGGCATCCTCGGCGACGTCGCAAGGCAGCACGATATCGCTGCCGAAATCGGCGGCGAATTCCTTGACGCGGTCGGCGAAGCGGTCGCCGACATAGGTGAAGGCCAGTTCCGCGCCTTGCTGATGGCAAGCCTTGGCAATGCCGTAGGCGATGGAGCGGTTGGACAGGACGCCGGTAACGAGAATGCGCTTGCCGCTAAGAAAACCCATGTGTGTCTATCCTGAAAATTAACGAAGGCAGAAGGGCCGGGCAGGGCCGGCCTCATGGCAATCATACCGCCCGGCCTGCGCCGGGGGCGGGAAAGGCGCGCTCAACCGCGCGAATTGGTGCCGGGGATGCGCAGCTTGCGGCCGACGGCCAGGTTGCTGCCCTTGAGGTTGTTGAGGCGACGCAGCGTGCTGACATCGGTGCCGTAGCGGCGTGCAATGGCGGACAGGGTGTCGCCCCGGCGTACCGTGTGCGAGCGCACGGTCGCAGCGCGGGAGTTGCTGGCAGCCACCGGTGCGACCGGCGCCAGCGAGGCGAACTTCACCTGGTTGCCCGGCTTGGCAGGCAGCAGCAGCGGCTGGCCGCTGGCCGTGCGCTGGCGTGCGCCCAGGCCATTGAGGCGGCGCAACTCGGCTTCGGAGATGCCGTGTTCGCGGGCGATGTCGCGCAGGGTTTCGCCGCGTTTGGGGTGGTAGGTCTTCCAGGCGCTCAGTTCACCTTTGTAGGTGTTGAGATTGGCATAGAACACCTCGACCCGGTCCAGCGGCAGGATCAGCGTCGTGCTGTCCGAGCCCGGAATGATAGGCAGGTTGTAGGACGGGTTCAGCGCACGGAATTCGTCCAGCGGCATTTCCGCCAGCTTGGCGGCGATGTCGATGTCGATATCGCGCGTTTTGGCGATGGTCGTGAAATACGGCGAATTGGGGACTTCCGGCAAGGCGATGGCGTACTGCTGGGGCATGGCCACGATGTTCTTGATGGCCTGCAGCTTGGGCAGATAGTTGCGCGTCTCGTCCGGCATGTTCAGCGACAGGTAGTCCGTCGGCTTGTTGTCGGCTTCGTTGCGGACCATGGCGCGGCGTACCGAGCCTTCTCCCCAGTTGTACGAGGCCAGCGCCAGGTGCCAGTCGCCCTGCAGTTCGAACAGGTATTCCAGGTAATCCAGCGCTGCCCGAGTGGAGGCGATGGGGTCGCGGCGTTCGTCACGCCACCAGTCCTGTTTCAGGTTGAAGTTCTGGCCGGTGGCCGGAACGAATTGCCACAGCCCGGAGGCATGTGCGCGGGAATAGGCGTCCGGGTTGTAGGCGCTTTCGACGAACGGCAGCAGCGCCAGTTCGGTCGGCAGGCCGCGGCGGTCGATTTCATCGAGGATGTGGTACAGGTACTTGCCGGCGCGGTCTGCCATGCGCTGCACATATTCGGGGTGGGCGGCGTAGTAGTCCGTCCACTTCTGGACCAGCGGCGTATCCAGGTTGGGGATCGCGAAGCCCAGGCGGATGCGTTCCCAGGCGTCGGAGGCCGGGCGCGTCAGGTCGATGATGCGCGAGCTGTCGGCCATGCGTGCCTGGAGCAGCGTGGCGCGGTTGGATCTCTGCGGGGGCGGGGAAGAACGGGCGATCAGCAACGATACCGGGTCGTTGTCCTGGGCAGCCTGTTGTTGGGGGGCGCTGGCGCAACCGGCCAGGACTGCCAGGCACAACGGTAGGATGAATTTGATCAGGTTCATGCAGATAGGTGGCGAATTCGTTAGGCGCAGCAGGTACGGCCAAGGCCGCGCTCAGGCTGCATTCTTCCATTCACGCAAGGCGGCGAAGATGTCCACACTGTTGGAAAGCGAGCGCTGCGCCCATTGTTGGGCAGCCTGCATGACCTGGGGATCGCCAAGGCGGAGGAAGGGATTAATCTCGTATTCTAGTGCGAGCTGTGTGGGTAATGTTGGAATTCCGTGTTTTCTGAGCTCGGATGCACGATTTTTCCATTCTTTTAACGTCTGATTACCCGGATCGACGCTAGCTGCCCAGGCCAGGTTGGATAGCGTATATTCATGGGCACAGCAAACCAGGGTCTCTGGCGGCAGACCGCTGAACTTCGCCAGAGAGTCATGCATCTGGCGCGGTGTGCCTTCGAACAGACGGCCGCAGCCGGCGGAAAACAGGGTGTCGCCACAGAACAGCAGCGGCTGTTCCGCCAGTTCTCCGGCATAGGCGATATGCCCGGCGGTATGGCCGGGAACGTCCAGCACGCGCAGCGCCAGGGCCGGGTCCTCGAACACGACGCTATCGTTCTCGCGCAGCAGCACGTCACAGTGCGGCAGTTGTTCCGTTGCCGGGCCATAGACCCGGGCACCGGTGGCCTGAACCAGTTCCAGCACGCCTCCGACATGATCCGCATGGTGATGGGTGAGTAGAATGGCAGCTAGCTGAAAAGGGTGGCGTTCCAGGAAATCGAGCACAGGACGTGCTTCGCCCGGGTCCACCACGACGGCCTGGCTTGAACCGGCGGCCAGCCAGATATAGTTATCCCGCAGTGCGGGCAGCGGGATCAGCGCGCCGGGAGCGACAGCGTCGGCGGTAGGGGGCGTTGTCTGAAGAATCATGGGGATATGTTCCAGTGACTGACGAAAGCACAATCAGTAAATTGGGCGAGTGGCTGGCCACGCCGCCAGGGGAATATGTCCGCGCCTGGGAGCAGGCCCAGTTCGATGCCATGGTAGCCGATGTTTTTGGCTATCAGGCCTGGCAAGTCGGTATGCCGCAACTGGATGCGCTCAAGGATAATCGCATGCCTTTCAAGGCCTATGCCGGCCTGGTGCTGCCGGGTAAGGGAACAGGCGCATGGCAGGCGCAAATCCAGGCCGATCCGGAGGCCTTGCCATTCGATGCGCAAAGCATAGACCTGCTGGTGCTGCCGCACGTGCTTGAATTCGCCAGCCGTCCGCACGAGGTGCTGCGCGAGGTCGATCGCGTGCTGGTGCCGGAAGGGCGGGTCGTGATTTCAGGTTTCAATCCGTGGAGTCTCTGGGGATTGCGGGAGTCCATTCCCGGTATCGACCCGTGGCTGCCGCATGCCCAGGCCGCGCAGGTGTCGCTGGTGCGCCTGCGGGATTGGTTCAAGTTGCTGGGCTTCGAGGTGGAACGCGGCCGCTACGGCTGCTACGCGCCGCCGTGCCGGACGGAAACCTGGTTGCAGCGCTGGCACTTCATGGAATCGGCGGGTGAGCGCTGGTGGCCGTTCTGCGGTGCGGTCTATGCGGTATCGGCAGTCAAGAAGGTGCAGGGCGTGCGTCTGATCGGCCAGCCCTGGAAGAAAAAAAAGCGGCGTATGCCGCGTGGCGCCCGGGTAGCCGGGGCCGCCAGCATGGAGCAGGCGGTTGCGCCGCAGGCACTGCCTGCGCGTGACATGCCGGTGGACAAGGATAATCGGTGAAGGTAATGGCAGGAAATACGGCAGCATCGGCCCAGACGGCCAAGCAGGTGGAAATCTGGACCGACGGGGCCTGCAAGGGCAATCCCGGCCTGGGCGGCTGGGGTGCGCTGTTGCGCTATGGCCGGCACGAAAAGCCCATGTGCGGGGGCGAGCGGGAAACGACCAACAACCGCATGGAAATGATGGCCGTGATCCGGGCGCTGCAGGCGTTGCGCGAACCGTGCCAGGTGACCTTGCATACCGATTCGCAGTACGTCATGAAGGGCATCACGGAGTGGATGCCCAACTGGAAGCGCCGGGACTGGCGTACCGCAGACAAGAAGCCGGTCAAGAATGCAGATCTCTGGAAAATGCTCGACGAGGAAGTCGGCCGCCATGATGTGACCTGGCGTTGGGTCAAGGGGCACGCCGGGGACCCGGGTAACGAGCGTGCCGACCAGCTGGCCAACCAGGGCGTGGATTCGGTGCGCGGCACTGCCGGGCAGGCTGCTGCCGAGGCGGCGCCGGCAGCCGGGGACTAGCCTGGTTGTTGGCCCAGGTGCGGCGGCGGGCAATCAGCGCGGCGCCCGGCTTGTTTTACACTGATGTCTTTCCGGCAGTGCCCTGCCTGTTTCTATGAGTGAGGAGTCTTGCCCGCATGCGACTGATCGTACTGGATACCGAAACCACCGGCCTGGAACCGGCGCAAGGGCATCGCATCGTTGAAATCGGTGCCGTGGAGGTCGATAACCGCATGGTTACCGACAACTACTACCATCAATATCTGAATCCCGACCGCGACAGCGACCCCGAGGCCCTGGCGGTGCACGGCTTGACCACGGAGTTCCTGTCCGGCCATCCCCGTTTCGAGGAAGTGGCCAGGGATTTCGTGGAGTTCATCCGCGACGGCGAGCTGTTGATCCATAACGCGGCCTTCGATATCAAGTTCCTCGATGCCGAACTGCAACGGGTAGGCCTGGGCAAGGTGCGGGATTATTGCGCCAAGGTAACGGACAGCCTCATGGTGGCGCGCGAGATGCATCCGGGCAAGCGCAATTCGCTGGATGCGCTGTGCGACCGCTACGGCATTTCCAATGCGCACCGTACGCTGCACGGGGCCTTGCTGGATACTCGCCTGCTGGCGGAAGTCTGGCTGGCCATGACGCGTGGCCAGGAGTCGCTGCTGGGTGATGTCGATGCTGCGGATAACCAAGCCAGCGGCAACGCGATCCAGTTCCGCAGCGGCAGCGACGATTTCGACCCGTCCAGGCTGGCTGTCCTGCCAGCGGGCGCCGACGAGATACAGGCGCACGCGGATTACCTGGCGGCGCTGGACAAGGCGGTCAAGGGGGAGTGCGTCTGGCGGCGCTATGAACCGCAGTCCGAAGCTGCGCAGTCCTGACAGGCCGATGTGAGACCAGTGCCGATTTGTGTTTCTCTGTGCTGGCCGTCCTGTGGCGCAGGCTGGTTTGTCGGCCATGCAAGAAAAAACTTGCTGCTTCGGTGATTACGATGCTATTATTTCTTTCTCTTCGAGGTTTGAAGAAATCTGGGCGGTTAGCTCAGTGGTAGAGCACTGCCTTCACACGGCAGGGGTCACAGGTTCGAACCCTGTACCGCCCACCAGATTCATGTACGGAAACGTACGGCAGAAACCTGTATGGCATAGCCATGCAGGTTTTTTTGCGTCTGCGGCACTGTATCGGGCCATGAAGCATGGGCACGATGGTCGCGCCTGTCGAAGATACCAAAGGGATGAGCCCGTAATCGCAGCGGTTCGGCATGGAGTGGCCCAAGTGGCTGCGTTTCGCACTGGTGCTGGCCGGAAGCGGTATCCTGGCCTGTGTGCTGGTCAGATTCGCCGAGCTGCTGTGGAAGTTCGTTCTGTGCCTGATTGTGATCGGCGTGGTTTGGGTCATCGGCGCGGTCATCTGGCGCATTGTGTAAGGGCGCATCGTCTAAGCGTCTTGCCTCGGCAGGCAGGCGGAGCCTGCCCGGCTGCGCGAGGCAAGACGCCGGGCATGGTGTCGCTGTTTGACTGGTGCGTGCCGGTTGGTGGTGGATAGGTGCCGGGATAGATCCAACCTTGGCCAGGCTCTATCAGCCTCTACCGCCCTTTAGTACTCTTTACACGGCCTGAGCGCCGCCATCCACGGGCAGGGCGATACCGGTCACGTAATCGGAGGCCCTGGATGCCAGGAAGATCACGGCGCCATCCAGGTCTTGGGGATCGCCGGGCCGACCGGCGGGAATGCGGCGCTGGGTGCGTTCCAGCCAGGCCGGATCGCTGAACATGGCCGATGTCATTTCGGTCTTGAACCAGCCGGGCTCGATGGCATTGACCTGGATGCCCGCCGGTGCGAATTCGATGGCCAGGCTTTTGGTCATCTGTCGCAGGCCGCCCTTGCTGGAAGCATAAGCGACGCTTTCGGGCAGGCCGTTGGCGCTGCCATATGAACAGAAATTGATGATCTTGCCGTGTCCGGCCGTGCGCATGTGGCGCAGCGCTTCGGTGGCGCAGATGAAGCTGCCATGCGTGTTGACAGCATGGACGGCAATCCATTCCTCATCCGGGAAATCCAGCGACGGGCACTTGCGGTGGATGCCCGCCGCATTCACCAGAATATCCAGGCGGCCGTGGCGGGCGACCACTTCCTGCATCACGGCGCTGACCTGCGTGCGTTCGCGCGTGTCGCAGCGCATGGCTTGCGCACCCAGGCGGTCAGCCTGTTCCTGCAGTACGTCTGCGCGCCGGCCCAGGATGATGACAGTCGCGCCGGCGTTGCGCAGCGCGCGAGCGGCGGCTGCGCCCAGGCCGGAGCCGCCGCCGGTCACGACCGCGACCTGGCCGCTCAAATCAAAAAGTTGCTGTGCCGGGTTTGCCATGGTGATGATGTCTCCTTGTTGATGGCGCCAGTGCTGGCAGTGGGGGAAATCCACGGCCCAGACTGGTTCTGGAATGGTATTCCATTTTTGGGTGGCAAGGGGACGGGTGCCCCGGTCGCGGTGGCGGGCAGGCACGGGCAATGGCGTTGCCGCGGGAGCGTCGCTGTTGGTCCTGGCGCTGCCGGCTGGCCGCGCTGGCCGGGTTCAGTCAGGCGTGTGCAGCAGGCCGTCGATACCCATGGTGAGGCTCAGCAGCACGACCAGCAGGATGGAGAAAAGGAAGAGCTTGCGTGCCCAGGGGCCGGGGTTGCCTGGGTCGCAGGGCGCCAGCGTCAGCCTGAGCCAGTAGAGCCCGCCAGCCAGGGCCGTGACCAGGTAGAGCCAGCTGGCGGCGCTGAAAAGCGGCAGCATCAGGCTGCAGGCGGCGAAGGCGGCGGTATAGCCGATGATCTGACTGCGGGCCGAAGCGAGCCCGTATTGCAGCGGCAGCACCGGGATTCGAGCGGCGCGATAGTCTTGCGCCCGGAAGATGGCGATGGCGTAGGAGTGCGGCATTTGCCACAGGCAGAACATCAGCAGCAGCATCAGCGCACCCATGTCGAAACAGCCGCTGGCCGCACAATAGCCGATCACGGGCGGCATGGCGCCCGACAGGCTGCCGATCAGCGTGCCGTGCACGGTATTGCGCTTGCCGTAGAGGCTGTAGGCGCCGACATAGACGGCAAAACCCAGCAGTCCCAGCAGGGCGGCGAGCGTACCGCCGCCCTGGGTGCCCAGCAGCAGCAGGCCGGCCAGCCCCAGCAATGTGCCGTACAGCAGGGCGTGGCGGGGGGCGATGAGGCCGGTGACCAGGCTGCGTTGGCGCGTGCGCGTCATCGCGGCGTCGATGTCGCGGTCGATATAGTTGTTGAAGACGCAGCCCGAGGCGATCACCAGGGCCACGCCGGCCGCAGCCGCCAGCAGGGTGGCGAGGCTGGCGTGGCCGGCGGTTCCCAGGAGGAAGCCGCCGACAAAGCTGACCAGGTTGCCGGCGATGATGCCGGGTTTGGTCAACAGCAGGTATTGCCTGAACATGCGCACGGCGGGCCTTGCCTTTACATCATCATGTGGTCGTTCATGCTCCAGATGATCCAGAGCGACAGGCCGACCACGATCAGCAGAATGACTATCGTGAAGACAAAACTGGACAGGTTCCAGCCGCCTTCCGAGTGCCGGTTCATGTGCAGGAAGTACACCAGTTGCACGATGGTCTGCACGATGGCGAAACCGAAAATCAGCAGCAAGGTGGTGGAACGTTCCAGGCCGGTGGGGTACATCACCAGCGCGAACGGAATCAGCGTCAGGATGACCGCCAGGATGAAGCCGGTGTTGTACGAGCGCAGCGTGCCGTAGCTGGCGCCAGCGCTATCGGTATCAGTGTGGCCGTGTTGGGACATGATTACAGGGCTCCCGTCAGATAGACAACAGTGAAGACGCAAATCCAGACCAGATCCAGGAAGTGCCAGAACAGGCCCAGGCAGGCCAGGCGGGTCTGGTTGCGCGGCGTCAGGCCATCCATCGAGGTCTGGTGGATCAGCACGGCCAGCCAGATCAGGCCGGCGGTAACGTGCAGGCCGTGCGTGCCGACCAGACCGTAGAAAGCGCCCAGGAAGGCGCTGCGGCTGGGGCCGGCGCCTATGCTGGCCAGATGCTGGAATTCATAGATTTCCATGGCGATGAAGAGCGCGCCCAGCACGAAAGTCACGCACAGCCAGCGCAAGGCGTTGCTCTTGTCGCCACGGTGGATGGCCAGTGAGGCATAGCCGAAGGTGATGCTGGAGAACAGCAGCACGAAGGTTTCGCCCAGGACAAACTTCAGGTTGAAGATTTCCTGGCCGGTCGGGCCGCCGGCATAGGCGTTCATGAGCACGACGTAGGTGGCGAACAGGCTGCCGAACAGTACGACGTCGGACATGAGGTAGATCCACAGGCCGAAGACGGTGTTGTCGCCGTGTGCTTCGTGCCCGTGGTGGTCATGGCTGTGGCCGTGGCCTGTGTGCGGCTTGGCGTGCGCGCCGGTACTCGGGTTCAAGGTATGAGTGGACATATTCAGGCCTGGCTCGCTTGGACTTGGGATTGGGCAGCTTGGGAGTGGGCAGCTTGGTAATGGGCGTTCTCGATGCGCTCGATTTCCTTGACCGGCACGTAGTAGTCCGTGTCCTTGTCATAGGTACGCCAGATGAAGGTGATGATCGTGCCTGCCAGCCCGGCAATGGCCATCCACCAGATATGCCAGATCAATGCGAAGCACAGCGCCAGCACGAAGGCCGACATGATGAAGGGCAGGCCGCTGTTGCGGGGCATATGGATGGGCTCGTAGTGCGCGGGGCGCGCAATGCCGCCATGCTTCTTGGCTTCATGGAAGGCATCGAGCGTATCGGCGCGCGGCGTGACGGCGAAGTTGTAGAACGGCGGCGGCGAGGAAGTCGCCCATTCCAGCGTGCGTGCATTCCAGGGGTCGCCCGTCAGGTCGCGGTTCTTGTTGCGGTCGCGGATGCTGACCACCAGCTGCAGCACCATGAAGAAGATGCCCAGCGCCACGAAGCACGCGCCCACGAAGGCCACGTACAGGTAGGGTACCCAGGCGGGGTTGTCGTAGTGGTTCAGGCGGCGCGTCATGCCCATGAAGCCCAGCATGTAGAGCGGCATGAAGGCCAGGTAGAAACCGATGATCCAGCACCAGAAGGAGTAGCGGCCCAGGCGCTCGTTGAGCTTGAAGCCGAAGACCTTGGGGAACCAGTAGGCGTAGCCGGCGAAGTAGCCGAACAGCGCGCCACCGATGATGGTGTTGTGGAAGTGGGCGATCAGGAACAGGCTGTTGTGCAGCAGGAAGTCGGCGCCGGGGATGGCCAGCAGCACGCCGGTCATGCCCCCGATGGCGAAGGTGACCAGAAAGCCGATGGTCCACAGGATGGGCGTGGTGAATTCCAGCCGGCCGCGGTAGATCGTGAACAGCCAGGTGAAGATCTTCACGCCTGTCGGGACGGCGATGATCATCGTCATGATGCCGAAGAAGGCATTGACGTTGGCGCCGGACCCCATGGTGAAGAAGTGGTGCAGCCAGACGATGAACGACAGAATGCCGATGGCAACGGTCGCGCCCACCATGGACTTGTAGCCGAACAGCTTCTTGCGGGCGAAGGTTGCGGTAACTTCGGAGAACACGCCGAAGGCCGGCAGCACCAGGATATATACCTCGGGGTGGCCCCAGGCCCACACCAGGTTCGCGTACATCATGGCGTTGCCGCCAAGATCATTGGTGAAGTAGTGGGTGTCCAGATAGCGGTCCAGCGTCAGCATGGCCAGCGTTCCGGTCAGAATGGGGAAGGAGGCGATGATGATGACGCAGGTGACGAGCACGGTCCAGGTGAACACGGGCATTTTCATCAGCGTCATGCCGGGGGCGCGCATCTTGATGATGGTCACGAACAGGTTGACCCCGGTGAGCAGAGTGCCCAGACCGGATGCCTGTAGCGCCCAGATGTAGTAATCCACCCCCACGCCCGGACTGAGCTCGATGCCGGACAACGGCGGATAGGCGACCCAGCCGGTCATGGCGAATTCGCCTATGCCCAGCGACAGCATGACCAGCACCACGCCCACCACGAACAGCCAGAAGCTGAATGCGTTGAGGAAGGGGTAGGCCATGTCGCGCGCGCCAATCTGCAGCGGCACGACGATATTCATCAGGCCCACGACAAATGGCGTGGCCACGAAGAAGATCATGATCACGCCGTGGGCGGTGAAGATCTGGTCGTAGTGGTCGGGGTGCAGGAAACCTTCGCTGCCGCCATTGGCCACAGCCAGCTGGGCACGCATCATGATGGCGTCGGCAAAGCCGCGCACCAGCATGACCAGCGCCACGAAGATATACATGATGCCGATCTTCTTGTGATCGACGGAGGTGATCCATTCAGACCAGAGATAGCTCCACTTGCGCAGGTAGGTGATGCCGCCGACCACCGCCAGGCCGCCAATCAGGATGGCGATCAAGGTGATGACGACGATGGGTTCGTGTAGCGGTATATCCGCCAGGCTGAGTTTTCCTAACATGTCCGGTCTCGGTTACAGGGCATTCGGGTGCGTTTCCGGGGCGGCATGTCCGCCCTGGAGGCTATCGTGGCTGGGGGCGTCGTCCTGGGCATGGCCGTGCCCGTCTGCCGGTGCGGCGGCGTGGTGGCTCATATCGACGAACTGGCCGATGATGCGTTCGAACAGCTTGGGCTCGAGGCTGGCGTACTGCTCGATCGGGTAGCGGTAGGGCGGGTTTTCCGGGCGCTTGGCAACTTGCAGGAAACGCTCGAAATCGAAGTCTCCGCTGCCGGCGCGGGTGTGCTGCACCCACTGTTCGAATTGCTCTGGCGGCAGCGCGTGGGCGACGAAGTGCATGTCGGAGAAGCCATTGCCGCTGTAGTTGCCGGAAAATCCGCGATAGTCGCCCGGTTCGTTGGCGATCAGGTGAAGCATGGTGCGCATGCCGCCCATGGCATAAATCTGGCCGCCCAGCTGCGGGATGAAAAAGGTATTCATCGAGCTGTTGGAGGTGATTTCGAAGGCGACGGGGGTATTGGCCGGGATATACAGTTCGTTGACGGTGGCGACGCCCTGTTCCGGATAGAGGAAGATCCACTTCCAGTCCGCCGAAATGGCCTGCACGGTGATGGGCGGCACCTCCGAGTCCAGCGGCCTGTATGGATCAAGTTTGTGTGTACTTTTCCATACAACTACTGAGAGTATGCAAATAATAATGATGGGGAAGCCCCATACGACCACTTCGACTGCGGTGGAGTGTGACCATTCCGGCATATAGCGGGCCTTGGCCGAGGCGCGGTATCTCCACGCGAAGACCAGGCTGAGGATGATGGCAGGCAGGACCACGATCAGCATCAGGCCGACAGCCGTGAAGATCAGGTTGCGCTCCTCTATGCCGACCTGGCCCTTGGAGTTGATCAGTTCCCAGTCACAGCCTGACAGGCCGGCCAGCGCCAGCAAGGCTGGAAGCATGCATAGGTGTCGTATTTTCAACGGTTTCATCGTCATTTCTTGGACATGGGCGGGGACGCCGGATGAGGAGTCGCAGGCGGGGGGCCGGACGCGGACGCCGAGAGGGCGTGTCCTGGCGTGACATGCTCTATGATTGGGGCAGGCTGCAGGACCGGGCCGGACGAGGCTTGCGAGATTTGTATGTATTTATACATATAATGTATGCATACAATATTCTGCAGGATCGGAATATATCACAAACAATCACCATACGATTCGCATGAATGACAAAAGCGATGCGTCGATGGCTGCGCCTGCCTGGCTGGATGCGCTGGTCGACGGCGGCGGACCGCGCTACCTGCAGATTGCCGATGCCATTGGCACGGCGGTGGATGAAGGACGCCTGCGGCCCGGGGATCGGCTGCCACCGCAGCGGCACCTGGCCCGGCAACTCGGGCTGGATCTGACGACAGTGACGCGTGCCTATGCGGAGGCTCGCCGCCGTGGCCTGCTGGACGCGCGTGTCGGGCAGGGGTCGTTTGTGTCCCATGGCCCCGCCGACGACGGCCGGGTGGCCGACCTCAGCATGAATATTCCGCCGCCGCCGCCGGGCGACAAGCTGGAGCGCATGTTGCGCCAGGGCATGAACGACGTACTGGCGCGTGCCGATGTCGACACACTGATGACTTACCATTGGGGGGCGGGCAGCCTGGCCGACCGCGAAGCGGCGGCGGCATGGCTGGAAGCCAGCCTGGGCCGGGTGGACCCGGCGCGTATTGCGGTGGTGCCGGGGGCCCAGGTGGCGCTGGCAGGACTGGTGCTGGCGCACAGCGCCCCGGGCGATGCCGTGGCAGCCGAGGTATTGAGTTACCCCGGCCTGATGCAGGCGGTGCGGCAAAGCGGCAGGCGCATGGTGGCGGTGGCGACCGACGAGTGCGGCATGCTGCCGGACGAGCTGGAACGCGCTTGCCGCACCCAGCGTGTGCGCCTGTTGTATCTCAACCCGACGATTCAGAACCCGACCGCCATGACCATGCCGGCCGGGCGCCGCCAGGACATCCTGGCCGTGGCGCGCGCACATGGGGTCCATGTCATCGAAGACGACCCCTACAGTTTCCTGGCAACGGAACGCCCGCCTGCGCTGGCGCAGCTCGCGCCGGATATCGTGAGCCATGTGGCGACGCTGTCGAAATCATTGACGCCGGGCTTGCGCACTGCTTTCGTCGCTTTGCCGGATGCCGCCACCCAGGACGGGTTTGCGCTGGCCATGCGGGCGCTCACGCTGATGGGCGCACCGCTGATGGCGGCGTTGGCGACGCAATGGATACGCAGCGGCGTGGCGGATGCTTTCCGCGATGCCGTTGCCGCGGAAGCACGCATACGCTATGAGCTGGCGGAAGCCGTGCTGCCCTTCGCGCACCGTGAAGGACCGCGTGGCTTTCATATCTGGCAAGCTGTGCCGGCGCAATGGAGCCTGAACGGTCTGCTGGCGGCGGCCAGCGCCCATGGACTGGGCATTTGCACTTCCGAGTTTTTCACGGTGGAAGGCGTGGCGCCCAAGGCCATACGGATTTCGCTGGGTGCGGTGCCGGACCGGCGCCGACTGGAACGCGCACTCAAGGTGCTGGCGGATCTGCTGGCGCAGCAGCGCCCGGCCTTGCCAGCCGTGGTGGTGTAGGGGGGGCGGTGCAGACGGAGGGGCGGGCCGTGCGCCCGCCGGATTGTGCTCAGGGCCGTTTGACAGCGGTGACTTCGATTTCAACCAGCCAGCCGGGGTTCACCAGGCCGGCCACCTGCATGGTGGAGCGGGCATTCAGGATGGCCGGGCTGCCGCCGAAGAATTCGGCATAGCCGGCGCTGAATCCGGCGAAATCCATTTTGCCGGTCGCCGGGTCGGCAACCAGATAGGCCTGGACCTTGACGACATCCTCCAGCCCCAGTCCCAGCGCGGCAAGCTGGCTCTTGATCTTGCCCAGGACGCTGATGGTCTGGGTTTTCGTGTCGCCGAACGCAGCGGCGCTGGTAGGCGGCGCGTCCTGGTTCTGCACCGATGGCACCTGGCCGCTGAGATAGACGGTTGCCAGGCCGGGTGCGACTTCCGTGGCGGCGGCGATGGGAGATTGCGGATTGCCGGAGGCATGGCGCGTAATGCCAGTGGCGCTGGCAGGCGTATGAACCAGCGCGGCGGCAATGAGGGCGGCGGGAATCAGCTGGCGGCGGAAGTGGGCTTGCATGGATAGACCTCGTCTGAGTGGCAGGGGAAAGGGTCGGCAGCGCGCCGGCCTGCGGGCCGGCGTGCAGGGATGGGTTCAGGCCGCTTGCGCGTGGGCGTGCAGCTTGGCGATCTGTTGCCAGGCGGATTCGATGGCACCGGAGAGCCAGCCGGTCTGGTAGCTCAGGTGTTCGCCGGCAAGATAGACCCGGCCTTCCGGCTCCAGGAGCAGGGGATAGGTGGTGCGGCGTCCTTCTTCGCTCCAGTGGGCCCAGCCGCCCCGGTTGTAGGGTACGTTTTGCCAGGCAATGGAAAAGCTGTTGCGGAAGCTTTCCTGGTATTGCGGAAATATCTTCTGGCCGTTGGTCAGCGCGAAGGTGGTGCGTTCGGCCGGGTCAAGCTTGCCGATGGTTTCGGCGTTGCCGCCGAAGTTGTAGTAGCCCAGGATGATGCCTGCCGCACCCTGCCAGTTGTTCGAGGGCAGTGTAATGTTGCCTATGCCCTTGATATCGGTGCGGACGTGGCCGCCATAGATGGCGTCATCCACTTCCCAGAACCGGTTTTTCATCTGCAGGCCGATTTTGCCGGCGGGCATGTAGGGCACCGAGGCGATGGCGGCCTTGAAGGCAGCGGAAAAATCGGTGTCCAGGTCTTTCAGCACGGGCAGCGGGATCGTGCAAATGCAGTAATCGGCCTGCAGCGTTTCGGCCGTGCCGGAGCGGGTGTCCTTGACGACCACGGTGACGCCCGCATCGTTCTGGCGCAGCGATTGCACTTCCGCCTGGTAGCGGATCAGGCCGTTGAGCTGCCGTGCAAAGGCGGCGGGAATCTGGTCCATGCCCTCCAGCGGATGGAACATGGTGATCTGCTGGTTGAAGCTCTGCACCGATTGGTAGATATGCCCCAGCCTGGAACCCAGTAGTTCCGCGAAGCCCAGCGGGTCGGATGGCGTGCCAGGGCCGGGTTCGGTGCCCGCGCCCGGATTGACGGCGTAGCCACGGCCATTGGTGCCGTGATAGCGCAGGTCGTCCTTGCCCAGATAACCTTCCTGCGCCAGGTAGTCCAGCAACAACGCCTTGTCGGCGGCGGTGATTTGCTCGTCCAGCTTGCCGTCCACGATGCTTTTGGCCAGCAGTTCATTGACGTAGCCACGCATGTCCGCCTTGACCTCGCCCTGCCGCAGGCGCTGGCCTGAAAGCGCACCTGCGTTTTCATGGTAGACATAGGCAGCGTCGTTGTCGTTGACGAAAATGCCCAGCGGCACCTTGAATTCGCGCGTGTAGTACAGCGTGGAACGATGGTGGTAGGGGATGCGCATCGGCCCCAGATTGAAGAAATCTCCGCTGTCGAAGTCGCAGACAGAGGGATTGCCGGGTTCTTCGCTGCGTGTCCCTTTGCGGGCGGTGCGCGCCCGGCCGCCAGCGATGGGCCGGGCTTCCACGATCATGCAGTCATAGCCCGCCTTGCGCAGTTCGTAGGCGCTGGTCAGCCCGGCGATGCCGGCGCCCAGTATCAGCACGCGCTTGCCCTTGCCGCTGCCTTGCAGCCTGGGGGGCTGGTCGCTCTGCGATGCCAGCGTCAGGCCCCAGGCGTTCATCGTTGCCATGGCCAGGCCCAGGCCGCCCAGTGCGGCGGCACGGTAAAGAAATTCCCGGCGGGTGGGGATAGCGGAAGAAGGGGTGCGGATGCTGTCTGACATGGATTTCTGCCTTGCGGGTGGGTGAGAACTCCACATGCAAAGCAATATCCATGCCATCTTCCGGTCACTGTGGGCAGGCCCAGGGCAGGCACCAGAATGACGCAACCCGCACTGTGACGAGGCCTTGCGGCAGTGCGGGCGCGCCGCCAGGCGGCCCTGGGGTCAGGCTGCGCGCAGTAACGCCATGGGCGGGGTATTCAGGATGCGCCGCGTCCCGGCCAGGCCCAGCAAGGTGATGACCAGCGCCGCCAGCAGGGCGGTGCCGGCCAATTGCGCCCAGGGCAGCGGTACTGCCGCCATGCGGAACACGCTTTGCCCCAGCCAGCTTCCGGCACCTGCGGCGCCCATCGTGGCGGTCAGTGCGGCAATCAGTCCCAGGACCAGGAATTCGCATAGCGCGGCCAGGCGCAGTTGGCGCCGCTGGGCCCCCAGGGTACGCAGCAGCGCGGCTTCGTGGCGGCGTTGCTGCGCGCTGGCGGCCAGCGCGGCAGCCAGCACCAGTGCGCCGGCCAGCAGGCTGAAGGAAAGCACCCAGCTCACTGCGCTGCTGACACGCTCGATGATGCTGCGCACGCGTTCCAGCAGGTCATTGACGTCCAGCATGCTGACGTTGGGGAATTGTCGGGCCATGTCCGCCAAGTGGTTGTTCTGCGCTGGCGGCAGGTAATAGCTGGCGATCCAGGTATGCGGCATGCCGTCCGCGTGGGCCGGGTCCAGCAGCAGGAAGAAATTGACGCGGAAGGAGCTCCAGTCGACTTCCCGCACGCTGTCTATGGTGGCGGTGACGCTGCGCCCGCCGCTCTCCAGTGTCAGGCTGTCGCCCAGCTTCAGGCCAAAGCGTTCCATCCAGCCCTTTTCCACCGACAGGCCGGCCGCTCCGGCCTCAGGCGCCTGCCAGGCGCCGGCGACCAGCCGATTGGCCGAGGGCAGCGTGGCGCTCCAGGAAAAACGCAGTTGCTCGGCGGCGCGCTCGCGCTGTTCCGGGGTCTGGTAGAAGCTCTCAGCAGGCTCGCCGTTGATGGCAGTCAGTTTGCCTACGGCCAGCGGCAGCATGGCGACCTGGGAGGCACTGGCCTGTTCCAGGGCGGCCCGGTAATCGGGCACTTGTTCCTCCAGGACATTCAGGGCGAACCAGTTCGGTGTTTCATCCGGCAGTTCCGAACGCCATTCCTGCAACAGGGCCGGGGCGGCCACGGCCAGTATCAGCAGCGCGCACAGACCCAGGCTCAGCGCCACGGCCTGGACGGCGCTGGTGAAGCGGCGGCGGGCCAGCGATGCCAGGCCCAGGCGCAGGGCGGGGTGGATGCCGGCGGCGACACGGCGCGCCAGCCACAGGGCCAGCAGCGCCAGGATGGCAGCCACCAGGGCTACGACCGCAAGGCTGATGGCAAGGATGATGGCCAGCCTGGCGCTGCCGGCCTGCATCCAGATCAGTCCCAGCGCGGTAGCCAGTGGCAGCAGGTAGAACAGGTCGAAACGGCGCACGCGGGGTGCCACGCTGCGGCGGAACACCGCCGCTGGCGGGACGTCCGCCAGCCGGGCCAGCGGCGGCAGGGCGAATCCGGCCAGGATGGCCAGGCCCATGGCGGCAGCGGCCAGCGACGGCAGGACAGGTTGTACGGTTGGCAGGGCGCCGCTGAACAGCTTGCCTGCGACTTGCCAGGCCAGGGCGGACAGCCCTTGTATCAGTGCGATACCCAGCAGGGCGGCGGGCAGGGCCAGTGCGGCCAGCGTGCCAGCCAAGAGCTTCAGCACGTCGGCGCGCGGGGCGCCCAGTGCGCGTAGCAGCGCCACTTCATCGGTCTTGCGTTGCGCATAGCGCTGAGATGCCAGTGCGATGGCGACGCCGGCCAGCAGTGCTGCGAGCAATGCGCACAGGCGCAGGAAGGCGTTGGCGCGCTCGAAGGCGCCGCCCAGGTTTTGTTGCGCGTCTTCCAGTTCAATGAGGCGAGCGTTGTCTGGCAAGGCCTGGCTGGCCGCCCATTGCTTCCAGTCCTGCACGGCGCCGGGCGCGCCGGCCAGCAGCAGGCTGTAGCGGGCGCGGCTGCCGGGCCCCAGCAGGCCGGCGCGTTCGATGTCGGCAAGCGGGGCCAGGGCCGTGGGGGCCAGTGCGAAGACGTTGCCGCCGTCGGGCTGGCGCAGCAGTTCACCGGCAATCCGCAGATTGGCGTCGCCGATCTGCACGGTGGCGCCTATGTCGACGCCCAGTGCGGCAAGCGCGCGCGCATCCAGGTAAATTTCACCGGGCTGGGGAGCGGGGGCGGTGTGTTGCCTGCCGTCCGCGTCGCGCAGCGTGATTTCCCCGCGCAGGGGCCATTCGGGCGAGACGGCAGCCAGGTTCAGCAACTGGGCCTGTTCCTGGGCGAAGGCCATGCTGGGAAAACGCACGGCATGGGCCGTGGCGAGCGCCATTTCCCGGGCCTGGATTTCGTATTCGGCAGGGATAGGGCTGGGGGCGTTGATGCCGCCATCGCCGCCGACCAGCTCGGCGGAACCTGCGGCAATGCTGTGTTCAACCCGTAGTGCCAGGGTGGCGACCACTCCCAGCGCAACAATCGAAAGCACCAGCGCGAGCGCCAGGGTGCGCAATTCCGCCAGGCGCCATTCACGCCGGACGGTACGGAAAGCCAGGGGGAGGATATTCATGGATGTCGGGCAACAGCGGGAGTGGGACGACACGGGAAGCAGGGAACAGGCACGGCGGCGGCCTCAGGCGGCATCGACCAGGCGGCCGGCTGTAATGTGCAGGGTCTGCTGGCAGCGCTGCGCCAGTGTCAGGTCGTGTGTGACCAGCACCAGCGTCGTGCCATGCTCCTGGTTGAGACGGAACAACAGGTCGCTGACGGCGCCGCCGGTGCGGGCATCCAGGTTGCCGGTCGGTTCATCGGCAAACAGGATGCGCGGTTCGTTGACGAAGGCGCGAGCTATGGCAACGCGCTGCTGTTCTCCACCGGACAACTGTGCCGGATAGTGCCCGCGGCGGTGCGACAGGCCAACGGCATCGAGTGCGGCCTGGGCGCGTTCACGCGCGCGCGCGGCACCTTCCAGTTCCAGCGGCAGCATGACGTTTTCCTCGGCACTGAGCGCCGGCAGCAGATGGAACGATTGGAAGACGAAACCGACCAGGCGGCGGCGCAATCCCGCTCGGGCCTCTTCATCCAGGGTTTCCAGCGCGTGCTCGTCCAGGCGTATGCTGCCGCTGCTGGGAACATCCAGCCCGGCCAGCAGTCCCAGCAGGGTCGTCTTGCCGGAACCGGATGCGCCGATGATGGCGGCGCTTTCTCCGGCATGGATGCGCAGCGAGATATCCTCCAGGATATCGAGTCTGCCGGTGGGGCCTGTCACCGACTTGCTAACATTCAGGCTTTCCAAAAGTACCTGTTCCTGGGATGAACCGCTCATGCGTCGTTTCCTTTGCTTGCTGTGCCTGTGGATTGCCGCGCCTTTCGCGCATGCGGCTGATCCGGTGATTCTGGTAATGGGGGATTCCCTATCTGCTGCGCATAACATTCCTGCGGAGCAGGGTTGGGTCAGCCTGCTGGCCCAACGCCTGGCCACCGAGGCGCCGGACTGGAAGGTCGTCAATGCCAGTGTCAGCGGCGCGACCAGCGCCAATGGCAAGGCGGCATTGCCCGCGTTGCTCGAAGAGCACCGCCCCGAGATACTCGTGCTGGAACTGGGCGCCAATGACGGATTGCGCGGCCAACCGTTGGCCGCGCTGGAAGGTAACCTGGCCGACATGATAGAAGATGCGCGTACCGCCGGGGCCGAAGTCTTGCTCATCGGTATCGAACTGCCGGTGAATTATGGGCCGCGCTACCGCGATGGCTTGCGCCAGGTGTATGCCGGGTTGGCGCAGCGCTACCAGACCGGCCTGGTGCCGTTCCTGCTTGAAGGGGTGGCGCTGGACCCGGCGCTGATGCAAAGCGATGGCCTGCATCCAGTGGCGGCGGCTCAGCCGCAGGTGCTGGAAAACGTGTGGCCGGCGCTGCGTGAATTGCTGCCCTGATGCTTGTACCGGCTCGCAGCGGCGCCATTCCAAACCGGATGGTAGGCGGCTGCGGGGCCTGGCCCCGGCCATGAGGCCAGCCACCATGGCGCCTGTGGGCAGGCGCCATGCCGGTAATGCCGGCGGAAATGGCGGTGTGTCCATGGTTTGTTAGGGACGCTCGGAAGCAGGCAGTATAACGGGCGGCTGGCGGGCGGCCAGCGGCCTTTTCAGGTGCTGCATTCCGCCGGATTTCAACGAATTTCAGGCCTGCTGCCGCAGCCGCCAGCCCAGCCAGGCACCGACCAGGCAGAAGAGGGCGAAAATCCAGCCGGATGCGGCTCCCGCCATGATGCCTGACAACAGGGTGCCTACCGTGCAGCCCAGCGCCAGCATGCCGCCCCAACCCATCAGCAGGCCGCCCAGCGCATGGCGCAGTGCCGTGCCGGGGTGCAGTCGCACCGGCCGGAAATCTCCTGCCAGAATGGCGCTGGCAAAAGACGCCAGTACCAGGGCCGCGACAAATACCCCGTTGTTGGACAGCAGGCTTTGCTTGATGACCGTGGTGCAGCCTGCGAAGCCATCCAGGCCTTCCAGCCTGGCGGGTAGCGCGCCCAGACTGTCGGCCAGTGTGCGGGCGATGCTGCCCAGTTCGGCCGTGACGCCCAGCGGCGCAACGCGGAAGTAGGCCATGGCGCCCAGGCCGGCAATCAACAGGCCGCCGGCATAGGCCGGCCAGCGCTGGCTGAACAATAGGGCCAGCAGGCTTACCGGTGCGGCTGTGCCGCCGGCGGCGGCGTGATGGCGGCCCTGATTGCGCAGCAGCCAGGCGGCCAATGCGGCCAGCAGTGTCAGTTGCAGGGCCAGCGAACCGCCGTAGCCCAGGTGATGGGGCAGCCAGATGACGGGGGCGTCGCGGATGACAGCCGTATAAAGCGGGTTCCAGGTGACGAAGCCCAGGCCGAAGCCAGCCAGCGCGCCCAGCAGGGCGAACAATGAATGGAACGCGCCTTCGCCCAGGCGGTAAAGGTGTGCGCTGATGCAGGAGCCCGAAATGGCCATGCCCAGTCCGAAGGTTGCCGCGCCTAGCGCCAGCACCCAGCTGACCGGCCCGATATGGGCGCCCGGCGGCAGCCGTCCGGGCGCAGGCACCGGCAGGAAAGCGCCGAACACGGCGTAATAGCCCAGCAGCCCCAGTGCCAGCGCCGCAATCAGGCCCAGCAACCCGCGTGCGTCACGATGGGCCAGGTAGTCGCGCGTGATGCAATAAAAACAGAAGCGCGAGCGTTGCAGCGCGAAGCCGAAAAATGCACCAGCCAGCAGCGAGAACGCCAGCCCCCGGCCGGTGCCGGGAATGCCCTGTAACTGCCAGGCCCACCAGGCCAGCCCGCAGGCAACCAGCGTGGCCGCAGCGAGTGCCGGCAGCCGGGGGCGACGCCAGGCGGCAGGTTCCTCTGCCGTCTGGGTAGCGCCGCTGGCAGGCGGGGGATGCGTGGCCGCCGGCAGCAGGGCGGCGGGCGGCTGGGACAACACGGTCATGCTCAGGTCTGGCCCCAGATGGTGCCTGCCGGGTTCTCGATAGGTGCGCCGACGCTGTTGCCGTACTCGGTCCACGAGCCATCGTAGTTGCGCACGTCATAGCCCAGCAGCTTGCTCAGCGCAAACCAGGAATGGCTGGAGCGTTCGCCGATGCGGCAGTAGGTGATGATGGGCTTGTTGCCGTCGATGCCGACGGCGCTGTAGATCGCCTTGAGCTCCTCGACCGGCTTGAAGCTGCCGTCTTCGGCCACCAGCTTGCTCCAGGTGACATTCACGGCGCCGGGGACATGACCGGCGCGCACGGCCAGCTCGGGCACGCCGTTGGGGGCGAATATTTTGCCGCTGTACTCATCGGCGGAACGGATATCCACCAGGGCCACGTCTGCTTCCTGGCGGGCAGCGGCCAGCACATCGGCCAGGCGGGCCCGCAGGGCTGTATTGGCGGGTTTCACGCTGACGGTGCCGGCGGACGGGGTGGCGGCAGCCGTGCTCAGCGGGCGGCCTTCCGCTTCCCACTTCTTGCGGCCGCCATCAAGCAACTTGACGTTGTCGATGCCGTAGATGTCGAAGACCCACGCGCCCCAGGCGGCGAACCAGTTGTTGTTGTCGCCATAGAGGATGGTGGTGGTGTCCGGGTTGATGCCGGCCTGGCGCAGCAGTGTCTGGAATTTCTCGGGGGAAGCGATATCGCGTTGCACCGTGTCGACCAGGTCAGTGTGCCAGTTGAAGTTGACGGCGCCAGGCACGTGGCCGCGTTCGTAGAGGCCGGGGTTTACGCTGACTTCCACCACGCGTACTGCGGGGTCGTTCAGGTTCTGTTCCAGCCAATCGGTGGAGACCAGATAGGGGTTGCTGGCCAGCGCAGGGGCAGAGGAAAGGGCCAGCGCAGCCAGGGCGCTGGTCCACAAGGTACGAAGTGACATGGACATCTCCGGTTGCAGTGCTAGGAAGCCAGACAGTAACTTTCTGCTTCGCGAGCCGGAAATATCTATTGGTGATGAGCAGATAACCTATTCAGGAATTCGTCAGCTTTTGGCCGCCAGCCGGCGCAGCCTGGGCAGCAGCGCCGGCCGGTGCGCGTTCAGCGTGGCGCAGAGACGGCGCGGCGTCGCATCCAGGCCAGGGTGGCCAGCAGGCCCAGTCCCAGCGCGCCGCCACCGCTTTTGTCATCGGAACCGGGCGACGGTTCCGGGGTTTCCGTTTCACCGCCACCGTTGTCGTCGGGTTTGGACAACGCCAGGTCGATCACGACCGGATCGTGGTCGGAGGAACTGTAGGGATCGGCGGCATAGAACGATGCCTGCTGCTGCGTGCTTTTGTATTGCAGCGAATACTGCAGTGCCGGCGGTTCATCGGCATTGATGTGCCAGGCCTGGGCTTTCAGCGCCTTGGCCGCCAGGGTCTTGTCGGCCAGCGCATGATCCAGGTAGCCCGACATGCCATTGAAGACGTAGCTGTACTCGGCGCCGTCGCCGTCACGTGCCAGCAGGTCGGCATAGCCGGCGTTGGCCAGCGCCACGATGGGGTCTTCCTTGGCGTAGCTGTTCAGGTCGCCGATGATCAGCTGGCCCGCAGTGTTGATGCCCGTGGGCTGGGTCGCGAGCCAGTCGCTCAGTGCCTTGGCGGCCTTGAGGCGCGTCGGGTTCCAGCAGCTCTGGCCATCGTTCTGGTCGGCATCGCCGTCCGTGGCATTGTTGCAGCCCTTGGACTTGAAGTGGTTCACCGCAACCGTAACCGGCAGCCCGCCGCGCACCGATTCAAAGGTTTGGGCCAGCGGCATGCGGTTCTTGTCGTCGATTTCCAGCGTGGCAACCTTGCCCGTCTCGCGAACCGTGTCATTGCGGTACATCATCGCGACCGTGATTTCGTCGGTGCCGAGGCGTTCGCTGCCGGGCTGGATGTAGCTCCAGTTGCTGCCCATGCGGCGCGTCAGCTGGCTGATGGCGCTGGTATCGTCATAGCCGTCGTTCTCGATTTCCATCAGGCCGATGATGTCGGCATCAAGCTGCTTGAGCGCAGCCACGATCTTGTCTTCCTGCCGCTGCAGTTCTTCGGCGCTCTGGGCGCCACGCGACGTGGGGAAGCCGCCGCCCTTGCCGTCGCCATTGAAGTAGTTCAGAACGTTGAAGGAAGCCACGCGCACGTCGGTGTCGCCAGCGCGCGCCGGGGCTTCGGGGCGCGGGTTGCCTGCGCTGCTGAAGGAGGGCGCCTCGGCGCCCGGAATCGGCTGGATGCGCCAGGCGCTGAAGCGTTTTTCCACCACGCCGCGTACCGGGGAAGTCGTGGTGTAGCCGCGCCGCAGTGTATTGGCCGCCGAGAGTTCCGGTGCCGGGTAGGGGACGGTGGCCGGATTCTGGTGGTTGTAGCCGTCATCCAGAATGATGCTGTTGCGGGTATTGGCGGCCAGCAGCGCTTGCGCGCCAGTGCCGGGAGCGACGGCGTGCGTAGGGGTTTGCAGCAGGCCGTTGCCCAGCAGGATGCTGCCATAGCGGCCCAGTTCGTAGACATTATTGACAGTCAGGCCGGGCGCCAGCTCCACCAGCATGCCTTCGTATTGGGAGTGGTCGCTGCCTTCGGGCAGCGGCAGGGCCAGCGTTTCGGCCTGGACGGCCTGGCCGGTGGCGCACACGGCGATGTCGCTGGCCAGTGTCAACTGCGTCTGTTCGTACTTTTCCTCGATCCTCCCGACCAGATGCACGCGCTGGCCTGCTGTAACCGTCTTGCCTGGGGCATAGACGAACAGCCCTTCGGAAACCCCGGGGCGGCGCAGCCGTTCGGCGTCGGCAGTCTGGATGAAGAAACCGGAAAAGCCGTTGCTGTAGGTGTAGCTTGCCGTGACGATGGCTTCCACATGGACGTTTTCCAGCGTGGCGCCGTCGGCGCGGCCTTGCAGGTCGGCAATGGCGGTGGCGGGTGCGCCGCACTGGGCCGTGGCGCCGCCGCCGGTTTCCGCCAGGCCAGGGTGCGCGCCCAGGCCGTCGAAACTGTCGACCGGGAAGGCATCCCATTGCTGGTCAACGTCGAAAACGGTGTCTGCGGCGGCATCGCCCGTCTTGATGCTGGCCTTGCGGCGCAGCGTGTTGTCTTTCGTCGATGCGCCGCTGGCGCCGGTCCAGGCGTCGGCAGGACGGAATCCGACCTGGCCGATGCGGTCGACGATATTGCCCTGGTGACTCAGGGTGACGGCATCGTCGCCGTTGTAGTTCAGGCCGGCGGTCAGGTTGATGCGGCTGCCGAGAGTGTCGGCCATGTACGAGTGGGCGATGACATAAGTCGCTCCCGCTGCCAGGTTGCCGGTGGGCTTGAAGGTGGATGACACCGTCTTGGAACCGTTGGCATACACATGAACTTCATACTGGCTCAGGTCCACCACGCTGTCGCCTGAGTTGTACAGTTCCAGCGCCTTGTTGTTGGACGAGCCTTCGACATATTCGCTGAATATCACGTCAGCGGCAGCGGGCGCGGCCATAAAGGCGGTCAGCAGGGCGGCATAGCAAGGGGCAAGGCGTCTGTGGCTCGTCATGATGGAGGGTTCCATGGCATCCTGGGAACCCGCAAAGTAAACGCCATCGGTGACAAGGACATTAAATCGCCGCAGCCCGTGGCGGCCGCATGGCGTTAACATGCTGGCACGTACCCTGGGTAGCGGGCGCCGCGCCTGGAAGCCCGCCGTGTGGCGGCCACCTGGGCCTTATCTGGAATGTTTTGATTATGCTGACCTTTTTGCTTTACCTTGTGCTCGGGGTGTTCTCCGGCGTGCTGGCCGGCCTGTTCGGCATCGGCGGCGGCCTGATTATCGTCCCGGTGCTTGTCTATAGCTTTACCGCCCAGGGGCTGGACCCGAACGTCCTGACTCACATGGCAGTCGGTACATCGCTTGCTACCATCGTATTCACCTCCATCAATTCCATCGCCGGGCACCAGAAGCGCGGCGCGATCAACTGGTACCTGGTGCGCTGGATGACAGTAGGCCTGCTGGTGGGCGCCATCCTGGGTGGCCGGGTGGCGTCGCTGCTGCCAGGAACCGACCTGCAAGTGATCATCGGGGTCTTTGCCATCTGCATGGCTATCCAGCTTTATTTTGGCCTGGGCACCAAGAACGCGGCGGGCGAGCCTTTCCGTCAGCCCAGCAAATTGTGGCTGGGCATCAGCGGTGCGGTGGTGGGTTGCGCGTCCTCGATTTTTGGCATTGGCGGCGGGTCGCTGACCGTGCCCCTGTTGTCCTGGCGTCGCCTGCCTATGCAGCAGGCGGTGGGCACATCGGCAGCCTGCGGCCTGCCCATTGCCATTTTTGGCGCCTTGTCGTTCATCTACTTCGGCTGGAGCGAGCCCAACCGGCCGCCGCACAGCTTCGGCTATATCTATCTGCCGGCCTTGGTCGGCATTGCCGTGACCAGCATGTTCTCAGCCGGTCTGGGCGTGAAGCTGGCGCACAAGCTTTCCCCGGTCATGCTGAAAAAGCTGTTCGCCGTCTTGCTGCTGTGCGTGGGCCTGAACTTCATTCTTTAAGGCGCCTGGTTGTCGCGCAGCCAGAGATCGTTCCGGAGGTATTCATTCATGCCGCATCATCCGTCACATGACACGTCGGCCCGCATGGGCGAGCCGGCGCACCGGCCCGATGGCCTGAGGCTGAGGCCGCGCCGGTCCGTGCTCTATATTTCCGGCGCCAACGAACGCGCACTGGAAAAGGCGCGTGGCCTCGATGCAGATACGCTGATATTCGACCTGGAAGACGCCGTCGCGCCTGAAACCAAGGCGCTGGCGCGCCAACGCATCGGCACGGCCTTGGCTCAGCCGCAGGGTTATGGCCATCGCGAGCGTATCGTGCGCGTCAATGGCCTGGCGACGGCATGGGGCGTGGCGGATATCGAATGGCTGGCCAGCCAGGATATCGACGGTGTGCTGCTGCCCAAGGTGGAAAGCGCGGCCGCCGTGCGCGAGGCCCGCCAGGCCCTGCATGCAGCGGGTTGCCGGCAAGACCTGCCACTGTGGGCCATGGTGGAAACGCCGCTGGGCGTGTTGCGTGCCGATGCCATCGCGGAGCAGGGCGTGGCCGCGCTGGTGGCCGGAACGTCTGACCTGGCCAAGGCGCTGGATGCGCGTCCGGCGGCAGACCGCCTGCCCTTGCTGTTTGCGCTGTCGCAGATCGTGCTGGCGGCTCGAGCCTGGGGCTGTGTCGCCCTGGATGGCGTGCATGGTGACCTGGAAGACGACGCCGGGTTGGCCCAGGTCTGCCGGCAGGGCCGGGATCTTGGCTTTGATGGCAAAACCTTGATCCACCCCCGCCAGCTGGCGGCGGCCAACGAGGCCTTCAGCCCTTCGGACGAAGACGTGGCGCAGGCGCGCAAACGCGTGGCCACCTGGGCGGAGGCCCAGGCACAAGGTTTGGGCGTGGTGGTGGTCGATGGCGTGCTGGTGGAACAGCTGCATGTGGATGCCGCTGAAACGCTGCTGGCGCGCGCTGACAAGATTGCCGGGCGAGGCGCAGGCTGAACGGCATGGCGCCATCTGGCGCAGGCCATGAAAAAACCCCGTTCACGACCGGTGGGGCGTGAACGGGGTTTTTACTGGCTGCCCATCCTCGGCCGGCGGGCCGGATCAGGGCAGGGTAGCGGTGTATTGCCTTAGTTGACGGATACGCGCTCGACGCGGATCGTGGCCGGGTGGCTGCGCAGCAGTTCCAGCACGTCGTCGCCCACGGGGCCGTCGACGTCGGTCACGACATAGCCCAGCTGGCCCTTGGTTTGCAGCGTCTGGCTGACGATGTTCAGGCCCTTCTCCGCCAGCGTGTTGTTGAGCGCGCTGACGGCGCCCGGCGCATTGCGGTGAATGTGCAGGACGCGGGTTTCGCCGTTGGCTTCCAGGTAAGGCAGTTCGGGGAAGTTGACGGCGCCCTTGGTGGTGCCGCTGAGCCAGTAGCGCACCAGCTTTTCCGCTACTTCACGGCCGATGTTTTCCTGGGATTCCTGGGTGCTGCCGCCGATGTGCGGCGTCAGGATCACGTTGGGCAGGCCGACCAGCGGGCTTTGCAGCGGTTCGTTCGGGCCCTTGGGCTCCGTCGGGAACACGTCCAGCGCCGCACCAGCGATGTGGCCGCTGACGATGGCGTCGCGCAGGGCCTGGATATCCACCACCGTGCCGCGTGAGGCGTTGATGATGATCGCGCCCTTCTTCGTGCGCGCCAGGCGCTCGGCATTGATGATGTTGGCCGTACCCGAACCGCCGGGAACGTGCAGCGTCACGACGTCCGATTCTTCCAGCAGCTGATCCAGTGACAGCGCGGCGCGGGCATTGCCCAGCGGCAGCTTGGCTTCGATGTCATGGTAGATGACGCGCATGCCCAGGCCTTCGGCCAGCGTGCTGACTTGAGAGCCGATGTTGCCGTAGCCGACGATACCCAGCGTCTTGCCCCGGGCCTCGAAGGCACCGGTTGCCGTCTTGTCCCAGTGGCCGCCATGCACGCGATCATTCTTTTCGGGAATGCGGCGCAGCAGCAGGATGGCCTCGGCCAGCACCAGTTCGGCGACCGAGCGGGTGTTGGAGAAGGGGGCGTTGAACACCGGGATGCCACGTTGGGCCGCTACATCCAGGGCGACCTGGTTGGTGCCGATGCAGAAGCAGCCGATCACGCGGATGTTGGGGAACTCGTTGAGCAGGCCTGCATCGAGGTTGGTGCGGGAGCGGATGCCGACGATGTCGGCAGTCTTCAGGGCCGCACGCAGCTCATCGGGCGGGAGCGCGATGGCATGCGAGACGATGTTGGTCAGGCCGGCCTGCTTGAACACTTCGCGGGCGCTGGGATGGATGTTTTCGAAGAGAACGATATTTGCCATGACAGACAAGAGCCTAATTGAGGAAGTGGCGGCGCGTCGGCTGGGCGCGTCGGGAAGCGATCCATTGTAATCGCTTTGCCGGCCGCATAAGGGATTCCCCTGTCGCGGGGCAAGGCCCGCGGACGTTTACTTCACGCCAGATTCCCTGCTGCACCAAGGATGTGCGGCTGCCGGCCACAGGCGGCGGCTGTTGTTTTCCTGTCGGCTCAGCGCCTGGCGACGATGCGGTCGGACGGGAAAACCAGGGAAAAAGTGCTGCCTTGGCCAGGTTTGCTTTCAATCTGGAGTTCGGCGTCGTGGCGCATGGCGATGTGCTTGGTGATGGCCAGCCCCAGTCCGGTGCCGCCGACCGCGCGCGAGCGGCCGCGGTCCACCCGGTAGAAGCGCTCGGTCAGGCGCGGGATGTGCACGGCGGCGATGCCGATGCCGGAATCGCGTACGCTGTAGCGCGCGCCGCCATCGGGCAACTGGCGCCAGGCGACATCTATGGTGCCACCGTCCGGTGTATAGCGCACGGCGTTGGTCAGCAGGTTGGTGAAGGCAGAACTCAGTTCGGTTTCCGATCCCAAAAGCGCCAGGCTGTCGTCTATCTGCCAGGAGAAGGTATGGCGGCCCGCCGATAGCCCTTCGGCCTGCAGCCTGGCAGCCTGCACCAGTTCGCTGACGGAGATCTCTTGCGGGTCTGCCGAGGGCGATGATTCCAGCGCGGATAGTGTCAGCAGATCGGCGACGATGGTTTGCATGCGCTGCGCCTGTTCGTGCATCAGGGACAGGTAGTAGTCGTGCTGCTCCGGCGGAATTGCTTCGGCCGGCAGCTCGCGCAGCGTTTCCAGGAAGCCGCTCAGCACGGTGAGCGGGGTGCGCAGTTCGTGCGAGACGTTGGCGACGAAGTCGCGCCGCGTGGTCTCGAGCTTTTCTATCTGGGTGACGTCGCGGGTGATCAGCAGGCGCTGGTCGCTCGCATAGGCCGTCAGTTGCATCATCATCAGCCGTTCCTGGCCTTCCCGCACCAGGCGCACCAGAATGGGCTCAGGCCATTCTTCCTGCTGGGCATAGGCCACGAACTCGGGTTCGCGCAGCAGGTTCAGCAGATATTGCCCGCGGTCGGCGGGCAGGCGCAGCCCAAGGTGGCGGCGCGCCATGCGGTTGCACCACTCGATGTGCAGGGTTTCGTTGAGCGTGACGGCGCCGTCGGGCAATGCCTGGGCGGCGGCGATCATGCCTTGCAGCATGCGCTGGTTTTCTTCGAATTCACGGATGCGGCGGCGCTGGTAGCGGTACAGCATGGCCGCGCTGTCGTCGAGCACGCCCAGCGCATAGGGCGGTGCGCTTTCCGGGGTCTTGAGCCACTGTGAAAAGCGCTGAATCTGGCGCGCCTGGCGGAAGGTCTGCAAGCCGGCGCCGCAGGCGAACACCAGCATGCCGCTGCTGCCGCCCAGGCGCCAATGCACCAGTGCGGCAACGACAGCCCAGGCGAGCAGGGTGGCGAGCGTGCGTATCCAGATCATAGTGGCATCCATTGTCGCATTGCCGCAGCGCTGCGGGGCGCGTCAGCCCGTCGGCCTGTGGCAGGCCGGGCCGGCACTCGCCAGGGGGGGCGGGCTCAGTTGCTGGTGATCTGGTTGGTGAAGCGGTAGCCGCTGCCGCGTACAGTTTCCACGTGCGCGTCATGGCTGGTGGGTTCAAGCGCCTTGCGCAGGCGGCGGATATGAACGTCCACCGTGCGCTCTTCGACGAAAACGTGGTCGCCCCATACCTGGTCCAGCAGTTGGGCGCGTGAAAAGACGCGCTCCGGATGGGTCATGAAGAAGTGCAGCAGGCGGAATTCCGTCGGCCCGATGTGCAGCGCCTTGCCGTTGCCGGTCAGGCGGTGGGTGACGGGGTCCAGGCGCAGGCCGGACACGTCGATGACGTCATCGGTCAGCTGGGGCGCGCGGCGGCGCAGGACCGCCTTGATGCGCGCCATCAGTTCCTTGGGTGAGAAGGGCTTGGTGATGTAGTCGTCGGCACCGGCTTCCAGGCCGTCCACCTTGTCCTGCTCTGAGCCCTTGGCCGTCAGCATGATGATGGGCACGCTGCGGGTACGCTCGTCGGCGCGCAGGCTGCGCGCCATGTTCAGCCCGGATGCGCCGGGCAGCATCCAGTCGAGCAGGATCAGGTCTGGCAGTTCGGCGCGGATCAGGGTGTGCGCCTGTTCCACATTGAAAGCGCGCAGGACCTTGTGTCCGGCGAAGGACAGATTGACGGCGATAAGCTCCTGGATGGCGGGTTCGTCTTCAACCACGAGAATAGTGCTGGACATGGCGATCAGGCAGTAGGGAAAAGGCGCCGTATGGCGCGGACGTTGCCATAATATGGCGGCAATGTTTCAGGTCTGTGACTGTCTTGCGCTTTCCTTGGGGGGCATGGCGAGAAAATCGTGTCCTGAGGTGTCAATTTGCGCCACGCTGATACTTCCGGCTGCCATGGAATCGGCTACGATATCGGGATGAGCGAAAAACAGATTTCCCCCGCACAAACGGACGCTGGCACGGCCCCGGGCGCAGCGGACCAGACCACCCACTTCGGCTTCCAGACCGTCGCCGAGCATGACAAGGCGCGGCGTGTGGCTGGCGTGTTCCATTCGGTGGCCAAGCGCTACGACATCATGAACGACATGATGTCCGTCGGCCTGCACCGTGTCTGGAAAACCTTTACCGTCGGTCGCGCTGCCATCCGTCCCGGCATGAAGGTGCTGGATATCGCGGGCGGCACTGGTGATCTGGCCCGGGCCTTCGCGCGCCGGGCGGGCCCGCAGGGCGAAGTCTGGCTGACGGACATCAATGATTCCATGCTGTCGGTCGGCCGCGACCGCATGATGGACAGCGGCCTGGTACTGCCGGTGGCGGTGTGCGACGCTGAAAAGCTGCCGTTCCCCGATGCCTATTTCGACCGCGTGAGCGTGGCTTTCGGCCTGCGCAACATGACGCACAAGGATGCGGCGCTGGCTGAAATGCACCGGGTGCTCAAGCCGGGCGGCAAGCTGCTGGTGCTGGAGTTCTCGCGCGTGGCCAAACCGCTGGAACCGGCTTACGACTGGTATTCCTTCAACGTGCTGCCGCGTCTGGGCAAGGTGATTGCCAAGGACGAGGAAAGCTACCGCTATCTGGCTGAATCCATTCGCATGCATCCTGACCAGGAAACCCTGGCCCAAATGATGCGTGATGTCGGCCTGTCGCGGGTGCGCTACTTCAATCTGACCGCCGGCATCGCGGCGCTGCACGAAGGCGTGCGCCTGGACGGCTGAGTCCTGCTACCGCCTGCGCGCAGGCCTGTAACACGGTAAAACCACTTTCTGCTCCCTGCCCGCAGGGGCGGCGCCAGCTTCGTTTACGCTGGAACTGCCCGCTGCTGCGGCGGCAGCGCCTGGTTGCCGGTCCCTGTTCATTGGCGCTGCCGATATGCGGGTTGGCCAGGATCAACACAGGTCTGGCAAAAAAATTAAGCTTCTAGTAAGCTTTGTCCATGTCCCCCAAAAAACGGGGGGCGGAACCGTTGCCGGCAGGCGTCGCTATGCATTACGCCTGGATTCATCCGCTGCCGGCGCACGCCGGGTTCCGCCAGGTCGCTCGTAGGCAGCGTCTCCTTTTCTGGGGCGTGGTGGCCGGACGCAGCGTGGGGGTGTTTCAGGGGCGGCCGCATTGCGTGCGGCGCTCCAATACGGGGAAAATTGTCCATGTCTCGACGTTTTACGAAATTCTGTGCTGCCGCTGTGATCGCCTTGACCGGCGTTGCCATGGTGGGCGCTTCCTTTGACGCCGATGCACGCCGCATGGGTGGTGGCGGCAGTTTCGGCCGCCAATCCAGCAATGTGATGAAGCAGCGCCAGGCCGTCACGCCGCCGGCAGCCAATACCGGCGCCAACAGCGCCCGTTCGGCCGCTGCGCCTGCTGCCGCTGGCGCCGCTGCGGGTGCCGCCGCCACGCGCAGCGGCATGTCGCGCTTCCTGGGCCCCATCGCTGGTATCGCGGCCGGCCTGGGCCTGGCAGCCTTGCTGTCCAGCATGGGCCTGTCCGGCGCCTTGCTTGAATTCCTCTCCAGCGCCCTGCTGATCGGCCTGGTCGTGTTCGCCATCATGTTCATCGTGCGCCGCCTGCGTGGCGCCGGTGCGCGTCCGGCGATGCAAGGCGCGAGCGCCGGCGCTGGTGCCGGTACCGGCGGCCGTGGCGCCCAGCCCGCCGCGCCGATGTGGCGTGAATCTGCGCAACCTACTGCTGCGCCTGCGGCGGCCCCGGTAGCTGCCGCTGCGCCCGCCGCTGCTGCGGCTCCCGTGGACCCCAGCTGGTTCATCCCGGCGGATTTCGACACCCACGCCTTCCTGCAAAATGCCAAGTCGCAGTTTGTCGCCATCCAGAAACTCTGGGATAGCGGTGACGTCGAGTCGCTGCGCGAATACCTCACGGACGATCTGCTGGCCGAACTGCGTTCGCAGATCACTGCCAATGCCGGCGGCGAAACCTCGGTGGTGCTGCTGAACGCGGAACTGCTGGGGGTCGAGCAGGTGTCCGGCGGCCACCTGGCCAGCGTGCGTTTCTCCGGCATGCTGCGCGAGCAAGCGGGTGCTGAAGCATTCCGTTTCGAAGAGGTCTGGAACCTGTTCAAGAGCGCGGACGGCGGCTGGATGCTGGCAGGTATCCAGCAGATGAACGTCGATCAGCAATCCTGATGCCGGCCTGACGCCTGCCTGCTGCTGCCTCTTCCTGCTGGCAGTGGCGCGGCGGCAGGGCGGGTCATGAAAGCCCTGGCCGGGTGATGCCTGCCAGGGCTTTTTGCCGCCTGCGCTGGGCAGGAGTGAAAGCGGGCCGGCCGCCGGTGCAGGCATGTGCAGTCAGGCCAAAGCCGTTAAACTGCTCGCTGTACCGGGATTCCCCATCAACTCCTTTCAGATTCATTCGGGCGGCAAGCCCAGGATTGTCTTCATGTTGCCAGCATTTTTGCCTCATCCTGTCGATCTGGCCGTTCGGGCGTTCAATGCCTTGACGGAGCAGGAGCCCTGGGCCCGGGAGAAACTGGCGCGTCATGCAGGCAAGCGCATTACGCTGGTTGCCGGCGGCATGCGTGCGGTATTCCTGGTGGCGCCGGACGCATGCCTGGAGTTTCTCGAAGGCGAGGATGGCACGGCATCCGACGTCATCCTGACACTGCCGCTCGAGCGCCTGGCCTTGCCCCGCCCGGGTGTTGTCAACCCGCCGCTGGCGGAGATCATGCATATCTCGGGCGAAGCCGGTCTGGCTCAGACGCTGGCCGAACTGGCCCGGGGCCTGCGTTGGGACGCCGAGGACACCCTGGCGCGCTGGATCGGCGATGTGCCGGCCGTCCGCCTGGTTGCCGGGGCGCGCCAGCTGCATCGCGGCATGAGGGAGTTCATGCTGCGCCTGGCGGGCAATACCGCCGAATATCTTTCCGAAGAAACAGAAACCGTGCTGGGTGCTGCGCAGTGGAGGCAATGGCAGCTGGACCGCCTGCAGGCAGAGCAACAGCTCGATAGCCTGGGGGTGCGCGCCGATGCCGCATTGCGCCGCCTGGAGCGCCTGGAAGCCGCTGCCAAGCGGGGAGGCCGTCCGTGAATTCGATGTTCCGCCTCTGGCGTATCCTGTTTGTCTGTCTGCGTTACCGGCTGGATGAAATCGTATTGTCCGGCCTGCAGTTCCGCTGGGCGCGGATAGCCTTGCGCTGCGTGCGTTTCGGGCGACCGCCGCGTCAGCCCCGGGCGGTGCGCCTGCGCCTGGCGCTGGAGTCCCTGGGCCCGATTTTCGTCAAGTTCGGGCAGGTGTTGTCGACTCGCCGGGATTTGATTTCTCCGGATTTCGCCGAGGAACTGGCGCGCCTGCAGGACAACGTGCCGCCATTTCCTTCCGAGCAGGCCGTGGCTTCCATCGAAAAGGCGCTGGGCGCGCCGCCGTCGCAGCTGTTCGCGCAGTTCGAGATGACACCGGTGGCGTCGGCTTCGGTGGCGCAGGTGCACTTCGCTGTCCTGCACAATGGACGGGAAGTCGCGGTGAAGGTGTTGCGGCCAGGCATGCGCAAGGTCATAGACCAGGATCTGGGCCTGATGCGGCGCCTGGCGACGCTGCTCGAGCGCATGTCGGCCGATGCACGCCGGCTCAAGGCCCGCGAAGTCGTGGGGGAATTCGACAAGTACCTGCACGACGAGCTCGATCTGTTGCGCGAAGCCTCGAATTGCAGCCAGCTGCGCCGCAACTTCTCCGTCGATAGCGTGCGTGCCAGCCAGTTGATCGTGCCTGAGGTTTTCTGGGACTACACCTCGTCGACCGTGTTCACGATGGAGCGCATGCGCGGCATTCAGGTCAGCAAGGTCGAGGCCCTTAAGGCGGCAGGCGTGGATTTGTCGACGCTGGCCCGCACCGGCGTGGAGATTTTCTTCGCACAGGTGTTCGACGACGGCTTTTTCCATGCCGACATGCACCCGGGCAATATCTATGTTTCCGACCAGCCGGAAACCCTGGGGCGCTATATTGCGCTGGATTTCGGTATCGTCGGTTCGTTGTCCGATTTCGACAAGAACTATCTGGCGCTGAACTTCCTGGCGTTCTTCCAGCGGGATTACCGCCAGGTCGCCAAGCTGCATATCGAATCGGGCTGGGTACCGGCCGACACGCGTGAAGAAGAGCTGGAAGGCGCAATCCGGGCGGTTTGTGAACCGCACTTCGACCGTCCGCTTGCTGAAATCTCGCTGGGGCAGGTGCTGCTGCGCCTGTTCCAGACTTCGCGGCGCTTCAACATGGAAGTGCAGCCGCAATTGGTGTTGTTGCAGAAGACCTTGCTGAACGTCGAGGGCATGGGGCGCGAACTGGACCCCAACCTGGACCTCTGGAAGACGGCCAAGCCCTACCTGGAGCGCTGGATGCACCGGCGCATGGGGTGGCGCGGGCTGCGCGAGAAACTGCACCAGGAAGCCGGGCGCTGGGCACAGACGTTGCCGGAGTTGCCGCGCCTGCTGCACGAGAACCTGGCGCGCCAGAACCTGATGCCCGAGCTGCTCGACGAAACCCAACGCCTGCGCAAGGCCAAGGAAACCGGCAACCGCCTGCTGGCGGTACTGACCGGCGTGCTGGCCGCGGCGCTGGCAGTCGGGCTGTGGGCGCTGACCCGCTAGGCACGACGGCACCGACACGATACGCATAGGGCTGCGGGCGCGTCTGCCCCGGCTGAACTGGACGCAAAGCATGACCATCCGTTTCGAAGCGAAAATCCTGACCCGCGAAGCCTGCATCCAGGCTGCCAGCCGTGGCGAGTTGCCCCGGCCGCTGGTCTTCACCAACGGCGTGTTCGATATCCTGCACCGTGGGCATGTCAGCTATCTGGACGAAGCCGCGCAGCTGGGCGCTACCCTGCTGGTCGCGGTGAACAGCGATGCGTCCGTGCGCATGTTGGGCAAGGGCGAGGAACGGCCGCTCAACAATCAGGACGACCGCATGGCCATGCTGGCCGCGCTGGCCAGCGTGGATCAGGTGACCTGCTTCGAGGAAAGCACGCCGCTGGCGCTGATCCAGGCTTTGCGCCCGGATATCATCGTCAAGGGGGGAGACTATGACATGGAAGTGCTGCCGGAGACGGCTGCGGTGCGCAGCTGGGGCGGCAAGGCCGTGGCGATTCCCTTTGCCCATGACCGTTCCACCACAAGGCTGGTGCAGAAAATCATGGCGGCGGCCAACAAGGGCTAGGTACGCTGTTCCCGGTCGGGACGCTTGCCATACGCCCGGCAGCCGGAAGGCAGAAAGACAAAACGCCAGCCTGGCAACAGGTTGGCGTTTTCTGGTAGGGGCTGGGGCTTGCCGTGGCGCGGCAAGCCTGGCCTCAAGGCATGGTGGTGTTCAGAACTTGAACTTGGATACCGTTGCGCCACGCAAGGGCTTGATGATGGTTTCGAACAGCGGCTCAGTTTCGAAGGTCGCTGCCGTGGTGCGCGTGATGCGACAGGCTGTCATGACCGGATGCTGGCCGACGACAGCCACCAGGCGGCCGCCGATGCGCAGTTGATACTTCAACGCGTCGGGCACGACGGGCACGGAGCCCGTCAGCAGGATGGCATCATATTCCGTGGAACCCCAGCCGGAACGGCCGTCGCCGGTTTCAACCTTGACGTTGCCGACCTGGTTCTGTTGCAGGTTCTGCTGTGCGAAGGCAGCCAGGCGCGGGTCGATTTCCACTGACAGGACTTGTTGGCCGAGACGGCCCAGCAATGCGGCCTGGAAGCCGGAGCCGGTGCCGATCTCGAGAATACAGTCCGTGGGCTTGAGATCCAGCGCCAGCGCCAGGCGGGCTTCGATCTTGGGGGCCAGCATGACCTGGTTGCTGTCGATGCCGTCGATGACCAGCGGAATCTCCAGGTCGGAGAAGGTCAGCGCACGCTGGGCGGCGGGCACGAACTGTTCACGGCGCAGCGCGTAGAGTGCGTCCGACAGGGTTTCGTTCAGCGCTACCCAGGGACGGATCTGCTGTTCGATCATGTTGAAGCGAGCTTGCTCGAGGGCAGGCAGGTTTGCAGCGTTCATGGCGTGATTGCGTCCAATGCAGGCGGCACGGGGTCAGCCGCGCCAGTGCGGGGAATGTGAGATACCTCCCGATTGTACCGGTTGGGATGGTGCAATGGGGAGGGCTCGTGCCTGGCCGCCGGTGTTACCACCAGGCGTGGAAGTGATGCACCGGCCCCTGGCCGTTGCCGATGCGAAGGCGGTCGGCCTGTTCCAGTGCCGTCATCAGATAGGCCTTGGCCCGGCGCGCCGCGTCGGGCACGTCGCTTGATTGCGGCAGCAATGCGGCCAGCGCGGCCGAGAGCGTGCAGCCGGTGCCGTGCGTATTGCGGGTGGCAATGCGCCGGCCGGGCAGCTCCAGCATGACGTCGCCGTCGTGCAACAAGTCCACGGTATCGTCGCCCGGCAGGTGGCCGCCCTTGAGCAGCACCCAGCGGTGGCTGCTGGTGTCCATCAGGTTGCGCAATTTTTCCGCCACGCGGCGCATGTCACGGACATTCTCGACTGCGCTTTGCTCCAGCAGCACCCCGGCTTCCGGCAGGTTGGGGGTGATGATGGTCGCCAGCGGCAACAAGGTCTCGCGCAATGCCCCCACCGCTTCCGTTTCCAGCAGCATGTCGCCACTCTTGGCAACCATGACCGGGTCCAGCACCAGGTGCGGCACCGGGCGCGCCGCCAGTTTTTCCGCGACGGTTTCCGTCACGCGGCGCTGGCCCAGCATGCCGATCTTGGCGGCGTCGATGCGCACATCGTCGAACAAGGTGTCGAGCTGTTGCCCGACGAAGGCGGGGTCCACCGGCAGAATGCCGGTGACGCCTTGCGTATTCTGCGCCGTCAGCGCGGCAATGACACCGCAGCCATAGGCGCCCAGCGCGCTCATGGCCTTGATATCGGCCAGGACGCCGGCGCCGCCGGACGGATCGACGCCGGCGATGGTGAGCGCATGCGGCGCGGAACCGGGCTGACGGGCGGGCGGGGCAGTGCGTACCATGGCGTTCAGCCTCCCTTGCGCGGCGTCAGCAGGCCTTCCGTGGGCGAGCTCGGGTCGGCGCTGTAGAACTTGCGTGGCATGCGGCCGGCCAGGTAGGCGTTGCGGCCAGCCTCGACGGCCAGCTGCATGGCGCGGGCCATGCGTACGGGTTCGCGTGCGCCAGCGATGGCGGTATTCATCAGGACGGCATCGCAGCCCAGTTCCATGGCCACTGTCGCATCCGAGGCCGTACCCACGCCTGCATCGACGATGACGGGAACGCGCGACTGGTCGATGATGAGGCGCAGGTTCCAGGGGTTGAGGATGCCCATGCCGGAGCCGATCAGCGAGGCCAGCGGCATGATGGCGACGCAGCCGATATCTTCCAGCATGCGTGCCTGGATGGGGTCGTCAGAACAGTAGACCATCACCTTGAAGCCATCCTTGACCAGGGTTTCGGCGGCCTTCAGGGTTTCGGGCATGTTGGGGAACAGGTTCTGCGCGTCACCCAGGACTTCCAGCTTGACCAGGTCATGGCCGTCCAGCAGTTCACGCGCCAGGCGCAGCGTGCGCACGGCATCGTCGGCGGTGTAGCAGCCGGCGGTATTGGGCAGCAGCGTGAATTGCGAAGGCGGCAGGTAGTCCAGCAGGTTGGGGGCGGATGGGTCCTGGCCGATATTGATGCGGCGGATGGCCAGGGTCACGATCTGCGCGCCACTGGCGTCGATGGCCTCGCGGGTCTGTTGGAAGTCGGCGTACTTGCCGGTGCCCACCAGCAGGCGGGAGCTGAATTCGCGTTCGCCGATGCGCAGGATGTCTTGTTCTTGCTTGCTCATGGTCGTCAGAGTGTGGTGTTTTGTCGTTGAAAGGGATAGGGAGCGCCGCCGGCTGGCCAGGGCAGGCACGGCCTCAGGCCGGCGTGATCTCCACGGTGGCTTCGCCGGCTTCGGCTGAAACCCAGGCGGCACCGTCCTGGATATTGATGTTGAGCGTCATGCCCCGGCGCGCCAGGGTTGCCAGGCTGGCAGTGGCGTCGGCGGGCAGCAGGTAAACGCGCAGCTTGCCTTCGGCCTTGCGCAACTTGTTGCGCACGCCGCTCCACCAGAGCGGCGCATTGCGCCCGTAGGCATAGATGATGACCTCGTCGGCGCGGCCGCAGGCCTTCAGTATCCGGCGTTCGTCGGGTGTGCCGACTTCGATCCAGGCCTGGACGGCGCCGGTCAGGTCCAGGCGCCAGAGTTCGGGCTCGTCGGCTTCGCTCAGGCCCCGCGTGAAACGCAGGTTCTCGTCGGCATCGGCGTTCAGCGCATAGGCCAGAAGCCGGACCATCAGGCGCTCGTCGGTTTCTGATGGGTGCCGGGCCAGGGTCAGCGAATGGCTGCCGTAGTAGGCGCGGTCATTGTCGGCGACGTTGACGTCGGCTTTGTAGATGGTTGCGGACAGGGCCATGTAGGAAGCTGCGTGGAAAGTGGAAGCCGGCGCCGCGCACTGGGTACGCGGCGCGGCCAAACAGGCATTGTAGGCACAGGTGACAGGCCACGCTCGCTGCAATGCAGCAAGCGTGGCCTGGCGGGTACGCGGCAAGGCCTGCATCTGCGGCTTCCCGGGCCAGGGTGTCAGACGGTCTGGTAGATTTCTGCGCCACGTGCGCGGAATTCGATCGCCTTTTCCTGCATGCCGACCGCCAGCGCCTCCTTGCCGGCTTCCAGTCCCTGGCGCTGCGCATATTCGCGCACATCCTGGGTGATCTTCATGCTGCAGAAGTGCGGCCCGCACATGGAGCAGAAGTGTGCCACCTTCATGGAGTCCTTGGGCAGGGTTTCGTCGTGGAATTCCCGTGCGGTGTCCGGGTCCAGCCCCAGGTTGAACTGATCCTCCCAGCGGAACTCGAAGCGCGCCTTGGACAGTGCGTTGTCGCGGATGGCCGCGCCAGGGTGGCCCTTGGCGAGGTCGGCGGCGTGGGCGGCGATCTTGTAGGTGATGATGCCATCCTTCACATCCTTCTTGTTGGGCAGGCCCAGGTGTTCCTTGGGCGTGACATAGCACAGCATGGCCGTGCCATACCAGCCGATGAGTGCCGCGCCGATCCCGGAAGTGATGTGGTCGTAGCCCGGCGCGATATCCGTGGTCAGCGGCCCCAGGGTGTAGAACGGCGCCTCATGACAGTGCTCCAGTTGCAGTTCCATGTTTTCGCGGATCATCTGCATGGGCACGTGGCCCGGGCCTTCGATCATCACCTGGACGTCGTGCTTCCAGGCGATTTGCGTCAGTTCGCCCAGGGTCTTCAGCTCCGCGAACTGGGCTTCATCATTGGCATCGTAGGCCGAGCCGGGGCGCAGGCCGTCGCCCAGCGAGAAGCTGACGTCGTACGCCTTCATGATGTCGCAGATATCCTCGAAGTGTGTGTAGAGGAAGCTTTCCTGGTGGTGGGCCAGACACCATTTGGCCATGATGGAACCGCCGCGCGACACGATGCCCGTCATGCGGTCGGCCGTCATGGGGATGAACGGCAGGCGCACGCCAGCGTGGATGGTGAAGTAGTCCACGCCCTGTTCGGCCTGTTCGATCAGCGTATCGCGGAAGATTTCCCAGGTCAGGTCTTCGGCCTTGCCATTGACCTTTTCCAGCGCCTGGTAAATGGGCACGGTGCCGATGGGTACGGGCGAATTGCGGATGATCCATTCCCGCGTTTCGTGGATATTCTTGCCCGTGGACAAGTCCATGACCGTATCCGCACCCCAACGGATCGCCCAGGTCATTTTCTCGACCTCCTCGCTGATGCCGGAGCTGACCGCCGAGTTGCCGATATTGGCGTTGATCTTCACCAGGAAATTGCGGCCGATGAGCATCGGTTCGATTTCGGGGTGATTGATGTTGAGCGGCAGGATGGCGCGGCCCCGGGCGATTTCGTCGCGGACGAATTCCGGCGTGATGCTCGCCGGAATGCTGGCGCCAAAACTTTGGCCGGGGTGCTGGCGCAGCAGGCGGCGCGCCATTTTTTCGCCTTCCGGACCGCTGGCGCGCAAGGTTTCGATGGTTTGTTCACGCCGCAGGTTTTCGCGGATGGCCGCAAATTCCATTTCCGGCGTGACAATGCCGCGCCGCGCGTAGTGCATCTGCGTGACGTTGGCGCCAGCCAGTGCCCGCCGGGGCGGACGTTGCAGGCCGAAGCGCATGGACGCCAGCTTCGGGTCGCGCAGGCGCTCCTGGCCGTAGGCGCTGCCGGGGCCGTCGAGCTGTTCGGTGTCGCCTCGTTCGGCGATCCAGCCTGCACGCAGGGCCGGCAGGCCCTGGCGGATGTCGATCTGCACATCTGGGTCGGTATAGGGGCCGCTGGTGTCATACACCGTCAGGGGCGGATTTTCCTCTCCGCCGAAGAGCGTCGGGGTGCGCTCCTGGGTGATTTCCCGGAACGGGACGCGGATGTCGGGCCGCGAGCCGGTCTGGTAGATCTTGCGGGATTGGGGAAGCGGTGCGATGGCTGCCGCGTCGACCTGGGCCGTGGCGGCCAGGAAGTTGGCTTTTTGATTCAAGGTGAAGCTCCATGAAGAAGGAATCGTGGAGCCGAGAGGGAAAGGATACCGGGCGCGCAGAGACGCCCGGCATACGCTCCCAGCGTCGGCATTATCCGTACTGGTACGAAGGGACTCTCTCAACAATCACGCCGCGATAAGCGGCGGGATGTACCCCTGCGTGGCGCCCAGTATAAGCGCAGCTGGCGAATCAGGGGAACCTGCATGTGCCGAAAGGCGATGTACGGATTTCCGTACGAAAAAAAACAGGTTTGTCCGGTTTTTCGGATAGTGCGCTGATGGGTAAACGGCTTTTATTATTTTTTTCAATGGGTTGGGTTTTTTTGTCAGGTCCTGGAAGTTGGCATGAAGCTTGCTAGATATCTGCGTCCGGTCACGGCCGGTATCTACAGGTGGAGAGAAAACAATGACGACACGCCATAGCGCAACCCCCACTGCCCAGCATGCAGCCGAATTGACGGGTTCCAGGAAGGAATTCGGTGCCGCGCAGCAGGGCGGCGGGGCTTCCATGCCGCCCGCACCGCCTGCCCTGGGCAAGAAACCCAAGATGAACCGGCTGACCCAGTGGATACTTATTGCCCTGGTCGTGGGTATCGTTGTCGGCTATGCCTGCCATTTGTGGGCGGGCAGCGTAGCGCAGGCCAAGGAAATTGCGGGCTACTTCGCGTTGCTGACCGAGCTGTTCATGCGCATGATCAAGATGATCATCGCCCCGCTGATTTTCGCTACCCTGGTGGCGGGCCTGGCCAGCATGGGCGACGGCCGGGCGGTGGGTCGCATCGGTGGCAAGGCGGTCGGCTGGTTCATGATGGCATCGTTCATTTCGCTGCTGCTGGGCCTGTTGTTCGCCAATTTGCTGCAGCCTGGCGCCAATGTCGGCGTGCCTTTGCCCGACGTTCACGCCAGCTCCGGGCTCAGCACCGGTTCGCTGAATCTGCATGATTTCCTGCTGCACGTGGTGCCGCGCAACTTTATCGAGGCCATGGCAAACAACGAGATCCTGCAGATCCTGGTGTTCGCCGTCTTCTTTGGCCTGGCGCTGGGCCATTTGCGCGACAAGACCTCGCTGGTGCTGGCGCAATCCATCGAAGGGCTGGTGCCTGTGATGCTGCGCGTGACGAACTATGTCATGCGCTTTGCGCCGCTGGGTGTGTTTGGCGCGGTCGCCAACATCATTACCACCGAAGGGCTGGGGATCCTGCTGGTCTACGGCCGTTTCATGCTGTGCTTTGCGATTGCGCTGGTGGCCTTGTGGATCGTGTTGATCGGCGCGGGTTTCATGGTGCTGGGCCGCGATGTCTTCCGCTTGGTGCGCGCCGTGCGCGAGCCCATGCTGCTGGGCTTTTCCACGGCATCCAGCGAAGCGGCCTACCCGCTGGTCATGGAAAAACTGGAGGCCTTTGGGGTGCGCAAGCGCCTGATCGGCTTCGTTCTGCCGCTGGGCTATTCCTTCAACCTCGATGGTTCGATGATCTACACCACCTTCGTGGCGCTGTTCATCTCGCAGGCCTACGATATTCCGCTGTCCCTGCAGCAGCAGGTCCTGATGCTGCTGGTGCTGATGGTTTCCAGCAAGGGTATCGCCGGCGTGCCGCGCGCTTCCCTGGTGGTGGTGGCCGCCGTGCTGCCCATGTTCGGTTTGCCGGAAGCCGGAATCCTGCTGATTCTGGGGATAGACCACTTCCTGGATATGGGACGCAGTGCTACCAATGTGCTGGGCAATACGATTGCAACGGCAGTCGTGGCCAAATGGGAGCGGGGGCTGGGCGGGCCCGATGAAGCGCTGGCGGATGGCCTGGAGGATGAGGTGGCTGCCGAAGGGCTGGTGCCAGCCGGCGCGGCGGCTTCCGCCGTTGCCCACGGCGAGAGCCGGGCTGCGTGATCCGCATGCGTATGCCGGCTGTGCGTCGGCATACGTCCGATCCCGGGCTTGCGTTGGGGGCCGGCTGCGCGCTGGCCGGCAGGCCCAGGGAAGGCCAGGCATGTCCGCCGCCAGGGGCGGGTGGGAAGGCTCTGCTATGATGCCCGGAGCGTTTCCTTTCTGGATCAACCTGATGCCCGTATCCCGTTTTTTCCGCAGACTGGGGCTGTTGTTGCCGGGGATCGCGCTGTTGGCCGCGTTGGCGGGCTGGGCCGGTTATCGCCATAGCCTGGGCGTCGATCTCGATGCGTTGCAGCGCGCCGGCCAGGGCCGTCTGGCCCTGTATGCCGCCAGCCTGGAGCGGCAAATCGACAAATATGCCTTCCTGCCCGCGACACTGGCGCTAGAGCGGGATGTGAGTCTGTTGGTCGCACGCCGGCCGGTGGATACCCACGACCCCATCCTGGGGCTGGACCCTGAACCCGGTCCCGGCCCCGAACTGGCACATGCGGTCAACCGCTTCCTGGAACGCTTGAATCAACTGGCTGGTACGCGGGTCATCTATATCCTGGACAAGCAGGGGCAGGTGCAGGCCACCAGCAATTGGCAGCAAGCCGACAGTTTCCTGGGCGAAGACCTCTCCTATCGCGATTATTTCCGCGAGGCTGCCGCCGGCCGTGCCGGCCGGTTTTTCGGTGTCGGCACGACTCGTGGCGACCCCGGCTATTACCTGTCTTCCCCGCTCTATGAAGATGGCGAGGTGGCCGGCGTAGCCGTGGTCAAGGTCGGGCTGGAACAGCTGGAACAGTCCTGGAGCAAGGCAGAGGTGCCGGTGCTGGTGAGCGATGCCAACGGCATCGTCATTCTGGCCTCGACGCCAGAATGGAAATTCACGGCCTTGCGGCCGCTGTCCGATGCGGACCGCGAGCGCTTGCGCGCCAGCCTGCAGTACTTCGACCAGCCCCTGGACCCGCTGGGGCTGGGCGACGCCGGAGGGCTGCCTGGCGGCACCCACCTGGTCAGCCTGCCTGCAGCGGAACCCCGCCAGGGCGGCGCCCGGCGCGTGCCGCCCTACCTGGCCCAGGAACAGGCGCTGGACGGAACCGGCTGGACCCTGACAGTGCTGTCACCGGCTGGGCAACTGGCCTGGATGGCGTGGACACGGGCGGCGCTGGCTGCCGCCGCGACCGCCCTGGTGTGCATTTTGTTGCTGCTGTGGCAGCAGCGTCGCGCCTACCTGCGCGAACGCCTGCAGGCGCGCGAGGCCCTGCAGCGTGCCCATGACGAACTGGAACTAAAGGTCGAGGAGCGCACGCGCAATCTGCGTGCGGCCCAGGATGAGTTGGTACATGCCGGCAAGATGGCGGTGATCGGCCAGTTGTCGGCGGAGCTGGCGCATGAACTGAGCCAGCCGCTGGCGGCCTTGCGCACGCTGTCGGGCAATGCGGGCCGCTTCATGGAACGGGGCGATCTGGACGCCGCGCGCGGCAACCTGGACCGTATCGGCACGCTGGTCGATACCATGGGCGGGTTGACGAGCCGGCTCAAGTTGTTTGCGCGCAAGTCCGATGGCGCGCCGCAGCCGGTGGACGTGCGCCGTACCATCGACAATGCGCTGTTCCTGCTGGAGCCGCGCCTGCGCCAGGTAGGCGCAGGCATGCGCATGATGGTCGCCGGGGGAGTGACAGCGCTGTGTGATGCCAACCGCCTGGAACAGGTGCTGGTCAACCTGATAGGCAACGCGCTGGATGCGGTTGAAGGCCATGCGTCGCCGGCGGTACGGATCAGTGCCAGGCGCGACGGCGAGCGCGTGCGCGTCGAAGTGGCGGATAACGGCCCCGGCCTGCCCGAGGAAGTGCTGGTGCACCTGTTCGAACCCTTTTTTACGACCAAAGAAGCTGGGCGCGGGTTGGGCCTGGGGCTGGCGATTTCCGCCGGCATCGTGCGAGATTTTGGCGGAACGCTCAGTGCGGCCGCGGCGGCGTCCGGCGGCGCGATGTTTGTCGTGGACCTGCCTGCGGCACAGGTGATTGCAGCCAAGGAAGGTGCACTATGAAAAGTGAGCTCGCGAGCGGTTCGGGCCTGGGTGTCCTGTTGGTCGAGGATGACGAGAACGTCCGCCTGGGATGCGTCCAGACGCTGCAATTGGCCGATATTGAAGTGGAGGCTGTCGCCAGTGCCGAACAGGCGCTGCGGCGCCTGGAGGCTGGCGCGACGCCTGGCCTGGTGGTGACGGACATGCGCCTGCCTGGCATGGACGGCATGGCCTTGCTGCGCCAGCTGCGCGCGCAGGACCCGGAGCTGCCGGTCATCCTGATGACCGGCCATGGCGACGTGGCCCTGGCAGTGCAGGCCATGAAGGATGGCGCGCACGACTTCATCGAGAAGCCGTTTTCGCCCGACTACCTGGTGGAGCTGGTGCGCCGTGCGCAGGAGCACCGGCGGCTGTCGTTGGAAGTGCGCGCATTGCGGGCCACGCTGCAGAATCGCGACACCATCGAGGCACGTATCCTGGGGGAATCGGAACCCATGCGACGTGTGCGTCGACTGGTGGGAGGACTGGGCGACAGCGAGGCAGACGTCTTGATCCACGGAGAAACCGGCACCGGCAAGGAACTGGTGGCGCGCTGCCTGCATGATGCCAGCGCGCGGCGACATGGTAATTTCGTTGCGATCAATTGCGGCGGCCTGCCCGAGCACCTGTTCGAAAGCGAAATCTTCGGCCATGAGGCCGGCGCCTTCACCGGGGCCGGCCGGCGCCGTATTGGCCGGATCGAACACGCCAGCGGCGGCACGCTGTTCCTCGATGAAATCGAGAGCATGCCGATGTCCATGCAGGTCAAGCTGCTGCGCGTTCTGCAGGAGCGCACGCTGGAACGGCTGGGCTCGAATACGCCGGTATTGGTGGATTGCCGGGTCATCGCCGCAACCAAGGTGGATCTGCTGGCGCTGGCGGAAAGCGGTGGCTTTCGCGCCGACCTTTATTACCGCCTGAGTGTGGCGACGCTGCCCCTGCCTCCCTTGCGCGAACGGCGCGAAGACATCAGCATTCTGTTCGAGCACTTCGCGCTGCAGGCCGCGACGCGGCATGGACGCACGCCGCTGGCGCAGGACCCGGGCCGGCTGCGCAGCATGATGGCCTATCACTGGCCGGGCAATGTGCGCGAGCTGCGCAATGCTGCCGAACGTTGCGTACTGGGCATTGCTGCCGGTTTTCCGCCGTTTTCCGCCGATGGCGGCGCGGACGATGGCAGTACCCAGGAGCGTCCACTGGCCCAGGCCGTGGCGGAGTTCGAGCGTGCGCTGATCGTCGAGGCGCTGCGTCGGCATGACAACAACCTGACGCGCGCCAGCGCGGCCTTGCAGGTTCCCAAGACCACCCTGCACGACAAGGTACGCAAGTACGGGCTCAATCTGTCCTGATGGCTGTGGCCGGCTTTAGTTGCGGCCGGGCAGGATCAGCAAGGCGCGGAAATCATTCACGTTGGTCAGTGTCGGGCCGGTAATGACGCCATCACCCAGGCGCTCGAAGAAGCCATGGCCGTCGTTGTCGGCCAGGCAGGCCGCCGGGTCCAGGCCCAGCGTACGGGCGCGTGCCAGCGTGGCGGGCGTGATGATGGCACCCGCCACGGGTTCCTGGCCGTCTACGCCGTCGGTATCGGCAGCCAGCGCATGGATGCCGGCTTGCCCGCGCAAGGCCAGGGCAAGCGCCAGCAGGAATTCGACATTGCGGCCACCGCGTCCCTGGCCACGCAGCGTGACGGTGGTTTCGCCGCCGGACAACAGCACGCAGGGCGCGGCAAAGGGTTCCCCGTACCGGGCGCAGGACAGCGCAATCCCCGCCATGGCGCGGGCCACTTCGCGGGCTTCGCCCTCGATGGCGTCACCCAGTATCCAGGCTGGTATGCCGGCTTCCCGGGCGGCCGCTGCTGCCGCCAGCAAGGCCATGCGTGGCGTGGCGACCAGGTGGGTGCTGATGGCGGGCAGGGCCGGATCGCCGGGTTTGCAGGATTCCGCGGCCTGGGATGACAGCACGTGCTGCACCGGGGCGGGAGGCTCGATGCCATAGCGCTGCAGGATGGCCTGCGCCTGTTCACAGGTGCTGGCGTCGGCAACCGTCGGGCCGGAAGCGACATCGGCAGGATCGTCGCCTGGTACGTCGGAAATCAGCAGGTTGATGATCGGCGCGGGGTGGCAGGCGGCAGCCAGGCGTCCGCCCTTGATGGCGGACAGGTGACGCCGCACGCAGTTGATTTCCGAAATCGAAGCGCCGCTGGCCAGCAGCGCCCGGCTGAGCGCCTGTTTGTCTGCCAGGCTGATGCCGGCCAGGGGCGCTGCCAGCAGTGCGGAACCGCCGCCCGAAAACAGACCGATGACCAGGTCGTCAGGCCCGAGTCCTGCGACCTGTGCCAGCATGCGCTGTGCAGCGGCAGCGCCGGCGTCGTCGGGAACGGGGTGGGCGGCCTCGATGATTTCTATCTGGCGGCAAGGCACGGCGTGGCCATAGCGCGTGACCACCAGGCCTGAGAGCGGGCCATCCCAGGCCTGTTCCAGCGCGGCAGCCATGGCCGCCGAGGCTTTGCCGGCGCCGATGACCACGACGCGTCCGCCCGTGGCGCAGGCGCGCAGCCGGGCGACCAGCGGAGGGAGGCAACGTGCCGGATCGGCGGCATCGACGGCTGCGTCGAACAGCCTGCGCAGCAAATGTTCTGGCAGGTGTTCGGACAGAAACTCGGGCGGGTCGTGGCGGGTCGTCATGGCAGCGGGCCGGGCAGGCTGCCACCGCAGACCGGCTTGCCTGCGCCGGTCGGCGGCAGGCGGCGGGTTAAAGGAACAGGCGGTAGGCCGGGTTATCCGTTTCGTTGGCGTGGGGATAGTCCAGCGCTTTCAGGAATTCACGGAAGGCCTTGCGGTCGGCGCTGGGTACCTGGATACCGACCAGCACGCTGGCGGCGTCGCCGCCCTGGTTGCGGTAGTGGAACAGGCTGATGTTCCAGTCGGGTTGCATGGCGGCCAGGAATCGCATCAGGGCGCCTGGACGTTCCGGGAAGTCGAAGCGATACAGCAGTTCATCAGTGGCCTGGGTGGATTTGCCGCCCACCATGTGCCGCAAATGGGTCTTGGCCAGTTCGTTCTGGGTCAGGTCCAGGATCTCGAAGTCATGCTTGCCCAGGTTGACGGCCAGCTTCTCCGCTTCGGCGGGCGAGCTGACCTGCAGGCCGACGAACACGTGGGCGCGGTCGCTGTCTTCCATCCGGTATTTGAACTCGGTCACGGCGCGGTCACCCAGCAGCGCACAGAAGCGGCGGAAACTGCCGCGCTGCTCCGGCATGCTGACAGCGAACAGTGCTTCGCGCTGTTCGCCTATGGCGGTGCGTTCGGCAACGAAGCGCAGCCGGTCGAAGTTCATGTTCGCGCCACAGGCAATCGTGATCAGCGTTTTGTTCTTCAGCTTGTTGTCGGCCGCATACTTCTTCGCGGCAGCCAGGGCCATGGCGCCGGCGGGTTCCAGCACGCTGCGGGTTTCCGTGAAAACGTCCTTGAGCGCGGCGCAGATTTCGTCGGTATCGACGACCACGAATTCATCCACGACTTCCCGCGCAATGCGGAAGGTTTCCTGGCCCACCTGCTTGACGGCGGTGCCATCCGAGAACAGGCCGACGTCGGTCAGGTTGACCCGCTTGCCTGCCTGCACACTGCGCAGCATGGCGTCGGAATCCACGGTTTGCACGCCGATGACCTTGATCTCCGGCCGCAGCGCCTTGATATAGGCGCCTACGCCGGAAACCAGGCCGCCGCCGCCGATGGCGACGAATACCGCGTCGATGGGGCCGGGGTGCTGGTGCAGGATTTCCATCGCAACGGTGCCCTGGCCGGCGATGACGTCCGGGTCATCGAACGGGTGCACGAAGGTCAGCTTCTGTTCCTTCTCCAGCGTCAGGGCATGCTGGTAGGCGTCGGAATAGCTTTCGCCTGCCAGGACGACCTCCGCGCCATGCGCCAGGACAGCATCCACCTTGATGCGCGGCGTGGTCACCGGCATCACGATGACGGCGCGGCAGCCCAGCTTGCGCGCCGACAGTGCCACGCCCTGGGCATGGTTGCCGGCGGATGCAGCGATCACGCCACGCGACAGTGCCGCTGGCGATAGATTGGCGATCTTGTTGTAGGCGCCGCGCAGCTTGAAGCTGAAGACTTCCTGCATGTCTTCGCGCTTGAACCAGACCTTGTTCTGAATTCGCTCTGAAATCAACGGGGCATATTCCAGCGGCGTTTCGACCGCGACGTCATAGACCTTGGATGTCAGGATGCGTTTCAGATAATCGGTGTTCATGGTTTTCGGCGCTTGGGCCTGGGTGGGTTGAGAAAAATGGAATCAGGAAACCGTCCAGAGTAGCACAGCGTCCTATAAACTTCGGCTATGGAAAGCACCTTGATGTCCGCGATCAATAGCCTGTTGGAAATGTTCGCATTGCCACAGGTCGGGCTGAGCGCGATTTTCATTGTCAGCCTGGTTTCGGCGACCTTGCTGCCACTGGGGTCCGAGCCAGTCGTGTTCGGCTACCTGAGCCTGACCCCACATATGTTCTGGCCCGCGATGCTGGTGGCGACGGCCGGCAATACCATTGGTGGCGGCATTTCCTATGCCATGGGGCTGGGCGCGCGCAGGGCTTTTGTGCTCTGGAGCCGGCGCAAGCGCCTGGCGGCTGCGCAGGAAGGCCTGCCGCGAGACGGTGACAGTGATGACACCGGGGACGACGCCCAGGCGGCCGATGGCGTGGGGCAGGGCAAGGCGGGGCGCTGGGATGTGCGCGCCCGCAACTGGATGCGCCGCATCGGCCCGCCCGCCTTGCTGCTGTCCTGGCTGCCGGCTGTGGGCGACCCCCTGTGCGCCGCCGCCGGCTGGCTGCGCTTTTCCTTCTGGCCGTGCATGTTCTATATGGCGATCGGCAAGTTCCTGCGCTACGTCCTGATGACGGCCTTCCTGATGTGGGTATCGGGGCAGGCGCTGCCAGGCCTCTGATTCTGGGGGCGTGCTGGCGCCGCCTGCGCGCCGCCGAGGTTCGTGCCGGCGCGGTGCCGGGTGCGTTTGTTGCCTTGCTGCTTGTTTTCGGAGCTGCGCGGCCGTCAATCCGCCGGCAAAGGCGTATGATGAATATTTCTCCTGGTTACAGTGGCCGTGTCCGGCCGGGCTTGATTGCACCCCGCACGCCCTGACCGTCCGCTTGCCTGTCAGTGCCTTTTCGCCCATCCTGCCACTACGCTGCTTTCCATGAAAACTGTCGTTTCCATACAGTCGCAATTGGTGTTCGGCTATGCCGGCAACAGTGCGGCAGTGCCTGTTTTGCAGTCTGCCGGACTGACCGTGTATCCGGTGCCGACTACCTTGCTGTCCAATACCCCGCATTACCCGGAATGGGCTTGTCTGCCGGTCCGGGCGGAAGACGTTCGTGCCCTGTGCGCGGGCTTGTCGCAGCGGGTGGCGGCGCAGGAACTGGACGTGGTCCTGACCGGCTGGATGGGCAGCGCCGCCATCGTGCGCGAAGTGGCGCAGTGGCTGAAGGAGCTCAAGCGTCTTCATCCCGGCCTGCTGTATGTCTGCGATCCCGTCATGGGGGATGCCCAGAAAGGCCTGTATGTCGATGCAGCCTGTGCCCAGGCCATCGCGGACGAACTGGTGCCGCTGGCGGATGTCCTCACGCCCAACACCTTTGAATTGCAGCGGCTGGTGCCCGAGCCGGCAGGCCTGGCCGGACGCATGGCGGTGCTCAGCGGTGAGCGCCAGCGCGTGGTCGTCGTCAGCAGCGTGGAAGATGACCAGGGCGGCATCATCAATGTGGTGGGCCGGGGCGGCCAGGCCTGGCAAGTACGTACGCCGCGCCTGGCGGTGGATCTCAGCGGGACGGGTGATGTCATGACGGCACGTTTCCTGGTGTCGCTGCTGCGCGGGGCGGAATTGGACCGGGCCCTGGCCGACGCTGTCAGCGGGGTATATGCCGTCATTGAACTGGCAGCGGCGACAGATGCCCATGAAATGCCCCTGACACAGGCGATGCCGGCGATTCAGACGCCGACGCGGCGCTTTCCGGCAACACCCCGGCCGTCCTGAGGCCGGGAGCGCCTGTCTGGTTATTGCGCCAGGGATGTCAGGATGGGGTAAAGCGATAGCACCAGCAGCAGTGCCATGGCCACGTTGAAACAGCGCACGGCCAAGGGGGCAGTCAGTACGGTGCGCAAGGCTGTGCCGCACCAGGCCCAGACACTGATGCAGGGCAGGTTGACCACGCCGGACAGCAAGGTGGCCTGGGCCAGGTTGACGAAGAAATTCTGCTGCGGCACATAAGTGGCGATCGCGCCCACGACCATGATCCAGGCCTTTGGGTTGACCCACTGGAACAGCAGGGCCTCAAGCAGTGTCATGGGGCGGCCGCGCTGGTCGGCGTCGTCCATGCCGCCGGCCGTGGCGATACGCCAGGCCAGATAAAGCAGATAGGCAGCACCTGCATAGCGCAGTACGTCATAGAACCACGGAAACCTGAGGAAGACGCTGCCCATGCCGGCGCCGACCAGGATCAGCATGCTCATCATCCCCAGGCTGATGCCCAGCATGTGCGGGATGGAGCGGCGGAAACCGAAGTTCAGGCCCGAGGCCGCCAGCATGACATTGTTGGGCCCGGGGGTAATGGATGAGGCGAACATGAACAGCGCCAGGGAGCCGGCCAGGGCCGGGGTCATCAAATCAGTGGGAAGCATGGCGTCCATGGTCAGTTTCCTGCGGGAATCTCGGAAAATCGGAAAACGGCCCAGCGGAAAAAATTCCGGCAGATGCAGCGGGCATGGCTTCCACTGTAAGCATCAATGGCGGTACAGTACCTGTACAGTTGATCAAACAGTTATCTGAACTGGCCTGGTGATATGACCATGACACTTGAGCAAGCCGAAACGCCCGTTTTTTCCTGGCGCCTGGCGCGCAACAGCAGCGTGCCGCTGGCGCAGCAGTTGGCCGACAAGGTGGCCGAACAGATCGGGCAGCGCGCCCTGCGCGTCGGGGCGCGCCTGCCGTCGATTCGCGACATGGCAGCGCTGGCGGCGGTCAGTCGTTTCACCGTGGTCGAAGCCTATGAGTTGCTGGTTGCCCATGGCTTGATTCAGTCCCGCCGAGGGGCGGGGTTCTATGTGCAGGCGCCGGCTTTGTCGGCCGATAGCGCCCAGGCGCCGGCGATGCCGTCAGCCCGCGCCGGGCTGGATGTCAGCTGGCTGTTGCGCAGCATGTTCCAGGAAGCGCCCGCAGGCGACGTGCTGCCCGGCAGCAGCGGCATGCTGCCGCCCGCATGGACCGACCCGGATATGCTGTCTGCTGCCATGCGCCGACTGGGCCGCCTGCCGACCGGCTATCTGCTGCACTATGGCGTGCCGGAGGGCTATTTGCCGTTGCGTCAGCAGGTGGCGCGCATATTGCAGCGCGACGGCGTCGAACTCAATCCCGCCAGCAACCTGATGACGACTGGCGGTGTCACCCATGCCTTGGGGCTGGTGACGCGCTACCTGGCCCGGCCTGGTGACACCGTGCTGGTCGAGGACCCTTCCTGGTTCGTCGGCTTTGCCAACATTGCGGCCCAGGGCATCCGCCCCATCGGTGTACCGCGCAGCGTGCGCGGACTGGACCTGGCTCGGCTGGAAGAATTGGCGCAGGTGCACAAGCCGCGTTTCTTCCTGTGCAATTCCGTCGTCCACAACCCGACGGGCAACGTCATGACGGCCAGGATGGCGCATGAAATCCTGCGTTTGGCCGAGCGCTACGATTTCATGGTGGTAGAGGACGACACCTATGGCGACCTGTCCAGCGGTACGCCGGTGCGCCTGGCCGCGCTGGACAGCTTCAAGCGCGTCATTCTGGTGGGCGGTTTTTCCAAGCTCATGGCGGCCAATTTGCGGGTGGGCTATCTGGCGGCGGCGCCCGAACATGTTGCTGCACTGTGCGACTTGAAAATGCTGAGCGGCCTGAGCTCGCCGGAAATGGGTGAACGCCTGGTCTATTCGGTATTGGCCGGCGGACAATACCGGCGCCACGTCCTGCGTGCACGGGAGAAGACGGATACCGCCAGGCGCGTCAGCCATGAGCGCTTGCGTGCGCTCGGGCTGGGCCCTGGCGACCTGCCGGATGCCGGCCTGTTTCTGTGGACGGATTGCGGCGTGGACGCAGAGCGGCTGGCCATGGCAGCCGCCGACCAGGGCCTGCTGCTGGCGCCAGGTTCCCTGTTCTCCCCAGCGCAGCAGCCATCTACCCATATCCGTTTTTCCATTTCGCTGATGCAGGATGAAAAGGCCTGGCCGCGGCTCAGCCATGCGCTGGCCGTGGCCAGGGGCTGACAGGGAAAAGGGGGCGTGCGGGCCGGGAAAGTGGCTTCGGAAAGCCAAGGACTGTGCTACTGTGCGACTGAGGAATTTATTTAATTGATTGCGGGATGATTCGCCTTCCTGCCTGCTGGAGTTTCAGTATGTCTGTACCCATCAACGCCCTGTCCGACAACTTTTCCGTCGCCCCGCAACTGCAGCCTGAGGACATGGCTGCGGTGGCTGCAGCCGGTTATCGCAGCGTTATCATCAACCGCCCGGATTTCGAGGCCGGCCCCGAGCAGCCGACAGCCGAGGCCGTTGCCGCTGCCGCCCAGGCCGCTGGCCTGCAGTGCGTGTATCAGCCGGTCGTGAGCGGCGCCATGACGGCAGCGGACGTTGCCCGCTTTGCCGAATTGCTCCAGACGCTGCCGGCGCCGGTCCTGGCGTATTGCCGTACCGGCACCCGCTGTAGCGTGCTGTACCGTGCCGCCGTGGGCAATTGATTTGCGCTGGCTCAAAGAAAACTGAACAAAATCGCTTCGGACCGGATGGAATTGCCGTGCGGTGGCTGGTTTTCCGCTAGCATGAAACAGTATGATTCTCAGCTGCGCGGGCTCGCGCAACCGGGTTGCACCTTTCAATCAATACAGAACAAGGAGTAGGGTTATGTTCAAAAAGATTCTGATCCCGACCGACGGTTCCCCGCTGTCCATCCAGGCAGTCAATGCCGGTATTGCGTTTGCCCGTTCCGTCGGCGCCGAAGTTCTCGGCCTGTATGTGACGCAACCGTTCGCTGCCACGATCGGCTTCGATGGCATGGCCGCAGCCTATGCGCTGACGGATGAAAACTACGAGAAGGCCGCTGCCGAGCAGGCCGACAAGTACCTGAAGCAGATCGGTGAAGCCGCACAGGCTGCTGGCGTGCCGGTGCAACTGAAGGCCGTGACTCACTTCAACGTCGCCGAAGGCATCGCCGAAGCCGCCAAGGAACACGGCGCAGACCTGATCTTCATCGGCAGCCATGGCCGCAGCGGCCTGTCGCGCCTGTTGTTGGGCAGCGTGACCTCCAAGGTCCTGTCGCTGTCCTCGACCGCCGTGCTGGTGTACCGCGTCAAGGACGAAGACTGATCTTTCCGGTTCGGGCATGTCCGGTGACGGGCATGAGTCAAAAAAAATCCCCGGCTGGGTTCAGCCGGGGATTTTTTTTGCTGCAACGGTTTGTCATGGGTTCTTCGCTGCCCGCGCGGTTGCGAGCAAGGGCTGCCGCCAGCGACAGGGTGGCGGTCGGCCGGCAACTCGGGCCATAATGCTTGCAGGCGGGGCAGCCGAGCATGGCGCCCCGGTTTCTGGGACGCCCATTGCCAGGAAGCAACTGTCCGTGGCTGGCAGAATGGACTGGGCGGACTGCTGGCCTGGGTCCTGCACGGACCGTCTCACGCCTGAGGAGCGCGCCTTTCATGTTGTCCACCCTGACGTCCTTCTCTGCCCTGTATGTCGCCACCCTGCTGATGCTCCTGGGCACCGGCATGTTCAATACCTACATGGCGTTGCGCCTGACGGCCCAGTCTGTCAGTGAAATCTGGGTTGGTGCCTTGATCGCGGCGTATTACCTGGGCCTGGTTGGCGGTGCGCGCCTGGGCCATAAACTGATCATCCGGGTGGGGCACGTGCGGGCCTATGTGGCGTGCGCGGCAATCGCCACCGTCATGGTGCTGGCGCAAAGCCTGGGCGATTCGCTCTGGCTGTGGCTGCTGTTTCGCCTGATTTCCGGGCTTGCCATGGTGACGCAGTTCATGGCGATCGAAAGCTGGCTCAACGAACAGACGGAAAACCATCAGCGCGGCCGAGTATTCGCTTTCTACATGCTGGTGTCCGGGCTGGGCACGGTGCTGGGCCAGGTGGCCTTGAGCGCTTATCCGGTGCTGGACCTGCGGCCGCTGACATTCGTGGCCATCTGCCTGTCCATTTGCCTGGTCCCGATCGCTCTCACGGCTCGTTCGCATCCGGCGGCGCAATTGCCCGCACCGCTCGATGTTCCTTATTTCGTGCGCAAGGTGCCCCAGGCGCTGGCTGCCATCCTGGTGTCGGGTAACCTGACGGGCGCGTTCTATGGCCTGGCGCCGGTCTACGCCGCCAAGCAGGGTATGGATACATCGCAGGCGGCGATTTTCGTGGCCATCGCCGTGGCCGCTGGCGTGCTGTTCCAGTGGCCCATGGGCTGGCTGTCCGATCGCGTTAACCGCGTGGCGCTGATCCGTGTCAATTCGATCCTGCTGACGGTCATTGTGGTGCCCATGTGGTGGGGCAGTTACCTGCCGACCATGGCGCTGATGATTCTTGCCGGCCTGGCGGGCATCCTGATGTTCACGTTGTATTCTCTCAGCACCGCGTTTGCCAATGACCACGTTGACCAGGAGCGGCGCGTGGGCTTGAGCGCGGTACTGCTCATGGTCTACGGGCTGGGCGCCTGTATCGGCCCCTTGCTGGCCGGCGTGCTGATGGATAAGGTCGGGCCGTCCTGGTTCTTCGTGTTTGTGTCGGCATGCAGCGTATTGCTGGTGTTCATCATGAACCCGCGCCGGGTGACCAGCATGCGTCCGGCAGGCGATGCGCCGGTGCAGTTCGTGGCGACGCCTGACATTTCGCATGGTTCGCCGCTGGCCACCGCGCTGGACCCGCGCAGTACGCCCGAAGACGATGTCTATATCGAGACCGTTGCGGTGGACAATACACCGGTGACCGAGCAGGCGGGCCCGCAGCCCCAGCCTGCGGCTGAGCAAGAGGACGATGCGGCGCGGGCTGAGCCCGTGGCGGCACCTCAAGCCGAGGCTGCCAGCGATGCGTCGTCTGCTGTATCGCTGGCCGTATCTCCTGCTGCCGCGCCCGCTGCAGGTGCCGGGCAGGCTGCATCAGCGCGGCCAGAGCGCGACGATGGCGAGGGCCGCAAGGGCGACACCGGCCCAGCCGCGTAACCCTGGACGTTCGTGGAACAGCCAGGCGCCAGCCAGGGCGCCAGTGGCAATCACGCCGATATTCATGGCGGTGAAGATCAGCGCCGGGTTGTCCGGATAGGCGCGGTGGGCGCGCAGGTAGAACACAATATTGCTGAAGTTCAGCAGTCCCAGCGCCAGGCCCCAGGAGAGGTCACGTGTTTGCAGGCGTTTGCCGCGCCAGCACAGGTAGCCTGCCATGATGATGCCTGCCAGGACGAAGCAGGCCAGCAGTACCGTGGCAAAGTGGTCGTGGTGGCGCGCAACCTGCTTGAACAGTGTATCTACGCTGCCATAGGCCAGCCAGACGGCCAGCAGCAGGGCCCAACTGCCCGGCGCGTTCGCGCCTGAACGGATTGCCGTCAGGTCGGCCGCAGCAGCGCCGCGAGCCGGCTGCATCAGGAGCAGCAAGGCCAGCAGGGCCAGCGTGATGCCCAGCATCAGGCCGGGCGTCAGGGGTTGGCCGAATAGCAGGAATGCCGCCAGCAATGGCAGGCAGACAGATAAGCGCTGGGCGGCATCGCAGCGCACGACGCCTGCATGCTTGACGGCCGCGCCCATGACCAGGAAGCCTGCGGGAAGCAGCAACCCCAGGGCCAGTAGAATGCCCCAGGGTGTCTGCAAGTTCTGCCAGCCCGACAGGCTGGGGGGCAGCCAGATGAAACACAGCAGGGATGCCAGCAGGTAGTTCACTGCAATCATCGTGGCGTGGTCACGGCCACGCCGTGCAGACACCTTGAGCAGCAGCGTGACGGCCACGCTGCTGCAAACGGCCAGGATCAGCGCGAGCATGTGGTGTGGCAGGCTTCTCGTGCCGGGGCTGGCTGCCCATTCGTGGCGCTGCCGGCGTCTTCGTGCGCATGTACGGCTCCCGGCAGTTGCGCGCTGGTACGCATGCCCAGGCGGTCGAGCAACCTGCGGTCGACATCCGTCTGCGGGTTGGGCGTGGTCAGCATCATGTCGCCGTAGAAAATGGAATTGGCACCGGCCAGGAAACACAGCGCCTGGATGCCTTCCGGCATTTTTTCCCGGCCGGCGGACAGGCGTACGCGAGTCTTGGGCATGGTAATGCGGGCTACGGCGATCGTGCGGACGAACTCGAAGGGGTCCAGTTCATCCAGGCCAGACAGCGGCGTGCCGGCAACCTGCACCAGATTGTTGATGGGCACGGATTCCGGATAGGGCGACATATTGGCCAACTGGGCGATCAGGCCGGCGCGCTCGCGGCGCGATTCGCCCAGCCCGACAATGCCGCCACAGCAGATCTTGATGCCGGCGTCGCGGACGTGCTGCAGTGTATCCAGGCGGTCCTGGTAGGTGCGCGTGGTGATGATGCGGCCATAGAACTCGGGCGCGGTATCCAGGTTGTGGTTGTAGTAATCCAGCCCGGCTTCGCTCAGTTCCTGGGCCTGTTCGGCTTCCAGCATGCCCAGGGTCATGCAGGTTTCCAGGCCCAGTCCGCGTACCGCCCGCACGATGCCGGTCAGGGCGTCCATGTGACGGGGCTTCGGCCGGCTCCAGGCCGCACCCATGCAGAAGCGGGTGGCGCCTGAGTCCTTGGCGCGCTGTGCGGCCGCGATGACGGCGTTCACGTCCATGAGTTTGTCGGCCTGCACCGGGGTGTCATAGTGGGACGATTGCGGGCAGTACGAGCAATCCTCGGCACAGCCTCCGGTTTTGATGGAGAGCAGGGTGGCCAGCTCTATCCTGGCGGGATCGAAATGTTCGCGGTGTGCTTCCTGGGCGCGGAACAGCAATTCGGGGAAAGGCAGGTCGTAGAGGGACAGAATGGCTTCCCGGCTCCAATTGCGTGCCGGCGCCAGCGCGTCGGCCTGGCGCGGCGTCAGGGGAAGGGGAACGGCAGCCGTCGTGGCCGGGGTCTGTTGGGATAGGGACATGATGACCTCCTGTAATCAGCAGATCGTAGGAGTTCGCCAAATTAAATCTCAAGCTGGGTTTTTAGAGGTTTTTGGCTGCATGTTGCCGTCAATAGAATGGTTTTTGTCTTCTTATTGGTCAATTCCAGTTATCTTCGTTGATATTTTCCTCGTTGATGGCCCGGGTATTTTGTGACAAATTGTGATAATCGACTGCTTTTTTGCGGTATTTCAGCGCTGGATCGACGGCAAAGCCTTTCGGTGCAGGACGCATGGGGCTGTCTGACTGGGGCCGGGGCGTATAATCCCGCCATGGGCATTGTCAACATATTCGAACCTATGCACGCCAGTCTGCGTGCCGCAGGCGCTGCGCTCCGCCGGGCCACACATGCGCAGGAAACAACACCCATTCAGGGCGCCATGGTTCAGGGAGCAGGCTTGTGAGCAGGAAAATCGTCATCAATACCGAAGCAGATCTTGAAAAACTGCGCATCTCAGGGCGTCTGGCCGCTTCCGTTCTGGAAATGATCACGCCTCATGTGAAGCCTGGCGTTTCCACGGAAGCGCTGGATGATATCTGCCGTGAATACATCATCAACGAATTGCAGGCAACGCCGGCCAATATCGGCTACCACGGCTATACCAAGACGTCCTGCACCTCGGTGAACCACGTGGTTTGCCATGGCATTCCGTCGCCCACGAAGATCCTCAAGGACGGCGACATCGTCAATATCGACGTCGCGCTGATCAAGGACGGCTACTACGGCGATACCAGCCGTATGTACTTCGTTGGCAAGGTCGGCCCGCTGGGCCGCCGCCTGGTGAACGTGACCTACGAGGCAATGCGTGCGGGCATCATGGTGGTCCGTCCGGGCGCGACCCTGGGTGACGTGGGCCATGCCATCCAGACCGTGGCGCATCGCGAGGGCTTTTCCGTGGTGCGCGAGTATTGCGGGCACGGCATCGGCCGCGTCTATCACGACGAACCGCAGGTGCTGCACTATGGCAGCAAGGGTCAGGGCCTGAAACTGGTCGAGGGCATGGTGTTCACCATCGAACCGATGATCAATGCCGGCCGCGCTGGCGTGAAGGTGCTGGGCGATGGCTGGACGGTCGTGACCAAGGACCATTCGCTGTCGGCGCAGTGGGAACACATGGTGGCCGTCACCGCCGATGGCTACGAACTCTTGACCCCGTGGCCCGAAGGCACCGGCGATTATCCCGAGATTCCCCTGGTGCATACCGTCGCGGCCTGAGGCTGGCTGCGGGCGCCGAATTCTTGTCTGAGGAGACTCTTCGACGTGGCTTACGATAACAATAATGTGTTTGCGCGCATTCTGCGCGATGAATTGCCCAGCATCCGTGTCTATGAAGACGAGTACACGGTTGCATTCATGGACATCATGCCGCAGGCGCCCGGGCACGTGCTCGTGATCCCCAAGGAAGCCGCCGAGACACTGCTCGACTTGTCCGACGACGGCGCGCGCGCCGTGATCAGCACCACGCGCCACCTGGCCATTGCGGCCAAGCAGGCATTCGCACCGCAGGGCATCCTGGTGGCGCAGATGAATGGCGCCGCAGCTGGGCAAACCGTGCCGCACATCCATTTCCACGTCATTCCACGCAACGCAGGGCAAGAAGTGCTGGCCCATGCCGCCGAGAAAGGCGATATGGCGGAATTGGTGGCCAACGCGGAAAAGTTGCGCAAGGTGCTGGCCGAAATGGCCAAGGACGAGGCCTGACTTTTCGCCTGCGGCGCATGCCGCAGGCAAGGGTAAGCCGCTGCCGGTGTTTCGCCGGCAGCGGCTTTTTCATTTCAGTCCGGCTGCACGGCCTGGTACAGCGCCTGCAGCAGGTCGGATTGGGTGACGATGCCCGTGAGTTGGCCGCTGGCGTCCAGTACGGGGATATGGCGCAGACGCTGCTGGGCGAAGAGCGGTATCAGGCTGCTGATCGGGGCATCTTCGCTGGCATGGGTGACGGGCGAGGTCATGATGTCGGCGACAGTGGGGGCGTCCGGTGTCTTGGGTTTGCGCCGTCCCAGCAAGGCGCGCAGGCCGCGCGGGCCGGGCGCTGGCGTGGCGGATGCCAGCGATGAATCGGCAAAATCCGAGGCGGTGGCGATGCCCAGCAGGTGATGTCTGTCGTCAACGATAGGCAGCGCCTTGAGCTTGTTGCTGCGGATGATTTCCCAGGCTTGCGGCTGGGGGGTGTCCGGCGAAACGGCGATGGGGTCGCGGCTCATGATGTCGCGGCACAGCGTGGCGCCCAGGATGCGCTCGTAGGTGGCGTTCTCGGTGTACTCCAGTACCTGTGCCAGTTCGCTGCGGCTGATATTGAGGGCCTGGTTGTAGTGCGCCAGTGCCCGGTCCAGGTCTTCGTCGGTAAAGCGGCTGGAAGCAGGCTTGGCTGGCGAGGCAGGTTTTTTCGGCTCCATGTGGGGGTAGGCCTTGCCCGTCAGGTTGTTATAGATGGCGGCAAGGATGACCAGCAGCAGGGTGTCCGTGAAGATGGGCACCAGGGCAAACGAAATATCGGTAATGTGCGTCAGCGAGGCAAATAGCGCCACTGCTACGCCTGGCGGGTGCACGCAGCGCAGGATGAACATGGCGGCCATGGCGCCGGATACCGCCAGCGCGGTGCTGGGTACTGGCGGCAGGCCTGCATGGGCACACAGCACGCCGATGCAGGCGCCGGCCGTATTGCCCAGCACGGCGGCATAAGGTTGGGCCAGCGGGCTGCCGGGCAGCAGGAATACCAGCAGGGAGGTTGCCCCCAGCGAACCGACCATCCAATAGGTGTGCAGGTCGTCGCCAATCATCCATTGGCTGAGCTGGGAGGTGATCAGAATTGCCAGGCCGGCGCCGATGAGGGCGCGCAGACGTTCACGATTGTTGATCTGGAAGGGGGCGGGCTTGAGTGCCAGCAGCAGGCGATGCATTAAACCGGACATGATGATAAATAATAGACCGCTTCGACCCCCGCCGTGAAGAAATTCAGGCCGGGCCCGAGCCGGACAGGCGCCGGATGCCGCACTAAATATCCCACCCGGGCACCGTGGTATTCATGCAGCAGTTTTCAAGGGCATGTTAAATTCTTTGAGTAATAAGAATAATTCTCATACAATTCTTGCGTTCACCTATCTTTGACCGAATGGCCAATCCCCGCTGTTGCCCCAGGGATCTGGTCGCCGGAGTCCGCCTGTGTCAGTCAAAGCCCTTACGCCCGCCGATCCTGTAGATGCCCTGTACCAAGACCACCAGGGGTGGTTGCATGGCTGGCTGCGCCGTCGTCTGGGCAATGATGCCGATGCGGCAGATCTGGTGCAGGACACCTTCCTCAGTGTGATCTGCTCAGGCAAGGCGGGGGAGATCATCGAGCCGCGCCCCTACCTCACCACGATTGCCCGTTGCCTGGTGGCGCACCGGCACCGGCGCAGGCAGCTCGAAGAGGCCTACCTGGCCGCTTTGGCCGCTTTGCCTGAAGAGATGGAGATGTCGCCGGAAACCCGGGCGCTGGCGCTGGAAACCCTGCTGCGCCTGGACCAGATGCTCGACGGCCTGCCGACCAAGGTGCGCGAGGCATTCATGCTCGTGCACCTGCAAGGGGCCTCCTACCAAGACGTGGCGCAGGCGCTGGGCGTGTCGACCAGCTCGGTCAAGCAATACCTGATGCGAGCCAACCAGCAGGCTTTCCTGGTCTTGCTGGGATGAGCGGCATGGTGTCTTCCTGGCTCACTGGTGTCGATGGCGGGCGCGAGGAAATTGCGCGTGCCGCCGCCTACTGGATGACTGAACTGATGGCCGACGATGTTTCCGCCGATACCCGGCGGCGCTGGCGGCAATGGCTGGAGGCCTATCCGGCTCATCGTGAAGCCTGGGCGCGTTTCGAGAGCCTGGGGGTCGGCTTGCGCACCCTGAAACCGGCCGCGGCGCGCCAGGGTTTGTCGACCCTGCGCGATGCCGGGCGCCGGCGGGCGTTCAAGCGTGCCGCTGTTGTGGCGGTCGGTGGCGCCAGCCTGGGTACGCTGATGCAGGTTCATGGCTGGCAAAGCCTGGTGGCGGATTACAGCACCGGTGTTGGCGAACAGCGGGTGCTGACGTTGAGCGATGGCACCCGGCTGTTGCTCAATACCGATAGTGCTGTGGACGTTGATTTCACCGCCGGGCTGCGCCTGATCCGGCTGCGTCAGGGCGAAGTGCTGATAGAAACCGGCAAGGACACGCTGGACCGCCCCATGCGGGTGGAAACGGCGCAGGGTTGGGTAGCCCCGTTGGGCACGCGGTTCATCGTCAGGCAACGCGAGGCCGATACGGTGGTAAGCGTGTTCGAGCATCGCGTCGTGTTGATGGCAGATGGCTGGTTGCGTTCCTATGTGCTGGAAGCCGGGCAGCGTGCCGTGATCCAGCCTGGCACCGGGCCGCAAGCCCGTCCGCTGAAGGACGAGGACGGTGCCTGGGCGCGCGGCGAGCTCGTGGCCGACAATGTTCGCCTGGCCGATTTCGTCGCTGAGCTGGGCCGCTACCGTCGCGGTTGGCTGCTGTGCGATCCGGCGGTCGCCGACCTGCGCCTGACCGGGCTCTTTCCCTATATGGATACGGAAAGGGTACTGACCGCCATTACCCAGGCGCTTCCCATCCGGGTACAGCGCCGCAGCCGCTACTGGCTCAAGCTGGTGCCTGCCTGATTCCTCGCGCCTGGCGTGAAGGGCCACTAGGGCGGGGTCCGGTGCTGATCGACGGTTCGCGCCAGGAAACCACGGTATACCGGGCTACGCCGGCGTCTCGTCGCGCACCTATGTTGATCCCGACCTGATTGGTGGCGTGCGCATAGACAAGGGCCCTGACATGGCTGCGGGCGGTACGGGCGCGGTCGGCGGCCTGGTCGGCATGCGCCCGCTCGGGCGGCAGTCGGCCCGCCTGGACTGTGGTCAGGTGGGTAGCCGCTGTCCTCGACAGGAAAAAAAAGCCAGGGCAAGTCCTGCAAGCGTGAAAAAAATGTTGTATTTGTGCAAATATGAAAAATATTCGACACGGCGCTTGCATACAGATTTTAGTTCGTGCATAATTCAATTCTTCGCTGCTGACACAGAGCAACCAACAAAAAAACGACGCGAAAGCCGAGTGGAAACGTTGGTAGAATGTAGAGGCAAATGGGGGTATAGCTCAGCTGGGAGAGCGCTTGCATGGCATGCAAGAGGTCAGCGGTTCGATCCCGCTTACCTCCACCAAAAAGCGAAGAGGTTCTTGAAAAAGAACTTGCAGTAAATCGAAGAAATGCCATATAATCTTCGATCTGTTGTTTGGTCCTGTCCCCTTCGTCTAGAGGCCTAGGACATCACCCTTTCACGGTGAGTACAGGGGTTCGAATCCCCTAGGGGACGCCACTAATTTTGTGGTACCGCTGCGGAGCGGTAGTTCAGTTGGTTAGAATACCGGCCTGTCACGCCGGGGGTCGCGGGTTCGAGCCCCGTCCGCTCCGCCAAAAGATTCCAGAAAAAAGCACCTTGAAAAAGGTGCTTTTTTCGTTCTGATGCTCGTAATTCCCCATATTTCCATGGCGCAGCAGCAACGGATTCATAATCTGTCAGGTCGTCTGGCGATGGTGCTGGGTTTTTCGCTGGGTGGTTTTATTTTTCCGTGGCTGTTGCTGATTGCCGCGTTGATTGCCTGGTCTTTGATTGCAGACTGGCGCAGGCCTGCGCCGGATCCCGAATCCATCGCGCCCTTATTCAGGGCAACCGCGCAGACGCCGGGTTGGCAGAAAATATTCCTGGATCTGTGTGAGTCTCCTGCCGAAGAGGCATTCCTGCAGGCCATGATACTGGCGCATCACCTGCAGCCGCAGAATGGCCAGTTGCATGGCAAGACGTTGACATTGGCGCTGCAAGTCAAAATGCCGCCTTACCGGGTGGATTTTCTTGTCAATGATCGCTTGGTCGTGGAGATCGACGGAGAGACTTATCATTCTTCGCCTGAGGCGATGGCAAGAGACCGCCAGCGGGACGAGTATCTGCGTACCCAGGGCTACATTACCTTGCGGATTCCTGCCAGGCTTGTATTCGACAGGCCCGAACAGGCGGTGGAACAGGTCAATGCAGCCTTGGCTGCCATGCCTGTGTCGTCTTCCTCTGCGTCGGTGGATACCCAATGGGGGCAGGCCTCTGCGCAGCTGGCCTCTGGATTCAAGACCATAGCAATGAAGTTTGGCGACGCGCTGGAGATGCTGGATGCAGCAAAGGAGCAGCAGCGTGTCGCGGATGTTCTGCGTGGTCCCCGGGATATCTTCGACGAGGAATGCGTGGTGATCGAGAAGGCCTTCGAACTGGCACAAGTGCGTCAGGGGATTGAGAGTTGGATTGGACAGAAAGAAGGGCGCAGGGAGCAGTTCCAGACGAATCTGGACAATCTGAGGGCTCAGATCGTCGCGTTACGCGAGCGGCGTGGCGAGCCTGATCGTACGGTGACGTTCACACCTATTGCGCCGTTCAGGGCGCCAGCGTCCGGCGCATCGCCGCAATTCAACTTGGCGGTGGAGGAAGCGTTCCGGCATTTGGCTGCTCGTCGTGCAGAATATTTCGAGCAGGTTAGGTTGCGCCTTCAGGGAAATGAGCGGATGCGGGACGCCGTGCGCCAGGCCTTGCTCGAATTCAATGCTGAAGGTTGCTGGCGGCTCATTGCCTGAAGGTGTGTTCAGTTGTCTGTGACCGGTTAAGGTGCCAGGTGCCAGGGCATCGCGCCGGTTGACTATCGGCATCACGGCAAGCCGCTCCGGGGGATGTTGTTTCCCTCGCCGCGCAGGTATTCTGTGCATCATCCCTGTTAGCACCCGCTGGCAGGGCGACGGACGCAAGGAAATCATGCACTTTCATCCCGGCATCAGCCTGTCTGCCAGATTGGCGGGCCTGTTCCTGGCCATGGCCATTGTCAATCCTGCCACAGCGCAGCAAGGGCAATACCTGGTCAAGACGGATGAAGCGACCCGCGCCCGGGTGAAGGCGATTATTGCCATGCCTGCGCTGTCCGAACCTGGCTTGGACCATGGCGCAAGGCTGGCCCAGGTGTCCTCCCTGTTTCTGGGTGTTCCATACCGGGCCAATACGCTGGTGGGATCGCGTGATACCAATGAAATGCTGGTTGCGGATTTCAACCGGGTCGATTGCTTTACGTTCATTGATTACGTTGAGGCCCTGAGCCGCGCCACGGACGGCAATGACTTCCTGACCCGGCTGGCTGCTGTCCGCTACGCGGATGGCAATGTTGATTTCCGGCATCGCCGCCACTTTTTCTCCGACTGGGCGGCCGTCGAACCGAGGAATGCCACGGACGTCACGCGTGAGGTCGGTGGCATCTATGTTTCGGTGGACAAGGTGTTGAACCGCAAGGCCGACGGCACGGAGTATCTGCCCGGCCTGGGCGAGACGCCGCGCACGATAGATTACATTCCGGCGTTTGCCATTGACGAACAGGTGCTGGCCAAGCTGCAGACTGGCGATTATGTCGGTGCCTATACCCCGCTCGATGGCCTGGATGTGACGCATGTGGGCATCGTGGTCAAGGCCGCCGGCCAGGTCTGGTTCCGCAACGCTTCGTCCGTGCAGGCCAATATGAAAGTGGTCGATGTGCCCCTGCGGGACTATATGGCGGCCAAAACCGGCATGGTGGTTCTGCGCGCGCCCTGAGTTTTATGAGTGGGGGGCTTATGGCGGTCACAGGTGGTCCATATGGCCCACAGCAGGCAACGAACGGCATGAACTCGCGCTTATGTGGAGCGCAGCACCGGGCTCATTGATATAGCCTCTTCAATGTATTCATTATCCGTATAGTTGGCATTCAGTATCTGCATGATATGGCATCCGGCGTCAGTGTATAGTCCTTGCGAATCCAGCCGCGCCTGGCTGGGCCTGTGCATCTGCTCCGTATCGAGACCGCATGTCGACGAATTTCTCCTATACCATTCATCCCGAAATCTTCCAGGACTATCCGGAATACCGGCGGGGCGTGGTCGTATTCACGGACCTGGACAATTCGCAGCCCGACGCCGGATTGACGGCCTTGCTGCGTGCCAGCGAAGCGGCATTGCGCGAGCGCATCACCGGTAATCCGGCCGAGTATCCGCAGATCGCCGCCTGGCGGGATGCCTATCGCCGGTTTGGCGCCAAGCCCTCCGAACACCGCAGCGCCATCGAAGCGCTGAGCCGCCGCGTGCTCAAGCCGGATACGCTGCCGGATATCAATCCGCTGGTGGATATCGGCAACTTGCTGTCTTTGCGTTATGTGCTGCCGGCCGGGGTGCATCCCATCGGAGCGCAATCGCAGGAGATCTGCTTGCGCAAGGCTGCGGAGGCTGACGGTTTTCTGGCCGACCCCGGCAAGGCGCCTGAAAGCATCGCCGCCGGCGAAATCGTGCTGGCTGCCGGCCAGCGCGTGCTGACGCGGCGCTGGACCTGGCGCCAGGCTGCCGATACGCGGACGCTGGCAGATACCTCATGCGTGTTTTTCGATATCGACGGTTTGCCGCCGACCAGCCGAGCTGACGTCGAAAGTGCCGTGGCGGATGTCGTGGCCCTGGTCGGCCGTTATTGTGGCGGACGTTGCGTGGGGCAAGCCGTGCTGGATGCAGCACAGCCCGCCATGCAGATAGCGCTGGACTGAGCGCGCGGCCATGAATCTGGCCTTCAATCACCTGAGCGTGTCTCAGTTGATGGCGTTGGCGGCCATACTCGAAGTGCGTAACCTGAGTCGGGCAGCAAGGCTGCTGGGCACGAGCCAGCCTGCCCTGAGCCGCCACCTGGCGCAGTTCCGCGAGGCCTTGGGCGACCCATTGATGGTTCGGCGCGGGCGCGAGTATGTACTGACTGAACGCGGGCAGGCCTTGCTGGACCCGCTGCGTGACGTCCTGGCCGGACTGGAGCGCCTGAGCTCTCCTGCCGAGTTTTCCCCTGCGCGCTGCGAGCGGCGTTTTTGCCTGGCAGGTTCCGATTATGTCGCGCAATACATCCTGCCCGGCTTGCTGCATGACCTGGCCTTGCAGGCGCCCGGCGTCAGCGTGGAGTTCCGCATCTGGCAGGCCGACCGCTATGACTGGCTTGAGGACGGCAAAGTCGATCTGGTGACGACCATGCTGGAAGACACGCCGGCCGATTATCACGGCCGGGTGCTGGGCGAGGATACTCCGGTTTGCTGCATGCGCAAGGGCCATGCGTTGGCCCGGCAGGCGCGGATATCCCAGGCGCAGTACCTTTCCTGGCCGCATGTCACGATCAGCATGGGGGGCGACAAGGACAGTTTCATCGACGCGCACCTGCGCCGCCAGCACCTGCGGCGCGACCTGAAACTGGCGGTGCCGTTCTACAGCGCCGCGCTCAGCGTCATTCAGCAAAGCGATATGTTGCTGACGCTGCCCGAACACATTGCCCGCCAATGGGCGCAGCAGGCGGATGTCTGTGCCCGGCCCCTGTCTTTCATCGAACACCGTTTCCGCTACTGGGTGGTCTGGCACAGTCGCATCCAGAGTTCACCCGAGCAGCAGTGGTTCCGGCAATTCGTGTTCGATCATTGCCGCAGTTCGCGTTTCCTCAGCCCTGGCGATGCCTGGCCGCCGAACCATACTGCCTGAATATTTTTCCCGCAGCCGGGGTATGCCTGGCTGCGGCATCCATCCCGGAATTCACCGAAAAGACCACCGTAATTGGCCAGGAGGCAAATGACATGCAAAAAGACCCGAACACCGCGTACCCCATGACAGGGGGGGATGCCCTGGTGCATAGCCTGCAAACCCATGGCGTCGATACCGTATTCGCGCTGCCCGGTGCGCAGATTTATGGCTTTACGGACGCGTTGGCGCGCAACCAGGACAGCGTGCGCACCATCGGAGCGCGTCATGAACAGACCAGCGCCTACATGGCCTTCGGTTATGCGCGCTCCAGTGGTAAGCCGGGGGTTTTCGCAGTCGTGCCCGGCCCCGGAATTCTCAACGCCAGCGCGGCGATGCTGACGGCACATGGCTGCAATGCGCCGGTGTTGGCCATCACGGGTGACGTCATGAGCGGCTTCAAGGACCGTGGCCGGGGGCAGCTGCACGAACTGCCCCGGCAGCTGGAAATCCTGCGCGACCTGGGCAAGTGGGCCGCTCATATCGAGCAACCCGCCGATACGCCCTGGCAGGTCGCGCGTGCCTTTCAGGAAATGCAGTCGGGGCGGCCTGGCGTAGTGTCGCTGCAGGCTTCATGGGATTTCTTTACCCAGCCAGGGCGGGTGCGTACCCAGGCGCCGTTGCCGCTGCAGCCCAAGCCGCCGGTGGACACCGATGCCATTGCACGTGCGGCAAAGCTGCTGGGCCAGGCCAAGGCCCCCATGATTTTCGTCGGGTCTGGCGCGCTGGAAGCCAGCGCCGAAGTGCGCGAGCTGGCGGAAACGCTGGGCGCGCCCGTCGTGAGTTTCCGTGGCGGCCGTGGCGTGGTGGGGGACGATCATCCGCTGGGTTTCACAGTGGCTTCCGGTGCTCGGCTCTGGCCGCAGACAGACGTGGCCGTTGTGATCGGCTCGCGCTTCGAGCTGTTCGATATCCGCTGGCGTCACCGCCCGGCAGGCCTGAAGCTGATCCGCATCGACATAGATCCGGCGGAAGTGCGGCGCATCAGCGCGGATGTCAGCGTGCTGGCCGATGCCGCCGAAGGGGCGGCGGCGTTGGCGGCTGAAGTGCAGCGCACCGGCACGCCGCCGCGCCGCGATGCCGAGCTGGCCGCCGCGAAGGCGGCGGCGGAACAGGATATCCAGTGCATCCAGCCGCAGCTGGATTACCTGCGCGTGATCCGCGATGTGCTGCCGCGCGACGGTTTCTTTGTCGAGGAAATTTCACAGGTCGGTTTTACGTCCATTTTCGGCTTTCCGGTCTATGAACCGCGTACCCTGGTGACATCTGGCCAGCAGGGCACGCTGGGCTTTGGTTTCCCGACGGCGCTGGGCGTGAAGGTGGCCAATCCGGGCAAGGCGGTGGTCTCCATCTGCGGGGATGGTGGTTTCATGTTCGCGGCCCAGGAACTGGCGACCGCCGTGCAGTACGGCATCAATGTCGTGACGATCGTGTTCAACAACAGTGCATTCGGTAATGTCTACCGTGACCAGCAGGAAGCTTTTGGCGGCCGTTTGCTGGGTTCGGAACTGGTGAACCCGGACTTCATGAAGTTCGCCGAATCGTTCGGCGTGCAGGCGCACCGGGTGCATGCGCCCGACGCCTTGCGTGGCGTGCTGGAACATGCATTTGCCGCTGACCGGCCGGTCCTCATTGAAGTGGTGGTGCCGCGTGGCAGTGATGCCAGCCCATGGAAATTCCTGCACCCGGACTTTTCCAAGGCAGCCATATAAAGCCATAGGCGGATTCTGGTTGTGCGGTGCGCTATCGCCGGCGGGCCGCTCAATGTACAAAGCCCTGCCAGCACAAGCTGGCAGGGCTTTGTTTTTTGCTTGTAGCCCCCGTCACGGTGTAGGCGACGGAGGCTGCAAGTCTGGCCTTACTGGGCCTGTTGCACCCAGTTCGTGACGTAGTTGTCGCAGCCGCCGGCCATGAACTGGTCCGGGGTCGTCAGGTTCTGCACCTTGAACGACTTGATGACGCCTTGTTCAGCCGTCAGCGAAACCTTGCACTTGACCAGGCGGCGTTCCGCCACATAGTTCAGGCCGCTTTCCGGATAGGGGTAGGGGCCGTCGAATTCGGGATTGCCGAAGGCTGCCAGGGGCGGGTAGTAGTCAGGGCCTTCGAATTGGTCGAAGGGCGGCTGGTAGTAGCCCGGGTCCATGAAGTAGCCCAGCGGACGGTCGTAGGTGCGGTCATACAGGCCGTACCAGGCGTAGTCGGTCGCGCCATTGGGCAGTGCCTTGGTTGCGGAAGGCTGGCCGAAGACCTTGGTGGCCGTCGCCACGGGCTTGCCTACCCAGGCTTGCGCAGAATAAGGCTCGGGGCCGCCCAGCGAAGCGCAGCCGGCGGCGAGCACGCAAACCGTGGCGGCGCCCGCGAGCTGCAGGCGTTTCTTTGCTTGATTCAGCGTATTTCCGATCATGATGAAGACTCGTGAAAGTGAATGAACAGGCTTCCGGGCGCGGCGCTCGGCCGGGCATCGGGATGGGTACGACGATACCGTCCGCAAGGACGGCGTGATGACTGCATTAGAACTGTTGCGGAAAGAATTAACTTCCATGATTTGTAAAGGATTGTGCGTCAGGATTAGTACATTTGCAAATAGGATTGCGACGCAATATTGATTTGTCGCATCTTCAGCGGGAATACCGCACTGCAGCAGGCTGTCCGCCCGTTTTCCAGTTGTTCACGAGGCTATCTCGGCAGGCCGTTTTCTCTTTTGTGCAACTAAATGGAATCAGATTCCATTTATGAATATAATTCCATAAAATTATCTGGACGCCTGCCGTGCGTGTCATTTTCCTTTCCGGCAGGAAGCAAAAAAAGGGATGGAGGCTGCATGACGGATCAAGGCAAGGCGGGGTTTGACCAGGAGGTCGACCTGCTGGTTTTCGGCGCGGGTGCGGGCGGAATGACTGCTGCGCTGGTGGGGGCACTGAGCGGGTTGGATGTCCTGCTGTGTGAAAAGACTACGCAGGTAGGGGGCAATACTTCTACCTCCGGCGGCACCACGTGGGTGCCTGGCAATTCGCAGGGCGGGCGCGTCGGGGCGCAGGACTCTCTGGAAGATGCCGCGGCCTTTCTGCGTGCCATCGTGGGGGACCGTGGCGGCGATGATGTCAGGGCTGCGTTCCTGGAGTCGGGGCGCCCGGCCATTGATGAGCTGGAACAGAAAACTGAAGTGAAGTTTGCCGCCGCCGCGGCGCATCCGGATTACCTGGATGGGCCGGGTTCGGCCTTTGGTGGGCGCGCATTGGGGCCCTTGCCCTTCGACGGCCGATTGCTGGGTGCGGATTTCGATCGTGTCCGGCCGCCGCGCCCCGAATTCATGGGCTTGGGCGGCATGATGGTGGGGCGCGCCGAACTGGCGCCGCTGCTGCAACCTTTCGCATCGCTGGGAAACCTGAAACTGACCCTGGGCATCGTCGGCCGCTATGCGCTGGACCGCCTGCGCTACCGGCGTGGCACGCGGCTGCTGATGGGCAATGCTTTGGTGGCGCGGCTGTTCTATAGCCTGCGCCAGCGCAAGGTTCCCGTGCTGTTCGAATCCCCCCTGCGCGAACTGCTGCTCGAGCAGGGCAAGATTGTGGGGGCCGTGGTTGATACGCCGCTCGGCCAGAAACGTATACGCGCCCGTCGCGGGGTAGTGCTGGCTACCGGCGGCGTGGCCTGGAACGAAGCGCTGCGCAAACAGTATTTTCCGCCGGAAGTCAGCCTGGAATCCCAGGCGCCGGAAACCAATACGGGCGACGGGATTGTGCGCGCCATGCAGGCCGGGGCGGCATTTGATGATGGCCATGACAGCCCGGCCCTGTGGATGCCATGTTCCTTTATCCAGCGTGCCGATGGCACGCGTGGCATCTGGCCGCACATCCTGCTGGATCGCGCCAAGCCAGGTTTGATTGCCGTGGGTCGGGACGGCAGGCGTTTCGTCAATGAATCGGACTCCTACCATGACTTCTGCATGGGCATGCTGCGCCATGGCCTGAGCGAGGCATGGCTGGTCTGCGACGCAGATTTCATCAAGTCCTATGGGCTCGGGCTGGTCATGCCCGGTGGACGCGGGCTGGCGGAAAAGCTGCACAAGGGCTACCTGACGGAAGCCCCGACACTGGAAGCACTGGCGGCCAAGGTTGGCCTGGATGCGGACGCTTTCCGGCAGACGGTCAAGCGCTATAACGAGCAGGCGCAAACTGGGGTGGATGCCGATTTCGGTCGAGGGACCAGTGTCATGAACCGCTTCAATGGCGACGAGACGCAGCAGCCCAATCCTTGCCTGCGCCCGATTCGGGAACAGGGGCCGTACTATGCATTGCGCGTCGTCCCCATGGACCTGGCTTGCAGTGCCGGCTTGCGGGGCGATGTGAACGGCCAGGTATTGGATCAGCAGGGGCGGCCCATCGAGGGCCTGTATGCCTGCGGCAATGACCTGACTTCGCTGTTCAGGGGCACTTACCCCGGCCCCGGCACCACGATAGGCCCGGCCATGGTGTTTGCCTGGCGTATTGCCAAGCACGCCGCGCGGAAGACCTGATCATCCGGGTGCTTGCCCGTGAGCAGTAAAAAGAACCGCCAGGTTGCCTGGCGGTTCTTGGATTCAGGCCGCGTCGTGCTGTTTGCGATGAGGGCGTTGCAGATTGGCGTGGTAGCGCGCCACGTATTCGTCGAAGCTTTCCTTGCGGTCGGCTTCCAGTGCATGCTGCTCGGCCAGTGATCGGGCGGCCAGTTCCTGGTAACGCGCCTGGGTGGCGGCATCCAGCGCCTGGCTGCGCAGGGCGTCGGCGTGGGCGCGGCTGGTGCTCAGGCCATACTCGAAGAACGATGCCTGGGTGTCGCGCATGCCAGCCAGCAGGCGGGCCGATGGTGTGAGCGCCGGGTCTTCCAGCTTGGCACGCTGCATGGCGACGGCCTGGCGGTGCAACGTACTGCCGTGAACGCGGTCCAGCAGTTCTGCACACGCCTCGACGCGGTCCAGGATGTCCTTGCCCCACTGCTGCAGGGAAACGGCTTCGCAGTTGCGTTCCAGCATCAGGCCGGGTTCGCGGCCCTGGCGCACGACCTTGGCGAAGTTCTGGCTGCTGCGCTCGCAATAACCCTGCGGCGCGAATGCCGGGCTTTCGTCCAGCGTGCAATACAGCAGGAAGGCATCCATGAAGCGCATGGTGTCGGCGCTGATGCCGGCGGGCTCAAAGGGGTCAATATCCAGGCAGCGCACTTCCACATATTGCACACCGCGCTCGTCCAGGGCGGTCAGCGGTCGTTCGCAGCGTTTGGTGCTGCGCTTGAGGCGGATATTCGAGTAGTACTCGTTCTCTATTTGCAGGACATTGGTGTTGAGCTGGATCCACTCGCCGTCGCGCTTGGTACCGAAGGCCTCGTAGGCCGGCCAGGGAGTGGTCACGGCGTTGTAGAGGCGGTCCAGGAAGGTTTCCAGGTCGTTGTAGTTCAGCTTCAGCTGAGACTGGGCCTTGTTCTGGTAGCCCAGGTCGCTCATGCGCAGGCTGGTGGCATGGGGCAGGAAGCAGGTATCGGCGTCCCAGCGTTCCAGCCCGCCGTTTTGCACGGCGGGGAAGTTGCTGGCGATGGCGGGCGAGGCGCCGAACAGGTACATCAGCAGCCAGCTGGCTCGCGTAAAGTTGCGCACCAGTGCGATATAGCCTGCGTCACGTTGCTCGCGCAGGTTGGCGCCGGGCAGGTCCAGCAAGGGCCAGATCGCGTCGTCCAGCGAAAAATTGTAGTGAATACCTGCGATGCACTGCATGGAACGGCCATAGCGCACCGCCAGGCCACGACGATAGACATGCTTGAGCATGCCGCTGTTCGAGGTGCCGTACCAGGCGATGGGAATTTCCTGGTCGGCTGGCAGGCGGGCCGGCATCGAGTGATTCCAGATCAACTCGTCGCCCAGGGCGGCATAGGTGGCGCGATGGGTGTCCAGCAACGCAGACAGGACATCGTCCGTGCGGGGGAAGGGATCGGTGATGAGTTCCAGCAGGGCTTCGGAATAATCGGTCGTGATATGCGGATGCGTCAGCGCGGCACCCAGCGCAGCAGGGTGGGGTGCCTGCGACAACTGGCCCTGTGCATTGACGCGCAAGCCTTCCTTCTCGATGCCACGTTGCGTGTTCTCAAGAATATTGCGGTGATTGTCCAGGCGTTGCAGGCGGGATAGCAGAAGATCGGTCACATCGACTCTTTTTATCGTATTCACAGGGAGCCGATTTTACGGGTTTGCTGGCCGCACGGTGCTTAATCCCTATCAGTTGAGGGTAAAAAAGCAAGGTTTGTCCTGCATGGCATGACGCAAATCGGCGGCTGATCAGTGCCGACGTGCTTGTTTCAGGCCGGCATGGCGCTATGATGCCGGGAGGCAGGCATATCGGCGCCGTGCCAGGGCGGAAGCGGATGGATCAGCCTTCTGTGCATGGCCAGCAGGATGGCAGCGCGCCTGCCATTGACGCGCAGCTTCCGGCAGGCGTTCTGCAGGTGGAAATTGACTGTGCGTTCGCTGATTCCGAGGATGACGCCGGTTTCCCAACTGGTTTTTCCATGCGCCGCCCATACCAGACACTCCTGTTCCCTGGCCGACAGGATGTTGTGTGTGACGAGTGTCATATGCCTATGTTTCCAACCTGCCGCATGACAGGAGGCGGCAGTGAGAAAGATTATTGTTACGTTGAGATGACGGGGCAAGGGACCATGCACGCATGCATAAATCCTTGCTGCCAAGGATACGCATGGCACCTTCCTCGATGATGCAGTTCTATCTGAACGCGCTGGCCCTGCTGGCGCCGACCATGGTCGTGGTGGGCGCCGGTTTTGTCTGGGGGCGGCGCAGCCTGCCGTTCGCAGGTCAGTTCATCTCCCAGTTGGTGACGCAGGTGGCGACGCCTGCGCTGGTATTCCATACGCTGATGACCAGCACGCTGGATAACGCCCTGCTGGCCGACGTCGTCTTACTTACGCTGGCCTGTATGGCGGCCGTGACACTGGTGTCCGCTGCCGGGCTGAAACTGGCCGGGCTGCCGGTGCGCAAGCTGCTGCCGACCACTAGCATGCCGAATGCGGGCAATATCGGGCTGCCGGTGTCCTACATGGCTTTTGGCGAAACCGGGCTGGCCGTGGCGGTGGCGATCTTCACTGTGTCGTCTTTCCTGCAACATACCGTCGGTTTGCGTATCTTGCCGGGGGGCGTGGCGCGTGGCGGCGCCTGGCGCAATCCGACGATGGCGCTGTGCGTGCTGGCTGTACTGCTGCGCGCGCTGGGCCTGGGCCTGCCGGACTGGTCACTGGAATCGGCGCGCCTGCTGGGCAGCCTGGCGGTACCGCTGATGCTGCTCAGCCTGGGCCATGCGTTGTCGCAGATTCCAGCTTCGGGCCTGCGTGCGGGTTCGTTGATGGCAGGCATGCGCCTGATCGGCGGCTGTGCCACGGCGCTGCTGGTGACCTGGGCCATGGGCGCGCCGCCGCTGATCGCCAATGCCGTGGTCCTGCAGATGTCCATGCCCTGCGCCGTGATGAGCTACATGTACGCACGTACTTACACGGACCGCGGTGACGAGGCCGCTGGCGCGGTTCTGGTGTCCACCGGCATATTCCTGGTATTCGCACCTATTCTGCTGTGGTTCCTGAGGGTGTAGGCCGGACGTTCTGCTATGGGCCATTCTTTTGTCGGGGAAGCGGGGCGGGAAAGTGATGCCGCGCGACAGGCTCTGCGCCAGTGGTGGTTCGTGTTCCCGTTCATACCGAATGCCCTCGTACCGTCGTAACCCTGCTTGCGGCGTGGCCGATGCGCCCCGTTCCGGGATGTCGGTGTTAGAATTCTTTCTCATCTTCATGGCGCCGATTTGCTTGATCTGCTTGCGGGCGCCCGATAAATCCCGCTAAAGAGGTCCATGTGACTCCTTCATCCGTATCTTCAAACGCCACCGGCATTGGGTCGTGCGTGGCTCAGGACCCATTGCAGGCTGCCATTCCGGCGGGTTCCGTCGGCGTGGTCCGGGCACAGAAAATCGCTTTCGATGAACCGCTGCAACTGGTCAGCGGCCAGGTGCTGCCCAGCTACGAGCTGGCCATCGAAACCTATGGCGAGCTCAATGCCGACCGTTCCAATGCTGTCCTGATCTGCCATGCGCTGAACGCCTCGCACCATGTGGCCGGCATCAATGCCGACAACCCCAAGGACGTGGGGTGGTGGGACAACATGGTAGGCCCCGGCAAGCCGGTGGATACCAACCGTTTCTTTGTCATTGGCATCAACAACCTGGGTTCCTGCTTCGGTTCCACCGGGCCTGCCAGCATCAATCCGGCGACTGGCAAGCCCTGGGGCGCGGCCTTCCCGGTGGTGACTGTCGAGGACTGGGTGCACGCGCAGGCTCGCGTGGCCGATTATCTGGGTATAGAACGCTTTGCTGCCGTGATGGGGGGCTCGCTGGGTGGCATGCAGGCGCTCAGCTGGGCCGTTACCTGCCCGGAACGGGTGGCCCATTGCGTGGTGATCGCCAGCACGCCGCGCCTGTCGGCGCAGAATATCGGCTTCAATGAAGTAGCGCGGCGCGCCATCATCACCGACCCTGATTTCCATGGCGGTGATTACTATGCCCATGGCACGGTGCCAGCGCGGGGCCTGTCGGTTGCGCGCATGGTGGGGCACATTACCTATCTGTCGGACGACGACATGGCCGAAAAATTCGGTCGGGTCCAGCGCGAGCCGGCGGCCAATGGCGATTACCACTACGGCTATGACGTGGAATTCGAGGTGGAATCCTACCTGCGCTACCAGGGCGAAAAATTCTCGCGTACCTTCGACGCGAATACCTATCTGCTGATTACCCGAGCGCTGGATTATTTCGATCCGGCGCGGCGTACCGGGGGCGACCTGGCGCGTGCGCTGGCGCCTGCCAAGGCGGATTTTTTGCTGGTGTCGTTCACGACTGACTGGCGTTTCCCGCCCGAGCGTTCACGCGAGATCGTCGGCGCCTTGCTGCAGAACGACCGCTCCGTGACCTACGGTGAAATCAATGCGCCGCATGGCCATGATGCGTTCTTGCTGACGGATTCGCGCTATCACGCGCTGGTATCGGCCTATTTCGACAGGGTGGCGCGGGCATGCCGCCTGGGTGAACGCCAGGCGCCGGCGCAGGCAGGAGAACAGGCATGAGTGAAATTGTCGGCGTCAATGGCATGATCGTGCGTGGCGGCACGGCGCTGCGTCCCGATCTGGCGCGTATCGCCAGCTGGATCGAATCAGGCAGCCGCGTGCTGGACCTGGGTTGCGGGGATGGCACGCTACTGGCGGAATTGCGTGATCGCCGCCAGGTGCGCGGCCGTGGTGTGGAACTGAGCGACCAGTGCGTGATTGCTTGCGCCCGCCGTGGCGTGGACGTGATCCAGCAGAACCTGGAGGACGGCCTGGCATTGTTCGGCGACCAGGCTTTCGATACCGTGGTGCTGTCCAAGACCTTGCAGGCCATGCACAATACCGAGCATATCCTCAAGGAAATGGCGCGGGTGGCGCGCTATGGCGTGGTGTCCTTCCCCAATTTTGGCTATTGGCCCCATGGCTGGTCCATTCTGCGCGGCCGTATGCCGGTGACGGGTGAAATGCCCTACCAGTGGTACAACACGCCGAATATCCATCTTTGCACCCTGAGCGATTTCGAGGATCTGGCGCAACAGTGCGGATTGCGCATCCTGGAACGCGCCACCTTCGACCACAACCGCGAAGTACGCTGGTTGCCGAGCTGGCGCAGCACGCTGGCGGTCTATCGTTTCAGTTCGGCCGGCGCCTGAGGCGTGCGGCGGCCGGCACCAGGAGATTCCCATTCGTTTTGCCCGCCTGTTCACCAGCCGCCGAGTCGCTCCTCTTTTCCTGCTGGGCATGGCCAGCGGCCTGCCGCTGGAGCTGACCAGCAATACCCTGCAAGTCTGGCTGACGGTCGCGGGTGTATCGCTGCAGGAAATCGGCCTACTGACGCTGGCCGGTGCTGCCTACACCCTGAAGTTTCTGTGGTCACCGCTGGTGGACCGCTATGCGCCGCCCGGCCTGGGCCGCCGCCGTGGCTGGATTTTCCTGACGCAATGGTTGCTGGCGTTGGCGCTGGTCGGCATGGGCCTGCTGTCGCCCAGGGAGTCGCTGGGCACGCTGGCCCTGCTGGCCGTGATGGTGGCTTTTTTTTCCGCGACGCAGGATATCGCCTTTGATGCCTACCGGGCCGACCTGCTGCAACCCTATGAGCGTGGCGCCGGTGTGGCCCTGTCCGTTCTGGGGTACCGCCTGGCCAAGGTGGTCTCTGGCGGCCTGGCGGTGGTTGCCGCCGAAAAATGGCTGGGCTGGAACAACGTTTACATCCTGATGGGTGTTTGCATGGCGGCGCTGTCTGCCGTCACGCTGTTCGCGGTGGAACCGCAGCGCGATGTGCAGGCACCGGTATCGCTGCGCGCGGCCGTCATGGAGCCATTCCGCGAGTTTTTCGGGCGCAACGGCGCCTGGGAAATGGTGTTGTTCATCATTATCTACAAACTGGGCGATGCCTTTGCCTCGGCGCTGTCCAATACTTTCCTGATTCGCCATGGCCAGTTCAATGCCGAGACGGTCGGGTGGGTCAACAACGTCCTGGGCATTGCTGCGACGGTGGTCGGGGCGGTGCTGGGCGGTGCCTTGCTGGCGCGGCTGCGGTTGTTCCGTGCGCTGCTGCTGTTCGGCGCCCTGCAAGGCGCATCCAACCTGGGCTATGCATTGATTGCCTGGTATCCGGGCGAGCTTGCGCTGATGGTGCCGGTCGTGGCGTTCGAGAATGTCTGCAGCGGGTTGGGTACGGCGGCATTCGTGGCTTTGCTGCTGGCCGTATGCGACGCTCGCTATTCCGCCACGCAGTTTGCTTTGCTATCGGCACTGGCCGCGATCGGACGCACTTATATTGCCGGACCCTTGACGCCGCCGCTGGTAGGCTGGTTGGGCTGGCCGGGGTTTTTCCTGCTGTCCGTGGCGGTGGCGGTTCCAGGCCTGTGGCTGCTCTGGCGGCGCAAGACCGAAATAGAGCACCTGGATACGCGGCAGGACCCGGAGTCGGGTGATCCGTCCTGAGATGAAAAAATCGCCGCCAGGCCTTGTAGCCCGGCGGCGATGTTACGCATGGCGCGTTATCCGGATGGGATCAGATTTCGTCGTCAGCGTCGTGGGGCTGGCGTACCACCAGTACGTCGCAAGAGAGATTTTCCAGCAGGCTGGCGGCGATGCTGCCGATGGCCGTGCGCAGGATGCCAGTCAGGCCGTGGGTGCCGACGGCAACCAGATCCACATGGTTCTTGTAGGCGTATTCGGACAGCAGCGAGACGGAGTCGCCGATTTCAATCAGGATTTCCGGACGCTGGCCGTCCTGCAGGCCGGCGGTGTCGTCCAGGAATTCCTCGCCGGTCTGTTTGGCAGCCTGGCGGAAACCGTTGATGAGCGTCTGGGTGTGCAGCACGCCGGTCGCAGTGGGCAGTTCCAGGGCGTGATAGAGCTTGAAAGGCGTGCCTGGTAACAGGTTCACCACGGCATCGACGGCGTGGCGCGAGCCTTCGGAGAAGTCTGTGGCGACCAGCACGTTGCGGTAGGGGTGGCGCGGACGCTCCTTGACCACCAGTACCGGAACGGGAATGTGGCGCACCAGTTTTTCCACCGTGGTTCCCAGCAGCAGGCGGCCCAGGGTTTCATCCCGGGCGACGCCGGCTACGACCAGTTCGGCCTGGGTTTCTTCTGCCACTTGCAGGATGACATCCAGCGCCTTGCCCTGTTCCACGCGGACTTCGATGTCCACCCCGCTTTCGGCCAGGTCATCAAGCAGACGGCGTTCGGCCAGGCTGCGGTGATCCGGCGCCAGCTTGCGCCAGGTGGGCGTGATCAATTGCGCCGTCAGGGACGGTTCGATGACGTGCAGGGCGACCAGACGTGCCTGGCGGGACCGGGCCAGCTGGACGGCGCGGTCCAGGGCTCGGTCACAGCGGGCGCTGAGGTCGGTGGTCAGAAGGATGGTGCGCTGCGGTGCAGCGTCGGAATGGGGCATGGAATTGTCTCCGGCAAGGGGGCCAAGCTGAACACGGGCTCTTGACGATATCATGCCGCGTCGGCGCAATCCGTGTTTTGACGTGTATCAAGCGCCAGGAACGCAGGGCGCAGTTCCGGCCCTGCCGGGCGTGAAAAATGGCCGGTAGCAGGCGTGGCTTTAGTTGCCAGATAAGTGAAACAGCCCCGCACCGGTAGTTCCGGTGCGGGGCTGTCTTGGTGCTATCCAGGGTGGGAACATGATGGCGGCGCGATGGTTCTGCCCCTGTCCCTATTTCATGATGCCTGATCGGCGCGCCCGGCGATATGCCAGGCTTGGTGTGGCAAGGCCGGCAGGGCCTTGCCGGGCCAGGATCAATACAGGCCTTGCTGCAACATGGCGTCGGCGACTTTGACGAAGCCGGCGATGTTGGCGCCATCCAGGTAGTTGACCTTGCCGGTCGTGTCGCTGGTGCCGTAGCGCACGCAGTTGGCGTGGATGTCGCTCATGATGGCTTGCAGGCGGGCATCGACTTCGTCGCGGGTCCAGGCCAGGCGCATGGCGTTCTGGCTCATTTCCAGGCCGGATACAGCCACGCCGCCGGCATTGCTGGCCTTGCCGGGTGCGTACAGCACGCCAGCTTCGATGAAGGCATGGGCGGCTTCGAGCGTCGAAGGCATGTTGGCGCCTTCGGCAACGCAGATCACGCCGTTCTTGATGAGCGTGCGGGCGTCTTCGATTTCCAGCTCGTTCTGCGTGGCGCAGGGCAGAGCCACGTCGACGACCACGCCCCAGGGGCGCTGGCCGGAATGGAAGGGCAGGCCGAAGCGTTCGGCATACACCTTCAGCGGCTGGCGTTCGACGTTCTTGATGTGCATCAGCGCCTGCAGTTTTTCCGGCGTGAAGCCTTCGGCATCGAACACGAAGCCCTGGGAATCGGAAACCGTCAGTACCCGGGCGCCGAGCTGCATGGCTTTTTCCACAGCGTACTGGGCCACGTTGCCCGAACCGGAGACCGCGACGCGCAGGCCGTCGAATGACTTGCCCTGGGCTTGCAGCATGTGCTGGGCGAAGTAGACCGTGCCGTAGCCGGTGGCTTCCGGGCGGATCAGGCTGCCGCCGAAGCTCAGGCCCTTGCCGGTGAAGACCGCGCCGGTCTGGTTGGAAAGCTTTTTCATCATGCCGGCCATGAAGCCGACCTCGCGAGCGCCCACGCCCATATCGCCTGCCGGTACGTCGGTATCGGGGCCGATGTGGCGGAACAGTTCGATGACCAGGGCCTGGCAGAAGCGCATGATTTCAGCGTCCGAGCGGCCCTTGGGGTCGAAATCGGAACCGCCCTTGGCGCCACCCATCGGCAGCGTGGTCAGTGCATTCTTGAAGGTTTGCTCGAAGGCCAGGAACTTCAGGATGGAGAGGTTCACCGACGGGTGGAAGCGCATGCCGCCCTTGAAGGGGCCGACAGCGGAGCTGTGCTGGATGCGGAAACCGCGGTTCACATGGACTTCACCCTTATCGTCGGTCCAGGAGATGCGGAACTGGATGGCGCGCTCGGGTTCGACCAGGCGTTCCAGCAGGCCTTGTTCGGCGTAACGAGGGTTGGCTTGCAGGAAGGGCCAGAGACTGGAGGTTACTTCTTGCACGGCTTGCAGGAATTCCGGCTGGTGCGGATCACGACGGGCGACTTGTGCCAGAAAATCGTCCAGGCTCTTCAAGGTCTTCAAAATGCGAGCTCCCTCTTGGGTAGGCGCAACAATTTGGTGCGCAAAATGGTGCAAAACGGTGCGAGAGACGCATTCTATTACCAAAAAAGGCTTTTGCGTGAATGACTTACGATAAAAATAAATGGGGACGGATTGAAATCAAAATGCCTGTTTTGCTAAAAACAGGGACAGTCTTTTGATAAAGACTGGTGCTGCTTGTTGCTGTTCGTTTGGAAATACGGAAAACCCTGTCATGACAATGCGTTGCGGGATTTCTCGGGGGGCGTTTGCCGTGTCTGAGCGCTGGCTGGCAAGAGCACGCAGGTGCTGGCGGAGCGGGAACGGACGGGAATGGGAGGGTTTGGGGCGGGCCAGCAGCCCGGAGACGCGCCGGCGCATGCAAGCGCCGGCGGAAAAGATGGCATCAGACCAGCGAAAAGTCGTAGTCGATGGTCAAGGGAGCGTGATCGGAGAAGCGTTCGTCCTTGTAAATGGACGCGGAACGGGCTTTTGCAGCGATGCCAGGGGTTGCGACATGGTAGTCGATACGCCATCCGACATTTTTGGCCCAAGCCTGTCCCCTATTGCTCCACCAGGTGTAGCATTCATCGGTTGTCTCTGGATGCAGACGCCGGTAGACATCGACAAATCCTTTTTCATCAATGACTTGTGTCATCCACTCGCGCTCTTCCGGCAGGAAGCCGGAGTTCTTGCGGTTGCCTTTCCAGTTCTTCAGGTCGATCTCATGGTGGGCGATATTCCAGTCGCCGCAGATGATGAACTCGCGGCCGTCTGCACGGTTTTCGTGCATGAGGGCATCTAGCCATGCACCGAAATGATCCAGAAACCGGTATTTGGCCTGCTGGCGTTCGTCGCCGCTGGAACCGGAGGGCAGATAGGCGCTGATGACGCTGAATCCGGGCCAGTCGGCGCGGATGATGCGGCCTTCACGGTCGAATTCCGGCGATTCCATGCCGGCCACCACCAGTTCCGCAGGACGCGACAAATACAGGCCGACACCGCTATAGCCTTTTTTCTCGGCGGCGTGGAAATGTCCGGAGTAGCCCGAGGGATGGCGCAGTTCATCCGTCAGGTCGGCATCCTGGGCCTTGATTTCCTGCAGGCAGACGATATCGGCGCTTTGCCGGGCGAGCCAGTCGGGCAGGCCTTTGCGGAAGGCGGAGCGTATGCCGTTCAGGTTGAGCGAGGTAATGCGTAGCAAGCCGTTATCCTTTTGTGCGGGTTGAGGGGAGAGGGCATCATTGGCCCCGGGTGGGGCAGGCAAGGGTGAAGAACTTCGGCCTAAAGGCCGAAGCTTCTCCGCCACGATATAGGGGCGCCTGCGGCGCCGTATGGATATTGCCTCGCTCGACCCCGGCCTGAAGTCCGGGGGCTTGCGCTTAGGCACGTGGTCAATTTAACCGATGTCGTCACGCCAGCATGGGGTTTCCCGGTGCGCCGTCATGGCATGGAAAGCGCATCCGGTCGTTGGCAAGGCCGCTGGTTGGCCGGCAAATAGGGGATAATTGCGGTTTTCATCGCCTATCGCCGGTTTTTCTATCATGAGCACGACTTTCCGCACTGATTTCGTCCGTTTCGCCCTGGAAGAGGGTGTCTTGCGCTTTGGCAGCTTTGTCACGAAGTCGGGGCGGGTCAGCCCGTATTTCTTCAATGCGGGCCTGTTCAACACCGGCCGCAGTGTGGGCCGCCTGGCGGATTTCTATGCGCAGGCGCTGGAAGCGTCGGGCCTGGGCTACGACATGCTGTTTGGCCCGGCCTACAAGGGTATTCCGCTGGCGACCGCAACTTCCGTGGCGCTGGCCAGCCGTTCGGCCGCGCGTGGCGGCGACCTGGAAGTGCCCTTCGCCTACAACCGCAAGGAAGCCAAGGACCATGGCGAAGGCGGCGTGCTGGTAGGTGCGCCCCTGGCCGGCAAGGTGGTCATCATCGACGACGTCATTACGGCGGGCACTTCGGTGCGCGAATCCGTGGCCATGATCCGTGATGCCGGTGCAGAACCGTGCGCCGTGCTGATCGCGATGGATCGTATGGAGCGCGCCGGCAGTGATGATTCCCTGGCGCCGCATTCGGCGGTAGAGGAAGTACAGCAGCGCTATGGCCTACCCGTAATCAGCATTGCGTCGCTGGAAGATATCCTGTCGGTGCTGGCCGAGCGTGGCGAGATGGAAGCTTATCGTGCCGATGTGCTGGCCTACCGTGCCCGCTATGGCGTGACGGTCTGACGCCTGTCCGGGGTGTGGGGCGCGGGTGGATATCCATTCCCGCGGCCGCCATACCGGCTGGCCGGATTTTTTGCCGCCGCCCATGGTTCACCGATCAGGCGAGCCGGGTAGATTGCAGTGCAGTGGCACAGAGGCCATGGCTATCGCGGTGTTCGCGCCGCAGCCATGGCTTTTTGCATTGCGTCTCCGGCAGATAAGTGTGGCGTAGATGCGATAGGCGAGAGTTGCAAGCGTTCTTCAACATATAATTGAGACTGATTTACATTCGTTGACACGAATATCAGGAGCTTTACGTGCCCACGCCCGATCTGTCCATGCAGGCCTTGTACCGTGAACACCACCAGTGGCTGGTGGCGTTGTTGCGGCGCAAGCTGGGGGGCAACGTGGAAAACGCGGCGGATCTCGCCCAGGATACGTTCGAGCGGTTGTTGCGCGCACCGTCGCCGTCACTGATGCAAATCAAGGAACCGCGAGCCTACCTGACGACCGTGGCGTCGCGCCTGGCGGCTCAGTACTTCCGGCGCCAGGCGCTGGAGCTGGCCTACATGGAAGCCCTGGCTGCCCAGCCGGAGCCCAGCATGCCTTCGGTGGAAGAGCAGGCGCTGGTGCTGGAAGCCCTGGCCCAGGTCAGCCGGGTTCTGGAGGGCTTGCCCGAGCGCTCCCGCGCGGTATTCCTGCTGTCGCAGCTGGATGGCTTGAGCTACCCGCAGATAGCGGAGTCCATGGGTATCAGCATCAATATCGTGCAGAAGGCGATGTCCCAGGCGCTGCGCCATTGCTATCTGGCTGTCTATGGCTGAGCGCGCGCTGTTCGACCCCAGCGATGACCGCCGCGAAGTGCCGGAAGCCGTGCTCGATCAGGCTATCCACTGGGTGACCATTCTGCAATCCGGCACGGCTGGCGAACCGGAGCGCGAGGCCTGTCGGCGCTGGCGTGCAATGAGCGCGGACCACGAATTGGCATGGCGGCGCCTGGAAGGCTTGCGTGGAGACGTACAGCGCAGCGCCGCCGGCACGCCGGCACCCATGGCGCGCCAGGTGCTGGCCGGCGGCGCGCGTGCCAATGGCCGGCGCAAGGCAGTGAAATGGATGCTGGGCTCGGCCGGTACCGGCGTGTTGGCCTGGAGCGCACTCTGGCGCATGGATGCTGGCGTGACGACCTTGATGGCGGATTACCGTACCGGCACAGGCGAGCGCGAACACATTACCTTGCCGGACGGCAGCCGCCTGGTACTCAATACCGACAGCGCTGTCGATATCGACTTCGATGGCAGTCAGCGCATGCTGTCTTTGTTGCGCGGTGAATTGCTGCTGGAGACTGCCGCGGACAACCTGGGGCGGCCGATGCTGGTGCGCGCCGGGCAGATGGATATCCAGCCGTTGGGCACGCGCTTTGCCGTGCGCCGGTTCAACAGCGGCGATGTCAGGGTGGCTGTCCGTGAAGGCGCCGTGGCGTTGCGCCATGCCACACTAGCCCAGGCCCAAGTGGTGCACGCAGGGGAGCAGGGCAGGGGGCGCCCGGCGGGCTGGGATGCGATCCGGCCGTTTGAGGATATCTGCGACTCCTGGGAAGCGGGCATGTTGGTGGTCGAGCGCATGCCGCTGGGCGAATTCGTGGATGAACTCGGACGCTATCGTCCCGGCCGGTTGCGGTGTGATCCGGCAGTGGCCGGTTTGCAGATTTCCGGGGCATTCCCCTTGGCTGATACCGATGCGGTGCTGGCCAGCGTGGCCGCCATCCTGCCGGTGTCGGTACGCAGCATGACGCCTTATTGGGTCACGCTGGTGCCGCCGTGAACGACGTCAGAGTCATTCTCATTTGTAACTCAGTGTAAATAAGCGGCAGGTTTTCTTCTTTCGCGCATCAAGCCCATCAGAAGCAGCTCCTGTGAGCTGCCACAGGGCTGATACAGAAAGGGAAGACGCAGGCATGGCGCAGAAAATTTTGCCACCGGTGATGGCGCGGGCGGTGCTGTGGGCAGCATTGGTGCCGATGCTGGGCCTGGCCAGCGGGTTTGCGCTGGCCGATCAATCGGCGGGCGCTGCGGTGGCTGTGCGGCACTATGACATCGCGCCAGGGTCGCTAGACCAGGTGCTGGGCCGTTTCGGACGTGACAGTGGCGTGCTGGTGGCGATAGATCCGGCATTGACGCAGGGCTTGAACAGCCAGGGCCTGAATGGCGAGTATGGCGAACGTGCTGCGCTGGAGCGGCTCCTGACTGGCAGCGGCCTGGAGGCCGTGGCGGCACCCCAGGGCGGCTACCGTCTGCAACGCGTGCCCATGGGCAGGAATGATGGCGTTTCAGCGCTGGCCCCCGTGCTGGTGACGGCTGAACTGGACCGCGCCGCTGCCGTCTATGAAACCCCTGGGTCCGTGGCGGTGGTCACGCGCGAACAGATGGATCGCATCCCGGCGCGCAGCATTGGCGATGTGCTGGTCGATGTACCCGGTGTTTACTCAGTAGGCTCCCGCCAGGGCGGCGGGCTGTCGGTCAACATCCGCGGCATGCAGGACTTCGGCCGTGTCAATGTCATGATAGATGGCGCCCGCCAGAATTATCAGCAGAGCGGCCATGGCAGCAATGGCTCTGCCTATATAGACCCGGAATTGCTCGCCGGCGTGGACGTGTCCAAAGGCCCCAGTTCCACCACTGGCGGCGCTGCCGTCATTGGCGGGGTCGTGAATTTCCGCACGCTGGAAGCCAATGATCTCATGGCAGCGGACGAGAGTTACGGTGGCCAGGTCACGGCGACCACCGGCAACAATGCTTTTCATTTTTCCGGCAGCGCGGCTGTCGCGGCGCGGCTGGGCGAGGATGTTGATCTGATTGCGGCAGTCAGCCGCCGCAAGCTTGGCAGCTTCGAGCCGGGCAAGCACGGCGGGCTGGCCGACGATGCCTATGCGCAGCTGATCTGGCCGGGCTATATCCTGTCGCAGGAATACTGGTCGGGCCTGGCCAAGCTGGGTTGGCAGGTGGCGCCCGGCCATCACCTGAAACTCAGCTACCTGGGTTTTGAATCGCGTCGCGACCTGAGCCGGGAAAGCAGTGCGAACAGCCGCGTGCGCCGCGATACGCTGATCGGCAATTACCGCTGGACACCGGACAATCCGCATGTCGACCTGGCCGCCGCGCTGTACTACACCCGTACCCGGAACTCGGAACAGCGCGATGGCAGTGAACAGCTGGGCTATGGCGCCTACAACGTCCGCTATCAAACCAGCACGGTGGGCGGTTCGCTGGAAAATACCGCACGCTACGACCTGGGCGATTACGCGCTGTCCTGGCGGTTGGGCAGCGAATTCTTCCATGACTGGACCGATCCCGAGGCCCAGAGCAGCGATACCTCCCTGAGCGGGCAGCAGAACTACAACTCGGTCTGGTTTACCGGCAGTACGCCGGAAGGCAAGCGCACGGTGGCCAGCCTGTTCAGCGAAGCCACGCTGTCCTACCGCGAATGGCTGGAATTGACGGCCGGCCTGCGCTATGACTGGTATGGCCTGGAAGGCAATGGCAAGATCATGATCGGTGACATTGCCAACCCGCCGGGCGTGCGGCCGGGAACCACCTACGTGTGGACGGCCTTTGGCGTGAACCGTCATGCCAGCGCGGTGTCACCCCGGTTTTCCGCTGCGTTCAAGCCCTGGGAGCCCGTGCAATTGTTCGCGAGCTTTGGCAAGGGCATGCGTCCGCCGGCGATCACCGAAACCCTCATCGGTGGCGCACACCCCGGCAACATGATGCTTTATTACCCCAATCCCGGCCTGCTCGAAGAGCGGGCGACCAACTGGGAACTGGGCAGCAACCTGATCCTGGATGGCCTGCTCACGCCGCACGATAGCTTCAAACTGAAGGCGGCCTGGTTCGAGAACAAGGTGCGCAACTACATGGCCATGGCCGTGGTGAAGTCGCCGGATGGCAAATCCGGCGAGGGCACGTTCGCGCCGCGCGCCTATGTCAACCTGGACGACCCGTTCCGTTCGCGTGGGCTGGAGCTGCAAGCGGATTACGACGCCGGTGTCGTGTTCGCCGGGGTGTCCTATACCCACATGCTTGTCTATCCCGGTGATGGCGGCTATGACCCGTTCCCGCTGGGCAGCATGGTGGGTGAAGGCAGCACCTCGCTGGGCAAGCCTGGCGACGGCAATATCGGCTACATGCTGCCGCCCAGGAAGATGGCGTCGCTGACCATTGGCACCCGCTTGTTCGAGCGCCGCCTGACGCTGGGCAGCCGGATGCGCTGGCGTTCGCCGCAACGCTACCAGATTTCCGAGCAGTTCCAGGAAATCAGCGTGGCCAATGCTGCCAACGCGCAGATCGTCGATCTGTGGGCCAGCTATGAATTCAGCAAGGCGCTGACGCTGCGCATGGCGGTGGACAACCTGACCGACCGCAACTATTCCGAGATGAGCGGTGGTTCTTATTTCCTGGCACCGGGCCGCACGATCAGCGGCACCGTGTCCGTGCGTTTCTGAGCTTGCATTGCCGCGTTCCCTGGGGCGGGCAGGCCGTGATTTCTACCGGCACCAGCCAACCCATGCAGGTTCGCAGCGCTGCCGTGTTTGCCGCTGTGCCCGGCTATGCCGCCAGCGCATCCCAATCCTTTTCCGAGAGACTGATCTGATGCCGCGACTTTCCCTAATGAGTGCAGTTCTCGTGCCGGCACTGGCCATGGCCGGCGTGGCGTATGGCAGTACCAGCCCCGCTGTCAGCGTGACGCACCTGACGTCCTTCCACTCCTCGGGCGAGGACACGACCACCGGCGACAACCCCAAGGGCTGGCCTGCCGTGGCCTATCCTTCCGCGCCTCCGGTCCTGAGCCTGGACCCGGTGCGCAAGCGCAGCTATCTGTTTGGCGGCTTCAAGGGCATGGGGCCGCTGCGCGGCCTCGAAGGGGAAATACGGAACACGATCTTCACTGCAGCCGGCCTGTACTGGCTGCAACCGTCGCCTGGCCTGTATGAGCGCCTGGAACTGGAGGCCGACCGGTTGTATGGCCTGATTCCCGGCACGCCCGTGCGTGCGCCCGACGGCAAGAGCCTGTATGGCGTCATGACCAGCGTGAAGGGCGAGGAATATGCAAACAAACCGGATCTGCTGGATGCCGACGGCAACGTGACCACGTACTACATCCTGAACTACAGCAAGGGCGTGGGCCAGGGCATCGTTTTCCAGGCGGATCCTGATGGCACGCATTTGCGAGCGGTCGAGTCCACGGTGGGGCAATTGCATACCCCCAACGGCGCACTGGTCATGGACGCAGCCGGCAATCTCTATGGCGTGGATAAAGGGCCCAAGGGCCATGGACGGATATTTTCCGTGCGCGCGGACGGCAGCTTCGGCGTGATCCATGAGTTCGGCCCCGGCCCGGATGGCAGGCGCCAGGTTGCCAATGAACTCACGCTGGGCAGTGACGGGTTGCTGTACGGCGTGACGGGCTACGACCGAGGCATGCCGTTCGATGCCGGCACGCTGGTGGCGCCCGATACGCAGGTCGGTTCGTTGTACCGCATAGACCCGGCCCGGCCGGCATCCTTCACGGTGCTGCACACCTTTACGCTGGCGGAAGGTGAAATCAATGTCGAAGACAACGTCACCAGTCACGGCAACCGCGATTATCCTTCACGGGAACCGACGCAATCCTTGTACGGCAAGCAGGTGTTCACCAGTTACGACGAAACGAGCGTCGGCCTGTCGGCCTTGATCGAAGGGCCGGATGGTTGGTTGTATGGCACGACTTCCGTGTCGCAATGCCAGTTGTATTCGCCGGCCCTGATTCCCGCAGGCACCTTCACCGTCGTCAATGCCGCGTCGCCCCTGTGCGGCCGCGCGCATAATGCGGCGCGCCAGTATGGCGCGCTGAGCTATCCCTACTATGACGGCCCCTTGCCTCATGGCGCGATCTATCGCATGCGCAAGGACGGCACCGGCTTCGAACTATTGCACCGCTTCAGCGGTACCGACGGCAGCACGCCGCGCGGTAGCCTGGCGATTGGCCAGGATGGTGCCATTTACGGCACCACGGCCAGCGGCGGAGCCAACCGGCACTGGGGCTTCTCCTATGCCGCCGATGGCCGCCTGCGACTGGATCGCAAGCCGACCTGCGAAGATTTTTGGATGGATACCTTTCGTCGGCGTTGCCTGGAAGCGGGCGCGGAAAACTATGTCTCGCTACAGCAAAGCGGCCAGGATGTCAGCAATGGCGTGCTGTACCGCATCGTGCCGGCACGCATCGGTACCGAGGCCGGGCCATTCGAGTTGCTGCACTCCTTCAAGCATGACATCGAAGGCTATCACCCGCTGGGCGTGAAGGCAGCCTCGGACGGCCGCCTGTACGGCGTGACCGGCCTGGGCGGGCAGGGCTACCAGTCGCGCAATGGCATCAATTTCCTGGCGGACGACAAAGGGGCGGTGTTCACGGTGGACCTGAACGGCAATACGCCTTCGGGCGCAGTCACGCTGGTGGCAGCCCCTGGGCAGGTAGCAGTGGGCCAGAAGGCCGAGCTGACCTGGACCAGCTTCCAGGCCAAGGACTGCCAGGCCTCCTCGTCGGATGGCAGCTGGAGCGGGCCGGTAGAGCCGCAGGGCAGCATTGACCTGGAGAAGCCGGCGGGCACTTACCGCTACCGCCTGAGCTGCACCGACAGCGTCAAGCTGACGGAAGTCTCAGCCACTGCCGTGCTTTACGTGGATACCGCTGCCAATGTGGACGACGGCAACAGCGTGGAATACGGCAATGGCGGCGCTGGCGGGATGCCGCTGGGCCTGCTGGCGCTATTACCGGTGGCCTGGGCCTGGCGCCGCCAGCGCCACACGTACTGAATTCAAACTTTCTATGTGATCCATCTCGAGGAGAGGACATGAGCTATAGCATTTCAGCGCGTCAGACCGCGCGCTTGGCCGGCGGTGCTGCCGGGCTTTTGATCGCGCTGGGCGTTTCGGCCCAGGAGCAGGCTGTCCAGCCGCATGCCATCGTCGTCTTCAGCGGCGTGGGGGTGGCGGGCGAGGCCGATCCGGGCGACAAGCCCGGCCGCTGGATGCGGATGCCGCCGACGCTGGGCCCGGATGGCAAGCTGCACGGCATGACGGCGGGCTCGAGTTATTTCAAGGACAGCCGCTGGTTCAGCGTGGCGGCCGACGGGCAGGGCTATACCGTCCGTCAGCCGGATGATGTGATCGCGATGGTGGCAGGACCGCTGGTCAGCACGGGCCAGGGGAGTGCGGGCAAATTGTTTGGCAGTACTGGTACGGCTGCATTCGAAATGGTGCCCGGCCAGGCTGCCGTCAAGCTTGAGCCTGCCACGCCGGCTGGCGAGGCATTGAAGATTTCCTCGTTATCTTCGGCCATGGCTGCCGGGGCCGATGGCTCGGTGTTCTTTGGCGGCCGTACGAGCAACACCAATCCGCAGGTGTGGCGCCGTCTTGCCGCTGGCGGCTTTGAACTGGTAGCGGACTTCGGCCGCCCGGAATATGTCGTCAGCAAGGAAATCATTCCTGGCATTTCGATGGTGGACAAGTACCTGAAGGGCGACAGCACGATTGCCCTGGTCTGGAGCGAGGCCGACCAGGCCCTGTACGGCGTGACGGAGGATGTGTCTTCCACCGGCAAGAACGGCGATGCGCAGACGGCACCGGGTGACAAGCCGGCGGGGACGATCTATCGCATCAAGGCCTCCGGATTCAAGGCAGACGGCAGCAGCCCGATAGAGATCCTGCATACTTTCGCCGCCAGTCGCGACGGCGCCGCCAAGAGCTTGACCTATCGCGCGCCTGCGCTGCTGGAAGTCGGCGAGTGGCTATACGGCACGACGACGGCCGGCACCAAGGTTGGCAATGCCAACGACAAGCAGGATGGCCGCATTTGGCGCATGCGCAAGGATTGCGTCAGCACGGCAGAGAGCAGCTGCCTGGAAATCGTGTACCGCTTCGATACGGCAGGCGTGCTGACGGCCGCCAATGGTGGCGCGCTGCCCTTGGGGCCGTTGGTCTATGCGGCTGACGGCAATGTTTACGGCACCACTTTTCAGGGCGGCAAGGATGCCACCAGCGAGCAGAATGGCCAGGGTACCCTGTTCCGCATCGCAAACCCCACCGCAGCGAAACTGGAAGATGTCGAGTTCGCCCAGTTGCATGCCTTCGACGCCAGTTCGACAGGCAGCCGGCCCAGCGGCCTGGCATTGGCGACCAAGGCAGATGGCAAGCAGACCATCGTCGGCGTGACGGAGTTCGGCGGCAACGCGTCGGATACCTATAACGCGGTGGACAATATCGGTACCGGTTTTGGTACGGTGTTTGCTTTCGAGGTCGCACTGCCTGCTGCCGCCATTACGCGCTTCCAGGCCGATGGCAGCCAGGCCGCCAAGGTGGCAGAGGGCAGCAAGGTGACGCTGGCCTGGGCTTCTTCCGGCGCCTCGGTTTGCGAGGCCGGTGGTGATTGGAGCGGTGCCCAGCAGACCGAAGGCAGTGCGCAAGTCGGGCCGCTGGCCTATCGTGCCGAGCCTTACCGTTACACGCTGGTGTGTCAGAGCGCCGATGGCGCGGCATCGCAGGAACAGGCCGTGACTGTCAGTGTCGAGCAAAAGGCTGTCACACCGGAACCTGGCGAGGAAAGTGGCGCGGGCAATGAAGGCAAGGGGGGGCGGTGGCGGTTCGCTGCCATGGCAGGCCCTGGCCCTGTTGCCGCTGGCCCTGCTGCGCCAACGCCTGCGTGCTGCACGCAAGGGGACGGTGTTGCTGTAAAAGGCTGCAATCCCGTACCCGGTGACGCCGCGGCGTCACCGGGCCGCTTGTCCCACAGCAAAAAAACTCCCCGCTGGTTCAGCGGGGAGTTTTTTCATGGCGATTCAGGCCTGATCGTGTCGCGGATCGTCCAGCAGGTCTTCGCGGAACAGTTCGTACTGGCTGTCCAGGTCGCTGCGCAGGCCGCAATCCACCGTGACGGGGGTTTCCAGCGTGCAGCAGCAGGGCAGAACCTCGCTGGGGCCGACGAAGGCCAGGGGCAGCGACTCATAGGTCACGTTCCCCTGAATCAGCGTCATGCGGCACATGCCGCAATAACCGCTGCGGCACTGGTATTCAACCTCGTGACCTGTCCGTTCCAGGCCTTCCAGCAGGGTTTCTCCCTCTAGCAGATGAAAGTGCTTGTCGCGCGTAGACACCGAGGTGACGCGCGTTTTGGTACTGCTCATAGTTCAAAGTCGTTCAGGTCGTCGGCAGACACTTCGGCGTCGATCTGGCCCACCAGGTAGGAGCTCAGTTCGACTTCCTGCGGCGCCACCTGCACCGTATCGGATGCCAGCCAGGTGTTGATCCAGGGAATGGGGTTGTTCTTGGCATTCGGGAAGGCCGGCTTCAGGCCCACCGCGCTCATGCGGATATTGGTGATGTATTCCACATATTGCGCCAGGATGTCCTTGTTCAGGCCGATCATGGAACCGTCCTTGAACAGGTAATCGGCCCAGCGTTTCTCCTGTTCCGCGGCATCGCGGAACATGTCGAAGCATTGCTGCTCGACTTCACGGGCGATGGTGGCGAATTCCGGGTCGTCGTGGCCGGAGCGCATGATGTTCAGGATATGCTGCGTGCCGGTCAGGTGCAGCGCCTCGTCGCGGGCGATCAGGCGGATGATCTTGGCATTGCCTTCCATCAGCTTGCGTTCGGCGAAAGCAAAGGAACAGGCGAAACTGACGTAGAAGCGGATGGCTTCCAGGATATTGACGTTCATCAGGCACAGATAAAGCGTCTTCTTCAGCTCGCGCAGATCCACGCGCTGGGTTTCGCCATTGATGACATGTTCGCCGGCGCCCAGCTGCGAATACAGCATGGTCTGGTGGATCAGGTTGTCGTAGTAGGACGAGATATCGTTGGCCCGCAGCTTGATGTTCTCGTTGCGCACGATGTCGTCGAAGATGATCGAAGGATCATTGACGATGTTGCGGATGATGTGCGTGTACGAGCGCGAGTGGATGGTCTCGGAAAAGGCCCAGGTCTCGATCCAGGTTTCCAGCTCGGGCAGGGATACCAGCGGCAGCAGCGCGACGTTGGGGCTGCGGCCCTGGATCGAATCCAGCAGCGTCTGGTATTTCAGGTTGCTGATGAAAATGTGCTTTTCGTGCTCTGGCAGGTTCTGGTAGTCGATGCGGTCCTGCGAGATATCGACTTCTTCGGGGCGCCAGAAGAAGGACAGCTGCTTTTCGATCAATTTTTCGAAAATCGGGTACTTCTGCTGGTCATAGCGTGCGACGTTGACGGGCTGGCCGAAGAACATCGGTTCTTTCAGCTGGTCGTTATCGGTGCGGGAAAAAATACTGTAAGCCATGATGGTCAGTGTTGCTTCGGCAATACGGCGGCAGTGGCCGCGGCGCGCTGCCTGAGGGCAGCGCGAGCTGTGGGCGCGCGTCAGGCTGGCGGACGGCGCGCGACGGGCGGGCAATGGTGACAGCACCGCCCGGATGATGGCCGTCCCGGGCCGGACGGCCATCGGCTGCCGCCGCTTTGCAGGCCGGCAGCCCGGAATTTCTTGTCAGGCGGCTGGTACCAGTGTCCAGCCGCCCGGGGCCTGAAACCGGTGGTGTGCCGCCCGGCAGCATAGGTCATGCTGCCGGGCGCCGCACCCCGCTCGGCGTCAGATCTTGCAGGCGCCACCCGCGCAGGAATCGTCCTCGGCTTCTGCCTGGGCATCTGCCGCGCCGTCGCGGGTGTTGTGGTAGTACAGCGTCTTGAGACCGTACTTGTAGGCTTGCAACAGGTCCTTGAGCAGCTGCTTCATCGGCACGCGGCCGCCTTCGAAGCGTTGCGGGTCGTAGTTCGTGTTGGCCGAAATCGACTGGTCCACGAACTTCTGCATGACGCCCACGAGCTTCAGGTAGCCCTCATTGCTGGGCATCTGCCACAGCAGTTCGTACTGGTTGCGCAGGCGCGGGAAGTCCGGCACCACCTGGCGCAGGATGCCATCCTTGGATTGTTTCACCGACACCAGGCCGCGCGGCGGCTCGATGCCGTTGGTGGCATTGGCGATCTGGCTGGAAGTCTCGGAGGGCATCAGTGCGGTCAGCGTCGAATTGCGCAGGCCATACTGCTGGATGTCGCGGCGCAGCGATTCCCAGTCCAGGTGCAGCGGCTCGGTGCAGAAGGCATCCAGGTCGCGCTTGTAGGTGTCGATCGGCAGGATACCCTTGGCATAGGTCGTTTCGTCGAACGCCTTGCAGGGGCCGTACTCGCGCGACAGTTGCATCGACGCCTTCAGCAGATAGTACTGAATGGCTTCGAAGGTGCGGTGCGTCAGGCCGATGGCGGCGGCGTCGGAATAACGCGTGCCGTTCTTGGCCAGGTAATAGGCGTAGTTGATGACGCCGACGCCCAGCGAACGGCGTTTTTCCGTGGCGTTCAGGGCTGCCTTGACCGGGTAGTCCTGGTAATCCAGCAGCGCATCCAGCGCGCGTACGGCGAGGTCGGCCAGGCCTTCCAGTTCGTCCAGCGATTCCAGGGCGCCCAGGTTGAAGGCCGACAGCGTGCACAGCGCGATTTCGCCGTCCGGGTCGTTGATGTCGTCGAGCTCACGGGTAGGCAGCGCGATTTCCATGCACAGATTGGATTGGCGCACCGGTGCCACAGCCGGATCGAAGGGGCTGTGGGTGTTGCAGTGATCGACGTTCTGGATGTAGATACGGCCGGTACCGGCGCGTTCCTGCATGACCAGCGAGAACAGTTCGGTGGCAGGCAGGCTGCGCTTGCGGATGGACGGGTCGGCTTCGTATTTCAGGTACAGGCGCTCGAATTCATCCTGGTCGGCGAAGAAGGCGTCGTACATGCCCGGCACGTCATGCGGCGAGAACAGCGTGATGTTCTGGCCCTTGATCAGGCGCTGGTACAGCAGGCGGTTGATCTGCACGCCGTAGTCCAGGTGGCGGATACGGTTTTCCTCGACGCCACGGTTGTTCTTCAATACCAGCAGCGACTCCACTTCCAGGTGCCACAGCGGGTAGAACAGGGTGGCGGCGCCACCGCGCACTCCACCCTGCGAGCAGGATTTCACCGCTGCCTGGAACATCTTGTAGAACGGGATGCAGCCGGTATGCTGGGCTTCGCCGCCACGGATCTCGCTGCCGAGCGCGCGGATGCGGCCACCGTTGATGCCGATGCCGGCGCGTTGCGACACATAGCGCACGATGGCGCTGGTCGTGGCGTTGATGCTGTCCAGGCTGTCGCCGCATTCGATCAGCACGCAGGAACTGAACTGGCGGGTCGGCGTGCGCACGCCGGACATGATGGGCGTGGGCAGGGAAATCTTGAAGCGCGACACGGCGTCGTAGAAGCGCTTGACGTAATCCAGGCGGGTCTCCTTGGGATACTTGGAGAACAGGCACATGGCCACCAGGATATACAGGAACTGCGGGCTCTCGTAGAGCTGCTTGGTCACGCGGTTCTGCACCAGGTACTTGCCTTCCAGCTGCTTCACGGCGGCATAGGCAAAATCCATGTCGCGCCAGTGGTCGATGTACTGGTTGAGTTCATCGAACTCGGCTTCGTCGTAATCCTTCAGCAGGTGCTCGTCGTACTTGCCCAGCGCCGTCAGCTTGCGCACGTGTTCGAGCAGGTGCGGCGGCTCGAACTGGCCGAAAGCGATCTTGCGCAGGTGGAAAATCGCCAGACGGGCGGCGAGGTACTGGTAATCGGGAGTGTCTTCCGAAATCAGGTCGGCAGCCGACTTGATGATGGTTTCATGGATATCGTCGGTGCGGATCCCGTCGTAGAACTGGATGTGGGATTTCAGCTCCACTTGCGAAACCGAGACATTGTCCAGGCCTTCGGCGGCCCAGGTAATGACACGATGAATCTTGTCGAGGTTGATTGACTCCTGGCGCCCGTCGCGCTTGGTCACTTTCATCGTCTCGTATTTCGTCATCAGGAAAACCTTTCGTCGGTAGAACAGCCCCGGCCTGCGAAGCAGCGGCAGGCGGAGCGCAATAGTTCGTCAAAATATCTGTGTTGCAGCTAACAGTGTTGCCGTGGCACCGGTGCGGTGCCTTATGTACCTGTCCACAAAAAAAAGCCCCCCTCGTTGCGCTGGCCTGCCGTTCCGGCAGCAGGCTGCCTGGTCATGGGGAAACGGCGGTACGACATCAACGGAGAGAGTCCCTTTGTTATAGACAGGCCGCATCCAACTCGCCTGAACGCCGGGTGGGGAACATGGCTCTGTCATCAGTTCACGGGAAGCGTACTCTGCCGGAAAACACAGCGCTGCGGCGTAGGTGGTGAACAGAGTCGAAGCGAGTTTATCGCGTGGCTCGGTAACTTTAAAGACTGGTTTTTCCGTGCCAAAAGATGTAGGCGAACACGGGCATGACTCGTCGAAAACCGCGTAAGCCCCATGGGTGCTGGGATTGCGCCTGGTCAGACCATTTCCTTGGCTGGGAAAATGCTCAAAGAAGGAGCAAAAAAATAATCAAAAAATAAATGGGGCTCGTGATGAAAATGACGACATCTAGGGTTTTTTTTATAGAAAAACCCATATGTAGTATTTCTTAACAGGGGCTGACGGCATTTCAATATATGAAAAATAGGGCGAAATCCGTCGGCGAACTCCTTGAGGAATGGCCTCAGCCTTGCTCTCGTTCCGACCGGCAAGCGCTGTGTTTTCGGGCCGTCAAAAGGCTGGCCAGGCCAATCGAAATGCCGGGTTTTTTCCATCTTTGCAGTGCCTTGAATACCGGTCGCGCTTGCATCATTACCGGACTCGGATGGCGATGGAAAACGGTCATGAATCCAGGCCAAGTTGCCAGCCGTATCGGATGCCTCCCTTCCGCCAGTACAACGCCTTGCCGAAGCCGGGCGCGACTCGATCGTTCAGTGTGGTGCGGTATGTCTCAGCGCTGCCTGCATCAGCGGGAGCAGGCATCAGCGGCCAGAGGTGACAAGCCTGGGCCGGGGCGTGGAGCATGCCGTCATCCCGCAGGCAAATGGGGAGAAGAGGTTGCGCATGTCTGAGCGAGTGCATGTCAGCAGTCCGGGGGACTGCTGACCTCGCGAGTTGCGCGGCCGCCCCATTTGCCTGCGGGATGACGGGTAGTTCTGGCGCAGCCAGAACCATGCGATCGCCCCGGCCCAGGCTTGTCACCTCTGGCTGCGGCTTGGCAAGGGCAGGCGCATGATTGCCTATGCGCCTGCCCTTCGCTCTTGCCGCCAGGCGACCGCCGCCGGCCCCTGGCAGTGGCGTTTTTAGCTATCGAGCTTTTCCTTCAACAGGCTATTGACCTGCTGCGGGTTCGCCTTGCCCTTGGCGGCCTTCATGATCTGGCCTACCAGCGAGTTGAACGCCTTCTGCTTCCCGGCGCGATACTCCTCGACAATCGCCGGATTGGTCGCCAGCACTTCGTCGATCATCGCGCCGATCGCGCCAGAATCGCTGATCTGCTTCAGGCCGCGAGACTCGATGATCGCATCGGCATCGCCATTGCCTTCGCCGGCCCACAGCGCCGCGAATATCTCGCGGGCGATCTTGTTGGATACCGTGCCGTCGGCAATACGGGTTACCAGCTTGGCCAGGCTCGCGGCGCTGATCGGGCTGTCCGCAATCGTCTTCTCCTCGCGGTTCAGCGCAGCTGCCAGTTCGCCCATGATCCAGTTGGCTAGCGTCTTGGCATGGCCTTCCGGCACGGCTGCAGCGGCCTGCTCGAAATAGGCGGCGGTGTCGCGGTCTGCGCCCAGTTGGGATGCATCATAGGCCGTCACGCCATACTGCTCCTGCAGGCGGGCCTGCAGGGCGGCGGGCAGCTCGGGCATGGCCGAGCGCACTGCCTCGATCCATTCCGGTGAAATCGCGATCGGAGGCAGGTCGGGATCGGGGAAGTAGCGGTAATCGTGCGCATCTTCCTTGCTGCGCATGCTGCGCGTTTCGTCGCGGTCGGCATCGTACAGGCGGGTTTCCTGCACCACGGTGCCGCCGTCCTCGATCAGCTCGATCTGGCGGCGCGCCTCGTAGAGGATGGCGCGTTCCAGGAAACGGAACGAGTTCACGTTCTTGATTTCAGTACGGGTGCCGAACTCCTTCTGGCCAACCGGACGCACCGACACGTTGGCGTCCACGCGGAACGAACCTTCCTGCATGTTGCCGTCGCAGATGCCCAGCCAAACTACCAGGCTATGCAGGGCGCGGGCGTAGCCCACGGCCTCGGCTGCCGAACGCATTTCTGGTTCGGAAACAATTTCCAGCAGCGGCGTACCGGCGCGGTTCAGGTCGATGCCGGTTGCAGGCGTGCCATTGGCAAACGCGAAATCATCATGCAGCGACTTGCCGGCGTCTTCTTCCAGGTGGGCGCGGGTCAGGTTGACCGTCCTGCGCTCCTCGCCCACGAAAAAGCTCAGGCTGCCGCCCTGCACCACCGGGATCTCAAACTGCGAAATCTGATAACCCTTGGGCAAGTCCGCGTAGAAATAATTCTTCCGGGCAAACACCGAAAGCGGCGCGATATGCGCGCCAACGGCTAGGCCGAAACGGATGGCACGCTCCACGGCGCCATAGTTGGGCACGGGCAGGCTGCCGGGCAGCGCCATATCCACCAGGTTGGCCTGGGTATTGGGCGCGGCGCCGAAGCGGGTGCTGCTGCCAGAGAAAATTTTGGAATGGGTGGAAAGCTGGGTATGGGTTTCCAATCCGATGACGATTTCCCAGGCCATTAGAGCGACTCCGGTTTACGTTGATGCCAATCGGTGACTTGCTGATAACGCTCGGCGATGGCCAGCAAGCGGCCGTCCTGGAAATGGTTGCCGATCAGCTGCATGCCCACGGGCAGCGGCTTGGCGCGGGTGGTATCGAAACCGCAGGGAATGGCGACGGACGGCAGGCCGGCCAGGTTCACGCCCAGCGTATAGATATCCGACAGCCAGTCGGCGCGCGGGTCATCGCTGTTCTCGCCGATGCGGCGGGCAGCCTGGGGCGAGACTGGGCCGAGGATCACATCGCACTCTTCGCGCAAGGCCTTCTGGAAGTCTTCCGCGATCAGGCGGCGCAGGCGCTGGGCCTGCAGGTAATAGGCATCGTAATAACCATGCGACAGCACATAGGTGCCCAGCAGGATGCGGCGCTGGGTTTCGGTGCCGAAACCCTCGGCGCGCGAGCGGCTGATCATGTCGTTCAGGTCGGTGAACTGCTCGGCACGGTGACCGTAGCGCACGCCGTCATAGCGGGCCAGGTTGCTGGAGGCTTCTGCCGGGGCGATCACGTAGTAGGCCGGAATGGCCAGTTCGGTGCGCGGCAATGAAATGTCCACGCGGCGGGCGCCCAGCGCTTCGAATTCGCGCAAGGCGGCTTCGATGGCATCGGCCACCTGGGGGTCCAGCCCGTCGCTGAAATATTCGCGCGGCAGGCCGATACGCAGGCCTTCCAGCGGGCGGGCGCCAGCAGCGGCCTGGGCCGCCTGGCTGGCATCGTAGTCACGCGACAGCCAGCCATCCGGGATGTCGTGGCTGGTGGCATCCTTGGCATCGAAACCGGCAATGGCGTCCAGCATCAGGTAGACGTCACGGGCGCTGCGCGCCAGCGGGCCGGCCTGATCCAGGCTGGAGCCGTAGGCGATGATGCCGAAGCGCGATACCGCACCATAGGTCGGCTTGATGCCGCTGACGCCGCACAGCGCGGCCGGCTGGCGTACTGAGCCGCCGGTATCCGTGCCGGTGGCGGCAGGCACCAGGCCCGCCGCCACGGCGGCGGCCGAACCTCCCGACGAACCGCCGGGGACGGCATCCTGATCCCAGGGGTTGCGTACCGGGCCGAAGGCCGAGTTCTCGTTGGCCGAGCCCATGGCGAATTCGTCGCAGTTGAGCTTGCCCAGCGAGACTGTGCCGGCTGCCAGCAGCTTCTCGACCACGGTGGCGTCGAAGGGGCTGACGTAATTGGCCAGCATGCGGCTGCCGGCTGTCGTGCGCCAGCCCTGGGTGACGAAAGTATCCTTGTGGGCGATGGGCACACCGGTCAGCGGGCCGGCCTGGCCGGCGGCGATGCGGGCATCGGCGGCACGGGCCTGGGCCAGGGTCAGGTCGGCATCGACATGCAGGAAAGCGTTGAGGGTGTCGGTGCGGCCGATGGCGTCCAGCGCACTCTGGGCCAGTTCGGCGGCGCTGACCTGGCGCTGGTCCAGGGCCAGGCGCAGGCCGGCAATGCCGTCGAACCCGGCATGGAGGGGAGATTGGGACATGATTATTCGATCACCTTGGGAACCAGGAACAGGCCGTCGGCCGCTGCGGGAGCGTTGGCCATCAGGGCGTCGCGCTCCGCCGGCGTGGCCGGGGCTGCGGTGACGGCATCTTCGCGCAGGCGGGCCACGACTTCGCCATTCACCGCCAGCGGGTGGGCCAGCGGTTCCACGCCGCTGGTATCGGCCTGGCCGAGCTGCGTATAGATATCCAGCAGACGGTTGAGTTCATCCTGGGTGCGGGCAGTCTGCTCCGGGGTCAGGGCGATGCGGGCCAGCCGGGCGATGCGTGCCACGTCTTGTTGATTGAGCGCCATAATTCTCTGCAGCGACGGGGGGGCGAAAAACGCCGGCCCGGACTGTCTGTCAAGGAAGTTGGAAGAAAATGAGCCCGACAAGAAGTAAGAAAGTCGCAAAACTCTTTGCTTCTTAAAGGGCGTGCGAAAATTATAAGTTATGATTCATGATCCATTCGGCCTGGCCAGGATGGCGTGCCCGTGTGCGTGTCCGCCCGACGCCGATCTGGTCTCCTTGCGGCGCCATGACTGACAGCTGGCGTCCGTTTCCCGTTTTCCCCCGCAATCCTGCTAGCTGAGTTCCCATGTTCGGATTCTTGCGCAGTTATTTTTCCAGCGATATGGCGATCGACCTGGGTACCGCCAACACGCTGATTTATGTTCGTGGCAAAGGTATCGTGCTCGATGAGCCTTCCGTTGTCGCCATCCGCCATGAGGGCGGCCCTCACGGCAAGAAGATTATCCAGGCAGTGGGCCAGGAAGCCAAGCAGATGCTGGGCCGTGTGCCCGGCAACATCGAGGCGATCCGGCCCATGAAGGACGGCGTGATTGCCGACTTCACCGTTACCGAGCAAATGCTCAAGCAGTTCATTCGCATGGTGCATCCCCGCAACATGCTGGCGCCCAGCCCGCGTATCATCGTGTGCGTTCCCTGCGGTTCCACGCAGGTCGAGCGCCGCGCGATCCGCGAGTCTGCCCAGGGCGCAGGCGCAAGCCAGGTGTTCCTCATCGAGGAACCCATGGCTGCCGCCATCGGCGCGGGCCTGAATGTGTCCGATGCCAGCGGCTCCATGGTCGTTGACATCGGCGGCGGCACCACCGAGGTAGCCGTGATCTCGCTGGGCGGCATGGTCTACAAGGGCTCCGTGCGCGTCGGCGGCGACAAGTTCGATGAAGCCATCGTGACTTACATCCGCCGCAACTACGGCATGCTGATCGGCGACCCGACGGCCGAGCTGATCAAAAAAGAAATCGGTTCTGCTTTCCCTGGCTCCGAAGTCCGCGAAATCGAGGTCAAGGGCCGCAATCTGGCCGAAGGCGTGCCGCGCAGTTTCACGGTATCTTCCAACGAGATCCTTGAATCGCTGACCGACCCGCTCAACCAGATCGTATCGGCCGTCAAGGTGGCGCTGGAAAACACGCCTCCGGAACTTGGCGCCGATATTACCGACAAAGGTATCGTGCTGACTGGCGGCGGGGCTCTGTTGCGCGATCTGGATCGCTTGCTGCAGGAAGAAACCGGCCTGCCGGTCGTGGTGGCCGAGGACCCGCTGACTTGCGTGGTGCGTGGCTGCGGCGATGCGCTGGAGCACCTTGAAAAGCTCGGCGCGATCTTCGTTAACGAATAATCCTGGCCTGACGTGCGGGCCGGGTCGGTTTCTGGCCTGATATGCAACACGCTCCTGCACCGCGCCTGTTCAAGCATGCGCCGTCGCTCGAAACCCGGATGATAGCCCTGGCGCTGTTGGCGCTGGCGCTGCTGGTGGCGGACGCCCAATGGCGTCCGGCGCTCGAACCGGTGCGCCAGGGCCTGAGCCTGGCCATCTATCCTTTCCAGCGTGCGGTACTGTTGCCGCGCGACCTGGTGCGTTCGGTCAATGATTGGCTCAATGCGGCGGCACTGGTACGTTCCGAGAACGAGTTGCTGCAGCGCCAGCGCATCGAACTGGCTCAGATTTCCACGCATGCGGCCCAGCTCGCGGCGGAAAATGCGCAGTTGCGGCGCCTTCTGGGCGTTGGCGACCGCCCGGCAGGGCGGGGCGCTGTGGTCGTGCAGGTCATGTACGAGCCCTTGAGCGTCTACAACCGCCGGCTGGTATTCGATAAAGGCGCCTCCAGCGGCATTGCTGCCGGCATGCCTGTCATCGACGAAGGCGGCGTGGTTGGGCAGATCGTTCGCACCACGCCCATGACCTCCGAGGCCGCGTTGCTTACCGACGAAGGGGTGTCCATTCCCGTGCAGTCTCTGCGCAATGGCTTGCGCCTGATTGCATTTGGCGGCAAATCGCCTGGCAAGGTGGAAGTCCGCTACCTGTCCGCTGATGACGACATTACCGAAGGCGACATCCTTGTCACCAGCGGCCTGGGGGGCTTTTTCCCGGCGGGCCTGCCAGTGGCGCGCATCGAACGGGTGGAGCGGGATACCGAGTCTGGCTTTGCCAGCGCCGTTGGCGAACCCTTGTCGCATCCCGAGCGCTACCGGCACTTCCTGGTGCTGCTCGATGGCGAGGCGGCGTCCCAGCCGGATGGCGCGACACCTGAGGAGACGCCATGAGCACCCGGCGCGAAGAGGCTGCGCTGCGCTCGCGGGCGCGCTCCGGCAAACCGCCAGTGCCGCGTTCGCGGATTGTCGAGGACGACATCCTGGTGCCGGCGCGGGGCTGGTTTGTCTGGGTGACACTTATTGGCTTCTGGCTGCTGTCCCTGTTGCCCTGGCGCGCCTGGCCAAGTTCGCCGGACTTGCTGCTGCTTGCCCTGGCCTTCTGGGCCGTGCACGAGCCTGCGCGAGTAGGGATGCTGGTCGCCTTCGTCTTTGGCATCCTGATGGATGTGCACGATACCGTGCTGCTGGGGCAGCATGCCCTGATCTATGTGCTGGTAGTCTATGGCGCGCAGGCCCTGCATCGCCGCCTGCAACGGTTCGACCTGTTGCGGCAGGCGCTGCATATGCTGCCCATTTTCGTGGCCGCCACCTTGCTGGGGCTGATGGTTTCCGCCTGGCTGATGGGCGCCTGGCCGGGCTGGGTCTGGCTGCAGGGCGCCGTGCTGACCGGCGTATTGTGGCCAGTGCTGGGTTGGGTGCTGCTGTTGCCGCAGCGCCGTATTGACGATACCGACGGCACGGTGCGCTGACCCCCGCCATGTTCGAGTTCAAGCACACATCCAAGCAGCTGAAAGAGCGCTTCGGCCTGCGCGTGCTGGTGGCAGGCGTCTTCATCCTGGTGCTGTTCGGCATTCTGGTCTGGCGTTTCTATTACCTCCAGGTGGTGCGCTATGACAATCTGTCGGCACGCGCCGAAAGCAACCGTATCTCGGTGGCGCCGATTACACCCAGGCGCGGCGAAATACGTGACCGCAATGGCGAGGTGCTGGCGCGCAACTACCGCAGCTACACGCTGGAGGTCGTGCCTGCCCACGCCGGGGATATCGACAAGATGCTCGATGACCTGGGGGCCGTGGTGCATATCGGTGAATCGGAGCGGCGGCGTTTCAAACGCCGCGTCGGCGAAAGCGGGCGCTATACCAGCATTGTCCTGCGCAATAACCTGAACGATACCGAGGCTGCCTGGTTTGCCGCGCAGTCCTTCCGTTTTCCTGGCGTGGAAATCAAGGCGCGCTGGGTGCGCGAGTATCCCTTTGGTGAAGTGGCGGCCCATGTGATCGGTTATGTCGGCCGGCTGTCGGAGCAGGATTTTGCCAACCTCGAAGAGCGCGGCCAGTTGGGCAACTACCGCGGTACAGATGTCATCGGCAAAAAAGGCCTGGAAAAAACCTGGGAAGAAGCACTGCACGGCCGTACCGGGATAGAGGAAGTGGAAGTCACGGCGCGCGGCCGGCCGGTACGGGTGCTGCGCCGGACCATGCCCGAGCCGGGACGCAATTTGTATCTGTCCCTGGACATCCACCTGCAGAAGGTGGCCGAAGATGCATTCGAAGGCCGTCGGGGCGCGCTGGTGGCGATAGAACCCGAGACCGGCGACGTGCTGGCATTTGTCTCGCAGCCTTCTTTCGACCCGAACCTGTTCATCGACGGAATAGACGTGGCCAACTGGCGCCGCCTGAACGAGTCGCCGGATCGGCCGCTCATCAATCGCCCGCTGTTCGGCACCTATCCCATCGGTTCGACCTATAAGCCGTTCGTGGCGCTTGCGGCGCTGGAAATGGGCAAGCGCAAGGCTTCGGACCGCATGTTCGACCCCGGCTACTACGAATTCGGCGGCCAGCGCTTCCGCAATGCCGGTTCGGCCGCCTATGGCTCTATCGACATGACGCGCGCGCTGATTGTGTCCTCGGATACCTACTTCTATTCGCTGGGGCCGGAGATCGGCGTGGATGCCTTGCATGATTTCATGCAGCCCTTCGGTTTTGGCCGCCTGACCGGCATTGACCTGGATGGAGAAAAAGCCGGGGTGTTGCCGTCACGCGAGTGGAAGCGGCGCGCCTACCGCGACCCGGCTCAGCAGCGCTGGTACGCTGGCGAAACCGTGTCCATCGCAGTGGGGCAGGGCTATAACTCCTTCACCCTGCTGCAACTGGCGCAGGCCACGGCCGTGCTGGCCAATGGCGGCAAGTACATGACGCCCAGGCTGGTGCAGGCGCTGCAGAATGCAGCCACCGGCCTGTTGCAGCAATTGCCCAACAAGCCGGAACACGAACTCGGCCTGAAGCCCGAAAACGTGGACGTCATACGCAAGGCCATGGTCGAGACGGTACGGGCCGGCACGGCGCGTTCGGCATTCGCCAATACGCCCTACCAGGCTGGCGGCAAGACCGGGACGGCGCAGGTATTCAGCCTGCGCGGCACCAAGTACCGTGCCGAAGCCATTGACGAGCGCTTGCGCGACCACGGGGTCTTCATTGCCTTTGCGCCGGCGGAAAAGCCAGCCATCGCAGTGGCCGTCCTGGTGGAAAACGGCGGCTGGGGCGGACGTTCTGCGGCGCCCATTGCCCGCAAGGTGCTGGATTACTGGTTGGTGGAGCGCCCGGCGCTGGAGCGCGAGGCCGCCGAAGCCCAGGCCCGGACGGTGCAGTCTGCCGATGTGGCTGCGCCGTCAGCTTCTGCTGGCGACGCTGCCGGGGCGGCTGCTGTTTCCCCGGTCGGCGGCAAGACGCAAGGACAAGGGAGCCGCGGATGAAACGTTTCCTGGCCGGTGTCCGGTATATGTTCAGCGTGCTGGATTGGCCGTTGCTGATGATCCTGTGCATGATGGCGGCGCTGGGCCTGATTGTCATGCATTCGGCGGTGGGTAGCACGGATTGGCGTTTTGCCGACCAGGCGCGCAACTTCCTGATCGCTTTTTGCGCGATGTGGGTGGTTGCCATGGTGCCCCCGCCACAGCTGATGCGTTTTGCGGTGCCGGCCTATATGGTTGGCGTGGCGCTGCTGATGGCGGTCGAACTGTTCGGCGAAACCAGCCTGGGAGCGCAGCGCTGGCTGAATCTCGGTTTCATCCGGGTGCAGCCGTCGGAAATGATGAAAATCGCCGTGCCACTGATGCTGGCCTGGCATTTCCACCGTGGCGATGGCGTCCTGCGGGCGCGCGACATGTTGCTGGCAGGCTTGCTGCTGCTGGTGCCGTTCCTGCTGATCGTGAAGCAGCCCGACCTGGGCACGGCGCTGCTGGTCTTTGCCGCCGGTTTCTGCGCCATCTATTTTGCCGGGCTCTCGTTCCGCCTGCTGGCCCCTGTGCTGATCGTCGGTGTGCTGGCGCTGGGAGCGCTGATCTACAACGAACCCTATCTGTGCGAGCCGGAAGTCGATTGGGTGGTTCTGCATGATTACCAGAAGCACCGGGTCTGCACCCTGCTCAATCCCGGTTCCGACCCGCTGGGCCGGGGCTTTCATACTATTCAGTCCATGGTTGCGGTGGGTTCGGGCGGCCTCTATGGCAAGGGTTATATGCGCGGTACGCAGACCCACCTGGATTTCATTCCAGAACGGACGACGGACTTCGTCTTTGCGGTTTATGCCGAAGAGTTCGGCATGTACGGCGGCATCCTGCTGCTGGTGCTGTACGGCTTGCTGATTGCGCGCTGCCTGGTGATCGCCAGCGGCGCCGCCACGCACTTCGGCCGTCTGATGGCGGGGGCGCTGGCGATGATGTTTTGCGCCTATGTTTTCGTCAATATCGGCATGGTGACGGGGATACTGCCCGTGGTGGGTGTTCCCTTGCCCTTCATGAGCTATGGCGGAACGGCACTGGTTACGCTGGGTGTGGCCTGCGGCATCATGATGAGTATTGCGCGCTACCGGCCGCCCAGGGATTAGCGGCGGCAGGCGGGCAACAGGCTGGGGGTATTGCCGTAAAGGCCCAGCAATAGTTTCTCGACCGGGCGCGGCAGCGCCAGCTGTTCCAGCGTGCTGATATCGAACCAGCGGCAATCGGCAGGCGCGTCGCAGGGCTGCGCCAATTCGGCCAGGCAGGGTTGCGCCAGCAGCCGGTAATGGGTGAAGACATGTGAAAAGGGTGCCAGCGTGACGAAGTCGGCCGGCACGGCGCCGCATAGGGCTTGCAGGGCATGTACCGGGGCTTCGCCGCTGCCGAATTCAGGCAGGCTCCACAGGCCGCCCCAGATGCCGCGCTGCGGCCGCTGCTGCAGAAGCAAGCGATCACCGCAACGAATAAGCAGCATGGACGTGCTTTTCTCGGGAATGGCCTTGCGCGCCTTGGGGGTGGGCAGCTCCAGCTGGCGCCCGGTTTTCAGGGCGACGCAGCCGCTTGCCAGCGGACATTGGCTACAGGAGGGCGTGCCGCGCGTACAGACGGTGGCGCCGAGATCCATCAGCCCCTGGGTGTAGGCCGGCATGCCGGCATCATGCATGCCGGTGCCCGGCAGTGCGGCATCGGCAAGGTCCCAGAGCCGCTTTTCCGTTTCGCGTTTCGACGGGTCGCCATCAATACCGAAATAGCGGGCAAAGACGCGCTTGACGTTGCCGTCGAGGATGGCGGCACGGCGGTCCCAGGAAAAGGCAGCAATCGCTGCTGCGGTTGAACGCCCGATGCCTGGAAGGGTTTCGATATCGGCAGGGTTCCGGGGGAATTGCCCATTCCATTCGGCTGCAATGGTTTGCGCGCAGCGATGCAGGTTGCGCGCCCGGGCGTAGTAGCCCAGCCCCGCCCAATAGGGCATCACTTCTTCCTGGTCGGCGGCGGCAAGCGCGGCGATATCGGGAAAGCGGGAGAGAAAACGCGCGTAGTAGCCCAGGACGGTACTGACCTGGGTTTGCTGCAGCATGATTTCGGAGAGCCAGACCCGATACGGGTCGCGGGTCTGCTGCCAGGGCAGGCCGTGGCGGCCGGCCCTGGCCTGCCATTCGATGATACGGGGCGCGATATCCATGGCCGGGATTATCGCACCGGCCCGGGCTGGCTGGATACTGTTGCCAGCCCGGAGGCCCTGGTTCAGGCCTGGGCCTGAACTTCGGGGAAGGTGCCGACCAGGCCGCCGTCCTTGCGCCAGATCACCACTGTCGCGGGGCGCGGGCGCGTGGCCTTGGCGCCGTCCGGCCAGGTGGAAATGGCGGTGGGAGCGGCTTGCGACTCGGCAACCCCAGCGCCTTCGCCAGGGTGCTGGATATTGATGAACAAGTACTTCATGTCCGGCGTCCAGGTCACGCCAGTGACCTCGCAACCCTTGGGGCCTACCATGAAACGGCGGATTTCCTTGGAGACCGGGTCGGCCACCAGCATCTGGTTGTTGCCCTGGCCTTCGTAGTCGCCGCTATTGTCATAGCTGCCGTCCGTCTGGATCCACAGCAGGCCGCGCGGGTCGAATGCCAGGCCGTCCGGGCTGTTGAAGGTGTTGTCCTTGGTAATGTTGGCCGAACCGGCACGCAGATCACCTTCCGGATAGACATTGGGGTTGCCGGCCAGTACGAAAATGTCCCATTCGAAGCTCAGGTTGGCGGGGTCGCCGCCGGCTTCGCGCCAGCGCACGATCTGGCCGTACTTGTTGCCGTCGCGCGGATTGGCGTCGTTGGCTTCCGGGTGCAGCGGGCCGCCCGGATAGCGTTCCTTGCCATTGCCGCGCGAGCTGTTGTTGGTCAGCGTGACATAGGCCTCGCGGGTGTCGGGGTGCACAGCCACCCACTCGGGTCGGTCCATGGGGGTGGCGCCTACGGCGTCGGCGGCCTGGCGCGTCTTGATCAGCAGTTCTCCCATGTCGTTGTTGAACAGGTCGCCCAGGCGTTTGCCGTCGAGTGTCGGGGTGTCCAGCGTCAGCGGAATCCAGCGGCCCACACCGGCGAAGTCGCCACTGGTGTCGCCGTTGTCGAAGATCGCCACGTACAGCGTGCCTTCGTGCAGCAGCTGGTGGTTCAGTTCTGGCGTGGCAGGGTCGTACTTGCCGCTGGAGACGAATTTGTAGATGTATTCGCTGACCTGGTCATCGCCCATATAGACGACGACGCGCTTGTCGTCCGCCAGGGTGATGGCGGCGTTTTCATGCTTGAAGCGGCCCAGCGCGGTCAGTTTCTTGGGAGCGGAAGAGGGGTCGAAGGGGTTGATTTCCACCACCCAGCCGAAGCGGTTGGCTTCGTTGGGTTCTTCGCTCCAATCGAAGCGCGAATCATGTGTGTCCCATTTGTAGGAGCTGCTGGAGGTCTTGCCACTGCCCTTGTAGCGCTGCAGGTGGGATTGCTGTTCTGCATCGACATAATCGACGGCGTTGGCGTCCTTATTGCCCACGCCGAAGTAGTCGGTGAAGTTTTCCTCACAGGTCAGGTAGGTGTTCCAGAACGTATGGCCGTTGCCGCAGTTGCCGTAGGTGCCGTAGGCGTAGCGGCCTTCCGGGTCGGCGTTGGTCTTGGCCAGACGGCTGCCGGCGGCGGGGCCGACCAGCTGCATCAGCGTGGTGGCATTGACACTGCGGTTGTAGCGCGAATCCAGCACCATTTCCCAGTTGCCCTGGCCGTTCAGGCGGATGTGTTTGACCGAGGCGCCTTGGGCATGTTGCGACTTGCGTACCCAGTCCAGGTTCCAGCCAGCCTTGCCGGGTTCTATGCCCTTGGGGAAGAAGAAGTGCGGGGTGATGTATTCGTGGTTGGTGACCAGCAGGCCTTCCGTACTGCTACCCGAAATGCTGTTGCTGCCGTCGATCGGGAAGAAGTGCATGCCATCATGGTTGTAGCCGATCTGCAGTGACTGCGCGGTGCCGCCGTCGCTGGCATCACCCTTGAATATGGGCGAGTAGACGTGCAGGGGATCGCCCCAGCGCGTGATGACGGCGCTGGCGTAGCCGTCCGGCAGGGTGATGGCGTCGGCGGTGTTGTGGGGAATGCCCTTGAACGCCTTGATTTGTTCGGCATCCAGCTTGGGCAGGGTCGAGCCGTCCGTGTCGCCGCCGCCATGATTGTCGTCGTCTTTGTCGCTGCTGCTGCCACAGGCTGCCAGGGTGCTGCCGAAAAAGCCGACGGCACCCATGCCCAGGCCGGTTTTCAGGAAGCCACGGCGAGCTTGGGCGACGCTGACTACCTCGTTGAATGAGCGGGCTTTGGAAGGGTTGGACGGGATATCGTCGAGATCGAGTTCGTTCATTCGGAAATCATCCTTGGCGTGCGGGTGGAGAACAGCGGCAAGTGAAATGCCGCGCAGGCCGCATGATGCGTGTCCGATATGACTCGTCAGTGACGAAGCGTTATCTGGTTGTCATGTCTAGCAATGAGAATGATTTGTTTGTTTGATGGGGGGCAGCGTCAGGCTGGGCCGGGTGCGGCGCCGCAGGATGACCGGCTGCGGAAAGCGGGCGGCGGGCCGGATCCGGGCCGCCGCCGGCGCTTCAGAACCGGGTGCTGCGGGTGACCGACCAGCGTGCCGCCAGGGCGCATAGCGCGGCGGTGATGACGATGGCCGGCAGAAGATCCGCCACGGCGGGCAGCTGCAGGGTAATGGTGGTGTTGTAGCTTTGCGCCAGGCGCGTCAAGGCGCCGTTCATCGGGCGCAGGGCAAACACGGCGAAGACGATCGCCAGCAGCGAAGCCAGCAGGCCGCTCAGTGCACCCTGGTACAGGAATGGCCGCCGCACGAAGGATTCCGTGGCGCCGACCAGCCTGGCCACGGCGATTTCCTCGCGCTGGGTCAGGGCCTGCATGCGAACGGTATTGAACACGGTGGCCAGCACTACCAGGCCAACGGCGATGGCCAGCAGCAGCAAGGCGATGCGGGCAGTGCTGGCCAGGGCCTCCAGTCGTTGCATCCAGTCGCTGTCGAGCTGGACGCGGTCCACGCCAGGCCAGGACTGCCACTGCTGTGCCAGCTGCGTGGCCGTTTCGGTGGCCTGCGGGCCAGCGGCAAAGGTGACCGTGATGGCATCCGGCAAGGGGTTGTCGGGCAGTACCGCCAGCGCATCGCGCCAGCCAGGGGTACGCTGCAGCGCAGCCAGTGCATTTTCCTTGGGCACCAGCCGTGCAGACTGGATCTCGGCACCGTTTTCTCTGCGCACGCGTTCCAGCGTTTTGGTGCTGGCATCGCGTGGCGTGCCTACCTGCATGAAGACAGTGACTTCCGGTGTGACGGAAAGATCACGGGTAACTGGTCGGGCAGCGTCGAGGATGGCCGCGCCCAGCAAGGGCAGGCACAGTGCCAGCGCCATGATGCACAGATTGGCCAGCGACGAGAAAGGTTGGCGCGCCAGCCGTTGCAAGGCAATGCCCAGGGCATAGCGGTGTTGTCGCAACAGGCTTTTCATGAGCGGGCCTCCATGCGGCCGGCGTCGCGGAAGCGTCCCCCGGCTTCCAGCACCAGCTTGCGGCTGGCATAGTGCGCCATCAGGGCTTCGTCATGGGAGGCGATCAACAGGGTCACGCCGACACGATTGAAATCCCGGAAGACATTCATGATGCGGCGCGCATTGTCCTGGTCGAGGTTGGCAGTGGGTTCGTCTGCGATCAGGATGGCGGGCCGGTTGACGATGGCGCGCGCAATGGCCAGGCGCTGCTGCTCGCCACCGGACAGTGCGATGGGATTGAGCATTTCCTTGCTGGACAGGCCGACCTTCTCCATTGCGGCGCGGGCTCGTGCGGCAGCCTGCGTACGCGGCAGCCCCATGACAGCCAGCGGCAGCATGACGTTTTCGAAGGCGCTGCGGTCGTACAGCAAGTGGGTGTCCTGCAGGATCACTCCGACGGCGCGGCGCAGGTAGGGGCGCGCGCGGGCCGGCAATGATTGCAACTGCTGTCCGCTGACGATGATGCGCCCGCGGCTGGCGTCTTCCAGTCCGCCCACCAGTTTCAGCAGTGTCGATTTGCCCGCGCCGGACGGGCCGGACACAAAGACGAATTCACCCGCCGTGACGTGAAAGCTGACGTCGGCCAGGATATTGGCGCCTTGTCCGTAGGATTTGAATACGTGCTGGAATTCGATCATGTCATGCCTGGTGCAGGCGGACGCGTAATAAAGCGGACGCAGGGTTGATTAATGATTCTACTCACAGCCGCGCCAGAGTTAAAGGTGCGACGCAGGAGGGCAGGCTGCGCCGGAAGGGGGCGGACAGTGCGGTTCGGACTGCCCGGCGGCCGCTGGCGTGCAATGGCCTGCCGAGCGATTTGCCTGGCGGCCTTGCAGGTCCTTGAAATGATGGGGAATCCACGCAGCGCCGGGTGATTGCCAATATGTCCGTATCGGGCCGTGCAGGCCATCAGGGGGAAATTTGATATGGAACAAATGGTATCAGCGCAGCCGTTCGTATGATGCCACTGTTGCCGGAATGCCGCGTCCGGAAAAAGAGTTGCGCCGCCAGTGCTTCGCGGCCCGTCTGGCCGATATGCCGGTGCTGTTCCCGTTGCGGTCTGTAGTCTGCCTGGAATCCTTGTTCCATGGAACGGCCTGGTGGCAAAGAATTGTTGCAACCGCACATCGCTGCCCTGGCGTCTTGATGTGAGTCAAGGCTCAGGTTTGCGTTCCATGATCGAATGTTCGATAATTTCAGTAAATACAGAAATCATCGTAACAAGAGATTAAAAAGGACCTCCGTATGCAGGAGCTCAGCCCGCAGATTCAACGCTTCATTCTCCACTTTGGTGAGATGGGCAGCCGCTGGGGGGTCAACCGCACCGTCGGCCAGATTTACGCATTGCTGTTCCTGGCGCCCGACCCGTTGTGCGCGGACGACATTGGTGATGCGCTGGGTTTTTCTCGTTCCAACGTCAGCATGGGCTTGAAAGAGCTGCAGTCCTGGCGGCTGGTGAAACTGGTGCACAAAGTAGGAGACAGGCGCGATTTCTTCGAGTCGCCCAAGGATGTCTGGGAAATTTTCCGCATCCTGGTGGAGGAAAAGCGCAAACGCGAAATTGATCCGACCATGTCATTGCTGCGCGATGCTTTGCTGGAACCGCCTGCGGACGGCAAAGAAGCCTACGCGCAGCAGCGCATGACGGAAATGCTGGAACTGATCGAACTGTCTACCGGCTGGTTCGATGAGGTCCACCGGCTGCCGCCGGAAACTCTTGAGAGCCTGATGCGCCTGGGAAGCCGGGTGCAGAAGGTTCTCGGCCTTGCCGGAAAACTGAGTGGAAAAGCACGCGCGAGTTGACATCATGCACACCCTTTTAATTACGGCTGCCCCGCAGGCGACCCGGACCCGGGCCTCGGCAGCTACCTGTAGCCGGGCCCGCATGCAAGAAGAGGCCGGCCATGTTTGAATTCGACGTCGTAGGTCTGTCGCGCCTGCAGTTCGCCGCGACGGCGCTTTTTCACTTCATCTTCGTGCCATTGACGCTCGGGCTGTCGTTCCTGCTCGCCATCATGGAAACGATCTACTTCGTTTCCGGCAAGGATATCTGGCGTCGCATGACTCTGTTCTGGGGCACGCTGTTCGGTATCAACTTCGCCATTGGCGTCGGCACCGGCGTGGTCATGGAATTCCAGTTCGGCATGAACTGGTCCTACTACAGCCACTACGTGGGCGATATCTTCGGGGCGCCGCTGGCGATCGAAGGCCTGATGGCATTCTTCCTTGAAGCGACCTTCATCGGCCTGTTCTTCTTCGGCTGGAACCGCATGTCGAAGCGCGCCCACTTGATCGTGACCTGGCTGGTCGCGCTGGGCACGAACTTCTCCGCATTGTGGATTCTGGTGGCCAACGGCTGGATGCAGTATCCGGTGGGCGCCATCTTCAATCCCGACACCATGCGCATGGAGATGACCAGCTTCGTCGAGGTCATCCTCAATCCGGTGGCACAGGCCAAGTTCCTGCACACGGTCATTGCCGGCTACATCACCGGTTCCATGTTCCTCGTGGCCGTCAGCGCCTGGTATCTGCTGCGCCGCCGCAACGTCGACCTGGCCAAACGTTCCATCCTGGTCGGTTCGGCCTTCGGCATGCTGGTGTCGCTGGGTTCCATCACGCTGGGCGACGAAAGCGGCTATCTGATCGGCGAACACCAGCAAATGAAGATTGCTGCGCTGGAAGCCATGTGGGAAACCGAACCCGCGCCTGCGCCCTTCAATGTGATTGCCATCCCCAACCAGGCGGAAATGAAGAACGACTTCGCCATTCAGATTCCCTGGGTCATGGGCCTGATCGGCACGCGTTCGTTCACCGAAGTCATGCCTGGCATCCATGAGCTGATCGAGCGCGCCGAAGGCCGCGTGGCAGAGGGCATCAAGGCCTACTCCGCGCTGGAAGCCGTGCGTGCCAATCCTGCTGATATCGAAGCCAAGACCTACTTCACCGAGAACTGGCGCAACCTGGGCTATGGCCTGTTGCTGAAGAAGTACCGCGACGACATCGCCAACGCCACGCCTGAAGAAGTCGCCATGGCTGCCCGCGATACCCTGCCGGATGTCTGGCCGCTGTTCTACGGCTTCCGCATCATGGTTGCGCTGGGCTTCTACTTCCTGATCTTCTTCTCGATCATGTTCTGGCTGAGCGTGAAGAACCGGGTTGGCGCCATGACGCCGGGCCGCCTGAAGTTCCTGATGTGGAACATCTTCACCCCCTGGGTGGCGATTGAGTGCGGCTGGTTCGTGGCCGAGTATGGCCGCCAGCCCTGGGTGATCGACGGCATCCTGCCGACCGCCTACGCCGCCTCGGCGCTGAGCGTGACGCAGCTGTCCATCAGCCTGGCGATCTACGTGACGCTGTATGTAACGCTGTTCATCATTGGCACCAAGGTCATGTTGCACGCGATCCGCAAGGGCCCGGATTACTACGCGCCCGTCATCGCCAACAGCAAGCCTGACACGGCAGCCGGACGGGGCGTCAAGCCCGCGGTCCAGCATTGAACTCGGAGCACGGAAATGGAAAACTCCCTGATACTGCTTGACTATCCAACCCTGCGTGTCATCTGGTGGCTGCTGCTGGGCATCCTGCTGATCGGCTTCACCATCATGGACGGCTTCGACCTCGGGGTGGCATCGCTGCTGCCCGTCATCGGCCGCACTGACGAAGAGCGCCGCATCATGATCAACCTGGTCGGCCCGGTATGGGAAGGCAACCAGGTATGGCTGATCACCGGGGGCGGCGCGATCTTCGCCGCCTGGCCGGCGCTGTATGCAGCCTCGTTCTCGGGGCTGTATCTGGCCATGATGCTGTTGCTGCTGGCGCTGATCACGCGTCCGGCCGGCTTCAAGTACCGCAGCAAGTTCGAAAACACCAAGTGGCGCAATACCTGGGACGGCGTGTTGACGTTCTCGGGCGTCGTGGCACCGGTAGTGTTCGGCGTCGCCTTCGGCAACGTCATCCTGGGCCTGCCGTTTGCCATCGAACCCAATACCCTGCGTCCGCTGTACCACGGCAGCTTCTTCGCGCTGTTCTCGCCGTTCGCACTGATGTGCGGTGTGCTCAGCCTGATGATGCACGTTACCCATGGCGCCGCGCTGCTGGCCTGGCGTACCGTGGACCCGGTGGCCTCGCGTGCCCGCAAGCTGGGCATCTGGACCGGCGTGCTGGTGGCCGTGCTGTTCGTGGTTGGCGGCTTCTGGGTGGCTAACATGGATGGCCATATCGTGACCTCCGCGCTGAGCGTCGACGGCCCGTCCAACCCTGCCGGCAAGACGGTGGCGCTGGAGCAAGGCGCCTGGCTGCAGAACTTCGAAACCTGGCCCCTGATGTGGATTGCTCCCGTGGTGGGCGTGGCGGCTGCGCTGCTGGCCAGTCTGCTGCTGGCGGTGCGTCGTCCGATGCTGGCCTTCCTGTCGTCGTGCGCCAGTATTGCCGGTATCATCCTGACTGTCGGCTTTGCGCTGTTCCCCTTCCTGCTGCCTTCGTCCGTGCAACCGGGCATCGGCCTGACGGTCTGGGATGCATCGTCCAGCCATCTGACGCTGTGGGTCATGCTGATCGCCACGATTATTTTCCTGCCCATGGTGCTGGCCTACACCTCCTACGTGTACCGTGTCATGCGTGGCAAGGTGTCGGCAGCGACGCTGTCCGAAACCACCAATACCTATTAAAGGAGTCTGTCCATGTGGTATCTCACCTGGTTACTCGGATTGGCGCTGGCATGCGCGTTTACAGTCGGTTGCGGCCTCTGGTACGAAGTGCACCAGAAGGACCTGGATGGCGCCGACCCCGGCGGCGTCGGACCTGCCGTCAAGCGTAGCTGAACATGGCGGGCGTCGAGCACGATCCTTCGGCAGTCCTGCTGAAGCTGCCGCGCGAGCAATCGAGCTGGCTTTCGGGCTTGGCGCGCCAAGCCCGCGGCGCCCTCGGGCTGGCAGTGGCTGCGCCACTGCTTGCCGGGGCGCTGTTGGTTTTCCAGGCCTGGCTGTTGGCCAGCGTGCTGGACAAGGCGATAGTCCAGGGGGCGGGGCGTGAAGCCCTGTTGCCGGGCATCGCTGCCATCGCCGCGTTGATTGTCGTGCGCGCCATCCTGACATGGGTCGGTGAGCGCGCCGGCATACGCGCTGCAGAACGCATCAAGGTACTGGTACGCCAGTCCCTGTTTGCCGATATGTTGTCCCGTGGTCCGCAATGGACGCGCGGGCAGGCTTCAGGCTCGCTGGCCAGCGTGATGGTCGAGCAGGTCGAGGCCTTTGACGGCTTTTTCTCCCGTTATCTGCCGACCATGGTGTCGGGAACCTTCCTGCCGGTGGCTTTTGCCATCGTCGTGCTGCCGGTCGATTACGTCGCCGGACTGCTGCTGTTGCTGACTGCGCCGCTGATCCCCGTGTTCATGGCTCTGGTGGGCTGGGGCGCGGAAGCCGCGAGCCGCCGTCACCTGGAAGCATTCGCACGCCTGTCCGGCTTCTTCGCCGACCGCCTGCGCGGCCTGTCCACCCTGAAGCTGTATGGCAGGGCGCGCGCGGAGGCCGAAGCGGTACAGGAAGCCAGCGAAACCCTGCGTGGCAAGACCATGTCGGTGCTGCGCATTGCGTTCCTTTCGTCCGCCACGCTGGAGTTCTTCGCTGCGCTGGGCGTGGCGGGCGTGGCGCTTTATGTCGGCCTGACCTATCTGGGTTTCGTGACAATCCGCTCGGATATCCTGACCCTGCAGGCTGGCATGTTCTGCCTGCTGATGGCGCCGGAAGTCTATAACCCGCTGCGCCAGTTTGCCGCGCATTACCATGACCGTGCCGCTGCGCGTGCGGCAGTGGCGGAAATCGCGGCCATCTATGAAAACCTGCCGGCTGTCAGCGCGGACAGCGCCGCCACGCCGGAGGCCGGCCAGGGTGGTGTGCCTGATCCGGCTTCCGGCCAGCCAGCCCAGGGGGCGGCCGGCCTGATCATGCGGCAACTGGAGGTCCGTGCGCCGGGCCGTGAAGCGCCGTTGCTGCAGGGCTGTGACCTGAGCGTAGCCCCGGGGGAACGCATTGCCCTGATGGGCGACAGCGGCATTGGCAAATCCTCGCTGCTGGAAACACTGGCCGGGCTGCGTCCGGCTGCGGCAGGCGACATTCTGCTGGATGGCCAGATGCTGGCGCAATGGCAGCCAGCGGCGCTGCGCCGCCGCATCGCCCTGATCGGCCAGCATCCCTACCTGCACCAGGACAGCATTGCCGGCAACCTGCGCCTGGCTGCGCCCCAGGCCAGCCACAGCGAACTGCTGGCGGCGGCGGCCCAGGCCGGCATGGACGATTTCCTGGCGGAGCTGCCCCAAGGGCTGGATACCCGCCTGGGCCAGCGCGGCTATGGCCTGTCGGGCGGCCAGGCCCAGCGCGTGGCCCTGGCCCGCCTGTTCCTGCGCGATCCCGGCCTGATCCTGCTGGATGAGCCCACCGCGCACCTGGATGGCGTCACCCGTGACCGGGTCATGGATGCCATCCTGGCGTTTGCTCGCGGCCGCACCTTGTTGGTTGCCACGCACGATATCGACGTCGCCCGGCGTCTGGACCGCATCTGGCGGTTCGGCACTGACGGCCGTCTGCAGGAAGTCTCGCCGGAGGCGCTGGCATCCCTGCAGGGCGAGATGACGGAATCCCTGGAGGTGCGCTCATGAAGTCCCTGTGGCGCCTGCTTAGTCCCATGTATCGCCAGCGCCGCGACGGCCTGCTGGTGGCGCTGTTGCTGACCATCGTCGCGCTGCTTGCCGGCGTCGGCCTGTTGGGTGTGTCCGGTTGGTTCCTCACTGGCGCCGCCCTGGCGGGCGCTGGCGCGGCGTTCAATCTGTTCGCGCCCTCGGCGCTGGTGCGAGGCTTTTCCTTTATCCGCATTCTGGCGCGCTATGGCGAACGGCTGACCGGCCACGACGCGACGCTCAAATTACTGGCGGACCTGCGCGGCAACATCTTTCGCCGCCTGCTGAAGCTGGACCCGGCGCAACTGGCGCGCTATCGCGATGGCGACCTGGTGGCGCGTCTGACCGGCGACGTCGACGCGCTGGATACCGTCTATCTGTTTGCAATCGCGCCCATCATCACCGCCTTGTGCGTGGGCGGCATCCTGGTTGCCGTTCTCGGCGCCTGGGTGCCTGCGGCTGCGCTGGTGCTGCTGGCCGGCATTCTGCTTGCCACGCTGGTGGTGCCGGCTTGGCTGGCGCGCAGTGCCAGGCGTCCGGGCGCCGTCGTGCAACAGACCTCAGCCGCGTTGCGGGATGGCGTGCTGGAAGCCGTGCAGGCGCACGCCGACCTGCTGGCGCTGGATGCCGCTGAAGAGGCGCGCAAGGCCTTTGCCGCCAATTGCCTGGAGGCGGCCGTGGCGCGTGAGCGCCAGGCTGCCATTGGCTCGGCGGGCCAGCTGGTGTTGCAGGCCGTGGCCGGACTATGCGTTGTGGCAGTGCTTTATTTTGGTATCGAACCCCTGCGAGCCGGTACGGTAAGCGGCCCGGTGTTGGCCGGTATGGTGCTGGCCGTATTGGGCGTGTTCGAGGTCATTGGCCCCATCATGCGCGGGGCCTCGCGCCTGGGCGCTGCCGCCGCTGCCGCGCGCCGCATCGAGGCGCTGGCGGAAGAGCCGCCACAGATCGTCGACCCCGCTCATCCGGTGGCCTTGCCGCAACAGGGCGAGGTTGTCTTCGACAAGGTATTTTATGCCTATGGCAAGGCCGGCGACGAACGTGGTGGCGACGTCCTGCGCGGGCTGGACTTGCGCCTGAGGCCTGGCGAATTGGTGGCGGTGGTTGGCGCCAGCGGCGCCGGGAAATCGACCTTGCTGAGCTTGCTGCTGCGCCTGGCCGACCCGCGCCAGGGCACCGTGAGTTTTGGCGGCGTGGCGCTGAGCGATACCCGTCAGGAAGAGGTGCACGCCAGGGTGGCCTTGCTGTCGCAGAACGAACCGGTATTCCTGGGCACCATACGCAGCAATCTGCAGATCGGTGCGCCAGAGGCGGACGATGACACGCTGTGGCGTGCGCTGGACGATGCGCGGCTGGGCGATTTCGTGCGTACGCTGCCCGATGGCCTGGATACCTGGACGGGCGAAACTGGCCGTACCCTTTCGGCAGGGCAGGCACGCCGGTTGTGCCTGGCGCGTGCTTTGCTTTCGCCCGCACAGGTGCTGGCGCTGGATGAACCGACGCAGGGCCTGGACGCCGAAGCCGAACGCGCCTTCCTGTCGGACCTGGCCAGCGCGGCCAGGGGGCGAGCCGTGCTGCTCGTGACCCATGCGCGCCTGCCCGAAGGCGCGGCAGACCGTGTCCTGGAGCTGCGCGATGGTGTCCTGCTTCCGCTGATGCCGCGCTGATCTTGCCGGACGGCCAGCCTGCAGGTGGCCGCCGGCAAGATCAGCTTGAACACTCCCGACTGCCGGCAGCCATGCTACCGGCATCCCTGCGGCCTGCGCACCACTGTTGCTAAGTGGTACGGCGCCGGTAGTCATGTCATGTCCAGAGGGTTATAGTGGCGCAGTCCTGAGTTTTTCTATCAGTTTTTCCTTTTGTGACAGCAACATGCAAACCGATCTTGAGATCCTGATTCGTCGGACGATACGCAGCGTGCCGAACTGGCCCAAACCCGGCGTGACGTTCAGGGATATCACGCCGGTCCTGCAGGATCCGCGCACCTTTCGTATCCTGATCGACCTCTTCGTATACCGCTACATGCGCCAGCGTCTGGATCTGGTGGCAGGGGTGGATGCGCGTGGCTTTATCGTGGGCAGCGTGCTGGCCTATGAACTGAATCTGGGTTTCGTGCCGGTGCGCAAGAAAGGCAAGCTGCCTTTCGAAACACTGTCGGAAGACTATTCGCTGGAATACGGCAATGCCACTGTCGAAATCCACGCAGATGCGGTCAAGACAGGGCAGCGCGTGTTGCTGGTGGACGACCTGATCGCCACGGGCGGCACCATGCTGGCTGCGATCAAGCTGCTGCAACGCATGGGCGCGAACGTGGTCGAAGCCGCTGGCATCATCGACCTGCCGGAGTTGGGCGGTTCGCGTTCCATTGCCGGGACCGGTACGCCGCTCTATACGGTCTGTTCGTTCAACGAAGATTCGGTCTGACGAAGTTCAGTCTGACCAAGACCGGGCACGCGTTGTGCGTGCCCTTGTCCTGAGGCAGCAGCGCCGCGCTACAAGAAGAAGATATCCGATACCGAGCGCTTGCTGCCCGGTGCATCGTTGCCATCTGGGTTCAGTGCCTGTTGCAGGAAGGTGAGGAACGCCTTGGTTTTGGCGGGCAGTACCCGGGAAGGCAGCAGCGCGTAGAGCGGCAGTTTGTCCATTTCCCAGTCCGGCAGGATGCGCACCAGATGCTTGGCCTCCAGGCGCTGTGACAGGTTCAGGTGCGGCAGCTGCAGTACAGGCAGGCGTGTGATGCCCAGGCCGCATTCGGCCAGGCGCAGCAGCATCGCTATATTGTTGACGGCGATGGGGCCATGCACTTCCACCTGTTCCTGCTCCTCTCCGCGTGACAGGTGCCAGACGGCCTTGTCGGGGTTCTGGTCGGGCCGCAAGCACACATGCTTGCTGAGGTCGGACGGATGGCGCGGATAGCCATGGCGGGCCAGGTATTCCGCTGACGCGTAGAGCTGGTGCGGCATCGAATGGATGTGATGCAGAACCAGGTCGGAGTCAGGCTGCGGGCCCATGCGCAGGATCAGGTCATAGGGATTGCTGATGCTGTCGACCGAGACGATGTTCATGTCGAACTCGAATTCCAGGCGCGGATAGGCCTGACGCAGCGAGGGCAGCAGGTCTGGTAGCAGCAGCGTTCCCAGGCTGACCGGCATGGAAATATGCAGCAGGCCCTGAGGTTGTGACAGCTGGCCGAGGATCTGCTCATGCGCGATGCGCGCTTCGTCGATCAGGTAGCGGCAGCGCTGGTAATACAGGTCGCCGGCTTCGGTCAGCTCGATGCGGCGCGTGCTGCGGTTGAGCAGTTTCAGGCCCAGGACCTTTTCCAACTCGGTAATGCGGCGCGACAGCGTGGATGTCGGGATGCCCAGGGCCTCGCTGGCGCGGGAAAAGCTTTTGCGCCGGGCGACCTCGACGAACAGCGCGATGTCATTGAGCGGGATGTTCGGCAGGTCGGCAGGGCGTTCCATATCTTTCTGGTAGACCGGGGCGTCAGCAAATCCTAATTGACGAGCACCATGTTGTCGCGGTGTATCAATTCGGGTGAAGTGGCTTCTTCCCCCAGGATATCAGCAATGCGGGATGATGGCTGGCGCAGCAGGCGCCGGGCATCGGAGGCGTTGTAGTTGACCAGGCCGCGTGCGATTTCGCGGCCGGACTCATCGACGCAGGCCACTGCATCGCCACGTTCGAACTCGCCTTGCGCGCGGATGACGCCGATGGGCAGCAGGCTTTTGCCTTCCTGCTCGACGGCGCGGGCGGCGCCGCGGTCCAGCACCAGCCGGCCGCGCAGGCGCAGGTGGTCGGCCAGCCATTGCTTGCGTGATGACAGCGACTGCGCGCTGGCATGCAGTTCAGTGCCTATGCATTCCCCACTGGCCAGGCGGATCAGTACGTCGTTTTCCCGGCCGGAAGCAATCAAGGTATGGGCGCCGCTATGGGCGGCGCGTTTGGCCGCCAGGATTTTGGTCAGCATGCCGCCGGTGCCGACGTTGCTGCCCGCGCCGCCGGCCATGGCCTCGAGCTCGGGTGAACCGGCTTCCGCATGGGAAATGAAGCGTGCATCGGGGTTCTTGCGCGGGTCGGCGGAATACAGGCCGCGCTGGTCCGTCAGGATGATCAGCGCATCCGCGTCGATCAGGTGGGTCACGAGCGCGCCCAGCGTATCGTTGTCGCCCACGCGGATTTCATCGGTCACGACGGTGTCGTTTTCGTTGATGATGGGAACGACGCCCAGGCGCAGCAGCTCGAACAGGGTGGAGCGTGCATTCAGGTAACGGGTGCGGTCCGCCAGGTCTTCGTGGGTCAGCAGAATCTGCGCGGTCCGCAGCCCATGGCGGGCAAATGCGGCTTCATAGGCCTGGGCCAGGCCCATCTGGCCCACTGCTGCGGCCGCCTGTAGTTCATGCATGACTTTCGGGCGTTGCAGCCAGCCCAACCGTGCCAGGCCTTCCGCAATGGCACCGCTGGACACCAGCACCACCTGCTTGCCGGCAGCATGCAGCGCGGCGATCTGGCGGGCCCAATTGCCCAGCGCGGTCAGGTCGAGGCCGCGGCCTTCGTTGGTGACCAGTGACGAACCCACCTTGACCACCAGGCGGTCGGCGGAGGCAATGACGGAAACAGGAGCGGAAGCCATGGGAGCAGCAGCGCAACAGCGTAGAAGATGGATGGCGGAAAACCCCGGCGTGTATTCACAGGCCGGGGAGGGCAGGCAATGATTATGACTTATCGCGGCGTGGCCGGGGGCTCGTCAGTGCTGGCGCTGTCGTCGGCGGGCGACGGCGTATCGGACAGCTGGCGGGCTTCGTCAAAGCGCGGGTCGGATTCGACATAGGTGCCTTCCGCTCGGGCCTGGGCTTCATCAGCCTCGCGGCGCGTCTGGTCGACGTAGTCCTGCAGTGCCCACAGCAGTGCCTGCACGCCATCGCCAGTCAGCGCGGAAATGCCGTAGACCGGGCCTTCCCAACCCAGCTCGCGCACGAACGCGTCGCGCAGCGCATCCGGGTCGGCATGCATGTCCAGCTTGTTGAGCACCAGCCAGCGCGGCTTGGCATACAGTTCGGGGTCGTAGCGGCGCAGTTCTTCCACGATGGCGCGGGCGTCGGCCACGGCCTGGGGCAGCGGGTCGATGTCCGGATCGGGGGAGGACACATCCACCAGATGCAGCAGCACGCGCGTGCGGGCCAGGTGACGCAGGAAGCGGTGGCCCAGGCCGGCGCCTTCCGAAGCCCCTTCGATCAGGCCGGGAATATCGGCCACGACGAAGCTGCGCGATTCAGAGGTGCGCACCACCCCCAGATTGGGGTGCAGCGTGGTGAACGGGTAATCCGCGATCTTCGGGCGGGCGTTGGAAACGCGCGTAATGAAGGTGGATTTACCGGCATTGGGCAGGCCCAGCAGGCCGACGTCGGCCAGCACCTTCAGTTCCAGGCGCAGGCGGCGTTGTTCGCCTTCCTTGCCATAGGTGAACTGGCGCGGTGCGCGGTTCACGCTGGACTTGAAGTGCAGGTTGCCCAGGCCGCCCTGGCCGCCTTCGGCCAGCGTGACGCGCTTGTCATGGTGGTCCAGGTCGAAGAGCTGTTCACCGGTATCGGCATCGTAGAACACCGTGCCGACCGGCACGCGCAGCACGATGTCTGGCGCAGCGGCGCCATACTGGTCGGAGCCACGGCCGTTCTCGCCGTTCTTGGCGCGGTGCAGGCGGCTGTAGCGGTAATCTATCAGTGTATTGATATTGCGGTCGGCGATGGCATAAATGCTGCCGCCGCGTCCCCCATCGCCGCCGTTGGGGCCGCCGAAGGGGATGAATTTTTCACGGCGGAAACTGGCCACGCCGTTGCCGCCTTTGCCGGCGATGACCTCAATGGTCGCTTCATCTACGAATTTCATGATTGCGGGGCCTTGGAGAGGCGATAGTGGGGAAAATTCCCAGAGAAGAAATGCAAAGTCCCCGCCAGCGACGAGCGCTGCGCAGGGACCGGACCCGTGGCTGGCACGGGAAGCGCTGGCGGTTCACACCGCCAAGCGCCGGCATCCGTCGATGCGTCGTGGCTTATTCAGCCGCGACGATGGAGACGGTAGCCTTGTTCAGCTTGCCCTTGACGCCGAATTCGACAACGCCGTCGGCCAGTGCGAACAGGGTGTGATCCTTGCCCAGGCCCACGTTGACGCCCGGGTGGAAGCGGGTGCCGCGCTGGCGCACGATGATGGCGCCGGCGGAGATGGCTTGACCGCCATAAACCTTGACGCCAAGTCGTTTAGCTTCTGAGTCGCGGCCGTTGCGAGTTGAGCCGCCGCCCTTTTTCTGTGCCATGTCTGGCTCCTGATATTCAAATTCCCGCCGCAAGCGCCTGGCTGCGCCGGGAATGGGTTGCTTGCAAGAAACGTGACCTTACCGGAGAGCCGTCAAGGCTCAGGCGGAGATCGTCTCGATGCGGATCTCGGTGTAGTTCTGGCGATGGCCTTGATGCTTCTGGTAGTGCTTGCGGCGACGCAGCTTGAAGATCTTGACCTTGTCGTGACGACCGTGCGCAAGAACCGTTGCCTTGACCACTGCACCAGCGACGACCGGCGTGCCAACCTTCAGCGACTCGCCTTCGCCCACGGACAGAACTTGATCCAGGGTGATTTCTTGCCCGATGTCTGCAGGTATCTGTTCTACCTTGAGTTTTTCGCCAGCAGCAACACGATATTGCTTGCCGCCGGTTTTTATGACCGCGTACATGGGATGAACCTCGTAAAAATGGAACGACAGAATGTCGAACTCCCGATTATATCTTGCTAATTGTTTGATCGTCAAAGGGAAAGTCGGGAAAGCCCTGGGTCGGCGAGTGTGGATGCAGGTATGGAAGCGGCATCTCGCGTACTTTCCGTGGAAAGCAGCGGGGTATGACTGTGTTCATCCCTTGCCTCGGCAAGGAGGTGTTGTCGCATCCACGCGACGGCAGGTATCCTGCCAGGCACAATGGGGCAGGGCCAGGAGGATGCCGTCTGGCGTGTCTATCGGGCGCTGCGCTCCAGGCCGGCTGGCATGGCTAATGCCAGACATGTTCCAGCGTCTGGGCTTCCAGCAGACGTTGGGCCCAGCGGTGCAGGCGGGTCTGGTCGGCTTGTTGCAGGCGCGCCAGGTCTGCGTCAGACAATGGGCCGAAGCGTGTTTCCAGTAGGGCACGCAACAAACCCGCCATGCCTTCGTTGCGTCCTTGTTTCAGTCCTTGCTGCAACCCTTTGCGGATGCCGATGCGTTCGACGCTGCTGATGTAAGCCATGTTTCGTTCTTCCTCGAAGCTTGCCAGGGATTGCCAGAAATCATCGTCCAGCTCGGGCGGCAGGGCCAGGATGCCGTCGATGAACAGGAACAGTTGGCGGATGCGCCGGGCCTGCCAGCCATATTGGTACAGCTGGCGCACCAACTGCTTTTTTTCTTTCAGCAGCGTCTGCGGCGTCGAACGCCTGGCGGCGGCGAGTTCGGCAAGGACGACGAGGGCAAACGGGTTGTCTGGCGCCAGCGCCAGCAGTGCCTGCTCTCGCCCGGCCCAGTCCTGCAAATGTACCACCGGTACCCGGTAGCTCAGACTCAGAAAATCCTGACCTTCCTGGGCGTAACCCTGCGGCGCGTAGTGATAGTGCAGGTAGGACGTTTGCCGCGGGCTACGGGTGACGATGGCAAATTGCAGGATGAGGCTATCGGGGAATGTCTCCTGAAGCCGGGCGAAGTAGGTGTACATGCGCCGGGCAAAGTGGCTGGCCAGGCGTTGTTGGATTTCCAGGTGCAGCAGCATCAGCGCGGGAGCGCCGCTACGCAGGCGGACACGTACGAGTTTGTCCAGGTAGCGGCGGTAGCGACGGCGGCCAGGAGCCAGGGCGCGCAATTCCTTGTCAAGGAAGTCCGGCGGGCAGGACCAGTCGATAGCCGCATGCAGGCGCGGCCAGAAAAGGGCAACGCACGGAGCCAGCAGGGCTTCGAGGGCGTCTTTCCAGTGTCCATCGAAATCGGTGGCTTGGGTATCGTCTGCCGACATGACGGGCATGGCTGTTTCATGGCCGTATGGCGTCTCGGGAGCCCGTAGCATCAGGTTGGGAAAAGGTAGCACCTGGTAGCGCAAGAGCGGCCGTCGTGGCGGGGTTGCCTGTGCCGGATGGTGGTCTGTCGAGTGAGCAGGCGGCAGCTCGGGCAGCGCTTGCCGGAGGGGCGAAGTGCACGAGGGGAAGAGGGGGGACATGGCTGAGATCATGCGCTCTCCTGGCTGGACGAACAGGCATAGCCTACGCCCGGGCGCGGATGAGTGGCGTCATGGCGGGCTCAAAAGAGCACACCCTCAGACCTGCACCGGCCCGTTGTTTCTCCTGATCCCTGGCCAGCGGCGGACGGCTTGGCCAAATTGCGCCAGCTCGCGGCGGCGGGCAGGATACCGTGGGCATGCTGGATTTTCGGCCCGGTGGGAGGCGCCGTACCCCTGGAGGGCCAAGGGTATTCAGCAGGCTCGGAGTGACAGGGCAGCCATCAAATGATAGCTATAATTGTTCTCGATTTTGTTTGGTGCGGGCCGTGCGGGCAGGCGCTGGATTTCCTTTTTTTGCTCACGAGATAGCTATGTCTGCGGGTCGCTGCTTTTCAATCTATGGTGCCAGGGTGTTGCTTGGCGGTTTGCTGGGTGGTCTGGCGGGAAGTGCTTGGGCGCAATCGGCGGCAGTGCAAAATCCGGCCCCAGCACCGCTTCCGGCCTTGGCCGTCCGTGCCCTGGAGGCCGTCGAAGTGCTGGGCACGGCAGAGGAAACGCTCAAGCAGGCGCCGGGGGTATCCATCATCACCGCCGAGGATATCGCCGAGAACCCGCCCAGCAATGACCTGGCGGATATCATCCGCCGCCAGCCCGGCGTCAACCTGACCGGCAACTCCACCAGCGGCCAGCGCGGCAATAGCCGCCAGATCGACATCCGTGGCATGGGGCCGGAAAACACGCTCATTCTGATCGACGGCAGGCCCGTCAGCAGCCGCACCTCGGTGCGCTATGGCTGGCGTGGCGAACGCGACACGCGCGGCGACACCAATTGGGTGCCGGTCGATGCCGTCGAACGCATTGAAGTGCTGCGCGGCCCGGCCGCAGCGCGCTATGGCAATGGGGCGGCAGGCGGTGTGGTGAACATCATTACCAAGGGCATCCCGGAAACCCTGCAAGGTTCGCTGACGCTGTACGCCAACCAGCCGGAAGCCTCCAAGGACGGCGACACGCGCCGGGCCAGCTTCGGCTTGGCCGGGCCGATTTCCGAGACCCTGGGCTTTCGCCTGAACGGCAACATCGCCAAGACCGATTCCGATGCCTGGGATATCAACCGTGGCCATGCGTCCACGCGTACCGGTTTCCATGAAAATACCTTCCCGGCCGGGCGCGAAGGCGTGCGCAACCGCGACGCCGCCGGCCGCCTGACCTGGAAACCGGTGCAGGGCCACACCATCGAGTTCGATGCGGCCTTCAGCCGCCAGGGCAATATCTATACCGGCGACACGCAGAACACCAACAACTACATGCATGGCAACCCGACCCTGGAAGACCTGACCAAGCTGGTCGAGGAAAACCTGGGGGCGGAAACCAATATCCTGTACCGCGAGACCTATGCGCTGACGCATCGGGGCGATTACGATTTCGGCACCTCGCACGTCTACGCGCAGTATGAAAAAACGCGCAACAAGCGCCTGAAGGAAGGTCTGGCCGGAGGTACCGAAGGCTTGTTCTCTTCTGGTGAATTCGGCCAGGCCGTGCTGCGCGCCTATACCCTGCATGGCGAAACCAGCCTGCCGGGGCATGTGCTCGGCCGCCAGCAGGTACTCACCCTGGGGATGGAATGGGTACGTAACGAACTGGACGACGCCAACTCCATGACGCAGGGCTTCATGGGTGGCGCCCAGGTGCCCGGTGCTGTGTCCATGGGGCGCGCCAGCAAGACGGCAGCCAATACGTTCTCAGTGTTTGCCGAGGACAATATCGAATTGACGGCGGACACCATCCTGACGCCGGGTGTGCGCTACGACCATCACAGCGTGACGGGCAGCAACTGGAGCCCGTCGCTGAACCTGTCGCACCTGATCACCGATCGCTTCACCATCAAGGCTGGCATCGCACGCGCCTACAAGACGCCGAACCTGTACCAGACCAATGACAATTATCTGCTCTACAGCAATGGTAATGGGTGCTGGGGCGCCGGCGGCCCCTGCTATCTGCAGGGCAATCCCGACCTGAAGGCGGAAACCAGCGTCAACAAGGAACTGGGGGTGGAGTACCAGGGCGATGCCCTGCAGGCCGGGCTGACCTACTTCCGCAACGATTACCGCGACAAGATCGAAGCAGGCATGGTGCCCGCAGGTGGCACGCAGGGAACGTCGGCGAACATCTTCCGCTGGGAAAACGTGCCCAAGGCGGTAGTCGAGGGCCTGGAAGGCAATTTGGGCTACACCTTTACGCCGTCCGTATCGTTGAGCAACAACTTTACCGTCATGTTGACAAGCAAGAACAAAACAACGGGCGAAGTGTTGTCCGTCATTCCGAAGTACACCTTGAATTCACGCCTGGACTGGCGCGTGAGTGACAGCCTGGGGCTTAATGCCACGCTGACCTGGTACGGCAAGCAAAAGCCCAAGAAATACGATTACCACGGCAAGCCGCTGACGGGCGAAGCCACGGAGTCGCTGTCGCCCTATGCGCTGTTTGGCCTGGGGGCGAACTATCGCGTGTCGCGCCATCTGTCCGTGACGGCGGGCGTCAGCAACCTGTTTGACAAGCGCCTGTACCGGCGCGGCAATGCCGTTACGGTGAACTCCCCGGTGGGTAATCTCACGGGCGCCGGGGCGGCCACGTATAACGAACCCGGGCGGGCATACTACCTGTCGGTAACGTCTTCGTTCTGATGCCTTGAGCACGGCCAAAGCGCCAGCCTCGGCCTTCAGGCCGAGGCTGGCGAGGCATTCCCCAGACGGGCTCAGCCTGGGCCGGCGGTTTGCCTGCCTTGCAGGCGCATGCCCAGCAGCATCAGGCTCAGGCTGATCGCAGCAGCCACCACGGCCATGGCCATGCCTTGGCCGATGGTGCCCTGTTCAAACTGACGCCAGACGAAGATGGATACGGTCTGCACCCCGGCGGGAGCCAGCAGCAAGGAGGTCACCAGTTCCCGCGATGCCACCGCGAAAACCATCAGCATGGCAGCCACCAGGCTGGGCAGCGCCAGCGGCAGCGTGACGTGCCGCAGGCTGCGGATGACCCCGGCGCCGTGCACCCGTGCGGCTGCTTCCAGGCTGGCATCTATCTGCGCCAGCGCTGCCGATACGTAGCGCACCGGGTAGGGCAGCAGCAGGCAGGTATAGGACAGCAGCAGGATGACCCAGGTGCCATAGGGCGTGACCGGCCAGAATGACTGGTTCCAGGCCAGGATCAGCCCGACACCGACCACCACGCCAGGCAGCGAGGCGGGCAGCAGCGATAGCGCATCTATCCAGCCGGCTGCACGCACGCGCCGCCCATGCACGCACCAGGCTGCGGCAAAACCCACCAGCCCTGCCAGCAGTGCCGTACCTACTGCCAGCGACAGGCTGGTGGACAAGGCCTGCAAGGGTTCGCCGCCTTGTTCCAGCAGGGCGCTGAAGTGATCCAGGCTGACGTTATGCCGACTGAGCCCGCCGGATAGCGTGCGCGTCAGCGCCGAGGCCAGCATGGAGGCGATGGGGACGGCCACGGCCAGCAGGCTGACCAGCGTGAACAGCAGGAGCGCCGGCACGCGCCAGGGGCCCAGTTCGCGCTGCACGGATTCTACCGGCTTGCCGTTGGTCGTCTCGAAACGCCGGCCGGCCAGCATGGCGCGTTGCAGGGCATAGGCCAGCAGCGCCAGCGACACCAGCAGCAGGGCCAGCATGGCCGCACCGGACAGGTCGATGGGCCAGTCCGACAGGCGCCGTTCGATGGCGGTGGTCAGCACCAGGAAACCTGCCTGGCTACCCAGGGCGGCCGGCACGCCATATTCCTCGATGGCCAGCGTGAAACTCAGCAGCATGCAGGCTGCCAGGGCTGGCAGCGCCAGCGGCAAGGTGATGCGGAAGAAGGCCCGCCAGGGCGTGGCACCGCACACCCGTCCGACGTCGGCCAGCCGCCCGCCCGCCGCCGCCAGGCTGCGGGATACGGCGAAATACACAACCGGAAACGTGCCCAGCGCCATGATGAGGATGATCCCCGTCGGCGAAAACAGCAGCGGCCCCAGATGCAGGCCGGTCAGTTGCATGAGATAGCCGCCGGGCTGCAGCGCCATCATCCAGGATAGCGCTGCAATGTAGGGCGGCAGCAGGAAAGGCACGAGGAACAGCAGGTCCCAGAGGCGCGCACAGGGCAGGCGGAACAGGCCGCGCAGCGCACCCAGCGGCGCACCGATCAGCGTGCTGGCCAGCATGACGCCCAGCCCCAGGCGCAGGGTGTTGCCCAGCAATGGCGCGACGTTTTCCTGGCCCAGCACCGGCAGGATATTGCTGAACGCACCGTGCAGGGAAGCTTCGCCCAGATGTGGAAATATCGCCTGCAGAACGATAAAACAGATAGGCAATGCCACCAGCACGGCCAGGGCCGCGAGAGTGAGCATTGCCAGCATGGACATGCCGCGCATGATCTCTCCAGTTCCGGCGCGGCCAGCGGCCGCTGCCGGAGACGACAATCAGAAATCAGCGTTGGCCGAACAGGGTGCTGAAGCGTTGCAGCACATCGGCGCGCAAGGTGCTCGAGCCGCCGTCAGCGGCAGCGGGCAGCAGCGTCAGCTCCTGGAACAGCGGGCGGCTGGCGGCCACATCCTGACGGGCCGGCATGAGCCAGGCCTCGGCCACGGCAGCCTGGCCTTCCGGCGATAGCACGTAGTCGATGAACTGGCGCGCAGCTTCGGGGCGCTTGCTTTCCTTCAGGATCATCATCGGGCGCGGCGCGATCACCGTACCGCTGGCGGGGAAAATCACCTTGATGGATTCGCCCTTGGTGATGCCGGCATAGGACACGTAATCCACGCCGCCGAACACGGCGGCCTTGGCGCCTTGCAGCACCGGCGTGAGCGCCTGGGCGTTGGGGCCGGAGACGGTCATGCCGTTATTGCGCAGCGAAGCCAGCAGCTCCCAGGCCTGGTCGCCACGGGCGGCGTACAGGCCCAGGATCAGATCCAGCGTGGCGCCGGACAGGGCCGGGTCAGGCATGGTGACCAGATCCTTGTACTCCGGTGTGGCCAGATCACTCCAATCCTTGGGTTCGGGCTTGCCGCTCTGGGTATTCCAGACAATGCCCAGCGCCGAAATGCCTTGAGCCACGTAGTAGGGCGTCTTGAAGGCGGCGGGTACTTCCGCGGCGTTCGGGCTTTCATAGGCCTGCAGCCAGCCACGTTGTTCCAGGTCTTGGGCAGTATCCCAAGAAGCGGAAATCAGTACGTCGGCACGCGGGTTGGCGGCTTCGGCCTCCAGTCGTGCCATGACCTTGCCGGTTGTTGCCTGGAAAACATCGACCTTGATGCCGCTTTGCTGCTCGAAGCCGGCAGCAAGTTTCTTGATCAGGCTGCCGGGCCCGGCGGTATAGACCGTCAGGCTGCGTTCGCCTTGCTGGGCGTGGGCCGTCGAAACAAATGCGGGCATGATGGAAAGGGCCAGGATAGGCAGTAGCAAACGGGAAACAATAGAGTGTGTCATGGGTATCTTGCAATCAGGTTACAGGAGGATGTCTTCGTGGACATTGCCGGCCGACAGGCGCACGATGCGGTGCGCCAGCGTGTGGGCTTCCTGGGGGTCATGGGTGACATAGACGGCGGTGGTGCCCAGGCGGCGCAGCAGCGCGGCCAGTTCGCCCGACAGGCTTTCGCGCAGGTCGCGGTCCAGGTTGGAGAGCGGCTCATCAAAGAGCAGCACCTGGGGGCGCGCCACGATGGCGCGCGCCAGGGCGACACGCTGTTGCTGGCCGCCGGACAGATCGGCGGGGCGGCGCTTGCCGTAGCCTTGCAGGCCAACAAGTTGCAGCGCTTCTTCCACGCGCCCGCGCTGTTCGGCCTTGGGCACGCCGCGCATTTGCAGCGGAAAGGCAATATTGCCCGCGACCGTCATGTGCGGCCAGAGCGCGTAATCCTGGAACACCATGCCCAGGTCGCGCTGTTCGGGGGGCAACGTCCGGCGCGCCTCATGCACCACGCGTTCGCCAAAGCGGATGCTGCCGGCGTCCGGTTGCAGCAACCCGGCCAGCGACTTGAGCAAAGTGCTCTTGCCGCAGCCAGATGGCCCCAGCAGGGCCAGGATGGTGCCTGCCGGGATATCCAGGTCTATGCCGTTGAGCACCGTGTTGCCGCCGAAAGCATGGCGCAACTGGCGGATGCCGATGGCGACGCCGTGGCGCGGCGCGCTGGCGTGGGAAGCGTGGGGGGCGTGGGAAGGGGACATCAGAAGCTGTGGCGCATGCCGATATTCAGGCCGAACTGGTTCGCCCCTGGGTTGACGTTTTCGCCGAATTTGCCGCCGATCACGCTCAGCGACGAGTCATGGCGGTTCAGGGCATAGGCGCCGGTTGCGTAAAACGTCGTGCGTTTGGACGCCTGATAATCGGCGCCCAGCACGAACAGCCAGGGCTTTTGATCCTTGCCGGCCTGTTGCACGGCCGGGCAGGCGGCGGCATTCAGGTTGTCGCAGGTCGTGCCGTCCAGGTAGTACAGCGCCAGGGACATCGTCGTGGGCTTGCTCACCTTGTAGCTGGCGCCGGCCCAGTACATATTGCTGGTATAGCTTTGCGTGGTGAGTTCCTGCTTCAGCCAGCGGTAGCCGCCATACACCTGAAAAGCCCCGGTCTTGTACGACAGGCCGGCGGCGATGCGCTGTTCGCGGTTATCGCTATCGGCCCCGGCGGCAGGCTTGTTGGCGTGCTTCACGTGGTACAGCACGGCGGCGTCCAGGCCATCCTGCTGGTAGCGCACCCCGGCGCTGTACATGCGGCCGACCTTGGAGTCTTCCGCATCCTGATCGTTGTTCCAGCCGAAGCTGTACAGTGCACCCAGGCTGAACGCACCGAACTTGCCGGTGTACTTCAGCGCATTATCCGCACGGTCGGAAAATGCGCCGTCCATGCGCTTGGCAGAATAATTGCCATTGCCGAAGGGGTTGTATTTGCTGATCCAGTCGATCATCAGCGTATTCTGGCGGCCGGCCATCAACTGGCCCCAGGATTTGTCGGACAGGCCGATATAGGCCTGGCGCCCGAACAGACGGCCGCCTTGCAGCAGCGTGCCGTCGGACACGTCGAACCCGCTTTCCAGCGTGAAAATGGCATTCAATCCGCCACCAAGATCATCACTGCCCTTGATCCCCCAGCGCGACCCGCTCAGGCCGCCGGAAATCATCTCTGGCTTATTGGTCGGTCCAGGGCCGCTGGACAGCTTTTCCACGGCCACATCTATCGTGCCGTAAAGCGTAATGGAGGAAGGGGAAGCTTGTGCGGAAGCAGAGCCGAAAGGCAGGGCACAAAGCGGCAGGGCGCAACAAAGCAGGCCTGCGCCCAGGCGGGGGTACGACGTCGACATATTGTTATCCTCTTTGGGACTTGAATAAGAGACGTCAGCGTAAGGGGCGGGCATGACAGCGCCGTGACCGAATCCAAAGTCGGGCCAGGCGGGTTCTGAACGCAGCGTGGCGGCAACAAATAGGCGTGGCAACGCCGGGCGGAGCAGCGCCAGGCAAATGGCTGCTACGCCATGGCCCTGTGTTATTTTTGCAGCGTCATACGCGCCTCCGCACGAAGCGCGCACCTTCTGCTAGAATAATCGTCTTCTTTCCTGCCGCAGCAAACTTGGCGGCACGGTCAAATGCGGGTGTAGTTCAATGGTAGAACGGCAGCTTCCCAAGCTGCATACGAGGGTTCGATTCCCTTCACCCGCTCCAAGTAGCGCTCCATACTCGGTTCGTCACTTTGGGAAGTGATTCCAAGTGATTGAATTTAAATAATATTTTTTCATCCCTCATGCTGTTGGGATCGGAAAAATGCCTCTCTAGCACCCCCATTTCGGTACATTTTTTGGCCCATCAATACGGGGGGCGGCATGTCGCATTGTTTCTGTCCGTCGCGTGACGTTGCTGCGACCATGGCTTCTATCCCATCTAATTTGGGATTTGGGGAGCAAGCGTGGCGCTGACTGACGTACATATCCGAAACGCCAAGGCAACGGGGAAGGTTTACACACTGGGCGACTACGACGGCCTGTCGTTGTTCATCTCGGCCCAGGGCAGCAAGGCCTGGCATTTCCGCTACCAGTGGCTAGGCGAGCGGTCACGGATGTCTTTCGGTACGTATCCCGAGTTGAGCTTGCATGATGCGCGGACCATGCGGGTAGAGGCGAGGGCGATGATCGCCAAAGGCATCAACCCCAGGCTCGCGCGAAAACAGAAGCAACAGGCTGCTCGACTGGCGGGTGAGTACACCTTCATGCGGGTGTACGAGAAGTGGCTGGCGCATCGGATGTTGGTGCTGGAGGAGGGGAGGCAAAGCACATTGCAGCAGATCCGACGGGGGTTTCAGAAAGATGTGATCCCGGCGCTGCGCAGAATGACCATTCATGAAATTACGCAGCATCACCTGTTGGAGGTGATCGGTCGCATCGAGGCGCGGGGTTCGCTGTCAGTCGCAGAGAAGATGCGTACGTGGCTGCGGCAATTGTTCGAGTACGCCGTGGTGGTGGTGCCCGACATGGAGAACAGCCCTGCACGGGATCTACATGTAGTGGCGATCCCGCTGCCGCCGGTTCGGCACAATCCGTTCTTGATAATTAAAGAACTGCCGTCGTTCTTGAGGGACTTGCGTGCCTATCAAGGAAGAAAGGTGACGCAAATGGCGGTTCGACTGTTGCTGTTGACCGGCGTGCGTACGGGGGAGTTGCGGCTGGCCACGCCTGACCAGTTCGACCTGGCACGTGGCGTGTGGATCATACCTGCGGCCTCGCTCAAGCAACGCAACATGCTGACTCGACGGCGGCGTGTGCGGGTCGGTGATATTCCACCGTACATCGTGCCGTTATCGGTTCAGGCGCAGCAGGTTGTGCGTGAGGTGTTGGATGAGTTCAAGCCTGCACAGAAGTATGTGTTCGCGGGCGCGGCACGGCTGACGGACCGCATGAGCGAGAATACCGTTAACTTTGCATTGAAGCGCATGGGGTACGACGGTCGCCTGACCGGGCATGGACTTCGAGCCACACTGTCGACAGCATTAAATGAGATAGGCTATCCCCGGGTATGGGTGGATGCTCAGTTGTCGCATGCCGATCCGAATCGGATCAGAGCGGTCTACAACCATGCGCAATATGTGGAGCAGAGAAGGGTGATGATGCAGGACTGGGCGAACCGGTTGGATTTGCTCGAACAGGGTGAGGTGAAGGCTGCGAGCCGGCATTTGATTGTGCATTTGCAGGGAGTGGCGGAGATGACCGGGCAGAGTGATCGAACTCCATGGCGCTCGGGAGTTAATGCGCCATTTTCTATGGATGCTTGTTGGCAACAAATCATGCAGGATCCGACGGAGCGTATAAATGCTCGAATTGCTACGCATACGGGTTCCGACATAACTGTCAGTCTCCGATGCCTAAGCTTATTGGTTTGAGTAGTATGTTCTTTCCGTGAGCGGGATGATGCTGAAGCTGTTCCTTTGATCCATGTTGGCGCCAACTATCCAATCCAATTCCATGGCCCCGAAAAAGCCCAAGAAACCGAATCCACCCACCGCTGCGTCTCCTGCAACGGCTCCGGCGGAAGGCGAACGCCGAGCACTCCGTGGATATATCGGCCAATATGAGCGGGCGGGCGCTGCCATCTACGCAGCGCTCGAGCGCGACGAGCTGCTCTGGATCGGCCTCGCCGACCGCAACGCGGGTATTGCCGACGACCTGGTACTCGGCTTCGATGGATTGGTGGTCGGCTACCAGTTCAAGACGTCCAAGTTCCCGGGAACCTTCACTGTTGAGACGCTGTTCACTGGCGCCAACGGCCTTTGGAAGCCCCTGGTTCATGCTTGGCAGTGCCTGCGCAAGGACAACCCGGGAAGCCGTGTCGAGATTCGCTTGGTCGTCAACGACTTTCCATCGACTACTGACAAGCCAGGCGACGGCACGCCGCCCCACAGCGCGGCATTTCTTGAAGAGCTCCAGCAGCATACAAATCGGTCGCTGGCGGATTGGTACACGCCGGAATGGAGCCGACTGATTGATTTCCTGCGCCGGGAAGCTGGCCTGAGTGATGGCGACTTCGAACAGTTCTTGCACAGCCTCCGTGTGGTGCATGGAGCTGCGGCGGACTTCATCCAGTCGCACAAGCTGAACGCCGAGCAGGCGCGACAGGCATCCGAGATTGCCAGCGTACTGCCTAAGCTGGTCGCCGACGCACGCGACAAGGACAGGTGGACGCGTGACGAACTGCTTCGTGAGCTTGGCTGGCGCGATCCCGCCAAGACGCTGCTCATCCATCGGTTTCCAGTCGGCGCCTATGTCCAACGCAACCGCGACACTGAGGTCAAGCTGCTGGCCGCGCTGCAAACCACCGGCCAGGGCTACGTCTCACTCATAGGTCCGCCTGGCTCTGGGAAATCCACCCTCCTACAGGTGGCGCTGGCCACCGAAGCAAATATCCGGCTCGTCCGCTACCTGGCGTACGTGCCGGGCGCTGCCCAGGGCGTGGGTCGCGGAGAGGCCGATAACTTTCTGACCGATGTCGGCACGCAGCTGCGCAACAGCGGTTTGATTGGACTGCGTCTTCGGGATGACTCGCTGCATGAGCGACGCGAACAGTTCGGCGTCCTGGTGCGGCAGGCTGGGGAACGCTTCGACCGCGACGGGATCCGAACGATCATCGTCGTCGATGGGCTCGACCATGTACCTCGCGAAGAGCGGCCGACAAATTCGTTGCTGGGCGAGCTACCTCTTCCCGCGGCCATCCCAAATGGGGTGGTGTTCGTCCTCGGCACGCAGCGGCTGGATCTCGCTAATCTGAAGCCCGCCGTTAAGGAACAAGCGGAGAAGAACGAGCGGCTGGTTCTTATGAGCCCCCTCGGCCGCGAGGAGGTCGCCCGGATGGCGGATGCGCTTGGCCTGCCTGCCGACATTCCACGATCAGAGCTGAGCAAGCTCACGCATGGCCATCCGCTGGCAACGCGCTACTTGATTCAGGCGCTGTTGCACGCGGACGAAGCCGGCCGCAACCACCTGCTCAGTGGCGGGATGCCGTTCAACGGTGACATTGAGACCGTGTATACCGCCGCCTGGCGCGAAATTGCAAGCGACAGCGATGCCATGGACGTGCTTGGCTTCATCGCCCGGGCCGAGGCACCCATGGACCTGCGGCTGCTGGCCACGGTGGTCAAGGAGTCTGCGATTGAGCGAGCACTGGTCGTTGCACGGCACCTGCTCCGCAGTTCACCCCAGGGATGGAGTGTGTTCCACAACAGCTTCAGGCTGTTCGTCATCGCCCAACCGCGAATCCGCCTCGGTAGCGTCGACGACGAATATTCCCAGCGCGTGTACCGCGACCTCGCCGACCTGGCGAAGAACGCGCCGCACGAATCGGCGCAGCGGTGGCTTGAGTTGCGCTACCGCGCCCGTGCCGGGGACGGTGCCGATGTACTTGCGCTGGCAATGCCCGCTCGCTTTAGGCAACACCTGGCTGACGGGCGTTCTATCGCCGAGATCCACGCCGATGTCCGGCTGGCTCTGCTAGCAGTGCGTGGAACGCACGATGCGACGGCCTTCACACGGCTGTTGCTGTGTCGTGACGAAGTGGGCCGGCGCGAAACAGCCCTTGAGTATGCCAACCAGCTTCCGCTGGCGATGCTGGCAGTCGGGGACGTCGATTCAGCCGTCTCTTTCGTGCAGTACTTCCCCAGCCAGGGCTACGAGGTTGTCGACGCCCTGTTGGCGCGAGGCGACTTCGAGCGCGCGAAGGAGCTATTTGAAAGCCTCGAACCACTATCGCAGCTCCATACGTCCAAGTTCCAGAACCACGGGCACGATCACAACATCAAGGAATTCGAGAGGTGGGCAAGGCGCGCCGTTCACTTCCGAGACACCGAGCAGATCCAGACAGCGATTGACCACCTCGCTGCAGAGGGGCTAAGCCAGCCCGAAAATCTGGATCCAAAAACTGTCACCGCTCTGCGCCAACATTTGAGGAGGGAAGCCGCAGAGGCGACGCTCCTTCAGAAGGTTGGCGCCGATCCACAAGAAATCTGCAGCGAGCTCGGGGTAGACAACGAAGACAAGCCGTCTGTAATGGTTCACGCAGGGCTTGTGGCAAGTCGGCATGGCGACGTCGCGCAAGCGCTTGCCCTATTTGAGGCCGCTGCCGCCCTTCCCGGCTTCGGAGAGGTGCCAAACGGCTACCGCCGCCGTATGGCACTGATTGCATTCCAAGCTGGCCGTCGTGACCTAGCCGAAGCCCTGTTCGACAATTTGGTCGCACCGATGATCTCCATGTGCGACGACGAGACGGACTTGGCTGGGCTGGGTGATCTGGTCGGCGCGGTGATGCATCATGCGAGGCTTTGCACGCTGCTCAACAAGCCACGGCCAAGCGCGACACCTTCGAAGCATTCCTTCCTTCGTCCGTTCCAGCAACACGCCTCGACGTTAGGCGTGCTTCTAGGTCGCTCCTCCGTCGACAACGCGACCGTGCCGGCTGGCAGCATCCAGGCCGAAGCCCGCGTAGCCCTTGGGTACGTGCTACGTCTGACGTCAGAAGCCGGCAGCGAGTCATATCGCATCCAGCAGGCCCTCAAAGCGATCCCCGTGCTGGCGCAAGCCCTGCTGAGGCTCAGCGCCAAATGTGGCGAGGATGAGTACCGCGCCGTACTTCGAGAAATTGATGCAGCCATCGCCTCATCGACGCTGGGAGGTACTGCGTATCTGCGGCGCCGGTTGGCCGTCGATGCGTATCGGGTTGACGGTGACCGTGCGGGGGCCGTCGACCGGCTCAACGCGCTCGTGACGGAGCTTCAAGAAAGCACGCCGAGCGAACAGATTGACGGGTTGGCGGATCTGGCCATCGCGTTGGCTGCGGTCGGAGACGTCGAACGGGCGAAACAGTTGCTGGCGACAGTTCCCGAGCAATGCCTTGGATATGCGCTGGCTCCCAAAAAAGATCCACAGTACGCAATCTGGCGGGACATCCTGGTCCTTGCGAACACCGCTGACCCGGAGAGCCGTGTCAAGCGGCTCTCAAGCTTGATGCGCCAAGTCGGCGGCATGACCGAAACGGAAGGATCTTCGGCCGCGCACCGCCTGACAATGTCGCTGATTGAGGAAGCGATGCAGGTCGGGCCTCGCTTCGGCTTCGAGGTGTCAAAGACACTGGCAGATTGGCATCTGATTGGCTGGCCGAACCGCGTCGACCTACTCATGACGGGGATGGCCCGGCGAAGCCCTGACCTCGTCTTGTCTTGCACTACCGTCTGGTGCGGGCTCTGCCTACCGTTCTACATGGAACCGCACTACCGGGATCCGTACCACGTCGGCGACTTCATCGACATCGCCGCCGACGCGGCAGGCTCTGGTCAGATTGAGCCGCTCACGCTGATGCTATTGGGGACGATCGAGGTAGCCAGCAGAGCACACGAGAGGGTCGGACTGCTCCAGCGCCTTCGCACTGCGGCCGGAAGACATGGGTTCTCGTCCGCGGAGCTTGAAGCCGCTATAGCCCGATGGATGTCAGAAGCGCCGGAACCTCGATACTCGTCCACGCCCAGCAAGTACGACTCCGAGGCCAGTCTCGAGGAGCTTGAGCGTGCGTTTGAAGCAGACGGCGACGAGCTGAACTATAACGCTCCGTACCGCTTCAGAGATCTGGCCGAGAAAGCTCCGCTTCATCCCGTGCGGAGGATGTTTGAGCGTTGGCAAGTCTTGCGGGACGACGCGCGCTGCCGCTTCCTGATGGTGAAGCGGTTGGCTGCGGCAGGTGAGGTTGAGTACGCCAGGGAGCTGATTCAGGGCTACGAGACAAGCAAGGACCCCTGGAGCGCCTGGAGCCAATGGATGGGCGGTGGCAAGTTCCTCTACTTTGAGGCGAAGAAGCTCTTGGAGGGGCCATCCACGTCCCCTGTCGCCTTCGAGAGCATCGTCGATTCAGTGACGGCGGGCGAGGAGAGTACCCAGTCGCTGCTGACAGGGCTGGATTCGATATTGCCAGTAATCAGCGCAACGCCGGACTGGCCGGCCATCTGGTCGCTGCTTGAGGAGCAGATGGCCTGCACTCGCGAATTCCAGCTGGGAAGGTCATTCCAGCCGAGCGAGCTACCGCTCAGCGATACGGATCTTCTGGAGGACTTGCTGCACTTTGCCTATCGGCTGCCTGTTGCCGAGGTTCAGCGACATGCACGCAACTGTACTCTGCGCTTGGCAGGGCAAGCCGGACACGGTCAAGCTTTGTTCAAGTCCCTTATACGGCGACTTCTAACCGGCGATTTCGATGCCCCCCTGCACGCGCTTGGAACGCTGCTGGCTTTTGACAGCGCGGGCTTTGCACCCGAGCTGGGCACTGCCGTGGCTGCGTTGGTCAGTCACCGCGATATTTCGGTAGCAGAGTCAGCCGCGCTTTTGTCGCATCTTTGGGGAGTGGCAGCCACCATGGACGCGAAGCCATTGCCGTTCTTTTATAGCCTCGAACTGGCGGCCCCCTCAGAGGGCGACCATGCCTTCAAGGACGAGAGAACTGGTGCGATGCGAGTCGAGTCGCCGCTTGGCTGGACCCAGATGCTGCGCTCGACAGCACAGTACCTTGCGCAGGCGGCAGGCATAGACGAGATGACAATCCGTCAACGTGCGGCGATGCTCATCCAAGATTGGGGCGGACTCGAGGCATTCGGGCCTTCTGCTGTCAAAACGCTTGAGGCGCAGCTTCGCGCCCTCGACATGCAGATCACATACCTGAAACCCCATGCCTACATTGCCATTACCGCTCTTCGCCATGTTGCGGGAGAACTGCGGCTAGCAGGCAAGTTGAACGGCCGCTACAGGCCGACGCTGTTGGAGCGTTTGGGTTGTCCTCTCCCGCCTCGGCCGCTGAAGTTGCCGCAAGTGCGCCCAGAATGGATCCGCATGCCGCTGTTCGACCGACATGCGGGTTGGTCCGAGCGAGATAAGAAGTGGCTTGACGAGGTCGACAACGACGTCGCGTCCTTCCCGGCACACCACGATGGCCAAGTCGTGGCTGAGGTGTCGCGTTTCAAAGTATTCAGGCCACGTCTGTCAGAGCAGCGCCTCTACAGATTTCGAGCACCCTCGGCACAAACTTATGGAGAGGACTTCGGCCAGTGCTATGCCACATTGCCAATCGCTGTGTGGCTAGGCCAGCACGTCGCCCTCGACAATGAATTGGCTCCGACGCTGGTAAGGCGAGTTGTTTGCTCTGTGGACATGGGCTTCGACGCAGCAGCCTATCCTTTCGCGTTGTGCCCGAACTGGGTGAAGAGACTTCGTTGGCTCGCGCATAACAAAGAACCGAGCGTCTTCCTCAACGCGAGTGGAACTGTAGTCGCAATGCTCCATTGGTGGCGAGACGCCGGCCCGGTCGACATCGATGCGGATTCTCTGTGGGGAGAAGGTTGCTATCTCGTTCTGACGCCGGCAGGCCTCGAACAGCTCACCGCTACCCATGGGAAGGCGGCCCTGGCCATCAACGTGTTTGCAAGTAGGCAGATCAAACAACCAAGCCGCCACGGGCAATCTCTCCTAAAAACGGCGAAAAACAGCTACTCGGTGTAAGCAATCCGAATTCACCAGCTATGTCAGGCAAGAGAGCTCAGGCTGGTGCTGGCCTCTCTGACTCATACTGAGCTGCCCGAAAGCTCCCTTGGCGTCCTCATGTAGCGGACGCGGCCAGCTTCTGATTGGTGATATGCCCGATGAGCCGCTTGGCACGCGGTTGCAGTGTTCCCAAGGCATCGGCGCCCGACATACGCTCGGAGCGCATGCCGATGAGGACTTAAACGGCCTTATCAATTCGATTGCTTCAGTAGTCTTGCTTCGAAGCCTTCTTTGCGTGCCAAAGCCTCAGCGTCCCGTCATCGAGCCGTAGTCCAACAATGACGGATTTAACGCTACTCGAAGGGGCATACTCACGTGATGATCGATACTTCCAAAGCGTTATCGTGAAAACAAGTCGTTTGTTCACGCTGGATAGCGTTGCAGCGAGCCAATCGGGCGAAGCCCATAAAACCTCACCATCGTCGTGATGACGGGATCCACGGTGATCATCGGGGTCGGGTTTCCAACTGCCCCAGACTTGGCTTCTGAGCGCTAGACCGCCATCAGCATCATGCCAATCACCGCTGTCCGGCTCATTTTCCAACATCAAACTCTTCGTGAGGTCGATTCCGAGACGCGGTCTGCCTGCCGGTCCCTCCGCCGCGATTTCATCACCCACATCGATGCCGAGGCTGTGGGTCTCAGGTGCCCACACCAAGGGAGCGAAAATGCTCTTCTGTCGACGACGACGGTCGTAGTATCCCTCGTCCCAGAACTCCGGCAGCCAAAGGTCATGACTGGGTTGCTTGGCGAATGCAATGCAGCGGCCAATGGCCCCCTTCCGTTCCGTCAACGCCGACGTGATCCTGACGCGCACGCCATCCGGCGAAGACCAGCGCCCGTAGAGCAGGACTAGCGCGTCGGTGGGGGTGTCTACGAGGCCAAGCTTCCGCAGCACTGTGTGTTGATCCTGCAGTGTCTCCTGCTGGCCTGTCCTCTTGCCCAGCAGACATTCCTTCGCCTGCCCGGGGACCGGATCCTTCCAATCCGACAACCACGAGCCATCATCGAACGTGACATCGTAGCGGTCGCGCCATTCCCGCCAAGGTGATCCGCCGCCGACCTCATAACTCCGAACGACTACCGGCTGCGTTTTTGAAAGACTGGTGGCTGCGCTCAGCAACGCGTGTCTTTGGACATGCTCGCGGTAAGTCTCATATCGATCGCTTCGGTCCCAGTCGTACCGCTGGCGACCGGGGAAATCATCCAGCGAGGTAGCGTCCGGCCATCGATGCGTGATCTCGGTCGCCATCGCATCTTCCACCTTTGCCTGTTCGAGGTTGAAGAGACGAGCGAGGGTGCTGATCTCGTGCTTCGCAAACTCGTAGTCGAAGCGGAAGTTCGACGTCGATTCCGTGTGACCCGGGTAGACATCGCTAGTGACAATGCCGCATGGCGGCTGGTCGACCTGATCGAGCAACGTTTCCAGATCTGCGTCGCGCACACCGTCATTACCGATGTTCCTTAAGCACCTGGCAATGTGGACTTTGTCAATGATGTGGAGGTCGCTACGTTGTGCGAACGCCAGTAGCTGGCGCCGGAGGTCACCCATGGTCCGTCCATGGCGCAAGGCGACCCGCGCCAGACCCATCAGCAGCCACTGCCGGGAATTCTGGAACGGCAGCCCCCGATCCGGCGATACCAGGGCCGCGATTTCTCTCTGGTCGAAGCGATCGAGCAACAGGCCGAGCTCTTCTTTGAGGCCCAGTTCAACAAGCGTGTTCAAGCCCCTGGCGACTGTCCAGCGCAGATAACCATCATCGTTGCCGAGAAGGTGCCAAATGAGGTCAGCGAAGAACGCCGCCTCGTCGCCCCCTACGGCTTGCTCGGGGCGGAAGGGCCCCTCCCCGATCTCGTCGGCGATGCGGGACGCCGGCCCGGACAGTAACAACTCCAGCGCGTCGAGGCCGGCCTGGCCCGACGTTACATCACACAGAGCAGTGGCCAACTGCAGCCACTCGTCACCGTCGAGTTCCACCTCTTCCACTGCCACCTTGCGAAGGACAAGCAGCAGCACGAAGCGCTTGTCATTGCACAGTTCCGACAGTCGATGAATGCCGCGAACGATGTCGGAGAACTGGCCTTCGAACAGCTCGATGATCTTGGACTCGAACAACCGTTCAACCAACGCCTTTGCATTGGAAACGAGGTGCTTGGAGGATCCGCCCCAGGCGGCCAGACACTCGGCAAGTATGTCCAATGACTGGGTGAGGCTCAGCTCGGCCGCGTCGCAGACTGCGAACAGAAGCGCCAACCTCTTGGGATATGGGCACGAGGCGCGCAATCCGGCGATGAAGCGCTGGCGTGCGTCATAGGAAAGCCGACTGTCCGCTTTGATGCTCGTCAGCGCTTGGTCGATCGAATGCGCTGATGACGGATCGCAGTTCGAGGCAAGCGCTGCGATGAGACCGTCGATTTCTTCCTTGCTCGGTTTCGGAGTCTTATCGGAGAGGAAGTCCGGCTGCGACCTATCGCGACTGTTGAACTCATCCCGCTCGCGTTGTGCCTCTACCTTAAGTTGTTCGATTGCCTCACGCTCTTCGCTTGTGAGAGCGTTCGGGAACTGATTCCCCGTTTCCAGGAAGCCTTCCCAAAGAGAAGTCCAGCCGCCAAACGGGTACCGGGCGCGCAACTTTTCGATGACCGCCAGAAATATCCGCCTCTGATAGACGGGATCGGACAGTCGCAAGAGGTCAGCGACCCCGTCACCGGAACGCCAGTCCCACCAGCCGTGGTCTTCGCAGATTGTGAGGACGAAGGCAGCGCGACGCGGATCGAGTTCTCCACTCTTGGCCAGATAGCATGCAAGCTGCGGCAATCCGTAGGACAGGTCCGCGACGTCTTGGTCGTGCCAACGCACGATCTTGGCGATCGCCTGGAAGCCTATGGAATTGGCGGCGGCGCGCGCGAACAACGTCCAGCCGAACTTGCTTGGCTCATTCCGCACGATGGTCTGGCAAAGGTTCATCAACCGATGCGACAGCGCGGGCTTCAGGAATCCGCCCTGCTGCACGCTCGCGAAACGAAGCAGCGAATAGATCTGCTCGTAGCTCTCTCCGCCCAGCTGATCCAACTGGGCCAGACCTTGCCGGTAGTATTCGCGGGCCTCGTCAATGCTCATGGAAACGAGGGAAGCCGCGAGATCGGCGTATGCACCGCCGCGCTGTTCGATATTGTCGTCCTGACCGATTTGCTCGGCGATGTGCTGTGCAAACCGGCCCGCGAGCTCATGGAGCTCCGATCGCTGGGCCAGTTGGCCCAATACGGAAGTTTTCTGCCGGACGGAGAATCTTCCCGAAGAAATCAGGCTGATGATGGTCTTCGCCTGGTCTTCTGATATCCCGAGGGCATGGTCCAGCAAGATGTGGATACAGCCAAGCCCGACGGTGCGAACAAGCAAGTCGGCTGCTACCTCAGCCCTCCAGTGCACGCCCTCCCGCAAGTGCTTGCGCCACGCATCCAGGAAGTCGGTGACGCTTGCATCCGAAAGGCCTCGGCGCGAGAGGGCGGCTTCCTCGATCGGCCGGGTCAACTGGCGTGCAAGCTCGATGCCCCTGCTGATGTTCTCACAATCGCGGTCGCTGAAGCTAGCGCCTTGCGGTTTCCCGCTCCTTTTTTTGCCGGGGCCGCCGGGCGCAGGCTGGCGCAGCTTCTTCAGAAACGCGAGAAGTTCTTTCTCTGTCGTGACTGCCTTCGCTTGCTTGGTGATCCCCACTTCCCTCGGAAGCAGGTCATGGTAGACGACCGGTCTTCCAGCCGACCATGCGCGAATGCAGACGCGGAGGATCGGGGCCCAGGCCCTCGAAGGGCCGTAACGCTCGCCGTAGTCGTATGCCGAAGGTCTGGCCAGCGGCGCATGTTGGATGATCGCCGCAGCTGCAGCGCGCGAGCTGTAGAGGAGTGCTGTCAACGACGCTTGTACGATGTGGCCACTGCTCCCTCGCTTGGAATCGACTGAGAAGCCTTCGTCTTCGTCATCGTCGACGGACACTGGCGATCCGGCCGTCTTCGCCAGCGACTTCACCTGCTGTCTATTGAGAGAGCGGGGGCGCGACAGAAGCCGTAGCTTGAGCGCCTGCGATTTGCATTCAGCGCTTGCGGCGAACGAGACTAAATCCGCGAGCACCGTCGTGCCATTCGCTTGGTCGAACAGTTCCAGCAGTCGCAGGAGGCGGCCGCTTGCGGACAGCGAGAAGCGATCATTCCAAGCAGCGAGGTTACGATCGACAACATCGAACTTGCCTGCGACGGAATGCTGGAACAGTACAGCCGCGAAGTCCTTGGTCTCCGGTCCGGCTCGGTCGCGATGCGTCTCGTCATGGGGCTGGGCGGCATACCAGTTGATCCACCGCACCGTGCTTTCGCATTGGATCTCCGATTCCTCGGCGTCTCCTGCGAAGCGATGGGCGACCGTCAGCCGCGCGCTTCTGGCGCCACGCCATCCGGCTCGATCCGCGAAAAGGCGACGATAGGAGTCAGCGTCACCGAGCACGATCGCGAGAGCGGGTGAGCTTCGAATGAACTCGTCGCCTCTAATGTTGGCTGTCGTAGCTTGCGCCAGCCGCATGCTGAGGCCTACCACCCGGTCGAGGTCATCTTCCGCGACCGCCAATCGAAAGGCCGCGCGAAGCCGTGCGAGGGTCAATCTTCGGCGGCCGAACTCCGACTGCACCGTTGCCGGGAAGCTGGTTGAATCGGCGAGCGCGAACGCACGATCGCTGTCCTTGATGACGACCAGGAAATGCGGCAGCGCCTCGGCGGCATAGGCCGATGTTCCCTGCGAGGCCAATAGGCGGTCGGCAATGGCCTTTTGCGCTTCCGGTCCTTCGGAGTATGCTTCCCGGATATACGTTTCTGTGGGCTCGTCCCTGAAGATCGCGCCGTGCGGGGCCATCTCGAGCATCGGGGCCAGATCCGATGCGGCGGTACCTACCTGAGCCGCAGACCATCCAAGCGCGTTTGCCAGCTCATCAAGCGGAATCGGCGGGGGAAGCAGCGACAGCGCGACGAAGAACTCGGTAATCTCTGAATCTGGCCATCCTGCGACATGAAGATCGGAAACGATCTTCGTGCAACGCTGGGCGATGATCTCGGGCACCTCGATGAGAGCGGCCGACGTGCTGTCACGGACATTCTTATCCCACGTCTGGACGAGGTAGTCGAGGACACGTGCGTTCCGGCCGGATCGCGCCAAGGCGGTCGCAACCTCGACGCCGGAAGCATCCGGCTTGCGCTTCTGCAGGAACTCGCGGGCCTCCGGATCGGTGAAGGGGCCTAGCTCGACCCGACTCACCGTGCTCCGACCAATGACCTTGTCCCTGCGGTGCGTACGTGCCGTAAGCAGCAGTTTCACGCCGTCGATCGGATCTTCGTCGATGGTTGCGAGAAGAAGCTTCGGGAATGCCTCTTCATGGCGATGGTCGGCTTCCAGCTGGGCGTTGTCGGCCGCATCGACGACGATGAGCACGCCGAGCTTTTCGGACTGGGTCCGGATCGCCGTCGCCGCTTGAGCCAGTCGTTTGCGCGCAGCCTTGATGACTTTGCGACTGTCGTCGCCTCCCGGTAGCATCGGATCACACAGTGTGCGTGAGGCTAACTCGTTGACAATCTGCACTAGTCCGATTCTGGGTAGGTGCCTAGAGTGATTGTCCGAACGGTACGAGCCACCTCCGAAACAGTCGAAAACGACCACTTCGAATTCGTTCGCCATCCTTGCGGCAAGACTCTGTACGAACACGGTCTTGCCCACTCCGCCCTCCGCGTCGACGAAGACGGGCTGTGCTGAGGTCTTGATCAGATCATGGACCGTCGAAAGTTCAGATCGCTCGACGATGGCACCCACGTCGATGAAGCGAGTGTCGGCCGGAAAGAGGTCCTCTGGGGCGCAATCGAGCGCATCCAGGACGTCCTCACGGCGGATCAGGTTCTTGCCTTGGCCGCTTGGGCCAGCTTTCCTCAGGACGAGGTCCTGGAGCCCGTAAAGGCGGCTTCTGGCTTCTGCATCGGCGCCGGTAGACCAGTCGGTGAGTGTTCGCTTGAGCGCGCTGTCTTGACTCGACAGACCCTTCTCTCCGGCCCGGAAAACCATCCTGGAGAAGAGGCGGCTTGCGTCGGGCAAGCCCCCAGTAGCACAGCATTCCTTAAGATAACGAACCTGGTCGGCTGCTTTGCGATCTGAAGGCGTCGTCCCTTCGATGAGCGTTTCTATGGCCTCCGAAAGACTGTCCTTGAACTCCGCGTTCGTGACGAAAATAAAACACACCTTCGAGTCGACTTCGGCGGCCGGAAACTCCTTCTCATAGCCGGCAATCGTGCTGGAGAACTTTTCGATCGTCTTCTTAAGATAAGAGGCCGTAACCGCCTCCTCGCGATGCTTGTACTTGAATTGGACAGTCTCGAGTCGCTCGCAGGTCTGAAAATTGTCTCCGCCGCCGTAGTAAAGGACGAGGTCAGCAACATCTTCGGCCCATGTTCCGGGACTAGTAGTCTCTGTCGACGAAACGCCCTCCACGGCGATCGCGGCCAGATCGTCATTCGGAAAGACCAGCTGCAATGCCCGTCTGGCAGCCCATCTCTCGTGGAACGTATGTCCCGCACGAGATGCCCGGACAGTATCGATACCTTCGTTAGCGTTTGGCATGTTGGCGCTGTGCCTTTTCCAATGCGGCGGTCATTCGTTGAGCGTGATTCAACCTCGCAGCGCCATCGCGCGTAGCAGCGCGTCAATCTGCCCGAACGCATCCTGTTGCCACTGTTCGGGCGTGCGATCACCCAGCGCATGCGTGTCTTCGACGAAACGCCTCACGCAGGTGGGACCATGTCCTTCGAAGGCGTCAAACTTGTCGGCGATGTGTTGGAAACCTCGCTCGCCGCTTGCGTGTCCCAGGAGCGGAAGGCATTGCTGCGCCAGAGCCTCAATGCCATCAGGATAGTTCCGTACACAGTAGTAGATGTCGTAGGCATCCTTCTGCTTGTAGCGGCCCGCCAACGCATGGCCTTTCATTGCCAGTAGTGCAGGGATAGAGCACACCGCAATCTCCACGCGGTTGGTCCCTCCGTTCGGCATCGGGCCCGCCACCGCCACCAGTTGATAGAACCGCATCGCCAAGTCAGCGCCGTCAGCACGCTGTACGGCAAAGTCGCTGATCAGGGGAGGATTGTTCTTGACGATCTCTGCATCGCGCGGCATCAAGAAATCGACCACGATGTCGATCCCCTCTCCACCGTCCTTCACGGGAACCTGACGAACCAGTTGGAACCGTCGAAGCCCGTCGCGCTGGGCATATCCATGACCCTGAAGCGCACCGATCAAGGTTGCGTATTCACTGTCGCCGAGAGCTTCTGCATCAAGTCCAATGTCTACATCGAGTGTGCCGACGTGGGGCATCTCCTCGTTGGCCAGTAGCAGCCAGGGGACTGCACCACCTATGATGGCGAACTTGCCTTTGAAGCTACCAAGTATCTGGCCGATCTCGATCAGCACGGATTTCACGGCCGCAGTCGTGCGGTCGTCATATTCGGCGGCCGATTGTGGTTCCTGGGGGGGTGTCATTTGGGCCATGTAAGCTTTTCCTTGCGCAGGTGGTCGGCGGCCTCGGCGCCGCGTTCGCCGGCAATGGAGAGGTCGAGGTAGGTTTGAACCAGGCTTGTGCAGACTGCGCCCGGCGCAGGTTCAATGGTGTCGGCAAACAATCCCGTGTCTTTCGGCACGGTGATGACCACGTTCTCGCCCTTCGCGGCAGGCGTGAGTTTCAGCGTTGCCTGAAGCTCACGCAGACCATCTTCGTCGGCGAAGAAATAGTGCGTGCCGGTACGACCGTAGGGTGAAAGCCACTGCGCTGCCGAGAACGATGCGAAAGCAGCATGCCCGGGACCGTCTTTGGCGCGCAATGCGCTACGGGCAGCTTCTTCGAACGCGCTGCCATGCAAAGGCGTGTAGAACCGCAGCCGCTCACCTGGCGGTGCTGTGTAGCTGTCCCGCCATGCGTCCACCAGTGCGTCGGGATCTGAGAGAACGAGGCCGTCATCTGAGGCGCGTGCCCATTCTCGATCGATCAACCCGGTGCGCACATTACTGACGTGCCCCAGGCTGACTCCGGAGATTTCTGACAGCTCGGTGACACGCCAAGCACGGCCTGGCTCGCGCAGCATGGTGCGCAAAACCTGGGCCGACTTCGGCCTGAACAACGACTTGAGTTCGCGTTGCTCCGCCGCAGGCTTGTCCGTCACCATGCGTTCGATGAACACGCCGCGGAAGGCGATCCGGGCGTTTCCTTCCAGGTCGAGATAGCTGACACCCTTCTCTTCGCACAGTTGCCTTACCGCAGGTGAGATATAGGGGGCGATGAAGACGGGCGTTGCCTCGGGAGTTCGCTGCGCAACGTAGTTCCGCAGTTCCAGCAGCGCGGACCGGGCGTACCGCGGTTGCCCGTTCGACTTGTACTCGCAGATGAGCAGATGCTGCCGCCCGTCCACGAGCAGCCGGGCGATGAGGTCCGGCTCCCAATCGTCGGACATAGCCTCGGCTTCGATCCCTTCGACCTGAAGGATCGGGATCTTTTCAAGCAAACGGCGCAGTGCCTCACCAGCCCGAGCCTCAGACTCTTTCATTAAATTGGCCTCTTTCAGCATTCGCTGAAAGTACCACATTTTTTGAAGAACATCGCCGAAATTTCACTTGTAAGGTCAATTTCAACATCTGCTGAAACCATTCCATAGAGTGAAATTGTCTGTAGACGAAAGGAGCAAAGACTGGGCTCCATGGGGCGGAAACCGCACGGTGCCTGTTGGAGCAGCAGCTTGCCAGTGTGCGCGGAACTGGTACAAAATGCGGTACATTCCCGCTCTCCGAACGGGAGTAACCTTTTATAAATCAATGGGTTGGGGGCTTGATGTTGTTCCCTTCACCCGCTCCAAGTAGTTTCAAAACTCCAGCACCAAATTGCTTGCGCATCCTCTGCGCTTGTTTCCATGGCCTTCATGCGCTCACCGACTGATGGCAATGCCGGTCTGCCGTGGCAGCAGGGACGATACGGTAAAGGTCAAAAGGGGCAGAAGAGGCACGTGTCACCGAGGCTCAGGCCAAGTGCTTGGGATTGAATGAATTGTAACGCTGGTGTCAGCAACCGGTCCGTCTCTGGGCGGCATGCGCTACATGCTCGGGCGGTGCATATCGGTGGGCCGTTGGCAATGAGGCGCCAAGAATGTACTGTAGGGAATAAATACTTGATATTTTTAACTAATTGATCAGATATGGTAGTTTATATAAAATTAAATATCATATCTGAGTGGTAAATTTTATGCGGCCCTCTACACAGAAACGCTCTGGCGCACAGGTTGCCTTGCCTCTGCCTGTCGAACGCGCACTGCAGCGTATGGGGCAGGACATCTCCATGGCACGTCGCCTGCGACGCTTGAGCCAAGAGGACTTGGCACTGCGCATCGGCACATCGTTGAGCACAGTCAGGCGCATGGAGAATGGCTATCCTGGCACAGCCCTGCACACTTTTCTACGCGCCTTGCAGGTGCTTGGCCGCCTGGATGCTGTGGTCAAGGCAATGTCCATGGAGAACGATGCGCTGGGTATGGATCTGGTGCGCGAGCAATTGCCGCAAAGGGTCAGAACATCTTCAGGAAACAAGCGGCAAGCCAGCCAGTCTGTCGCGGCCAGCGAAGGCAGCACCCGTGTTGGCTCCGATGATCTGGAGGGCTTCTGATGGCAATGAACCATTCATCCAGACGCGGTGATCTGGAAGTGCATCTAGGGTCCGGTGGACAGATTGTGAGGCTATTTCAGGCGGGACGCCGAACAGGCGAGGGCGATCTGGATTGAGGTGGCGCAGGCCGTGGCGAATTGGCGGGCAGTGGCACGGGGATTGGGCATGCGTGCTACAGACTTGTTGGACTTCGAATCGGCCTTTTTCCTGGACAGCGGCACAGGGACATAAGACGGCGCGGGTTGCGTAGCAAGTACTGAGTAAGCCGGGTATAAAAAAAATTTCAGTTTGGCCTCGAGTCGGTCAGGATCTCAAGAGAGACGCTGGCGACGTTTGCATCGCCCCGGAATGATGGCATCATGAATACCGGAGAGTGTTCATGCCACCCCTCACCGCCATTCCCCACCCTTTCTTTCCAGCGCACGCAACACGCTCGCCAGCTTCTTGACGGCGATTTCCATTTCGCCCGGCGTATGCGCCGCAAACCCGGTCAGGAACCCGGCCTGGTGCTGTGCGGACGCATGCAGGGCGGTCAGGCCCAGCAGGTCTATGCCAGCCCGGCGTGCGGTGGCGACGGCCTCGGCTTCCGGGATGTCCTGGGTCAGCAGGCACGGCATTTGCATGCCGCCGTCGGGGATGCGGGGTTCCAGGAAGCTGCCAAGGTGTTCGCGCACCAGCCGCGCCAGGACATCGCGCCGCTCGGCATAGACGGCCCGCATCGTGCGGACATGGGCGCCGAAATGCCCGCCGTCTATGAAACGCGCCAGGGTCAGTTGGGGGATGGGGGCGCTGTGCCCGTCCAGCAGGGTGCGGGCCACGCTCATGGGGGCGACGAGCTGCGGCGGCAGGACCATGTAGCCGATGCGCAGGCCGGGAAACAGTGATTTGCTGAAGGTGCCGATGTAGATCGTGCGTTCATGCGGGTCCAGTCCTTGCACGCAGGCCGTGGGTTTGCCGACGTAATGGAATTCGCTGTCGTAGTCGTCTTCGATGATCCAGGCCTGTTCGCGCTGAGCCCAGTCGATGATGGACAGGCGCCGTTCCAGTGCCAGTGTCGTGCCGGTAGGAAACTGGTGTGAGGGCGTGAGGAATACCGCCAGGGCCGGTGCTTCCGCCGACGCGGCTGGTTTCAGGTATTCCGTCCGCATGCCTTCGGCATCCAGGGGCACAGGTATGCAGGTCAGGCCCGCAGCATCGAAGGCCTTGCGGGCGCCGTGGTAGACCGGGTCTTCAATGTAGATGCGGTCACCGGCATCGAGCAGAACATTGGCGCATAGGGTCAGGGCCTGTTGGGAGCTGGTCAGTACCAGCACGCGGTCCGCCGAGGCGTGCGCCCCGCGTTCAAGATTGACGTAGTCGGCAATGGCCTGGCGCAGTGCTTCCATGCCTTGCGGCGGGCTGTGCAGCAGGATGCTGGTGCCATATTCCTTGATGACCTGACGCTGCAGGCGTTCCCAGGTATGCAGCGGAAAGTTGCGTGTTTCCGGTACGCCGGGGGCAAATGCTCGCGGTGCGACGAAATCGCGCAGGCCGCCGCCTTCCAGCATGGCACAGCCGCGCCGGCTCAGGCGCAGCAAGGGGCTGTGCACGGCAGCCTGCTGCGTACGCTGGCGGCCGGGCCGGCGTTGTATCTGCGCCGAGACGAACGTGCCGCTGCCCACCCGCCGTTCGATGAAGCCCTCGGTTTGCAGCTGGCTATAGGCTTCCTCTACCGTGCCGCGTGAAACGCCCAGCGAACGGGCCAGCAGGCGCGATGCGGGCAGGGGGCGGCCGGCTTCCAGCGCACCGTCGAGTATCAGTTGCCGTATCGCCCGGCGGATGCGGGCATGTAGCGGCAAGGCGTTGTGCGCAGGGTCGGCGATCCACGCTTTGACGGATTCGAGTTGGGCGTGCTTGAACAATTGGTCTATATGTCTTTGAAAAAGTGGTCGGGTTTTATGGGCCATTTCAGATATATAAATCAGTCATGAGTCTGGAGCAATCGCATGTACCTCAGGAGCCACAGTCAAGCCATGTCGGAATCAACAGGAACTCAAACTCGGCACGATCAGCATGGCCGCTATCCGCAGGCCGCCACCGTCGAAGACTTTCGCCAGAATATCGCTGACGTGCAGGCCCGTATTGCGGCCGCCTGCCGACGCGCGGGACGTGATCCCGCCAGCGTCCGCCTGCTGCCGGTCAGCAAAACCAAGCCCGAATCCAGCCTGCGCCTGGCCTATGCCGCCGGTTGCCGCCTGCTGGGGGAAAACAAGGTCCAGGAGGCCTACGGCAAGTGGGAAGCCATGCAGGATCTGACCGACCTGCGCTGGTCGGTGATCGGCCACCTGCAAACCAACAAGGCCAGGCTGGTGGCACGCTTTGCAAGCGAGTTCCAGGCCCTGGACAGCCTGCGCCTGGCGGAAGCGCTGGACAAGCGTTTGCAGGCAGAAGGACGGTCGCTGGATGTGTTTGTCCAGGTGAATACCTCCGGCGAGGAAAGCAAGTACGGCCTGGCGCCGGAAGATGTCGAAGGTTTCGTCAAACAGTTGCCTGCGTTTTCCGCGTTGCGGGTGCGTGGCCTGATGACCTTGGCGCTGTTTTCCGCCGAAGCCGAGCGCGTGCGCCAATGCTTCATCCTGTTGCGCAATCTGCGCGACAGGCTGCGGCAGGACGCACCGGCAGGGATAGACCTGGCGGAACTGTCCATGGGCATGTCAGGCGACTTCGAAATCGCCATTGAGGAGGGGGCCACGGTGGTGCGCGTGGGCCAGGCCATCTTCGGCGCCCGTCCTTTGCCGGATAGCTATTACTGGCCGTCGGCCAATGCCGCTGCCGATGGCACGGCCCAGGCCGCAGCAGGGGATCCCTCATGAAAACCGTCATTGCCATTCGTCACGTCCATTTCGAGGACCTGGGCACGCTGGAGCCCGTGTTGCTGTCCCGGGGGTATGCCATCCGCTATGTCGATGCCGCACGCGATGACCTGAGCCTGCTGGAGGGCGAAACCTCGGATCTGCTGGTGTTGCTGGGCGGCCCGATTGGCGCCTTTGATGAACTGATGTATCCGTGCATCAGCCAGGAACTGGCGCTGGTGCGTGCGCGCCTGACGTCGGGTCGGCCGCTGCTGGGTATCTGCCTGGGGGCGCAACTGATCGCCCGCGCCTTGGGGGCGGATGTCGTGTCCATGGGTGCGAAGGAGATCGGCTTCGCACCGCTGAGCCTGACTTCCGAAGGGGAAGATTCGCCGCTGGCAGCGCTGGCGGGCGTGCCCGTGCTGCATTGGCATGGCGACCGTTTTGATATTCCTGCCGGTGCTGTCCGATTGGCGGAAACTGGCACCTGCGCCAACCAGGCATTTGCGTGGGGGAGTAATGTGCTGGCGCTGCAATGCCATCTGGAGGCCGATCCGCGCCGGCTTGAATCCTGGCTGCTCGGGCACGCTTGTGAACTGGCTCAGGCGGGCGTGGACCCCCGCCGCTTGCGCGCCGATGCACAGGCATTGCTGACACGCCTGCCGCAAGCCGCGACTGCCGTGTTCCGGCGCTGGCTGGATGGCATCGCCACCGGGCCGGAGCGCGAACCGTCATGAATCCACTGCCGATAGATGTGGTCTCCGTACAATCCCAGGTGGTCTATGGCCGCGTGGGCAATAGTGTGGCCGTTCCCACCCTTGAAGCCCTGGGGCTGTCCGTGGCGGCGGTGCCGACTGTGCTGTTCAGCAATACGCCGCATTATCCGAGCATGCATGGCGGTGCGGTGCCGGTGGAATGGTTCGCAGGCTATCTGCACGATCTTGCGGCGCGTGGCGCGCTGCATGCCTTGCGCGCGGTGCTGGTTGGCTATCTGGGCGGGCCGGCACAGGCCGGCGCGCTGGTGGGCTGGCTGGCAGAACGGCTGCGCCAGCAGCCGGGCGTGCGCATTGTGGCAGACCCGGTGCTTGGCGACCACGACCATGGTATCTATGTCGATACCGGTCTGGTGGAAGCGTACCGCCGCGACATCTTGCCGCTGGCCGACGGGCTGACGCCGAACGGATTTGAACTGGCCCAGCTGACCGGCCTGCCCGTGAGCAATACCGATGATGTCATCGCTGCCGCGCGTACCCTGCTGACAGGGCGGACCGAATGGGTTGCCGTGACCAGTGCTGCACCTGATTCCTGCGCCAGCGATGAGATGCAGGTGGTATTGGTGACCCGCGCGCAGGCCGAAGTCATCACGCATCCGCGCGTAGCGCTTGCGCCCAAGGGAACCGGCGATATGTTCTGTGCTGCCCTGACCGGCCATTGGCTCAATGGTGCCAGCCTGCCTGAAGCCGCGGCCATGGCGTGTGCTCAATTGGTCCAGGTTTTGCGCCGTACCAGCCGTGCGCAGTGCGACGAGCTGCTGTTGCCGCCGGTCTGCCGCCAGGGGGCGGCGCATGGTTTGGGGCAGGGGCCGGAGCAGGGTTCGGCACATTGTTCGATGCATGAGGTGGCGCAAGAATCGACACATGAAGCGGCGCATGATTCAGCGCAGGAAGCGCCCGCGCCGGCGTTTCTGCGCCACGTCACCTATCAGATCTGCGACTGAGCCGGAGGCAAGGCCATGGGGCGGATAGCAGCCACGTTCGAGCGTTTGCGCGCGCAGTCCCGCAAGGCTCTGATTTCCTCAGTCACGGCAGGTTATCCGCATGCCGATATCACGCCGGCGCTGATGCATGTATTGGTCGAGGCCGGTGCGGATATTATCGAGTTGGGCATGCCGTCATCGGCACTGCCGGCCCGTGGTGCGTCTTTGCATGCTCTCTCGCCTCATTCCGCGGGAAATGGCGGCCCGGCCCAGCCGCAGGCTGCCGGGCTACAGCAGTTGTTGGAGCAGGTCGCACAGTTTCGGCTGTCAGATAGCTCTACGCCGGTCGTGCTGTCAGGCACTGCGCAGAGCATCGAAGGTGGCGGGGGCTTGCGCCATCCGGTGGCGTTTGCAGAATCGGCGGCCGTTGCCGGGTTGGACGGCGTGCTGGCCTTTGACCCGTCGCCCGCCTTGTCGCACGCCCTGGCGCGGCCCTTGCGGCGCTGCGGCCTGGACTGGATTGCCAGCCTGGCGCCTACGGTAACGGATGATGACATCCGCCAGCTGGCAGCTTGCACCAGCGGCTATGTCCATGGACGCTTCTTTCCGGACGGGATAGATGCTCAACCTGCTGGCCAGGCACGGGACTGCATATGGCGCATCCGCCGCCATATTGCCATTCCCCTCGGGCTGGCCGCCGGTATCGGGGATATGCATACAGCCCGCCGGGCCGCCAGCATGGCCGATGCGTTGATTGTCGGCCCATGGCTGGCCGCACGCCTGGCGGACAAACCCGCTGCTGCCGCGCTGGCCGCGGCCAGTGATCTTTTTCGGGAGCTTCGCGGCCAGCTGGATCAGGACATTCCCAGCGTGCCACGTATCTCCAAACATGCACCTTTCCGACGATAGGACTTTCATCATGTACGACCCATCCCTGATTCTTGCCGAATTCGACCCCGAACTTGCCGCCGCCGTGCAGCGCGAAGAGCGCCGCCAGGAGGACCATGTCGAGCTGATTGCTTCCGAAAACTATGCCAGCCCGCTGGTCATGGCGATCCAGAATTCAGTGTTTACCAACAAATATGCCGAGGGCTACCCTGGCAAGCGCTACTACAGTGGCTGTGAGAACGTGGATGTGGCTGAGAGCCTGGCCATTGAGCGCCTCAAGTTGCTGTTCGACTGTGATTACGCCAACGTCCAGCCTCATGCCGGCGCGCAGGCCAATGCCGCTGTGTTCCTGGCGCTGGCACAGCCCGGTGATACGGTCATGGGCATGAATCTGGCCCAGGGCGGCCACCTGACCCATGGCAATCCGTCGAATTTTTCCGGCCGGCATTACAAGATCGTGCCTTATGGCCTGGATACGGAAACTGGCTTGATCGACTATGACGAGATGGAACGCATTGCGCTGGCTACCCGGCCCAAAATGCTGATCGGGGGCTTTTCTGCCTATTCGCGCTACAAGGATTGGGCGCGCATGCGCGCTATTGCCGACAAGGTGGGGGCTATCTTCTGGGTGGACATGGCACACGTTGCCGGCCTGGTTGCTGCAGGCGAATATCCGAACCCGCTGCCGCACGCCCATGTGGTGACCAGCACCACTCACAAAACCATGCGCGGCCCGCGCGGAGGCATTATTCTTGCCAAAGGCCAGGATGAAGAGTTCTGCCGCAAGCTCAATGCCGCCGTCTTCCCCGGTGTTCAAGGCGGCCCGCTGATGCACGTGATCGCAGCCAAGGCCATCGCCTTCAAGGAAGCCCTGCAACCGGCGTTCAAGATCTATCAGCGCCAGGTCGTAACCAACGCCCGCGCCATGGCAGCGGTGCTGATGCAGCGCGGCTACCGCATTGTTTCTGGCGGTACCGACAACCACCTGATGCTGATCGACCTGTCGAGCAAACCCTACACCGGCAAGGACGCCGATACCGCCCTGAGCGATGCCTACATCACGGCGAACAAGAACTCAGTGCCCAATGATCCGCGCTCGCCTTTTGTGACGTCTGGGCTGCGCATCGGCACTCCGGCAGTGACGACGCGCGGTTTCGGCGAGGCCGAATGTGAGCAGCTTGCAGGTTGGTTGTGCGATGTGCTGGATGCCCTGGAAACAGGGCGCCTGGATTCGGTGGTGGCGCAGGTGCGCGAGCAAGTTGTGGCGCTCTGCCGCAGGCATCCCGTGTATCGCTGACACGGCGCCAGGCAGTACTGGCGCGGCGCCTGCAGATCAGGCAAACGCCGCGCCGGTGTTCCACTGGGGGTGCTAACCCAGGCTGCGCCGGATATCCCGGGCCAGCTGCGCGCATTGCGCCGGGCTGATGCTTGAAATGGTGATGCGCAGCCCCTGGACGGGATCATCCACCGAGAAACTCCTGCCTTGGCGCACCAGCCAGCCCTGGCGGGCCAGGTCCAGCGCAACCGCCTGGTCGTTCGTCTCCAGGGGGAGCCAGAGGTTGAGGCCGTCGCCGCCGGGCAGGAATGCCACGCCTTCCTTGTGCAAGGCCTGTTCCAGCGCCTGGCGTCGCTGGCGGTAGTCCGCCCGAGCGCAGGCCAGCAGGCTGGCGGTTTCAGCTTGTGTGATGATGGTTTCGACGATGTCCTGCAACAGATGGCTGACCCAGTTCGTGCCGGAAGTCAGCCGCAGGCGCAATTGTCGTGAGGTGGCGCTGTCGCTGGCGATGGCCGCCATGCGGATATCCGGCCCCAGCGCTTTGGTGAATGAACGGATCACGGCCCAGCGTGCCGCATCCTTCGGAATGACGGAGTGATAGGCGGCATCGGACAATAGTGCAAAGTGATCGTCCACAATGACCAGCACGTTGGGATGCCGGGCCAGTACGCGGGAGATGGCGCGGGCGCGCTTTTCGCTCAGGCTGCAACCGGTGGGGTTGTGCGCCCGCGGAGTCAGAATGACCGCCCGTGCGCCTTTTTCCAGGGCGGTTTCCAGTTCGCCGGCCATCATGCCTTCGGTATCGACGGGAACGCCGGTTGGCTGGAGTCCCAGGGTGCGCAAGGTATGGATGCTGCTCAGGAAGCAGGGATTTTCGACAGCGACCTTGTCGCCAGCGACCAGATAGGAAATCAGCAGTCTTTCAATGGCGTCGACGGCGCCATGCGCCAGGTCGATCTCGAAGCCCTGTGGCGGGCAATCCGGCGCCATCCACTGCTGTAAGTGTTGTTTCAGGCCAGGGTTGACGGAAGGTTCTCCATAGAGCCTGGGCTGGTAGGGCTTGCGCTGCAAGGCTGCGGCGACATCAGGCAGCCAGTCGAGATTGGGGTTGCCACTGGCCAGGTCGGTCAGCGGAGAGCCTGCCAGTGTGCCTTCCTGTTCGCCAGGGTCGTACTGGTTGCGGATGATCGTGCCGAGACGGCCATGGGTGGATGCGATACCTGCCACGACCAGCCGGCGGTAGGCCGCAGCCACCGTATTTCTGCCTATGCCCAGCTCCGCTGCCAGATCCCGGACCGGCGGCAGGGAATCACCGGGGCGCAGTTGTTGCGATTGCGCCAGGGCGCGCACGCAGTCGAAGAGTTCCGCGGCGGTCTTGCCTTGTATAGCCATATCGTTCCGTGACAAAGATCTGTTCCAGACAGGCCAGAACTCATATTGGCCCGCCAGGCTGAAAGACTGGATTTTGCCATAGCCCGGTCTGGGGCAATGGCTCAGGGAACTGGCTTGTGGAGGCGCGGGTTGGAATCGAACCAACCTGAATGGATTTGCAATCCATCGCATGGCCACTTTGCTACCGCGCCGTGTTTTGTCATGGTACAAAACATATTATGATCCGTGTCAAAGATTTGGGCAAGCGTTTTTTCAACATCATCGCGGCCAGCAGGCGACGGAACACAGCGCTTTCCCGTTTTAGAACCCTTTCCCCTCGACAGGACATGTCATGCCGTTCCACTTTCCCATCGTCATCATCGACGAAGACTTCCGTTCAGAAAACACCTCGGGCCTGGGCATACGCGCACTGGCGCAGGCGATCCAGTCCGAAGGGTTCGATGCCCTTGGCGTCACCAGCTACCATGACCTCAGCCAGTTCGCCCAGCAACAGAGCCGGGCCAGTACGTTCATCCTGTCCATAGATGATGAAGAATTCACACAGGACGCTGAAACCGCCCCGGCGCTGCAGAACATCCGTACATTCATTCGCGAAGTGCGGCGGCGCAATGTGGATGTGCCGATCTATGTGTACGGAGAAACGAAAACAGCGCGCCACATGCCGAACGACATCCTGCGCGAACTGCACGGTGTCTTGCACATGTTCGAGGACACGCCGGAATTCGTTGCACGCCATCTGATCCGCGAGGCGAAAAACTATCTCAACGGCATCAAGCCGCCATTCCTGAAGGCCTTGCTGGACTATGCGGAAGACGGCTCCTATTCCTGGCACTGCCCCGGACACTCCGGTGGCGTGGCCTTCTTGAAGAGTCCGGTGGGGCAGGTGTTCCATCAGTTTTTCGGGGAGAACATGCTGCGTGCGGATGTCTGCAATGCCGTGGAGGAACTGGGCCAGTTGCTCGATCACAATGGCGCCATCGGCGCCAGTGAGCGCAATGCGGCGCGCATCTTCAACGCCGACCACTGCTTTTTTGTGACCAACGGCACCAGTACGAGCAACAAGATTGTCTGGCAGCATGCGGTGGCGCCTGGCGATGTCGTGGTCGTGGACAGGAATTGCCATAAGTCCATCCTGCACAGCATTGTGCTGACCGGCGCGATTCCGGTTTTCCTGCGTCCCACGCGCAACCATCTGGGCATCATCGGCCCGATTCCGCGCGAGGCGTTCTCCCCGGCAGCCATCAAGGCCAGGATGCGTGAGCATCCCTTGCTGGCCGGCATGGACACGGATGCGGTCACGCCGCGTGTGCTGGTGCTGACGCAGTCCACTTATGACGGCATCATGTACGACACCGAGGTCATCAAGTCCGCGCTGGATGGCTATGTCGAGGCATTGCATTTCGACGAGGCCTGGATTCCCCATGCGGCCTTTCATCCGTTCTACAGCACGTATCACGCCATGGGCAAGAAACGCGCACGGCCGGTCAGTTCCGTGGTGTATTCCACGCAATCGACTCACAAGCTCCTGGCCGGCATCAGCCAGGCCAGCCATATCCTGGTGCAGGATGCGGCGAATCCGCGTTTTGACCGACACCTGTTCAACGAGGCGTATCTCATGCATACGTCCACATCGCCGCAGTACGCCATCATTGCCAGCTGCGACGTGGCTGCGGCCATGATGGAGCCGCCGGGCGGCCAGACGCTCGTCGAGGAAAGCATCGCCGAAGCGCTGGATTTTCGTCGTGCCATGCGCCAGGTGGGCGAGCAGTTTGCTGCCGGGGACTGGTGGTTCAAGGTGTGGGGGCCGGAGTCGCTGGAAATGGAGGGCATGGGCAGCGCGCAGGACTGGGTGTTGTCCAGCGACGGCCAGGAAGCGCCGTGGCACGGTTTTGGCGGGATAGCGGCGGGCTTCAATATGCTCGACCCGATCAAGGCTACCATCGTGACGCCGGGACTGAGTCTGGACGGGCGTTTTGACACCACCGGGATACCTGCGCCCATCGTGACCAAGTTCCTGGCAGAGCACGGCGTGATCATCGAAAAGACCGGGCTCTACAGCTTCTTCATCATGTTCACCATCGGCATTACCAAAGGCCGCTGGAATTCCCTGGTAACGGCCTTGCAGCAGTTCAAGGACGACTATGCCCGCAATGTGCCGATGTGGCGCATCTTGCCGGATTTCTGCCAGAAATATCCTTGCTACGAAGAAATGGGTTTGCGCGACCTCTGCGAACATGTCCATGCCATTTATGCGAGCCACGATATTGCGCGTCTGACGACCGGCATGTACCTGGAAGAAGCGGTTCCGGCGATGAAGCCCAGCGAAGCCTATGCGCATATCGCCACGCACCGGACAGAACGGGTGGAAATCGACCAGCTGGAAGGCCGCATCACGACCAGCCTGATTACGCCTTACCCGCCAGGAATCCCCTTGTTGATTCCTGGCGAGGTTTTCAATCGGACGATTGTCGAGTATCTACGGTTCTCTCGCGAACTGCACCGTCTGGCGCCGGGCTTTGGCACCGATATCCACGGTTTTGTGGAAGTGAAGGATGCTGCTGGCCAGATGCGTTATTTCGTGGATTGCGTGGCCTGAGCGCAGAGGCAGCAAGGGGCGGTGGGCGTTGGCAAGCCTCACCGCCTGGCGGCGCGTCCGCCCAGAATGCCAGCAAGCACACTCAGCAGTCGCGCTGACTGCTGATCCGTGCCGACAGTGATACGCAGGAATTGCCCTATCCGTTCCTGGGGGAAATGGCGCACCAGGATTCTTGCCTCGCGCAACTGGCCGGCCAGCCAGGCGGCATCGTGCTTCGGATGCCGGACAAACAGGAAGTTCGTACAGGAAGGCAGCACGTCGAAGCCCAGGCCGGCGAGCTGCCTCGCCAATTTTTCCCGGGTGGCGATGACGGCTTTGCGTGTTTGTTCGAAATAGGTCAGGTCTTCGAAGGCGGCAATGGCTCCCTGCTGGGCCAGACGTCCCAACGGATAGGAATTGAAGCTGTCCTTCACGCTTTTCAAGGCGCTGATCAAGCCTTCCTGGCCGATGGCAAAACCCACGCGCAGGCCTGCGAGCGCGCGCGATTTCGACAGGGTCTGGACGATCAGCAGGTTGGGGTGCTGCGCCACCAGGCCGACTGCCGAATGGCCACCGAAATCGACATAGGCTTCATCCACCAGCACCACACGCATGGGGTTGATGGCGAGCAGATACCGGATCGCGTCCAGCGTGAGGCCCTCCCCGGTCGGGGCATTGGGGTTGGCAATCACGATGCCTGCGATAGTGCCATCGGCACGGGCCTGTACGGCAAAGTTCTCCAGGCTGATGCGCAGCGACGGGTCGACCGCCACCAAGCCGGGTGGAATGCCGAACAACTGGCAATAGACTTTATAGAAGCCATAGGTGATGTCCGGGATCAGCAGCCTGGCGTTGCCGTGGCGGAAAAAGGCGTTGAACGCGTGGGCCAGGACTTCATCTGAACCATTGCCAACGAAAACCTGGCCTCGCGCAACGCCGTAAAAAGAGGCGATCGTGGCGCACAGCATCTCGGATTCCGGGTCCGGGTAGCGCGCCAGGTTGCGGTTCGCTTCATCGCAGATGCTGTCTATGACGCGGGGTGAGGGCGGGTACGGGTTCTCGTTGGTATTGAGCTTGAGGAGCCCGCTGTCCAGCGGCTGTTCGCCGGGTTGGTAGGGACGCAAATCACGGATCAGCGGGCTGATGAAAGACGAGTTTTCCATGGTCATGCCTGCCTGCGTTCGAAATCCTGGAGATAGGCGATCAGGGCATCGACACCCTCATCGGTCATGGCGTTGTAGAGGCTGGCGCGCATGCCGCCTACCGAGTTGTGTCCCCTGAGCTGAAGCAGTCCGCGCCGGGCTGCGCCATCGAGAAACGCCTCGTCGCGCTGTGCGTCGGCCAGCGTAAAGGGGACGTTCATCCACGAGCGCACAGCCGGATCGACCCGATTGATATAGAAATCGCTGGCGTCCAGGGCAGCATACAGCTTGGCTGCCTGCCGCTGATTGCGTACTTCCAGCGCCGCCAGGCCGCTCAGGTCTCCTTCACGCTGACGCAGCATCCAGTCCACCATCAGGCCGACCAGATAAATGCCCCATGTCGGCGGGGTGTTGTACATGGATTGGTTGCGCGCCACCAGCTCGTAATTGAACGCGCTGGGACAAATGGGCAAGGCCCGGCCGAGCAAGGCCTCGCGCACGAAGACCAGTGTCAGGCCCGCCGGCCCCAGGTTCTTTTGCGCCCCGGCAAACGCCATGCCTATCCGGCGCCAGTCAAAGCGCCTGGAAGCAATATCGGAGGAGCAGTCCACGACCAGCGGCACGTCGGCGCCCAGCGCGGCCAGATCCGGCAGTTCCTGGAACTGCACGCCCTGGATGGTCTCGTTGCTGCACAGGTGCACATAAGCCGCGTCAGGGCTGATATTCCAGCTTGCCGCTGGTGGAATGCCCGTATGGCCAGAGGCTTTGCCGTTGGCGGCGATACGTGCGGCGCTGGCGTAGCGGCCGGCTTCTTCATAGGACTTTCTGCTCCAGCTGCCGGTCAATATGAAATCGAGAACGCCGCCTTGCGAAAGGTTCAGCGGTGCAATGGCGTTCTCGCCGATGCCGCCGCCTTGCAGGAACAGGATGTGAAAGTCGGGCGGTACATCCAGCAGCGTGCGCAGCCCGGAGACCGCATGCTCGTAGATGGCGATGAACTCCGGGCCGCGATGGCTCATTTCCATCACGCTCATGCCACTGCCGTGCCAATTCGGCAATTCGTCAGCAGCCTGCTGGAGGACTTCTGCGGGCAGTGTTGCCGGGCCGGGGCCGAAATTGAAGGGGCGCTGCTGTGTTGTCATGGTTTCCGCTCAAAGGGTGTCACCCGTCGGGGTGGTGGGCAGGCGCGGACCGGATCAAGGCGACGTGCCTGTGTAAAAAGAAGGTGCTGCCAGAGCCGCCGTGCGCCGCGCCTGGCGCTGCGCACGGCCGATGATGTGTGCTGATGGGATGGCATTTTTCAGGCCGCCATTTTGTCACGTGTCATTATATATTATGTACCGGTACAATAATGATTGTCTGAAAATCTGCCTGTGTCGTCCATGCCATGTCCGTTTCCGTCCTTTTGCAGCATCTCCTGCCTTTGCGCCTGTTGACGCGCGTGGTCGGCCGCCTGGCGCAGAATCGCCATCCCCTGGTCGCGCAGGCGCTGATCCGGTCTTTCATGTGGCGGCATGGCGTCAGCCTGAAAGAGGCTTGCCGCCATGCGCCGGCCGACTACCCGAGCTTCAACGATTTCTTCGCCAGGAAATTGCGTCCTGGCGCACGTCCTGTTGCCAGGGCCAGCTGGGTCAGTCCCGCCGACGGCACGGTGAGTCAGCTGGGCTGGATAGGTGCCGGGCGAATGATCCTCGCCAAGCAGCGGGCCTATGGTGTCGGTGAACTGCTGGCCGATGCGGCATTGGCTCGTCATTTCGAAGGCGGACGCTTTACCACTGTGTACCTGAGCCCGCGTGATTACCACCGTGTCCACATGCCATGTGCCGGGCGCTTGTTGGGCATGCGCCATGTGCCTGGTACGCTCTTTTCAGTGCGGCCGGATATCGTGCGCGGCATGGATGGCCTGTTGGCCCGCAATGAACGGCTCATCTGCTGGTTCGAGCATCCGCAGCATGGAATATTCGCCATGGTGCTGGTCGGCGCAGCCATCGTCGGCAGCATCTCCACCGTTTGGCACGGCTTGGTCACCCAGCCGGGCCGGGGGCCGATACGCCAATGGGATTACCAGGATGGCGAGCCTGCGCTCAAGTTGGTGCAAGGTGCGGAAATGGGGCATTTCCAGTTGGGTTCGACGGTTGTCGTATTGATGCCGCAGACTGCGCTGGGCTTTCATCCGGGCTGGCAGGAAGGACAAAAAGTGCGCCAGGGCCAGGCCATGAGCAATATGTAAAACGCAGCGGGCCTGCCGCACGGGTTCCGACAATTGCCGGTGCCGGGCTATGCTTGGTTCCCCTCTCATGACGAGTCATCGCTATGTCTGAACACCACCAGTTCCTGTGTCCGCGCGACATGCACCTGCCACCGCCGGACTGGCGCGCGCTGCAAGCCCGCTTGCTGGCGGGCGGGTATGTGCTGGAGCCGCGTGGCGCGATGATTCCCCGTCCTGCTCTGTTGAACCTGAGTTTCGCGCTGGCGGCCCTGAATGCCGGGTCGTACCAGTATGACGAGCGCCAGCGCACGACCGGCGATGTGCTGGCGCAGTATGTGCGGGCCGGCTATCTGCCGGCGGACCTGCCGATTCGGCATGACGCGACGATAGAAGAAACGCAGGCCTTGCTGGCCAGCCGGGGCATCGAGTTGGCACACCTGTATTCGGATGATGAAGGCAGTGACTGGCACAGCGCGCAGTATTGCCTGGGGCCGGCAGCCCGGCCCTGGCTCAGTCAGGAAGTGCAGGCTGCCCATGATGCGCAGCCCGCCGATTTCCCCTTGATGCTTTTGGCTTACGACGGCCCGGCACCCGCAGTGGCCGTTGGCGAAAACCTGGACAATCCCTGTTTGCCCGGCACGCAGGAAGCATTGGCTAGCCTGCCTCCGTTCGATTCGCCGGCCGATTTCATCGGTGCAGCCTACGATGATCCTGCGGCGCAGTGGTATTGCACGGCCAACGGACGCAGCTATCGCATCCTGGAGCTGGATTGGCAATACAGCCTGGCGATGGGGTTTCGCATGGTGCGGCTGGCAGGGCTGGATCAGTCCAGCGCCGAGGGGATGGCGGCCATGATCGGCCAGCTGGCGGGCGTGCCGATGGTATGCAGCCATCGGCATTTGTAATCATGAATGAAGAAAAGGCGGCGGCTGGCCCGGATGCCGTCGATGGTATCCGGGCCGGCTTGCGTCAAGGCTGTATCGGCGGGAAGTAGGTCAGGGTCTGGCCCAGCCCCCAGAGCAGTAGCAGAACCAGCGGAATGTGGACCAGCAACTGCACGAAGGTGAAACCGATCAGGTCGCGGGCCTTCAGGCCGAGCACGCCCAGCAATGGCAGCATGTAGAACGGATTGATGAGGTTGGGCAGCGCTTCGGCGGCGTTGTAGATCTGTACTGTCCAGCCCAGGTGGTACTGGAGCTCGTTGGCGACCTGCATGACGTAGGGCGCTTCGATAATCCATTTTCCACCACCCGATGGAATGAAGAAGCCCAGCACGGCGGAGTATGCGCTCATCAACACCGCAAAGGTGTCATGCGAAGCGATCTTCATGAAAAAGGCGGAGATGTGGTGGGCGATGGTTTCGCCACCGCTGCCGGGCACCTGCGTCATGATCGCTGCAATGGAGCCATAGAGCGGGAACTGGATCAGCACGCCGGTGGTGGTGGGTACGGCGCGGGCCACTGCATCCAGGAAGCTGCGCGGCCGCCAGTGCAGCAGGGCGCCGGCCATGATGAACATGAGGTTATAGGTATTCAACCCGGATATCGCCAGGATGGCGGGCTTTGACGCGAATTCCTGCAGCAGCCAGCCGGCGGCCAGGGCGACTAGCAGGATGATGAGCAGCGGGCTGTGCTCCAGCCATTCGCCCGGGCGCGTGGGCTTGTGCGCCTCGGGCATCGAGAAGGCCGGGTCTATGCCGCAGTCCTGCGCGCTGCGCGCCGAGGCGGCGCTGGGAGCGGTGAGATAGGCAATGATGAGCGACGCGATGATGAGCACTAGCAGCATCAGGCCCGATTGCCACAGGAAAATGGTTTCCGTGAAGGGGATGACGCCGGTGATGGCCAGGATGGACGGCGGCAGGCTGCCAGGGTTGGCCTGCAACTGGGCGGCGGATGAGGAGATGCCCAGCGCCCAGACGGCGCCCAGCCCGAGATAGGCGGCAGCACCAGCAGCACGGTAATCCATCTTCAGGTCGGCGCGCCTAGCCATGGCACGGACCAGCAGGCCGCCGAATACCAGGCTCAGGCCCCAGTTGAGCAGCGAGGCCAGCATGGAAATCAGCGCTACCCAGCCGACGGCCGAACGGCCATTGCGCGGCAGCTTGGCCAGCATGTCGATCAGGCGCGACGCCGGGCTCGATGTGGCGACCACATAGCCGCCAATGACGACAAAGGCCATTTGCATGGTAAACGGGATCAGGCTCCAGTAGCCGTCGCCAAAGGCCTTGGCGGTGGCAGCCGGCGTGGCGCCTATGGCCAGTGCGGCGATGGCGACCAGCAGAACGCCTATGGTTGCGAACACCCACGAGTCTGGAAACCATCGTTCCGCCCAGGCCGCGCAGCGCATGGCGAAACGTGCCGAGCGGCTTTCCTGCAGAGTGCTTGTTGTCATCTCCTGCTACCCCTATTGATTTGTGGTCTTGATTTTGAGGAATGCTGCCCGGCCATCAGCCTGGTGGGCGCCAGCCAGGGCAGTGCAGGATAGTCTAGCCGCAGGATACGGCGCCGCACAGACGGAATATGCATAAATACTGCATTACTGCGGGTATATAGGGATATGGCGCCTGCCAATGGGGCATGTGACGCCTGGGATGGCCGGGTTCAGCGCGGGCTTTGCCCGTCGTTGGAGAGGGTGGTCAGGAAGTGTTCGACCAGCAGGTTGGAACGCCGGCCCTTGCGGGTGGCGATGGCCAGCGGAACGGTGAATTGCATGCGTTCTGGCTGCAGAGCCACCATCAGGCCTTTTTCGACCCAGGTGGCGGCATAGTGGCAGGGCAAAAAGCCGATGTATTCGCCCGTGAGGATCAGGAAGGCGATACCTTCGCGGTCGGTAGCGCGGGCGACGCAATTGAGATCCTGGTGCAGCCGCAAGGCTTCGGCGGTCATGCGATAGCCCGGGGCCACGGTCCCAGCCTGCTGGATCTGCGCCAGCGTCGCCTGGCCGCCGGTTTGCGCCAATGGATGCAGATGGCTGCAGTAGAGCAGGGAAATTTCGTCATAGAGCGGCAAGTACTCCAGTCCGGAAAGTGGCGTGATATCGGGCAGGGCGCCGATGTGCAGACGTCCGTCTAGCAGGCCGCGCTCGATGTCGCCGGGCGTGCTCATGCTGATGTTGATGCGGATGCCGTCGCTCTGGCGACGCAGGTCGCGCAGTGTGTTGGTGATGCGGGTGCGGGTCTGGGTCACGAGGTTGTTCATCAATCCCAGGTTCAGTTCGCCGCGCAGATGGTTGTGCAGCTGGTTGACTTCGCGCCGGAAGTCTTCGATGGATGCCAGCAGGGCCTCGCTGGCCCTAAGGATTTCCCTACCCTGGTCAGTCAGGGCAAACCCGGCACGGCCGCGTTGGCACAAGCGCATGCCCAGGCGCTTTTCCAAGTCTGACATATGCTGGCTGATGGCCGAGCGAGTGATGCCCAGCGCGCTTTCTGCGGCGGCGAAGCCTCCATATTCGGCCACGGTACGGAAAACCAGCAGCATGCGCAGATCGAAATCCGTGACCTGGGCCAAAAAGTTCTTTTCCATTCAGGTTAGAAAACCGATAAGTATTGTTGAGAACATTTGTATTTTACTCATCTAATCTGCTGGGCATAATGAGTCGCATCCTTCCTTACAACAAAGGGGTATCGCGATGAATTTGCAGACATTTTCCCCATCCGAGACGGAGACGGGCCTGAACTTGAAGGCGCATTGGATGCCGTTCAGTTCCAACAGGAATTTCCAGAAGGACCCGCGCCTGATCATTGCGGCATCCGGCCATTGGCTGATCGACGCCACGGGCCGCAAGGTGTTCGATGGCCTGTCCGGCCTCTGGACTTGCGGCGCCGGCCATAGTCGGACGGAAATCCAGGAAGCGGTCGCCCAGCAACTGGGCACGCTGGATTATGCGCCGGCCTTTCAGTTCAGCCATCCGCTGGCTTTTCAGCTGGCGGAGAAAGTGGCCGAGCTGACACCGGGCCAGCTGAACCATGTGTTCTTCACCAATTCGGGTTCCGAATGTGCGGATACTGCCGTGAAACTGGCACGTGCCTATTGGCGTATTCGTGGCCAGGCTTCCAAGACGAAAATGATAGGCCGTGCGCGCGGATACCACGGGGTGAACGTCGCAGGCACCAGCCTGGGGGGCATAGGTGGCAATCGCAAGATGTTCGGTGTGTTGATGGATGCGGACCACCTGCCGCACACCTTGCAGGCCGGTTGCGAATTCACGCGCGGTCAGGCCGAGACTGGCGGTGTGGCATTGGCCAACGATTTGCTGCGCCTGATCGAGCTGCATGATGCGTCGAATATCGCCGCCGTGATCGTCGAGCCTATGTCCGGGTCGGCCGGCGTGCTGGTTCCGCCGCAAGGCTATCTGCAACGCCTGCGCGAAATCTGCGACCAGCATAATATCCTGTTGATTTTCGACGAAGTGATCACCGGTTTCGGCCGCATGGGCCGCACGACTGGTGCGGAATACTTCGGCGTGACGCCGGACATCATGACGGTCGCCAAGCAACTGACCAATGGCGCCATCCCGATGGGTGCCGTGATCGCCAGCGATGCTATCTATGACACTTTCATGGGGCAGGACATCGGCGAGCATCTGGTCGAGTTCGGCCATGGCTACACCTACTCTGCGCATCCGGTGGCTTGCGCGGCGGGGCTGGCCACGCTGGAACTGCTGGAACGCGAAAGCCTGATCGAACGCGCTGCCGCGCTGGCGCCGCACTTCGAACAGGCGCTGCATGGCCTTAGGGGCACCCGTCATGTGATAGACATCCGCAATTGCGGATTGGCTGGCGCCTTGCAACTGGCGCCCCGCGACGGCGATCCCGCCATCCGTCCGTTCGAGGCCGGGCTGGCGCTGTGGCGCAAAGGGTTTTATGTGCGCTTCGGTGGCGACACCCTGCAGTTCGGGCCGCCCTTTAGCGCCACGCCTGCCGAGCTCGACAGCCTGTTCAATGCTGTGGGTGAAGTCCTCAACCAGGTGCCTTGAACTTCTTGGGGCCCCTGGGCTTTTACCAGGCGCTTACGCAGCAAGACCATGCGCGGACGGGCCAGGCCCGCCTGCGCGACCGGGCAGCCTGGGCCATCGGCCATTCAGGGGCGGCTCGGACACAACAACGCAATAACAAGCAATTTCCAAGATTCAGCCTAGGAGACAAGAGTATGTCGATCATTCCGCATCTGATTGATGGCGTTCGGGTTCAGGGGGGCGGCCGCCAGGCGGATGTCTATAATCCTTCGACAGGCGAGGTCACCGGGCAGGTGGCGCTGGCCGACGCCGCAACGCTGCAGCAGGCCATTGCTTCGGCCAGCGCCGCTTTTCCCGCATGGCGCAATACGCCGCCGGCGCGCCGGGCCCAGGTGCTGTTTCGTTTCAAGCAACTGCTGGAGCAGCACCAGGACGAAATCTCGCTGCTGATCAGCCAGGAGCATGGCAAGACGATCGAAGACGCGGCAGGCGAGCTCAAGCGTGGCATAGAAAACGTTGAATATGCCTGCGCCGCGCCGGAATTGCTCAAGGGCGAATACAACCGCAATGTCGGTCCCGCCATCGACGCATGGAGCGATTTCCAGCCGCTGGGTGTCGTGGCCGGCATCACACCATTCAACTTCCCGGCCATGGTGCCGCTTTGGATGTATCCGCTGGCCATCGCCTGCGGCAATACCTTCATTCTCAAACCGTCGGAGCGTGATCCCAGCTCGACATTGCGCATTGCCGAACTGTTCCTGGAAGCGGGCTTGCCCAAGGGGGTGCTCAATGTGGTGAACGGCGACAAGGAAGCCGTGGACGGGCTGATCGCCGCGCCCGAGGTCAAGGCCCTGAGCTTTGTCGGTTCCACGCCGATTGCTGAGTACATCTATGCCGAAGGCTGCCGCCATGGCAAACGGGTGCAGGCGCTGGGTGGCGCGAAGAATCACGCCGTGCTGCTGCCGGACGCGGATCTCGACAACGCCGTCAATGCCCTGATGGGCGCCGCCTACGGTTCCTGCGGCGAGCGTTGCATGGCGATATCGGTCGCCGTGTGCGTGGGCGATGCGGTCGCGGATGCGCTGGTGGAAAAACTGGTGCCCAAGATCCAGGCGCTCAGGATAGGGGCAGGGACGACCTGCGGGCTGGACATGGGACCGCTGGTGACGGCGGCAGCGCGCGACCGGGTGCGAGGCTATATCGACGCCGGGGTACAGGCTGGGGCGAAGCTGGTGGTGGATGGCCGCAATCTGAAGGTGGGAGGTTATGAGTCGGGTTTCTTTGTTGGCGGCACGCTGTTTGATCACGTCAGGCCAGACATGAGCATCTATACCGATGAAATTTTCGGGCCGGTGCTGTGCATTGTGCGGGTCGATAGCCTGGAAGCCGCCATGCAGCTCATCAATGAGCATGAGTATGGCAATGGCACCTGCATCTTCACGCGCGACGGCGAAGCGGCGCGTTTGTTCTGCGACGAAATCGAGGTCGGGATGGTTGGGGTCAACGTGCCCTTGCCCGTACCGGTTGCGTATCACAGCTTCGGCGGCTGGAAGCGTTCGCTCTTTGGCGATCTGCATGCCTATGGCCCCGATGGCGTGCGCTTTTATACGCGCCGCAAGGCCATTACCCAGCGCTGGCCGCAGCGCGCCACCCACGAGGCCTCACAGTTCGCATTCCCCAGCCTCTAGGAAAACCCAAAAACAGGCATGGCCCGCAGGTCATGCCTGTTTTCGTTATGGGAGATGCACCGGAACACACGGTAGTGCAGTCGCAGTGAACAAAAGGAGAAAAGGCCTGCAAGGCCTTGGCGAGACAACAAATGATGGCGGCAATCCACCTTATCAATCATGCGCCGCCGCACGGCGGGCAGCGTTCCGGCGGTATTACTGTACCGTTGCCGTATTCACGCGGGACGTGGCCCTGTCGATGCACACAGGAGACAAGAATATGTCAAAAGTCATTTTGGCTTCGCAGCTCAACAAGGGAGGCAATGCGTCCCTGGCGCCAGGACTGAAGCAGCGCCACGTCACGATGCTGTCCATTGCCGGCGTGATCGGTGCCGGCTTGTTCGTCGGTTCTGGCCATGCAATCGCGTCCGCCGGGCCGGCGGTGCTGCTGGCCTATCTGATTGCCGGCACTCTGGTGGTTCTGGTGATGCGCATGCTCGGCGAAATGGCGGTCGCCGCGCCGGATACCGGCTCGTTTTCCACCTACGCCGATCGCTCCATCGGGCGCTGGGCCGGCTTTACCATTGGTTGGCTGTACTGGTGGTTCTGGGTGCTGGTGATTCCGCTGGAGGCCATCGCGGCGGCAGCCATCCTGCATGCCTGGTTCCCGGTAGTTGATACCTGGGTGTTCGCCCTGGCCGTGACCACCTTGCTGACGGTGACAAACCTGTTCAGCGTGGCGCGCTATGGCGAGTTCGAATTCTGGTTTGCGCTGCTCAAGGTGCTGGCCATCATCGCCTTTATCGTGCTGGGCGCCATGGCGCTGGCAGGCGGATTGCCGGATCACCGCGCCAGCGGGCTGGCCACGCTGATGGCGACTACCGGCGGCTTCATGCCCAACGGTGCGGCGGCTGTGCTGGGCGCTTTGCTGACGACCATGTTCAGTTTCATGGGCACGGAAATCGTGACCATTGCCGCAGCCGAGTCTCGCGACCCGGCGCGCCAGATCACGCGTGCGACCAATTCGGTGATCTGGCGCATTGGCCTGTTCTACCTGGTGTCCATCTTCATTGTGGTTTCCATCGTGCCCTGGAACGACCCGACGCTGCTGCAGGTCGGGTCCTATCAGCGTGCCCTGGAACTGCTCAACATCCCGCATGCCAAACTGATTGTGGACCTGGTGGTGCTGGTGGCCGTGGCCAGTTGCCTGAACTCCGCCATCTACACCTCGTCGCGCATGGTGTTTTCGCTGGCGCGCCGTGGCGATGCGCCGGAAGCGCTGCAAAGGACCAGCGTGAACCATGTGCCCCGGGCGGCGGTGCTGGCGAGCACGGCGGTCGGTTTTCTGACGACCATCGTCAATTACTTCATGCCTGAGAAGGTCTTCACGTTCCTGCTGGCTTCGTCTGGCGCTGTCGCCTTGCTGGTCTATCTGGTCATTGCGGTTTCACAGTTGCGGATGCGGCGTCAGTTGATCGCCGGCGGCCATCCGATCGAATTCCGCATGTGGCTGTATCCCTGGCTGACCTGGGCGGTGATTGGTTTCATCGTGCTGGCGCTGGGCATCATGCTGACCCTCGAAAAACATCGCAATGAGGTGCTGGCGACGGCATTGCTGACGGCCATGATCGTGGCATTGGGTGTCTGGAACGCCCGCCGCAGCAGGGCAAGGGATGCCCACCACGGCGTCACGGCAGCACGACCCGCAGGATCGGTGGTGTAACGCTGGCCGCTGGCGCTGTCAGGCCTGCTAGGCGGGTGCCAGCCTACCACTCGGGCCGGTCCGTTCCAGGCGGAACGGAGGGCCTGTCATAACCGGCAGGCGTGCGCAACAGTTGCGCGCTGGGACGTATGGCGCGCAGCAGCCCGAAACCGGAGGGCACGCTGTCCAGCCACGGGGTGTCGTCTGGTTTTTCCGCCGCCAGTCCATGTTCGACACGCCCCAGGCTGCGCAGCCATTGGCCGGTCTGGGCCAGGGATACCTCGACATGCCAGCTGCCGCCTTCCTGTTGCTGGCGCCATAGCGCGCAAGCCGCGCCGAAGGCCATCAGGAAGCCGCTGGCCTGGTCAAGAATCTGCATGGGAAGCGCGCGCGGTTTGCCGTCGCCCGCAGCGGCGCCTTCTGCGTGGTTGAAACCCATGGCGGTCTGGACCAGCGAATCAAAGCCGCGCCGCTGGCTCCAAGGGCCCTGGGAGCCATAGGCAGTCAGCGACACCGCCACAATGCCGGGACGGCGGTGCGCCAGCGCTGCCGGTGAAAAGCCGAGAGCCGCCAGCCCGCCGGGCCGGTAGCCCTGCGAGAAAACGTGCGCGTCACCGATGAGCCGCCACAAGGCGTCGCGTCCGTCTTCGGTGCGCAGGTCGAGGTGGACAGAGCGCTTGCCACGGCTGGTCTCGGCGATGGCTGCGATATTCGGTAGCTGCGGCGAATTGACCAGCATCACGTCAGCGCCAAAGGACGCCAGCGCGCGTCCACCAACTGGGCCGGCCAGGATGCGTGTCAGGTCCAGCGTACGCACGCCTGATAGCGGACGCTCATTCTGGGCCAGCGCCGGCAGCGTCCGGGGTGGTGCATCGCCAATGCGGGTGATGCTCAGCAGCGGCTGGGCGCTGATGGCCTGGCCTTGCGGCGAAGCGTCCCATTGGTCGAAGCTGCGCAGCGCCGTCGCCACCAGCCCGCGTTCAGCGGTGGCACGTTCGAAGTCCAGCGCGCGCCAGTTCAACATGGCGCGTTCGGCGTCCGCGCGCGTGGCCGTGTCCGGGGCCAGGCCCAGCAGGCGCAGGGCGCCATCGCGATGATGGCGGAAGTTGGTATGCACGCGGACATGGCCATCGGCGCAGCGGTACAGGCCGGCGAAGGGGTCCCACAGGTCTGGCGCGGTGCCGTCCAGTGAAAACCAGCCGGTGCACTCCACGGCGGCATGCGTCATGTCTACCGCAACGTTCTGCCGGGGGACGCCTCGCGCATGCCCCAGTTCACAGGCGGCAAGCGCGGCGGCTGCAATACTGGCCTGGGCGGCAGCGCCTACAGCGAAAGAGGACGGGAAAACCGGGTCGCGGCCGGTCAGGGAAATGTGCTCCAGTGCGTCGGGTGGCAGACCACTCAATTGCCACAGTGCGTCCAAGGCGGCTCGGGAATTCATGGGCAGACTCCTGGCGGATGGTTGTCCGGCAACAGTAAGCAAGCCTGGCCGGCGCTGGTTGGGAAACGGCGCCACGGGCAGGAAAACAAACGCGCCACGTGGCTGCGCCGTTTAATTTACCAGGGGTGGTTGCGCCGAAGGGCGGCGTGGTCGGCCATCCTGCTGTGAGGCCATCTGCAGTGCACCAATGATCAGCGCTTGCATGCTGAGATCGAATTCCTCATGCAGGGCGGCATCACTGGCCAGCAGCCCAGTGCCGGAGCCTGCCGGGCAGGCGTAGACGGTGTCGGCCAGCGCGATGCAGTGGTAGGCCACGGTGGACAGCAGCCACCCTGCGGTTTCGGTAGGGATGGCGTAGGCGCTGGCGACCTGGGCGTGGTGATCCAGGATACGGGCCAGCATGGCTGGTGTTTTCTGGTCATGGCGGGTCAGGTAGCCCGCCAGGCCGGGGTTCTGGTGCACGAGTTGGCGCAGGGAGCGCGCAAATTCGGCCAGATAGTCAGCCAGGCCGGCGGTATTTGCCATGCAGGGAGCAGGCATGCGCCACTGGCCGAAGATGGCATCGGCGACAACCTGCTTGAGCACGTCGAGGTTGGCGACGTATTTGTACAGGGCCACGTGGCTGACGCCAAGACGTGCGGCCACACCGGTGAAGGTGATCAGCGGCAGCGTCATTTCCATGCCGGCTTGGGCAATGCGTGCCAGGGTGATCGTGGGCGGCCGGCCGCGTGGTGGGGAAGCACTGGTCATGGGTGTCTTGAGTGGAGAAAGGCCCGCGGTAGCGGCATGGTAAGCCAGCAGCGAAATATTTTCATTTCCATTGCGCAGTACAATTAGTTTACTATGGTGTAACTAATTATCGAATCCCTGCAAGGAAAGCGGTCATGACGACATTGAATCAGACGCCCGGGAAAGCGTCGGGCATGCTCAGCACACCGGACCACGACCGTGGTTTGATCCATACGACAGCGCGGGTCGAGGCGCTGGAGCGCCCTACGCCAGGCGTGGTGCGCATCCGTGCGCGACTGGAAGAATCCCGGCTCAGTCCTGAGTGGCAATTGCCCAATGTCGCGATCCGGTTGAGGCTGGGCAGCGATTATGACGATGCGTCGCGAGTCTATACCTTGCGCACTTTCGCTGCGGATAGCGCCACGATGGTGTTTGACGTAGTGGTGCACGGCTACAGCAGTCCGATGATGCGCTGGGTGGCGGATTTGCAGCCTGGCAGTTGCTTCGCGCTCAGCGGCCCGCGGCCGCACTTCCTGATTCCGGCGGTGGATGGCCGTCCGGTCGCCTTGTTCCTGGATGCCACCGCCATTCCCGCGCTGTATGCGCTGTTGAGCCAGCGCCCGACGGGCTTGCACGGTGTGGGCTGGGTGGCTACGCCGGATGTCGCCGCCTTTGCCGAGCTGCCTGTCATTGCGGGACTGGACCTGCAACATGTGAATGAACAGGGGGTTGGCGCGGGGGGCGTGCTGGCTCGGCGTGCCCGTGAATTGCCAGACCCCGGACGCTATGTTGTGTGGGGAGCAGGCGAGCGTGACGAAATGCGGGCCATCCGCCAGCATTTCAGCGCGGCCGGTCTGAGCAAGAGCGAGATAGCCATTGCCGGGTACTGGACGCGTGGCGTCAGCAATACGGAACTGGACGAGCAGCGCCGGCGCAACTATGAAAAAATCGTGGCGGCGGGTGGCAGCCTGGCGGACGTGGATGATCTTGCCGTAGGGGCCTGAGGGCCGACTGCAAGCCGCAGGGCAGCCGTCGGGATTGTGCGCAGTGGGCCGGGTTCGGTAGCATGGCGGTTTTCGTGCGTAAGGGCTGCCGTGTTGCTGCCGTGATGCGGTGGCGCTCCGGGCGCGGGCCGCCAGGGTGGCGGGCAGGCCAGGGAACAGGACCATGAATGAAGTGACCGCCAGCAACGGGCTGGTGACTCGGTGCTTGATGCGCACCGAATTGCCGGCGCTCTGGACCATAGACCGCCGCGAACGGGTCGATGAGGTATATGCCGTGGTGGATGGGCAATTGACGCTGCGCCGCGAGTTTTACGATACGCGGGGTTGGCCGGAAGGCGAACCGGAAAGCCAGGCGCCGCTGCTATTGGCTTGCTTTGACCGTGGCGGGATATTCCGTGGCGTGTTCGATGGGGGGCGCCTGGTGGCCGCCAGCGTGCTCGATAGCGCACCAGTGGCGGATTGGCCGTCGCTGCGGCAGATGGCTTTTCTGCATGTCAGCCATGACAGGCGCGGGCTGGGGCTGGCCTCTATGCTGTATGACCGTTGTATGGAAGATGTCCATTCACTTGGCGGGTCAGGCCTGTATATCTCGGCAACCTCCACGCGCCGGACGGTGGATTTCTACCGTGCCAAGGGTGCTCGGCTGGCTGCTCGCCCGGACCGGCATCTGCATGGCCTGGAGCCGGACGATATTCATTTGATCCATGACCTGGCGGCCATGCCGCCACGGTCGTGAATTGACACGCTGCGCGGACGGTTGCCCATGAACCGGACTTTCGAGCTGGAAACCTTGCGCATGCAGCTGGCGCAGCCCGGCCAGCAGCGGCAGGCCCTGCATTTGCGCCTGCAGCGCGCTTTGCGCGCGCTGATCCTGGATGGCGCCCTGGCACCTGGGGTGAAATTGCCGGCCACGCGGGTGCTGGCGGAGTCCCTGGGCGTGTCGCGCGAGACGGTGGAAAACGCCTATGTCCAGCTACAGCGTGATGGCTTCATTGCGCGACGCGGCGGTTCGGGAAGCTATGTGTCTGCAACGCTGGGTACCGAATTGCGTGGCGCGGCGCCGCGTCGGACGCGGCGGTCGGGGGCGTTGGCATCCGGTGCCGCAGGCGTGGCGGGGCTGAGCCGGCGGGGCCAGGACTTTCTGCAGGGCGGCGGCGTGCAGGATACGCGCGCCATCCAGGCGTTTGCCACGGGCTTGCCGGAAACGCGCAGTTTCCCGACCTCAACCTGGGAACGCCTGCAGCGCCAGGCCTTGCGTGAACATCGCGGCAGCCTCTTGCTGCATGGTGATCCGCAAGGTGAAGCGCCGCTGCGCGAAGCGATCGCGGCTTACCTGAACCTGGAGCGCGGAGCCAGGGTAACGCCGGCGCAGATCATCGTGCTGAGCAGCACGCGGCAGGCGCTTTACCTTTGCGCGCAGGTGCTGGCCGACGCGGGGCAGTCCATCCTGATGGAAGACCCGGGCTATTTTGGCGCCCGCCAGGCCTTTGTTGCCGCACAGACCCGGGTCGTTCCCATTGCGGTGGATGGGCAGGGGCTTCGGACAGACCTGCTGCACGCGGACAGCAGTGGCGCCAATGCCGTGTACGTGACGCCGTCTCACCAGTACCCGACTGGTGCCACCTTGCCACTGGAACGCCGGCTGGACCTGATCAATTGGGCGGCCGGTAATGGCAAGTGGATCATCGAGGATGACTACGACAGCGAATTCCATTACGACGGGCTGCCTACCGCCTGCGTGCAGGGGCTGGACCGCCATGACCGCACCTTGTATGTCGGTACGTTCAGCAAGACGCTGTACCCGGGATTGCGCATGGGCTACATGGCCGTGCCCGAGGCGCTGGTCGGCGCATTTGTGAATGCGCGCAGCATCATGGACGGCCATACGCCGCAAATCCTGCAGCTGACGCTGGCGCGTTTCATGGAAGATGGTTACTACAACACGCATGTGCGGGCCATGCGCAAGCTCTATGCGGCACGGCGGGAAGTCATGCTGGAGGCCATAGGCAGGCACCTGGGCGATGTGGCCGTGGCGGCGCGGCCAGCTGGCGGCCTGCAGGTGCCCTGCTTCCTGTTGCCGGACTGGCAGGAGGCCGAGACTATCCGGCGCGCGGCCGAGGCCGGCATCCGCCTGCCCGGACTCAGCCGTCTGTACCGGGGACAGGCGCCGCGCGAAGGATGGTTGCTGGGCTATGCCGCGCTGACCGACAACGAAATCCGCGAGGCTATGGGAAGGCTGGCCGCAGCGCTGCGGCCTGTGCGGGGGTAGTCTGAGTCAGCCGGATGATCAATGGGTCGGGCTGGTCGCACGGGGGCGCAGCCGGCCGTGGATCAAGGCATGGGCGCCCAGCCCCGCCAGCAGTCCCCAGAAGGCGCCGCCCACGCCCAGCAGCGTGATGTTGGCGGCTGTCGCCAGGAAGGTAATCAGCGCGGTTTCGCGGGTCCGGGCATCAGACATGGCATGCGCGAGGCTGCCACCTATGGTTCCCAGCAGCGCCAGCCCTGCCAGCGTAGTGATGAACGCCTTGGGCAGAATCATGAAGAGCGTGGCCAGTGTTACGCCGAAGGTTCCGACCAGGATGTAGAACACTCCGCAGGCCAGGCCGGCGATATAGCGCTTGCGCGGGTCGGGATGGGCATCGGGGCCGGTACAGATGGCGGCGGTAATGGCGGCTACATTGAAGGCGTGGGCGCCGAAGGGAGCCATTAGCAGCGAACCCAGGCCGGTCACGCCGAGGATGGGATTGGCGCTGGTCTTGAAGCCGTCATTGCGCAGTACCAGCATGCCGGGCATATATTGTCCGGTCAACGTGATGATGAACAGAGGCAGGGCCACGCCCAGCAGCGCATGCAGCGAAAACTGCGGGGTTTGGAAGACCGGCATGGCCAGGCTCAGGTGGATCGCAGAGAAATCCACGCGTTGTTGTGCGATCAGCATGGCCAGACCGACCAGCAGGATGCCCACGACCGCGAAGCGCGAGGTATAGCGCTTGAGTATGGCATAGGCGATGACCATGGTGATGACCAGCAGCGGGTCGGCGCTGGCGCCGCCAAAAGCATTCACACCGAATTGCAGCAGGATGCCGGCCAGCAGCCCGGCGGCGATGCCGGCGGGAATCATGCGGACCAGCTTTTCGAAAGCGCCTGAGAGGCCCAGCAACATGAAGCCCAGCGCCGACAACATGTAGGCGCCTATGACTTCGCCGTAAGGGGTGAAGGGCATGACGGTGGCCAGGAACGCGGCGCCGGGGGTAGACCAGGCCGTAATGATGGGTTCGCGGTAGCGCCAGCTGAGCAGAATGCCCGTGACGCCGACGCCGATGGACACGGCCCATACCCAGGATGCGGTCTGTGCGGGCGTCAGGCCGGCCAGGCCCGCGGCCTGGAACACCAGCACGAAGGTGCCGCCATAGTTCACGAGGACGGATACCAGGGCGGCGATGCAAAGCGGAAAGAAATCAGCAGTTCGGAGACTGGCGGACGGTGTATTCATGGGCGATACCCAAAGCAGTAGGAGATGTTGCAGAGGCGGTGGCAGGCGGCCTGCACGGTGGCGGCCAGGTGGCCGGCGGCAGGTTTGCTGCTGGCGGAACTCGCATTCTAGGAGGGCAATGGCCTGTATTTACGTACCACATCCAACTCAATTTTCAGTCCACTTTTCCCATCCTTGCCGCGCCGTTCAGGGTAAGGACTGTGGCGCCCGGGACGCCAGGCTCTGCTGCGCTCAGGCACGGCTGGCGGGCCGCGGCAGCGGAGAGGTGTTGCAAGGGCGGTGCGCAGGCATTTCCGTGCGCCCACGGCGCCGGAGTGGGCATATACTTAGTCGGATAAGGATGGATCAGCGTGGCGCAGGTATTTCTGGCGCCGGGTGCTGACTGCCCATGACGTATCCGTTCCGCCCCTGTTCAATTCCGCATGCCTTCGTTGCAACGGCTCAGGCCGCATTGCCGATCCGCCTGCAGATTTCCTGATGCGCCGCAACCATGAAACCGATCAATAAATCCCACAAGCTTGCTCACGTTCTCTACGACATCCGCGGCCCCATCATGGAACGAGCCCGGCAGATGGAAGACGAAGGGCAGAAGATCATCAAGCTGAATATCGGCAACCTGGCCGTGTTCGGTTTCGATGCCCCCGAAGAGGTGCAGCAGGACATGATCCGCAATCTGCCCAATTCGGCCGGCTATTCGGACAGCAAGGGGATTTTCGCCGCCCGCAAGGCGGTGATGCACTATACCCAGCAACAGGGCATCAAAGGCGTGACGCTGGAAGATGTCTACCTGGGCAATGGTGCATCGGACCTGATCGCGATGGCGACCAATGCCTTGCTCGACGATGGCGATGAATTGCTGTTGCCCGCGCCGGATTACCCGCTGTGGACGGCAGTGACCAGCCTGTCGGGCGGCACCCCCGTGCATTATCTCTGTGATGAAAGCAAGGGCTGGATTCCCGATCTGAACGATATCCGCAGCAAGATCACGCCGCGCACCAAGGGCATCGTCGTCATCAATCCGAACAACCCGACCGGCGTGCTGTACCCGGACTACGTGCTGCAAGCCATTGTCGAGCTGGCGCGCGAGCATGGCCTGGTAATTCTGGCGGATGAGGTCTATGACAAGGTACTGTATGACGACAACAAGCATACGGCGCTGGCCAGCCTGTCCACCGATGTCCTGACGCTGACCTTCAACTCCTTGTCCAAGAGCTACCGCGCCTGCGGTTATCGTGCCGGCTGGATGGTTGTTTCGGGCGACAAGCAGAACGCCCGCGATTACATCGAAGGGCTGAACATGCTGGCCAATATGCGGTTGTGCTCGAATGTGCCGGGGCAGTGGGCCATCCAGACGGCGTTGGGCGGCTATCAGAGCATCAACGATCTGGTGTGCGAAGGCGGGCGCCTGCGCCGCCAGCGCGACCTGGCCTATGAAATGCTGACCGCGATTCCCGGCGTGAGCTGCGTCAAGCCACAGGCGGCACTGTATATGTTCCCGCGCCTGGACCCGGACATTTATCCGATCAAGGACGACAGGCAGTTCTTCCTGGAGCTGCTGGAAGCCACACGCGTCATGCTGGTTCAGGGCACGGGTTTCAACTGGCCGGCGCCGGATCACTTCCGCATGGTTTTCCTGCCGCATGAGCCGGACCTGAAGGAAGCCATTACTCGCATTGCGGATTTCCTGGGCAAGTATCGCGCCCGGGTGGCGCAGCAGAAAGTCCAGGCAACGGGAGGCGCAGTGGCACCGTCCGGCAAGAAAAAGGCCGCCGAAGTGGCGCCTGCAGTGACCGAAGCCAGCGCCTGAGCCGCCTGGCGCCAGGGCAGCATAGCGGCGGAAGCGGGTTGCCGCGCTGCCCTCAGCCTGTCGTGGCAGGGTTCAGCGTAGCGTGAGGAAATGCTGCCCGAACGCGTCCACGCTGGCCCAGTCGGTGAAGACGACGGGGGCTGACGCGGATGTCGGCCCTTGGGTCAGCCACATGATGAAGCGGATCATGGTCCGGTCCAGCGGGCCGTAGCTGGCGTAATCGAGACGGCCGGCGAATACGCCGGCCAGCGGTGGCTGCCAGCCGGAACGCTCGATGAACTTGCGCATATAGGGGCTGCCTTCCGGCGTATCCTTGCCCGGCTTGCGCGCGACCAGATTGACGGTGAAAAACGCAGCAGGCCGGCTTTCCAGCAGCGCGCGATGCTGCTCGATGAAACGGAATACGGGTGGGCGATGCTTGCCGTAGCGGATGCTGGCACCAATGAGCAGACGGTCGAAATCCTGGACGTGCGCAAACGCCGGGTCATCCGGCTGGTCCAGCGAAGCCAGCGTGACTTCATGCCCGGCCGCCTCCATGGCAGCCTGCAGGCGGGCACATATCGTGCGGGTATGACCGTCGACGGTCGAATAGAAAATGGCGATGCGTTCCATGGCGGCAATGTACTGCATCCGCCGCCATGCGTGGCCCCGCAGGGCTCAGATGACGCGATCGGTGCGCACGATTTCACGCAGGGCGCGGCTATCGAGCACATAGAGCGAGGCGCGCTGACTGCGGATGAAACCCTGGCGCCGCCACTTGGCCAGTAGCCGGCTCAGTGTTTCGGGGCGCATGCCCAGCTTGGTGGCGATTTGCGCCCAGGACAGCGGCAGCTGGATGCGGGCGTCGTCGCTTTGCGGTTTGCCGAAACGCAGGATGTAATCCGCCAGGCGCTGTTCCGCCGTGCTGGACGTCAGCCAGTCGATCTGCTCCGTGTGGTGACGCAGGAGCCGGGCGCCGTGCTCGATGACGCTGAGTGCCAGCGCTGGTGCGGCAAGACAGGCTTTGCGCAGCGCGCCGGCTTCCAGCAGGCAGCCGTTGCCGGTGGTCACGGCACGGATGGTATGCCAGTGCAGGGGGGGCTGGGCAAATAGCGAGTGCAGGCCGATGAAGGCCCCGGGCGAGATGTGTCCGAAGATTTTTTCCTCGCCTTCCTGGGTATAGCGCAAGCCTTGCAACTGGCCTTCGAAGACCAGCATGCATGTGTTGCAGGGGTCGCCATGGCTGAAGATTTCCTGCCCGGGCTGGAAGTTCAGGTCGCGGCAATGGCTGGCCAGGGCCTTGAAAGTGTTCTCGTCCAGGGCGAGAAACCATGGATGCTGGCGCAATCGTGCCGCCATGGCGGGTGCCGCAGCCTGGCACTTGACAAACGTCATTTCAGAAATCGGGTCCGGTTGGTTAACATTAAAAGCACTGATTCTTATTTCTGATTTTACGACTGGAATCGCTCGAGGGTGGCATGGCCAGGTCATCAGCGCGGGGTTCTTTCCCAGGAAACACAGCAAACAGTTCCGGCAGCCAGATTGTCTGCCGGGCCGGACGCGCACGGGGTGATCCTCCGGCGTCCAGGCCCGGCCGCCGGCCTGGCGCGGCGGAGCCGTGCGCCCGGATTTTTTCAGTACTCACCGCATTCATCGACGATCATGATACAGACACCCTTGAAATCACCGCTGCGCGAGGCGCTGTGCGCCGCCATCGCGGCTGGCGCGGCAATTTACTGGCCTGCCGCGCAGGCGCAGGTCAGCACCTTGGAAGCCGTTACCGTGCAGGGCGACGCAGGCGATCCGAACTGGCAGAAGCTGCGTCGCAGCGAATCACGGGTACGTGCGATCGGCAGCGAACCGGAAACGGTGACGCTGGAAACGCTGCCGTCGCAGCATACCTCCGTGGTGACACGCGATGAACTGGATATGGTGAGCGCGATGAACACGCTGGACGTGCTTGAGCGCGTGCCTGGCGTCACGATTTCCAGGACCGGCAGCCTGGACGGCACCATTGTGCTGCGCGGCATGGACAGCAGCGGCTTCCGGGTCCCCATGTTCATCAATGGCGATCGTTTCCGCGGGCGGCCGGCCTTCCAGTTCATGATGGTGGGGCCGACGGAACTCGAACGGGTGGAAGTCATCCGTGGCCCGGCTTCCATCCGCTATGGCAGCGACGGCCTGTCGGGCATGGTGAACTTCGTGACGCGCAAACCCAAGGGGACGCTGGGCGATACCTTTACCTTCCAGGGCGGGCAGGCTGAAGCGACCTACCGTTCCAACGGCAACGGGCTGCAGGGCAGCGTCAGCCTGGAAGCGGCGGGCAACAATTTCGACTTCATGGCCTACGTGACGGGCCGGCGCGCGCAGGACTACAAGACGCCGGCGGGTGATATCGCCAACAGTCACTACAAGACGGCCGGCGGCGGGTTTGTCGCGGGTTACATGCCCAATGCGCGCGAGCGCTATGAGTTCGGTTACCGCTACGGCGAAATCCGCGATGGCACGTCCAATGCCAGCACGACGGAAACGGCCTGGAGCCGCCGTGATCCGCTCAGCATCCATCAGTTGCGGCTGGGCTACGAGGGCACTTATGACGACTGGCTGTTCAGCCGTATGGATGCCAGCCTGTACCTGAACTTCTTCGAATCCAAATTGCCGGCTACCACGGTCAGCAACAACGGCAACACCATCCGCACCCAGACCAGCAACGTGCGCGGGCCGAATATTTTTGGTGGCCACATCACCTTCGAAACACCGAAGAATGCCTACGGCATGGATGCAGCCTTTGGCGTGGATTTCGCGCATGATCACTGGCTGGGCAACAAAACCCGGGTGCAGGTGACAGACGTGGCTGCAGGCACGACGACGGACACTGGCTATCAGCTGACGGGCCGCTCCATGACCCAGAGCAACGTCGGGATGTTCGTGCTGGGCAACTGGGAAGCGCGTCAGGGCTGGACCTTGAATGCCGGCGGCCGTTTCGATTACTACCGTTCCGACGTGGAGATCGCCTTCCTGGAAAACGAAGCGCTGCGCCCTTTGTTCGAAGATGCGAAGAACAGCAGTACGCACGCCTGGACCGGCAGTGTGGGAACCTCGTACTTTCTGACGGACGTGGTGGAATTGACCGCCAGCTACGGGTCGGGGTTCCGCATGCCCTGGCACTCGCAGATGTTCAGTTCGGGCTGGAACGCCAACACCGACACCTACACGATTCCGAATCCGGGCCTGAAACCTGAGTATTCCAATACCGGTGAAATCGGCCTGCGCCTGCATATGGCCAAGGCATTCGTGGATTTCGCCGCCTTCGATGCCCGCTATCGCAACTTCCTGGAGACAGTGCAGACCACCTACGAAGGTTCGCTGGCCAACCAGACCCGCAACGTGGGCAGGGCGCGTATCAAGGGTTTCGAACTGGCCGGCAAATGGCAGATCGACCCGCAGGTCAACCTGCATGGCAGCGTGGCCTACGTGCACGGCACCAACCGCCGTACGGACGTTCCGCTGGCTGGCCTGGCGCCCTGGAGCGGTTCAGCCGGCGTGCAGTACGTCGGCGCCAACGAGGCATGGGCGGTCACGGGTGAAGTGCAGTACGCCAAGGGCCAGAACCGCTGGAATCCGGCCAGCGAATACCGCACGGCAGGCTACGCGCTGGTCAATCTGTACGCACAGCTGCAGCTGGACCGTCTGGGGCTCAGCCCGGCGCGCAATACCCAGCTGGTGTTCGGCATCACCAACCTGTTCGACAAGGAATACCGTTCGGCCAGTACCAGCTCTGTCGTGAGCCGGCCGATGTCTGCACTCAATCCGCTGGTGTCGCCGGGCCGCAGTTTCAACCTCACGCTGCGTACCAGCTTCTGATCGCGATGAACGTCATCATGCCAGGCATCCTTCCGTGTGCCAGTCGTGCCAAGATCGGCCGGCAGGTGCTGGCCTGGCTGGCGCTGGCCCTGCTGCCCCTGCCGCCGGTCCTGGCCGGCACCGGGGCGGGGCCTGGCCAGGCAGGCATCGACCTGCAGGATATGCTGGGCCAGCCGGTGGCGTTGGCGGGGCCGGTGCAGCGTGCCGTTACCCTGCCCATGCCCGCGGGGTCCATGTTTCTGTCGCTGGCGGGTGACGCTCGCCGGTTGGCCGGCATGCATCCAGATGCGCATGCGTTCATGCAGCAAGGCCTGCTGGCACGGATATTCCCGGATAGCGGCCGGATTCGCGCAGATGTGACGCGTTCAGGTTTCGTGCCGAATGTAGAAACCCTGCTGCAGATTGAACCCGATCTGGTCTGGCAATGGGGCCATATGGGCGACGACCTGATTGCCCCATTGCGCAATGCCGGCTTGCCGGTGGCTGCGCTGTTGTATGGCGACGAAGCCCGCACGCGGGAATGGATCCGATTGATGGGGCAGGCGCTGGGCCAGGAGGATCGTGCCGCCGCGCAACTGGCCTGGCGCGCGGCGGTCGAACACGGCATCCGTGCCGTGACTGCCGCCATCGCACCGGCGCAGCGGCCGCGCGTCATGATGTTTTCGCGCTATGCACCGCAGTATGCGGTGGGCGGCGGCAGTGGCAATTTTCAGTTCGATGTCGAACTGGCCGGCGGCCGCAATGTCGCAGCCGGTATCGGCAATGCCAACATCGTCAACGTGGAGCAGATTCTGGCATGGAACCCGGAGGTCATTCTGCTCAACAATTTCGAACCGGGGCTGACGCCCGATACCATTTATGCCGATCCCATGCTGGCCGAACTAGAGGCGGTACGGCAGCGACGGGTCTACAAGATACCGGCGGCGGGATACCGCTGGGACCCGCCCAGCCAGGAGTCGCCGCTGTACTGGCAATGGCTCAGCCTGATCCTGCAGCCGGCGCATTTCGACTGGCCCTTGCGCGCGAATATCCGCACTCAGTTGCAGCAGTTGTATGGCTATGACGCGACGGAGGACGATCTCGATGCCGTGTTGCATCTGGCGGAGAACCGCGGTTCGCAGGGCTATGAAAGGTTCTCAAGATGAAGCATGAAAGAGCGTCAGGTGTTGCTGGCCTGTGGGCCTGGCTGCTGCTGTCCGGCCTGTTGCTGGCCATGGTGATGCTGGCGCTGGCAACCGGCCGCTATGCGCTGTCGCTGGACCAGATTGCGACCATGCTGGCCGAGCCGGTCCTGCCGGAAAAATGGTTGCCGCTGTTGCCGGACATTACCGATATGCAGCGCCGCGTCCTGTGGCAGGTGCGCCTGCCACGCATCCTGATGGCGGTGCTGGTCGGGGGCAGCCTGGCATTGTGCGGCGCGGCCCTGCAGGGGGCTTTCCGCAACCCGCTGGTCGGGCCGCAGGTGCTGGGTATTTCTTCGGGGGCGGCGCTGGGCGGCTGCCTGGCGATACTCCTGTTCACGTCTTTGCCGCTCATCATGGGGGGCGCATTTGCCGGAGGGCTGCTGGCGGTTACGGCGGTCTACTACATGGGGCGTTCGCAGGGGCGCACGACGATGCTGATGCTGGTGCTGTCCGGTGTGGTCTGCAGCGCGTTCTTCGCTGCGCTGATCTCGCTGGCGACTTACTTCGCCGATCCCAACGATTCCCTGCCGGCCATTGTGTTCTGGCTGATGGGCAGTTTCGCCACGGCATCCTACTTCAAGCTTGGCGTCATTCTGCTGCCGGTGCTGGCAGGCAGCCTGCTGCTGTATGCCTTGCGTTTTCGCATCAATGTCCTGTCGCTGGGCGACGAGCAGGCCAGTGCGCAGGGGGTGGCGGTGGAACCCTTGCGCTGGGGCCTGCTGGCCTGTGTCACCTTGGTGGTGTCGGCCAGCGTCGCGGTGTCCGGAACAGTGGGCTGGGTCGGTCTCGTGGTGCCGCATTTTGCGCGCATGCTGGTCGGCCCGGATCATCGGGTACTGTTGCCGGCATCCGCACTGGTCGGCGCCGTCTATATGGTGGCCGTGGATACCCTGGCACGCAGCATCAGCAGCGCGGAAATTCCGCTGGGCGTGATGACGGCCTTGATCGGTGCACCGGTATTTGCATGGCTGCTGCGCCGCACGCACGCACGAGGATGGCGTCATGATTGAAGTCCGAGATCTCGATGTCAGGGCAGGCGGCAACGGCCGCTGCCTGTTGAGCGGCCTAAGCCTGGACGTTGCGGCCGGGCAGGTAATGGCGGTGCTGGGCCCCAACGGGCGCGGCAAGACCACTTTGCTGCGCACGTTGCTCGGGCTGTTGCCTGCGGCTGTGGGCAAGGTGCGCCTGGGCGGCCATGCCGCCTACGTTCCTCAGCAGGGTGAATCCACGTTCCCCTATCCGGTGCTCAGCATGGTGGCCATGGGGCGGGCGCGTCATCTGCGCTGGTGGCAGTCGCCGGGCCGGGAAGATATGAGCGTGGCACAGGCCTGCCTGGAAGCCGTGGGGCTGGGCGGGCTGGCAGGGCGCAGCTTCCATGAGCTGAGCGGCGGGCAGAAGCAGCTGGTGCACATTGCGCGCGCGATGGCGAGCGCCAGCCCTATCGTCGTGCTCGACGAACCCATGGCGGCGCTGGACCTGCGCAATCAGGACCTGGTGCTGGGCATCCTGGCGCGGCTGGCGCGCGAGCAGCGCTTGTGCATTGTTTTTTCCACCCACAGCCCACAGCATGCCCTGCATATCGCCGACCAGACCTTGCTGCTTTATCCGGACGCCTGCGAGGCCGGGCCGACGCAACAGGTGTGCGAGGCCGAGCGGCTGGGGCGTGTCTACCAGATGCCGGTGGCGCTGGGCGAGGCGCAGGATGCCTCGGGGCGTCCGGTACGGGGAGTGATCCCCTTGTTCCAGGGAGCATGAACATGAAACGCGTGGCTTATCTCAACAGCCGGCAGGGCAGCGGGCCGGAAGCGCTGACCGGAGGGGACGCTCCGCAGGCGGCCAATGTCTATCTGTATGACCTCGAAGTGGAGCCGGACCGGCAACTGGCGGACTGGGATGCGCTGTTGTTGCCCGCCCATGCCGACCAGCGTTTCCTGGCGACCCTGCGGCGGCCCCTGGAACGATGGTTGCTGGCAGGCGGCACGATGGTCATCAACGGCCATATCGGCCATCCGTTCCTGCGCTGGTTGCAGCCTTTCGAAGTTCAGCCCTGTCCCGGGCTGGCCGGTTTGCAGGTGCATCGCCACGCCATGCATCCGGTTTTCGAGGGTGTCGAGGCCGAGCATCTGACCTACCGCCGTGGCGTGGCCGGCTTCTATGCCCGGGGGGCCAATCCGCCGCCGCCGGATGCTCGGGTGATCAATACCCTGGGGCCGGATCACCAGCCCATAGACTGGTTGCTGCAACTGCCTGGCGGCGGGAGGCTGCTGGTGCATTCGGGCAATGACCTCTGGATGTATGCCCATGGGCAGGATTCGGCAGCGCGTATCGTGCCGCAGCTGTTCGCCTGGCTGAATCAAGGAGACGCTGCATGAGCGCGCCTGTCATTGCGGCACTGGATGCCGGCACCTACTACCACCACCGCACGTTCCAGACGCCCGGCTTGGCCGCTTGCCTGGATTACACCGTATATGTCCGTGAACTGGACGCCGCAGCGCTGGCGGGTTGCGACACTTTTATCGTTTCCTGCGCATCGCCGGTTGACCAGCTGGTGAGCCGGCGCAGCCTGTTCCGGGATTTCCTGCAGCAGGGGCGCACACTGGTGGTCATGGGAGGCAACGGCGCGGAGCAATGGCTCGATGGCGTGCGGCACGTGCCCAGCCCGGTCAATTTCTGGTGGTGGAAAGAGCCTAGGGCTGACTCCGGACTGCGCCTGGTGGCGCCGGAACATGATCTTTTCCAGTGCCTCACCCTGGCCGATGCCACCTGGCACCAGCATGGCGCCTATGAGCCGCCGCCAGGGGTTCGGTCACTCATAGACAAGGTGGGTGCGGGGTCAGTGCTGTATGACGACCGGCAGTCTACGCCTGGCCGCCTGATCCTGACATCGCTGGACCCGATGTACCACCACGGCAGCCATTTCATGCCGGCGACCACGCGCTTTCTGCATGCTTTCCTGCCCTGGCTCAAGCGCCAGCAGCCTGCCGGGCGCATCTGAATTTCCCTGTGGATTGTTTGCCCTGTCGGGCCCGGGCAGACCGTTGGCGCGTTGATTCGCAGCCTGGACCGCCTTGCGTCCGACGCTGGGCGGCAGCAGTCTGACGCCGGCGTTGTGCCTACTGCCATTCGTAATTTTCCCTCGTTTCCCTTCTCTGTTTTTTTCTGGATTTTCCATGCAGACCACTTCTCCGTTTTCCGATACTTTTCCCTGCCGCCACACCGTACAGGTGCAAGGCGAAGAAGGCGTCATCAACATTCCATTTGATGCGGTCGCTGCCTATCACGGCCATGGTGCGTTGGCGATGCTGGCAGTGACCTACATGGGCATGCATGGCGCGCTGGCACGGCTGCCGGGCGACCTGCCTCGGCGCAATGAACTGAGCGTGCTGAGCGGCCATCCCGGCCCTGGCGTGCGGGATGCTTTCGAGTTCATCACGCGTGCCGCGACGCGCGGCTGTTATCAGGTCGATACTGCCTTGCCCTGGGCACGTTACAGCCAGGATGGTTCGCGTTCCTACAGTTTCGTGTTGACCTGCCGCGAGCAGTCGGTACGCGCCGTTCTCCGCGCTGGCGTGCTGCCGCCGGCCTTCTTCCAACTGCTGTCCTCACGGCGCCAGGAGGATGCCGAGCCATTTCGCCTGTTGCGCCGGCAACTGGCACACCAAATGCTGGCTGCCGAGCCTGAGGCGCTGTTCGACTACACCGTCTCTGACGTGGAGGTGCCGCTGCCAGCTTGATGGGGCCTTGTTTTCGCCTGATCCGACAGGCTCGGACACGCCGGACGCGTTTGCAGGAATATGCTGGGTTTTGTTTCATATGGTTTCATGTTGGTCAAAAGCTGATATACCCGTTGAACCATAATGAAGCTGCTTTGGCGGCTAGGCGGCTGCCAGGCGCATCATGTTTTTTCGCTTTCGCCCACAGCGGTGAAAGGTTGCCATGCCGTATCGAACGGGTGCCCAGGCGCCCGTTCCCGCATCAATGTTCGTCCTTCGTCATTGCGCCCGCAGGCCGGCCGCAACGGTGAAGTCAAGCGCATGTTCCGAGGACGTGCGGCAGCGTTCCATGCCTACTATCCGGTGAGTCGACCATGACTGATGTGAAAAAGACAGGTGTTTCGGCCAAACAGCTTTCCTTGCTGGGCTTCTTCTCCATCACCGCCTCCATGGTGATGGCTCCGTATGAATATCCAACCTTCGCGACTTCCGGCTTCAGCCTGGTATTTTTCCTGGTGCTGGGTGGGTTGCTGTGGTTCATTCCGGTCGGGCTGTGTTCGGCCGAAATGGCGACAGTCAAGGGCTGGGAAGAGGGCGGGGTCTTCACCTGGGTTTCCAACACCCTGGGTGAGAAATGGGGCTTTGCGGCAATCGTGTTCGGCTATTTGCAGATAGCGGTCGGCTTTGTGACGATGCTGTATTTCGTCCTGGGCGCCCTGTCATATATTCTGGCCTGGCCGGCCCTGAACCAGGACCCGGTAACCAAGACCATCGGTGCGCTGGTGATCCTTTGGGTATTGGCCATCACGCAGTTTGGCGGCACCAAGTACACGGCGACCATCGCCAAGGTGGGTTTCTTTGGTGGGATATTGCTGCCGGTATTCATCCTGGTGTGCCTGTCGATCAGCTACCTGATGAGTGGCGCGCCACTGCAGATCGAGTTTACTGCCAAGACCTTCTTTCCCGACCTGACCCAGATCGGAACGCTGGTGGTGTTCGTCGCCTTCATCCTGAGCTACATGGGCGTCGAGGCTTCCGCCACGCACGTCAATGAAATGGCCAATCCCGGCCGTGACTACCCGCTGGCCATCTTCGTCCTGATGATCGCGGCCATCCTGTTGAGCTCTATCGGTGGCCTGGCCGTGGCGGCCGTGATCCCGCTGGACAAGATCAATCTGTCGGCTGGCGTGGTCCAGACGTTCGAGGTTCTGATCCTGCACCATGGCCCGAACCTGGAGTGGGCGGTGCGCGGGGTGTCCGCCTTGCTGGTGCTGGGTGTGCTGGCGGAAATTGCTTCCTGGATCGTTGGGCCGTCGCGTGGCCTGTTCGTTGCGGCGCAACGAGGCATCCTGCCGTCTGTGCTGGCCAAGGTGAACAAGAACCAGGTGCCGGTCAATCTGGTGATTGCGCAGCTGTTGATCTCCACGGTGGCGGTGATCGTGCTGACCAACGTCGGCGGTGGCAACAACATGTCCTTCCTGGTGGCAATGGCCTTGACGGTGGTGATCTACCTCAGCAGCTATTTCATGCTGTTCCTTGCCTATATCCACCTGGTGCGCAAGCAGGAAGACCTGCCACGTGGCTTCTCCATTCCGGGCAGCAAGGGCTTGAAGCTGGCCATTGCCGTTGTCGGTTTCCTGGTGTCGGCCTTTGCCTTCGTGATCTCCTTCGTGCCGCCCAGCACGCTGCCGACGGCAGAAGATGGCCGGGTCTACGTCTGGCTGCTCGCGGTCAGCTTCATCGTGGTGTTCCTGGTGCCCTTCATCATCTACGCCCTGCATGACAAGCGCGGCAAGAAGCTCAATGTGAGACTGGTGCCGGTCACGACCGAGAACGCGCCGTCCGGGCACTTCTTCATTCGCCCGCGCGCTCGCGCCACCCACCATCTGGTCGTGGACAATACGCAGCACAGCGATCCGAAGGCTTGACCGGTGGGGGTCCGAGCGGTCTCAACCGCACGGAAATGAACGCAGCCACTGCTTCCCGTCAGGGCGGCAGTGGCTGTTTTTCATGGGCGGTTCACCGGTAAGTTCGGCCTACGTGTGAATGGCTGGCCCTGGCGCTTCGCCCGCTCAGCTTTCCGCCAGGGCGGGTTGTTGCCAGCTGGCGGGCTTGAAGATGGGTTCGCGGGCCAGCAGGCGCACGCCTTCCGGGGTGCTTTCCAGCAGGCGGCGTTCGCCGTCTTCGGCCAGCAGTTCCAGCTGGTAGCCCGCCGTGGCTGGCAGGCGGCTGGCGATTTCCTCGATCGCGGCACGCGACCAGGAGGCGGAAGATTCAAAATGCCCTAGCAGCTTGCCGTGCTGCTGAATGATAAGGCGGTAGGTTGGCATATCGGCTCCTGAAAGCGGTTTATCGGCGAGAGTGGGTTGGGCTGCCCAGGTGATCCAGGGGGTCGGGAGCGATCGCCGGCCTCGGTGGATGCCGCGATGGCCATTCCGCTGCATGGGCAGGTCTGCCTGCGGGAACGCATGGTCGCCTGGGCTGCCAGTTTGAGGCGGCAGCCTGAACCTCTGGCGGTGACGGGGGCTGCATCGCTTGCGGCGCCGGCTGGCGGCAGGGTGAATGCGCCGCAGGTCGCGTGGGCAACGCGATCTTCAGGCATTGTTAAGAACCGTTATTCCGGCTAAGGACGGCACAAGGGTTCCTATAAAATCATCTTGTGCCAAATTATATATTGTCATAGGTCAAAATGAATATTACGGGCAACACCGTCACCAGCATTTTCGAAAGCATACGTCTGCAGGTGCTGGCCGGCGATTTGCCCCCCGGACAGGTGCTGCCGCCGGTACGTGACCTGGCCGTGACGCTGGGCGTCAACCGCAATACCGTAGCTGCGGTCTACAAGCGGCTTGCCGCGGCTGGCCTGGCCACGGCGCATGGGCGGCGCGGCACGGTGATACGCGGGCAACTCGATGCCGGCGAGCAGGAAGGCTGGATGGCAGGCACACCGCTGGTCGATTTCGCCAGCGGCAATCCCAACCCGGCATGGTTGCCGGACATCAATCAAGCCCTGGCTCGCCGCCCCTATGTGCCTCAGCTTTATGGGGCAGCGCCGATACAGGCTGATCTGGCGGCTTATGGCCGGAAATGGCTGGGGCCGGATTGCCCCGGCGAATACGCCCTGGATGTGACTCATGGCGCCGTTGATGCGATAGAGCGTTTGCTGGCGGCCTATCTGGTGCCGGGCGATAAAGTCGCAGTGGAAGACCCCTGTTTCCTCAGCAGTATCAATACGCTGCGCATCGCCGGTTTTCAGGCCATGGGGGTCGGGATGGATAGCGAGGGCATGTCCCCGGCCGCGCTGGAACATGCCCTGGAGCAGGGGGCACAGGCTGTCATCGTGACGCCGCGCGCGCACAACCCCACTGGGTGCAGCCTGACGTGCGGCAGGGCGCAGGCCCTGCGCAGCGTGCTGGAGCGCTACCCTCATGTCCTGGTCATCGTAGACGATCATTTCGCCTTGCTGGCGTATACCCGTTACCGGCAGCTGATTCCGGCCAGCAGCATGCATTGGGCGCTGGTGCGGTCGGTATCGAAGGCGCTGGGGCCGGACCTGAGGCTGGCGCTGGTGGCCAGTGACCTGCAGACCTCGCAACGTCTGCGACTGCGCCTGGCGCCGGGCACGGGTTGGGTCAGTCATCTGCTGCAGGAGGCGGCCAGCGCCTGCCTGCAAGTGCCGGCACTGGCAGGCCGCATGGGCCTGGCGACGCAGGAATACTGCTACCGCCGCAATATCCTCAAGCAGGCGCTGGAAGCTCAGGGCGTGGCCGTGGCGCAACCGGTGGATGGCCTGAATCTCTGGCTGCCCCTGCCGGGCGAGGCTGCCCAGCCATATGCGTCGCGGCTGGCCTGCCACGGTTGGCTGGTGCGCAGCGGCGAGGTATTTGGCGTGCAGGCCCCGGCCTGTGGCCTGCGGGTGACGATTTCAACGCTGAGGGACGATCAGGTCGAGCGCTTCGCCGCCGATGTCGGCAAGGTGCTGCAAGGTCGCCACTGACCGGCGGGCCGCCGGCGTGGCGGGCTTCCTGCGCCTAGGCCGGCGCGATCATGTCGTGCAGGCGGCGGCACAGACTTGCCAGTTCCGCTGCCGGGGCGTCGGCGAGTCCCTGGTTGCGCAGTTGTTCCTGCAGGGCCACGCTGGCCTCAGCCAGTGCCTGGTTATCGACCACTGCCAGTCCGCCACTGATCCGGTGCAGGTTTTGCAGCACCTGAGGCAGGTCCTGCGCCTGTATATTGTGCTCCAGTTGGAGCAGGTCCGCTGTCATGGTGTCGCGGAACAGGGCACGGTATTTTTCCGGAACCGGTGCGATAGCGACATCATCCATGGCCGGCGTGCATGCGCTGGCCGGCGGCGAAGCCGGAGGGGACGGCTGGGTAGGCGTCGGAGGGGCCGCTGGAGCGGCGGTGCCGACCGCAGCGGGGCAAAGCCGGGCCAGTTGCTGATAGAGCGCATCCAGCGCAATGGGCTTGACCAGCCAGGTGTTCATGCCGCTTTGCATGCAGTTCCTGCCGTCGTTGCGGGTGGCGTTGGCGGTGATGCCGATGATGGGTTGCTGCACGCCCATGGCACGCAGCGCCCGGCTCAGTTCATAGCCGTTCATGCGCGGCATATTGACGTCCGTGAGAACGACATCGTGCGCTTGCCGGCGCCAGAGTTCCAGTGCCGCAGCGCCATCATCCGCCATACTGACACGACAGCCCAGTTGTTCCAGCTGATTGGCCAGCGTGGCCTGGTTGATGGGGTTGTCGTCGGCGATCAGGACGTGCAGCGCCAGCTGGCGCGATGGTTGGGCTGGCGTGTCTTCCGCCAGATGCCCGCCTAGCCGGGCCAGGCCCATGGCAGTATCGTCTACGCTGCAGGCGTCGATGGCAGGATGGGTGCCGTTGCCATCGGCAGGCGCCAGGCTCATATAGCGCTGTTCCCAGCCGGGCGGGCATTCCTGTGCAGGCATCTGTACTTCGAGTAGCCAGGTATGCTCATCGGGCGGCGGCAATGGTGTGCCAGCTGCGCTGGCCTGCGCGCCCCAGCGTTCCAGCCAGCACGCCAGATTGTGCGTCAATTCCGGGCGCGCAGTGCGCAGCAGTATGCGCAGGCCGTCGAGTGCCGGCACGGCGGGTGGTGTGGCGTCGCAACGCTGCAGGGGCAGCGTCAATGAGAACTGGCTGCCCAGTCCGGGCTCGCTGGTCACATGGATGTGGCCATCCATCAGGTGTACCAGCCTTTCGCAGATCGACAGGCCCAGGCCGGCGCCACGTATGGTGTGCCGGTTGGTCTCGGCCATGTAGAACGGGGTGAACAGTTGGGGCAGGGCTTCTGGCGGGATGCCTATGCCGGTATCTGCGACCTGGAATCGGACGGTGCAGTGGCTTTCGTCCTGGCTGGCCAGGCCCAGGCGCACAATGATCTGGCCGGCAGCGGTGAACTTGATGGCGTTGCTGACCAGGTTGGAAAGTACCTGGCGGATGCGGATGGCATCGCCTTCCAGCATATCCGGCACCTGGGGATCAATCAGGCAGAACAGCAGCAGCTGCTTCTGTTGCGCCATGCCGGCATAGGAGCCGACGCATTCCTGCACCAGGCGGCGCGGGCAGAAGGGGGATGGTTCCAGTTGCAGCTGATTGGCCTCGATTTTGCTGATATCCAGGATATCGCTGATCTGCTCCATCAGTAGCTGAGACGCCTTCTGAATGCGTGCCACATGTTGCCGTTGCACCGTATCGAGTGAGGTCAGGGATAATAGTTCCAGTGTGCCGAGCACGCCGTAGAGCGGCGTGCGGATTTCATGGCTCATGGTCGACAGAAAGACGGTTTTTGCCTCGCTGGCTTCATCTGCCGCCTGTTTGGCGCGCTCCAGTGCCCGTTGTTCCTCAGCGCGGGCCGTAATATCGGTGAAGGCGCACAACACGACATCCTGTTGACGGTAACGCGTAGGCGTATAGGAAACATGCAGGCTGCGGCCGCTGGGCAGTTCCACCTGTTCGATTTCGCCTGGTTTGCGGGCTTCCAGTACCTGATGCCGTTCGGCCTGGCTGGTCCACTTCGGATGGGTGGCATCGGGCTCCAGCTCTAGCCATTGCAGCGCTGCCTTCGAGGCGAAGACAATGCTGCCGTCTGACTGGCTGAGCAGGCACAGGGCGACCGGTGCGGTCGCCACCAGTTCGCGGTTGAACTTTTCGCTTTCTTCAAGCGCATTCTGGGCTTGCTGCGCCGGGTCGATGATGCTGCGCTGATACCAGCGCAGGTAGCCTATCGCCCATAGCAGGCACAGCAGTAGAAGCAGACTGGCAGTCACCGGCATCCACATGTTTTCGGCGACGAAACTGCCGTATTCGATCCGGAAGCAACCCGTCCAGTCGCCGGGCTGGCTGTGCAAGCACAGCACCAGCCCTTCGGCGGTCAGCTGGAAGCCGTCATGGTCCATGGGAGGCGGTTCGCCGCTGCCCAGCAGAATACCTTGCCTGGCATTGGACAGCCAGAACAGATATGGCGGTGTTTCATGGTGTGCGCTGCTGGCAGTCAACAGCCGCTGGTGATTCCAGAGAGACACCATGTAGTGTTCGCCAGGGCCAGCTGAGCCGCCGGGCCAGGCGGCGCTAGGCAGCCCAGCCGGCAGGAATGCGAGCATTTTATGGGGCGCGCCGGGGAAGGGAAACCAGCGCACGCCGGAACTGGTCGGCGGCGAGCCTCGCCGTCGCTCTGCCTGCGGGTTCGACAGGTACTGCTGGGCAACCTGGCGGATTTGCTCGAGCTGCCGAGGCGAAAGCGGTTCCGGCGCATTGGCGGCATCGACGGCAGGAACGGTGATCAGCGCCCGGCCGCTGGCATCGAGTAGCAGCAGGTTGGTCGAGGGATAGTAGGAAAATGTCCAGAACGAGCTGTAGTTCGAGGCCAGGTGGGATGCCAGCGCGGTATAGGCCTGGCGTAGCCTGGCGTCCGCCTGGTCGGGCAGGTTGCCGCGCAACAGGGAAAAGGCCGGTCCGGCTTCCGGCAGGTATTCCATGTGCATCGGCGTGGCGGGGCGCCTGAGCGAGGGTTGCGGGTCCAGCAGGGACAGGACCCGCGTGTTTTCATCCTGTAGCTGACGCAGGAATTGTTCCTGCTCGCGCACGTAGGAGATGGTCGTGGTGAAGTCCGACGTCAGGGCTGCGCGTTCCTGCTCCAGAACCAGTTGCGATCCCATGGCGAGTACGCAGCTCAGGATCAGCACCAGCATGCTGGCGCCAAAAATCGCGGTGCTTTGGCGCAGGAATAGCCTGCGGATGGTATGGAGAGACGGCTGGGACATGAATGATCAGGCCAAGGAGGTGACCGGCTTCCCCGGTGGCAGGCCCGTATGCAGGCAGCCGGCAGCTGTCACGCCGTCCGCGCCAGGGTAATGTCATCAAATAAAAGAAAATTCTGATGCAATCACAGCCTATCTGGCAGGCGAAGTCAAGGACGCGCTGTCGCAGAACGCCCGCAGCGCACCGGTGTAGCCATTGTGCGGCAGGGGCTGCCCCAAGGGCGCGGTTTCAACGGAACAGGCCAGCGTGGACGCAGAACTCGATGAGCGCCTGGTCGCTGGGCATATCCAGTTTTCGCATGGCCGAGCGCTTCTGGTTGCTGATTGTCTTGATGCTGCGGTTGAGCTTGTGGGCGATGGTAGTCAGCGAATGCCCGGCGATGAACAGGCGCAGAACCTCAAGCTCCTTGGGGGACAGCAGGGTGGTGGCGCGGGTGCGGAGTGTGGCGACGGAGGTATCTTCGCTGGCAGCCTGCTCCGCTTCCGGTGTGGCAGCGTGGCCATCGCGCAGGTAGCGCTTCCCCAGGTAGAGGCAATCCAGGGCTTCGAGCAGGTCGTGCGGTTGATCGGATTTCAGGATGACGCCGCTGACGCCGGCACGGTATAGCGACGCGATGATAGGGGGGCTGGATATCATCGTGACCACGAGCAGACGAGTGGAGGGGAAGTTGCGCACCAGGTAACCGATGAAGCTCAGGCCATCGCCATAATGCGCATCTCCGGGCATGGAGAAATCGGTAACCACGATATCCGGGCGGGACTGGGTCATATGCTGCACCAGCGCCGTCGGGGTTTCCAGGCAGCCGGAAAGTTCAAACCGGGGATCGTCCGCAATCAGATTGCTGAGGCCCGCCAGGACGAGAGGATGATCATCTGCAAAGGCAATGCTTAGTTTTTTCATCGCGGTTTCCCTTGTCCTGCTGGTTCTGGTTCATTGGCGCAGCAGTGCTCTTCAATCTTTCAGGCGCTCGTCCATGAGTGCCTGGGTTTCGGCTACCAGGCTGCCCAGGTTGGTACGGGTGCCGGGGGTGAGCCCGAGCTGCCTGATGGCGGTTTCATGGGCCTGGAACAACTGTGCAAGCCCGTTCTGGCGCAGCGCAAGCAAAATGCCGTGAACTCGGTGCAGCAACCAGGTGACCCGGGTTGCATCACCGGCAGTGCAGGCCTGGGATAGCGCCAGGGTGTCTTCAGACATGGTATCGCGGAACAGGGATTGGTAATTGCCGGGGATCAAGCTCAATTCACTCAGAATGGTTTTCTGGCTGTCCGGTGTCAGCGTGGCTGTTGTTGTCGTTGCGAGAATTCTCGGCGCCGGGCCGTCCACTCCGGGCGTTGCGGCACGCTGCAGGCCATCTGCAATGGCCATCGGATCAGCCGTTGGCAGACTCAGATTGACCGCTGCGCCGGCTGCGTCCGGCATGCCTGCCGTGGCGTAGGTGCCGGCGAATTCTGCCGGACGGTGCGCGCGTGGCATGAGCACATCCAGCAGAATGCCGTGGCTCCGCGTGGCCTCAGGCAGCGGGGTGCCCTGTACCGGTCGGGCCTGGGCGCCGAATTTATCCAGCCATGCGCTGATGTTGGCGCTCAGTTCCGCGTGAGGGCTGCGCACGAAGACCTGCAGGCCATCCAGTATGGGGGCTGCCCTGATTGCTGCCGCAGCGGTGGGCGCAGGGGCCAGCGGCAGGGTGAGCGTCAAGACAAAGCTGCTGCCGAGGCCCGCTTCGCTGGTCACGCGGATGTCCGCCTGCATGAGCCGGGCCAGACGGGCGTTGACGGCCAGGTTCAGGCTACTGCCGTGGACAGGCAGGGGGTGGTCGGCGGGGGCCTGGAAGGTAGATGCCAATTCCTGCAAGGCATCGGGCGGGATGCCTGCTCCGCTGTCGCTGATTTGCAGTACCAGCGTTGCATGATCCGTGTCGGCAGGGCGCGCATGCAGGCGGGCGATGATATGGCCGGCAGGGGTGAGCTGCATCGCGTTGTGCAGAAAGTTGTGGATGATCTGCTGCAAGCGGGTGGCATCGCCCTTGACGCCTGGGGGCACGGCAATATCCACATGGGCAAACAGCAGCACGCCTTTCTGCCGGGCTTGCGGCTGATGTTCAGCGATGCAGTCCTGCAGTAGCCGGTGAGGGTCCAGAGGCGCATTCGCCAGGGACACCGCACCGCTATCCATCCGGTGAATTTCCTGCAGGTTGCAGAGAAAGCGCGATAGCTCGTCCGTGGTTTGCCTGATGCATGCTACGGATTGCCGCAAGGCGTCGGGCCGGACCAGGGAGAGAATAGCCAGCGCTTCATTCAGGTTGTGTAGCGGGGCATCCAGTTCGTTGCGGATGGCAGCCAGGAAGCGCCTGTGGGTTTGCAGGGCCACCCCTGCCTGGTGGCGCGCTGCACGCAAGTTGTCCTGGCAGCGCAGCAGCGGCGCCTGGTCGTGCAGCACGCATAGCCAGGCTTCCTGGCCGGCGTGCCGGATTGGCATATAGCTGGCCTGCAGGCGCCGGCTGCACCAGTCCACCTGTTGGATAGGCAGCACAGTCCGGCGGCGTCCAACGGAAGGCCGGGGTCATCGGGCAGCGGCAAGGGCGGAGGCAAGGGTGAGGGCAGGGAGGCAGGCAGGCCCTGTTGCAGCCAGGCCTGAGCCAGCGGATTGGCGTAAAGCAGGCGGCCATGATGGCGGTTGGCGATGCAGATGGCAGCCTGTGGTTGGGCCAGCAGCGCCTGGTTCAGTTGCGCGTGCTCACTGGCCTGGACGGCGGCATGCCGGGCAGGCGTGAGGACCCGCCGCTGATGCCAGCGCAAGGCAAGCCAGGTGGCAATAAGCGCCAGGACCAATAGCGCGGCCAGCGTGTAGCCCAGCCAGCCGTGTCCGCGCAGCAGTTCACGGTATGGAACCAGGACGGCGGCATGGCTGGTGCCATGGCGGCCCAGCGAAAAGACGGCACCCCTGGCGCTCAGGCGGAAACCCGGCGCAGCGGCTTCGGGCAGCGGCGCTGCGTCGTTGGCCAGCGTTTGCCCTTGCAGTGTCAGCGACAAGATGCCTGCCGTGGTTTCTGCGGAAAGGAAGCGGCTGATCCTGGACAGGGGCGCGGCAAAAAAACGGGGCGGCGTCTTACTGTCTGGCCAGAGATGTGGCGGCAGGTTGATGCGGGCCAGTCCGGCGATGAGGTCCGGGGATTCCGGCAGCCGTAACCAGAGCACGCCTGCCGCAGGCGACGCCGGGATGGTGGCGGCGTCGATGCCGGTGACGAACGTCAGCACGGCGGCCCGCTGCGACGCCGGCAGGGTGCGCGATATGCCCTGGGGCTGGCTGCTGGTGGGCAGCCCCAGACTGTTGCCCGTTGTCCTGTCATTGAAGAGCAGGTAGGGGCCGGCTTCACTCATGCCCGACCAGTAGGCAGCATAGAAATCCGTCAGGAAATTGCCGATGGCGTACCACTGGTTGCCAGCGGGTTCGCCATTTTCCTCGCAGGTGCTGGCCGTGCCGCAGATGAGCGCATACGGCAGGTCGGCTGTATTCTGCCGGGCCTGGTAGACGCGCACGGAACTGTCCGGTGGCGATATCTGCGTGCCAGCTTCGGACAGGTGGCTGAAAGGCAGCCTGGACAGCCTTCGGCTGCTGGCGTCCAGCGCGAGCAAAAACTGCTTCTGGGCATCAAAATAGCGCGCCAGGCGGGCAAACTCGGCGTCCAGCTGCTGTTGCCGTGCACCCAGAGCGTGCTGGGCGCTCCAGGCCAGCAACAACGTCGCCAGCACGATGAACGGTGCCAGCACGGCCAGCACGATAGTCAGCCGGGAAGGGGCGGGTGGATGGCCGGTCATATCGGGCACGCGTGGCGAAGTCATGGGCGCTTGATATGGCGGGTGCCGTTTAGAGTTGGAATTCCTGATCCTGGCGGGGAACGCAGGCGTTCCAGCCGAGCTCGCGTTCTATGCGGACCCGCAGGGCATCGGCGGCCTCCGGTTCGCCATGGACGATGAAAACGCGTTGCGGCGCTCTGCGGAAACCGGACAGCCAGCGCATCAGCTCATTGCTGTCCGCATGCGCCGACAGCATGGGCAATTCGGCGACTTCCGCCCGTACCGGTACCCAATTGCCGTGTATCTTCACTTCCCGCGCCCCTTGCAGCAGTTTGCGGCCGCGCGTGCCGGCGGCCTGGAAGCCGGAAAAGAGCATGGTGTTGCGGTGGTCGTGGGCAAAGGCTGCCAGGTGGTGCAGGACACGGCCGCCGGTGGCCATGCCGCTGGCCGAAATAATGACCTTGGGATAGCGGTTGGCGGACAGCGCCTTGGATTCTTCCACGTCGCGTACATAGGCAATGGCCTGGCAGGCGGCTTCATACTCGCCATCGTCCAGCTTGTGTTCGGCAGGATGGGCGTGCAGCAATTGCGTGGCGTTGCCTGCCATCGGGCTGTCCAGGTAGGCGGGAATGTTCTGTAGCCGCCCCGCCTGCCGCAATTGCCATAGGTAGTAGATCAGCGACTGGGCGCGGCCGACGGCGAACGCCGGGATCACTACCGTGCCGCCCCGTTTCGCCGTGCGTTCGATGATGTCGCCCAGCAGGGCGACGGGGTCTGCCTCATCATGGACACGGTCGCCATAGGTGGATTCAATGACGATATAGTCTGCAGCCGGCACGGGTTCGGGGTCATGCAGGACCGGATCGTCGTAGCGCCCGAGGTCACCGGAAAAAACGATGCTGCGCCCGCCTATGTCGATCTGCGCGCTGGCCGCGCCCAGGATGTGGCCGGCGCGGCGCATCAGCAGCGTGGCGCCGCCGGGCAGATCCACCGGGCTGTGCCAGGCGACGGACTGCATGGCGGTGATGGCACGGTCCGCATCGCGCACGCGATAGAGTGGCTCTGCCACGGCATGGCGCGAAAAGCCTTTGCGATTGGCATATTCTGCATCCTTTTCCTGCAGGTGGGCGCTGTCGCGCAGGATCAGGGCAGCGACGTCACGCGTGGCGTCGGTAGCATAGATGGGGCCGCGAAACCCTTCGCGAACCAGGCGGGGCAGATAGCCAGAATGATCCAGGTGCGCGTGGGTCAGTACGACAGCATTGATATCACTGGCCGCGATGGGCAGTCCTTCCCAGTTCAGCTCGCGCAGATTCTTCAGCCCCTGGAACAGTCCGCAGTCAATTAGCAAGCGGGTATTGCCATGCGTGAGCAGATGTTTCGAGCCCGTGACGGTGCCTGCGCCGCCCAGAGAAGTCAATGAAAGCATGATTGCGGCCCCTGTCATTGAACGTATGAGCTTATGGCTGCACTGAAAAACAGCCGGCTTGCCTGTCATGATACTCTGCCGCGCATGGAACCCGCCTGGCCGGACGAGCAGCGGCAGGGCCCCGTCGGCCGCCCGCAGGCGCGCTGATGCGGGCTATCCGGGGGGCAAGGCGCGGTGTGCTTGGACATATAATCAATGCATGCCTGTTATCCGGGTTCCAGATTTTTCCGAACGCCTGCGCGTGTTGCGGGCGGAGTCAAACAGGCGAATCTCCAGGAGATTGCGTTGAGGCGCATGGGTATTACGATGAAGTGTCTGACCGGGGCGGCGTTGAGCGCCAGCCTGGCTGCGTGTGGAACGCTGTCATCCGGGGACGACGCGGCATCTTCAAAGCAAGCAACAACTGTCTCGTACCAGAGTCCTTATGACGGCACGAGCTGGGAATTGGTGCGCTGGGCATCTGCGGATGGCAAAGTGCGCGATATCCCCGTGCGCGTCGGGATGAACCGGGCGCTGACGCTCGAATTCGCACGCGATGATATCTCGCAGGCCGGCCGCGTGAGCGGCTTTGCGGGTTGCAATCGCTATTTCGGCAGCTATCGCTACGATGGCCTGTCTGCGCTCAGCATAGATGAGCTCGGTTCCACCCGCATGGCCTGCAATCCCGAGGCCATGGTGCTGGAAGCCGATTTCCTGCATGGCCTGGCATCCATCGTATCGGCGGCGCCCGAACCCGTCGCGCAACCGCGCCATCTGGTGCTGGTGCTCGATGATGGCGATGTGCTGTCCTTCTCGCGGCGTTCCGGCAACATGCAGGAAACCGGCAATAAGCGGCAGATCTACCTGGACGACCGCAAGGTGCCTTGTACCGGTGTTGCGCCGCAGACTTGCTACCGGGTACGCGACAGCAAGGATTCGCCCTGGCAGCTTTTCTATGGCGAGATCGCCGGTTTTGATTTCCAGCCAGGCACGTCTTACCTGCTGCGCATCAATGAAATCCAGGTCGACCAGCCGCCTGCGGACGCGCCGTCCGTGCGCTGGGTGCTCGATGGCGTGCTGGAACAGCGCTCCGTCGTTGAGTGAAGTTATTTCCACCTGCTGGTGCGGCGCCTGCTGCGCCAGCAGGCTTGTCCTGCAGTCCTGAAGTCCTGAATGCCGCCATGTCCGCAACCGTCACCAATATTGCCGCCTACCTGTTTGTTTCCCTCAATGATCTGCCCAGCCTGCGCGAACGGCTGTTGCAGCAGGCGGTCGCCCTGTCGCTCAAGGGCACGGTGCTGCTGGCCGAAGAAGGGATCAACCTTTTCCTGGCCGGCCAGGCGGAGGACATCGAAAGCTGGCTGGCCGCCTTGCGCGCCGACCCGCGCTTTGCGCCGCTGGAAGTTAAATACAGCCTGTCCGAAGACGTGCCGTTCAAGCGCATGAAGGTGCGCATCAAACGGGAAATCATCCGCATGGACGAGCCGGCCATCCGGCCTGAAGGCGGGCGGGCGCCGGCGGTTGCGCCGCGTACCCTGGCACGCTGGCTGGAGCAGGGCAGCGACGATGCCGGACGCCCGGTCGTCATGCTGGATACGCGCAATGCATTTGAAGTTGATGCGGGTACCTTCGAGGGCGCGCTGGATTGGCGCATAGACCGCTTTACCCAGTTTCCCCAGGCCGTCCAGGCGCACAAGGACGAGCTGAAAGGCAAGACCGTGGTGAGTTTCTGCACGGGCGGCATTCGCTGCGAAAAAGCGGCGATCTACATGGCCGAGCAAGGTGTGGAGAATATCTTCCAGCTTGACGGCGGTATCCTCAAATACTTCGAGGACACCGGGGGCGTGGGCTATCGCGGTACCTGTTTCGTCTTTGACGAACGCGAAACGCTGGACCCCGCGTTGCAGCCCAGCCCGCTGGTGCATCACGCAAGCAACTGAACGAAGACGGCTGAACGCAACCGACCGGGTTTGTGATTTCGCAGCCAGCTTCCGCAACAACGAACAAGCCCCGCAGCATGGCAATGCTGCGGGGCTTGTCTGCTTCCTCTGGCACGCTGGCCGCGCAAGCGGCCAGTGGGACATCAGCCTACACGCATGCCGGGCTGCGCACCGGGCCAGGGCTCGAGGATGTAGAGTCCGGCATCCACCTTGTCGTCGGCGTGGCTGGCTGCCAGCACCATGCCTTCCGACACGCCGAACTTCATCTTGCGCGGCGCCAGGTTGGCAACCAGTACGGTTAGCTTGCCGACCAGCTGTTCAGGTTCGTAGGCCGACTGAATGCCGGAGAATACGTTGCGATGGCGCCCTTCGCCCGCGTCCAGCGTCAGCTGTAGCAGCTTGGTGGAGCCTTCGACGCGCTTGCATTCGACGATACGCGCAATGCGCAGGTCTATCTTGGCGAAATCGTCGATCTTGATGGTGTCGGCAATGGGTTCGCCGCCTGGCACGACCACCGGCGCTGCGGGCGGTTCGAATAGCTGGTCCAGCATTTCCGGCGCAACGCGCTGCATCAGGTGCTTGAACGGCGCCACGTTGCGCGGCAGCTCGCCGGCGTCCGTCCAGACAAAACCGCGATCCAGGCCGAACAGCTCGCTGGCCACGCGTTGCGACAGTTCCGGGAGGATGGGGCTCAGCATGACAGTCAGGGCCTTGAAGCCGGCCAGGGCGCGCGAGCAGATATCCTGCAGTGCGGCCTGGCGTTCGGCATCGGCTTCTTGCCAGTTTTTGGCCAGCACCCAGGGCTGGGCGGTATCGAATTCCTGGTTGATGCGGTCGGCCAGTGCCATGGCTTCGCGGATGGCGCGGCCATACTCGCGCACCTCCAGGTCGGCGCGCATCTGTTCGGCTGCCGCCTGCAGGCTGGCGGACAGTTCGGCCTCGTCGCCACGGTAGGCCAGCTGGCCGTCGAAATGGCGGGCGATGAAGTTGGCGGCGCGGCTGGCGATATTGATGTATTTGCCGATCAGGTCGCTGTTGACGCGGGCGATGAAGTCTTCGGGATTGAAGTCTATGTCTTCGACCTTGCTGTTCAGCTTGGCGGCAATGTAATAGCGCAGCCATTCGGCATTCATGCCGATCTGCAGGTAGCGCAGCGGGGAAATGCCGGTGCCGCGGCTCTTGGACATCTTTTCGCCGCTGACGGTGATGAAACCGTGCACGTTCAGTTGATCCGGCGTCTTGCGGCCGGCGAACTTCAACATGGCCGGCCAGAACAGCGCGTGGAAATAGACAATGTCCTTGCCGATGAAGTGGATCTGTTCAGTGTTGCCGGCAGGGTCCAGCAGCGCGTCGAAATCCAGGCCCTGCTTGGCGCAATAGGCCTTGAGCGACGCCAGGTAGCCCACTGGCGCATCCAGCCAGACATAGAAGTACTTGCCCGGCGCATCGGGAATCTCGATACCGAAGTAGGGGGCGTCGCGGGAAATATCCCAGTCGGCCAGGCCGCTTTCTTCTTCGCCGCTGCCGCCCAGCCATTCACGCGTCTTGGCCAGCACTTCGGCCTGCAGGTGGCGTGCGCCGTGGGCATTGCTGCCGGTGGTCCATTGCTTGAGGAATTCCACGCAGCGCGGGTCGGAGAGCTTGAAGAAGAAATGTTCGGATTGCTTGAGCACCGGGCGGGCACCGCTCAGTGTCGAATACGGGTCGATGAGCTCGGTCGGGCTGTAGACGGCGCTACAGACTTCGCAGGCGTCGCCATATTGGTCTGGCGCCTTGCAGCGCGGGCAGCCGCCCTTGATGTAGCGGTCCGGCAGGAACATGCCTTTGACCGGGTCGTAGAATTGTTCGATGGTGCGCGTCTCTACCAGGCCGGCGTCACGCAGGCTGCGGTATATCTGTTGCGACAGTTCGACGTTCTCACGCGAATCCGTGCTGTGCCAGTGGTCGAAACGGATATGGAAGCCGTTCAGGTACATCGGACGCTCGGCGGCATAGCGCGCCACCAGTTCCTGCGGTGTGATGCCTTCGCTTTCAGCCTTCAGCATGATGGGCGCGCCGTGGACGTCGTCAGCGCCGACAAAGTGCACCGTGTGTCCCGACATTCGCATCGCCCGCACCCAGATATCGGCCTGGATGTATTCCATGATGTGGCCCACGTGGAAGGAGCCGTTGGCGTAGGGCAGGGCAGTCGTAACGAACAGTGTGCGAGACATGGCAACTATAGAAAGGTTGTAGGAAGGCCGATTGCGAGGAACCGGTCAGGCCATTTTAGGGCCTGACGGCGCTTTGTGCCGCGACGTCCCCCAAAGCATGCGGTCATTCCCCTGTCATTGAAAAAATCAATCAGTGGGATAGAATTAATTCACTTTTCATATCTGAAAAGAAAAGGCACTATATGCCTGCAAGAACGGTACCGGCAACGGTGCCGCCGTGTTCAACCCAGACAACAGGATTATCACCATGTCTCTTATCAATACCCAGATCAAACCGTTCAAGGCTCAGGCGTACCAAAATGGCAAGTTCATCGAAGTCAGCGACGCATCGCTGACCGGCAAGTGGTCGGTTGTGGTGTTTTATCCTGCCGACTTCACCTTCGTGTGCCCGACCGAGCTGGAAGACCTGGCCGATCATTACGAAGAATTCAAGAAGCTGGGCGTCGAAGTCTACAGCGTGTCGACCGACACCCACTTCGCGCACAAGGCATGGCACGACACCTCGGACGCCATCAAGAAAGTGCAATACGTGATGGTCGGTGACCCCACCGCCACCCTGGCTCGCAACTTCGACGTGCTGATCGAAGAAGAAGGCCTGGCCCTGCGCGGCACCTTCCTGATCAACCCGGAAGGCCAGATCAAACTGTGCGAAATCCATGACAACGGCATCGGCCGCGACGCCAGCGAGCTGCTGCGCAAGGTCAAGGCTGCCCAGTACGTCGCCAGCCACCCGGGCGAAGTCTGCCCCGCCAAGTGGAAGGAAGGCGAAGCCACGCTGACCCCCTCGCTGGACCTGGTCGGCAAGATCTAATCTCCACGCCAAGAGCCGGAGATAAAACCGGTGCGTGTCCGATTGCGGACGCGCACTGCGGGGGCCGGCCTGGTGGCCAGCCCCCGGCCAGGGCAGCGGTGCTGTCCCGGCAACAGAGGTGTCATGCCCACAAGGCATGCTGCCACGAATACACATCACTGAATACCGGAGCTTCTCATGTCGTTGGATGCCAACCTCAAGAATCAATTGAAAGCCTATCTGGAACGTGTCACGCAGCCGGTAGAGCTCGTTGCGTCGCTTGACGATGGCGCCAAGTCCAAGGAGCTGCGTGAACTGCTGCAGGAAATCGCAGCGCTGTCCGATCGCGTGAGCTTTGTCGAGCGCGACGAGGCCGGTGTGCGCAAACCGTCCTTCAGCGTCAATCGCCCTGGCGAGAATATCGGCATTCGTTTCGCCGCTATCCCCATGGGTCACGAATTCACCTCGCTGGTGCTTGCCCTGTTGCAGGTCGGCGGCCATCCGATCAAATTCGAGCCGGAAGTCGTCGAGCAGATCCGCAACCTCGATGGCGAGTACCTGTTTGAAACCTATATGTCGCTGAGCTGCCAGAACTGCCCGGACGTGGTCCAGGCGCTCAACGCGATGGCAGTCATCAACCCGCGTATCCGCAACGTTGTCATCGACGGCGCGCTGTTCCAGGATGAAGTCGAGCAGCGCCAGATCATGGCCGTGCCGACCGTCTACCTGAATGGCGAAGTGTTCGGCCAGGGCCGTTCCTCGGTCGAGGAAATCCTGGCCAAGCTCGATAGCGGCGCGGCAGCGCGCAAGGCTGCCCAGCTCGACGCCAAGGATGCCTTCGACGTGCTGGTCGTCGGTGGTGGCCCGGCCGGTGCCGCAGCGGCGGTCTATGCGGCTCGCAAGGGTATCCGCACGGGCGTGGTGGCCGAGCGTTTCGGCGGCCAGGTGCTCGACACCATGGCAATCGAGAACTTCATCTCGGTGCCTCATACCGAAGGCCCGCGCTTTGCCGCGGCGCTGGAAGAGCACGTCAAGTCGTATGACGTGGACATCATGAACCTGCAGCGCGTCGTTGCGCTGGAGGAAGGCGATGGTCTGCTGTCGGTCAAGCTGGAAAGCGGTGCAGAATTGCGCAGCCGTTCGGTCATTCTGGCGACGGGTGCGCGCTGGCGCGAAATCAACGTGCCGGGTGAGCGCGAATACCGCAACCATGGCGTGGCCTACTGCCCGCACTGCGACGGCCCGCTGTTCAAGGGCAAGCGCGTCGCGGTGATTGGCGGCGGCAACTCCGGCGTGGAAGCGGCCATCGACCTGGCCGGTGTGGTCGGCCACGTCACGCTGATCGAATTCGGCGAAGCGCTGCGTGCCGATGCCGTGCTGCAACGCAAGCTCTACAGCCTGCCGAACGTCGAAGTCATCCTGCATGCGCAGACCACGGAAATCGTGGGTGACGGCCAGAAGGTCAACGGCCTGGTCTATACCGATCGCAAGAGCGGAGAAAGCCGCAAGGTCGAGCTGGCTGGTGTGTTTATCCAGATCGGCCTGGTGCCCAACAGCGAATGGCTCAAGGGCACGCTGAATCTCTCCAAGCATGGCGAGATCGAAGTGGATACGCGTGGCGCAACCTCGCTGCCCGGCGTATTCGCTGCCGGCGACGTGACGACGGTGCCCTACAAGCAGATCATCATCGCTGCGGGTGAAGGCGCCAAGGCAGCTCTGGGCGCATTCGACTACCTGATCCGCCAGCCGGCGGCAGGCGAGGCGGAAGTGACTGCCTGAGCCGTTACGATGGCAACGGGATAACGTCGCCAGATTCAAACGCCGCAGTTGTGGCGTTCCCGCACAAGCCAGCGCATTGTTTTGCGCTGGCTTGTGTCATTTTTGCCATGGTTTTTGCATTCCTTGACCTGTGCTGCGCCCTGGCTGCAAGCGTCTTGATCAGCGCCTGACTTGTTGAAAGAGCGTATCATTCCTATTTGTGCCCGGGATGGGCGACAGGCAGGCTGGTTTGCATGCATGAGGCATAGATGGAACTCAGGGATTTGACGCGCTCCACGCGCTGGATACGCCGCCTGCTGCTGGCCAATATCGCATTGTCCGCAGTGGCCTGGTTATCGGGTATGGTGGAGTACGGGTTGCTGACAGACCTGGATAATCAGGTTTTTGCCAGCCACGCCCAGGCCCTCGACGCGGCCACGGCCAATGCAATGCGGCAGGGAACCGTAGGCCTGTTGCAGATTGGCCTGTTTATTGCATTGATAGTGATGATCGGCCGCTGGATCTATTTCGCCAACCGCAATGCGAATGCGCTGACAGCAGAAAACCTGCGCTATTCGCCAGCATGGGCGGTGGGGTGCTATTTCGTGCCTATCGTCAATCTCTGGAAGCCCTATCAGGCCATGAAGGAGATCTGGCAGGCCAGCGCGGTGCCAGACGCCTGGCAGACAGCGCGTGTGCCTGCGGTATTGCATTGGTGGTGGCTGTTCTGGTTGCTGGCCTGCGTGCTGGGCAATGCAGCGTATCAATTGGGGCAGCGTGCGGAAACGCTGCCCGCCTTGATGCAGGCAAACCTGATGATGCAGGTTTCAGATCTGATGGACATCCCGTTGTGTATTGCCGGATTGATCCTGATTCAGCGCATTGCGGGCCTGCAACAGGCACGGATGCCTGCTCGCACAAGGGGTGCGCCAGGGATAGTCTGAGTGGCGTACCAGACATCGGTCAGCGCGGCGATGTCCGGCTGGCAATGTTGCACTGGAAGCAGGCCACCATCCCATATGCGCGGGTAGCTATCGGGCAGCTATCGAAAGGCAGCGCATGCGGCGCTGGGTGGCAGGAAGGGTAGAAGCGAGCTTACTAGGGCAAGCTCACGTTGGTCATGCTGTCAGGGCAGGTCGCGGACCTGCACGTCGATGATGTCGTCCTTGCCGGACTTGTTGCCGTAGGGGCGGCGGGGCTGTTGCCAGGCCTGCGCTTGCGGGCTGCGGCCGGCACTGCGTTGCTGCCAGTAGGCTTTCACGCCGAAGGGGCGGCCGCGCAGGCGGGCCCAGACGTAAAGGATGCCTACGGCAATGGCGCTGGAGATCATGAACACCAACGCCATGAACAGGCCAACCAGTCCCAGTGTGAACAGGAGGACGTAGCGGAAGAAGCGTGCGATAGTATCGGTCATGGTATAGGACTGAGGGCTGGCGTGGCGGAAAGTTCCCGTTGCAAGGTAAATCGGCGTAAACGCTGGCCGATCCGCTATTCTTTAGGGTACGTACCGGATTTTTCCGGCAGCATCTGAAGTTACACCACTAAGAGCCATAGTGACATGAGTTTGACGATACAGCAAATCCGCGCCGCGTTGCATGAAGTTGTTGATCCGGCGACGGAATTGCCCCTGGATCATGAATTGAAAGACCAGGCCGTGCAGGTCGAGGGTGAGCGCGTATCCGTCAGTCTGGAATTGGGATATCCGGCGCCTGGCGCCAATGAACTGTTGCGCGCCGAGGCGCAAGCTGCGCTGCGTCGCGCTGGTGCGGCAGAGGCGCAGGTGACCCTGGGCTGGCGCGTACGTACTCATATGGTGCATCGAGGCCTGAAGCCCCTGCCCAATGTGCGCAACATCATTGCGGTGGCGTCGGGCAAGGGGGGGGTCGGTAAAAGCACCACGACTGTCAATATCGCGTTGGCGCTGGCCGCCCAGGGCGCGCGTGTCGGCGTGTTGGATGCGGATATCTATGGCCCCAGTGTGCCGGCACTGCTGGCGCTGGAAGGCAAGCCCGGCAGCAGCGACGGCAAGACCATGGACCCCTTGATCGGTTATGGCGTGCAGGCCAATTCGATCGGCCTGCTGATTGCCGCCGATGCGCCGGCCATCTGGCGCGGCGCGATGGTGGTGCAGGCGCTGGATCAACTGCTGAACCAGACCAACTGGTCAGACCTGGATTATCTTTTTGTCGATATGCCGCCTGGCACCGGCGACATCGCGCTCAGCATGGCGCAGAAAATGCCGGTGACGGGCGCGGTGGTTGTCACCACGCCGCAGGATCTGGCCTTGCTGGATGTGCGCCGTGGCGTGCGCATGTTTGAAAAGGTCGACGTGCCTGTCCTGGGCGTGGTGGAAAACATGTCCGTGCACATCTGCTCCAAATGCGGCCACGCCGAGCACATTTTCGGCGAAGGCGGCGGCCAGGCGCTGGCGGAACAATTCGAACTGCCGTTCCTGGGCAGCCTGCCGCTGGCCCTGGATATACGCCAGGACGCCGATGCCGGGCGCCCCAGCGTGGTGGCCGCGCCGCAGGGGCCGGCCGCTGTCATTTACCAACAGATCGCCCAACGTATCGCCGCGAGCATTGCCAGGCTGCCGCGTGACCGTTCCATGAAAATTCCTACTGTTGTGGTCAAGGGAGCTTGAGCGATGCGTTTTGCGGCCAGACTGACGTGTGCCAGCCTGTTCTCCCTGCTTTGCACCCAGGCCTGGGCCAGGCCCGAGGTGACCATAGATCCCGGCGGTCTGCCGCCAACGGTACTGGGCATTATTCATGAAGCCGTCGATGCGATTGCGCGCCTGGATGATGACGAAGATGGCGGCGAGGCTTCACGCCTGCGGCGCCGAGCACGTGAAGCTGTTCTGTCGGCACTGGCCACACAGGGGTATTTCAGTCCGGTGGTAACGCTGGAAGCAGGGCAGGACGTTGTCGGGGAAACCTGGGACATTGTGATCCAGCCGGGCAAGCGTGCGACAGTGGCCAGCGTGGACATCAGCTTCGAAGGCCGCATCCTGGGTGAAGACTACGAAGATCGCCGGGCCGCTCTGACGGACGCCTGGAAACTGCCGGAAGGCCAGGTGTTCATCAATAACGACTGGAGCAAGGCCAAGACCTCATTGCTGGAAAGTGTGTCGGCCAAGGATTTCTATCGTGCGCGCCTGGCACACACGAGCGCGGACGTCGATCCCCTGACCGCCCGCGTGGCGCTGAATGTGCTGGTGGACAGCGGCCCCCGGGTGCGCCTGGGCGAGCTGCACATCGAGGGTCTCAAGCGCGTACCGGAGCGCCTGGTGACGCGTTATGTGGAATATCCGCCGCTTGCGCTCTATGAGCGGGCGGAGTTTGAGAACTGGCAACAGGAATTGCAGGAAACCAATCTGTTCCGTGGCGCGTTCGTGATGCCGGGGCAGGATGGCGAAACCGATACGCTTGCAGAAGATGCACCGCCTTCGGGCTTGCCCGAGGATGTCATTGTTCCGGTGAACGTCTCGGTGGCCGAGGCAGCTGCGCGGCAAGTGGCTGTCGGGCTGGGCCTGGATGATGATGTGGGCCTGCGCTTCGAGACACTGTACAAGCAGAATGTCGTGCTTGGCCATCCCGTCAGCATGGAAACCGGCATCGGCCTGGACCGCAAGCGTCAGCGTGCCTTTCTGGACTTCTATCTGCCGCCGACGGCGCAGGGCCAGAAAGACAGTATCGGGCTGCTGGTGAAGCACTCGGATATCGAAGGCCTGGACGTGACCCGTTATGCACTGGGTGCGACGCGTACCCGCACACGTTTTGGCAAGGGCGATAATCCGGTCGAATACGAAACGCGCTTCGGCATGTTGCTGGCGCATGACCGGGTGAAGATCGGCGATACCGAGGCGGAAGATCTGCCGACCTTCACTGGTACGGCGGGCTGGACTCGCATAGACGTCAATGACAAATATGATCCGCGCAAGGGTAATGTCATCGACCTTCAAGGCGGTGTGGGCCTGACACTGGATGATGCCAAACCTTATACACGGGCGTCCATGCGTCTGCAGCAGTGGTGGCCGATCGGGCCGCGTGATGTGCTGACCGTCCGTGGAGAAGCAGGCAAGGTCTGGTCTCAGCGTCGTACCCGGGTTCCGGATGATTTCGGTTTCCGTACGGGTGGCGCGCGTACTGTGCGTGGCTACCGCTACATGTCTATCGGCGCAGAGTCGCATGGCGCGACCGTGGGCGGTGCCGCGATGGCGGTGGCAAGTATCGAGTACATGCACTTTTTTACCGACATTTTGGGCATGAGCGTGTTTTTCGACGCGGGTGACGTGAGCGATTCCTTCCGCGACATGAACATGAAACTGGGGTATGGCGTGGGCGGCGTGGTGCGCACGCCCGCCGGTCCGATTTCCCTGGACCTGGCCTATGGTCAGGAAGATCGTGACCTGAGGCTGCACTTTTCGCTGGGGATAGCATTTTGAAGAAGCGACGTTCCTTCCTGCGCCGCCTGTTGTGGTGGGGGCTGCCCACCGTGGTGTTGCTGGTCGCGCTGGCGACTTCGCTGGTTGCCTGGGTACTGCTGACCCAGGCAGGCACGCGCGCGGCCTTGCGCATGGTGGCGTCGCAGCTGGATGGCAAGGTGGAAGCGATTGAGGGCGACATCTGGCACGGCGTGAAGATTGGACGGCTGGTCTTGAGCCTGCCGGGCGTCGATGTGGATGCCAGCGACCTGGTCTTGCGTGGTGAATGGCGCTTCCTGATGGAAAAGCAGGTCTGGGTGCGCGAACTGTCTGCCAGCAAATTGAGCGTGGCCTTGTCGGATACCGGGGAAGAAGAACCGCCCAAGGAAGGGCCGGTGGTGGTGGACCTGCCGGTAGGTATACGCGTGGATAAACTGGCCCTGGGTGAGTTCGTGCTGACCCAGGATGGCACGCCCTTGCCCGTAACGGTCAAGGGGTTGCAGGCCAGCATTGCAGCTGCTGATGAGGCGCAGTTGCGCCTGGGCAACGTGGAAATCGGCCATGACATGGCGGACGCCTGGATTTCCGGCGAAGTCCGCCTGGAGAAACTGGCCGAGCCCTGGCCCATGGACGTGGCGCTGAGCGTGCATGCCAAAGGACGAGGGGAAGACTCCCCTGTGTGTCTGAAGGCATTGCCAGGCCGTCCGGCCGACGCGGCTTGCGAAGCTCAGGCCAGCCTGCAGTTGCACGGTTCGCTGGAACAGCTGGCGGTGGCATTGCAAGGCAATGCGCCGGGCCTGGCAATGGACGCCAAGACAGAACTGGCCTTGCAGGCGGCGTTCCCGTTGCGCGATGCCGCCGTGGCGCTGACACTGGCCGACGGGTCGTCCGCCACCCTGAATGTCGAGCTGGACAGGGATGCCGGCAACGCGGTGCAGCGTGATCGTTTGCGCGGCGAGTTACAGGCACGCCGCCTGGATCTCGGTCTGCTGTCGGGGGGCGCAGTGCCGCCGGGCGTGCTCACCATGAACGGCAGTTTCGACGTGATGCTGCGCGACCAGAGCTGGCCGGAATGGCTGGACCTGAAATTGGATATCGCCGATGCCAGCCGCTGGAATGGCCAGCCCTTGAGCGGGAAAGTCGTGGCACGGGCGGAGTTTCCGTGGTCCGAGGCACAACAGGCGCCGGACTGGATGCAGGCGCGAGCCAGCGGCGTGGATATTGCGCTGACACTGGGCACGGACCGGCTGAGCCTGGCCGGCGGCTGGGGCACGCCGCAGGCGGAAATGAAGCTGGATGCGGCGTTGTCGCAACTGGCCAATTGGTGGCCGGGCCTGCCGGGTGCAGTACAGGCCAAAGGGACAGTTGGCGGAACGGTGGGCGCACATCGCGCCCGGCTGGAGGCCAACTACGCCTTGGGCGACCGCAAGAGTACGACGCTGGGTGAAGCGCCGGTCCAGGCCAAGGTGGACCTGGAGGGCGGTTGGGGCAGCGGGCGCGGTTTCCAGCCGACGTTGACGGGCTGGCGCGGCACCTTGCGCAGCCTGGACGTCAGCCATGCCGGTCTGGGGGCTGCGCTGCAGCGCCCCATGGACGTGGCATTCATGCCGGATGCCAGCGCCAGCCAGTGGCAGTGGCAGGTCGGCGCGACCGCGCTGCGCCTGGGCCTGCCGCGCCGGCAGGCGCTGGAACTGGAAAGCCTGGGCGCACGTGGTGGCGGCGCTCGCTGGCAGACAGCGGGCCGTATCAATGCCCTGGCGCTGAATCGCGACTGGATCATGTCGGTGCTCAGTCTGGCTGAGGTCAAGGACGAGCCGGAAGCCCTGGGGCTGCTGCGCAACCTGGTGCTGGACGGCGCCTGGGATCTGCGCTTCGACCGTGCCCTGGGCGGGCATGTATCCATTAACCGCCGTTCCGGGGATATTGCTCTGCCCGGTGGTGGCGGCAAGACCGTGGGCCTGGAGGCCCTGGGTGTGACCGTGGACCTGGTACCGGGGCGCGGTCATGACAGCCAGGCGCGCGCCAGTCTGGTGCTCGGCAGCAAACTGCTGGGTGGCGTGCAGGCCGATGCCGACACGACCCTCAGCGCGCGTAACGGCGTGCCCGGCCTGGACCCGGAAGCGCGCATCAATGCTGCGCTGCGCACCGACAAACTCGACCTGTCGTGGGTCAATATGTTTGCCGGTGATGCGCAGGAAGTGCATGGCGAACTGACGGCCAACCTGACGGCGCAAGGCTCGCTGGCGGGCCCCTGGAATTTACAGGGGGGCGTGAATGGCCAGAAGCTGCGCATCGTGCGTATCGACGATGGCATCCGGCTGCTGGACGGCACCTTGTCGCTGCGCATCGAAAACGACGTGGTCATTCTGGATAGCCTGCGCTTCCCGGCTGTGCTGCGCGTGACGCCGCCCGAGTGGCGCACACGTACCTGGATCACCGAAGAGGCTGACGCACAGAACGGTTTCCTCAATGTATCCGGACGCTGGCGCCTGACGGATTCGTCCGGCAAGCTGCAGGTCGAGCTGCATCGCTACCCGATCGTGCAGCGTAATGACCGCTATGCCATGTTCTCCGGCAAGATCGACGTCGAGGCGGCCTTGCCCAAGGTGGATATCACGGGCAAGATCGTGGCCGACGCGGGCTGGGTCAGCGCCGATATGCTGTCGGCCGTGCCCACGCTGGATGACGATGTGCACGTCATGACGACGCAGGCGGCGCCGCATGTGGAAAGCGAAGATGGGCTGGACATGTCCATGGACCTGGTCGTGGACCTGGGGCCGCGCTTCTACCTGACGGGCATGGGCATAGACTCCGGCCTGACGGGTTCGCTGCGCCTGATGATGAAAAATGGCCAGCTGTCGGCTGCCGGTACCTTGCGCACCCGCGGGGGGCGTTTCGAGGCCTATGGCCAGAGACTGCAACTGACGCGCGGCAACATCACGTTCCAGGGCATGCTGGACAATCCGCTGCTGGATATCGAGGCCTTGCGGCGCGGCGAAACGGTGGAGGCCGGCGTGAAGGTGACCGGTACCGCGCAGCGGCCGCGCATTACCCTGGTGTCCTATCCGAACGTCAGCGAGGTTGAAAAGCTGTCATGGCTGATCCTGGGACGCGGCCCGGACCAGAGCGGCAACGATACGGCCTTGCTGCTGGCCGTCGGCGCCTCGCTATTCAGTGGCGGCACGCCCATGTACAAGCAGCTGGGTCTGGATGACGTCGGCATCAAATCGGGCGCCATGGGGACGGCCGGTAGCCTGCTGCCGGATACCACTGTCGCCAGCCAGGCTTCGGGTAACGACGATAGTGTCGAGAACCAGTTTCTGGTCGCCAGCAAGCGCTTCTCGGATGGATTGACACTGACGGTCGAGCAGGCTCTGTCCGGTTCGGGGTTGGTGGCGCGCTTGAGCTACTGGATTTCCCGCCGCCTGTCGGCTGACCTGCGGGCCGGTGAAGTCAATGGCCTGGGCCTGACCTACCGCCGCATCTACCAGGAATGAGCATAGGGGCGCCGGTGAACCGACTGGCGCCCGCCCGTTCCCTTGCATTGCGTCCAGCAGAGGCAGCTGCAGGATGAGCCGGCCGTTTGCATAAAAGGGATGTTTCCGGGCTGCCGGCGCGGTCGGCAGTCGCTACAATGCGAGGTTCATCAAGGAGCACGACAGAATGAGCATCAAGAGCGACCGCTGGATTCGCGAACAGGCCACGCAGGGGATGATCGAACCCTACGAGCCGGGCCAGGTACGCGAGCAGGATGGCAAGCGTATCGTGAGCTACGGGACCAGCAGCTATGGCTATGATGTGCGCTGTGCCAACGAGTTCAAGATATTTACCAATATCAATTCCACGATCGTCGACCCCAAGTCGTTCGACGAACGTTCGCTGGTGGACTTCAAGGGAGATGTCTGCATCATTCCGCCGAATTCCTTTGCGCTGGCCCGGACCATGGAGTATTTCCGCATTCCGCGCAATGTGCTGACCATCTGCCTGGGCAAGAGCACCTATGCGCGTTGCGGCATCATCGTCAACGTGACGCCGCTGGAACCCGAGTGGGAAGGCCACGTGACGCTGGAATTCTCCAACACCACGCCGCTGCCAGCCAAGATTTATGCCGGCGAGGGCTGCGCGCAGTTCCTGTTCCTGGAAAGCGACGAAGTCTGTGAAGTGTCCTATCGCGACCGCGGCGGCAAGTATCTGGGCCAGCGTGGTGTGACCCTGCCGCGTACTTGAGCGCAGGTTTGCCGGGGTGTCAAGGCGCAGAGCGACTTTCTCCCCGTTGACGGACGCCTGCCTGGCGCCCGTTATCGTGCCTGATTCCCCGCCGGGGCAGGCCGTACCGTTTCCCGCCGCCATCGTCTCCCGAAAGAGGCGATGGCATTTTTCCAAAGAGTGTGTCGGTAACATGCGACGCCTGGGATGAAATCCCGGCGGGCTTCATCCGCCAGCCGTCTTGAAGCTGTACACTCGCCCCGTTTTTTCCTGTGGCCGGGAGCGCCCGATGAAATTCCGTTTTCCCATTTTCATCATTGATGAAGACTATCGCTCCGAGAATGTTTCGGGGCTTGGTGTGCGAGCCCTTGCCGAAGCCATAGAGGCTGAAGGCGTCGAGGTCATCGGCGTGACCAGCTACGGCGATCTGAGTTCGTTTGCCCAGCAGCAGAGCCGCGCCAGCGCATTCATTCTGTCCATCGACGATGAGGAATTCGACGTCGATTCTCCCGAGGATGTTGCCAGCGCCATCAAGAACCTGCGCTCGTTCATCGGCGAGCTGCGCTTTCGCAATGCCGAGATTCCCATTTATCTCTACGGCGAAACGCGTACTTCCGAACACATCCCGAACGATATCCTGCGGGAACTGCACGGCTTCATCCACATGTTCGAGGATACGCCGGAGTTCGTGGCGCGCCACATCATTCGCGAAGCCCGCTCCTATGTTGAGAGCCTGGCGCCGCCGTTCTTCCGCGAACTGGTGGATTACGCCCAGGACGGCTCCTATTCCTGGCACTGTCCCGGGCACTCCGGCGGCGTGGCTTTCCTGAAGAGCCCGGTGGGTCAAATGTTCCACCAGTTCTTCGGCGAGAACATGCTGCGCGCCGACGTCTGCAACGCCGTGGACGAACTGGGCCAGTTGCTGGACCACACCGGGCCGATCGCGGAGTCCGAGCGCAATGCGGCGCGGATATTCCATGCCGATCACTGTTTCTTCATCACCAACGGCACTTCCACTTCCAACAAGGTGGTGTGGCACGCGAATGTGGCGGCCGGCGACGTGGTGGTGGTGGACCGCAACTGTCACAAGTCCATCCTGCACGCCATTACGATGACGGGCGCGATTCCCGTGTTCCTGCGGCCCTCGCGCAATCACCTTGGCATCATCGGGCCCATCCCGCTGGAAGAGTTCCACCCCGACAACATCCGCAGGAAAATCGAGGCCAATCCCTTTGCCCGAGAAGCGGTCAACAAGCGCCCGCGCATCCTGACGCTGACGCAGAGCACCTATGACGGGGTGATCTATAACGTCGAAATGATCAAGGAAGTGCTGGGCAACGAAATAGACACGCTGCACTTCGACGAAGCCTGGCTGCCGCATGCGGCTTTCCACGAGTTCTACCGCGACATGCACGCCATTGGCCCGGATCGTCCGCGTACCGAGAACGCCATGGTGTATGCCACGCACTCCACGCACAAGCTGCTGGCAGGCCTGTCGCAGGCCTCGCAGATCATCGTGCAGGAGTCGCAGACCCGCACGCTGGACCGCAACCTGTTCAACGAGGCCTACCTGATGCACACCTCGACCTCGCCGCAGTACGCGATCATCGCGTCCTGCGACGTGGCGGCGGCAATGATGGAGCCGCCCGGGGGCACTGCGCTGGTCGAGGAAAGCATTCGCGAAGCGATGGATTTCCGCCGCGCCATGCGCAAGGTGGCATCCGAATATGGCAAGAACGACTGGTGGTTCAAGGTCTGGGGACCCAACCGCCTGGCCTCCGAAGGCATGGGCAACCGCGACGACTGGATACTGGAATCCGGTGCGGCATGGCACGGTTTCGGCGATCTGGCGCCGGGCTTCAATATGCTCGACCCCATCAAGGCCACCATCGTTACGCCGGGCCTGGATATTTCCGGCCGTTTTGATGAAACCGGCATCCCGGCGGTCATCGTGTCGCGCTATCTGGCCGAGCACGGCGTGGTGGTCGAGAAGACGGGCTTGTACTCGTTCTTCATCCTGTTCACCATCGGCATTACCAAGGGCCGCTGGAATACGCTGCTGACCGCGTTGCAACAGTTCAAGGACGATTACGACCGCAACCAGCCGCTGTGGCGCGCCATGCCGGACTTCTGCCGCAACCATCCGCGCTACGAGCGCCTGGGCGTGCGGGACCTGTGCCAGCAGATCCACGTGGCCTATCGTGCGGGCGACATTGCCCGCCTGACCACGGAAGTCTATCTGAGCGACATGGAACCCGCGCTCAAGCCGTCTGACGCCTTTGCCCGCATGGCACACCGCGAGATCGAGCGCGTGGAGCTGAGCGAGCTGGAAGGCCGTGTCACAGGCGTGCTGCTGACGCCGTATCCGCCGGGCATCCCTCTGTTGATCCCGGGCGAGCGCTTCAACCGTACCATTGTTGATTACCTGTTCTTTTCGCAGGAATTCAATGCCCGCTTCCCTGGCTTCGGCGTCGATATCCACGGCCTGGGTTCCGAAGTGCGTGAAGACGGCTCGGTGCGTTATTACGTGGATTGCATCCGGGAACGCGAGTGACGGCAAACAGTGGCACGGCCCAGGCCGGCGCTGGCCTGGGCCGGCTGCAGTACGACGTAGCAGTATTGGGTGCCGGCGCGGCCGGCATGATGTGTGCGGCCGTGGCGGCGCAGCGCGGCCGGCGTGTGGTCCTGATCGACCATGCTGCCCGGCTTGCCGAGAAAATACGCATCTCCGGCGGCGGGCGCTGCAACTTCACCAACCTGGGGGCTGGGCCGTCCAATTATCTGTCGGCCAACCCGGCGTTCTGTCGTTCCGCCCTGGCCGGTTATACCCCGCAGGATTTCCTGGGCTTGCTGCGGCAGCACCGGATTAGTTGGCATGAGAAGCACAAGGGCCAGCTGTTCTGCGACGATAGTAGTGAAGACATCATCCGCATGCTGCGCGCCGAGTGCGATAAAGGCGGCGTGCGTTGGCGCATGGAAACCCGCGTCGATGCGGTGCGTGCCGAAGGCGAGGGCTATGCCCTGGATACCAGCGCCGGGGTGATTACCGCGCACAGGGTGGTCGTGGCGACCGGCGGCATGGCCATTCCCCAGCTTGGCGCCACGGATTTCGGCCTGAAACTGGCGCGCCAGTGGGGCCTGAAGATCATCGAGCCGCGTCCGGCGCTGGTGCCGCTGGTGTTCGACGCCGCAGATTGGAAGCCTTATGCCGCACTGTCCGGTGTTGCGGTGGAGGTCGGCATTGCCACGGGTGCAGCGAAGCGGGGCGGTGGGGCGTTTCTGGAGGACCTGTTGTTTACGCATCGGGGCCTGTCGGGACCGGCCGTGCTGCAGATTTCCAGCTTCTGGGAACCGGGCCAGCCGATTTGCATCGACCTGGCGCCTGCCCTGGATATGGAGGCAGAGCTGTTGCGTGCCAAGCCGGGCAGCCGCCAGCAACTGGGAACGGTGCTGGCGCAGCTCTGGCCACGGCGCCTGGCCGAACACTGGTTGTCGGCGCAAGGCAATATGCCTGACGCGTTCTCGGCACGCCTGGCGGATGTGCCTGATCGCCTATTGCGCCAGCTGGCGCAGACCATTCAGGCGTGGCAGCTGGTGCCCTCCGGGACGGCAGGCTACAAGAAAGCCGAAGTGATGCGCGGCGGCGTGGATACTCGGGAGCTGAACCAGAAGACCATGGAAGCCCGGCGCGCGCCGGGGCTGCATTTCATCGGTGAAGCCGTCGATGTCACCGGCTGGCTGGGCGGCTACAACTTCCAATGGGCCTGGGCCTCCGGCGTGGCCTGCGGCAAGGCAGTTTGAACCTGGCTGCGCATCCAGCGGGTAGCTTTATGCATGTGACGCATGCGCGGCGGCATCTGGGCACCTGCGTCGCTTCACCCTCTCCACCTCCCCACAGTAGTTCATATCTCCGTATAAACGTGTCGCTGCATCCGCATGCGTGCGGCAGGCCTGTGTTTCGGCGAGTACGGCGGGTGGGAGCAGGGGCGGCAGGGATCGGCAGACCGGGCAGGGCGTAACCCCCAACAGGGCGCATGCGGGTGCCCGAAGGCAAAGACATGTCAGTTATTAGGCAGACTGGCTATGCTTGAATTTCTAAATGAAAAGTATTATTATTAGTAAACAGCTTTCCGATAGCCAATCCGTTCTTGCAGGAATGCCCATGTTGCCAGATTTCATTGCCTTTGAGCCTAGCCGTACCGAGCGCTGTCCGCTCGATCCCTGGCGCCGCCTGACGGAGCGGGGCGACCGGGCACTGGCGCGTGGCGATGGCCATTCGGCCATGACGCAATACCGCGCGGCGCTCAGTCTGGCCGATGCATGTTTCCCCCATATTGCAGACGCAGAGGCGGGCGCATCGGCGTTGTTTGCTTCCCACCGCAATTTGGCCCGCCTGTATGAAACACTGGGCCACATGGACATGCAGATCGAACACGTCTGCGTCGCCTATGAAATCCTGGCGCAGGCCGCACATGATGGCGCGCTGGCGCCCGGCTGGCGTGAAGCCTCGGGGCGCTGGGGGCGGCATGCCAGGGGCGTGCTGGCAGAACTGCTGGGCCGGTTTCCCGGGCACGAGCGCCTGCAGGCCTTGACCCTGCACTGATTAGGGCCGTCTAGGCCAATTTCCTGTTGATCGCGTATGCTTAGAGGGTATGCGGATGCCCTCCCGCAGGTTGGGGAGGGTGGACGTTATGCCCCGGATTCTGCCATCATTGCGGTGGCAAGAAGAGCAACGTTGCTGTAGTCCTGGAAGGGCGCGCTGCGCCTGTCCGTCCGGCTGCAGCAGTACAACAGGAGAATTCAATGGCTTATACCCTTCCCCCCCTTCCCTATGCCTATGATGCGCTGGAGCCGCACATCGACACGGAAACGATGCAGATCCACCATACCAAGCATCACCAGACCTACATCAACAACGTGAATGCTGCGCTGGAAGGGGCCGGCATCGCCGAGCAACCCGTGGAAGACCTGCTGCGCAACTTCGCCAGCCTGCCGCAAGCCGTGCAGGGTGCCGTGCGCAACAACGGTGGCGGCCATGCCAACCACTCGCTGTTCTGGACCGTCATGTCCCCGAACGGTGGCGGCGAGCCGACGGGCAAGCTGGCTGACGCGATCAAAAACGAACTGGGTGGCTTCGAAGCCTTCAAGGAAGCCTTCATCAAGGCTGCACTGACCCGCTTCGGCAGCGGCTGGGCCTGGCTGACCGTGGACAAGGCCGGCAAGCTGGCAGTCGAAAGCAGCGCCAACCAGGATAGCCCCCTGATCGACGGCCGTACTCCCATCCTGGGCCTGGACGTCTGGGAGCACGCTTATTACCTGAAGTACCAGAACCGTCGTCCCGAGTACATCGGCGCGTTCTTCAACGTGGTGAACTGGGCCGAAGTGTCCCGCCGCTACGAAGCCGCACTGGCTGGCTGATAGGCATGCGCCTGCGCCCGCGTGGGCGCTTGCGCAGCCGGGAATGCATTCCCAAGCGCCATGCCCGGCTGCCATGCCGGGCATGGCTTTTTCTTGCCGGCGCGGCAGGCCTATCCTGTATGATCGCGGCTTGATTTCACGATTTCCGCCGAGAGGTCACTAACCATGAACATACCTGACGACAGGCGCTATGCCGCCACCCATGAATGGATTCTGCGCGATGGCGATAGCTGTATCGTGGGGATCTCCGATCCCGCGCAAGACCAGCTGGGCGATGTGGTGTATGTGGGCGATGTGCCGGTAGGGCAGACGCTGCAGGCCGGCCAGGTGGCTGGCGTGGTGGAGTCGGTAAAGGCTGCTTCCGATATCCATGCCCCGGTCGCGGGCCGTGTCGTGGCCTTCAATGAAGACCTGGCTGACGATCCCTCGGGGCTTAACAGCGATCCTTATACGACCTGGATTTTCCGTATCGTACCGGATGCCTTCGACGATATTGACACCCTGCTGGATGCAGGCGCCTATTCGAGCGTGGCCAACGGCTGAACCCGGTTCCGGGCCGGGCCGCGGCCTGCGGCCACGCTGGAGCGGTATAAAAAAGCCCGATCACATGATCGGGCTTTTTGCATGATGCCGTCATGGACGGCAACGCATGGCTTTACTGTTGCGGAACGACCTGCTCTTCCTCGAAGCGGAATTCTTCCAGTTCGGGAGCGCTGCCCTGGGAAATCTCGGGCGAATCGAAGCCGCTGGCCAGCATGCCGAACAACAGCGGGATCATGAAGGGTGGGACTTCATCGCCGTTGATGACCAGGCTGCCGTTCTCGAAGGTAATGTAGCCGGTGTACTTGCCGTCGTCGGTCAATGTCAGGGCGCCTTCCTCGACCAGGCTTTCCATGGCGGCCGGCAGCGTGGCTTCCACTTGTTCCTTGGCGGTATCAGCAGGCATGCCGTCGATCATCAGGAAGCGCTGATAGCTCTCGGCCACCATGTTCTTGTCCAGCGTCAGCGTTGCGTGAACGCGCTTGATGATTTCCGGGCCAGGCTGGTTCAGCTTGGCAGGCGCAGCCGTGTCCACAGCCAGGTCCAGCGTGGATTTGCCTGCGGTATTGGTGGTGTCCAGCGTGACGAGCAATTGCGGCGCCTGGCTGAGCAAGCCGATCAGGTTGTCCTGGATGCCGGGCATGGTCAGGATTTGGCTCGGGTCGCTGATGGTACGCAGCTTGCCACTTTCCATCAGGTCTTCGTAGGCCTTGTAGAGGCCTTGCAGGGCAGCGCCGTCCAGGCGGTTGAGACGAGCGTCCAGCACCACGTCGCCGAAGTCCTGCTGGCCGATGTTGATGCCGTTGACGGAATAGACGGCATTGGCGTTGAAGGCGGTCTTGCCTTCTTCGGCAACACCGGAAGTCACGCCGATGCGCTTGATCGAGATCTTGCGGTCAGAGTTGTTGTCGATATTGTCGATGAGGAAGTCGTCGATCGACAGGGAGCTGGTGCCCACGCCGATGTCAAAGGCGCTGCGCTCGGTCTTGGCAACGAAGTCCATTTTGCCGAACGACAGGCGGAAGGGGTTCTCGCCTTCGAGATCATTGACGGTCAGGCCAGCGCTGCCGCCCTTGGCATCCCATTCCTGGCCGTCGGTCGAGGCCGTGCCTTCGAGGTTGAGGCCAGCGAAGTCAATGGAGACTTCTTCGGTGCTGTGCTTGGCCGGGGAGATCTTCCAGTCGAAGGCGATGGTCTGGCCGAAACCAATGCGGGTGTAGCCGATGAACGGTTCCTTGTCGCCGAAGAATGCCTTGGCCTTGGCGGCGTTGGGATCATTGGCATCCACGGTGGTCTTGCTGAAGGCCAGCGCCGGCGCGAACATGCCGTGGCTCAGGGCCGCCCAGGGCAGCGGGCCGTGGCTGATGGCGTCGTGCAGGACCAGGGAACCTTCTTCGCCACGAATGCCGACGCGGTAGCGCGCTTCGCTGGAGAAGATGCCACGTTCGTAGCTGACCTTCTCGAGGTAGGGCGGCGTGTCGATGCCATTGAGCGCAAACTCCGATGCCAGGCGGCTATTCAGGCGCGTGATCTGGGTATCCACCATCTTTTCGATCTTGGTGCCGAGATACCAGGAGCTGCCGACATAGGCGACAGCCAGTACGCCGACGACGGCGATGGCAATGGGGGTTTTCTTCATGGTCGAAGGGATTCCTAGTTGCGAGGTTTGATGACTGGGCGGCTGTCAGGCGGCTGCCGGTGATGTCTTGCGCTCGTAAACGACAAAGTCGTATTCATAGCCATTTTCAGTTTGCCGTTCACTGCGAGATGTTTCCATCCACTCATCCCCAGGCAGTTGGGGAAAGTAGGCATCGCCTTCGATGCTGGCATGAACTTCTGTAGCGACGACGCGCCGGGCAAGGGGCAGAGCTAACCGATAGATTTGTGCGCCGCCGATGATATAGGGCGATGCCTCGGCAGTGCAAGCCGCCAGGGCCGCTTCCAGTGACGGATGGACGCTGGCGCCGGCCGCTTCGTAACAAGAGTTACGGCTTATCACAATATTCAGCCTGCCGGGCAGGGGCCGCCCCAGGGATTCCCAGGTATTGCGCCCCATGATGACCGGGTGGCCCAGCGTGGAACGCTTGAAGTGCGCCAGGTCGCCCGGTAGCCGCCAGGGCAGTGTGTTGTCGCGGCCTATCACACGATTGGCGGCATAGGCGACGATCAGATCGGGGGCAGCGAGCTTGGCGGACATCAGTACGTCTCGTTGGGGTAGTGGAAGGGCGCCGTGCTGGGCGGAGGTGGCTGGCGGGCAGCATGTGCTGCCCGCCAGCGCTGCGAAGGCAGGAGCGCCGTGCTCAGACGGCAACGGCGCCCTTGATGTGCGGGTGGCTCTGGTAATCGACGATGCTGAAGTCTTCCAGCGCATAGTCGAACAGGCTATCGGGCTTGCGCAGGATTTCCAGGCGCGGGTACGGGTAGGGTTCGCGCGACAGTTGCAGCGCGACCTGCTCTTCGTGATTGCTGTAGATATGGCAATCGCCGCCAGTCCAGATGAAATCTCCGGGTTGCAGGCCGGTCTGCTGGGCCACCATATGGGTGAGTAGCGCGTAGCTGGCGATATTGAACGGCACGCCCAGGAAAATATCCGCGCTGCGCTGGTAAAGCTGGCAAGACAGGCGTCCGTCGGCGACATAGAACTGGAACAGTGCGTGGCAGGGCGGCAGCGCCATGTTCTGGATTTCCGCGACGTTCCAGGCAGAGACGATCATGCGCCGTGAATCGGGCGTGGAACGGATTTGCTCGAGCACCTGGCTGATCTGGTCGATGTGGCCGCCGTCCGGCGTGGGCCAAGAACGCCACTGTACGCCGTAGATCGGGCCGAGGTTGCCATCGGCGTCGGCCCATTCATTCCAGATGCTGACCCCACGTTCTTGCAGCCAGCGGACATTGTTGTCGCCGCGCAGGAACCAGAGCAGCTCAAGAATGATGCTCTTGGTGTGAAGCTTCTTGGTGGTGATCAGGGGAAAGCCCTGCGACAGGTCGAAGCGCATCTGATAGCCGAAGACCGAACGCGTGCCGGTACCGGTGCGATCCGTCTTGATCGTGCCATTTTCATGGACGTGGCGCAGGAAGTCTTCGTACTGGCGCATGATCTCAATTGTCCTCGGGATGGGTTTCGACGATATCCAGCGACCAGCTCAATTCGGCGGTCTTGCCAAGCATGGCGGAGGCCGAGCAATACTTGTCATGTGACAGGCTGACGGCACGCTCCACCGCTGTGCGCGGCAAATTGCGGCCGGTCACGGTGAAATGGAAGTTGATGCGGGTGAACACCTTGGGGTCGGTGTCGGCGCGGTCGGCCTGCAGCGCAACCCGGCAGCCGCTGATGGCATGGCGGCCGCGCTTGAGGATCAGCACGACGTCATAGGATGCGCAGCCGCCGGCACCCGCCAGCAGCAGCTCCATGGGACGCGGAGCCAGATTGTTGCCGCCGCCTTCGGGCGCGCCATCCATGGTGGTGACGTGGCCGCTACCCGTGCGCGCCACAAAAAGCATGCCGTCGGGGCCGCCCCAGTCGATGGTGCATTCCATGATGATGAACCTTGTCAGCGAGTGTGGTGTGATGGCGACATCATAACCTTGGGGCGATGTCTGGTATAGATACGGGTCTTGATGCAACGCGCAAGCCGGGAAAACCCGGCAGGGATGCTGACCGGAAAGCGAGTGGCCCGGATGCTGCAATTCACGTCCGGGAAAGCACCGGTGCGGGTTTTCAGGGTTATCCCTCTTGTGGTTTCGGCGCGGGACACAAAATTTTTTTCGAGGAAAAATGCTGCATTGCAGCGAATTTTGGAAATAAGCTTTTGCAATCAAACGTTAGTGGGCTGGATAGAGTTCTTGCGTTGCACCAAAAACTGTTTTAATATTCAACCCATGGATGCCACAGATGAAGCGGCGCGGTGAAAACCCCGGTTCATTCAGGGCAGGTGCTACAGGGAAAGTCCCTAGTGCTTGCAAGGCCTGAAAGGCATGCCACGGTTGTCTCCTCCACCCTCCTCCTTTGGTGGATTTGGCCCGAGATTGCAAAATCTCGGGCCTTTTTTTTGTTTTTTCAGCGCAGGGCATGGCATTTCCGGTCGCTCAGGGCCGACCCTGGTCTGGCCTGGTGGCAATCAGCTTGGGCGGTGGCAGGGGCTGGCTTACATGCGTTTGCCAAAAACCGGCCGAATAGCGGCTTTTTTGCTCATATTGGTGATGTATGCCCTGGGCAGGCGCAGTAGAATGAGCCGCCATCGCCATTCCTCATCAAGGGGCGATGGTTTTGATACGCAGGCGCCGGATGGCGCATGCGGGCATGGGCTTCTGTGTCTATTTGTGCGTGATGTTGCGCAAATGCAACTGCGCGGGAACCAGTTTGCAGCATTAACTTCAAATGTTGCTCTGGGTGCTTATCGGGGGACTGTGTGACCTGGCTATCCATTTGTGTCGTGGCATTCGTGGTCGGAGGGCTGATTGTGGCTTCCGAGCGCTGGCATGGCGCATTTACCGGTGATGCGGATCTCAACAAGCCGCAAGCTTCCCACAGCCGTGCCACGCCGCGGGTCGGTGGTCTGGCGGTGCTGGCAGGTTCTTTGGCAGGCCTGCTGGTGTTGGGGCCGGGCAACATGACCTTAGGCTGGCTCTGGCCGGCGCTGTTTGTCTCCGCGTTGCCGGTTTTTGTCGCCGGCCTGCTGGAAGACATCACCAAGGATATCGGCGCCAGCAAGCGCTTGCTGGCAGCGTTCCTGTCGGCGGCCATCGCCTGGTGGCTGCTGGGCGGCGTCAGCCGCGTCGGTATCGGCTGGGCCGACGTCATTCTTTCTTATTGGCCGGTATCGCTGGTGTTCACCATGTTCGCCGTCGGGGGCTGCACGCATGCGCTCAATATCGTAGATGGCATGAACGGCCTGGCAGGCATGGTGGCCACACTGATCGCCGTGTCGCTGGCACTGGTGGCGCTGCAGGTGGGCGATATGCCCATTTCGATGATCGCGGCGGCGCTGGCTTCCGCCACGCTGGGCTTTCTGGTCTGGAATTTCCCGTTCGGCCGAGTCTTCCTTGGGGATGGCGGCGCCTATTTCCTGGGTTTCATGCTGGCCGAATTGGCCGTCCTGCTGGTGGTTCGGAATCCGTCCGTATCGCCGTTCTATGCGCTGGCCGTGTTGTTCTATCCCATTTTCGAGACAATTTTCTCGATCTGGCGCCGCCGCTTCAAGCGCGGCGTCCCGGTGGACCAGCCGGATGCCCTGCACTTGCACCAGCTGGTGTTCCGCAGGCTGGTGCGCTCCACCTTTAGCCGGCACCGTCGCCAGGAAGTGCCGGCTTTCTGCAACGCCATGACTTCACCCTATCTGTGGGTGCTGACACTGGTGGTGCTGGCGCCTGCCACGCTCTGGTGGGATAACGCCTGGGCCTTGTGCGGCGGGATGCTGGCATTTGCGGGTGCGTATATCTGGCTGTATTCCCGCCTGGTGTCCTGGCGCCGTCCGCGCTGGCTGCTGTTGCCCTCGGCTTCGCGCCAGCGGCGTTGAATCACATATTGAAAAGCTTGCCGCATGCGCGGCAGGGAGGATGATCTTGGTACTGAATGAAGTGAAGTTGGCCGTTGTCGGCCTGGGTTACGTTGGTCTGCCGCTGGCCGTCGAATTCGGCAAGAAGCGCCCGGTCATTGGTTTCGATATCAATGCGGCGCGCATTGCCGAACTGAAGCAGGGCAAGGACCACACGCTGGAAGTCAGCGATGCGGAACTGGCCGAGGCTGCCCAGCTGCGTTTTTCCGCCGATAAGTCGGAACTGGCCCAGGCCAACGTCTACATCGTGACGGTGCCGACGCCGATCGACGACTACAAGCGCCCGGACCTGACGCCGCTGATCAAGGCGAGCGAGACCATTGGCGGGGTGCTCAAGCGCGGCGATATCGTGATCTACGAATCGACGGTCTATCCTGGCGCGACGGAAGAAGACTGCGTGCCGGTGCTGGAACGAGTGTCGGGCCTGAAGTTCGGCACGGACTTCCATGCGGGCTACAGCCCCGAGCGCATCAACCCGGGCGACAAGCAGCACCGTGTCAGCACCATCAAGAAAGTGACCTCTGGCTCGAACCCGGAAGTGGCGGAGCTGGTGGACCAGCTGTATGGCTCGATCATTGTGGCGGGCACGCACAAGGCGCCGAGCATCCGCGTGGCGGAAGCGGCCAAGGTCATCGAAAATACGCAGCGCGACGTGAACATCGCGCTGATCAACGAACTGGCGCTGATCTTCAACCGCATGGGCATTGATACCGAAGCGGTGCTGCAGGCGGCGGGCACGAAGTGGAATTTCCTGCCGTTCCGCCCGGGCCTGGTGGGCGGCCACTGCATTGGCGTGGACCCTTACTACCTGACGCACAAGGCGCAGGCCATCGGCTACCACCCGGAAATCATCCTGGCGGGCCGTCGCCTGAACGACGACATGGGCCGCTATGTGGTGTCGCAACTGGTCAAGGCGATGATGAAGCGCCGCATCCAGGTGCAGGGTGCACGCGTACTGATCATGGGCCTGACCTTCAAGGAAAACTGCCCGGACCTGCGCAACACGCGCGTGGTGGACATCGTCAAGGAACTCAAGGACTACAACGTCGACGTGGACGTGTACGATCCCTGGGTGGACCCGGCCGAGGCGCAGCATGAATACGGCATCACGCCGGTGGCGCAGCCGGCTGCTGGCGAATACGATGGCATCATCCTGGCAGTGTCGCATCACCAGTTCGTGGAAATGGGCGCCGCCGCCATCCGCAAGCTGGGCAAGCCCGAACATGTTCTGTATGACTTGAAGTACGTGTTGTCCGCGGACGACTCCGATCTTCGCTTGTAAGAGGTATTCATGACCCGTTTCGAATCCGTACAGGCAGCGCTGAAGCAGTCGCCCCGTACCTGGCTGGTGACCGGCTCTGCCGGCTTCATTGGTTCCAACCTGCTGGAAAAACTCCTGAAGCTCGACCAGACCGTGGTCGGGCTGGACAACTTCTCCACTGGCTACCAGCGCAACCTGGACGAAGTCCAGTCGCGTGTGACGCCGGCACAGTGGGCGCGGTTCCAGTTTATCGAGGGCGATATCCGCGACCTCGAAACCTGCCAGCGCGCCATGGCTGGCGTCAACCACGTCCTGCACCAGGCTGCCCTGGGTTCGGTGCCGCGTTCGCTGGCCGACCCGGCGACCACCAATGCGGTGAATATTTCGGGTTTCCTGAACATGCTGATCGCGGCCAAGGAAGCGGGCGTGGCCAGCTTCGTATACGCGGCTTCCAGCTCAACCTACGGCGACCATCCGGGCCTGCCGAAGGTCGAAGACCTGATCGGGCGCCCCTTGTCTCCCTACGCGGTGACCAAGTACGTCAATGAGCTATATGCCGATGTTTTCGGCCGCGCCTACGGCGTGAAGAGCGTGGGCCTGCGCTATTTCAATGTCTTCGGCCCGCGCCAGGACCCGGACGGCGCCTATGCCGCGGTCATTCCGAAGTGGGTGGCCTCGATGATCCGCGACGAAGATCTGTTCATCAATGGCGACGGCGAAACCAGCCGTGACTTCTGTTTCGTGGACAATGCCGTCCAGGCCAACATCCTGGCGGCTGTCTCCGAAGGCGACAGCCTGAATCAGGTCTACAACGTGGCCGTCAATGCACGGACCTCGCTTAACGAACTGGTGGAAATCCTGCGCGGTGCGCTGCAGCGCAACGGCGTGGAATACACCAAGGCGCCGGTGCACCGGGATTTCCGTGCGGGCGACGTGCGGCATTCACAGGCAGATATCGGCAAGGCGCAGCGCCTGCTGGGCTACGAGCCCACGGCAACCATCCGCGAAGGCGTGGAGCTTGCCATGCCCTGGTACATCAGCTTTCTCAGCTGATCCAGGCGCGGTAGCGGGGAATCCCCATTTTGCCTCGGCTCCGTCATCGCTTGCACCCGGATCATCTCCGGGTGCTCAAAGGCGCCTCCCGGGTAGCGTTCTTCCTGCTCCTGGGCAAGGCCATGGGCGCCTTCAAGGAAATGGCCGTCGCCTATCGCTATGGCGTCAGCGCGGCGGTCGATGCCTATCAGTTCACCATGACCATGGCGACATGGCTGCCGGTGACACTCGTGGGTGTGCTGTCCGTCGTCCTGATTCCCGTACTGGTGCAGGGCAGGCGGGGTAGTCTGGAAGAGCGGCGCCTGTTCATCCGGGAAATGTCGGGTTGGGGCGCCATGCTGGGCCTGATTCTGGCGGCGTTGACCTGGGTGCTGTGGCCCTGGGTGCTGTCAGTGGCGGGGCAGGGGCTGTCGGCGTCTACACGGGCGCTTTCCGAAGATTTGATCGTGGGCTTTGCTCCCATTGCTGCGCTGACGGTCTGGTCAGGCCTGAGCGCGGCGCGCCTGCGGGCCTACGAACGGCACGTCAACACCCTGCTGGATGGCGTTCCCGCCATGCTGCTGCTGGCGTGCGTGCTCATACTGGCACCGGCTGTCGATGACGTGCGCCCTCTGATGTGGGGCTCGCTGCTGGGTTTCATCCTGCAGGCCGTTTGGCTGTCCTGGCTGGCGACGCGTGCGGATGGCGTCCGGGCCTTGCCCTCGCTGGGGCGCTCCTCGCCGCGCTGGCATGGCATCATGGAGGCAGCTGGCGTGATGCTGGTCGGCCAGGTGGCGATGAGCTTCGTCGGTCCGATAGATCAGTACACGGCGGCCAACCTGGGGCAGAATGCCAATGCCACCCTGGGCTATGCCGCCCGGCTGCTGGCCTTGATATTGGGCATAGGCGCGGTTTCCGTGGGGCGTGCGGCGCTGCCGGTGCTGGCGGATATCCAGAACCGGGGCGACGGCGCGCAAGCCCGGACGATGGCGCTGAAATGGTCCCTGGCCATGATCGCCGCCGGCCTTGTGGCCGTGCTGCTGGGCTGGCTGCTGGCTCCCTGGGGAGTGCGCCTGTTGTTCGAGCGCGGCGCGTTTACCGCCGAAGACACTGTTATCGTGACGGAAGTCTTCCGCTGGGGCCTGCTGCAGCTGCCATTCTATTTTGGCGTGCTGGTCCTGGTGCAGCTCCTGGCCAGCCAGCGCCGCTATCGCATCATGGCGGCCATTGCCGTTGCCAATTTTGCGGTCAAGGCGGTGATGAATACCGTGCTGGCGCCAGTCATGGGAGTGGCCGGCATCATGCTGGCCACGGTCATGATGTATGCCAGTTCCTTTACCTGTTATGCCATAGTCGCCTGGCGTAGCTCTCCGTCCTCAGGGACGGCAGGGCAGGCCGGGCCGCCACGGAGTCGTCCATGAACCGGAACGCGAACGATACGCTGACGGCGGGCGGCGCGAGCCAAGCGCGTCGCCTGCTGATCTTCATTCATTCCCTGCGCGGCGGTGGCGCCGAACGGGTTGCCGCCGACCTTGCCGCCCAATGGGCCCGGCGCGGCTGGCAGGTGACGGTCGTTACCCAGACCGATACCGTGGATGACGCCTATCCGCTGCAGTTGGGCGTCAGGCGCGAAGTCCTGGGAACGGCAGGCATGAGCGGCGGCGGCTGGAACGGCATGGTGGCCAACGTGCGCCGCCTGCGCCGCCTGCGCCGCCTGTTGCAAGACCGCAAGCCGGACATCGTGCTGGGCATGATGCGCACTTCTTCCATTCTCGCGATCCTGGCTGCCCGTGGCCTGCCGTGCCGGGTTGTGGCAACCGAGCATACGCATCCACCGGCTCAGCCCATCAGCCGCTTCTGGCGCTGGCTGCGGCGGCGCAGCTATCCCCAGGCCAGCCGGGTGGTGGCCTTGACCCGCACCACGGCGAATTGGCTGGAAGGCAATATTCCCGGCACCCGGACTGCCGTCATCCCCAACCCGGTGCAATGGCCGCTGACAGATATGTCGCCCTGGGTGGAGCCGCCTGCTGCCGGGCGCAAGGTCCTGCTGGCCGTGGGGCGCCTGCACTACCTGAAAGGTTTTGATCTCCTGCTGGAGGCGTTTGCGCGTGTGGCAGCCCGGCACCCTGACTGGGACCTCTGGATCGCAGGCGAAGGTTCCGAGCGCACGGCACTGGATCTGGCCATCGAGAAGCATGGCTTGCAGGGCCGGGTACAACTGCCCGGCCGGGTCGGCAATATCGGCGACTGGTACCAGCGTGCCGATCTCTATGTGCTGAGTTCGCGCGTGGAAGGCCTGTCCAACACGCTGTTGGAGGCCATGGCCAGCGGCTGCCCGGTCGTGGCATGCGATTGCGACACGGGGCCGCGTGAAATTATCGAGAACGATGTCGATGGCGTACTGGTGCAGCCTGCGGGCGACAGCGCCGCCCTGGCGGCCGCGCTCGATACCCTGATGCCGGATGAGGCGCGCCGGGCGCGGTTGGCCCAGGCGGGCCTGGCGGTGCGCGAGCGCTTTTCCGTGGAAAGCGTGTTGGGTCGTTGGGAACACCTGTTCGAAGAGATCAGCGCCGAGCCGCTGCGGCCGCCACGATGAAAATCCTGTTTCTGCTGAGTTCCATGCATGGCGGCGGCGCCGAGCGTGTCGCGGCCACGCTGGCCAATGCCTGGGCCGCCAGGGGCGATGATGTCGTTCTGATGCCAACCTATTCCGGGCGCGGTGAATGTGTGTACGAAGTGGCCGGCAATGTGCGCATGGTCTGGCTGGCGGATTTGCGCGGCGCGTCCAGCGGACCGCTGCGCAGCCCGAAGCGCCTGTGCGCGCTGCGGCGTTTCATCCGCCGCGAGCGGCCGGATGTCATTGTGTCTTTCCTGACCAACGTCAACATAGCCGCCGTCCTGGCCAATTTTGGCCGGCGGATTCCGCTGATTGTGTGCGAGCGCACGCATCCCGCTGCCGGACACAATATCGGCAAGATGCTGGCGCGGGCGCGGCGCTGGTGCTACCCGCGTGCCAGTGCCGTTGCGGTGCAGACCGAAGCGGCGGCGCAGTGGGTGCGCGACAGCCTGCCCGGCGTGCGGCGCCTGGCCATCATGCCGAACCCCTTGCCGGACGCGTTGTTGCGTCGTCCGTTGCCCCTGCATCCTGAAACCCGCACAACGGAAGTGCATACCCTGATGGCCATGGGCCGCCTGACTCGCGCCAAGCGTTTCGATCTCCTGATCGACGCCTTCGCACGGCTGGCGCCGCGCTATCCGGACTGGCGTTTGCGTATCTGGGGCGAAGGGCCGTTGCGGCCTGCGCTGCAGGAGCAGGTGGAGCGCCTGGGTCTGGCAGCGCGTGTCGAACTGGCCGGACGTACGGCGCAGCCCTGGGATGCTCTCGCCGATGGCGATGCCTTCGTCCTCAGTTCGGAGGTGGAAGGTTTCCCCAATGCCCTGCTGGAAGCCATGGCGCTGGGCTTGCCCTGTGTCGCCTTTGATTGCCCGGCAGGGCCTGCGGAAATGACGCGGCAGGGCGAAGATGGGCTGCTGGTGCCGGCGGGCGATGAAGTAGCGTTGGAAGAGGCGCTGGCACGCGTCATGGCGGATGCCGCGCTCAGGGATGAGCTGGGCCTGCGCGGCGCGCGCCAGGTGCGCGAACGCTACAGCCTGGAGGCGGTGCTGTCCCGCTGGGATGCGCTGTTCGCCGAGCTGGGTGTCGTGGCGCAACCCTAGGGGCGCAGGCGTCCGCATGCAGCCAGTCGGACGACAAGGAGTGAAATCAATGAGTGAACGAAGCGAAGGCGCGACAGTGCATGGCGCCGCTGCAGATGGAAAATTGCGTGTCACGCACATCATCGGCGGCCTGGGCCAGGGCGGCGCCGAAGCGGTACTGTTGCGCCTGGTGGCGGCCAGTGCGTCGCGTTGCCAGCATACCGTGATCTCCCTGTCCGATGAGGGTGTCTATGGCGCGCCCTTGCGTGAGGCCGGCGCCGAGGTGATCGCGCTGGGTGCATCGCGTGGCGGCGGCATGTGGCGAGCTTTCCGGCAATTGCGCCAGCTGTTGCGCAACCTGCGCCCGGATGCGGTGCAGACCTGGATGTATCACGGCAATGTCATCGGTGGCCTGGCGGCACGCAGCGTGGGCCTGAACAATGTTGCCTGGGGCATACGCAACGCGGGCGTTAGCCTGGAAAAAAGCAGCCGCCTGGCGCGCCTGACATTCCGGCTGGGCGCGTGGTGCTCGGGCTGGTTGCCGCGCTTGATCGTATGTTGCGCGCAGGATGCACGCGTGCGCCATGAACAGGCGGGATATGTCGCTGAAAAGCTGGTGACCGTCCCCAACGGTTACGATCTGGCAAGATTCACGCGTGATCCGGCGGGGCGTGAGCGCCTGCGGCGCGAATGGAAGGTGGACGCGGATACCTGGCTGTTCGGATGTGTGGCTCGCTGGGACCCGCTCAAGGACCACACCAATCTGCTGGAAGCTTTTGCCCGGTTGCGGCGTGACCACCCGGAGGCGCCCTTGCGCTGTGTGCTGGTGGGGCGCGACATGGATGCCGCCAATACCGCGCTGGCGTCGCTGTTGCAACGCCTGCAACTGACGGACAGCGTGATTCTTGCCGGCCCGAGCCAGGATATTCCAGCGGTGATGAGCGCCCTGGATACGCATGTGCTGTCCAGCCTGGCAGAAGGATTTCCCAATGTGGTGGCGGAAGCCATGGCTTGCGGTACGTTGGTGGTAGCCACGGATGTGGGGGATGCCGCCGATATCGTCGGGGACGCAGGCTGGATCGTGCCGGCCAGGGATGCCGATGCGTTGGCTCAGGGCATGGCGCAGGCCTGGCAGACTGATGGCGAAGGGCGGGCGGAGCGCGGGCGTGCCAGTGTGACGGCGCGCTTTGGCCTGGAGCGCATGGCGCAGCGCTATGAAGCGATCTGGGAGGGCCTGCGCGCCCGCCTGGGGCTGTCGGCATTGCGGTGCCAGGCGCTGGGGCAGCCTGTGCCTGCACGGCGGCCGCGCCGCCTGATGTATGTGGTCAATAATCCGGCATTCTTCCTGTCGCACCGCCTGCCGCTGGCGCAGGCCGCACTGGCCAATGGCGACGAAGTGCACCTGGCCACCATGCCCGGGACTAGCGTAGCGGAAGTGCTGTCCCATGGGTTGGTGCACCATAGCCTGCCCATGACGCGCAGCGGTGGCAACCCCTTGCAGGAACTCCGCACCCTATGGTCGCTGTGGCGGCTGTTTCTGCGCGTGCGTCCGGACGTTGTTCACCTGGTCACCATCAAGCCCGTGCTGTACGGCGGCATCGCCGCCAGGTTCGCCGGAGTGCCCGGCGTGGTTGCGGCGATTTCCGGCCTGGGTTTCCTGTTTACCGGGCAGGCCTCGCAGCGCAGCTGGATGCGGCGCGTGGCCTTGCAGCTTTATCGCTGGGCGTTGGGCCACCGCAATAGCCGAGTGATCTTCCAGAACGAAGAAGACCGCGACGCCTTGCTGCAGGCGGGAGCCGTGCGGCCGGAACAAGTGGTGATGATCCGAGGTTCCGGTGTCGACCTGGACCGCTACCCAGCCTTGCCTGAACCTCCGGCCCCGGTGCGGGTCGTGATGGCGGCGCGCCTGCTGCGTGATAAAGGGGTAGAGGAATATGTTGCCGCCGCCAGGCAATCGAAGGCAGCGGGGGGGACGATGCAATGGTTGCTGGCGGGCCAGCCCGATCCAGGCAATCCGGCTTCGGCCACCGAAACCGATGTCGCGGCCTGGCGGGCCGAAGGCGCGGTGGAAGTACTGGGCGAGCGCCACGATATCGCAGCCTTGTATGCGTCGGCACATATCGTGGCCCTGCCGTCCTACCGGGAGGGCTTGCCCAAGTCGCTGGTAGAGGCTGCGGCCTGCGGCCGGGCGGTGGTGACCACCGATGTGGCGGGTTGTCGGGATGCCATTACGCCGGGAGTGACGGGTGTGCTGGTCCCTGTGCGCGACGCCGGTGCGTTGATGCAGGCCGTGCAGGCACTTGCCGCCGATGATGCCCGCCGTCAGGAAATGGGTCGGCAGGGCCGCCTGCTGGCACAAGCCGAATTCGATATCCGCAAGGTGATCCAGGCGCACCTTGCGATTTATGATGTCGTGTCGCCCCGCCGCCTGGCGACGCCCGCCGCCTAGACGGGCATGGAGGGGGCCCGGCTGCCGGGCCCCCTATCCGTACTTACTGAGCCTTGCTGAAGAACAGGCGGTAGATCAGGCCGCCGATGACACCACCGGCCAGTGGCACCAGCCAGAAGACCCACAGTTGCTCTATGGCCCAGGTGCCCTGGAACAGGGCGACGCCGGTGCTGCGTGCGGGGTTCACTGAGGTGTTGCTGACAGGCACGCTGATCAGGTGGATCAGTGTCAGGGCCAGGCCGATGGCCAGCGGCGCGAAGCCGGCGGCAGCGGCCTTGTCCGTAACGCCCATGATGATCAGCAGGAAGAACGCAGTCAGGATCAGCTCAGCGATCACGACGGCCTGCAGTGAGTAGTGGTCGGGTGAATGATCGCCATAGCCGTTGGATGCGAAACCGCTGGCGGTGGCGTCGAAGCCTGCCTTGCCGCTGGCGATCAGGTACAGCGCCGCGCCGGCCAGCAGGCCGCCGATGACCTGGGCGATGATGTAGGGAATGACTTCGCCGCACTTGAAACGGCCGCCGGCCCAGAGGCCCAGGGTGACGGCGGGGTTGAAGTGGCCGCCGGAAATGTGGCCGACGGCGTAGGCCATGGTCAGCACGGTCAGGCCAAAGGCCAGGGCGACGCCGGCAAAACCGATGCCGAGTTCAGGGTAGGCTGCCGCGAGGATGGCGCTGCCGCAACCACCGAAAACCAGCCAGAAAGTGCCGAAGAGTTCGGCACCCAGACGCTTGAACATAGTTGACTCCTGCAAGGAAGAATATCGAAGAACTTCGATGCAGATGATAGGGATGTGCGTTAGCTGGTGGATGCAGGCAGGTGTCAACGACTGAAAAGAAAAACGCAACAAATGTCAGGAATTACGCGTAATTTCCTTTAATGCACCATGGGTGGGCGAAATGCGTACGGCAGGCGGCCTGGACCGCCTGCCTGGGGATCAGTGTCCGGTTCGGGCTTGGCGGCGACGCAGGCGCGCAATACCCAGCCCGACCAGCAGCAAGGCGATGATGGCCAGAATGGGCGTGTTGCCGGTGCGGACATAGGGCGTCAGGCCACTGCGGCCCTGGACCGAGCCATACAGGGTGCCGACAGCAGCGGTAGGCAGGCTGGTTTGCACTTGGCCGTGTTCGTCGACGATGGCCGTGGCGCCGGTGTTGGTGGCACGCAGCATGGGCCTGGCGGTTTCCTGGGCGCGCAGGCGCGACATCTGCAGGTGCTGGCGCAGGGCCCAACTGCTGCCGAACCAGCCGAGATTACTGAAGTTCGCCAGCAGCGTGGCGCCGCCGCGTACGGCAGGCAGCAGTTCTTCGCCGAAAACGTCTTCGTAGCAGATATTGGCGGCGACGAACTGGTCGTGCGCTGGGAAGGGCGGCTGGGAAATATCACCACGATTGAAGTCGCCCAAGGGCATTTCCATCATGTCGACGAACCAGCGGAACCCGGAAGGAATGAACTCCCCGAAGGGCACCAAATGCTGCTTGTCGTAGTGTTCGTCCGGCGTGCCGGCATAAAGGGCCTGGAGGTCGGTGCCGCCATGCAGCGCGACGATGCTATTGGTGTAGCGGTCAGGCGGCCCGGAATACAATGGAACGCCCATCAGCACCACGGCATTGTGGCTGTCGGCCAGGTCGCGCCATTGCTCCCAGAAGGCCATGGGCAACTGGTGCTGGAACAGCGGGATCATGGTTTCCGGCAGCAATACCAGGTCTGCGCCTTGCTCGCTTTCGAGTGCGGCGGTACTCATCTGCAAGTGGGTTTGCAGCGCATTGACGATATGGATGGGATCGAACTTGATGTCCTGTCCGATATTGCCTTGTACCAGGGCAACGCGCAATGGCTCGCCTTCGGCGACGCTCCAGTCAGTGCGTGCCAGCAGCACGCCTGCCAGGGCGGCGGTCAGCGCCAGCCCCAGCGCCGGCAGGCGCCGCGCAGTGGTCTGGATACCGGTGGGTAGCCAGACCAGCAGGGCGGCGCTGGAAAATGCCGCCCAGAATGCAACGGTGTAGGCACCCCCGAGGATGGCCCAACCAGCATAGGGACCGTCCACTTGTGCGTAGGCGGCATTTAGCCAGGGAAAGCCGGTGAACAACGTGCCGCGCAGCCATTCCGCACCCGTCCAGGCGGCGCTCCAGGCCAGGATCGCGGGCAAGCCCAGGCCTGCAGGTGCGAGCCAGCGCGCAACGAGTGCGGCCAGGCCAAAGTAGAGCGCCATGACCGCTGCCAGTGCGACGACGGCAATGACGGCCAGCGCCGCGGGTATGCCGCCATAGGTATGCAGGCTGATGAAGATCCAGTAGGTGCCCAGCGCGAAAAAGAAAATGCCGAACAGCCAGGCGTCGCGAGCGGCGCGCCATGGGCTTGGGGCAAGCAGCGTGTGTCGTGCCAGCAGACCCAGGCCCAGCCATTGGGCGCCTGGCAGCAACCACGCTGGCAGGGGGCCGGGGGCGAAGGCCAGGGCATAGAGCAGGGCGCCGGCCAGGAGCCAGGGCAGGCGGTTCAGAGGAGCGTCCGGGTGCCGGGAACGGTTCATCGTGGTCAGCAATGGATAATCAGGGTACGGGCAAGCACAGGGCGCGGTGCCATCAGCAGGGTTGCAGCGGATGCCGGCAGCGGTTGGGGCGCGCTGCTGGCAGGAAAGCCTGGCCGGAAGTGTAGCCTGCTGGCGCTGCGCTGACGCACACGAAAACGGCTGCCGGACAGACGTTCGGCAGCCGTGGCGGGTACCGCCGGGCAGGCGCCGGGCGCTGCCTCAGCGTGCTTCCTTGTTTTCGGGGGCGACCGGCGGCGCGGCCTGGCGCGACACGCGCAGCCACAGGGCGCGGCGGGCATCGGCGCGCAGCACCTCGAACAGCAGGTCCCCGTGGCTGTGGCGGTCGCCACGGCGGGGAATGCGGTCCAGTTCGTCGGCCAGCCAGCCGCCGACGGTGTCATAGTCATCGGTAGGCAGGTCGGCATGGAGGGCTTCGTTGAAATCCTCGATTTCCGTCGTGGCCTCGATGCGCCAGGAGCTGGCGCTTTCCGGGAAGATGGTGGGCGTATCGGCATCGAATTCGTCTTCGATATTGCCGACGATTTCTTCCAGCACGTCTTCCATGGTGACCAGGCCGGAGATTCCGCCATGTTCGTCGATGATCAGCGCCAGGTGGCTGCGCTTGTTGCGGAAATCCCGCAGCAGCACGGTCAGGGGCTTGGATTCGGGAATGAAGATGGCCGGGCGCAGCAGGCTGCGCACATCCAGTTCCGGTTCGCGGATCCAGCGCAGCAAGTCCTTGGCCATCAGGATACCGATGATGTTTTCTTTGTCGTCTTCATAGACGGGAAAACGGGAGTGGGTCGTTTCCTGGACAGCGCTCAGCATTGCCGGGATGGGCGTGGCAATGTTCAGCATGTCGATGCGCGAGCGCGGCACCATGACATCACCAGCCGTCAACTCGGAGACTTCCAGCACGCCATTGAGCATGGAAAGCGTGTCGGGGTCCAGCAGCTGGTGTTCTTGTGCGGCGGCGATCAGCGCCTTGACGTCCTCCAGGCTGTCCAGCTCGATATGCTGGCGCGAAAACAGCCTGTGGAACAGGGATTTTGAGGAGGTGGATTTGCGTTCCGAATGGTCGGAACTGGTTGCAGGATAAGGGTCTGACATCGTCCTGAGGACTGATTATGGGAAAACCAGCATAACCCAATAAAAGCGGGGATATGTGGCGATTTAAGGGTAAATACGAGGTAACACTAAAATATTTACCAGAAATTGCAGCTTTGCGCCAGACGCGGCTGGCAGCAGGGACGGCGCCCCGTCAGGGGACGCCGGGCCGTTTTCAGCGCGGTGCGTAGGGATCTGGCAGGCCCATGCGGCCGAGGATACGGGTTTCCAGCGCTTCCATGCGCTCGGCCTCGTCCTCGTCGATATGGTCATAGCCCAGCGCGTGCAAGGCGCCGTGCACGGTCAGGTGGGCGGCGTGGGCCAGGAAGGGCTTGCCTTGTTCCGCCGCCTCGCGGTCCAGCACTTCCAGGCAGATGACGATGTCGCCGTGCGCCGTCCCTTCGGGGTCGGTGCCATATTCGAAGGTCAGCACATTCGTGGCGTAATCGCGCTGGCGAAACTCGAGGTTGAGGGCATGGCCTTCTTCCGCGTCGACAAAGCGCAAGGTCAGGCTGGCGGCCTGGAACTCGGGCGCACCGATTTCGCCAGCGGCGCCAGCGGCAGCGGCTTCCTGCAGGGCCATCTGCAACCAGCGCCGCAGCCGCCAGCGCGGCAGGCGGGATTCAGGAACGGCGTATTGCACGGCCAGGGACAGCGCCGGCGTCGCCGCACGGCTGGGGGAGGGAGTGGCGGAACGCGTCATGGCAGCTTCAGGCGTTTTCCGCGTCATGGCGTTCATAGGCGTCGACGATGCGGGCCACCAGCGGGTGGCGCACGACGTCGCGGCTGGTGAACTGGGTGGTGGCGATGCCCTTGACCTCCGACAGCACACCGACAGCGTGAGCCAGCCCGCTGCGCTGCCCCTTGGGCAGATCGACCTGACTGGGGTCGCCGGTAATGACGGCCTTGCTGCCGAAACCTATACGCGTCAGGAACATCTTCATCTGTTCCGGCGTTGTGTTCTGGGCTTCATCGAGGATCACGAAGGCATGGTTGAGCGTGCGCCCGCGCATATAGGCCAGCGGTGCAATTTCGATGGTGTGCTTTTCGAACAGGCGCTGCACTTTCTCGAAGCCCATCAGGTCGTAGAGCGCGTCATATAGCGGTCGCAGGTAGGGGTCGACCTTCTGTGTCAGGTCGCCGGGCAGAAAGCCCAGGCGCTCGCCGGCCTCGACGGCAGGACGAGTCAGTATCAGGCGCTGCACGGTATCGCGCTCCAGCGCGTCGATGGCGCAGGCCACGGCCAGCCAGGTCTTGCCTGTTCCTGCCGGGCCGATGCCGAACGTGATGTCGTGCTTGAGGATGTTATCCAGGTATTCGCGCTGGCGCGGCGTGCGCGGGCGCAGGTCGGTGCGCCGGGTGCGCAGTGCGATGCTGCCGCTGGCGTCATCCACCGGGGGCAGGTCGGCCGGGTCGAAGTCCTGGCTGGCGCTGGCGCGGCTGGCACCCAGCTCGACCAGTTCCAGTTGCACGTCATCGACCGTCAGCGCCTGCTGCGCGGCACGCTGGTGCAGGCGCTGCAGCGCCTGGGCGGCGATGCCGGCATCCTTGCCGCTGATGCTGACGCGATTGCCGCGCCGCGAAAGTGTGGCATCCAGACCATTGGCGATCTGCTTCAGGTTCTCGTCCAGCGGGCCCAGCAGGTTGGCCAGGTGCGTGTTGTCGCCTTCCAGAACGATATCGGTGACGGCGTGCTTGGTGTTGTGTTGTTCACTCATTAATGGATTCTGCCATGACTGCAGGCTGGATGTCCGAATCGCGCAGCGCGATGCGGCCACGCAGGGAGTTGGTATTGGCGTGGGTGATGAGTACATCGACCATCTGCCCGATGAGGCGTTGCGGCGCGGGGAAGTTGACGGTACGGTTGTTTTCCGTGCGCGCCATCAGCTCATTCGGATCGCGTCGGGACACGCCTTCGACCAGCACGCGCTGGGTTGTGCCAACCATGGCGGCACTGATGGCGCCAGCCTGTTCGTTGATCAAGGCCTGCAGGCGTTGCAGCCGCTTGAGCTTGACGTCCTGCGGCGTATCGTCGCTGAGGTCGGCGGCCGGGGTGCCGGGACGCCGCGAATAGACGAAGGAAAATGAGGTGTCGAAACCGACGTCGGCGATCAGCTTCATGGTTTTCTCGAAATCTTCTTCGGTCTCGCCAGGGAAGCCGACGATGAAGTCCGACGACAGCGTCAACCCCGGACGGGCGGCGCGCAGCCGGCGCACGATGGACTTGAATTCCAGCGAGGTATAGCCGCGTTTCATGGCCGCCAGCACCCGGTCGCTACCCGCCTGCACCGGGAGGTGCAGGAAGGGCACCAGCTTGGGCAGGTTGCCGTGCGCTGCGATCAGGCGGGGCGTCATTTCCTTGGGGTGCGAGGTGGTGTAGCGGATGCGCTCGATGCCGGGGATTTCGTGCACGTATTCCAGCAGCAGTGCGAAATCGGCGATTTCATCGGTATCGCCCATGGCGCCACGGTAGGCGTTCACGTTCTGCCCCAGCAAGGTGACTTCGCGTACACCCTGGTCGGCCAGGTCGGCGATTTCCACCAGCACGTCATCGAAGGGACGAGAGACCTCTGCGCCGCGCGTATAAGGCACGACGCAGAAGCTACAGTACTTGCTACAGCCTTCCATGATGGAGACGAAGGCGGTCGGGCCGTCGATGCGGGCGGGCGGCATGGAATCGAATTTTTCGATTTCCGGGAAGCTGATGTCCACCTGCGAACGGCCTTCCTCGCGCCGGCGCGCGATCAGGTCAGGCAGGCGATGCAGCGTTTGCGGGCCGAACACGACATCGACATAGGGCGCGCGCGCCACGATGGCGTCGCCTTCCTGGCTGGCGACACAGCCTCCCACGCCGATGATGAGTTCCGGCTTGGTTTGCTTCAGGTGTTTGACGCGGCCCAGGTCGGAAAAGACTTTTTCCTGCGCCTTTTCGCGCACCGAACAGGTATTGAACAGGATGACATCAGCCTGTTCCGGGTCGTCGGTCAGTTCCAGGCCTTCGTTTTCACGCAGAACATCGGCCATCTTGTCCGAGTCGTACTCGTTCATTTGACAGCCGAAGGTGCGGATGTACAGTTTGCGCGTCGAGCCATCCGTGGCAGCGAACTGGGCCAGGGTCTGGGCGGTATCGGGAATGGGAGCAGGCGCGGCCGGCTCGATGCCGGTGCGACGGAGTGTGGTTTCTTTCATGGGCGGTGCCGTGACGGGTGTTTATCCCGGGGGCAAGAGAAAAATGGAGGGTAGCCGGGGATTTTAACTTGCCGGGCAAGGGGTGATTGGCAAGTGTGGCAAAAAGGGGAGTTTTTGCTGTATGAGCCTGCGCCTGTCCAAACCGGCCTTGCTGCGCATCGCGCGGATGATCCGCCGGGCAGAACAGCGCCGGCGTGCCGGTAATGCTTGCATGGGGGCGCAGGAAAATACCGGTTCCGCCGGGATAGGCTGCGACAGCCTCGGGAAAGGTTGTCGCAGCCAGCCTGGAATCAGGCGGCCTTGGGGCGCCAGCCGAAGCGGGCCAGCGGCATCATGGCGATGATGATGGCCACGACAGCCGTGACGGCAACGTAGTGCGCCGGGGCCAGCGGGTCTTTTTGCAGCCACAGCTGGGTCAGCACCGGGGTGAGGCCGCCGAAGATGGCATAGGCCACGTTATAGGCGAAGCTCAGGCCCGAGAAACGGATGGCCGGCGGGAAGGTGTGAGTGGAGGCGATGGGCGTCGTGGCAATGGCGCCGCAGAACAGGCCCATGAGGCCGTACAGCAGGATCAGGCTGGTGGCGTCGATACCCGGCAGGCTAAGGTAGAACCAGTACGAGGTGATGATCAGGCCACCCCAGCTGATGATCATGCTGGCACGAATACTGACGCGGTCGCACAGCCAGCCGAAGAACACGCAGCCCAGCGTGAGCATCAGCGTGGCGGCGCAGTTGGCCTGCAGGGCCAGCGGGCGTGGAATTTGATAGCGCGCCTGCAGCAGCGTGGGCGTCATCAGGATCAGTACGACGACAGCGGTCGACAGCGACCACGTCAGGCCGGCGGTGATCATGCAGGCCTTGCGGTGTTCGCGCATCACGGTCTTGACCGGCATTTCAGTCGCCAGCATGCGCTTGGCGGCCAGTTCCTTGAAAATCGGCGTTTCGCCCAGGAAGCGGCGCAGGTAGACCGAGATCAGGCCGAAGATCCCGCCCAGGATGAACGGAATGCGCCAGGCGAATTCATTGACCTCTTCCGGGCTGTAAATGGTGGAAATGGCAATGGACATGATGCTGCCCAGCAGGATGCCGCCAGTGATGCCGGATGTCAGCGCACCAACGCCGAAGCCATAGTGCTGGCGGGGAACGTGTTCGGCAACAAAGACCCATGCACCGGGCATTTCACCGCCGATGGCAGCGCCCTGGAGTACGCGCATCAGCAACAGGATCAGCGGTGCGGCAATGCCGATATCGGCAAAGGTGGGGGTCAGGCCGATAACCAGCGTAGGCAGGGACATCAGGAAGATGGACAGCGCGAACATGCGCTTGCGGCCCAGGCGGTCGCCGAAGTGGGCGATGATGATGCCCCCCAGCGGGCGGGCCAGGTAGCCCGCGGCGAAAATGCCCAGCGTTTGCAACTGGGACAGCCATTCCGGCATTTCCGGCGGGAAAAACAGGTGCCCGATGGTGAGGGCGAAGAAGACGAAAATGACGAAGTCGTAGAACTCCAGCGTACCGCCCAGGGCGGACAGCGCGAGTGTTTTGTAGTCTTCCCGGTTAAGGGGGCGTTGGCTTGAATCAGGCGGGTTGGTCGAGGCGGAAGTCATGAAAGGTGCTGCAAGTCTGCATCCGTAGAAATGAAAGGGGGACGCAGCGGGCGTCCCGGGTGTTTTGTGTTGTCGGCGCTGTCGCAATGAGCGACGGTAATGCCATGGGCAACATCGTAGCGTATGGACAATAAATCATTTTCATCTCCAGGACACGGCGTCAACTGGGATGCGCATGCAAAAAAACGCCGCCCCTGGGGGCGGCGTTCCTGTTTTCTTGCGTCTACCGGGGCTCAGCCTTCGATAACGTCCGCAGGATTTTCTTCCTTGACCGGCTTGACCAGGTCTTCGCGCTTGACGCCCAGCCACATGGCGATGGAGGCGGCGACGAACACCGAGGAGTAGATGCCGAACCAGATACCGATGGTCAGGGCCAGCGAGAAGTAGTGCAGCGACGGGCCGCCGAAGAAGAACATGGCCAGCACCATCATCTGCGTCGAACCGTGGGTAATGATGGTCCGCGAGATGGTCTGGGTGATGGCGCTGTTGATGACTTCCTTGACGTCGGACTTGCGCTGTTTGCGGAAGTTTTCGCGGATCCGGTCCATGATGACCACGGATTCGTTGACCGAATAGCCCAGTACGGCCAGGACGCCGGCCAGCACGGGCAGCGAAAACTCCCACTGGAAGAACGCAAAGAAGCCCAGGATGATGACCACGTCGTGCAGGTTGGCGATCACGCCGGCGACGGCGAACTTCCATTCGAAGCGGAAGCCCAGGTACACCATGATGCCCAGCACCACGACCAGCAGGGCCATCAGGCCGTTTTCCACCAGTTCCCGGCCCACCTGCGGGCCGACGAATTCCACGCGCCGCAGTTCGACCGAGGGGTCGGCTGCCTGCAGGGCCGCCAGCACGGTCTCGCTTTGCGTGGCCGAGGTTTGCCCTTCGGACAGCGGCAGGCGGATCATGACGTCACGCGAAGTGCCGAAGTTCTGTACCTGGAAGTCGGTGTAGCCCAGACCGGAGACGGTCTTGCGTACGTCGTCCAGTGGTGCGCTCTGCGTGTAGGCCACCTCCAGCACGGTTCCACCAGTGAACTCGATGGAAAGGTGGAAGCCCTTGGTAACAATGAAGAAGACCGCCGCCACGAAGGTGATCAGACTGATCAGGTTCAGCACCAATGCATGGCGCATGAACGGGATGGTACGGTGTATGCGGAAAAATTCCATGATGCGTCTCAGTCCTTACCGGGTTTCCAGATGGTACCGATAGATATCTTGGTGGCCTTGCGGTGCAGGTGGCCGTACCAGAGATTGACCAGCGCGCGCACGCCGACCACCGACGAGAACATCGACGTCAGAATGCCCAGGCAGTGCACGACGGCAAAGCCGCGTACCGGGCCCGTGCCGAACGCCAGCAGCGCCAGGCCGACGATCAGCGTGGTCAGGTTGGAGTCCAGGATGGTGCCCCAGGCACGCTCGAAGCCCAGGTTGATGGCCTGTTGCGGCGTGGCTCCGTTGCGCAGTTCTTCACGTATCCGCTCGTTGATCAGCACGTTGGCGTCGATCGCCATGCCCAGCGTCAGCGCGATGGCGGCGATGCCCGGCAGGGTAAGGGTGGCCTGCAGCATGGATAGCAGCGCCAGCAGCAGCAGCACGTTGAACACCAGGCCGATGGTCGAGAAAATGCCGATCAGGTGGTAGTACAGAATGATGAAGACGGCGATGGCCAGGAAACCGTACAGCGTGGCATTGAAGCCTTGCGCGATGTTTTCGGCACCCAGGCTCGGGCCGATGGTGCGCTCTTCGATGATTTCCATCGGCGCGGCCAGCGCGCCGGCGCGCAGCAGCAGCGAAATGTCAGCGGCTTCTTCGGGGCCCATGCTGCCGGAAATCTGTACCTGGCCGCCAGGGATTTCGGTGCGGATTACCGGCGCCGTCACCACTTCGCCTTTGCCTTTCTCGAACAGCAGAATGGCCATGCGCTTGTCGATGTTGTCGCGGGTGATGTCGCGGAAGATACGCGCGCCCTTGGCGTCCAGCGTCAGGTGCACGGCAGGCAGCTGGGTTTGCTGGTCGCGGCCGGGCTGGGCGTCCTGCAGGTTTTCGCCGGTCAGCAGGACCTGGCGGCGTACCAGCAGGGGACGGCCTTCGCGGTCTTCGTAGCGTTCCAGGCCGAAGGGCACGCGGCCGGCAGCCAGGGCCGATTGCGCTGCAGGGGAGTCGTCCACGAGACGGATTTCCAGTGTGGCGGTACGGCCCAGCAGTTCCTTGGCTCGTGCCACGTCCTGTACGCCCGGCAGTTGGACGACGATACGGTCGCCACCTTGCTGCTGGATGATGGGTTCGGCTACGCCCAGTTCGTTGATACGGTTGTGCAGCGTGGTGATGTTCTGGCGCAGCGCATTGGTCTGGACCGCGCTGATGGCCGTCGGGCTCAGCACGCCGGTCAGCAGTACCGGATCATTGGGGTTGTCGCTGAATTCGAGGTCGGGCAGGCGGCCGCGCAAGGTTGTCAGGGCGCGGTCGCGGGTAGTCTCATCGGCAAAACGCAGGGTGACGCTGTGGCCGGTGCGTTCGACGCTGGCCGCGCTGATTTTCTGGTCGCGCAGGATGCTGCGCACGTCACCAGCCAGCGAGTCGTAGCGGGCATTGAGCGCGCCGTTCATGTCGACCTGCAGCAGGAAGTGCACGCCGCCTCGCAGGTCCAGGCCCAGGAACATGGGGTGGGCGCCGAGTGCACTCAGCCATTGCGGCGAGGCCGACAGCAGGTTGAGGGCGACGGTATAGGAGGGATTCTCAGGGTCGGGGTTCAGCGTGCGGTCCAGCAGGTCGCGGGCCTGCAGCTGAATATCGGTATTGGCGAAACGGGCGCGTACCGTGCCTATCGTGCCGCTCTGCTCGAAACTGATTCCGGTCGACTCCAGACCGGCGTCCCGCAACACATTTTCCACCCGGGTCAGCGTGCCCTGGTCGACGCGCATCGTGGCCCGTGCGCTGGATATCTGGACGGCGGGAGATTCGCCGAAGAAGTTGGGCAGGGTATAGAGCAGGCCAATCACCAGCGCGACGGCGACGGTGATGTACTTCCATATTGGGTAGCGGTTCATTGCCGGTCTGTCTTGAAAAGTCGGATATGGCCCCGGATGGGACCATATCGGCGGGTATGACGCTTACAGGGACTTGATGGTTCCCTTGGGCAGCACGGTGGTGACTGCAGTCTTCTGCAGCAGGATTTCCACCGGCTTGTCGGCCAGTTCAGCCACTTCCACGGCGACGTAGGCGTCGGTCACGCGGGTGACCTTGCCGAGGATGCCCCCGGCGGTCATGACTTCATCGCCCTTGGACAGCGCGGCGACGAGGTTGCGGTGTTCTTTCTGGCGCTTCATCTGCGGACGGATCATCAGGAAATAGAGGATCACGAACATTGCGATGATAGGCAGGAACTGCAGCAGGCTGCTGCCGGCGTCGCCGCCGGGTGCGGCTTGGGCCAGGATCAGGCGGGTGGTGTCGGTTGCGAGCATGAATTCTCCCGTTGATGTTTAGTTATAGGTGTTTGAAAAAGCACCGGCAACATGCCGGCGAGTGGAATTCGAACCGTTTATTGTAGCGGTACGCGAAGACAAGGGTATGGCGGCACCGCATGCCCGGGCGGCATGCGGTGATTCAAAGGCGCTTGCCCTGGGTTCCATGATGGTTTCAGTCCACGCCGCGGGCGCGGTCGGCTGCGAATTGCTCGCGCCAGGACTGGAACGTGCCGGCTGCGATCGCGTCGCGCATCTCCTGCATGATCTGCAGGTAGAAGTGCAGGTTGTGCAGCGTGTTCAGGCGGGCGCCAGTGATTTCGTTGGCACGTTGCAGGTGGTGCAGGTAGGCGCGCGAGAACTGGCGGCAGGTATGACAGGCGCAATGCATATCCAGCGGGCGGGTATCGTCGCGGTAGCGCGCATTGCGGATCTTCACGTCGCCATGGCGCGTGAACAGCCAGCCATTGCGGGCATTGCGCGTGGGCATGACGCAGTCGAACATGTCGACCCCGTTGGCCACGCCTTCCACCAGGTCTTCGGGCGTGCCCACGCCCATCAGGTAGCGTGGCTTATCCTGCGGCATGCGCGGCGCGACGTGTTGCAGGATGCGGATCATCTCTGCCTTGGGTTCACCTACCGACAGGCCGCCGATGGCATAGCCATGGAATCCGATATCGGTCAGGCCGGCCAGTGATTCATCGCGCAGGGATTCGTACATGCCGCCCTGTACGATGCCGAACAGGGCGTTGGGGTTTTCCAGCTGGTCGAAGGCATCGCGCGAGCGCCGGGCCCAGCGTAAGGACATGCGCATGGACGTGGCGGCTTCATCGACCGTGGCTGGGCGGCCCTTGATTTCATAGGGCGTGCATTCGTCGAATACCATGGCGATGTCGGAGTTCAGGCCGCGCTGGATGCGCATGGATTCCTCCGGCGTCAGGAATAGCCTGGCGCCGTCGATGGGCGATGCAAAGCGTACGCCTTCTTCGGTGATCTTGCGCATGCCTTGCAGGCTGAATACCTGGAAGCCGCCAGAGTCGGTCAGGATGGGGCGCTGCCACTGCATGAAACCATGCAGGCCGCCATGCTTTTGCATGATTTCCACGCCAGGACGCAGCCACAGGTGGAAGGTATTGCCCAGCACGATCTGCGCGCCGATTTCTTCCAGTTCGTGGGGCAGCATGGCCTTGACGCTGCCATAGGTGCCCACGGGCATGAAAATGGGGGTCTCGACCACGCCGTGGTTCAGGGTCATGCGGCCGCGTCGGGCCAGGCCGTCGGTGGCCAGCAGTTCGAAATTCAGTCCGGTCATGGGGTCACGCTGCGGGGGATTCGATGAACATGGCGTCGCCATAGCTGAAGAAACGGTAGCGCTCGGCAACCGCATGGGCGTAGGCGCGCTTGATGGGTTCCACGCCGGCCAGCGCCGAAACCAGCATCAGCAGGGTTGATTGCGGCAGGTGGAAATTGGTGATCAGGGCATCAATATAGTGGAAGCGGTAGCCTGGCGTGATGAACAGGCGGGTATCCCCCGTTATGGCCTGCCCTGGCGGCGGTGCCTTGCCCGCGAGCTGCGCTGCTGCCGATTCCAGGGCCCGCACGCTGGTTGTGCCAACGGCGATCACGCGGCCGCCCGCGGCACGGGCCTGGGCGATAGCTTCCAGCGTGGCTGCCGGTACGGTATAGCGCTCGGCATGCATGACGTGGTCTTCAAGACGTTCGGCACGCACCGGCTGGAACGTGCCTGCGCCTACATGCAGTGTGACGAAGGCGCGCGCCACGCCCTGGGCCGCCAGTCGATCCAGCATCGCTTCGTCGAAGTGCAGCCCGGCGGTAGGCGCAGCTACCGCGCCGGGTTCGCGCGCATAGACCGTCTGATAGCGGCTGTCGTCCTCTGCGTCGGGGCTGTGCTCGATATATGGCGGCAGAGGCGTGGAGCCGTGCTGGTCGAGCAGGCTCAGGGCATCTGCGGGAAAGCGCAGGTGGAACAGGGCGCCGTCGCGTCCCAGTACCTCGGCGTCGAAGGCATCGGCCAGGCGAATGCCGCTGCCGGGCTTGGGGGATTTGCTCGAGCGGATATGCGCCAAGACTTCCGTGCCGCTGAGTATGCGCTCGACCAAAACTTCTATCTTGCCGCCACTGTGCTTGATGCCGAACAGGCGTGCCTTGATGACACGGGTGTCGTTGAAAACCAGCAGGTCGGCAGGGCGCAACAACGCCGGTAACTGGCTGAAATGCATGTCGTGCAGCTGGGCCTGCGGATCCAGCCGCAAGAGCCGGCTGGCATCGCGCCTGGCTGCGGGGGTTTGCGCAATCAGTTCCGGGGGCAGCGTATAGTCGTAATCGGAAAGCAACAAGGGTGTGGACACAGGACGGACGAATATCTGGCGCGCAGGGCGCGGTGGGCCGGCGCAACAAGCCGGCAGGTCGCTGCATTTTAGACGCTGCGTGCCAGGTTTGTGGGGCAGGTCCGGTTTTGGTTATGCTGGCGCAGGCGTGGCCCGTTGCCGTGTTGCTTCCAGCGGCGGGCCGGGTGTGGCAGGCATGCGGCAAGGCAGCGGTACGACAGCGGGAAGAATATGGCGTCAGTAGCAAGAAAATGGGCAGGACAGGTGGCGGGCTGGCAACTGGCGGCGTGGATGCTGCTGGCCCTGGCTTGCCTGGGTGCGCCGGTGCAGGCGGCGCTCAAGGGAGTGCCGGCCGAAGTCGACAGCGCATGGCGGGCGACGGGCCTGCCAGAAGAGTCACTGTCGTTGGTGGTGCGCGAACTCGCCGGCAAGGAATTGGTGCACATCAACGGTGAAGTGCCGCGCAACCCGGCTTCCGTCATGAAGTTGGTGACTACCTGGGCGGCCTTGTCCGAGCTGGGGCCGGCGCATACCTGGCGCACGGCCCTGCTGACCGAACCCGGCGCGCGTCCCGATGAGCAGGGCCGCCTGCCTGGCGCTCTTTATCTGCGCGCCTCGGGCGACCCCTTGTTCGATATACGCGACCTTTGGGCGCTGCTGCGCGAACTGCGTCTGCGCGGCGTACAGCATATCGGCCAGGTAGTGGTGGACCGTAGTGTTTTCGGGCCGGTGCAGATAGATCCCGGCGCGTTCGATGGCGCCGGGGACCGTCCCTACAACGCCAGCCCCGATGCCCTGGTGGTCGGGTTCGGTGCGTCGCGGCTGTTGTTCCTGCCCGATGCGCCTGCGCGCAAATGGCGTGCCACGATGGACCCGCCGCTGCCGGGCGTGCGCCTGGAAGGCGAGGTGGAATGGAGCGATGTCCGCTGCCCGGGTGCGCCGGTCGTGCGTACCGAGCCGGTGATTCACCAGGACGGCATCGTGCTGAAGCTGAGCGGCAAGGTGGCAGGGTCTTGCGGTGAATTCAGCCTGTATCGGCTGGCGCTGGGGCAGGTCGACTTTGCCCAGCGTACTTTCGAGTATCTCTGGCGCTCCATGGGCGGGACGTTTGGCGGGCAATGGCGCGATGGCCAGGTGCCGCCGGATGCGGTGCTGCTGGCCCAGCACGAGTCGCCGCCGCTGTCGGATGTAATCCGGGTCATCAATAAACGCAGCAACAACGTTATGGCGCGCATGGTGCTGCTGGCGCTGGGCGTCGAGCGTGGCCGCGGGCCGGCGACGGTGTCAGGCAGCGGCCAGGTGGCGCAGGCCGTGCTGGCGCGCCAGGGGCTGGCCATGCCGGAGCTGGTGCTGGACAACGGCGCCGGGCTATCCCGCCAGGCAGCCGTTTCGGCAGATAGCCTGGCATCCCTGCTGGATGTGGCCTGGCGTTCTCCGTGGATGCCGGAGTTTCTGTCTTCTCTGGCAATTGTGGGCGTGGATGGCACGGTCAGGCGGCGCTTGCAGAACAAGCAGGCGCAGGGCCGGGCGCACCTGAAGACGGGGTCTTTACGGGATGTTCGTGCGATTGCGGGCTATGTGTCCGGCGCCAGCGGCAAGCGCTACATCGTCGTCAGCATCGTCAATCATGCCGAGGCGGACAAGGTGCGCGCATTCGACGACGCGTTGGTGGCCTGGCTCGCCGAGCGGTGAATGCCGGGCGTTCGCTTATTACCCCTGGCGGGCGTGAGGGCAGGATAGGGCCGGGTTAAGGGCTTGCTTGCTGGTGGCGGCAGCCCTGGCGGCGTGGCGGCCGCAATGCCGAAAAAGGTGTTTTTCGAGGCGCGGGCCGGGGCAGGCTGCATTTAGTTCTTGCCAGTCGCCTGCCCTTCCGTTATAGATGCGAGCGCAGATATACGGAGATATTTCATGGCACTTTACGAAGTCCGCCACCCGCTGATTCGTCACAAGCTTGGGTTGATGCGGCGAGCCGATTTGAGCACCAAGAGTTTTCGCGAGCTTTCACAAGAGGTCGCCGCCCTGCTGACCTACGAGGCTTCGCGGGATATGCCGCTGGAAGCGCATGAAGTCCAGGGATGGTGTGGCGCCGTCAGCGTGGAAAAACTGGCTGGCAAAAAAGTGACGGTCGTGCCTATCCTGCGTGCCGGTATCGGCATGCTGGATGGCGTACTGACACTGATCCCGGGTGCGCGCGTGAGCGCCGTCGGGGTGGCGCGCAACGAGGAAACGCTGGAAGCCCATACCTACCTGGAAAAGCTTGCCAGCGACATGGACCAGCGCCTGGCGCTGATCATAGACCCGATGCTGGCGACTGGCGGTTCCATGGTAGCGACCATCGACCTGCTCAAGCGCGCTGGCTGCCGCGACATTCGCGCGCTGGTTCTGGTGGCTGCGCCCGCCGGTATCGAAAAAGTGCAATCACGCCATCCGGAGGTGGACATCTATACGGCATCCATAGACCAGGGCCTCAATGAGCACGGTTACATCGTGCCCGGCCTGGGTGACGCCGGCGACCGCATTTTCGGTACGCAGCAGAAAAGCAGCTGATCCGGCAACGGCAGCAACCGCAGGCGGCAAGGTCCGCCTGCCGAAGCAGCGTGGTGAAGTCGGTGGAGAATGTTGGCTTCGGGCTTCGGGCTTCGGGCTTCGGGCTTCAGCGGCAGGCGTCGGCTTCAGGTGGCAGGAACCAGCGAGGCTGGCGTCTGTATCGCTTTGGGTGTGCTGTCCAGCAGTTCGCCGAACCAGTGGTGGGTCGTTGCCAGGGCTGCCACTTCGCCGATGATCAGCAAGGCAGGCGCATGAATGGCGTGTCGCTGGGCATCCTGCGCCAGGCGTGCCAGGGTCGTGGGCAGCACGCGCTGCCCGGGTAGCGACCCATTTTCTATCAGGGCACAGGGCGTGTTTGCCGCACGGCCATGGGCCTGCAATTGCTGGCTCAGGGTGTCCAGCTGGCCGACGCCCATGTAGAACGCCAGGGTCTGGTGTTCCGCCGCCAGCGCGCGCCAATCGAGCGTATCTTCCGACTTGGCGCAATGCGCCGTGATCAGGCGCACGGACTGCGCGTGGTCACGATGGGTCAGGGGGGTGCCGCTATAGGCCGCACAGGCCAGCGCGGCGGTAATGCCCGGCACGATTTCGTAGGGGATGCCGTCGGCACGCAAAGCGCTGATTTCCTCGCCCCCACGCCCGAAAATGAACGCATCCCCGCCTTTCAGGCGTACGACTTTGCGGCCGGCGCCGGCGTGTTCGCGCATCAAGGCGTGGATATTCTCCTGGGTGGCATCATGGTTGCCGCCCAGGCGCTTGCCCACGGAAATGCGGGTGGCGTCGCGTCGCGCCAGCGACAGGATCTCATCACTCACCAGCCGGTCGTACAGGATGACGTCGGCTTCATTCAGGGCTCGCAGGGCCTTGAGCGTCAGGAGCCCGGGGTCGCCTGGTCCGGCGCCTACCAGCGTGACACTGCCCGGCAGCGGCGGGTATTCCTGTGCCAGCGCCTGCTGCAAGGCCTGTTCGGCGGCTTGCGGGCGAGCCTGGCGCAGCAGGGCAGCCACCGGGCCGTCAAGCAGCCAATCATAGAACTGGCGCCGGCGCCGCAGATCGGGCAGGCGCGTACGGATGCTGATACGCCGCTTGGCGGCCAGGCTGGCGAGCTGGCCCAGGGAGTGGTCCAGCAGGCTTTCCAGGCGCTCGCGGATGCGGCGGGCCAGTACCGGCGCCGTGCCGCCAGATGAAATGGCGATCTGTATGGGGGCGCGGTTGATGACGGACGGCACCTGGAAACTGCAGCGCTGCGGATCGTCGACGACATTGGTGAAGATGTGGTGCTGCTCGCCTGCTGCCGCGACGGCTGCATTCAGTGCGACATCGTCGGTGGCGGCAATGATCAGCCAGTTGCCGGCCACCCAGCCCGGTTCGAAGTGGCCGTCTATGTGGCGCAGCCTGCCCTGGTCGCGCAGTGCGCGCAGTGCTGGCGTCAATGCGGGGGCGCCCAGGGTGACTGCCGCGCCGGCGTCCAGCAAGGCGAGCGTTTTACGCTCGGCGACATCGCCCCCGCCCACGACCAGAACGGCGCGGTTGCGTAAGTCGGCAAAAATTGGAAACAACGGCATGGCGGCAGGCATGGCAGAAAGGGCAGCTTATTTTGGCATCGACGCTCCACTGCTGGAATGATTGAAAACTCATGACTTAATGACTTATCGGCATATGGGAGGCAGCGCGATTGCCTGGGCCGATACAGACCTGGCAGTCTGTTTTTCGAGGCGGTATCTGGCCTGAAAGCGGCGGTACGGCGCGTTTGAAACAATTTGTCTGACTTGGCCTGAACTATGGCTTGCCGCAGCGCTTTGCGCTGCTATTATGACGACATGGGCCGTTTTGACGGCGCCTGTCCGCGGTGTCTACGCTTTGCGGCGGATGTTGCCTGGCAGCGCTGGAGGATGGCTAGAACATGTATTTTCATCCGTCAGTCATGGCGGAATTTCATCGCCGCGCCCTGTGGGGCGCGTTTTCCAGGAGCAGAATCCATGTCTCGTAAATCCGCGGAATCCACCAGGGACGTCCTGATCGACAACGTGAAGTCCACGTTGCATGATGCTGAAGCGCTGTTGCGTGAAGCGGCTGCCAGCAGTGGCGAGAAAGCCGCCGAGCTGCGCGAGCGGGCCTTGGTTTCCCTCAAGCGCACCCGAGAAGCCGTGCATGACGCACAGGACGCCATCGTGACGCAAGGCCGTCGCGCTGCGCGCGCCACCGATGACTATGTGCACGACAAGCCCTGGCAGGCCATTGCTGCCGCCGGCGTGGTGGGACTGTTGCTGGGCTTGGTAATCGGCCGTCGCTGACTGGCGTAGCCGGCCAGACGCTACCGGGAAATCCGTATGAACCTGAAAGACTCTCTTACCGCCTTGGGTGCGACCGTTCTGGAGGCGTTCAGGACGCGTCTGGAACTGTTCGGTCTCGAGCTCGCGGAAGCGCGCCTGCGGCTGGTCAAGCTGCTGGGCATGTTCTTCGTCGCGGTTTTTCTGTTGGCGCTGGCTGTCCTGCTATTTTCGCTCTGGTTCGCCATGTTGTTCTGGCAGACTGAATACCGCTACATCGCACTGGGGGCGCTGGCCGGCGTCTACGCGCTGATCGGCCTGTTCCTGCTATACCGGCTGCGGCACGACCTGGTGCATGGTGAATCTCCTTTTGCCGCGACCCTGGAAGAGCTGCGCCGTGACGCAGACATGCTCAAGCATCTGCGCAGTGAAGTCGACGCGGCAGGCCAGGCGCTCGAGCGGCAATCCCTGCAATCTGGCCGGGAGGATCGTCCGTGAGCAAGAAAATGTCGGATCGCCAGATGAAGATCGCCCTCCTGCGTACGCAGGCATCCGTCGAGCGTGAATTGTTGCTGCAATATGCTGCCTCGGCACGGGATAACGTCTCGCGCGTGACCAGCTGGGGCGGCAAGATCGGTGGCAGCGGGATCATCGGCAGTGTGTTCCGTATTGGGACGCTGGCTTTGCGTCATCCGGTCATTACGTCGACGGCATCGGCGTGGCTGCTGCGCGGCAAGCGTTCGCGCTGGCTGCGGCTGGGCGGCGTGGCCGTCGTGGCCTGGCGTGTCTTCAGCATGCTGGGCGGGCGTCGTTAAGCAAGCCCCTGCCCTGGCCTGACGGCGTCTGGCGCTGTTTGCCGCTGGCGGGGCAGGGGTGTTTCCGTCAATTGCGTCAATTGCCGTACAGCACGATTTGCCCGGCCTGAGCGGGAAACTTGCTGTAATATAGAACGATTATCTTTTAGTCCTTTTTTCCCCTGGCCTTGATCGTTCGGTGGATGGACGCCTGCGTGTGCGGGCGCTGGTCCCGGTATCCGGAATAATGACGGAAATTCTATGAAGAAACTGCTGGTAGCGCTGCTGGGCGCGGCGTTTTGCGCGGGGGCCCAGGCTGCCCCGGAACGTATTGTGTCGCTGGGTGGCACGGTGACCGAGATCATCTATGACCTGGGCCATGGCGACAGTGTCGTGGCCAGTGATATCTCCAGCATCTACCCACCAGCCGTGCAGTCCCTGCCGCGTGTCGGCTACTACCGTACCGCACCGGTGGAAGGCATTGCCGCCATGCAGCCGGACCTGATTCTGGCTTCGGAACAGGCCGGTCCGCAGCAAACCTTCAAGCGCCTGAGTGATCTGGGCATCAAGGTCGTACAGGTTTCCGACGGCCACTCCATTGAATCCCTGTTCGAGCGCATTGACAGCGTGGCAGATGCGCTGGACGACCAAGCGGCCGGCAAGGCCCTGGCCGAGAAAATTCGCACGGATCTCGATGCCAGCCTGGCACTGCCGGAAACGCCCCTGTCCGCCCTGTTCATCATGGTGCGCACCAGCAAGCCTTCCGGGGCGGGCAATGGCACGGCGGTCAATGAGGTACTGAAGCTGGCCGGCCTGAAGAATGCCATGGCGGAGCAGCAAGGATACAAGACGCTGTCGGCCGAAGGCGTCATCCAGCTTGCGCCCGAGATGATCGTGACCACCACGATGTCACTGGAAGCCGTGGGCGGCATGGAAAAATTCCTGCAGTTGCCTGGCGTCTCTGCGACCCCTGCCGCCAAGGCTGGCCGGGTGCTTGCACTCGACGACCTGTTGATCATGGGTATGGGGCCGCGTTTGCCCGAGGCCGTTCGCAGTCTCAAGGAAGCAGCCGCCAAACCGGCTACCGGCAGCAGCAGCGGTTCCTGACGTGGCACTGAGTTCAAGCCGTTCCCAGCGTGTCGGGCTGCTGGGGTTGACTGCATTTACCCTGTTGATTGCCTTACTGGCCGCAGTTTCCGGGGCTGTCGAGATTCCCCTGATGCGGATTCCGGCGCTGCTGGCCGGAACCCAGGCGCCGGAGGAAACCCTGTGGCGCAATGTGCTGCTGGATATCCGCCTGCCTCGGGTGCTGTTCGCCTTGCTGGCGGGAGCGGCGCTGGCCGTATCCGGCGCGGTGATGCAGGCGCTGTTCCGCAATCCGCTGGCCGAGCCTGGCCTGGTCGGTATTTCAGCCGGCGGCTCCCTGGGGGCTGTCGGGGCCATTGTGCTGACCAATGGCGGGTTCTGGGTGCTGGCGCCTTCGGCCTTTGTCGGCAGCCTGCTGGCGACCATGCTGGCCTATATGCTGGGCCGCCGCTTTCCCGGCGTTGCCGGTTTGTTGCTGGCAGGGATCGCGATTAACGCGGTCGCAGGCAGCATCATCGGTATCTTCACATTCATTGCCACGGATACCCAACTGCGCGATCTGACTTTCTGGAGCATGGGCAGTCTGGCTGCGGCAGACTGGAAGCTGCTGTCCTACCTCGCGCCATGGCTGGTGATCGTAGGCGCCTGGATGCTATTCCAGTGGCGGGCGCTCAATGCCTTGCTGCTGGGTGAGCGCGAAGCGCAGCATCTGGGCTATGCATTGAAATCCATCCGCCGCCGCCTGGTCGTGGGCACGGCGCTGATCGTCGGTCCGCTGGTTGCCGTCACGGGCGGCATCGCGTTTGTTGGGCTGGTCGTGCCGCACTTGATCCGCCTGACCTTCGGTGCCGACCACCGCTGGTTGCTGCCGGGGTCGGTCGTGGCCGGTGGCCTGGGCTTGACGCTGGCCGACTGGGTTTCTCGCATTGCGGTGATTCCGGCGGAGTTGCCCATCGGCTTGGTGACCAGCCTTATCGGCGGTCCGTTCTTCCTGTGGCTGCTGGCCCGTCGCAAGGGGCTGACATGAGCCTGAGTGCAAATACGATCGCGGTTTCCCGGCGGACGCGTGAAATTCTGTCGGATGTTTCGCTGGATCTGCTGTCGGGCAGTGTTGTCGCGCTGCTGGGCGCCAACGGGGCAGGCAAATCCACCTTGCTGGGCGCTTTGGCCAATGAACTGTCCTACCAGCGTGGGCAGGTGACGCTGGATGGCACCGAGCTGGCGGAAGTCGGACACCATGGTCTGGCCCGCCGTCGCGCGGTATTGCCGCAGCATTCGTCGCTGTCCTTCGATATGCCGGTGGATCAGGTTGTCGCCATGGGGGCCTATCCGTTCCCCGAAGTCGAGCCAGCCGTGGTTGAAGCGGAGATTCGCCGGGCGTTGGCCTGTGTCGAATGCGAAGCCTTCCTGGGCCGGCGCTATGGTGAACTATCGGGAGGGGAGCAGCAGCGCGTGCAGAGCGCCCGGGTGCTGCTGCAATGCCTGGTTGGCCGTACCGCAGGTGATGCGCGCTATCTGATGCTGGATGAACCTACCGCAAGCCTGGACCCGCGTCACCAGCAAGGCCTGCTGCGCGCCGTCACGCAACTGGCGGCAACCGAACGTCTCGGGGTGCTGGCCATCCTGCATGATGTCAATCTGGCGGCGCGCTGGTGCGACCGCATCGCGCTGCTGGCGCAAGGCCGGCTGATCGCCTGCGGTGCGCCGGCGGAGGTGCTGACGGAAGCCAACCTGGCCGAAGTCTACGACATGCCGGTGCGTGTCCTGCCGCATCCGCTGGCGCCGGAACGTCCGCTGGTTTGCTTCGACCTGGATTGAAGACCAGGCCATGCCGCCCATACTGGCGGCATGAGCCCGGGCGTGGGCAGGGCGAGCCGGTGCCCCCGTCGCGGTGGTGCTGTTACAGCCCCAGCGTTTCCCACATGGCGTCGACCCGTTCTTGCACCGACTTGTCCATGGTGATGGGGCGGCCCCATTCCCGGCTGGTTTCTCCAGGCCACTTGTTGGTGGCGTCGAAACCCATCTTGCCTCCCAGGCCCGAGACAGGCGAGGCAAAGTCCAGGTAGTCGATGGGCGTGTTTTCCACTGGCACGGCATCGCGCACGGGGTCCATGCGCGTCGTCATGGCCCAGACCACTTCCTTCCAGTCGCGGATGTTGATGTCCTCATCGACCACGATGATGAACTTCGTATACATGAACTGGCGCAGGATGCTCCAGATACCGAACATGACGCGCTTGGCATGGCCTGCATACTGCTTGCGGATCGAAACGATGGCCAGGCGATAGCTGCAGCCCTCGGGCGGCAGGTAGAAATCGGTGATTTCCGGCAACTGCCGGCGCAATAGCGGCACGAACACTTCATTGAGCGCCACGCCGAGCACGGCCGGTTCGTCTGGCGGCTTGCCGGTGTAGGTTGTGTGATAGATCGGATCGCGGCGCATGGTAATGCGATCCACGGTAAAGACCGGGAACCAGTCCTGCTCGTTGTAATAGCCGGTGTGGTCGCCATAGGGGCCTTCCAGCGCCATCTCATAGCCGCTGTCGGGCGGTGGCGGAGCGCCTTCGGGCACCTGCGGCGCAATGGTGCGCGGGTCGCTGCTGGGCAGCAGATGGCCTTCCAGAATGATTTCCGCGCGTGCCGGCACCGACAGCTTGCTGCCCAGCGCCGACGCCACTTCGGTACGCCCGCCGCGCAGCAGTCCGGCGAACTGGTATTCCGACAGGCTGTCGGGAACTGGCGTGACGGCACCCAGGATGGTGGCAGGGTCGGCGCCCAGCGCCACGGCGACCGGGAAAGGTTGTCCTGGATTGGCCAGTTGGTGGTCGCGGAAGTCCAGCGCGCCGCCACGGTGCGACAGCCAGCGCATGATGAGCTTGTTGCGTCCTAGCAATTGCTGGCGGTAGATGCCCAGGTTCTGGCGCTTGGCGCGCGGCCCCTGGGTGATGACCAGGCCCCAGGTCAGCAGCGGCGCGGCATCGCCGGGCCAGCAGTGCTGCAGGGGCAGGTTGTTGAGGTCGACATCATTGCCTTCCAGCACGATCTCCTGGCAGGCCGGGCTGCGTACATTGCTTGGGCGCATATCCCAGAGCGCAGCCTTGAGCATGCCGACCTTGGCAAAAGTATCGCGCAGGTCGCGTGGCGGTTCGGGTTCGCGCAGCGAAGCCAGCAGTTCGCCGGTTTCACGCAGCGCCGACACGTCTTCCGCGCCCATGCCCCATGCCACGCGCTGGGGCGTGCCGAACAGATTGGCCAGTACCGGCATGGCCGCCTTGCTGCCGTTGTGGCGCGCATTTTCGAACAGTAGCGCCGGTCCGCCCTGGCGCAGGATGCGGTCGCCGATTTCGGTCATTTCCAGGTGGGTGGAAACTGGTGCGCTGATGCGCCGCAGCGCATCGCGCTGTTCGAGCTGGGCAATGAAATCCCTGAGGTCGCGATACTTCAAGATGACTCCCGATGGAACGAAGCCGAATGTAAAAAACGTTTCTCGCCGTCACCCATGGCCGTTCCGGGCAGGGAGTCCGGGGGAAAGAGGTTAACATCCAGGCTTGATTTGCATGTCATGCATATTATTAATGGAGTTTAACCATGTCCGCAGATCCTGAATCCGGGAGCTGGCGGCGGTATGCGAAGAGCGCGTATGGTTCTCTGGGGGCACTCACCCGTGTCGGCACCCGTTATCTGGGGCTGGGTGTGCTGGTCGCCGGCCTGTTGACCGCCCTGTTGCCGGATGTCCGCCAGCAGATGGTACGTATCCAGCAGGCGGTATTGGCGGAAATCTATCCGCTGGAATCCGAATCCTTTGCTCATTCCCCGGCCCAGGCATTGGGCCAGAGCGTGGCCTCAGCCGGCAGCAGCCAAGGGCTGGCGGCGCTGAACCATGTCTCCCTGCCGCTAGACATCATGCGCGAGCTGGGCGTCAGCGTCGGGCAGGTGGATGCGCTGCGCAGCTATATCGCACGTAAGTACCGCGTTGCCTACGATGCCACCGGCGGCGTCGTTGCGACCAGTTTCCGGGTAGGCCACGAAAAGGAACTGGACCCATTGCTCCTGCTGGCCGTGATTGCCATTGAGTCCCGCTACAACCCGCTGGCCGAAAGCTCGGTTGGTGCCCAGGGCCTGATGCAGGTCATGACGCGGGTGCACCGCGACAAGCTCGACCCCTATGGTGGACCTTCGCAAGCGCTCAATCCCGTCGTGAACATCAACGTGGGCAGCATGATCCTGTCCGACTGTATCCGCCGCCGTGGTTCGGTGCAGGGCGGCCTGGCCTGTTATGTGGGGGCCACCGGCCCTTCGGATGGCGGCTATGGCGCACGCGTACTGGCCGAACGCCGCCGCCTGGCGCTGGCGGCCGGCATTCCGCTGGTGCGCTGACCCAAGGCGACGGCGCAGGCAGAAAGCGATGCAGGGAAAAACTGCCGGCTTTCCCCGCTGTCAGCACACTCAAGCAGGCTGACAGCCGGGGCGGGTGTTGCCTGGCAGGCTCAACGGCCCAGCATCGTGCCGATGCGGGCGACCGCTTCTTCCAGCTTTTCGGTTGCCGTCGCGTAGGAAAAGCGCATGGCACGTGCGCCATGCGTCGGGCCGAAGTCGTGCCCGGGGACGGCGGCAATGCCGGCTTCATCGAGCAGCCGCCGCGAGAAGGCCGCGCTGTCGCTGGCATGGGCGCTGATATCTGCGAAGATATAGAAAGCGCCATCAGGCCGGGCGTCCACCCGCAGGCCCAGGCGTTCGAAGGCGGGCAGCAGGAAGTCGCGCCGCGCCTTGAAGATTTCCCGGCGCGCTTCGAAAATTTCCAGCGATGCCGGCTCGAAGCAGGCCAGGGCTGCGTATTGCGACAAGGCGGGCGGGCAGATCATCAGGTTGGATGCCAGTTTCTCCACCACTGCTACCAGCGGCTGCGGCACGATCATCCAGCCCAGGCGCCAGCCGGTCATGTGGAAGTATTTGGAAAAGCTGTTCAGGATGATCAGGTCATCGTCCAGCGACAAGGCCGAACGCGGCGCTGCTTCATAGGACAACCCCAGGTAGATCTCATCGACAATAGACAGCCCGCCACGGGTGCGCACGGCCTCCAGCAGTTCGGCCAGCGCGGGGCGTGGAATGGACGTGCCGGTGGGGTTGCTGGGCGAAGCCACGAGGATGCCGCGTGTTTTCGGCCCCCAGTTGGCAGCGACGCTGGCAGCGGAAAGCTGGTAGCGCTCCGACGCATGGCAGGGAATGAGGCGCGAGACGCCGCCAGCGCTGCTGATGAAATTGCGGTTGGCGGGGTAGCAGGGGTCCGGCATCAGGATTTCATCGCCGGGATTGATGAGCGTCAGCGCGGCCAGCAGCAAGGCACCTGAGGCGCCCTGGGTGACGACGACGCGTGCGGGATCGACCGGCGCGCCCAGTTGCTCACCGTAATAACGGGCGATGGCTTCGCGCAGGGCCGGGATGCCCAGTGTCGGCGTGTAGCCGCTGCGGCCGTCGCGCGCAGCACGCATCAGCGCATCGAGCACGGGTTCGGGGGCAGTGAAATCGGGCTCGCCTATGCCCAGGCTGATGATATCCGCGCCGGCAGCCTGGCGCGCCAGGGCCTGCTTGAAAACTTCCATGGCCTGGAACGGCTGGATATCCAGGGTGCGCTGCGCGGGAGAGGGGGATGACATGTGGGTCCTGAACGGAAGAATCGGATCAGCTGCCAGCCAGGGGGCCGGCATAAAAGGACGATTGTAGTGAGCCGCGGCGGGTCTGGCCAACCTGGCAAGGGCAGCCGTGTTGGGGGAAAGTGGCGCAATGCGGCGCTTTCCGCGTTAAGGGGCTAGAATGAGCCCCCGTATATCCCTATCATCAACACGGTTTTCGGATTCGCCATGGTTAACGATACTCTGCGTCAGACCGCGCTCGACTATCACGAGAAAGGTCGTCCCGGCAAATTGTCGGTTGTGCCGACCAAGCAATTGAGCAATCAGCGGGACATGGCCCTGGCCTATTCGCCCGGCGTGGCGGTTCCCTGTGAGGAAATCGTGGCGGATCCCGCCAACGCGTTCCGTTTCACCGGCAAAGGCAACCTGGTCGGCGTCATCACCAATGGTTCGGCGGTGCTGGGCCTGGGCAATATCGGCGCGCTGGCCTCCAAGCCGGTCATGGAAGGCAAGGCGGTCCTGTTCAAGAAGTTCGCCGGCATTGATGTATTCGACATCGAAATCAATGAGTCCGATCCGCAAAAGCTGATCGACATCATCGCCAGTCTCGAACCTACCTTCGGTGGCATCAACCTTGAGGATATCAAGGCGCCGGAGTGTTTCACCGTCGAACGCACGCTGCGCGAACGCATGAACATCCCGGTGTTCCACGACGACCAGCACGGCACGGCCATTTGCGTGGCGGCCGCAATCATCAACGGCCTGCGCGTGGTCGACAAAGATATCAAGGATATCAAGCTGGTAGCTTCCGGCGCCGGTGCTGCGGCGCTGGCCTGCCTGGACCTGCTGGTCGAGCTGGGCTTGCCGCGCGAGCACATCTGGGTGACGGACATCGAAGGCGTGGTCTACACCGGTCGCACCGTGCTGATGGATGACAACAAGGCGCGCTATGCGCAGGATACCGAAGCCCGCAAGCTGGCCGACGTGATCGGCGGTGCGGATGTGTTCCTGGGAGCATCGGCCGGTGGTGTGCTCAAGCCCGATATGGTCAAGGTTATGGCTGCGCGTCCGCTGATCCTGGCGCTGGCCAATCCGCAGCCGGAAATCCTGCCCGAGGATGCCCATGCGGTGCGTGATGATGTGGTGATCGCCACCGGGCGCTCGGATTACCCCAACCAGGTCAATAACGTCCTGTGCTTCCCCTACATCTTCCGGGGGGCGCTGGATGTGGGCGCGACCACAATCACCCTGGACATGGAAAAGGCGGCAGTCTACGCCATTGCCGACCTGGCCAAGGAAGAGCAGGATGAAACGGTGGCGGCAGCCTATGGTTCCTACGGTACCTCGTTCGGCCCTGAATACTTCATTCCCAAGCCTTTTGATCCGCGCTTGTTGGTACGCATTGCGCCTGCCGTGGCGCGTGCCGCCATGGACGGCGGTGTGGCGCGGCGCCCGATTGCCGACATGGACAGCTACGTGGCGCAGCTGCAGCAGTTCGTCTATCACTCCGGCGCCTTCATGCGCCCGGCTTTTGCAGAGGCCAAGCGCCTGGTGGCAGAGGGCGGCAAGACCCGCATCGTGTTTGCCGAAGGCGAGGACGAACGCGTGCTGCGCGCCGTACAGGTGGTGGTCGATGAAAAACTGGCCAAGCCCATCCTGATCGGCCGTCCCAATGTGCTGGCCAGCCGCATTGAAAAATTCGGCCTGCGCCTGCGTCTGGGCGTGGACGTCGAAGTGACCAATCCGGAGTTCGATGAGCGTTTCAACCGCTACTGGAGCACCTATTGGGAGATCATGAGCCGGCGCGGCATTTCCAAGGAAATGGCGCGCGTGGAAATGCGTCGCCGCCTGACGCTGATCGGTGCCATGATGGTGCACCTGGGCGATGCCGACGGCATGGTTTGCGGCACGGTCGGTTCTTATGGCAACCATCTGCAGCTGATTGACGAAGTCATCGGCAAGCGTCCGGGCGCCAAGACCTATGCGGCCATGAACATCCTGCTGCTGGAGTCGCGTGCGCTGGCGCTGGTGGATACGCACGTCAACGATGATCCCACCGCCGAGCAGATCGCCGAGTTCACCATGGCGGCTGCCGAAGAGATGCGTCGCCTGAAGCTTGTGCCCAAGGTGGCGCTGCTGTCGCGCTCCAACTTCGGCGGTGGCGGTGCGCGGTCCGGCGAGAAAATGCGTGAAGCCCTGGCGCTGTTGCGCGAACGTGCGCCGGAACTGGAAGTGGATGGCGAAATGCATGGTGATTGCGCGCTTGACGAGAGCCTGCGCCTGCGCATTCTGCCTTCCTCGACGCTGTCGGGCGAAGCGAATCTGCTGGTATGCCCCAACGTCGATGCCGGCAATATTGCCTACAACCTGCTGAAGACGGCCGCGGGCGGCAATATTGCCATCGGCCCCTTCCTGCTGGGCGCCAATGCGCCGGTGCATGTGCTGACCTCCAGCTCGACCGTGCGGCGCATCGTCAACATGACCGCGCTGACAGTCGTGGACGCCAACAGCGGCCGCTGATGTGTTCTCCTTGACCAGAGCTGCCGTGGCCGGTTCTCCGCCAGCCAGGCGGGTCTGCTGGTTCCCTCTGCCCGACGGCGCCATTTCCAGAACGGAAGTGGCGCCGTTTTTGCATGCCGAAGGTGTTTCTGGCGGGAACCATGGCGGCGCGACAGGGTCTGGATAGGCAATGATGGATCGCGTTGTGACAACGAAATGCACGGGAAATGAAACGGCGGGAAAAAAATCCGGTATTCTTCGCCCGCGCGGTCCGGTGCAGCTTTGTCAGCCTGTCGCATCCGGCGCTTTGTCCGCCTTGCTCGTCGCAGTGCAGGATGGGTGGGGCAAGCCGGGGCAGCCGTGTCTCCAGGTGAGGCAGGCAGGAGGCTCGTCCCCCGCGTATTGCCGGGAAAACCCGGGAATTGATTGGATTACGCTATGCCGATACGATGCGGCCTAGCGAGACTGTTACTGCGTTGTTCAGGGAGACGCAAACATGAGTTCGACCCCTTCAAACGGTCTGGCGCAGGCGCTGCAGCGCGGGGGTGCCATTGATCTGGGCAAGGCGGATGCCGCCGGCCTGGAGGCCGCCGCGTCCGCACAGGGCCTGGGTTTCTTTGTTGCCGACTGCGACCGCGCGCGCAGTCGTTCGGCTGTGCTGCGTGCCATTGCCAAGGCTGTGGATTTCCCGGTCTTCTTCGGCAATGACATGGACAGTCTCTATGACTGCCTGACGGATACGGTGCAAGAGCAGCGCCAGGGCGTGCTGTTGTATTTGCGCCGCCTGCATTCGGGTGATCCGGCGCTGGAAGGCGACGCGCGCGAAATCCAGACCGTCTGCGAAAACGTGGCCGAAGCCGTGGCGGATACCGGCAAAGTCTTCGCTTTCGTGATTGAGCACGCCGGGCGCCATCCCGACCCCGAGCCGGGACGATCGCAGTCCTGGAGCGCGCAGGCCGGCGGTGACGAAGAATAAGCCTGTGTGGCGGGCCGGGTCGTACAACCAGACGCCGGTCCGCGTGGTTTCCTTTTTCAATAAATGTCAGGTTCCTGTCCCTGCGGCCTGGCCAGCGTTACAATAGCGTGAAAGGCACTGTCCGAGGACAGTGCCGCTTCGGGTTCATCTTTTTCCTGTCCGTATCATGCTCCGTCAACGCACCATCAAAAATGTCGTACGCACCGCTGGCGTTGGCCTGCATTCAGGCCTGCGGGTAGAGCTCGTCATGCGTCCGGCGGCACCTGATACCGGCATCGTCTTCCATCGCGTAGACCTGCCGGAAGTGGTCGATCTGCCGGCTCAGGCCGATCAGGTCGGTGATACCCGCCTGGCATCCGTGCTGCAGCAGGGCAATGTGCGCGTTTCCACCGTGGAGCACATCATGTCGGCGCTGGCCGGCCTGGGGATAGACAATATCCATATCGACCTGACGGCCGAAGAAGTGCCCATCATGGACGGCAGTGCCGGTACCTTCGTCTACCTGCTGCGCTCGGCTGGTATCGAGGAACAGAAAGCGCCCAAGAAGTTCCTGCGCGTGCTCAAGACCGTCGAAGTGCGCGAAGGCGAAGGCCGCAATGAAAAATGGGCGCGCCTGGAACCCTACAACGGTTTCTCCATGTCGTTTTCCATCGACTTCCATCACCCGGCCATCGACGCAACGGCGGGGTTCGCGGAAATCGACTTCGCTACCCATTCCTACACGCGCGAGATCGCCCGTGCGCGCACCTTTGGTTTCGTCAACGATGTGGAAGCCCTGCGTGCCGTCGGCCTGGCGCGGGGCGGCAGCCTGGACAATGCCATCGTGATGGACGAGTACCGTGTGCTCAACAACGATGGCCTGCGTTATGACGACGAGTTCGTCAAACACAAGATCCTGGACGCCATTGGCGATCTTTACCTGATCGGCAAGCCGCTGATGGCGCGCTATGTGGCCTGCAAGTCGGGTCACGCACTGAACAACCGTATTTCCCGCGCCCTGCTGGAGCAGCAGGATGCCTGGGAAATCGTCACTTTCGAAGAAGAGCCAGCGGAAAGTGCGCCTGTCTTCCAGCGCGCTTGGAAGCTGGCCTGATTGCCCTGTTGCGGCGGCGTGTCCCAGCCTCGGGGCGGCTGCCTTGAAGCCTGATAGGCCAGGCGCGAACGGGTGCCGGAAACACACTGCCCCTGTTGCTGGATCTTGACCAGCCACAGGGGCAGTTTTTTGCGGGGCAGATGTGCTGGACACGCGTGTCCAGCCGCCGCTGCTGGCCTGCCAGGGAGAGATCAGTTGGTGGAATCGTCTGATTTTTCTGGCGCATGGTGGCGCAGCAGGCGAGCGACGGCATCGGCCAGCGGGCCGGGCTGTAAATCCTGGTGCAGTTCGGAAAAAGCCTGCAGCGCAGAGGCGTCCAGCGGGCGGGCCATGGGCTTGGGCCGTTGCCATTGAGACTTCAATTGTCGCAAATCTGCTTGAATCCTGATGCTAATTTCTGTAAGGTTCCAGCCTTGAGCGCAGAGCGTCCTGCTGATGGAGGGCGCCAATTGCCGTAGTTTTGCCGCGTGGGCGGCACTGGGAACCGCCAGCAACAGACGGTTCTGTTCGGCGCGCGCAACCTCACAGACCGCCCCCAGGGCGGTCGGCAGTATCTTTTGCAGCGCCTCCTGTATCTGGATGTGGTGCTTGGCGACGGCCATGATGCTGGAGCCGCCAGGGCTGGCATCCAGCCAATGTTGTATCCGGCTGTCGGTCGTGCGGGAACGCATGTTCTTGGCGGTGGTCATACAGTGGCTGCAAGGTTCAAGGGAAGTCTTTAATGAAGATCATGATAGTTCACCGCAGCGGCGGTGAGGTGACGCGGCGGGTGCTGGGCGGCCTTCCCGTGACACTGCTGCTGATGGCCGGACTGGTGGCGGCCGCGGCACTGGGCGCGCTGGGCATGCGCTACTGGGACGTGCGCGGGGGCGTACCGCGTGAAGGTATCATGCCGCCCGAACAAGTGTTGCGGGATTCCGCATTTTTGCGTGACAACGTCGGCATGCTTGCCGGCAAGGTCGGCGATCTTCAGGCGCGCCTGGCGACGCTCGACGGCCTGGGCAGGCGCCTGGCCAACCGCGCTGGCCTGCGTGTGCCGGAAGGTGAGTTCCATGCCGCTGCCAGTGGCGGCGCCCTGAGCCCGGTCGATGGCGTCATGGATGATACCGATGGCGCGGCGACGGTGCCGCGCTACAGCGCAGAGGACATCGGCCGCCTGCTGGATGAACTGCAGCGCAAGCTGGAAGAGCAGTCCGGCATGTATACGGTGCTCGATGCCGCGCTCACGCGGCAGGGCGCGGACAAGGCACGGCTGCCTACGCGCCAGCCGCTGGCTGAGAAATATCCCTACCTGTCTTCATCCTATGGCTGGCGCCGTAACCCGGTGACTGGCCGTATGTCCATGCACGAAGGCCTGGATTTTGCCGCGCCTCCTGGTACCCCCATTGTGGCAGCATCGGGCGGTGTGGTGGTCGAGTCGCGCTACCACAATGCCTATGGCAACCTGGTGGAAATCGACCACGGCGACGGCCTGATCACGCGTTACGCGCATGCGCGCAAGCTGCTGGTGAAAACCGGCGACCTCGTCGCACCGGGCCAGCCCATCGCGGAAGTTGGCTCGACCGGGCGCTCCACCGGCCCCCATTTGCATTTCGAAGTGCGGATGGCGGGACAGGCGCTGGACCCCAAGCTGTTCCTGGCTGCGAATGCATCTCAAAGCACTTTGGCGGGTATTTTGGACGAAGCCGGGAATAAGTCGGCCCGACTGCGTTAAACTGGGCTGTTTCCTTGTGCGGCGAGTCCGCTAACTGTGTCCCCACTCGCATGCTTTCTCTGCTGAAAAAAATCGTTGGCAGCCGCAATGATCGGCTGCTCAAGCAGTACCGGCGCCAGGTGGCGCAAATCAATGCGCTGGAAGATTCCATCAAGGCGCTGTCCGATGAAGCGCTGGCGGCCAAAACGCCGGAATTCAAGAAGCGCCTGGCCGATGGCGCCAAGCTGGATGACCTGTTGCCTGAGGCTTTTGCCGTGGTGCGCGAAGTCGGCCGCCGTGTCTTTGGCATGCGCCACTTCGACGTCCAGTTGATGGGTGGCATGGCCCTGCATGATGGCAAGATCGCCGAAATGCGCACTGGCGAAGGCAAGACGCTGATGGCGACCTTGCCGGTCTACCTCAATGCGTTGGCAGGCCAGGGCGTACACGTCGTGACGGTCAATGACTACCTGGCGCGGCGCGATGCGGCCCAGATGTCGCGCCTCTACAATTTCCTTGGCCTGACCGTGGGCGTTGTCGTGCCCCAGCAGGATAACGAGGAAAAGCGCGCCGCCTATCGTGCCGACATCACCTACGGCACGAACAATGAATTCGGTTTCGACTACCTGCGCGACAATATGGAATATCGCGCCGACGACAAGCGTCAGCGCAAGCTGTTCTTCGCCATCGTCGACGAAGTCGATTCCATTCTGATCGACGAAGCCCGGACTCCGCTGATCATTTCCGGTCCGGCCGAAGACCATACCCAGATGTATGTGGGCATGAACGCCGTGCCGCCGTTGCTCAAGCGCATGGCATCCGAGCCCAAGCCGCACGAGCCGGAACCCGAAGGCGACTTCTGGGTGGACGAAAAGAGCCACCAGGTCTACCTGTCCGAAAGCGGTCACGAACATTCTGAACAGATCCTGGCGCGCCTGGGCCTGCTGCCGGAAGGTGAATCGCTGTACGACCCGCGTCATATCACGCTGATGCACCACTTGATGGCAGCATTGCGTGCGCACAACCTGTTCCACCGCGACCAGCACTATGTGGTGCAGGACGGCGAAGTGGTCATCGTTGATGAGTTCACCGGCCGCCTGATGGTAGGCCGGCGCTGGTCCGACGGCCTGCACCAGGCGGTCGAGGCCAAGGAAGGCGTGAAGATCCAGAACGAGAACCAGACGCTGGCCTCGATCACCTTCCAGAACTACTTCCGCATGTACGACAAGCTGGGCGGCATGACGGGCACGGCAGATACCGAAGCCTACGAGTTCCAGCAGATCTATGGCCTGGAAACGGTGATCATTCCGACCAACCGGCCGATGGTTCGCAAGGATCAGAACGATCAGGTCTTCAAGACCAACGAAGAAAAGTACAACGCCATCATCGCGGATATCCGCGATTGCCATGAGCGCGGCCAGCCCGTGCTGGTCGGTACGACCAGCATTGAAAACTCCGAGCTGATTTCCGAGCGCCTGAAGGCCGCCGGCCTGCCGCACAGCGTGCTGAACGCCAAGCAGCACGCCCGCGAAGCAGAAATCGTTGCTGAAGCCGGCAAGCCGGGCCACATCACCATTGCCACCAACATGGCGGGTCGTGGTACCGATATCGTGTTGGGTGGCAGCATCGAGAAGCAGATCGGCCTGATCCAGCTGGATGACAGCCTGCCCGAAGCCGCCAAGGCTGAGCAGATTGCTGCCGTGCGCACCGAATGGGAGCCGCTCAACCGCCAGGTGAAGGAAGCCGGCGGCCTGCGTATCATCGGTACTGAACGCCATGAATCGCGCCGTATCGACAACCAGCTGCGTGGCCGTGCCGGCCGCCAGGGTGATCCGGGTTCCTCGCGTTTCTACCTGTCGCTGGAAGATCCGCTGATGCGCATCTTCGCAGGCGAACGCGTGCGCGCCATCATGGAACGCCTGCGCCTGCCGGAAGGTGAGCCCATCGAGGCCGGCATGGTGTCGCGTTCCATCGAAACCGCGCAGCGTAAGGTCGAAGCGCGCAACTTCGATATCCGCAAGCAGCTGCTGGAGTACGACGACGTCGCCAACGACCAGCGCAAGGTGATCTACGCCCAGCGCAACGAAGTGCTGGAGTCGGAATCCCTGACCGAGATGGTCGATAACCTGCGTGACGCCACGTTCCAGGAACTGGTCGCCCAGTATGTGCCGCATGGCACTCTGGAAGAGCAATGGAATATCACGGGCCTGCAGAACGTGCTGGAAGCCGAATGGCAGCTGCAATTGCCGCTGGCGGAAAAGCTCGAGCAGCAGGCGGACTACGGCGAGGAAGAGATCCTGGCCGACGTCCTGGAAGCGGCCCGTGCGGTGTATCACGGCAAGATTGAACGCGTGGGCGCCGAAAGCTGGGGCCAGTTCGAGCGTTCCATCCTGTTGCAGGCCATGGATATGCAATGGCGTGTGCACCTTTCGGCGCTGGATCACCTGCGCCAGGGGATTCACCTGCGCGGCTATGCCCAGAAGAATCCGAAGCAGGAATACAAGCGCGAAGCCTTCGAACTGTTCTCAGACATGCTGGACCGCGTGCGCAATGAAGTCGTCAAGGTATTGATGACGGTGCGTATCCAGTCGCCGGAACAGGCCGAGCAGGTCGTTCAGACCGAGCCGGATGCCCAGGTGCGCAATGCGCAATATGAGGCTGGCGGCGAAAAGGTCGACGAGGCTGCCGCTGCTGGTACGGAAGTGCCTGTGGTGGGCCGCAACGATCCATGCCCTTGTGGCAGTGGCAAGAAATACAAGCAGTGCCACGGCAAGCTGGCCTGAGTCGGCTAAAGGCTGGCAGGCTGCACTGACAGCCCTTCGTAGCAGGGGCTATCGGATAAGGGGCGTGAAATAGGCAATGGCCTGTTTCACGCCTTTTTGTTTTCGGGCCGTGTCTGAATGCAGGTGTCAGGACGACAGGAGGCAAGCCTGCGATTGGGTACAAGTTTGCCGCCGACGCGAGGGCTGGCGCTCAGTCATGACCTGGTATTCAAGACCCTGTTTACGCGGCAGTTGCACTTGCTTTCCGACTTGATCAATACAGTGTGCGACAGCTACCCCCAGCGGCCTTTGCGCAATATGTTCTACCTGGCTCGGATGCTTTCGGATCAGCTCTCGGCGGCCGGAAATATCAATCACTTAAACCTGCTGTCAGTATCAGCTTGCTGGTACGGAAATTTGGCGCAGTATCCGCAGACAGTCAACGTTGCCTGTCCGAGGCCAGCGTGACTAAACTGGAGCAATGGACCGAGCAGTTGTTCGACGCAGCGACCCAGCAAGACGTCTTCCGCTAGGCTTGCTGGCCGCCGGAAGGCTTGGGCGGGTCAGGGGCCGCGTGTGAGCCTCAGACCAGGAAGATGGTTGCCAGGCCCAGGAAGATGAAAAAGCCGAGACTGTCGGTCGCGAAAGTCAGTAGCACAGAAGAGCCCAGGGCCGGGTCCTTGCCGAAGCGAGCACGGACCATGGGGACCAGCACCCCTACGCCTGCGCCTACCAGCATATTGCAGACCATGGCGCCCATCATGACGAGGGCAATGGATATTTCGCCGGAGATGAACCAGGCGAAGCCCCCGGCGACCAGGCTGCCGCACAGCCCGACCAGCAATGTGACGCTGAGTTCTTTCTTGATCAGCCGCCAGACGTTGTCTGGCGTAACGCGCCCGACCGCCAGCGCGCGGATGATCATGGTCATGGTCTGATTGCCCGAGTTGCCACCGATCCCGGCGACGATGGACATGAGGAAGGCCAGGATGACGATGTGGCTGACGGTATCTTCAAAGCGCGAGGCAACAATGGAAGCGATGGCGGCGGTACAGAGGTTGAGCAGCAGCCAGGGCGCCCGGTTGCGCATGGCGGCGCGCATGGGGGCGAAGATGTCTTCTTCCTGCATCCCGGCGCGTGACAGGGCTTGTTCATCGGAATCTTCGCGGATCACGTCCACGACATCCGCGATGGTCACGCGGCCGATGAGTCTGCCTTGTTCATCCGTGACGGGGGCGGACACCAGATCGTAGCGTTCGAAGGCGCCGGCGGCGTCGGCATCGGAATCGGTCGGGCTGAGCGCCAGGAAATCCGGGCTCATGACGTCGCGCACATCGGTTTCAGGTTCCGAGACCAGCAGTCGCGTCAGCGGCAGCGTGCCTTGCAGGCGGTCCTGGCGGTCGACGACGAAGATCTGGTCGGTATGGTCGGGCAGTTCGCCCAGGCGGCGCAGGTAGCGCAGGACGACCTCCAGGGTGACGTCTTCGCGCACGCGCACCATTTCGAAGTCCATGATGGCGCCGACACTGTCTTCGGGGTAGCCCATGGCCGTCAGCAGACGCGCGCGTTCCTCGTCGGTCAGTCCCTTCTGGACTTCCGCGACGACATCCGGCGGCAGGTCGGGCGCGATATCCGCCAGTTCGTCGGCATCCATGTCGCTGGTGGCGGCCACCAGGTCCTGGCGGTCCATCGCCTCAATCAGCGATTCACGCACCCAGTCGTCGACTTCCAGCAGCACGTCCGCATCGTGGCTGTGATCCACCAGGCTCCAGATGATCTGGCGTTCATCCTTGGGCAGGGACTCAAGGATGAAGGCGATATCAGCCGGATGCAGCTGATCCACCAGCAGCTTGATTTCCGCATCGTGCTGCCGGTGCAGCAGGTTTTCCATCAGGCCGGCGCGGTCGTTCTCGGCGTATTGGCGATGGGCCAGTTCGGAAACCAGTTGCTGCCGGCGCAGCAAATCCTGTACCTGGCGCAGGGCGAGCTGGGCGTCTTCCGGGTCCAGGCGGCGCGGTGCGGGGGGAGTACTGGAGGCGATCGTCATCAATGGGTTCCTGCTACGCGGGTTCAGGCCGTGGGCAGCTTGCGTTTCTTGCCAGCTTCATCCATGGCGACATAGGTTAACGTCGCTTCGGTGACCTTGACGATATCGCCGATGAGGCGTCGTTGTGCGAAAACATCGACGCGCACGGTCACCGAGGTTGTGCCGACACGGGTGATCTCGGCATAGAAGGCGAGCAGGTCGCCCACGCCCACAGGCTGGCGGAATTGCATGGCGTTGACCGCCACGGTGCCAACGCGGCCTTGGGCCAGCTGGGCCGCCACAATGGCGCCAGCCACGTCGATATGGGACATGATCCAGCCGCCGAAAACATCGCCGTAGTAATTGGCGTCGGCCGGCATGGGAACGACGCGCAGGGTGGCGTGCTTGCCTTCGGGCCAGTCGGGCAGGGTTTCCACGCCGGGATTGGGCGCCGCCGGTTGCTGGGAGGGGGTGATGCTCATGATGCCTGAAGTCCTTGTCGACTCAATTGAGAAAAATGGTGGCGATTATGCAGGAAAGGCCAGTCTCGGGCGAGCGCTGTGCACGGGCCGGGACAGGCCGGATGCTGTTTCTGGAAAACAGTGCCAGCTGCCATGCCAGGGCATGCGCCACCTTCGCTGTCCTGCCCGCAGGACTCCGGCGGCGTAGCGGGAAAACCATGATGATAGCCCCCATGAGGCCTTTGGGGCGAGGGTTGGTATGTTGGCAGCGTGTTTCGGTAATACGGCGAGGATGGGAAAGGGGGTGCAGGGTCCGGGCCGGTGGTAGGCCCGGAAGGGGCAGCGGGGGAGACGGACCAAGACATCGGTTCCGACCCCGGGGCGCCTGGCGCATCACAGGATCAGGCCTGGCCCCGGGGCTCAGGCCGCGGGGCTGTTGTGCGGGCGCAGCTCAGGTCGGCTCGGCTTGAGCCAGGCGTTGCTGTGCCAGGCCCACCCAGGCCGAGGCGCCGACGGGAATGAGTTCGTCGTTGAAGTCATAGCTGTCGTTATGCAGCAGACAGGGGCCTTCGCCGTGGCCTTCGCTGCGGTGGCTGCCGTCGCCGGAGCCCAGCCAGAAGTAGCAGCCAGGCCGCACCCTCAGCATGTAGGCGAAATCTTCCGACGCCATGGACGGCCGCACCGCGTCATTGACATGTGCCGCGCCAGCGACGCTTTTGAGCGCCTGGGCGCAGAATGCGGCTTCGCCGGGGTCGTTGATGGTGGCCGGATAGGTGCGGTGGAATTTCAATCGCCCGACGCAATTGAATGCAGCGGCGATCTGTTCCGTGATGGTTTGCATGCGCTGTTCGACCATGTCAGTCATGCTGTCGGCGTAGGTGCGCACGGTGCCGCTTACCACGGCATGCGTGGGAATGATGTTGTCCGCGCTGCCGGTATGGATCTGGGTAATGCTCAGCACGGCAGTATCCAGCGGATTGCGGTTGCGCGAGATGATGGTCTGCAGGGCCTGGGCGATCTGCACGGCAGGCATGATCGGGTCCACGCCCAGGTGTGGCATGGCGGCATGGGTGCCCTTGCCGTCGATGTGAATCTGGAACTCGGCGCAGGAGGCCATGATGGGGCCGGCGCACACGCCGAATTCGCCAGCGGGCAGGCCCGGCCAGTTATGCATGCCGAAGACCGCTTCGACCGGAAAACGCTCGAACAGGCCGTCTTCTATCATGCGCCGGGCGCCGGCGCCGCCTTCTTCGGCAGGTTGGAAAATGACGTGCACGACGCCGTCGAAGTCACGCGTCTGCGCCAGGTAGCGCGTGGCGGCCAGCAGCATGGTGGTATGACCGTCGTGGCCGCAGGCATGCATACGGCCGGCGTAGGTGCTGGCGTGGCCGAACTGGTTGGCTTCCTGCATGGGCAGGGCGTCGATATCGGCGCGCAGGCCGATGGCGCGGGTGCTGTTGCCGCGTTTGCCGCGGATGGTGCCCACCACGCCAGTGCCGGCGAGGCCGCTGGTGGTTTCCACTCCCCATTGTTGCAGCAGCGACTGGATCAACGCCGAGGTGCGCTTTTCTTCGTAGCTCAGTTCCGGATGGGCATGGATGTCCCGGCGGATATCGCGGAATTCACCGTGCCAGTCTTTTAGCTCGGGAATGATGTTCATGGCAGTTCCTGGTTGCATGCGCCGGGCCCGCTGGCCGGGCTGGCATGGTCGAGATGGGGGGCGACAAGCGCCTGCAGGCTGCGCGCGACGGCTTTGTTCCCAGCTACGATATTACCGCTACGGGCCCAGGGTTCGCGTCCGTACATATCGTCGGCCAGCCCGCCGGCTTCACGCACCAGCAGCGTGCCGGCAGCGACATCCCAGGGCGCCAGGCCCATTTCCCAGTAACCGTCGAAGCGGCCGCAAGCCGTCCAGGCCAGGTCCAGCGCGGCCGCGCCGATGCGGCGGATGCCGCGGGTCGAGTGGATGGCGTCGTGCAGCATCGGCATGTACTGCGCTTCAAAGGAGAAGTCGCGGAACGGGAAGCCGGTCGCCAGTACCGATTGATCCAGCGATGGCGAACGCGACACACTGATGCGGCGGCCATTGAGCCATGCGCCTATGCCCTGCACGGCCGTGAACAGCTCTTCGCGATTGGGGTCGTAGACCACGGCGACGATAGGGTTCTCCTGGCCGTCGCTGCTGACGTCGTCGTGGGCGACCAGGGCGATGGAGACGGCATAGTGAGGAATGCCGTGCAGGTAGTTGGTCGTGCCGTCCAGCGGGTCTATGCACCAGGTGGCCTTGCCCTCGGGACGGCCACCGGTTTCCTCGGCGACGATGCCGAAGTCGGGCGTGCGTTCACGCAGCACGCTGATGATCGCCTCTTCGGCCTCGCGGTCGGCCTGGGACACCAGGTCGTTCTGCGCCTTGTGGTCGATCACCAGATCGCCGCGGCGGTGTGAATACGCCTGCAGGATGGCGGCGCCCGCATGGGCGGCGCTGACGGCGGTATCTATGGCTTCGCTCAGGGCGCGCAGCGAGAGGAGATCCGGCAGGTCGGGAAAGGAGGTCTTCATGCTTCGCTCATCCAGGAGAAACAGGCCAGCGCGGTCGCTGGCAGTAATATTCATTATTCCATGCAGGAGTCTATCTCTTTTACATGTCTTCTTCGTATCAAGCATTGAAGCCGGCCCGGCCGGACCTGGATTCCGCCGGGCTGCCCTATAGCCCTGACTATGGCGATATCTATCACGCGGCGCAAGGGTCCCTGGCGCAGGCGCGTCATGTGTTTCTGGCTGGCAACAGCCTGCCCGGGCGCTGGGCCGGGCGTGAGCGCTTCGTTGTATGTGAAACGGGTTTCGGCCTGGGGGGCAATTTCCTGGCGTTATGGCAGGCTTGGCGTGCCGACCCGTCCCGTTGTCGCCGCCTGCATGTGGTGTCGCTTGAAGCCCATCCGTTTACACGCGAGGGCCTGTTGGCCATGTGGCGTGCCAGCCTGGCTCCCGAATTGCAGGATCTGGCCGCCCAGTTGCACGCACAATGGCCGGATCCGCTGCCCGGTTTGCACCGGCTGGAGTTCGAGGGTGGCGCGCTGACGCTGACGCTGGGTTTCGGGCAGGCACTGGAATTGGCGCCGCGCCTGGAGGCGCGGGTGGATGCCTATTTCTTCGATGGATTTTCCCCGGCACGCAACCCGGAAATGTGGTCGCCCCACCTGTTCCGCCGGCTGGCGCGCATGGCCGCGCCAGATGCAACCCTGGCAACCTGGTGCAGCGCCGGGCATGTGCGCCGGGCCATGGAAGATGCGGGTTTCCTGGTGGAGCGCAAACCTGGCCTGCATGGCAAGCGGCATATGGTGGCCGGGGTGCGGAGAACATTGCGCACACCTGGCAAGGCACGCTTGCCGCAGGCCCATGGCGGACCGCGTACCGCACTGGTGATCGGGGGCGGCCCGGCGGGTGCCGGCATGGCCCATGCCCTGGCGTTGCGGGGCTGGCAGGTGACGGTAGTGGACCCGATGGCCGTGCGGGATGGAGGTGTGCATCAGGGGCACACCGCAGCGGCCTGTGTGCCCCTGATTGCGCGCGACGACAACCCGCGCGCCAGGCTGGCGCGTGCCGGCAACCTGCGCACCTGGGCGCGCTGGTCTGCATTGGCGGGAGACGCTGCGCCTTTGCGTTGCGGCGCCTTGCAGATGCAGCGCCTGGAAGGGCGGGCTGGTGATCCCAGGGACGCGCTGGCTGCGCTGGACTTCCCGGCGGATTGGGTGCGCTGGATGGAGCAGGACGAAGCCAGTGAGTGCGCTGGTCTGCACCTGAGTCAGGGCGGGGTGTATTTCGCCTCCGGTATGTTGGTGCGCCCGCCGCAACTGCTGGGCGCGTTGCTGGCATTCCCGGGTATCCGGCACGTGCAGGCCAGTGTTGCGGCTTTGCGGCATGGCACCGACGGCTGGCAGGCGCAGGATGCTGCCGGGCAGGTGCTGGCAGTGGGGGCGGTGCTGATAATGACGAGCGCGGTGGCATCATGGCCATTGCTGCAACAAACCGGCCTGCCTGCTGACGCGGCCCCCCGGCTGGCCACCGTGCAAGCGACGGGGGGCGCGATTGCTTCCTGGCCGTCTGGCCGCCTGGCCGGCGGGCCATCCTGCGTGCTGGGGGCCGAGGGCTATGTGCTGCCCGCGCTTGCTGGCCGCTGCGTGTTGGGCAGCACCTATGAAGAAGACAAAACGACCTGGACCCAAACGGCTCGGCGTCTGGCCATCGCAGAAAAAATGCCGGCGATGCTGGCTGATGCCGGCCTGGCGACGACAGACGGAGCAGAAGACTGGTGGGGGGGAGATTGGGCTGGCTGGCGTGCGGTCGTACCAGGGCGCTTGCCGGTACTCGGTCCCGTGCCGCAATTGCCGGATGCCTGGGTAGCGACTGCGTTTGGTTCCCGGGGCTTCTCCTGGGCCGCGCTGGCTGGCGATGTGGTGGCGGCCAGCCTGGAAGGCGAGCCCCTGCCGTTGGAGCGGGACCTGCTGGAAGCCATACGGCCTTAGGCGGCGCATTGATGCGCGGATGCGTGACGCTATGGGCAGGCGTGATCAGGGCGGAATGGCGCAGGAGGATGTGCCGGCCAATGGGAGGGCTGACGGGGGGGCTGATGGGGGCGATCGGCGTTGCATACCGATGCAGGGGATGGCGGCCATAGCGGCGGTCACGAAGTGACGTAGCGGATGGAAGCAGTTTTATTGCCGATTGCCAGGATTGCAGGCGGCGCCTTGGGTTGGGGTGTCGGTGCCAGCAATATCCGGGCCGGCAGTCAGACTGCAAGATAAAAGCCTGACGAAAGTAACAAAATGTGTTTTCGGGCTGAATGTGGCGATTTGCCGCAGCGGATATAGATGGGCAGCCCTTAGTGCAAGAGATCGCTAGCCTTTTCCCCGTATCGGGACGGCACAAAAGCGGCAGGCGGACTGAAAAAAGGGCAGGATTTTAGTTCGAAAATCCAGGAGTGAGTTTATTTCGCCGCGCAAATCCGTCAGAATACTGACTTTTGAAGCTATTTAGGCCTTCGGGCGAATGGTCGGGCGTGCGGAATCCCTCCCGGGGAGGCCGCGCGTGGCCGTTTGCGCGTGGCCGGGGGATGCTCAGTGCCGTCAACGTACGACTCCGTCCATACGATACAACTGGATCATCTCGAACCCAGTCAGTCTTCTGCCAATCGCATCGAATTCGATGCGGGTGCGGGAAGCGTGCTGGTGATCGAGCCGCATGCACCGGGCGTATTCCGTCTGCGTGCCGGGCCGCAGGAAAAAATTACCGGCGACAAGCCGCGCACCCAGCGTGCGCGAGCCGTGGCGGAAATGCTGCTGGCGCGTGAAGAAGCGGTGGGCGAAATGGAAGTCCATACCGACAGTGATGCCGGTATCTGGCGCTTGCAGCAAGGTGAGGTCGAGCTGGAAGTGGCTCATCACCCGTGGCGGCTGGTGCTGCGCCGTGGCGACCGCGTCCTGCTGAGCGCAGATTCAGCGCAGCAGGGCAGCTGGCACGGTGCTGCCGGTGAGGATGAACCTTACTGGGCGCTGGCCTTTGGCCTGGAGCCTGGCGAAGCCGTCTATGGCCTGGGCGAAACCGCTGGCGACCTGGATCGTCGTGGCGAAACCATCGTTTCAGACGACCCTTCGCACCGTTCCCTGCCGCTGGCGTGGAGCGTGCGCGGCTGGGGCGTCTACGTCAACGGTGTTGAACGCATCGTGCACGCCGTGGGCGACAGCGAATTCCCCGACGACTATCGCATTGGCGTAGACAGCGGCGTTCTGGACCTGTTCCTGTTCGCGGGCGAACCGGGCGAAATCCTCAACCAGTACACCCAGCTGACGGGCCGCGCTGGCCAGCCTAGCCTGTGGGCCATGGGAACCTGGCTGCAAACGCCGGAAAACCTGTCGGTGACGGAAGCCGCTGAACTGGCGGCGGAATTCCGCGAGCACGGCTTGGGCCTGGACGTTGTTCAACTGCCCGAGCCGGCCGCGTGTCTGGTGCGCGAGGGCAAGCTGAACCTGGAATGGGACGCGCAGCGCTTCCCTGATCCGAAGCAAGCCCTTGCGCTCTTCAAACAGCGCGATCTGCACGTCAGCGCCAGCGTATTTCCGGGCGTCCTGGCCGGTTCCGAAGCCTTCACTGAACTGGAAGACCGCGGCTGGCTGCTGGCCGAAGAATCCGGCGACGCCAAGGTATTTCCTGGCATCGCTGCGACCAACGGACAGGCCTACGCCTTGCTGGACCTGACCAACAAGGACGTCTACGCGCAATGGCGCGACCGTCACCACCAGTTATTCCAGGACGGACTGGAAGCGCCTTATTGCAGCGTGCCCGCCAACCTGGAAGATGGCCTGGTCTCGCGTGGCGACGACAGCGGCGCGGCCTTGCGCACCCTGTACCCGCTGCTGGCGCGCCGCTCCTTGTTTGATGCTGTCGCCGGACACAAAATCCCGCCGGAAGGCGTGGTGCCGGGCAGCGACCTGTTCCCGGCAGCGCAACGCCTGCCGTGGCAAGCTGCGCCCGAAGTTCCCAATAATTGGGCCGGCTTGGCATTCAGCCTGCGCACTGCGCTGGCTCTGGGTGACAGTGCCGTACCATTGCAAATGCATGCGCTGGGCAACGTGCGTGCGCCGCTCGATGCCGTCACGCCCGAGCTTTACATTCGTTGGCTCACCGCACTGACCTTCTCCGGCAACTTCATCTTCCAGGGCGTGCAGGGCCTGCTGCCTTGGCAATTCGGTGAAGAAGCCGAAGCGGCCGCCCAAGTCTGGATGCGCTGGCGCTACCGGCTCATCCCCTACGTGCTGGGGGCCATCGAAGACGCCGCGCGTACCGGCTTGCCGGTACAGCGCTCCATGGCGCTGTCGTTCCCGAACGACGAACGTGCGCAGCAATGGCAAACCCAGTACCTGCTGGGCCCGGCCCTGCTGGTAGCGCCCATCCTCGAAGCCGGCAAGACCCAGACCGTCTACCTGCCCGAAGGCGAAGCCTGGTGGGATCTGAACACCGGCTGGCGCTACGAAGGCGGCACCGTCATTACGATGGAATGCGGCCTGGACCAGTATCCCGTCTTCGGCCGCGAAGGCCACATGCTCTGTCTGGGGCCGGCAACGCTGCACACGGGCGAATTCAACTCCGCCCGCCTGCTTGACGAAGTCTGGATGTTCGGCATGCCGGTCAACAACCCGGTCGTCATGCGCAACAAAATCCGCGTCATGCAAATGCAGGGATCGAGCTACATCAAGGGCCTGGAAGGCCTGCGCATCCTGCCGTCGCAAGGTCTTGAGGTCAAGCGCCGCGGGGCAGAAGTGCGAATCTCGCGGGCACGCTAAGGCTGCAGAGTGGATTGGGCGGGCTGAGACCGGAGCGTTATGGCAACCGACAGCCTGCCTGCCAATCCTGTGTGGGCCTGATGCTGCGAGACGAAAAGGGGCGTTAGTCTGAACCTCCCTTTTTTGCATTTTTGCCGCTGATTTTTGACACAAGGCGATGTTTGCGTCATAATTTATAGCTTCACCAGTTTTTGAACGCTGGTGAAGCTAGGCAGTAAAAGGGTCTTTAGCTCAGTCGGTAGAGCAGCGGACTTTTAATCCGTTGGTCGAGGGTTCGAGTCCCTCAGGACCCACCAATATTTTCAAGCACTTAGGCCAATCCTTCGGGGTTGGCCTTTTGCTTTTCTGGGTCTGTGTAAGCGTTTTGTAAACAGATTTTGATGTTGGGGCCGTAAGCCACGGCTTTAATCCTGAGTTAGCAGATCGGCAGCTTAACTGGGATGCTGACCTTGGTATGCATTCAAGATGTAGGGGAGGCGTCCCTCACACCTCAGAAGAGGTCGTTGCCTACGATTCGGAAGTTTTGCGGATGTAGTAGGTGGGGTGTCTTGCTCTTCACATGAATATCTTCTTGTGCCGCACGTACTGCCTTCTATCGTGAGCTATTATGGCGGTATGCTCGTCGGCGTTGCCAAGTTCGAATCGAACCTTTCATAAGACAAATTCATGCTTTCGCTGTGGTTCGAAAATGGTCGTTTATCAGCGTCTGCTTTCGGCCATGACCCGACATTCGCTCCACGGGCACAATGGAGCCAACAGCGGTCCTTCGTCAAGCTGAATAGGCTTCACTAATGGTTCATCTCGAACGGTCTGTGGCAACGTTGCGCATCATGGGTGACGAACAAGTGCCTGAGGAAATTTCGAGGCTACTCAGTGCAATGCCGACGTCAGCTCATGTGAAAGGGCCGCAGATTCCTTCGAGCCCATCGGGCCGCATTGGCACGAAGAAATCTGGCATGTGGCGTCTAAGGGCGAAGGAGACCGAGCCAGAAGACTTGGATGGTCAGGTCTCGGAGTTGCTTGGTCAAGTCACGTCGGACCTAGCGGTTTAGGGTGACATCGTGACTCGGTTTCGTGTTGACCTGTTCTGCGGATGGTTCATGGACAATAATAGCAAGGGCGTGGAGCTTTCACCCGAGAACACGCTTGCACCAGCGCAGCGCGGCATCAAGTTGTCGTTTGACACCTACGGGCCGGAAGCTTCGGATGGCCTTGAGCGTGTGTCGCAGACTTAGGTTAACCCGCCATGCCGGCAATTGAAAGAACGCTAAGCCCGCTTTAGGGCGGTTACCCCCTACAGGCTCGACCTTTACCAGACAATCGTGGTAAATCTGACAAACCGTGTAAACCGTGGACGCCATTCATCTCACCATAGGAGCAGTCGCCAAGCGTGCGGGTATCACTGTACGTACTCTGCATCATTACGACCATATCGGATTGGTATGCCCCAGTGCTCGAAGCGAGTCGGGGTATCGCCTCTACAGTGCCAATGACATCGAGCGATTGCATGCCGTTCAGTCCCTCAAACAACTAGGACTCAGCCTCGAAGCGATTGCGGCAACATTGACTGGAGGTGAAGTCACACCTCAAGTGTTACTGCGTCGCCAGGTAGAAGATGCTACGCGCAAGCTGGTGGAAATCCAGGAGCTCAAAGAAAAGCTGCTGTTTCTGGAGCACGCTGTCTCTCGCCAAAACGCATCGGCCGGTGATTTGCTCGACGGCATTCGCCTCCTTGAGACTCATCAGTTGTACCTTCCCTCAGAGGACGTACGGCGGCTGCTTGCGCGCTGGCGTCGCGCCAAGGCCCGATGGCAGCCAGTTGCCGGAAAATTGCTTGCATGCCGAAGCGGCGCTGTTCCGGTCGATGCAGCGCAAACGCAGTTGCTCGCACAACGGTGGATGAACATCGCAATGTCTGTTTTCGGAGGACGGCTGGGCGCCATCCTTGATTGGGCGCGAATGCATCGGGAAGCGCCTGAGACGGCGCGGCACGCTGGACTTGAGCCAGAGCTCATGCAATACCTTGAACAAGCCATCGAGTTGCGCCTGGAAGCATTGCGCCGTCATCTCTCGCCAGACGAACTTAACAGACTGGATGGCTCTACAGGGCCTGAGTGGGAGACATTTGCGGCTCAAGGAGAGAGGCTGCTCGCCAATAGAGTCTCTCCAAAGACAAAGGCTGCGCGCGAGTTGGTGGCGCGATATCGCGAACTCTCGCTTAGAACCGTAGCGCAGGATATGTCGCTTGCGGTCAAGCTGAAGCAGGCCTATACCTCGGAGCCCATATTGGCGCTCGGTCACTTTGTTGGTCCACAGCTGAGGGCATACCTCGAAGCTGCTGCCTCTTGACCCTGACGTTACGTCAGGCCTGAAAGTACTCCTTTCGTTGAACTAACAACAGGAGTATTCCAATGAAATTCACTGGCTGTCCAAGCCCCTCGGCCATGCGTGTCGCCACTTCACGAGCAGCGCACCAGATTCTCGAAGACGACCTGGTATTCAAGGACCCCTTCGCCATAGCGTCTTTGGGAAGTGCCAATGCTGCATCACTGATGCGCGAACCAATGGTGCAAAACGATGTCCCGTCACGCTCCATGCGGGCGGGCATCGTAGCCCGCTCACGATTCGCGGAAGACCATTTGCTGAAAGCCATTGCCAACGGGACTGTGCAATACGGCGTAGTCGGGGCAGGTCTGGATACATGGGCACTGCGCAGTGCGTCCACGCTTCCTGCCGTCACCACGTTTGAACTGGACCAGCCTTCAATGCAGAAATGGAAGACAGACCTTTATACAGACAACGGATGGGCTCAGCCCGCAAGCCTGCGCTATGTAGCCACCGATTTGCGGGAGATGACCAGTGTTGATGGTCTTCTCGCAGGTGGAGCAGACCTTGCCAAGCCTGTCAGCCTGTCTGTGCTGGGGGTGCTCGTCTACCTTTGCAACGATGTGGTTGAGCGCGAGATTGCTGCGTTACAGCAACTTGCTCCAGGCTCCACCGTTACGCTGGACTACCGCCTGGATGAGGCCCAACTGCATCCTGTGGAGCGAGTCATGATGCAGTTCACGGCCAGCATGATGGCTGCGGGAGGCGAGCCGTGGCAATCATCTTGTACGCCGGAGCGCATGCGTGAACTGCTGTCATTTGCGGGCTTTGAAGTCGATGAAGACTTGGGGCCGGCAGAACTCAACGCCCGCTATTTCGCGGGCCGCAGAGATGGCTTGCAGATTGCAGGCGGCGGCTTCCGTTATCTGAGTGCGGTCAAGCGATAGACTGACCAAGATCATCTGTACAGTTTGCGTGCAGATGCTACCCCACAATCGTTGTGGAGGACTGCACCTCACTAAAGTGCCTGGTTCACTGGCGCGGGTGCAGCCTTCCAATTGACCGGTCATTTCCGCCCACATGTTCATTCGTGTTGCCACCCTTGAGGACGCGGCATATTTGCCGCGAATCGAAAAGTCCGCCAGCGAGCTCTATCGAGCTATCCCCCATTTGGATTGGCTGGCAGCTGGCCAGGTCATCGCGCGGGCTGAACATGAGCGGCTCATTCTCAAGAGAAGCGTTTGGGTCGCTGAGACATCGCAGGACAACCTGGTCGGATTTTTGAATGCCGAAGTTTTGAATCATGAGCTTCACATTTGGGAGCTTTCTGTTCATGGCGATTGGCAACGACAAGGTGTTGGCACGGGACTGCTTCGCAGCGCTTACCAATATGCGGTGGAGACCGGCTTGGCTGCGCTGACGCTGACGACTTTTAAAGATGTTCCGTGGTGTGCGCCGGCGTATGCAAAATTCGGGTTCAAACCCGTGATGAACCCCGTCCTGCATCTTCGAGATGCGCTGAATGCCGAGGCTGCTCACGGCCTCCCAGTCGAGCGGCGAGTGGCAATGCGTTTGCCCATAACGAGGCCAGAACAATAACTTGGACGTAGGCAGTCTTCATGCCGGAGGCGGCTTAGTTCACCATGAGTGCCCACAGTGGTACAGACTTAAAGCATTAACGTGACAGCGGCTGTGGAGGTTCCTGCAACTCCCACACCGGTGCCGCTGTTTGGCGAACTGTGGGAGCGGCTGCTGTTGTCGGTGATGGTGCTGGGCTTTGCAGCGCTCGGCCTGTACATGCGCCGCTAGTGATGGCGTGACGATTGCAATGCAGCGGAAGCTGCGCCTATAGCTGGCGGTAATTGATGGCCGCTGGCTTTTTAGAGCACTAGGGAGTCATGTCCTTGGTGCTTTTTTGTGGGCGCCGGGTACGGGCTGAATGACCGCTTTGGTGCAAGACGAACTTCCGGTTTGGGTCGTTAGCAGACAGTGCGGTTGATATGTGCCTTCGGTACACTCCCGGTACACCCATCCGTTTTCACCGCTTCCCCAAAACTCCGCTAACCTACTGTCACCAAACTACTTTCCCCTCCCATCACCTCCGCACCCCTGCACCCCATTCCCCCAAGCACTGCCTTTCCATCACAAACTTTTAATCCGTTGGTCGAGGGTTCGAGTCCCTCAGGACCCACCAGAATATGAAGGGCCTACGCACAGCGTGCGTAGGCCCTTTTTGTTTTTGCTTTGAGCGTATGGTGAGCGGCGGCGTCTCGTGTGTGTTTTAAGATGATTGGCCGCCGATGGCGTCAATGGGATGGAATCGGCTCCACGGTTAGTCTCACGCCAGCGGCACGTGCCAGCTTGAGCACTGTGTCGTATCGTGGCTTTGCACCAGGCGCCAGTGCTTTGTACAGGCTTTCACGGCCTAGTCCTGCATCTTGAGCCATTTTTGTCATGCCGCGTGCCTTGGCCACATCTGCGAGTGCAGCCAGAAAGAGCGCCGGTTCATTCTCTTCCAGGGCGGCAGACAGATAGGCTGCAATCGCTTCTTCGTTGTCGAGGTATTCCGCAGCATCGAACGGGACGGTTTTGATGGCGGTCATGATTGTTCCTCTTGAATTTTTTTCCACATCCTGATGGCAGTCGCGATGTCTTTCTGTTGGGCGGACTTGTCGCCACCATGAAGCAGGAGATAAACCACGCGCCCTTCTCGGGCGTAGTAGACACGGTAGCCTGGGCCGAAATCAATCCGCATTTCTGAGACGCCGTCGCCAATAGGTTTGATGTCACCAAAGTTTCCCAAGCTGGCATTCCTGATGCGAGCGAGGATCTTGGCTTTGCCCATCACATCTTTGAGGCTTGAAAGCCACCGGCCAAACTCTTCGGCGAGGTTGATCGTGTTCATGGCTAAGATAGTATCCGAACGGATACGATTTATCAAGGTATGGGCTTGCAGTGATGCCGCCTGGTCGTGTGAGAGCGAATCTTTGGTAGCACGCTGTCTTCATCCATATCAGGTTCGACGGGCTTGATACGCAATGACCAAGCTCATTCAAACCTGGCGAACATCAGGCAGCAGCTTGACTGAGATAGCTGGCAATGTCGGCAGTGCGGAAATACACCCTGCGCCCGATATTCACGCGGGCCTGCCGGATTTGCAGCGCATAGGGTTGCGACGTACGAAGTGCCACCCGCAAGCCGTCCGGGCTGTGATGCAGCAGCTCTGCCAACTGCGGCAGGCCCACCAGAATACGAAGGGGCCTACGCAAACCATGCATAGGCCCTTCTTGTTTTCCATCCACTCGTTGACCGCACTTTTCAGTGCATCGAATCCGGATGCGAACTCACCCATAAAATCCGTGCATCCTCTTGACCTCCGGATATGCAGGCGTGGCCCATGTTGCTGTCGAAATAGCAGGCGTCGCCCGGTTGCAGGGTCAGCGGGGCGTAGCAATCGGTGTGGATGACGATTGTGCCGGAGAGTACGTAGAGAAATTCCTCGCCATCGTGGCGCAGCAATTCGGAGAAGGCTTTCGAGTCGTGCACTTTGATGGTGGTGACCAGGGGTAGGAATTGTTTGTCCGCCAGGTCGCTGTGCAGGATTTCGTAGCCATATTGTGGTGTGTCGTGCGTGACGCCTTCGCCGCGCCGGGTGACGCTGCGGCGCCATAAGGCCGTGGGTTTGCGGTCGTCCGGCTGAAACAGTGCACCGACGTTGATGTCCAGTCCCCGCGCCAGGGCGGCGATTTTTTCATAGGTCGGCGAGAGTTGGCCGTTCTCGATCTTCGACAGGGCCGATGCGGAGATGCCAGAGCGTTCACTGAGCTGTTGCAAGGTCAACCCGGCTTGCTTGCGCAGTTGGCGCAGTTTGTCCGCCAGTACGTTGACCACCTCTTCGGTAGCAACCATGTTTGTCTCCTGTATATCAGGACTTTCTTTTCCTGTGGAAAACCCTAAAGGCGATTTTTTTAGTATCGGAATAATATTTCTTATACGAAATATTTTTTAAGAAAGTACAGGTTTTATCTGTACGACGATGGTAGTTATATGCAAATCCTTGATCAAGCGCTGACTGAGCGCTGTTTACCTTTCGATCGGCTGCTTGCAGCCATCAAGGCCAAGTTCATCGAAGGGTGTTATGCCCCGCTCAGGAACATTCACTGGCAGGACAACCAGACAAGGCAGGCCACAAGTCTGCTGCTTATGCCAGGCGCCAAAAGCCGGCAACAACTAGTCTCTGCACCGCCGGGCTGATACGCCCCACGCGCTTTACATCACAAGGAATTTTCGTCATGACGGTCCAACAAACCGCCGCCACGCCCGGCAAACGCGCATCGGCCAAACGGGTTCTGCTTGCCAGCCTGACCGGCAGCTCCATCGAGTGGTTCGATTACTTTTTGTACGGCACCACCGCTGCCCTGGTTTTCAATAAGCTGTTTTTCCCGAATTTCGACCCGGTCGTCGGCCTTATGCTGTCGTACCTGTCGTTTGCGCTGACGTTTTTCATTCGTCCCTTGGGCGGCCTGATTTTTGCGCATATTGGCGATCGCATCGGGCGCAAGAAAACGCTGGTTATTACACTCTCACTGATGGGTGGCGCGACGGTCGGGATTGGCCTGTTGCCTGGCTATGACTATATAGGCGTGTGGGCGCCTATCCTGCTGGTGTTGTTGCGCCTGATCCAGGGGCTGGGTATTGGTGGCGAATGGGGGGGCGCCTTGTTGCTTGCCTACGAATATGCCGCACCCAACCGTCGCGGTCTGTTTGGCAGCGTGCCGCAAATGGGGGTGACCATCGGCATGTTGCTGGCCACGCTGGCCATGACCTTGATGAGCCTGTTGCCTGATGACCAGTTCATGAGCTGGGGCTGGCGTGTGCCGTTCCTGGCCAGTGCAGGCCTGGTGTTCCTGGGCCTGTGGGTGCGCAATGGCATAGATGAAACGCCGGATTTCCAGAAAGCCAAGGAAGAAGGTCAGGTGGCCAAGATGCCGCTGGTCGAAACCCTGCGCGACCACTGGCGCGAGGTGCTGATCGCCATCGGCGCCAAGGTGGTGGAGACCGCACCGTTCTACCTGTTCTCGACCTTCGTCGTGAGTTATGCCACCGGTGGCCTCAAGTACGATCGTTTCGACGTGCTCAATGCGGTCACCATCGCTACCCTGATTACCACGTTCTGCATACCGCTGATGGGCCTGCTGTCCGATTATGTGGGCCGCGTGAAGGTGTTCATGGTTGGCGCGCTGGCGATGGCCTTGTTCGCAGTGCCTTACTTCATGCTGCTGGATATGCGTTCGAATACGGCCCTGATTATTGCGACGGTCGTGGCTCTCGGCTTGATCTGGGCGCCCATTACGGCGGTGCTCGGTACCATGTTCTCGGAAATTTTTGCCACCCGCGTGCGCTATACCGGCATTACGCTGGGCTACCAGATCGGCGCAGCCGTTGCCGGTGGTACGGCACCGCTGATCGCTACCTGGCTGCTGGATATATACGATGGCTCGTGGGTGCCCGTCGCGGTTTACATTATTGTGGCGGCATTGATTTCGATGGCGGCGGTTTCCACCGTCAGGCTTCGCCGGGTGGAGTGATCGGACTGCCAGGTGTGTTCGACAGGCCTGCGCGTTATGACGCCGGCCTGTCGCCATCAGAAAAGGGCCTGCAGGCATTCATGCCTGCAGGCCCTTTTGCATATTGCCAGGATGAAGGGGAAGACTTACCGCTTTTCCCCGACATCAATCCGGTTGCCATCCGGATCAGCAAACACGAATGCGCGCTGGCCGTAGTCCTTGTCGCTCAGGGATTTGATGATGCGCACCCTTGCGCTTACGCACAGTTGGTAGAGCGCGTCGATATCATCGACGAACATGTGCAGCGCATTCATGCGGGTGGCAAGGTGCTCACGATTCTGGCTGAGATGGATTTCGGCGGCATCTTTTTTCAGCACCACGAAACCGACAGGATCGCCGTTTTCGAAGGTTTTCTGAAACCCGAGAACGCCCGAGTAAAAGGCCAGCGCTGCCTGGATATTACGGACGGGCAGGCATGGCGCGGTACGGACGAAAGTGATGGACTGAATGATGGATGGGTTCATCGCAAGTTCCCAACAAATAACGGCAGGGGCGGCGATGCGCTTGCCAGGTCAGGAGCGGTGTCCTATCAGATTGGAAAAGTAGCATACCTCTGGCCCGAGAAAAAGGGCATGAACGAGTCAGGCCCGTTCCCGGCTCCTGACCAGCAGGTCACCCAGGCTGGTCATCAAGATGATGCCCGCGCCCGCAATGACGGTGGTGCCGATGACCACGGGGAAATCGCCGTCCAGGGCCGAGGAGATGGCCAGGCGGCCCAGGCCGTCTATGCCGAAGATGGTTTCGGTGACGATGGCGCCGCCCAGCAGTGTGCCGATTTCCAGGGCACCCAGCGTGATGATGGGGTTGAGGGCGGCGCTCAGTGCGTGGCGGAAATGCACGCTGTTTTCACCCACGCCTTTGGCACGTGCGGTGCGGATATAGTCGTGGCCGAGTACGTCCAGAACGGCTCCTCGGATAACTCGCTGGAAGACGCCCACCTGCACCAGAACCAGTGTGGCCCAAGGTAGGGCCAGGTGCCGCGCCCATTGCCATGGATTGTCGGTGAGCGCGACGTAGCCCGAGGAAGGAAACAGGGGCCAACCGGCTTCGGTCAGCAGATAGAAAAATACGTACGACAGCAGGATGCCCGAAAGCAGGACGGGGATAGACATGAAGATGCAGGCCAGCACGCCAGTCAGCTGATCTTGCCAGCGCCCCTGATGGCGCGCCGCCCAGACTCCCCATAGGGTGGAGAGGATGAACCAGATCAGTGCAGCGCCCAGCACCAGAGAAAGGGTGGCGGGTAGTTTTTCCAGGATAAGGTCGGTGACGGGGGCCTGTTTGCGGAAGGAATAGCCCAGTGCCGGGGGCCAGTTCATGAGGCCCATGGGGGCGCCTTGAATATCCGGCCCGCGGTAGAAGTAATGCCAGAGCTGTTGCCACCAGGGTTCGTTCAGCCGCAGCGCATTGGCGATGCTGTCTATGGATTCCTGCGTGGCGTTGTGCGGGGCCAGCATGGCGGCCGGGTTGCGGTAGGCCAGCCGGGTAAGGAAAAAGCTGGCGGCCAGCAACGCCAGCAGGGTGAACAGGGCCTGGAGCAGGGAGCGCAAGAGACGGGCAAGCATGGCGGAGACATTCACTGGGATGATGGCGCAGGATCAGAATTAGGATCGCGCGGAGTTCGGGTCCAGCCAGGTACGCGTGCCGGCTGCAATGAGATTGGCACCGGCGACGGCCAGAAAAAGCATCAGCCCGGGGCCCAGCAATAGCCATGGCTGAATCTGATAGAGGCCGGAACGCTGGGCGTCGGCAATCATGTTGCCCAGGCTGGGCATGGGGGCTGCAATGCCGACGCCCAGGAAGGATAAGGTGGCTTCGGCGACGATGTTGACCGGAAGTTGCACGGCCCAGAAAACGGCAAGTTTTGGGGCCAGGATGGGCAGGATATCGCGCAACAGGATGGTGGCAGTGTCCGCGCCGGAAACTTGTGCCGCTTCTACCAGCGGGCCATGGCGCAGGGTCTGTACGATGCTGCGGACCAGCCTGGCGAAGTAGATCCACGAGAAGAGCGCAATCACCAGGATGACCAGCACTTCCGGCGCCAAGACAGGCCTGCCTGCCGCGTCGCGGTTAAGTGTGATCAGCGCCAGCGCCATCAGCACAAACGGGAAGGCGAGGACAACATCCATGATCCTGTCTAGCAGCTTGCCGCGCCAGTCACGGAACCAGCCTGCCAGCAAGCCCAGTAGCGTGCCGATGACGAGAGCCAGTGTGGTGGCTGGTATGCCGACCAGTAACGATACCCTGGCACCGTAAAGGATGCGTACCAGGACATCCCGTCCCAGGCCGTCCGTTCCCAGCAGGAATTCTTTGCCGGGCCCGACAGGCAGGCCCATTTCATCGAGGCCGGTTGCACGGAATTGCTCGGTAGGGCCATGGCCTGTCAGCGCGGCGATAAGGGGGGCGGCGAGGGCACCTGCAATGACCACGCCGAAAAGCAGCAGGCCGCTTGTCAGGGCAATGTTGCCGGTGCGCCAGGCGCGCCGTGGACGGAGAAATGATCGGCCTGTCGAATGTTGTTGCTGCCGATCAGGCAAAGAGAGTGATTCAGGCATAGCACAGAGCGGGTGCGGCAGATGGACTGACAATCGGTATCAGGGCAGCCGTTGGCAGCGGCGCACTGGCCGCAGGCGGGGGGCGCAAACGTTGGCCCGGGATGGCGGCCAGAAGCTGGCGGGTGTAGGCGTGGGCAGGCTGGGCGAAAATGGAGGCGACGGCGCCGTGTTCCACCAGCACGCCATGCTGTAGTACGCCGACCCGGTCGCAGAAACGGGCCACAACGCCCAGGTCATGTGTGATGAATAGCAGGGACAGGCCGGTTTCACGGCGTAGCTGCAGCAGGAGCTGGAGGATTTCCGCCTGCGTTGTGATGTCCAGTGCGGAAACGGGTTCGTCGGCGATGATCAGGCGGGGTTGCAGCGCCAGTGCACGGGCAATGGCAACGCGCTGGCGCTGCCCGCCGGATAGCTGGACAGGCAGGCGTTGCGCCAGCGCAGGGTCCAGACGTACTGCCTGCAGGAGCCGTTCGATTTCCCGGGCGGGTTGGGCGACGCCACGGCGCCGCAGGATTTCTGCAAGCATTGCGCCAATGCGACGATGTGGATTCAGGCTGGCATAAGGATCCTGGAATACCACCTGGATGGCATGGCGTGTTGCAGGGGGATAGGGAACCTGCAAGGCGGTTCTCTGCAGGGTCATGGTGCCATGATCCGGCCGATCCAGCCCAGCAATCAATCTTCCCAATGTTGTTTTGCCTGAGCCGCTTTCGCCCACCAGTCCGAAGATTTCTCCTTCGGCTATCTCCAGGTTGATATCTGACAGCACCGAGCGCTCGCCAAAACTGCGTGTCAGCCCCTGGACGTGCAGCAGTGGTGCTGCAGCGGGCCGGCTCAGGGTATCGCAGGCCGATGTGCCGGGCAGGGCGCCATGAGCGAGCCCGGCCGCATGCAGCAGGCGGCGTGAATACGGATGCCGGGGCTGGGCCAGCAATTGTTCCGTACTGCCGCTTTCAACGATTTTCCCTTCCTGCATGACGGCAATGCGGTCGGCGATGTCAGAGACGACCGCCAGGTCATGGCTGACGAAAATCACCGCCAGGCCGTGTCGTCGCTGCAAGTCTTTGAGCAGGGTCAGGATTTGCGCCTGTACGGTGACATCCAGTGCGGTGGTGGGTTCGTCAGCAATCAGCAGGGCCGGTTCCAGCGCCAGTGCCATGGCGATCATCACACGCTGGCGCATGCCGCCAGAGAACTGTCGGGGCAGGTCGTCCAGGCGGTGTGCAGCGTCGCGTATGCCGACTTCGGTCAGCAGTTCGGTCACACGCTGGCGCAAGGCGCGCCGTCCTGGGTATGGCCTGGGCGTGTGCACCAGAATGGCTTCGGCCAGCTGTTCATAGACCGTTTGGTAGGGATGCAGGTTGCTTTGAGGGTCCTGGAAAACGTAGCCAATGCGGGCGCCGCGCAGGCGGCGCAGTTCCCGGTCTGACAGGCGCAACAGGTCCTGGCCTTCGAACAGCACTGCGCCTGATACCTGTGCCTGTCGTGAAGCCAGGCCTGTCGCCGCCAGCAAGGAAATGCTTTTGCCAGAGCCGGATTCTCCCACCAGGGCCAGGGTTTCGCCGCGCCGCACATGCAGCGAGACACCACTCACCACGGGCTGGGATGCGTTGCCAAACCCGACGTGCAATTGCCGGATCTCGAACAATGTGTCGTGTGGGAAGCTGGCCTCGCTGGCGCCGGTATGGCTGTATTCATCCATCGGTGTTGTTTCCGGTTCAGGGTTGTAGGGCGACATTGGTAATGTCCGCCTGTACCGAGAGTGAGGACCAGTGCCAGTTGGTCACGCGCTTGGAGCTAAGGGAAATCTTGCGTTTCTCGATCAGTGGAATCCAGGGCAGGTCGGTCGAGACCAGCTGGTCGGCCTGGGTCCATATCGGGCCGGGGTTGTCTGATACATAGGCCTGGGCGGCCAGTTTGTTCAATTCAAGGTTGGAGTAGCAGATCGCATGCACATTGCCGGTGCCGCAAGGCGCAGCGTCAGAATTCAGCCAACCGCCCAGCAGCATGCGGGTGCTGGGGCCTTGCCAGTCCGGGGCGAATTGGCTGCCCAATGAAATGTCCCAGCGGCTCTTGGGGTCCTGGATATGGGCATACCATTGCGTGGGTGGAATGGCGATCAGGTTGATGTTGATCCCCGCGCGTGCGGCATCTTCCTTGACGGTCAGGGCGATGGCTTCGAACTGGGCGGTGCTGCGGTAGATGGCATCCAGCGTCAGGCCGTCCGGGTAGCCTGCCTCGGCCAGCAATTGGCGCGCCTTGGCGGGGTCGCCTTGATGCTCGGGCGTGGGGTAGGGGTCGAAGGGTTCGTGGCCCAGGATGGTGGAGGTGATGATTTGCGTCAGGGGAACAGCGGCGATCGGCCCGCCCTGGGTTTGCACAATGTGCGCGCGGTTGACGGCATATGTCAGTGCCTGGCGCACTCGCAGGTCGCGCAGTGCCGTGGCGCCAGGAGTCTGGGCTTGCGGTCTGGCGTTGAAGGTGATGAAGTTTGCGGAGCCTGAGTTGGTGGCGTGCAACTGCGGGCTTTTCTCGCGTACGTAGCGGGCGATGGTCGCGCGTGGCGGCACTTCCAGGTACAGCGTCAGGTCAGCTTCACCGGTCGCGATCTTCTGGACGATGGTTTCTTCGTTGTTGGTGGTGAAATCCACCACAATGCTGTCTACCCACGCATGGCGTGCCGGGTCCAGTTTGCCGTCGTAATGGGGGGAGCGTTGCAACACCAGTTCTTTGCCCTGCGTGTAGCGATCGACATAGTAGGGGCCGCTGGACGGGAAGTTCTTGCGGAATTCGATAGAGTCAGGAAAGTATTTCGAGGCAATTTCGCGCGGCAGGGGCGTGACGAAATTCATCGAGAGGATATTCAGAAAATCGTAGTTCTTGGTGTCGGAACGCAGTTGCAGCGTGTAATCGTCCAGCGCCTTGACGCCGGGAATGTCGTGGGCATCCAGGAAGGCTTGCGATGCGCCGAGATCGCCGGTTGGTACCTTGGCGTATGCCTGGCAATATTCGCTGAATCCGGAAAATGCCAGGTTGAAGTAATTGACCGCGGCAACCTGTTTGTTGGGGTCGCAGAAGCGCTTGATGGCATAGACGAAGTCTTCGGCCTTGATTTCCCGGTCGGTTGGCCCGGAGTAGCGGACACCCTGGCGCAACTTGAAGGTATAGGTCTTTCCATCGTCTGAAACCTGCCAGGATTCCGCCAGGTCCGGGACCAGGGTTGTGTCGTCTTTCAGGCTGACGGGTGAGCCGGCGTAGGTGACCAATTGCCGGGTGGTGGCGCGCAGAATGGTCCATGAGTCAATGCTGTATCCGGTCAGCGGGTCGAAAGCATCGAGGTCGGCGTTGAGCGACGCTATGCGCAAGGTACCACCGCGTTGCGGGTTATCAGCCATGGCCTGCTGCGGCGCGAAGGCGGCAGCCAGGGCGAGACTGGCCAGCGCAGCCCTGAACATCGGATACGGCATGGAGGGATCCTCTTGAAAACTTTGCTGTTTTGGATGAAGCATTATGAGTCGGTCGTTAGCTGTGGCCTTCGACTTTGTCGGCATTTGCTAATGGCCAGGCTTCATTCGGCGCGTCTCGCATCAACGGGTCAAGCGTTGCAGGAAGCGGCAATGCGAGCGAGGCGAACCGGGATGCCTCGCGCATGACAGTGCGCCAGCCACAGGCCAGGAAGGCGGGCTGGCGGTCGGTGTGACCTTGGCGGGATGGCTGCGTTTCTAGAACATCAGCCCGGCATGGGGGGAACGTGGCGTGTGAAAGAGTCGTGCAAGCTGGTCCAGGGTGTCCGGTGCGGTTGTATGCAGTCGTTGTGCCGCTGCCAGTTCATGGGCGCCATGCGCGCCGAATGCCAGCGATGCCAGGTCTGCAACAGCGATCCGTGCCTGCGGCGCAGCAACGACGCGAGCCACGCCTTGCGGTGAGATGCGCCAAGGCCCGTTGTTCTCCGGGAACAGTTCATCCTCAATGGCCAGGACGATGGCGTTGGCGTCACCATAGGTTCTTGCCGTCAGCAGTGTGGCGACATCCAGTGGCCGTATCCAGCTTTCGTCACGGCGCAGGGAAGTCTCCAATACGCGTTGGTCGCGCAGCAACAGGGGCAAAGGGTCATCCACGGGGCGGGAGTTGAAGATCACTCGCTGCACGATGTCCAAGGAAAAAAGATAGCCGATCAAGGCGCGCCAGGCTTCGTCATCAGCGGCATAAAGATCGTCGACGATGATGCTGCGGCTGGCGGACATCAACCAGTTGTCATTGGGGGCGACATGGAAGCGAAGAAAGCCGCGTTCGTCGTCCTCTGCGCCAAAAACGGCTGCGTGAAAGGGGGGGCTACCGTGCCGTGCACGGAAAGCCTGCATGGCCCACCACGCGTCCCAGCGCACCAGGCCTGCGGCTCGTGTGGGGGGGTGTGCTGCGGCAATGCGGCGCAGCAAAGGAAAGGCTGTGCTCGGATCGACCGGGCGCACTCCTGTGCGCGGCAAGGCGATGGCGGGGTGTGCCTGAGCCAGGTCGAGTTCCTGGCGTACGGACCACGAAGCCACGCCATAGCCGTAGCGGCCATACAGGCCGGCATTGGAGGCGCGCAGTCCTGCCACGGCATAGCCTGTGTCACGGGCCTGTCGCAATTGCTGTGTGAGTAGCTGGCGTGCAATGCCACGCCGGGTCGCCGTGGCGGTGACGCCGACGTGGGTGACGCTCAGGTGGCGTATCTGTGCGCCGCCCGGTACGGTAATGGCAGAGTCATAGCCATTGGTGACGCCCAGCAGCGTTGCGCCATCGAATGCGCCCAGCATTCTGTCATGCGCGAGATACGCGGTTTCCATGTCGGGTTCGATACTGCCCAGATCAGGCAGGGCCAACATGGCCTGGCGGAAGCAGGCAAAGCCGTTGCGACGTTCTGCCTCGCTATCCAGCGGACGGACCGTCACAGGGGGAAAAAAAGCATCCATGGTTCACTGCGCCTTGGGCGGTTCCGTGTAGACCCTGGGCTTGGGCCAGCTTCTGCCCAGGCGTGCCTGCCCGATTTCACGTGCACGATAGGAGACCGGGTCGTGCACCGAATGCGTTCGCGCATTGCGCCAGAAATGATCCAGCCCATGCCGGTTTGCCGTCGAGCGGCCGCCGGTCACTTCATAAATGCGGGAAGTCACTTCCAGCACAACGTCGTTGGCCACGACTTTGGCCTGGTCCACCAGGATTGCCAGCTGTCCCCATGCCTCCGCGCTCAGCGCGGCGCCAGCGAAAAGGGCTTGCTGATAGCTGACGGTGGCTTTGTCCGCCAGCGCTACGCCTGCCTCGATGGCCGCGGAAAAACGGCCGAGAATGGCAAGGTTGTACGGGTCTTCCAGGGCGCTCGATACACCTGATTCAGGCCAGGGGCGGCCATGATGTCGCACATAGGATTCAGCGGCTTTCAGTGCACCTTCGGCGATGCCCAGATAGAAGTGCGCGAAAATGATCTGGCTGAACAGGGGGCGCAAGCCATCACGCTGGTTGGCATCAGCCGGCCAATGATCCAGTCCGGATAGCCTTTCGTGCTCGAACAACTCGACCCGCTCGAAGGTGACTGATCCGGAGGCGGTGAGGCGCTGGCCCAGATTGTCCCAGTCGTCGCCGAAGGTGATGCCTGGGCGATTGGTCGGAATCTGGTAATGCACACGCTTGCCCTGGTCCCACAGGCTGACGGTAATGATCTGGGAAATGGCTGTGCCCGTGGCAAATGTGCGTTTGCCTGAAATGAAGCGGCGGTCGCCATCGCGCTCGATTTCGGCCCATTGATCTCGCGGGTTCGAAACGCCGCCCTGGAACCAGCCGTCTTGCGCGACGTGGCGTACGGTGTCTTCCCATTGTTCAGGCGTGCCGAGTATCCAGGTCCAGACGCCATTTGAATAATGGTAGGCGAGCAACTGGCCGATGGAGCCGTCGGCTTCCGAGATGATGCGGACGATTTCCATGGCTTGCAGCAGGCTGGCGCCTGCGCCGCCCAGTGCACGCGGGACGGCCAGACCCAGCAGTCCTTCACCACGCAACAGTTCAATTTCTGCGTGGGGGTCCTGGTTGGCCTTGTCCCTGGTGATGATGGTGCGCGCCAGTTCATCGGCCACAGTACGGGCACGTTGTTGCCAGCGTGAGAAGTCCGCTGCCGGGATTCCCTGGTACAGCGTGGCGGCGGTGGATTCTGCCAAGGCAGTCTCGAATGACATGAAGGTTTCCTTTGCGTTCAGTTCAGTGGGCGGGTGCGGGCTCGGTGGGTGCGGCCAGCAGGCCTTCGGCGCGCAGCAGTGATGCAGCGCCTTCGCCGAAATGCCAGGCTTCTTCCAGGTGCGGCTGGCCCGAGAGCACGAAGTGGTCGAAACCCGCTTGGTGGTATTCGCGTATCAGTGCGGCGACCTGTGCATGGCTGCCAACCAGTGCCGTGCCGGCACCGCCGCGCACCAGGCCGTAGCCTGACCAGAGGCCGGGGTAAATCTCCAGTTCACGGGCCGAGCGCGGAATGCTGGTGCGAGCGTGATGCAAGGCTGACATTTGCTGTTGTGCGACCGATTCCGATTGCGCCAGCAAGCTTTGCGCAGCCTTGATACTGTCTTCAGACAGACCGGAAAGCAGCCGATCGGCGACGGCCCAGGCCTCGGCTTCGGTATCGCGGGAAATGACATGCAGGCGGATGCCGAAGCGCAATTGCCGGCCCCGCTGCGCGGCGGCAGCCCGCAAGCGTGCCACCCGGGCGGCTTCGACAGCAGGGGGCTGGCCCCAGAACAGCTGGACATCGGCATGTGCGATGGCCACGGCTTCAGCTGCCGGGCTGGCACCACCGAAGAAAATTGGCGGCAGCCCGTAAGGGGACGTCTCGATGCGGGCATCACGGATGTCATAGTGCTGTCCGGCGTAGGAGAACGGCGCGCCAGGCGAGGCCGAGGTGACGCCGCGCAGGACATCCAGGAATTCATGGGTACGGGCGTAACGGGCATCGTGATCCAGGTGGTCGCCAAAGCGTGCCTGTTCGAAACGGTCTCCGCCTGTCACGACGTTGAGCAGCAGGCGTCCGCCTGTCAGACGCTGGAAGGTGGCTGCCTGATGGGCGACCAGCGTCGGGGAAATCAGCCCTGGGCGGAAGGCCACCAGGAACTTCAGCCGTTCCGTTTCACGTGAGAGCGCGGCGGTCGTAATCCAGGCATCCTCGCACCAGGTGCCCGTGGGGGTCAGGACAGCATGGAATGGCTGGGCTTCGGCCGCACGCGCCACATCTGTGAGATAAGCCAGGGTCGGTGCGCGGAAGCTGCCGCTGGCCCCCACGACATGACTGTCATTGCCCGAACCGGTCAGTCCCCGGCTGTCGCCGTTGGTCGGCAGGTACCAGTGCAGATGGATATTGCCGCTCATGCTGGTTCCCTGGCTGCGCTTGCGCGATAGTCCTGCGCCAGGACGGACGGGCCTTGCAGCAGGGCACGAAATGCTGCGCCGGGATGGTCGTCGCCCAGTCTGTCGGTGCCTATGAGGCGGCCACGCAAGGTACGTCCGTGGCCTGGCAGTGTCAGGCGGCCGCGGGCGCGCAATTCAGGAATGACGTATTCGATAAAGTCCTCGAATGATCCAGGGCTGATGGCATAGGCGATGTTGAAGCCATCCACGCCTGCTTCTTCGGCCAGCTGTTCGAGCTGGTCGGCAATCTGTGCGCCGGTGCCTACCAGCTTGGGGTGGATACCGCCAACGCCGATGTATTCGGCGATGTCGCGTACAGTCCAGCGCCGGCTTGCGTCCTTGGCCGTCAGGCCACGCAGGGCCGAGCGCCCTGCATTGGTTTCGATATATTCCAGTGGATGGTCCAGGTCGTATTGCGACCAGTCCACGCCCGTCCATGCGGAAAATAGCGCCAGTGCGGCTTCCAGGCTGGTATGGCTCAGATATTCCTGGTACTTTGCCTGGGCGGCTTCAGCGCTTGCTGCCGGGATGGCCACGATGGCCGTGATGAACTTGATGCTGTCAGGCCGGCGGCCCAGCTCGACGGCCCTGGCGCGAATCGCATCCACGGATGTTCGTATCTGTATCGGACTGGTTCCGCCAAGGAAGACGACCTCGGCATTGCGGGCAGCGAATTCCCTGCCTCTTGCCGAGGTGCCTGCCTGGAAAATCAACGGTGTGCGTTGTGGCGATGGCGCACTGACATGGGCATCCGGTACCTGGAAATAGCGCCCGGCATGTTCGATGGGATGCACGCGTGCGGGGTCGATGTAACGACCATGGGTGCGGTCGCGCAACAGGGCTTCGTCTTCCCAGGAGCCTTCCCAGAGCTTGTAGCAGACTTCCAGGAATTCCTGCGCCAGATCGTAGCGTTCGTCATGTTCGATCTGCCGGGGCAGGCCCAGGTTTCGGGCTGCACTTTCAAGCACGGATGTCACGACGTTCCAGGCCACTCGGCCCTGGGTCAGGTGATCCAGCGTGGAGAACTTGCGGGCCAGGGCATAGGGCTGTTCATAGGTGGTGGAGACGGTGACGCCAAAACCCAGCCGTCGGGTCACACCTGCCATCGCGGCGACCAGCACCAGCGGGTCATTGAGGGGTTGCTGCGCAGCGGTGCGCAGGGCGGCGTCTGGCGTGCCGCCATAAACGTCGATAGGGCCCAGCGCATCGGCAATGAACAGATTATCGAAGCCGCCCTCGTCGAGCAGTTTTGCAAGATGAGTCCAGTAGGACAGTCTGGTGTACTCATGCGAGCGGTCGTCGGGGTGACGCCAGACACCGGCCGAAACGTGGCCCGGCACGGTCATGGCGAAGCCGTTGAGAATGAGGGGTTTGGGAGTGGAGCTCATCAGTCGGCCTCAGCGGTAGTAGTCGGGTTCCGGGTAGCGGCCGTTGAGCGCCCAGTCGCCTACCTCCAGCAGCTTGTAATGAATGGGGTCGTGCAGGGTATGGGTACGTACGTTGCGCCAGTAGCGGTCGAAACCGTATTTGCGTGCGGCTGCGCGGGCGCCCATCAGTTCGAAAATGCGGGAGGTGACTTCCAGTGCGGCTTCGTGGGCCGCCACCTTGGCCTGATAGGCAAGGATGGCCAGCTCACCGCGTTCAATTTCGGTCAGCGCCGGCCCCCGGGTGATAGCAGCATCTGCCTGGGCGCCAGCGGCATCGGCCAGGGCGGTGGCAGCTGCCAGCTGCACAGAGAGGCGGCCAAAACGGTCGACGATCAGCGGGTCCGCCGCCGCATGTTCGTGGCCGGATGTGACCCAGGGACGGCTTTCCTGCCGGATGTATTGGCGCGCGGCATGCAGGGCGCCCTGGGCCGTGCCGATATAGAGTTCGGCAAAGGAGAGTTGAATGATCGGAACATGTACGGTTACGTGCGGCGGAAGTTTCTGGGTTTCCGGGTAGTGGTTCACCAGATCCGATCGGGCCACACGGACATTTTCCAGGCGGGCGCTGCCGCTGACGGTCTGGCGCTGGCCGATGGCATTCCAGTCTCCGCCGAAGCTCAGGCCGGGGCTGGGGTTATCGACGATGAACTGGCCCAGGTGGTGTGAGACATCCTGTCCGTCCACGGTCGCGCCCGGGGCGAAGCGCACCCAGACCTGCAGGGTGTCGGCCACGGCTGCGCCTGAAGTAAAAGGCTTGCTGCCGTTGATCGCATAGCCATCGCCGGTATTGCTGGCTTGCAGCAGCGGCGGATAGGCTGCCTGGGCGATTCCTGCATGAAACCAGCCATGCTGCAGAAAACCGGTCAGGCGTTTACGGCGTAAACCGGGGTTGTTGTGGCCTAGACCGATGCGTGAGCCGAACAGGTGATAGGTGAGAATTTGCGCGATGGATGTGTCGGCCTGAGCCAGTCGACGGATGACGCGCAGTATTTGGCTATCTGTGGCGCCGCCGCCGCCCAGTTTTGCCGGGATGGCGATGGTCAGCAGGCCGGCGTCGCGCAGCAGCGCGATTTCCGCAACCGGATCATGGCCGGCAGCGTCGCGTTCGACGGCTGTTTTTTCCAGTTCGGCAGCTACCTGGCCCGCCTGGTCCAGCCAGATTGCCAGACGGTCCACTGCCTTGGATTCTTCCTGTGCTTCCACTAGGCTCATTGCATCAGTCCTTTGCTAGGCTTGCAGGCCGGTTTGAGGCCGTTGCCAGCCGGTGAGAGGGATGGTGCGTGGCGGGCAGGTCATTGTTCCGGGCGGCGCCGTCCACGCGGGGAGTCGGGGGATGGGATGCGCTTGCAAGACGGCTGCGCAATGTGCCGCTACCGGTATCCGGACGGATACGACCCAGGCGGCGCAATTCAGGAATGACGTGCTCGATGAAGTCTGTGTACGAACCCGGACTGACCAGATGCAGCAAATTGATGCCGTCCAGTCCGGTGTCATCCAACCATTGGTCTAGCGCCAGGGCGACGGTCTTGCCGCTGCCGACGAACAGGCGGGAGCGGCCCAGGCCGTCTGCGGGGGCGAGTGCATCCCGCAAGGTCCATTCGCGGCCGGATTCTTCCGGGGTGAACAGATTCAGCAGGCCGCGCCCGGATTGCGTATCCAGCTGCCGGATGGGGATTTCCGGGCCGTAGGACGAGAAGTCGATATTGGTGGACGCGGCATAGTGAACGACTGCGCCCTGGAAATCGAAATATTCCCGATACTGTCCCAGCTTTTGCTGCGCCTGTTCGTCGGTGGCACCCGTGACAACAGCGACGGATGTGACAAACTGGATGGCATCTGGTGCGCGGCCCTCGGCAGTGGCCAGCGCCTTGGTACGGGCGATATTGCGGCGCAGTGCGTCATCATTGGCGCCGACGACGAAGATGACTTCGGCGTGTCGCGCCGCGAAGGCGACACCCCTGGGCGAACCGCCAGCCTGCATCAGCACCGGCACGCGCTGGGGGCTGGGTTCACTGATGTACGGCCCCGGTACGCGGAAGAATCTGCCTTCGTGGTTGATGGCGTGCACGCGCGTCGGGTCGGTGTATAGCCCATCAGGATGCGCCGGGCTGCCTTTATCACGGACGACGGCGCCATCTTCCCATGAGGCCAGCCAGAGCTTATAGGCGACCTCCAGGAACTCCTCGGCGCGCTCATAACGCAGGTCGTGATCAAGTTGCGTGCCCAGGCCCAGGTTGCGTGCGGCGCTTTCCAGCTGCGAAGTCACGACATTCCAACCGATCCGCCCGTTCGTGGCGTGATCCAGCGTGGTGAATTTGCGAGCCAGCAGCCAGGGATGTTCATAGGTCGTGGATACCGTGATCGTTATGCCCAGCTGTTCAGTGACGGCAGCGATTCCCGAAGCCACCAGCAGCGGGTCGGTCAGTGGCGACTGCACGCCGCGCTCCAGCGATGCTGCGGCATTGCCGCCATAGGTATCCAGCAAGCCCAGTGCATCGGCAATGAAGAGGTTGTCAAAGCCGGAGCCGTCCAACAGCCGGCCCAGGGTCTGCCAGTAATCCAGTTCGGCATGCCGGTAGTGCTGGTCTTCAGGGTGGCGCCACAGCCCATAGGCGACATGGCTGGCGGCGTTCATCGTGAAGGCGTTCAACAGAATGGGCTTTTTGCCCGGGCGGGGCGGAGGTCTGGAATTCATGCGGACACTTTCTCTGCGTAGGAAGGGAACACGGTGGCCTGGGGGCGGGCGTGTTCGCCGGGAATCGCGGCAAGCAGGGCGCGGGTGTAGTCCGAGCAGGGCGCGCGCAGGAGCTGGGCGGTTGCTGCGGTTTCCACGATGCGGCCGTGCTGCATGACGGCAATGCGGTCGGCGACCTGCGCGGCAACGCGCAGATCATGGGTAATGAACAACATGGCCAATCCCAGTTCGCGCTGCAGTTCGTCGAGCAGCGTGAGAACCTGGGCCTGCACCGATACATCGAGCGCCGAGACGGGTTCGTCGGCGACCAGAACCCGCGGGCGCAACATCAAGGCCCGGGCCAGGCCGATGCGTTGGCGTTGGCCGCCGGAAAAGGCGCCCGGGCGCCGGTCGGCGGCGGCAGGGTTCAGGCCTACCCGGGACAGCAGTTGCTGCATACGCTGTTCCGCTTCTGCGCGTGTCACGCCCAGTTGAAGCAGGGGTTCGGTAAGAATCCGCCGAATGCTGTGACGCGGATTGAGGGAAGCCTGAGGGTCCTGGAAAACCATTTGCACGGCAGGGCGCCGTTCGCGGGTGAAAAGATCGCGGGCTGTCGCAATCGGCTGGCCGTCCAGCAGGAAGTTGCCCGCATCGCGTTCGGCCAGGCCAGTAATGATGTTGCCGAGCGTGGATTTACCCGAACCGCTTTCGCCGACCAGGGCGACGGTCTCCCCGGCATGCAGTTGCAGATCCACGCCGAGCAGGGCCTGCGTGACACGCCGGGGCGCTCCCCAGAACCGGCGCTCGGCATGTGTTTTTTGGATGCCGGCCAGTGTCAGTACCTGGGGCGCAGGCGCTTGCGGCGGCGGGCGCAAGGCAGCCAGCCGAGGGACGGCGGCCAGCAGGCGGCGCGTGTACTCATGACGGGGCTGCTGCAGTACGGTTTTGGCCCGGCCGGCCTCAACGATGCAGCCATGTTGCATCACGATGATGCGGTCGGCAATTTCCCGGACGATACCGAAATCATGCGTGATGAAAAGGACGGCCAGACCCTGGCTTTTTCGCAGTGCCAGGATGATGCGCAGAATTTCGGCCTGCGTGGTGACGTCCAGCGCAGTGGTGGGTTCGTCAGCAATCAGCAGTTCGGGCTGGCAGGCGATGGCAATCGCAATGGCGATACGCTGACGCTGGCCGCCTGACAATTCGTGTGGATAGCGCCTGCCCAGCGTTTCCGGTTCGGGCAAGCGCATGGCGCGCAACAGGGCAGCGATGGTATCCGGTGGCGCTGGCAGGCCATGTGCCTGCAGGGCTTCAGCCAGCTGATGACCGATGCTCAACAGTGGATTGAGCGCATTCATCGGTTCCTGGAAGACGTAGCCGATATGGGCGCCTCGCAATCGGCGCAATCCGGCTTCTTTGAGGCTCAGGATGTCCTGGCCCGAGAAATGCAATCGGCCGGCGGTAACGCGTAGCGCGGGGTGAGGCAAGAGGCCGGCGATTGCCGAGGCCAGTACGGATTTGCCCGAGCCGCTTTCCCCTACCAGGCATAGCACTTCGCCACGTTGCAGGGTCAGGCTGGCACCGCTGACTGCCAGGGGACGATCCGCGCCATCGGGCAGAGAGATATCCAGGCCTTCTATTTCGAGCAAGGCGCAGGGGCGGAGGGTTTGCGGTACATGGCCGGGTGCAGGGGGTGTTGTCATGCTTGCCCTCGCCGGGAGTCGGGGTGTAGCCAGCGCTCCAGGCCATCACCGACCAGGTTGAAAGCCAGCACCGTGAAGAAAATGGCAAAGCCGGGCAAGGTTGGCAGCCACCAGTTCACACTGAAGGCGGTGCGGCCCGAGCCGAGCAGAAACCCCCAGGAAATGGCATCCCGGCTGCCCAGCCCGAGAAAGCTGATGCTGGATTCAATCATGATGGCGCTGGCTACCATCAGCGAAGCCTGGATGACAACTTGCGGCAGGACATTGGGCAATACGTGCAACAAGGCAATGCGCGTTTGCGACAGGCCGCCGAGACGCGCCGCACGCACCCAGTCCAGGCGTCGCAAGGCCAGCGTTTCCGCACGCACGACACGCGCCACCGAAGGCCAGGAAATCAGCGCAATGGCAAAAATGACGTCACGAGGCGTGGCGGAAAGAATGGCGACGATGAGCAAGGTGAGCAGAAAGCCAGGAATCGTCTGGACGAATTCCGTCAGGCGCATCAGCAGCGCATCTGTTTTTCCTCCCAGATACCCGGCCGCCAGGCCCACGATGACGCCTGTGCTGGTAGCGATGGCCATGACGCCGAAAGCGACGGCCAGCGTGGCGCGCGCCCCATGGACCAGGCCGGCCGCGAGGTTGCGGCCCAGCATGTCTGTGCCGGCAGGAAATCCCGGCGATAGGGGCGGCAGGTTGGGGCGGCCGGCCATGCGCCACGGGTTGCCCGGGTACAGCCAGTCGGCGCAGAGGACGAAAAACAAAAGCAAGGCCAGGATGGCCAGCCCGAACAGCGGGGCTGGGCGCAGCATGGGGTGCAGCGATCGGGTCGTCGTCATGCGCCTGCCCTCAGGTTCACGCGCGGGTCAATCAGCTGGTAGGCGATATCCGCCAGCAGATTCACGACAATCACGCCCAGCGAAGACAGCATGAACACGGCCAGCAGCACGTTGTAATCGCGAGCCATCAATGCGTCGAAGGCCAGGCGTCCCATGCCGGGCCAGGCAAAGACGGTTTCCACCAGCACCGACCCGCCGATCAGGTGGCCGGCCTGTAGCGCGGCGATGGTCAGGATGGGTAGCAGGGCATTGCGCAACAAGTGGTCGCGCCAGATGAGTGATGGCGCCATGCCCTTGGCCCTGGCGGTGCGGATGAACTCTTTACCGGAGACTTGCAGCAATGCGGCGCGGCTGACACGGGCTTGAATGGACATGTAATACAGGCCCAGCGTCAGCACCGGCAGCGTCATGTGGGCGAGAAGATCCCGCAGTGACGGCCAGAACCCATGAACCCCCGGGTCCAGCATGCCGTAGGAAGGCAACCAGCCCAGATTGACGGCAAAGATGATGATCAGCATCAGGCCGATCCAGAACATGGGCATGGCAAAGAACATGACGGATAGCGCCGTGATGCCGCTATCCAGCCACGAACCCGGACGGCGGGCAGCCAGCGCGCCCAGGCCAATGCCTGCCAGCAAGGAGAGGATGAAAGCGCATGTGGTCAGCAGCAGCGTCGCTGGCACCCGTTCCAGCACGATATCCAGGACGGGTTGGCGGTCGCGGTACGAAAGCCCGAAATCCAGACTGAGTACGGCCTTCAGATAACGGAACAATTGGACGGCAATGGGTTGATCCAGGCCGAGGTCACGGCGGATCTCCTCGACGAAGGCTGCGTCATTGGCGCCGGAATCGCCGGCCAGCAGCAAAGCCGGGTCGCCAGGTGCCAGGCGGATCAGGACGAAGCTGACGATAATGACGGCCAGCAGCGTCAGCGCAGCCTGGGCCAGGCGCTGCGCGATCAGGGCAGGATTGGCCGCCAGGAAAATCCGCTTGCCCAGGCGGGAGGATGCCTGTGCGCTGGGGGTCATGGTTCAAGCCAGACATCGGCAAAGTTGTCATCCGTGCCCAGCGCTGTCGAAATCAATGCATGCACCCGATTGCGGTGCAGGGTCGGGAAGATGATGTCGTGGGTCCAGACCAGGGGTACGTCCCGGGACAGGATCTGCTGTACGCGGGAGTAGATGCGCTGGCGTTCGGCTGGATTGGCATCGTGCGCGCCCTGATCCAGCAGGGCATCGACCTCTGGATTCGAGTAGCCGTTGACGTTGGCGCCTGTCGTGCCGGCGTTGTCGCCGATGACGGTCTTGTAGCCATAGGAAATGCCGATGGCAGGATCCGGCGTGGTGTAAACGAAATTCTGCGCCAGGTCGTAGTCAAAGTGCACCAGTCGCTGGAACCAACCCGCCACATCGGTGGAGACGATGTCCACTTTGATTCCGACTCCCGTCAGTGCTTCACGCAGGTATTCGGCCTGGCGTGCCCACAGTTCGCCGTAAGGCAGGGGAACCAGTCTCAAGGTGAAGCGCGTGCCGTCGGCACGAACCGGATAGCCGGCTTCGTCCAGCAAGGTGGTGGCGCGGGCCGGATCGTAGGGATAACGGGTTTCGACGTCCTCGTCCTTATAGGCTGAGAGGCGTGAGAATGGGCCGTTTATCGGCTTGCCGAAGCCCGCGAAAATGGTCTCTATGATGAAGTTGCGGTCTATGGCGTGGTTGATCGCCTGCCGCACTTTCAGATTGGCCAGTTCGGGCGTGCGATTATTGATATGCACATACCCGACAGGCTGCAGGTATTCCCAGCCGTCCTCGCGCAATGTCACGCCAGGCAATGCCTGCAGGCGTGCGACGTCGAAGCTTTCTATGTCACCTGAGCGAAGCACATCCACCTTGCCGGTTTCGAAGGCAATGGCACGGGAATTGGCGTCGGGGATGATATGAAAAACAATGTTGTCCAGATATGGCTTGCCCGCATCCCAATAGGATTCATTGCGTGCCAGCCGAATGTGGCTGCCGCGTTTCCACTCCACCAGTTTGAAGGGGCCGGTTCCGATGAATTCAGCATTTGCCGGCGCGTTGCGATAGTCAGTCACGCCGACATACTTGTGGGCGGGAACGATGGGGACGTTAAGAGAATGAATGAAGGCGGGATAGGCCTGTTTCAAGCTGAAAACGACGGTCAGCTCATCGGGGGTTTCTATGCGCTCTATTTCGTTGCGAAGGTCGCGGGAGCGCGCATGCTGGGCGGGCAGGAATTCCCCCAGGCTGAAGGCGACATCCCGGGAGGTAAACGGTTGGCCGTCATGCCATTTGACGCCCGGGCGCAGCGTAAAGGTATAAACCCGGCCATCCGCAGAAACCGTCCATGCACTGGCCAACCGGGGAATGGGTGTGACGCCCTGTTGGGCATAGCCGAGCAGCGAGTCATAAATTTTGTTGCCGACAAAGGTTGCCGGCCCCAGGCGGTTGATGCCGGGGTTCAGGGATACCGGTTCGGGCTGCACGATCAGATTCAGTGTGCCGCCATGATGCGTTTCCTGGGCGTTGGACTGAGGGGTGCCCAGCATCAGTCCCACAACACTGAGGTGCAGCGCCAGCATACAGGCCATGCGGGTGCGGGCCAGGCAGGCATGCAGCAGGTTGAGGAGAAGAAAGCGGGAGGAAGATGCGGTATGCATGGCGGCCGCCACGTAGGCAAGGAGCAATCGGACAGGAGATTGTCGGATTGCCCGGGCCGCAGCCAAACGATAGAAAACTCATATCTATCTGCATGATTGCCCGGCTGGTGATGCCGCTTCGTCACGCCAGGAGCAGGCGAACACCGCGTGATGGCGGCTTGCCTGTGCCCTGGACTGCTATTCTGGCCGTATCGTCAAGACTGCGCGCAATGGCAGCCAGCCATGCTGGCCGTCAGGATCAGCGGGTGGCTTCCGTCGCAATGCTTTCTGCCGTTGCCGCCTGAGGTGCCGCTGGTTGCTTTGCTTTCTGCCCGGGCAAGGCGAAGATCATGTCGAATGCCAGGGTGAAGAGGAAGGTGTAGAAGAGGAAGAACAGTAGCAGCGCGGCTTCCATTTTGACGGCTTCCCAGAGGCCGACGTGATACCAGCCCATATAAAGCGGGATGGTGAACAGGAACAGGCCGCCTTCGAAGGCGATGGCGTGGACGGAGCGCAAGGCCAGGCTGCGGGAACTGCGGTGCGTGCGGCGTTCCCAGGCTTCGAATAGCGTGTTGAAAATGTAGTTCCAGGCCACGGCTATGGCGGATACCGCCGCGGCTACGGGCAGCGAATCATGCGCCGGACCGCCGCTGAGCAGGCTCAGCAAAAGCGTGGATGCCGCGATGGCGATGACTTCGAAGGTGGCGACGTAGATAATGCGGCGGGTAAGCGGTTTGAGATATATCATTTTCGGCTCGCGAGACAGGGCATCTCGTTTCGGTAGAGCCGGTCCGTCCCGGGTCTTTCAAGAAATTGGGCACTGTACTCGCAGTATTTGCGATGAAGGATGTACACGCCATACCGGCCACGGTTTCCGCCGGCGCCTGTCATCATAGCCCGCCGGGCAGGGCGAGGCAATTTCCCGCGTTGCGCCATTGCCATGTCAGCGGCCGTGCTATTTGTTGCCGTGTTGTTCCATGCGCTCCGAGGGGGCGGCTATTTTGAGAGAGGTTATTTTTATGCAGGATCGTGTCAGCGTAGGGGCCGTGACGGAGGCAGAAGGGCGATGCCCTCGCGGTCTTCCTGCAGCAGAGGCATCTGCGCAGTGGGATGCCGCCGGGCAGGCACTGCGCACCGGCCGTTTGCTGTTGCGGCCCTGGCGCGATAGCGATCTGGAGCCGTTTGCTGCCTTGAACGCAGATCCGCAGGTCATGCGTTTTTTTCCGGCAGTACTGCAACGCCATGAAAGCGATGCGCTGGCAGCGCGGCTGCGCCAGCAGTTCGATAGCCAGGGTTATGGCATATGGGCCGTGGAGGTGCCGGGGCAGGCTGGTTTCATCGGTTTTGTCGGACTTGCGGAGCCTCGTTTCGATGCGCCTTTCACCCCGTGCGTGGAACTGGCCTGGCGCCTGGCGCGTGATTGGTGGGGCCAGGGGCTGGCACCCGAGGCTGCTGCCGCCGTACGCGATTATGCGTTCGGTACGTTGGCGTTGAAAGAAGTGGTGGCGTATACCTTGCGGGAGAACCACCCATCGCGCCGGGTTATGGAAAAGCTGGGCATGACCCGGGATGCAGCGGAGGATTTCGACCATCCCTTGCTGCCTGTCGGGCATCCCATGCGCAGGCATGTGCTGTATCGCTTGCGCGCCCGCCCGTAGGCAAGGCGGGCTGGGCGGCAGCCTCGGTGCGCTGCCCGTTGCGGCGGCGGTGCTATCCGATAGGGCGTATGCGTAGCTTGCCATCCTGCCAATGGCCGTTTTCCAGCTGAACGCTCAACTGTTCCGGCGGGTATTTGAAAAAGTGCAGGAAGGTAGCGGCGTTTTCGCCTTGCATGCCCAGGAGTTCAATGGAGCTCTGGTCGATGACGATCTGGCAGTCGAAATGCGGCAGCGGCGTGTGCAGAACCTGGATAATGGCCTTGTGGTTCCAGAAGGGATGTTCGAAGCCGCGCACGTTGGAACGGTCCAGGTAGAAGCCGGGGTAGCTGCCGTTGTCCAGGCCGGCTTCCAGGCATTCACCCTGGCGGTTGGTCAGCCGTATGCGCAGGCGGCTGACCGGGCTGAGCCGGCCGCTGGCGGTGATTTCCAGCGCGTGGAGGTCGGACCAGGATTGACAGGCCAGCGTGCCGCTGGTGGCGTCATGCCAGGACAGTTCCTGCCCCGCTTCTGCGGCCCAGGGGCTCAGGTCCGGCAGCCGTTGCACGATATGCCAATGGTCGTCACGCCGACGCAGCGACAGTTCGCGCGGCAGCGTCATGGCACCGCGTGCCGGGTGGGCCGGGGTGGCGTTGCAGTACAGCCAATTGTTCATCCAGGCCATGCCCAGCACGCGCCCCGGTGTATTGGCGAAGGTTTGCAGGGCATAGAAGTCCTGTCCTGCGTCCAGCAGGCGGGTGGCCTGGTCCTGTGCGGTGAAACCCAGGCCATCGAAATGGCCGACAAAATACTGCACGGTGCTGCCGCCCGTAGGCGCGCCGGGATTGATGGACAGGAACAGGACCCAGCGGCTGCTGCCGCCTTCGACAGGCAGTTCGACCAGGTCCGGGCATTCGTAGTCCAGGCCGAGCAGGCCGGCATGGCCGAAGCTGCCCGTATGGCGCCAGTCGCGCAGGTTGGTGGAGTGATAGAAGCCGATTTCATGGCGGCGCGCATGGGCAACCACCATGACCCAGCGCTGGATCGGGTCATGCCAGAACACCTTCGGGTCGCGGAACGAGGCCGATTGTTCGTCCAGTACCGGGTTGCCTTTATACAGGGCCAGCCGTGGTGATTGTGTCTGCACATGGGCCAGTTCCTGAACCTGCCGACCGGGGCCTGCTCGGGTGAATAGCGCCGCCATGCCCCCCTGGCCGTCCGGGAAGAGTCCCGAGGTATTGGCGCCATCCCAGACCATGGAGCCGCTGAATGCCTGGCCCCTGGCATCGGGAAAGAGCGCCAGCGCCTGTTCCTGCCAGTGGATCAGGTCGCGGCTGGTGGCATGGCCCCAGTGGACATTGCCCGATACCGGGGCGCCGGGGTTGTGCTGGTAATAGAGATGGTAGATGCCATCGGCCAGGATCAGGCCGTTGGGGTCATTCATGAAGCCGTTGGCAGGGCTGTAGTGGATGACAGGTCGATAGCGGGCGTCAGGCACGGCTGCGCCGCGCTGGCTGCGGGGGGAGATAAGGTCTATGGCTGGTGTCATGGTGCGATCCGCGGGACTGATTCCAGGCAGCAAAGACAGAAAGGGGCGGCATCCGCCGGAGTGAACGGATGCCGCCGTTGCAATGCCGCGCCAGGCGAGGCATTGCGGCGCAACAGATCAGCCTTGGCCGCGCTGAATGACTTTCAGGCCCAGGCTGGCGTCATAGCCATGGATTTCCTTGACGTCGAGCTTGCGCATGAACTCGATGACGTCGCTCGTGATGAGCTGGCCCGGTACCAGGATGGGGAAGCCGGGGGGGTAGGGAATCACGAAATTGGCCGACACCACGTTCGCGCCGGAAGCCAGCAGCTGGTCGATTTCCGGGCCGTTCAACGCCAGGTACGCGCATTGCTCGTCATCGTAGGCGTCGAAGAACGCCGTTCGGATGTCGCCATGGAGGGTAGTGCTGTCCGCCTGGTCGCGATAGCGTGAGTCGAAGGCGCTGAAGTTGGGCAGGTGCGGCACGTCCTCGATCAGCGATTTCACGCGCTGTTCGAAGCGGGCGCGTTCTGCCGGGTCGGCCAGGTGCTTTTCCAGCTCGATCGAAATTTCAATCAGTACGCGCAACAGCATGGCGATGTCGCTGCGCGTGTTGTTGATGTTCGATTGCAGCAGGATGCTGTTGCGAGACGTCTTGTTGACCTGGATGCTGTACTTGTCGGCCAGCAGCTTCTTGAAGGACGTGCCGTCGAAGCCGGCTGTGCCGCACAGCAGTGTCAGCCGTGTGGGGTCGAGCAGGAATTCATCCTGGCGGATGGCTTGCGCCGCGTCGGCCCAGGACAGGTCGTGTGCGGTGTATTCGTTGATGCCGGTGTCGCGGTATTCCGCCGGGACCAGGTTTTCGTTGGTCAGGATGCGGAAATACTTGGAGATCAGCGGGTGGTGGTTGACCGCGCGGCGGATGGACAGCGCGATCTGGATCGCGTTGGTCACCAGGCCGTAGCCTTCCAGTTCCATCTGGCGGCGAGCCAGGTCGAGCGTGGCGATGATCTGCTGGTTGGGGCTGGTGGTCGAATGCGTGAAGATGGCTTCGCGGAAGCGGCCCTTGACCTTTTCGTGCAATACGTCATGCGCCAGCACGATGGAGCCCTGGCGCAGCGCCGACATGGATTTGTGCACGGAGTTGGTCTGGTAGACACGCAGCAGCACTTTGTCGGGGTCCGGGACCAGGCGCGTTGCCAGCAGGCGGGCGTCGTCGGGGTTGTCGCCGAGTTCCTCGCGTTGCCGGGCGTAGGCCGTGCGCGCTGCGTCGCTCTGCAGGTGTTCGGTCAGCGCAGCGGCCGCACCCATGGCGGTGCGCTGGCGCAGCAGCGGCGACCAGTGGGCGAAACCGAACCAGGCTTCGTCCCACAGGAAGATGAGGTCGGGCTTGATCGCCAGGCATTCTTCCATGACGCGGCGGACGTTGTATACGTGGCCGTCGAAGGTGCAGTTGGTCAGGTCGACCATCTTTACCTTGTCCAGCTGTCCTTCCGCCTTCAGGGTCAGCAGCGCGCGCTTGATCGTTGCCAGCGGCACGGCGCCATACATGGAATATTCCGTCAGCGGGTAGGCTTCCACGTAATAAGGCTGGGCACCGCTCAGCACGCAACCATAGTGGTGCGATTTATGGCAATTGCGGTCGATGATCACGATGTCGCCGGGCGCCAGCAGGGCCTGCAGCACAATCTTATTGCTGGTGGACGTGCCGTTCGTGACGAAGTAGGCTTCCTGGGCGCCGAAGGCACGGGCGGCCTTTTCCTGGGCTACCTTGATGTTGCCGGTGGGTTCGAGCAGGCTGTCCAGCCCGCCGGTGGTTGCCGAACTTTCCGCCAGGAACAGGTTGGTGCCGTAGAACTCGGCCATGTCGCGGATCCAGTTCGATTTGAATATGGACTTGCCGCGGGCGATGGGCAGTGCATGGAAGGTGGAGATCGGGCGCTGCGCGTAGCGCTTCAGGTTGTCGAAGAACGGCGTGCTGAAGCGGTCGCGTATGCCTTCCAGTATGGACAGGTGCAGTTCCAGCGCTTCTTCCACCTGATAGAAAATACGGCGGAAAGTCAGGTTGCTGGCATCGGCAGCCAGTTTTTCCACCGAGCGGTCGCTGAGCAGGTAGATATCCAGCTCCGGGCGGATGCGGTGGATCAGTGTGGCCAGCCGCTGGGCGTATTCTTCTTCGTCGTTGCCCAGGTCCATGGAAACGGATGCCTGGATGGCGGCAACGATGGGGTTCTCAGCAGCGCCCTTGGCGCCGAAGCCTTCATAGAGAACGACCGCATTGATGTGGTGGTTCAGGATGACGGCCGTCAGCGCGTCTTCGGCATTGCCGGTGACCACCACGTCATAAATGAACTCATCCTCGGGGCGGCGTACGGCGCGCGACTCCTGGACGATATGCGGCCAGCGCGAAGGCGCATGCGGCACCACGCTCAGGACTTCGAAATAGGGGCGGTGGCTGTTGCTGCTCAGCGAGGGGGGCAGGCGGTCGGCCGGGCTGCTGCTGTCGCTTTCGCCGTGTTCGGCCAGGTCCGGGTCTTGCGCGTATTTTTGCGCAATGATGGAGGTGGCGGTGCTCTGGGTGAGTTTCAGCAGGCCCTTGATGTCCTGCTCGGCCAGCAAGTGCGCGAGGGTGTCGAGGACGCCCGAACCGGGGTAGGCAAAGTATTTTTCCGTCTGCGTGATCTTTGCCAGCAGATCGGAGAATTTGTCAGTGTCCAGCGCCTGGCCTGGTTCGCTATGGGCCAGGCTGCGCGCCTGGGCCAGCAGTTCCAGCCAGAGATCGGAACGCAGGGAAGGTGCGGCCATCAGGCTGCCCAGATTGAAGTCCTTTTGCTCGGGTACTGTCATTGCTACTTCCTTTGCTCAAAGGTGGGTGTGACGGGTGGGGCTGCCTAGACATGCCCACATGTCCTGCGGGTAGCCTGGGCAGGGAAAAACAGCACATGCAATGAGATGGAGCAGTTCGCCACGAACGGCAGGCTGGCGACAGTCCGCTGCCGACCGGTCGTTGCGGGATGTACGTGTTCTAGTCCATTTCGCAGCTTGGCTTCAAGCTATTCTGTTTCATTATGTTAGGAATCGCTGTAAAAGACTGCGTCTGCGCAAGTGGCGCGCTTGTCGCCCATGGCGCATGGACAGCCGCATTGTTGCTGCCTGCTCAAGGCTGATGACTTTAGAGTAATGCAGGGTCACATGCTTGTCATTGACGCTGGATAAGCTGGCGATCTAACCGGCTTTTCCCGTCGTTACATCCGGAGTGATCATGATTATCAGACAAGTTTCCTACGTGGCCGCGACCTTGCTGGCAGGCCTGGCATTCGGGGCCCAGGCCGAGACGCTGGTGCTGTATACCAGCCAGCCCAATGCGGATGCGCAATCGACGGTCGATCTGTTCAGCAAGGCCAATCCCGACATCAAGGTGGAATGGGTGCGCGACGGCACCACGCAGCTGATGGCGCGCCTGGAAGCGGAAATCAGCGCCGGCGCCGTGAAGCCGGATGTCCTGCTGATCGCAGACAGCGTCACTATGGAATCGCTCAAGCAGCGTGACCTGCTGCAAGCCTACCTGAGCCCCGAACGCAAGGCGTATGACGGCGCGCTCTACGACGCGGATGGCCACTATTACGGCACCAAGCTGATTACCACCGGTATTGCCCATCACAGCCAGGCCGCCGTCAAGCCCGAAAGCTGGCAGGATCTGCTGGACCCCAGGCTCAAGGGGCAGGTGTCCATGCCCAGCCCGCTGTATTCCGGCGCCGCGCTGATCCATCTGGCCAGCATTACCGAGACCCCGGGGCTGGGCTGGGAATACTATGAAAAGCTCAAGGCCAATGATGTCAGTGCCCAGGGGGGCAATGGCGCCGTATTGAAGGCAATCGCCAGCGGTACCAAGCCCTATGGCATGTTGGTGGACTACATGGCCATCCGGGAAAAGGCCAAGGGCGCGCCTATCGAGTTCGTTTTCCCCCAGGAGGGCGTGAGCATCGTGACCGAGCCGGTAGGCATCCTGAAGTCGGCGGCGCATCCCGAGGCGGCGCGCCGCTTCGTCGATTTCGTGCTGTCCCAGGCTGGCCAGGAACTGGTGCGTGAGCAAGGCTATGTGCCGGCGCTGGAATCGGTGTCCGTGCCCGAGGGCTTCCCGGCGCGCAGCGAGATCAAGCTGCTGCCGTTCGATGCCGGGCAAGCGCTGCGTGATGCAGAAAGCAACAAGCGTCGTTTTGGTGAGTTGTTCGGTACCAAGTAAGCGTGGTGCCGCATGACGGCGTCAACCGCCCGGCGCAATTGCCGGGCGCACAGAGTGGCCTGCGCCGTTGCGGCATGGCCGGGGACCGTTCCGGCGCAAGACGCGGGAACGGTCTTGGCGTATGGGATCGGCGCGGCGACGCTGGCGGCAAATTGCCGCAGTGAAGGTTGCCGCCATTGTGTGCCTGGCGGGCATGTCGCCTGGGGGCGCCATGGGCCGGTCCGGCAAGAGGGGATACACCCGTGTCTGAAATATCAAGAAATCTGGGAACCATGCCCATGCCGTCAGGCATGCCGGGCCTGCCCGCGCCATTGACGTGGTGGCGTGCCGAATGGCTGGCCTATGCGCTGCTGGGGCTGGTGGCCCTGCTTGGCCTGCTGCCGAGTGTGCGCCTGGTTTGGGAGGCGGCGGCCGGCATGGCGGCGGGCAGCGAGGGCGCCCTGGCACGCGTGCTGTCCGAGCCCGGCACCTGGCGGGCATTGTTCAATAGTTTTTATACCGGTGTGCTGGGCACCGTCATCGCCGTGATCCTGGGCGCGGGCTTCGCCTGGATGGTGGTGTTGACTGACGTCAAGCGGAAATCCTGGTGGGTCTTCCTGTTCATGCTGCCCATGATGATTCCGCCGCAGGTGACGGCCCTGGCCTGGTTGCAACTATTCGGGCCGTCCAGCGCCCTGTTGCAGACGCTGGGACTGGCGCCTGCGATGGGCAGTCCCCAGCCCTTGTATTCGGCCGAAGGCATCGCCCTCTTGCTGGGCGTGCAGCATGCGCCGCTGGTATTCCTGGCATTGCGCGCCAGCCTGCTGACGCTGCCGGGCGATCTTTGCGAGGCGGCGCGGCTGGCAGGCGCTTCGCAGGCCCAGGTGCTGCGGGGCATCATCCTGCCGCTGGCGCGTCCTGGCCTGGTTGCCGGTGCCGCCATGGCATTCGTGTCGGCGCTGGGCAACTTCGGTATCCCCGCCATGCTGGGTATTCCCGCTGGCTATTATGTCCTGCCGACACTGATTTACCAGAAGATGGCCAGTTTCGGTCCGTCCATGTTGCAGCAGGTGGCTGCGTTGTCCATGCTGGTGGGGGTGCTTGCCGTCGCCGGCGTGTGGCTGCAGGGGCGCTTGCAGGCGCGGGCATCCTATCGCCTGATCGGTTCCGGACGGCGGATGGCGGTGATTGTGCTGGGCCGCAAGCGCCACCTGGCTGAAACAGGCATGGCGCTGGTGCTGGCCCTGATCCTGGTGGCTCCGCTGGGGGCTTTGCTGGCTGCGTCGCTGGTGCCGGCCATGGGCGTGCCGCTGAATTGGGACACCGTGACCGGGTCCGCCTATGTGGAAATGCTCACGCGGCAGGGAACGACCTGGCGTGCCGCCTGGAACAGCAGTCTGCTGGCGGGCGGGGCGGCGCTGGCCTTGATGGCGTTGAGCCTGCCGCTGGCCTGGCTGATGGCGCGGCAGCCGGGGCGCTGGACGCGCCTGCTGGAAGCGATTGTCGAAATTCCCTATGCCTTGCCGGGAACCGTGCTGGCCGTGGCCTGCATCCTGTTGTTCGCCCGTCCCTTGCCCTGGATCGAAGTCAGTCTGTACGGCACGCTGGGAATCATCTTTTTTGCCTATCTGGCGCGCTTCCTGACGGTGGCGCTCAAGCCGGTGCAGGCGGGCATGCGCCAGCTCGACCCCGCACTGGAAGAAGCTGCCCGGCTGGCGGGTGCCGGGCCACTGCGGCGCCTGTGGGATATGCTGCTGCCCTTGCTGGCGCCATCGGCATTCGCCGGCGCGCTGCTGGTGTTCCTGACGGCGGTCAATGAGCTGACAGTGTCTGCGCTGCTCTGGAGTGCCGGAACGGAAACATTGGGCGTGCTGATCTTCAACTTCAGCGAAAGTGGCGACAACGTTCTGGCGTCGGCGGTGTCCGTGGCCATCGTGGCCGGTGTCGCATTATTGATGGCGGCCTTATCTTTATTGGGTGGACGTTTGCCCCCGGGAGTCATTCCATGGCGGAATTGATGTTGTCCATGGTGTCGCGCAGCTATGGCAGCGCGACTGTCGTGGACGGTTTGAGTCTTTGCATTCCCCAGGGGGCGTTCGTGGCCCTGCTGGGCCCCAGCGGCTGCGGCAAGACGACGACGCTGCGCATGGTCGCCGGCTTCGAGAATCCGGATGCCGGTGAGATCCGTCTGGGCAACCGGGTGCTGGCCGGCCCCCAGGGTTGCGTGCCGCCCGAACAGCGCGGCATGGGCATGGTGTTCCAATCCTATGCGCTCTGGCCCCATCTGACGGTGGCCGAAAATGTCGGCTATCCGTTGAAACTGCGCGGCGTGCGTGGTGCGGCCTACGAGGCCAGGGTACGCGAAGCGCTGGAATTGGTTCATCTGGATGGCCGTGCGCAGGCGGCGCCCCAGGACCTCAGCGGCGGCCAGCGCCAGCGCGTTGCGCTGGCACGCTGCCTGGTGGCCGAACCCGAGGTGATCCTGCTGGATGAACCGTTGGCCAATCTTGACCGTCACTTGCGGGCCTCGATGGAGGATACCTTCCGCGAATTTCATCGCCGGACCGGCAGCACGTTTGTCTATGTGACCCATGATCAGGCCGAAGCGATGTCTCTCGCGGATTATGTGGCGGTGATGAATCGTGGCCAGCTGGTGCAGTGGGCCACGCCCCAGGAACTCTACGCCCGTCCCCGGAGTGAATGGCTGGCGGGCTTCGTCGGGCAGGGTAGTGTCTTGCGCGTGCCCCGGCCCGAAGCCGGCCGGCTGCTGGCGGGAACGGACCTGGCGCAGGCGCTGGCGGCAGGTGGCGCGTATCCGGTGCTGCTGCGTCCGCAGCACGTACGGCTGCACCAGCGCCCCGCGCAGTGGGGGGAACTGGCGGCCCAGGTAGAGGATTGCGTGTTCCGCGGCGAGCGCTATGAAGTGCAGTTGGTACTGGCTGGCGGGCAACGGCTGCTGGCGTACCACGAGGCCGGCCTGGCTGTCGGGGAGGTGGTGGCGGCCGAGCTGCGGCAGGCCTGGGGGCTGGAGCAGGGATGACAGGAATCTCTTTGGATCAGGGCCTGGCTGGCGCGCCGGGCCGGACGTTCTATTTCATGCGGCACGGGCAAACGGCGTTCAATGCTGCTGGCGCGATTTGCGGCAGGCTGGACCCGCCGCTGGATGACACCGGCAGGCAACAGGCACAGGAGGCCGGCGTGCGGCTGGCGGGCCTGCCGTTCGATTGCGTGGCGGTCAGCCCGCAACTGCGGGCCAGGCAAACGGCCGCCCTCGCCGTGCCCCAGGCCATGCCCCTGGTGTTCGACGGCTTGCGCGAACGGGATTGGGGCGCCCTGGAGGGCCGGCCGCTGGTGGAACAATGCGCCTATCGCGATACGCCGCCCGCGGGTGAGCCCTGGGATGATTTCCTGGCCCGGGTGCTGGATGCGTTGCGGCAACTGCTGGCTGCCCACGAACAACCGCTGGTGATTGCCCATTCCGGTGTCTGGCGGGCCTTGCGCACGCTTGCGACTGGTGCGCCGGAAGGCCCGCGTATCGCCAATGCCGCGCCTGTCATGGTGGTACTCTCGGGTGGCCTGCCGGCAGGCCCTGCGATGGTGCCGGCGCCGGGTGGGCAACGGCCTGGCGCAGCATGCGGCGACGCCACGACGGCGGCGCCGGGATACCGGGATGTTCCGGTGTTCCATCTTTAATTGTTTGAAATTATTGGCTTTTCATAATTTATGGGCAGGCGCGGCGCAGGCTGCGCCTGGTCTGAATCCGGGGTGGGGTGTTGTCTTAAACCAACAATAATCCTGTTCCTGTGCTGTTTTCCGCCAGGGAACGTAGCCGAATGCAGCGATTTTTGATGCAATAGCTACAACTTCCCTTAGCGGAGTTAGGGGAGCGGTAGGCCGACAAACGGATACGCTGCTCTTGTCACTCAAATATTCGGAGATTTCTTAAATGAAAAAGACTCTGCTTGCCGCCGCTCTGCTTGCTGGCTTTGCTGGTTCCGCTCAAGCGGCGAACTCGGTTACCCTGTACGGTATCGTTGACACCGGCCTGTCCTATCAATACGTCAAGACCAAGGATGCTGCGGGTGACACCCACTCCACCAACCAATTCGGTCTGCGTGACGGTGCTCAGAGCGGCAGCCGTTGGGGCCTGCGTGGCACGGAAGATCTGGGTGACGGCCTGCGCGCTGTCTTCACGCTGGAAAGCGGCTTCAACTCCAACAACGGCAAGTCCGGTCAAGGCGGCCGTCTGTTCGGTCGTCAAGCTACCATCGGTCTGGCCAGCGATGCCTGGGGTCAAATCGACTTCGGTCGCCAAATCACCACCGTTAACAAGTACGTTGGCGGCATCGTGAACTTCGGCAGCATCTACGCTCCGGTGAACGGCACGTTCTTCTCCACCGGCGATACCACGCGCTACGACAACCAAATCCAATACCGCAGCCCCAGCTTCGGCGGCATTGAATTCGGCGTTGGCTACTCGTTCAACAACGACGGCGTCAGCCCGGGCAACAGCTCCGTGACCGGTGCCAAGAACTCCGATTTCGATCGTGAACTGAACGCCGCCATCAAGTACGCCAACGGCCCCCTGGCTGTTGCCGTCGGTTACGACCAGATCTACCTGAAGAAGGCTGATCCGGGCAAGGACCCCAAGGCCCTGATCGTTGGCGCTTCGTATGACTTCGAAGTCGTGGCTCTGCAACTGGGCTACCAGCACGTCAAGCACGGCGCTCAATTCGCCCTGAACAACGGCAGCGAAGCCGCTCTGCTCGACGCTGACAGCGTGAACTCCTACCTGGTCGGCGTTGGTGCTCCTCTGGGCGCCAACGGCAACATCTACGGCCAATGGAGCCTGTCGGATGCCAAGGACAAGGAGAAGAAGTCCAACGCGTTCACCGTCGGCTACACCTACGACCTGTCCAAGCGTACCAACCTGTACGTCTACGGCAACTACACGCAAGACTACCTGTACATCAAGGACCAAAAGGCTGCTCAAGCCGGTATCGGTCTGCGTCACCGCTTCTAATCACGACATCCGCCTCCGGCAGGTCATCTGACCCGCTGGTGGTGGTTGCAACCGGCAGTAATGTCGGTGAGTGACAAGCGAATGAAAGCCGCCCTTCGGGGCGGCTTTTTTTTCGTCATTTTTCTATAGTTTTGTCTTTTTTATTTCTCTGTTATCTGGTTTCCGGGGAAGAAAGCAGGGGCGATGGTGCGCTGCGCCAGAGAAACATTGTATGTAATTGAAAATGGTTCGCTTTAACCAGATATGCGCGGTGATAGGGGTTTAAAGGGAGCTGTAAGGCGCTCGAATGCTACAATAGGAAAGTTTGCATATAGGCGGGTCGGTTATGAATCTGCAACAATATTTTCCCGTACTGCTCTTCATTCTGGTGGCGACAGGCATCGGTTTCGCGCTGATTGGAGCAGGCTCCCTTTTGGGGCCGAGGCGCCCTGATGCGGAAAAGCTTTCACCTTATGAGTGCGGCTTTGAAGCGTTCGATGACGCGCGTATGCGTTTCGATATCCGCTATTACCTGGTTGCCATTCTTTTCATCCTCTTCGACCTTGAAATTGCGTTCCTGTTCCCGTGGGCCATGGCCCAGGGCGCGGTAGGCCTGGTTGGCTTCTGGACGGTCATGGTCTTCCTGGCGGTGCTCACCGTCGGTTTTATCTACGAATGGAAAAAGGGAGCGCTGGACTGGGAGTAATCCCGGAACGGTTTTCCTGACGAGGCAATCATGGCGATAGACGGCATACTCAAGCAGGGTTTTATTACCACCAGCGCCGATAAGGTCCTGAACTGGGCCAAGACGGGCTCCATGTGGCCCATGACTTTCGGTCTGGCCTGTTGTGCGGTCGAGATGATGCACGCCGGTGCGGCGCGTTACGATCTCGACCAATTCGGCATTATCTTCCGTCCCAGTCCGCGCCAATCCGATCTGATGATCGTGGCTGGCACGCTGTGCAACAAGATGGCGCCGGCGCTGCGCAAGGTCTATGACCAGATGCCGGAGCCGCGCTGGGTGCTCTCCATGGGCTCCTGTGCCAACGGCGGTGGCTATTACCACTACTCGTATTCGGTGGTGCGGGGCTGTGATCGCATCGTGCCGGTCGATATCTACGTGCCGGGCTGTCCGCCCACCGCGGAAGCGCTGGTCTACGGCCTGCTGCAAATGCAGGGCAAGATCCGCCGCACCAATACCATTGCGCGCTGAGTCATGGCGCAACACAAGACTGACATCCAGGATTGAATGACATGACCAGGCTGGAAACCCTGAAACATAACCTGCTCCAGGCATTTGGCGAAGACGCCGCGCTGACCGAAGCGCTGGGCGAGCTGACGCTGGAGCTTCCTGCAACGCAATGGACGGCTGGCTGTGCCCGGCTGCGCGACGAAGCGTCGTTGCGTTTCGAGACTTGCATCGACCTCACTGGTGTCGATTACCTGACCTACGGCGTGGGCAAGGTGGGCGAGCCCTCCGGCGAGTCCTTCCCGGCACGCTTCGCGGTGGTGATCCATCTGTTGTCGGTCACGCACAACTGGCGTTTGCGCGTGCGTGCCTGGCTCGAGTCTGACGAATTTCCCGTGATCGACTCGCTGACCGACGTGTGGCCTGCCGTGGGCTGGCCCGAGCGCGAAGCGTTCGATATGTTCGGCATCGTTTTCGAAGGCCACAACGACCTGCGCCGCATCCTGACCGACTACGGCTTCATTGGTCACCCGTTCCGCAAGGATTTCCCGCTGTCCGGCCACGTCGAAATGCGTTACGACGAAGCCGAAAAGCGCGTGGTCTATCAGCCTGTCACCATCGAGACGCGTGAAATCACGCCGCGCATCGTTCGTGAAGATGCATACGGAATAGGGCGGTAAGCATGTCCGAAATCAAGAACTACACCCTGAACTTCGGCCCTCAGCACCCGGCCGCGCACGGCGTGCTGCGCCTGGTGCTGGAACTGGATGGCGAAGTCATCCAGCGCGCCGATCCGCACATCGGCCTGCTGCACCGCGGCACTGAAAAACTGGCCGAATACAAGACCTATCTCCAGGCGCTGCCCTACATGGACCGCCTGGACTACGTCTCCATGATGTGCAACGAGCACGCCTATTGCATGGCGATCGAACGCATGCTGGGTATCGAGCCGCCGCTGCGCGCCCAGTACATACGCGTGATGTTCGATGAGATCACGCGCATCCTGAATCACCTGATGTCGGTCGGGACGCACGCGCTGGACGTGGGCGCCATGGCCGTCATGCTGTATGCCTTCCGCGAGCGCGAAGACCTGATGGACTGCTACGAAGCCGTCTCGGGCGCCCGCATGCACGCGGCTTACTACCGTCCTGGCGGCGTGTACCGCGACCTGCCGGACAGCATGCCGCTGAACGAGGGCACCAGCAAGTACCGTACCGAAAAGGAACTGCGCGCGCTGAACGAAACGCGCGAGGGTTCGCTGCTGGACTTCATCGAAGCCTTCACCAACCGTTTCCCCGCCTGTGTGGATGAATACGAAGCGCTGCTGACCGATAACCGTATCTGGAAGCAGCGTCTGGTGGGCATTGGCGTGGTTGATCCCGAGCGTGCCAAGGCCCTGGGCTTCACCGGCCCGATGCTGCGCGGTTCCGGCGTGGTGTGGGACCTGCGCAAGTTCCAGCCGTATGAAGTCTACGACCTGCTGGATTTCGATATTCCCGTGGGCGTCAACGGCGACTGCTATGACCGTTACCTGGTGCGCGTGAACGAAATGCGCCAGAGCAACCGCATCATCAAACAGTGCGTCGAGTGGCTGCGCAACAATCCCGGTCCCGTCATGGTGGACAACCACAAGGTTGCACCGCCCAAGCGCACCGGCATGAAGAGCAGCATGGAAGAGCTGATTCACCATTTCAAGCTCTTCTCGGAAGGCTTCCACGTACCGCCTGGCGAAGTCTATGCGGCAGTGGAACACCCCAAGGGCGAATTCGGCGTGCATGTGGTTTCAGACGGGGCCAACAAGCCTTACCGCCTGAAAATCCGCGCGCCCGGATATACGCACTTGCAGGCGCTGGACGAGATGTCGCGCGGCCACATGCTGGCCGATGCCGTAACCATCATCGGTACGCAGGACATCGTGTTCGGGGAAATCGACCGCTGAGCGGCCGGTTTTCTCCCTTTACATACACGGATTCAAAATTATGCTGCTTTCCGAACAGGCATATCAGAAGATCGACAGGGAACTGGCCAAGTACCCTGGCGACCAGAGGCAGTCTGCCATCATGGCGGCCCTGGGCATTGCGCAAGTCGAGAAGGGCTGGGTGTCGGCCGAAGTCATCGAGGACGTCGCGGAATATATCGGCGTGCCTCCCATCGCCGTCCAGGAAGTCGCGACTTTCTACAACATGTTCGACGTGCGTCCGGTCGGCCGCATCAAGGTCACGGTGTGCACCAATCTGCCCTGTGCCCTGCGCGGCGGCGAGCAGGCCGCCGAAGTCGTGCAGCGCAAGCTGGGTGTGAGCCTGGGCGAAACGACGCCGGATGGCATGTTCACCGTGGTTGAAGGTGAGTGCATGGGCGCCTGTGGTGATGCCCCCGTGATGCTGGTCAACAACCGGCACATGTGCGTGCGCATGTCCGAAGAGCGCCTGGATGCCATGCTGGACAACCTCAAGGCGGAAGCAGCGAAACTGCAAGGAGAATCGGCATGACGACGATGCTCGAACAACCGTTGGCGGCGCTGGACCTCAGCCGATTTTCCCAAGGCCTGGAGCCTGATCCGCTGGGCGACCTGAGCCAGTCCATGTGTTTCCATGACCGTCACATTGAACCGCAGATCCTGGCGGGCATCGACGGCAGCAACTGGCACCTGGAAGATTACGTCAAGCGTGGCGGCTACGAAGCCCTGCGCAAGGTGCTGACCTCCGGCATGAAGCCGGAAGACGTGATTGCCGAAGTCAAGGCCTCGGGTCTGCGCGGCCGCGGCGGCGCAGGCTTCCCCACCGGCCTGAAGTGGAGCTTCATGCCGCGTACCTTCCCGGGCCAGAAGTACCTGGTTTGCAATTCGGATGAAGGCGAGCCTGGAACGTTCAAGGACCGCGACATCCTGCGCTTCAACCCGCACGTGGTGATCGAGGGCATGGCCATTGCGGCGTATGCAATGGGCATCAGTGCCGGCTACAACTATATCCACGGTGAAATCTTCGAAGTGTACGAACGCTTCGAGGCGGCACTGGAAGAGGCCCGCAAGGCGGGCTTCCTGGGCGACAACATTCTGGGTTCCGGCTTCAACTTCCAGTTGAATGCCTTCCATGGCTATGGCGCCTACATCTGCGGCGAAGAAACCGCGCTGCTCGAATCGCTGGAAGGCAAGAAAGGCCAGCCGCGCTTCAAGCCGCCTTTCCCGGCCAGCTTCGGTCTGTACGGCAAGCCGACGACCATCAACAACACCGAGACTTTCGCGGCGGTGCCCTGGATCATCCGCAATGGCGGCCAGGCCTACCTGGAAGTCGGCAAGCCCAACAACGGCGGCACCAAGATCTATTCGATCTCTGGCGACATCGAGCGCCCGGGCTGCTATGAAATCCCAATGGGAACCCCGTTCAGCAAACTGCTGGAGCTGGCGGGTGGCGTCAGCGGTGGCCGCAAGCTGAAGGCGGTCATCCCCGGCGGTTCGAGCGCGCCCGTGCTGCCGGCCGAGATCATGATGGAATGCACCATGGACTACGACAGCATCTCCAAGGCCGGCTCCATGCTGGGCTCAGGTGCCGTGATCGTCATGGACGAGCGCCGCTGCATGGTGAAGTCGCTGCTGCGCCTGTCGTACTTCTATCACGAAGAAAGCTGTGGCCAATGCACGCCCTGCCGCGAAGGCACGGGCTGGCTGTACCGGATCGTCAAGCGTATCTACAACGGCGAGGGCCGTCCCGAGGATCTGGAACTGCTCGATAGCGTGGCAGGCAACATCATGGGCCGCACCATCTGCGCCCTGGGTGACGCCGCGGCTATGCCGGTGCGTGCTTTCCTGAAGCACTACCGGCACGAGTTCATGCACTACATCGAGCACAAGCGGGGCGTCGTTGCCCCGTATCTGTGAGACAGAGGATTCAAAATGGTTGAATTGACCATAGACGGCCGGGTCGTCGAGGTGCCGGAAGGCAGCATGGTGATGCACGCTGCCCACAAGCTGGGCGTGTACGTTCCGCATTTCTGCTATCACAAGAAACTGTCCATCGCGGCCAACTGCCGTATGTGTCTGGTCGAAGTGGAAAAGGCGCCCAAGGCTTTGCCGGCCTGCGCGACGCCTGCCACCAACGGCATGGTGGTGCATACCAGTTCGGAGCGTGCTGTCGCGGCTCAGAAGAGCGTGATGGAGTTTCTGCTGATCAATCACCCGCTGGATTGCCCGATCTGTGACCAGGGTGGCGAATGCCAGCTGCAGGATCTGGCGGTAGGCTACGGTGGCTCATCTTCGCGCTACAACGAAGAAAAGCGCGTGGTGTTCCACAAGGACCTCGGTCCGCTGGTGTCGGCTGAAGAAATGAGCCGCTGCATCCATTGCACCCGCTGCGTGCGCTTCGGCCAGGAAATTGCCGGCGTGATGGAGCTGGGCATGATCAAGCGCGGCGAGCACTCCGAGATCACCACGTTCGTGGGCCGTTCGATCGAGTCCGAACTCTCCGGCAACATGATCGACCTCTGTCCGGTCGGCGCGCTGACTTCCAAGCCGTTCCGCTACCAGGCCCGTACCTGGGAACTGGCCCGCCGCCGCGCCGTCAGCCCGCACGACAGCGTGGGTGCGAACCTGGTGGTTCAAGTCAAGGACAACAAGGTCCTGCGTGTCGTTCCGTTCGAAAACGATGCCGTCAACGAATGCTGGATCAGCGACCGTGACCGCTTCTCCTACGAAGGCCTGAACGTCGAAGACCGCCTGACGGTGCCGATGCTCAAGAGCTGTGACGGCCGCTGGCGTGAAATTTCCTGGGCGGAAGCCCTGGAAGCCGTGGCGGAAGGCCTGGGCCGCGTGCGCGAAAGCCATGGCGGCAAGGACATCGGCCTGCTGGCGTCTGAAAACGCGACGGTTGAGGAATACGCGCTGCTGGCCCGCCTGGGCCGTGCGCTGGGTTCCGAGAATATCGACTTCCGCCTGCGCCAGACCGACGCTGGGCTGGATGCTGCCCTGGAGGGCACGCCCTGGCTGGGCATGCCTATCACCGATCTGGATAACCGCGATGTTGTCCTGGTGGTAGGTTCTTTCCTGCGCAAGGACCATCCGCTGTTCGCGCAGCGCCTGCGTCAGGCCGCCAAGCGTGGCACCAAGGTCATCCTGGTGGACAGCGCTGCCGATGATCCTCTGCTGCCGGTGGCCGCGCGCATCACCGTGGCGCCGTCCGAGCTGCCGCGCGCGCTGGCCGAAATCGCCGTGGCGCTGGCTGCGGCCAAGGAAACCGCCGTGCCTGCCGCCTTTGCCGGTGTGCAGGCGGGCGCAGCAGCCCAGGCCATCGCCGCACTGCTGGCAGGTTCGCAACAGGGCGCCGTGCTGTTGGGCAATCTGGCGGTGAATTCGCCCGATGCCACGCTGCTGGCTGCCAATGCGCAATGGATTGCCGACAACAGCGGTGCAACGCTGGGCCATCTGACGGCCGGTGGCAACACGGTAGGCGGCTACCTGGCGGGCGCCGTGCCCGGCGTCGGCGGCAAGAACGCCGCCGCCATGCTGGCCGAGCCGATGCGCGCCTATGTGGTGCTGCACGCCGAACCGCAGCTGGATGCCGACAATGCGCCGCAGGCGCTGGCAGCCCTGCGCGGCTCGCAGTTCACCGTGGCGCTGACGTCCTATCGCAGCGCGGCCGAAAGCTGGGCCGACATCATGCTGCCGGTGGCGCCGTTCACCGAAACCTCCGGTACCTACGTCAACGCGGCCGGCCTGGCGCAAAGCTTCAAGGGCACGACCGCGCCGCTGGGCCAGGCCCGTCCGGCCTGGAAAGTGCTGCGCGTGCTGGGCAATGTGCTCAAACTGGCCGGCTTCGACGACGAAACCTCCGAATCCGTGCGTGATACGGCGCTGGCTGGTGACATTCCGGCCCGCCTGTCGAATCGCGTCAAGGCGGAACCCGGCCTGCCGGCGGCTCGCGCCGAAGGTTCGCTGGAACGCCTGGCCGAGCTGCCTATCTTCCGTACCGACGCCATTGTGCGTCGTGCCGAATCGTTGCAGGAAGCGGCCGCTTCACGCGCGCCCAAGGCTCGCATGAACGCTGCCACGCTGGAACGCCTGGGCCTGGAAGAGGGTGCCAAGGTCCGCGTGCGTTCGGCCCATGGCGAAGCGGAGCTGACGGCTGCGCGCGATGACAAGGTGGCTGATGGCGCCGTGCGCGTCGCTGCCGGTTTCGAACAGACGGCGGCGCTGGGCAGCGCCTTCGGTGCAATTTCGGTGGAGCGTGTCTGACATGAGCTGGCTCGATGTGATCAATAGCCACGGTGAGGCTCTGCTGGGCCCGACCGCCTGGCTGGTGGTGTGGACGGTGATCAAGATTGTCGTGATCGCGCTGCCCATCATTATTTGCGTGGCGTTCCTGACCTACTGGGAACGCAAGATGATTGGTTTCATGCACGTTCGCCGGGGTCCGAACCGTGTCGGTCCGCGCGGGCTGCTGCAGCCGTTCGCCGACGTGTTCAAGCTGCTGACCAAGGAAGTCGTGGTTCCCAGCCAGGCCAACAAGGTGCTGTTCATCGTGGCGCCTGTCGTGGTGCTGATGCCGGCGCTGGCGGCCTGGGCGGTGATTCCCTTTGGTCCTGAAACCGTGCTGGCCAATGTGAATGCTGGCCTGCTGTATGTCATGGCGATCACTTCGCTGGGCGTTTACGGCGTGATCGTGGCCGGCTGGGCATCCAACTCCAAGTATGCGCTGCTGGCGGCAATGCGTGCCTCGGCGCAGATGCTGTCCTATGAACTGGCCATCAGCTTTGTATTGCTGGTCGTGGTGCTGGTGTCCGGCAGCATGAACATGTCCGAGATCGTGAACGTGCAATTGCGCGGCACCTTCGCCGGCATGGGCCTGACGTTCCTGTCGTGGAACTGGCTGCCGCTGCTGCCGCTGTTCGTCATCTACATCATCTGTATGGTGGCTGAAACCAACCGCCACCCGTTTGACGTGGTGGAAGGCGAATCGGAGATCGTGGCCGGCCACATGGTCGAGTACTCGGGCATGGCCTTCGCGCTGTTCTTCCTGGGCGAATACGCCAACATGATCTTCCTGTCGGCGATGGCGTCGATCATGTTCCTGGGCGGCTGGTCCGCACCGCTGGACTTCGCGCCGTTCACCTGGGTGCCGGGCTGGTTCTGGCTGGCGTTGAAGACGTTTGTCGTAGTGTCCCTTTTCATCTGGTTCCGTGCGTCGTTCCCGCGTTATCGCTATGACCACATCATGCGTCTGGGCTGGAAGATCTTCATCCCGTTGACCGGTGTGTGGCTGGTGGTGGTGGCGATCTGGATGCAGACGCCCTGGAATATCTGGAACTGAAGCGGACGAGCAGAGGCAAGATATGGAAGCGATCAAGGATTTCTTCGGCAGCCTGATGCTGTCGGAACTGCTCAAGGGCATGCGCCTGACCGGCAGGTACTTTTTCCGGCGCAAGATCACGTTGCGCTACCCGTTTGAGAAAACGCCGGCTTCGCCGCGTTTCCGTGGCCTGCACGCCTTGCGCCGCTACCCCAATGGGGAAGAGCGCTGCATCGCCTGCAAGCTGTGCGAAGCGGTCTGTCCGGCCATGGCGATCACGATCGAATCGGGCGAACGCGACGACGGTACGCGCCGTACCACGCGTTACGACATCGACCTGACCAAGTGCATTTTCTGTGGCTTCTGCGAAGAGAGCTGCCCGGTGGATTCCATCGTCGAAACGCATATCCATGAATACCATGGTGAAAAGCGCGGTGACCTGTACTTCACCAAGGACATGCTGTTGGCCGTGGGCGACCGCTATGAAAATGAAATCGCCAAACGGCGCGCGGCCGACGCGCCCTATCGTTGATAACGGGGTAGCTGGCTCATGATCTTCTCTACCATTCTCTTTTACGTCGTTGCGGCCATCCTGGTCATCGCGGCTGTGCGCGTGATTACCGCGAGCAGCCCGGTCACTGCGGTGCTGCACCTGATCCTGGCGTTCTTCAATGCCGCCATGCTGTGGGTGCTGATCGGCGCCGAGTTCCTCGGGTTGCTGCTGGTCGTGGTGTACGTGGGCGCCGTCATGGTGCTGTTCCTGTTCGTCGTGATGATGCTGGACATCAAGCTCGACATGCTGCGCGCCGGTGCGCGCAACTACATGTTCATCGGCGGCATCGTCGGCCTGGTCATGGTGCTGGAAATGGCATTCGTGCTGTGGGCAACCTGGGGCGGCGTCGGCGAACTGCCGGTGCAGCCGGGCGATTACAACAACACCCGCGTGCTGGGTGAGCTGATGTATACGAAGTATGTCTTTGGCGTGGAAGTCGGCGCCGTGCTGCTGCTGGTCGGCATGATCAGCGCCATCGCGCTGACGCTGCGCCGCCGTACCGACGTGCGCTACAACGATCCGTCCGGCGCCGTGAAGGTCAAGGCCAAGGACCGCTTCCGTATCGTCAACGTCAAGCCTCAGCGCGATGTGGCGCCTGAGGCACCGGCAGCCGAGGCAGCTGGCGAAGGAGAAAAACAATGACACTCACTCTGGCGCATTATCTGGTGCTGGGGGCCATCCTCTTCGCCATCGGCGTTTTCGGGATGTTCCTGAACCGGCGCAATCTCATCATTCTGCTGATGTCCATGGAACTGATGCTGCTTGCCGTGAACATGAACTTCGTCGCCTTCTCTTCCTGGATGGGCGATGCGGCGGGGCAGGTCTTCGTGTTCTTCATTCTCACGGTGGCGGCTGCCGAAGCCGCGATTGGTCTGGCGATCCTGGTGTTGCTGTTCCGTAACCTGAACACGATCAACGTCGACGATCTTGATCGCCTGAAAGGCTGATGGGGCCCGGAATCATGTCTGAAACCAATTTTTATCTGCTCATTGCGCTGGCTCCGCTGGTCGGCGCCATCCTGTCCGGCCTGTTCGGCACTGGCTTCCTGGGCCGTCCGGTCGGGCGCCGGGCAGCGCATTGCATTACGATTCTGGGCGTGGCGATCTCTGCCATCGGCTCGGTGTTCGTGCTGCGTGACGTACTCAATGGCCATACCTTCGACGGCACGGTCTATACCTGGACGCTGATCGGTACGACCAAACTGGAAATCGGCTTCCTGATCGACTCGCTGTCGGCCATGATGATGGTGGTCGTGACCTCGGTGTCGCTGATGGTGCACATCTACACCATCGGCTACATGGCCGACGATCCCGGTTACCAGCGTTTCTTCTCGTACATTTCGCTGTTCACCTTCTCGATGCTGATGCTGGTCATGTCCAACAACATGGTTCAGCTGTTCTTTGGTTGGGAAGCGGTGGGCCTGGTGTCCTACCTGCTGATCGGCTTCTGGTACACGCGTCCGACGGCGATCTTCGCCAACATGAAGGCCTTCCTGATCAATCGCGTCGGCGACTTCGGCTTCGTGCTCGGCATCGGCCTGCTGTTTGCCTACACCGGCACCATGCACTACGGCGAAGTCTTCGCCCAGGCCGACAAGCTGGATGCGCTGCAACTGCCCGGCACCGATTGGCAACTGCTGACGGTGGCGTGTATCTGCCTGTTCGTCGGCGCCATGGGTAAATCGGCTCAGGTGCCGCTGCACGCCTGGCTGCCTGACTCGATGGAAGGCCCGACCCCGATTTCCGCGCTGATTCACGCGGCCACCATGGTGACCGCCGGTATCTTCATGGTGTCGCGTTTCTCGCCGCTGTTCGAACTGTCGGATACGGCGCTGTCGCTGATGATCGTGGTGGGCGGCATCGGTGCGCTGTTCCTCGGCATCCTGGGCATCATCCAGAACGATATCAAGCGCGTCGTGGCCTATTCCACGCTGTCGCAGCTGGGCTACATGACGGTGGCGCTGGGGGCTTCGGCCTACTCGGTGGCCGTGCTGCACCTGCTGACGCACGCCTTCTTCAAGGCCCTGCTGTTCCTGGGTGCTGGTTCCGTCATCATCGGCATGCACCATGATCAGGACATCCGCAACATGGGCGGCCTGCGCAAGTACATGCCCATCACCTGGATCACCTTCCTGATCGGTACGCTGGCGCTGGTCGGCACGCCGTTCTTCTCGGGTTTCTACTCCAAGGAAAACCTGATCGAGGCCGCGCATGCCGCCAACGTCTGGGGCGCGGACTTCGCCTACTGGGCGGTGCTGATCGGCGTGTTCGTCACCTCGCTGTACTCGTTCCGCGTCTACTTCCTGGTTTTCCACGGCAAGGAGCGCTTCCCTGAGCACGGCCATGACGCGCACGGCCATGGTCACGACGACCATGGACATGACGATCACGGCCATCATGGCGGCAAGCCGCATGAGTCGCCCTGGGTGGTTACGCTGCCGCTGATCCTGCTGGCCATTCCGTCGATCATCATCGGCGCACTGGTGGTTGATCCCATGCTGTTCGGCTCGTTCTTCGACGGTGTCATCACGGTGCTGCCGCAACACCCCGCCATGGCCGACATTGCTTCGACCTGGCACGGCTGGGTGGCCTACGGCCTGCATGCGTTCCAGACCTTGCCGTTCTGGCTGGTGGTCGCTGGCGCCGTCATTGCCTGGTACTGCTACCTGATCAATCCCAAGGTGCCTGCCGCCATCCACGCTCGCATGGGTTGGCTGCTGCGTATCCTGGAGAACAAGTACTACGTCGACTGGTTCAACGAGCAGGTCATCGCCCGTGGCGCTCGTGCGCTGGGTCGTGGTCTGTGGCGCTACGGTGACCGCGGCCTGATCGACGGCCTGGTCAACGGCAGCGCCCGTATGGTGGGCTGGATCGCCGCCGTCAGCCGCAAGGTACAGACCGGCTACATCTATCACTATGCGTTTGCCATGATCATCGGTGTGATGGTTCTGGTGACCTTCTATGTGCTGATTTACAAATGATGGCTAGCGACATGGTATCTACAACATTCCCCTGGCTGACATGGGCCATCTTCACGCCCATCGTTTTCGGCGTGCTGGTCCTGGCGCTCGGACGCGATTCCGCGCCCGGCCGCACCCGCTGGCTGTCGCTGATTGGCGCCATCGTCAGCTTCCTGGTCACCATTCCGCTGTACACGCGTTTTGATGCCACCACCGCCAACATGCAGTTCGTCGAGAAATCGAGCTGGATCGAGGCGCTCGGCGTGGATTACCACCTGGGTGTTGACGGCATCTCGGTGTGGTTCGTGCTGTTGACCGCCTTCATCACCATCATCGTGGTGGTGGCGGGCTGGGAAGTCATCACCAAGCGCGTCGCGCAGTACATGGCGGCGTTCCTGATCCTCTCCGGCCTGATGATTGGTGTCTTCGCGGCGCTGGACGGCCTGCTGTTCTACATCTTCTTCGAAGCCACGCTGATTCCGATGTACATCATCGTCGGTGTCTGGGGCGGCCCGAACCGTGTGTACGCAGCGTTCAAGTTCTTCCTCTACACCCTGATGGGCTCGCTGCTTACGCTGGTGGCCTTTATCTACCTGTGGAGTGTCACGGGAACCTTCGATATCGCCACCTGGCAGCAACAGCCGCTGGGTATGACGCCGCAGATCCTGATCTTCCTGGCGCTGCTGGCTGCATTCGCGGTCAAGGTGCCGATGTGGCCGGTGCACACCTGGCTGCCGGATGCCCACGTGGAAGCGCCTACCGGTGGTTCCGTGGTGCTGGCCGCGATCATGCTGAAGCTGGGCGCCTATGGTTTCCTGCGCTTCTCGCTGCCCATCGCGCCGGATGCTGCGCATGAGCTGTCCTGGCTGATGATCACGCTGTCGCTGATTGCAGTGATCTATATCGGTCTGGTGGCAATCATCCAGGCGGACATGAAGAAACTGGTGGCTTATTCGTCCGTTGCCCACATGGGTTTCGTGACGCTGGGCTTCTTTATCTTCAATACCGCCGGCATGGAAGGCGCCATCGTCCAGATGATCTCGCACGGTTTCGTGGCGGGCGCGATGTTCCTCTGTATCGGTGTGCTGTATGACCGCGTGCACAGCCGCGAGATTTCGGCTTACGGTGGTGTGGTCAACACCATGCCCAAGTTCGCCACCTTCTTCATCCTGTTCTCGATGGCCAATAGCGGCCTGCCGGCCACCAGCGGTTTCGTCGGTGAGTTCATGGTGATCATGGGCGCTGTCGAATACAACTTCTGGATCGGCCTGCTGACGGCTACGGCCTTGATCCTGGGCGCAGCCTATTCGCTCTGGATGACCAAGCGCGTGGTGCTGGGCGATATCGCCAATGACAACGTGCGCAAGCTGAAGGACCTGTGCAGCCGCGAATTCCTGATGCTGAGCATCCTGGCCATCGCGGTGCTGTTCATGGGTATCTATCCGAAGCCCTTTGTCGATCTCATCCACGTCTCGGTCGATGCGCTGCTGCAGCACGTTGCCATCTCGAAACTGTAAGGCTGGACCATCATGCAATCTTCGTTCAACTTTACCCTTGCGCTGCCGGAGATCATCCTGCTGATAGGCGGCATGGCGATCCTGCTGCTGGACGCCGTCCGCAATGATCCCCTGCGCCGCATGACGCACACCCTTAGCCTTGTGCTGCTGCTGGTGCTGACGGTTGTCTCGCTGGTGCAGTGGTCTGATGGCGTGCGCGGCTCCACCTTCTCCGGCATGTTCGTGCTGGACCCGCTGGCGCACTTGCTGAAGGTCGCGTCCTACATCGCCGTGGCGGTCAGCCTGATCTACGGCCGTGCCTATGCGCAGGCCCGCGACATGATGACCCGCGGCGGCGAGATCTACGTGTTGTCGCTGTTTGCGCTGCTGGGCCAGATGGTCATGATTTCGGCCGGCAACCTGATGTCCATGTACCTGGGCCTGGAATTGATGTCCCTGGCGTTGTACGCGCTCATCGCACTGCGCCGCGACCACGTGGTGGCCACCGAGGCGGCGATGAAGTACTTCGTGCTTGGCGCGCTGGCTTCCGGTTTCCTGCTCTACGGCATGTCCATGGTGTACGGCGCGACCGGCAAGCTCGACCTCGGAGAAATTGCCGCAGTGCTGCGTGCGGGCGACTTCCAGCACATGGCCCTGGTGTTCGGCGTGGTGTTCGTGGTGGCTGGCCTGGCTTTCAAGCTGGGCGTGGTGCCCTTCCATATGTGGGTGCCCGACGTTTATCAGGGTTCGCCCACGGCCTCGACCCTGCTGCTGGGTGCTGCACCCAAGCTGGCCGCCTTTGCCATCACGCTGCGCCTGCTGGTGGAAGGCCTGCATGCGCTGGCTGCCGACTGGCAGAGCATGCTCATGATCATGGCCGTGTTGTCGCTGGCCATCGGTAACCTGACCGCGATCATGCAGACCAGCTTCAAGCGCATGCTGGCGTATTCGAGCATTTCCCACATGGGTTTCGTCATCCTGGGCCTGCTTTCGGGCGTGGTGGACGGCAACCCGGGCGCGGCAGGTTCGGCCTACGGTGCTGCCTTGTTCTACATGTTGGTCTATGTGCTGACGACGCTGGGCGGTTTCGGTGTGGTCATGCTGATGTCGCGCGAAGGCTTCGAATGCGACAGCATCAGCGATCTGAAGGGCCTGAACAAGCGCAGCCCGTTGTATGCGCTGGTCCTGCTGCTGTTGATGTTCTCGCTGGCTGGCATCCCGCCGCTGGTTGGCTTCTACGCCAAGCTGGCAGTGCTGCAAGCGGTGGTGCAGGCTGGCCACTTGTGGCTGGCCATCCTTGCGGTGCTGTTCTCGCTGATCGGTGCGTTCTACTACATCCGCGTGGTCAAGGTGGTGTACTTCGACGAACCGGAAGAAAATGCGCCGACGATCAAGGCCGGTTGTCTGCCGCGCGCGGTGATGGCGATCAACGCTGCACTGCTCCTGCTGCTGGGCATCCAGGAAAACGGCATCATCCAGCTTTCGGTGGACGTGATCCGCGCTTCGCTGGCATTCTGATCGCCTGATTCCAGTGAAAAACGCCGGCCCAGGGCCGGCGTTTTTTTTGTCTCTGTTTTTGTGTCGGGCAACGAGAGGCGATTAACGTGGGTGAATCACCAGGTCGATGATCAGGCCGGTAGCGATGGTGACCAGCAGGTAATCCGCGCCTATTCTTACCCAGCGCTGGCCATGGGGTGGAGGACGCAAGCCATGATGGCGGGGATGGGCAACATAGTAGCCAGGGCCGGCGTAAGGGGCCGGCAGCAGGCCTCCCCGCTGAAAGCGCGGGGATGGGTCTGGCAAGTGCCAGGGTGCGCGGCCTGCGTGGATTGGCGGGCCATCCCGCCAGGCAGGGCCTTGCTGCGGCCGATGGCTGGTGACGCGATGGGAGCCAGGATGAGCGCGACCGGTGTCGCGGGCGTGTTCGATATGGTTGCGCGAACTGTTGTCCCGGAACGGGTCTTGCAGACCTTTCTGCCCGGCACGGTTACCGTGGCCAGGTGAGTGTTCGCGCTGGTTCTGCTGGTTTGCGTGGTTGTTATCTGCCGTTGGAGCATGGGTTGTTCGCCTGGCGTCGTGGCGCGGCTCGTCGCGCTGCACGCGGGAATGCTGTTCGTTGTAGGGCTGCGCCTGCAGACTGGTGCTGACACCGGCCGTCGCGCAGCTCGAAAGGACGAAAATCGCCACGGAACGAAAGTATGGGTGTGCCATGAAGCCTCCCTTGTTTCTGCAATCGGTAAATGGCTGTGTGCCCAGGCGTGTCGCAGCCAGGCGCCCGGATTGCTTGCCTGGCGGGGCGCAAGGGCGGGCCTCAGTGATTCAGTACGAGGTCGATAATCAGGCCGGTAGCGATGGTGATCAGCACATAATCCGCACCCACTTTGACCAGCGTTGGCCGTGGCCCGGCGCTGGCAGGTTGTAACGTTCAGGCTGGCTGACGTAGTACCTGCGGCCCTGGTACGGTTGGGGCAGGGTGTCGCCCTTGCGATAGCGGTCATCCGGGCCGGCGCCATGCCTGGCTTGGCTGGGATGCTGCTGAGCGGCTGGTGTGGTGTGGTTTCTGGATGGTGCTGCTTTCTGGCTCGTCTCATGGCTTTGCTGGGGCCTGGCCTGGTTGTTATTGCCGGGTGAGGATGACGGGCGCTGATTGTGCGTCTGCGGCTGGTTCTGGGTGGACGGGCGGTTCGGAGAGGATTGAGGATTGTCGCGTCGTTCTTGCTGGGCGTTATCCCGGAGGCCCTCTTGCGAAGGTTGGGCGCTGGCAGTCAGGTTGAAGGCTACCGCGGAGATGCCCAGCAGGGTCGAAATAATGACAGAGGTAGTTTTATTGCGGCTCGCCATGATGGAGCTCCTTCAGGTAGGCAGCGGGGGAATCCGTTGATACCAGTGTGTTCCTGCGCTTTGCAGGGGCTATGGAGATTTCATGGAGAAGTTCGGGGTACGTGTAATAAATTGCGTCTTCGTGCCGGCAATATTGATAAATGTTCGCAATTTGATTTATCGCAAGTGGCGGCATTTGCGTCCATTTACAGGCGGCGGCGGGGAGGCTGACAATGCTTGGGCGCAGCGGTGTTTGCCGTTGCCGCTTGCTGAACAGGAGAAAGCAATGAAACGTCTGGAAGGTAAGGTCGCCATTGTCACCGGCGCTGCAGTCGGTATCGGGCGCGCCATCGCGTTGCGCCTCGCACAGGAAGGCGCCAAGGTCGCCGTGACGGATGTGCAGGACGGCGCCGAAGTCGTGGACACCATCAGCAAGCTGGGCGGGCTGGCCAAGTTCTGGCGTGTAGACACCACGGATGAGGCCTCGGTTGCCGAATCCTTCATCGAAGTGGCCGAGTATTTTGGCCGCATCGACATTCTGGTGAACAATGCCGGTATTTCCGGCGTGAACAAGCCCACGCATGAAATCACGGAAGCGGAATGGGACCGCGTCATGGACGTCAACGTCAAGGGTGTATTTTTCTGCACCAAGCATGCGGTGCCGACCATGCAGGAGCAGGGTGGCGGCAGCATCATCAATCTGTCTTCCATCTATGGCCTGGTCGGCGCAGCAGACCTGCCGCCCTATCACGCCTCCAAAGGCGCGGTGCGCCTGATGAGCAAGAACGACGCCTTGCTGTATGCCCGTGACCACATCCGCGTGAACTCGGTGCATCCGGGCTTCATCTGGACGCCGCTGGTCGAGGATCTGGCCAACAATTCGCCGGCGGGACCGGCGACCTTCCGTGCCGAACTGGATGCACGCCATCCGTTGGGCTATGTCGGCGACCCGGACGATATCGCCTGGGGCGTGGTGTACCTGGCTTCCGACGAGGCCAAGTTCGTGACCGGCAGCGAGTTGGTGATCGACGGCGGCTATACCGCCAGGTAATCGCGTACCGATTGCTGCCTGTCGCTTGGTACACAGCGTCGGACGGCGCATGCCGTCCGCTTCCAGCGCCAGGCGCCTCAGCGGGCGCGGCGCACCATGGCGATGTGGTCTATCCCGGCTTCCTGGAAAGGGGCGCCTTCCGCCTGGAAGCCGTGCCGTTCGTAAAACGGCCGGGCATGGCATTGCGCATGCAGTACCAGCGTGGTGTGCCCTTGGCGCAGGCCGGCATCGACCAGTGCCTCGAGCAGCAGCCCACCCAACCCGGTACCCCGCGCCGGGCGGCGCACGGCCATGCGGCCGATATGGCCGTCGGGCAGCAGGCGGCCGGTGCCCAGCGCAATGCCATGTGCATCGTAGGCGACGGCATGCAGGCATAGTGGGTCCATGTCGTCGAGCTCGATTTCCGGCGGCACGCCTTGTTCATCGACAAAGACTTCGAAGCGGATGGGGGTGGCATCAGCGCGCAGTGCTTCCCAATTGCCCAGGCGCAGCTGGGTGGAGGGAGGCGTGGCAGGCGTAAGCGTGTCGGGCATGGTCGGCTTTGTGGGGGGCAATGACGGGCCGGCGCCGCCGGGCGGGGCCGACGGCACAGGGGCACGGTCGGCAGGACTCAGCTGGCGAACCAGTTCAGCACGCCATCCAGGCCGGTGTAGTTCAGGGCGTGGCTGGCCTGTTGCTGCACCACAGGCTTGGCGCGGTAGGCGACCGAAATACCTGCCAGCTTCATCATTTGCAGGTCGTTGGCGCCATCGCCGATGACGATCGCCTGGCTGGTCTGTGCGCCATGGCTGGCGGCGAACTGTTGCACCAGGCGGGCCTTGGCCTGGGCATCGACGATATCGCCCAGCACGCGGCCGGTGAGTATGCCGCTGTCGTTGACTTCCAGCGTATTGGCATGGGCCGCATCCAGCTGCAGGCGCTGGCGCAGGCGTTCCGTGAAGAAGGTGAATCCTCCGGAAACCAGCAGAATCTTCAGGCCGGCGGCACGGGCCGATTCCACCAGGCGTTCGGCGCCAGGGTTGAGTTTGAGGCGGTCGGCATAGACTTCTTCGAGTGCCGTGGCCGCCACACCTTGCAAGAGCGCGACCCGGCGGCGCAGGCTTTCCGAGAAATCCTTGATTTCACCGCGCATGGCAGCCTCGGTGATGGCAGCCACTTCTGGCTTGCGGCCGACGGCATCGGCAATTTCGTCGATGCACTCGATATTGATCAGCGTGGAATCCATGTCCATGGCCAGCACGCGGTAATCGGACAGCTTGGCCTGGCCCGGCACATAGGCATAGTCCATGTGGCGGCAGGCGCACCAATCAGCCAGTTCCTTGCGGCTGGCTTCGTCGCCGGCCACACCGGTCAGACGGGCTGCGGTCGTGCTGATGCGGCGCACGCCATTGGCACAGGCCAGCGCGGCCGCCTGTTCGATACGGTCGGCAGACAGGTCGGGAGATTGCAGGATGAGATGGATGCTGGAATCAGTCATGGCTTTCGGGCCGGCACCAGTAGGCGCGGGCGGGGCGGGTAAGAGCCGCAGCACCTGGGGTAGCGGTGCTGCGGGCGTGGATTTGGCCAGCAGGCATCATAGCCGGTTGCCGCAAAAACAGGATATCCCGGCGGCACTGGCCTGCTTCCTGCCTGTGGTTTGCTGCCCGCATCAACCCAGCGCGCGCAGCAGGCCACGTACGGCGTCGATGCGCGCGGCAATGTCGGGCTTGGATATCTCCATGCGCAGCTTGTCCGGGCCGCTCAGGCGGATGTGGCGCTGCTTCTGAACCAGTTCGATCAGGCGTACCGGATCGACCCGGGTATCGGTGCGGAAATGCAGCAATGCCTGCGTTTCGCTGGCGTCTATCTTCTGGATGCCCAGGGCTTCGGCGCGCAGGCGCAGTCGGTGGCTGGCGAGCAGCGTCTTGGCGGCTTCCGGCAACGGGCCGAAGCGGTCGATCAGCTCTTCCTGAAGGCCCAGCAGGGTGTCGTCGTCAGGCGCGTGCGACAGGCGCTTGTAGAGCGCCAGGCGGGCGTGCACGTCGGGGCAGTAATCGGAAGGCAGCAGCGCCGGCGCATGCAGGTTGATTTCGCAACCGGCGTGCAGGTCGGCATCCAGGTCGGGTTCCTTGCCGGATTTCAGCGCGCGCACGGCGGCGTTGAGCATGTCCGAATACAAGGAGAAGCCAATCTCCTGGATATTGCCCGATTGCGATTCGCCCAGGACTTCGCCGGCGCCACGGATTTCCAGGTCATGCATGGCCAGGTAGAAGCCGGAACCCAACTCTTCCATGGCCTGGATCGCTTCCAGGCGCTTCTTGGCATTGCTGGTGATGGCGTCCTCGCCCGGGGTCAGCAGGTAGGCGTAGGCCTGGTGGTGCGAGCGGCCGACGCGGCCGCGCAACTGGTGCAGCTGGGCCAGGCCGAAGCGGTCGGCGCGGTGGATGATGATGGTGTTGGCGCTGGGAACGTCGATCCCGGTTTCGATGATGGTCGTGCACAGCAGCACGTTGTAGCGCTGCTGGTAGAAGCCCTTCATGACCTGTTCCAGTTCGCGCTCGGGCATCTGTCCGTGCGCCACGGCGATGCGGGCCTCGGGAACCAGTTCTTCAAGCCGTGCACGGCGGTTGTGTATGGTTTCCACTTCGTTGTGCAGGAAATAGGCCTGACCGCCACGCTTGAGTTCGCGCAGCAGCGCTTCGCGGATGGTGCTGCCGTCCTCGCGGCGCACGAAGGTCTTGATCGCCAGGCGCTTCTGCGGTGCGGTGGCGATGACAGAGAAGTCGCGTATGCCTTCGAGCGACATGCCCAGCGTGCGCGGGATAGGCGTTGCGGTGAGGGTGAGGACATCCACTTCCGCGCGCAGTGCCTTGAGCGCTTCTTTCTGGCGCACGCCGAAACGGTGCTCTTCGTCGATGATCACCAGGCCCAGGCGTTTGAAACGCACATCCTTGGACAGGATCTTGTGGGTGCCGATGACGATATCTATGGTGCCGTCGTTGATGCCGCCGATGGCGCTGGTGATTTCCTTGGCGGAGCGAAAGCGCGACAGTTCCACGACCTTGACCGGCCATTCCGCGAAGCGGTCGGAGAAGGTCTGGGCATGTTGTTCCGCCAGCAGTGTGGTCGGGCACAGCAGGGCGACCTGCTTGCCATTTGCCACGGCGATGAATGCAGCGCGCAGGGCGACTTCGGTCTTGCCGAAGCCGACATCGCCGCACACCAGGCGGTCCATCGGCCGGCCGGAAGTCATGTCGTCGATGACGGCTTCGATGGCGGCGGCCTGGTCCGGGGTTTCGTCGAAACCGAAACCCTGGGCGAAGGTGCCGTAGTCGGACGGAGACAGCTCGAAGGCGTAACCCTGGCGGGCAGCGCGCCGCGCATAAAGGTCCAGGAGTTCGGCGGCGCTGTCGCGCACCTGCTTGGCCGCCTTGCGCCGGGCTTTTTCCCATTGGCCCGAGCCCAGTTGGTGCAGCGGCGCGGATTCCGGGTCGGCGCCGCTGTAGCGGGCGATCAGATGCAACTGCGACACCGGTACATACAGCGTGCTGCCCTGCGCGTATTCCAGATGCAGGAATTCCATCTGGCCTTCGCCCAGGTCCATGCTGGCCAGTCCGCGGTAGCGTGCAATGCCGTGCTGCAGGTGTACCACAGGGTCGCCTTCGCGCAGCTCGGCCAGGTCGCGTACCATGGCCTCGACGTTGCTGGCCTGTTCCTGGGCACGGCGCGGCCGGCGCAGGCTGCCGCCGCTATCCGGGTAGAGATCGTTTTCGGTCAGGAAGACCGTGCCGTCGGCATGCCGGATGAAGCCTGCCGTCAGCGGTGCTGTCGCCAGTATGAACCGGCCGTCCGCAACCCTGGCGGCAGGCAGGCTGTCGGCCTGTTCGTGCGGCGCCAGGCCGTGCTCCTGCAGCATGAGCAGCAGAGTTTCGCGGCGGCCGGCGGAATCGGCGCACAGGACGACGCGCCGGGCTGCGCTGTCGCTGACGTCCTTCAGGCCGTGGATGCACAGGCGCAGGCGCGCCAGCGGGTCTTCGGCGCGGCGCGCAATGGCGACATCGGGTGGCGCGGTGAAGTCCGGATTGGGGGTATCGGTCAGCGCCAGGCGCGGCAGCTGGCGCAGATGGCCGAACAGGACTTCCTGGTTCATGAAAAGGCGGTCGGGCGGCAGCAGCGGCCGCTCGCGATCGCTTTTCAGGAATTGGTAGCGGCTCTGGGTGTCGCGGGCGAAGCCCTGGATGGTGTTGTCGATATCGCCGTGCGTGACCGCCAGCGTACCGGCAGGCAGGTAGTCGAACAGCGTGGCGGTTTCGTCGAAGAACAGCGGCAGGTAGTATTCGACGCCGGCAAAGGCGATGCCGTTGCCGATATCGCGGTAGGGCAGTGCGCGGCTGGGGTCGCCTTCGAACTCTTCGCGAAAGCGTGCGCGAAAGCGCGTGCGTGCGTTTTCGTCCAGCGGAAACTCGCGGCCCGGCAGCAGTTCGATCTCGCGCACGGGGTAGAGTGTGCGTTGTGTATCGACATCGAAGCTGCGCAGCGATTCGATTTCATCGTCGAACAGGTCAATGCGGTAGGGCACCGCCGACCCCATGGGAAAGAGGTCGATGATGCCGCCGCGCAGGCTGAATTCCCCCGGCGCGCTGACCTGCGTGACATGGCTGTAGTTGGCCAGGACCAGCTGGGCGCGCAGCGCGGCCTCATCGAGCTTGTCGCCCTTGCGGAAGGAAAAGGTATAGGCCGCCAGGAACGAGGGTGGCGCAAGCCGGTACAGCGCGGTGGTGACAGGGACGGTAAGAATGTCTACCTGGCCCTGCATCAGCGCATGCAGCGTTTTGAGACGCTCGGAAATGAGATCCTGGTGCGGCGAGAATCCATCGTAGGGCAGGGTTTCCCAATCCGGCAGCTGGCGCACCCGGCGTTCCGGCGCGAACAGGCGGATTTCCTCGGCCAGGCGCTGGGCTTGCAGGGGCTCGGCGCACAGGATCAGCATGGGCTGGCCGGCGCGCTCCGAGAGTTCCGCCAGCCAGCAGGCATCGCCGGAGCCGTGCGGGCGCGGCTGGGCATGGCGCAGGCCGGGTTTCAGGGCGGCAAGGACGCTGGCGGTGGCCGGCGATTCGGGCAGCAGCGAGGCGCTGGAAGTGGTGGTGGATTCAGGCATGAGGACTCTGATTATAAAATCCCTGGCATGACAGAGAAACTGATTGCGATCGTTCCCGCCGCCGGGGTCGGGAAACGCGCCAGCCGGCATGATGGCGATGTGCCGAAACAATACCGCCAACTACGCGGCGAACCCGTGCTGCGCCTGGCGGTGCAGGCCTTGCTGGCTGATGCACGGGTGAGCCAGGTGCGGGTCGCGGTGGCGCCCGGCGACGGCTGGGCAGCCGAAGCGCTGGCCGGCCTGCCCAGGGTCGAGTGTCGTCCTTGCGGCGGCGTCGAACGCGCCGATACCGTGGCCAATGCGCTCGCCGATGCGGCGTTGCATGCCGGCCTGGGCGAGCGCGACTGGGTTTTGGTGCATGATGCCGCCAGGCCGGGCCTGCCGGTGCAGGCCCTGGCACGCCTGATAGACGCCTGCCTGGCCGATGCCTGTGGCGGCCTGCTGGCCCTGCCGGCGGCAGATACCGTCAAGCAGGGCCGAGAAAGGGTGGCACGCACTCTGCCTCGTGATGAAATATGGCTGGCGCAGACGCCGCAGATGTTTCGTGCCGGTCTGCTGCGCCAGGCGTTGGCCGAAGCGCGCGCCGCTGGCGTGGCCGTCACGGATGAGGCCAGCGCAATGGAGGCGGCGGGACATGCGCCGTTGCTGGTAAGAGGGTCGCCGCGTAATGCCAAGCTGACCTGGAGCGAAGATTTTGAATGGATGGAGAATTGGGGATGAGTATTCCGTTTCGCGTGGGCCAGGGGTTTGACGTACATGCGCTGGTCGAGGGCCGCCCGCTGATCATCGGTGGCGTGACGATTCCGCATACGCATGGTCTGGCCGGGCATTCGGATGCCGACGTGTTGCTGCACGCCGTGACCGATGCTGTACTGGGCGCGGCGGGCCTGGGTGATATCGGCCGGCATTTTCCCGATACCGATCCGGCATTCAAGGGAGCGGACAGCCGCGTGCTGTTGCGCGAGGCGTTTGCGCGGGTACGTGCCGCTGGCTGGGAAGTCGTCAACGTGGATGCGACGGTACATGCCCAGGCGCCGAAGATAGGTCCGCATGCCGCGGCGATGGTGGCCAATATCGCTGCTGATCTCGCCCTTGAGGCTGGCGCCGTGAATGTGAAGGCCAAGACCAACGAGCATCTGGGTTACCTGGGCCGCAAGGAAGGGATTGCGGCCACGACGGTGGCTCTGCTGGCACGCCGCCAGAACTGAGGCCAGGCGTGGTGCGCGGCCCGGCTGCGCAGGCTGTCCGGGTCAGCCGCCGATGGGACGGTTGCAGACGCTGGGTTCGTCGGTCAGCAGTGCATCCAGCACGCGCAGCACTTCTTCCGGGTTGCGGCCTACCTTCAGGCTGTTGACTGAAATGTGCTGGATCACGTTGTCCGGGTCGACGATCAGGGTGGCGCGCAGTGCCACGCCCTGGCTGCGTTCGCGGATGCCCAGCTGGTCGATCAGGGAACCGGACGTATCGGCGAACTGGTGATGCTGGATGCGCGCCAGTTCGTTTTGTTCGCGGCGCCAAGCCAGCTTGACGTGTTCATTGTCGCTGGAGCCGCCCAGCAGGATGGCATCGCGTTCTTCGAAGGCTTCGGCCAGGGCATCGAAGCCGACGATTTCCGTCGGGCAGACCGAAGAAAAGTCCTTGGGGTAGAAATAGATGACTTTCCACTTGCCGGGAAAGGTGCTTTCGGTGATGTCTTCGAAGGCCGAAACGCCGTTTTCCTCTGCCAGGGTAAAGCCAGGCTTGACGCCGATAATGCGAAACGAGTCGAGTTTGTCGCCGATGGTTTTCATCAAAATCTCCCAGGAGTCCCAAAGCGTCAGGATGACGCTCGCTGGAAGCATTCTACGCGAGAGCCAGGGCTGGAGATAAGAGCGTGCCGGGGGGCGTCAGCTTTGCTGGGGGCGTGGCAGTTCGATGCGGACCAGCAGGCCCGAGGGGTCGTTTTGCAACAGGTTCAGGCGTCCGCCGATCTGGCTCAGCAAGCGTTCGACGATGGACAACCCCAGGCCGGCCCCGCTGACGCCGGTGCGCGCGCTTTCGCCGCGCGAGAACGGGCGCAGCATCTTGGCGCTATCGGAAAGCGGTATGCCTGGGCCCTGGTCGGAAACGTCGATGCGCAGCCATTTGCCCTGTACGCTGGCGGACAGGTTGATATGGGCCCGGCCGTCACCGGACAGGCCATAGCGCCTGGCATTCTCGATGAGGTTGGTGATGATGCGCTTGAGGTCGAAATCCGAGATGCGGGCGTAAAGATCTGGGGCGATATCCGCTTGCAGGGTACCGCCCAGCGCTTCGGTATGGCTGCGTTCGCGCTGGTAGATTTCGTGCAGTACGTCCGAGACGAAAGTGACTTCCTGGCCGGATGTGCCGGCAGGGCGGGCGTAATCCATGAGCTGGCCGATACAGCGTTCGATCTGGCCGAGATCCTGGTCGATATTCTGCAGCGTATCTTCAGACACTCCGCTCATTTCGATTTCCAAGCGCAGCCGCGCCAGCGGCGTACGCAGGTCATGGGAGAGGCCGGCCAGCATCAGTTCCCGGTCTTCTTCGCTCTGGCGCAACTCATGCGCCATGCGGTTGAAGCTGGCATTGATGCGGCGCAGTTCTTCCGGGCCGCCTTCGGGCAGCGGCAAAGGAGTGGAGCCACGCGATAGTTCCTGCACGGCCTTGGCCAGGCGTGACAGCGGGCGGTTGACGAAGCCCACACTGATGGCCGCGCCTATCAGCGAGAGGATGAGCGCGGTCACCCCCCAGCCTATCCATTCCATCCCGCCTGTCAGGCCGAACTGGTCGCGTTCGAAGACCAGCCAGTAATCCTCATCGTCGATGCGGAAACTGACCCAGATACCGGGGATATTGTTGACGGAACTGGCCAGGCGGATGTCTTCGCCCTGACGGCTGCGGATCAGCGTGGCGACGCGAGTCCAGTAATCGTCGTGCGGCAGCGCCTGGATATCGTCCTGCTCGGTGCGGGGATAGACCTGCAAGCCTTCATTGGTTGCCAGGTCCAGCAGCAGCCGGCTGCGGGAATCCGGCGCTGAATAGATCAGCGCGGCGCGGGTGATATTGACGGAAGTGACGACTCGCTGCGCCATCTGGTAGGCGCGCGGGCCGATTTCCATGCTGAAGAAGACTTGCAGCCAGGCCAGCAGGCTGGCGATCATCAGCGTGCTGAGCAGCAGGAATGTGCGTCCGAACAGCCCGAGACGGAACAGTCGCGTCCAGCGGGACTGTTCGGCGTGGCGGGCAGTTGGTCGGTTCGGTGCCTGAGTGTCAGTTGCCGCCATCGGGGACGAAGACGTAGCCCAGGCCCCAGACCGTCTGGATGAAGACGGGCTTGGAAGGATTCGGCTCGATCAGCTTGCGCAGGCGCGAAATCTGCACGTCCAGGCTGCGGTCGAAGGCTTCGTATTCGCGGCCACGGGCCAGTTCCATCAGTTTGTCGCGCGACAGCGGTACCTTGGGATGGCGTGCGAAAACTTTCAGGACCGAGAACTCACCCGTGGTGATGGGCACGGTTTCGCCGTTGCGCATCAGGGTGCGGGTGGAGAGATTCAGGGTATAGGGACCGAATGCGACGGACTCGTTTTCCTGGCTGGGCGCGCCGGGATGCTCTTCGGCGCCACGGCGGCGCAGGATCGCATTGATGCGGGCCAGCAGTTCACGCGGGTTGAACGGCTTGGACAGGTAGTCGTCAGCACCCATTTCCAGGCCCAGGATGCGGTCGATTTCTTCCGCCTTGGCCGTCAGGATGATGATAGGCGTATTGTCATGCGCGCCACGCAGCCGGCGACAGATCGAAAGACCATCTTCCCCGGGCAGCATCAGGTCGAGCACCAGCAGGTCGAAATGCTCACGTTGCCACAGGCGCGCCATCTCCTTGGAATCTTCAGCCACAAAAACATTGAAGCCTTGTTCCGAAAGGTAACGGCGCAGCAGGTCGCGCAGACGGGGATCGTCATCGACGACCAGCAGTTTGCGAGGAGTTGGAGGCGTTTGTGGTGTAGGCATGGCGTAAATGTAACAGCGGGCTAAAAGGGGGCCAAAGGGGCTTACTTAACGTTACACAAGTGTAAGTTTCGCCACAAGTGGCAGCTCAGCATATCCTTCTGTAGAGCGCTCGGCGCGCCAGTAGTTCCTTGCCTGCTCCTGTTCCGGACGGATGTCAGGGTCAGTGGCCTGCCCGGCGTGACGATTCCATCTGCCCGTTTCCGGGCTGCATTCCTTACAATCCTGGAATGGACATCAATCTGATCAGTTTTGAAACCTCGGGGCCGCGTTGCAGCGTGGCATTGCTGCGTGCTTCTGCTGGGGCTATCCGTAGTATAGCGACGCGCAGCCATGATGGGGGACAGGATCATGGGCAGCAGATACTGCCTCTGGCCAGCAGCCTGCTGCGCGATGCCGGCCTGACGGTGGCCAGCCTGCATGGCGTGGCTTTCGGGCAGGGGCCTGGCGGCTTTACCGGCTTGCGCGTGGCTTGCGGCGTGGCACAGGGCGTCGCCTACACGCTGGACGTGCCAGTGCTGCCGGTGGTGTCCAATCTGGCAGTGGCTGCAGCAAGCAGCGCTGCACCAGGACAATTGGTAATGACGGCGCTGGATGCACGCATGGATGAGGTCTATCTGGCGGTCTACCGCGCGCCGGCGCAGGCTGGTGCCGCCTGGCAGGAATTGCTGGCGCCGCAGCTGGTTGCCGCAGCCGACGCCGTGCCCTGGGCGGAAAGCCTGTTGCCGGGCTGGCAGGCCAGCCACGGCGCCGGTGTCGCTGCGCCGTTGTGGGCTGGTGATGGATGGCGGCTGACCCAGGCTGGTGCCAGGTTCGCGCCGGAATTGCTGGCTTTGCGCCCTGAGGCGGAAATCGTGGCGCGGCTGGGCCTGGAAGCCTTGCTGCGCGGCGAGGGGCGGCCGGCGCCCGAAGCCATGCCGCTATACGTGCGGGATAAAGTGGCTTTCACGACGGCCGAGCGCGCCAAGGGCGATGGCGGCAATCCCAGGGCGTCCGCACCTATTTATGTGCAGGCCATGGGTGCCGCGCATTTGGACAGCGTGGTCGATCTCGAGGCCCAGGTACAACTGCATCCGTGGACGCGCCGCAATTTCGAGGATGCGCTGGCTGCCGGCTATGACGCCTGGGTGCTGTGCGAAGGCGATGCCGTCGTCGGCTTCTATATCGCCATGCTGGCGCCGGATGTCTCGCATTTGCTGGCCGTGGCCGTTGCGCCCGAGCGCCAGCGCCGTGGATGGGGCTGGCGTCTGCTGGAGCATTTTTCGCAGCGCGCCGCTGAGGCGGGGCTGGAAGGCTTGCTGCTTGAAGTTCGGCCGTCCAATACCGGGGCGTTGGCGCTGTACCGCCGTTTCGGTTTCGAGCAGATCGGTGTGCGCAAGGGCTATTACGAAGCGGGCCCGGAACGGGAGGACGCCTGGGTATTCCAGAAGCGCCTGCCAGTGGCTGCAGGGAGCCAGGCGTGAGCGAGCCGCAGGTGTCCGTATCGTCCATGCAGCGCCTTTGGCTCAAGGAAATGGGCGTTGGGCGCTGGCTGTTGCCCGAGCCGCCGCGCCGTCCGGCACCGCCGGCCGATGCTGGCGCACAGATGGCGACGGCAGCCGCTGCGCCGTCCGGCCCGGCCGAAGCCCGCCGGCCTGCGGACGACGCCAGCGGCCAGGTACGTCGCAGCGGTGCTGGCGATGCGCTGGCTCTGCTGGCTGCCGGTCGCGACAGGCAGGCGGGCCGTCCGGCCGCTGCGCGCCCTGGTGCGCCTGCGGCAGTGTCCCTGGCGCAGGCGCCACAAGCTGGACAGTCCGTGGCCCAGGCGCCGGCGCAAAGAGTGGATCAGCCTGGCGGTGAGCCTGTCGTGATGGCGGAGCGTGGGCCGCTGGCCCAGGATATGGAGGGCCTGCGCGAGCAGGTGCTGGCCTGTACCGCCTGCGATCTATGCAAGACGCGGCGCCAGGCAGTATTTGGCGACGGCGCTTTCCCGGCACGCTGGATGGTGATCGGCGAAGCGCCCGGGGAGCAGGAAGACCGCCAGGGTTCGCCGTTTGTCGGGCGGGCCGGGCAATTGCTGGATTCCATGCTGGCCGCCGTCGACCTGCAACGCGGGCGCGAGGTTTTCATTGCCAACGTGATCAAGTGCCGGCCGCCAGCGAACCGCAATCCCAGGCCGGAAGAAATCGCCGCGTGCAGTCCTTATCTGATGAAGCAGATTGAGCTGATCAAGCCTGAAGGCATTCTGGTGCTGGGGCGCTTTGCCGCCCACACGTTATTGCAGACCGAGGCTTCCATTGGCAATCTGCGCGGCCGTGTACACGCCTGGCGCGATGGCAGTGGCAGGGATATTCCGCTGGTGGTCAGCTATCACCCGGCCTATCTGTTGCGCAGCCCTCATGCCAAGGCAGCAGCCTGGCAAGACTTGCGGCTGGCGGTGGCGCAGGCGCCGCAGGGCTGATTTTCCGGCCCAGGCGTCAAGTGCCGCAGCGACGGGCGTGGCCCGTCGGCTGCTCGCTTGCCTGAGGCCTGCTTACTTCAGCGCCTGCCCGTGTCCGGTCTGCCCAATCTGGGCTTCCAGGCTGGGGTCGCGGTGCAGCATCAGCTTGCAGGTCACGATGATCAGGGTCATCAGGCCGAACACGGCCAGGCCGAAGATGGTGATGATGGTGTTGATGTGCAGTTCCATCTTGAGCAGCAGGGTGTACAGCGCCACCATGAACAGGATATTGATCTGTTCATTGAAGTTCTGCACGGCAATGGAGTGCCCCGCAGACAGCAGTACGTGGCCCCGGTGTTGCAGCAGCGCATTCATCGGCACGACGAAGTAGCCGGCGGCCGCCCCGATCAGGAACAGCAGGGTGTAGACCGTGTAGGTAGCGCTGACCATGGGCATGCACAGCACCAGCAGCCCCATGACAGCGCCCAGCGGCAGGACGACCAGGGATTTTTGCAGCGGCAGGCGGCCGGCCAGAATCGCGCCCACGACCGTGCCGAACGCGGAAATGCCCATCAGCACCGAAGCCTGGTCCAGTCGCAGGCCCAGGTGGGCGTGGCCCCATTCGATGACGATCAGCTGCAGCGTGGCGCCAGCCCCCCAGAACAGCGTGGTGATGGCCAGGGAAATGCGGCCCAGCTTGTCGCGCCAGAGGATGCCCACGTAGCCGAAGAAGGTGCGCAGCAGTACCGAGATCTGCCGGGGTTGCTTGGGATAGTAGTAGCCGGTGTGGGGGATCAGCAGATTGCAGATCGCAGCGCCGACATAAATGAAGACAATACAGAAGATGGCCGCTTCAGCCGGCGTGGACAGGAAGCTGCCCAGGGGAGTTTGGGTCAGCAGCAGGCTGGAAACATGCGGCGAAATCAGCGCGCCGCCCAGCACTGTGCCGATGATGATGGACGTCACGGTCAGGCCTTCGATCCAGCTGTTGCCCTTGACCAGGAGCGAGGGGGGCAGCATTTCTGTGACGATGCCGTATTTGGCCGGAGAGTAGGCGGCGGCACCGATGCCGACCAGGGCGTAGGCGCCACAGATCAGCCAGGTTTGCTGCACGGACGACATGCCGAAACAGGTATAGGCCAGCATGATGATGCAGCCCAGTGTCTTGAGGGCGTTGGTCATCAGCATGACCCGGCCTTTGGGAACGGAGTCCGCAAAAGCCCCGACGAAAGCGGCCAGCAGGACGTAGGCCAGGGCAAACCACCATTTCAGCATCGGCGCCATCCAGTCGGGGCCGGACAGTTCCTGGATGAGCGCGAGGGCGGCAATGAAAAGCGCGTTGTCGGCCAGCGATGACAAAGCCTGCGCGGCCATGACCAGATAAAAGCCTCTTTTCAAGCAGCTGCTCCCGGATGTGTAAGGTATTGGTGCCAATGAACGTCAAAGTGTAAACAAATGCCGGTTTGCCTGGAGGCTGTTTTTTTTGCCAGGGGGGCATTACCGTCCGTTCGGTGGGGGAGTATAGCCCCCATGAAGCGTACGGGTTTTACGTGACGTGCGCGCAAGGGCCGCGCCTGGGGGCTGGATAGGGGGGATCGGGGCAGGGCTGGCGGGCGTAATAATCCGGTAAAAGAGCGTAAATGTACCGTGATGGGTGAGAATTGAATCTGGTGGCGCAAGGCGCTGCGTTATCATTGCAGATTGATTCCACGGGCTTGCCGCCGCAAGGCGTTGCGAGGGTCCGCTGGAGAGAACAATGACCTGCTTCTGGCTTTCCTACCGTGCGTCTTACGCAGATCAAGCTTGCTGGCTTCAAATCCTTCGTTGACCCGACAGTGATACCGGTGCCCAGCCAACTGGTGGGCGTCGTCGGGCCGAATGGCTGTGGCAAATCCAATATCATCGACGCGGTGCGTTGGGTGCTGGGCGAGACGCGTGCTTCCGAGTTGCGCGGCGAGTCCATGCAGGACGTGATTTTCAATGGCTCGGGCCAGCGCCGCCCGGCCGGCCGGGCGTCGGTGGAATTGGTGTTCAGCAATGATGCCGGCCGCGCAGTGGGCCAATGGAGCACCTACGCCGAAATCGCGGTGCGCCGCGTGCTGACCCGCGATGGCGCCAGCAGTTATTTCATCAATAACCAGCAGGTGCGCAGGCGCGACATCCATGATCTGTTCCTGGGCACGGGCCTGGGGGCGCGTGGCTATGCCATCATCGGGCAGGGCATGATCAACCGGCTGATCGAAGCCAAGCCGGAAGAGTTGCGGGTCTATCTCGAGGAAGCCGCAGGCGTGTCGCGCTACAAAGAGCGCCGCCGCGAGACCGAGAACCGCCTGTCCGATACCCGCGAGAACCTCACCCGGGTCGAGGATATCCGCCGCGAACTCGATACCCAGCTGGAAAAGCTCGAGGCCCAGGCTGAAGTGGCGCGGCATTATCGTGCGTTGCAGGAAGACGGCGAGCGCAAACAGACCTTTCTCTGGTACGTCCGGGAACAGGCGGCGCGTGACGAGCAACGTGCCCGTGCCCGCGAGACGGAACAGGCGCAAAACGAGCTGGAGGCGGCAGTTGCCGCCTTGCGTGCCGGGGAAACCGATCTGGAAAGCCGGCGCCAGGCCCATTACGCCGCCAGTGATGCGGTACATGCGGCGCAAGGCAAGATGTACGAGGCCAATGCGCAGGTCAGTACGCTGGAAGCGGAAATCCGCCATGTCGTGGATTCACGCAATCGCCTGCAAGCGCGGCAAGCGCAATTGCAGGCCCAGATGGAAGAGTGGCTGTCTCAGCGCGAGCACTGTGAAAGTCAGATCACGGCCACGGAAGACGAGCTGGAGGCCGGCGCTGCCTTGACCGAGGAAGCGCAGATTGCCGCCGCACAGGCCCAGGATGAACTGCCGGATATCGAGCGGCGGGTGCGTGACGCGGCGGTCCGGCGCGAAGTTCTGCGCACTGAATTGTCCAAGCTGGAACAACAACTGGCCCTGTCGGCGCAATCGCAACGCGACGCCGACCGCCAGTTGCAGGATCTGGCACTGCGCCGGGAAAGGCTGGAGCAGGAGTCACGCGGCCTGGAGCGGCCGGACCCGCAGCGCCTGGAGCAATTGCGCGGCGAATGCGAGGTGCTTGAAGGCAGCCTGGAAGAAGCGCAGGCAGTGTTGGCCGAGCTCGAAGTGCGCCTGCCCGAGGCCGATTCGGCGCGGATACAGGCGCAGGCTGCAGCGCAGCACGAAGCCCAGGCGCTGGCGCGCCTGGAGGCCCGTCACGCGGCTTTGGGCAAGTTGCAGGAAGATGTGGAAAAGCAGGGCACGTTGGCGCCCTGGCTCGCCAAGCACGAGCTGGAGAGCCTGCCGCGGCTGTGGCGTGAACTGAAGGTGGCGCCGGGTTGGGAAACGGCACTGGAGGCCAGCCTGCGCGAGCGCATGGCGGCCTTGCCCGTCAGTCGTTTGGACTGGGTGCGTGCTTTTGTGAATGACCCACCACCGGCGCGGCTGGCGTTCTATCAGTTGCCGGGCTCGCCGGTAGCGCCGGCGAGCCCGGCTGGCTTCACCGCGCTGTCGTCGCTGCTGCAGTTGTCCGACCCTATCCTGCGCGCCTTGTTGCAGGATTGGCTGCAGGGCGTTTTTACGGCCGAAGATATGGAGCAGGCGCTGGCGCGGCGCGGCAGCCTGCCGCCTGGCGCCGTGCTGGTGCTGCGCAGCGGCCATATGGTCGATGCGCATGGTGTGCGCTTTTATGCCGCCGATTCCGAGCAGGCCGGGATGCTTGCGCGGCGCCAGGAACTGGAAAACCTGCAGAAGGAAGCGCGCGCGCAGCGCCTGCTGGCGGATGCCGCCAAGGATCGCGTGGCCCAGGCAGAGGCGGCTTGGCGGCAAGTTGGCGAAGCCATGGCCCCGGCGCGGCAGCGCGTTGCAGAGGTAACGCGCCGCCTGCACGACGTGCAGCTTGAACATACCCGCATGCAGCAATTGGCGGCGCAATCCGGCGAGCGTGCCGCACGCCTGCAGGAAGACCTCGAGGAAATCGCTGCATTGCAGGAAGAGTGGCGCGGCGCCCGGGCGGAAGCGGAAGAGCGCTTTGAACGCCTGGATGAGGAACTGGGCGAGCAGCAGTCACGCTATGCCGACCTGGAAATTGCCGATGAAGCCCTGGTCGCCAGTGCGGATGCCGCGCGATCCAGGTTGCGCGATCTGGACCGGCGCGCGCAGGAAGCGCAATTTGCAGAGAAAGGCCTGAAGGCGCGGCTGGATGAACTGCGCCGCAATCTGCAACTGGCCATCGAGCAGGTGCGGCGGGCCGGCGTGGAGCAGGAACAGTTGCAACAGGATCTGGCCGTGCTGGATGCTTCGGCGGCACAGGCTGGCCTGCAGGATGCGCTGGAAATGCGGGCGGCGGCCGAGGAAGAGCTGACCCGGGCGCGCATCGAGTTGGACAACCTGGCTGCCATGCTGCGTTCCGCCGATGAGCAGCGCATGGTGCGCGAGCGGGCACTGGACCCGTTGCGCGAAAAAATTACGGCGCTGCAACTGCAGGAACAGGCTGCGCGCCTGGCGGTGGAGCAATTCGCCGAACAGCTGGATGCGCGCCAGCTGGTGCGCGAGGCGCTGGCCCGCGAACTTGATGAATTACCGCCGGATTGGCGCAAGGGCAGCTGGCTCCAAAGCGAGGTGCAACGCATTTCCAGGCAGGTCGACAGCCTGGGCGCGGTCAACCTGGCGGCGCTGGAAGAATTGACGACAGCCCGCGAACGCAAGACCTTCCTGGACTCCCAGCATGCTGATCTGCTGGAGGCCATAGAGACCCTGGAGGACGCCATCCGCCGCATCGACCGTGAAACCCGGCAGTTGCTGCAGGAAACTTTCAATATCGTGAATGGTCACTTTGGAGAGTTGTTCCCGCGTCTGTTCGGCGGCGGCGAGGCCAGGCTCACCATGACCGGCGACGAGATTCTCGATGCCGGCATCCAGGTGATGGCGCAGCCGCCGGGCAAGCGCAACAGTACGATCCACCTGTTGTCAGGTGGTGAAAAGGCGCTGACGGCGACGGCGCTGGTGTTCGCGTTGTTCAAGCTGAATCCGGCGCCGTTCTGCCTGCTCGATGAGGTCGACGCGCCGCTGGACGATGCCAACACCGAGCGCTATGCCAATCTGGTCAGCAGCATGAGCGACCAGACACAGTTTCTTTTTATTTCTCACAATAAGATCGCAATGCAGATGGCAAAGCAGTTGGTCGGCGTTACCATGCAGGAACAGGGGGTATCGCGCATTGTGGCAGTGGATATCGACCTGGCGGCCAAGTGGGCTGATGGGGCGGCGTAGCACGCAGGCGCGTGGGCCGGCGTTTGCCGGCAAACGGGGCGGGAATGGAAATCGTCCGGCAAGGGCGCTGGATGCAGGATAGACGCCGGAACAGGCGTGGAGTATGGAATGAGTGATTTGCAGATTGGTTTGATCATCCTGGGGCTGGTGCTGATTGGGGTGCTGCTTGCCTTCAACTGGTGGCAGGACCGCCGTGTGCGCCGCCGCATGCAGCAGCAATTCCAGCCTCCGGCGCACGACCCGCTGCTGGATGCGGATCAGGCCGCTCGCGCCCAGGCTGGTGCAGCGCCCACGGCCGACCCCACGCTGGGGCAGAGCGCTGCCGCGCCGGTCGCGGAACGCCGTGAACCAGGGCTGGGCGGAGATACTCCGGCGCCTGCCACCCCGGCCACCGAATCCGCACCTGCGGCGCCAGTAACGGCACGTGGTGCAGCTGACGTGCCGGCAGATCGGGCAACCGAGGCACTGATTTCCATTGAATTCGCTGCACCAGTGGCGGGAGCCGACCTGCTGGGCGCTGCCCATCCCTTGCGCCAGCAGGCCCGCAAGCCCCTGCGTTTCTTTGCTTTTTCCGCTCAAGGCACCCTGCGCCAGCACCTGACCACCCAGGATTCCTACACCTCCGTGCATATCGCCGTGCAACTGGCCAATCGGGCGGGCGCCATCAGTCCGGCGGAATGGCTGCAGATCTGGTCGCGTGCCCAGGAGATCGCCAAGCGCTGCAATGGCAAGCTGTACGGCCCGGAGCAAGTGGCCGTTCTGGAGCAGGCGGCGCAGCTGGACCGCGTGGCGGCCGCACTGGATGCAGAATTGAGCGTTACCCTGGCGCTGACGGAGCCGCGTCCGGCAGCCGAAGTGCTGGCCGTGGCCCATGAGCTGGGCTTCCAGTCCACTGGCGGCGTCCTGGCCTGGCTGTCCGAGCAGGGGTTGGTGCGTTTCACGCTGGCGCGCGGCGACGGCGCGCTGTTCGAGATGGGGCAGGCGCCGTTGGCTCACCTGAGCCTGTTGCTCGACGTGCCGCGCAGTCCGGCTGACGAGCACGCATTCGGCCGCATGGTGAAGGTCGGCCGCGACCTGGCGCTGCGCCTGGATGCCCATTTGATCGACGACAGCGGCAGGCCGCTGGCCGAGGGTGCCGAGCAGGTCATAGACCAGCAGTTGGTGCGGCTGTACGGCCAACTGGACAAGGCAGGCCTGACGGCCGGTAGTGCGAGGGCGTTGAGGGTGTTTTCGTGAGTTCAGGTTTGACGTTGGAAGCGGCCCGGGAACGGGCCGGGGCATTGCGCAGGGAAATTGAAGGCCACAACCACCGGTATTACGTGCTGGATGATCCCAGTGTGCCGGACGCTGTCTATGACGGCCAGATGCGCGAGCTGGAAGCGCTGGAGGCCGAGTGGGAGGAATTGCGTACGCCGGATTCCCCGACGCAGCGTGTCGGGGCCACGCCATCCTCCGCGTTCGGCAGCGTGCGCCATGCCGTCCCCATGTTGTCGCTGGGCAATGCCTTCAATCGGGAAGAAGTCGAAGCGTTTGACCGTCGTGTCACCGATACCCTGCGTGATGCAGGCCAGTTGGGCCTGGCGGAAGCAGCGGAATATTTCTGCGAGATGAAGTTCGACGGGCTGGCCATCAGCTTGCGCTATGAAAACGGCGTGCTGGTGCAGGCCGCGACGCGCGGCGACGGCTATGAAGGCGAGGATGTCACGCATAACGTCCGTACCATCCGTGCGATCCCCTTGCGTTTGCAGGCATCTGGCCGGGCCGTGCCCGAGGTGCTGGAAGTGCGTGGCGAGGTCCTGATGTTCCGGGAAGATTTCGAGCGCCTGAATCTGGCCCAGCAGGCCCGTAACGAGAAAGTCTTCGTCAATCCGCGCAATGCGGCGGCCGGCAGCCTGCGGCAGCTGGATTCCACGATTACCGCCAAGCGCAATCTGCGTTTCTACGCCTACGGATGGGGAGAATACCGCGCAGGGCAGGATGGTGTGGCGCCGGCAGGCGGCAGCGGTGATCTGTTTGCTGCTGCGTCTGCGGAGGCTGCGGCCCAAGATGCCGCCTTGCCCGCCCGCACGCATAGCGGCATGCTGGCCTGGCTGGCTGAACTGGGTTTGCCGGTCAACAGCAAGTACAACCGGGTTGCACGCGGTGTCGATGGGCTGATGGCCTTCTATAACGAGGTCGGCGCGACGCGTGCCGGGCTCAAGTACGACATCGACGGCGTGGTCTACAAGGTGGATAGCCTGCGTAGCCAGCAGACGCTGGGGTTCGTGGCGCGCGCGCCGCGTTTTGCGCTGGCCCATAAATTTCCGGCCGAAGAGGCGCAGACCCGCTTGCTGGATATCGAGGTACAGGTGGGCCGTACTGGCGCCATCACGCCAGTGGCGCGCCTGGCGCCGGTATTCGTCGGTGGCGTGACGGTGACCAATGCCACGCTGCACAACGAAGATGAAATCCGCCGCAAGGATGTGATGATCGGCGATACGGTGATCGTGCGCCGCGCAGGGGACGTGATTCCCGAAGTGGTGCGCCCGTTGCCAGAGCTGCGACCGGCCGATGCGCGTGCATTTGTCATGCCGACGCATTGTCCGATCTGCGGTTCGGCCATCGAGCGGCCCGAGGACGAAACCATCGCACGCTGTTCCGGCGGCCTGTTCTGCGCTGCGCAGCGCAAGCAGTCCCTCTGGCACGCTGCCAGCCGCAAGGCGCTGGATATCGGCGGGTTGGGAGAGAAGCTGATAGAGCAGCTGGTGGACGATGGCCGGGTGCATTCCCTGGCGGATCTGTTCGACTTGCGTGCCGAGCTGCTGGCGTCCTATGACCGCATGGGAGCGAAGTCGGCGGCCAATCTGGTCGCTGCCATAGAGGCTGCACGTCGCCCCACGCTGGGCCGGCTGATTTATGCGCTGGGTATCCGCCATGTGGGTGAAACCACGGCGCGGGACCTGGCAAGGCATTTCGGCAGCATGGAAGCGCTGGCCGATGCCGATCTCGAGGCCTTGCAGCGTGCACCCGACGTCGGTCCGGTGGTGGCGGCGTCCGTGCGGCGTTTCTTCGACGAACCGCATAACCGCGAAGTGCTTGAAGCGCTCAAACGTCATGGCGTCGAGCCGCAGCCGGAAGTGGCGCCGGCTTCGACCGGCTTGACTGGCAAGACATTCGTGCTGACCGGCACGTTTCCACGCTGGACACGCGAGGAAGCCTCGCAACGCATTATCGCGGCTGGCGGCAAGGTGAGCGGCTCGGTGTCGCGCAAGACTTCGTTCGTGGTGGCCGGCGTGGAAGCGGGCAGCAAGTTGACCAAGGCCAGGGAACTGGGGGTCACGGTGCTGGACGAAGACGAGTTGCGTGCCATGCTGGGCGAGCCCTGAGCGGCTTGCCGCCAGGCGGTGTGGCCGGATATTTCCTGTGACGCACCGCCGTGCTTCCGGCGGCGCGTTGCCGGACGATCGGTTTTTTCTATGGCACTTTGGAATGTGTTGAGCGGTTTTGGCCGCCACGCGCCGGATTTACTGAATATGATCAAGGTCCGGGGATGGTCCCCGGCGGGCAAGGAGTTGAAATGAAACGCATCGCGGCTTTATTCAGCGTGTTGTTGAGCGCGCTGTTGCTCAGTGGTTGTGGCTACAACGCCATTCAGGCGGCCGATGAAAAGGTCAGCGCGGCCTGGTCGGAAGTCCTGAACCAGTATCAGCGCCGTGCCGATCTGATTCCGAATCTGGTCAATACGGTGCAGGGCTACGCAACACACGAGCGCCAGGTGCTGACCGAAGTGACGCAGGCACGTTCGAAAGTGGGTTCCATGCAGGTCACGCCGGAAATGCTGGAAGATCCGGAACAGTTGGCGCGTTTCCAGGCGGCGCAGTCGCAACTGAGCTCGTCGTTGTCGCGTTTGCTGGTGGTGGCTGAAAACTATCCTGAGCTGAAGGCTGATGCCGCGTTCCGCGATCTGCAGGCGCAGCTCGATGGCACGGAAAACCGTATCACCGTGGCGCGCAACCGGTATGTGCAGGCGGTCCAGGATTACAACGTATTGGTGCGCCAGTTCCCGGCTGTCATGACTGCCAAGATGTTTGGCTACAAGACCAAGGCCAATTTCAGCGTAGAAAACGAGGCCGATATCTCGCGCGCGCCCGTCGTCAACTTCGGCACGGGCAACGCGCCGGCGGCAGGAGCCGCACAGTGATGCAGCGGCCATGCGCAGGCGCGGGCCGGACGTCGGGCACAGGGATGATGCCTGCGCCCGACGGCGTCCTGCACCCGCGCATGGCAGACGCAGGCGTGCCGGCCCGCTCTGCGGTCCGGCACGCCCTGCAACACTGCCTGGCCTTGCTGGTCTTGTTGTGCACCGTCCTGTTGCCCGTCCCGGGTTGGTCGCAGGATGTCGCCATTCCGCAGCTTAGCGGCCGCGTGCTGGACCGGACGGCTACGCTGAATGCGGAGCAGCAGCGCCAGCTCACCGAAAAACTGGCTGCGCTGGAGCAGGAAAGTGGTGCGCAGATTGCCGTGCTGATCGTTCCCACGACCGGGGATGACAGTATTGAACAGTATGCCGTGCGGGCATTTGAAACCTGGAAGCTGGGGCGCAAGGATGTCGATGACGGCATTCTGGTGGTGGTTGCCAAAGACGATCGCGCCATGCGCATCGAAGTGGGCTATGGGCTGGAAGGCGTGGTGACGGATACCCGTGCCAGCCGCATCATCCGTGAACAGATGGCGCCGCGTTTCGCCCAGGGGGATTTCGCCGGTGGGCTGCATGGCGCCGTGGAGCAGCTGGCGCTGCTGGTACGTACCGGCGAGTTGCCTGCGCCGCAGGGGCAGCCGTCTGGCGAGTCCTCTGACAGCAGTGGTGAATCCTGGGGCGTGGGCCTGCTCGAAAGCCTGGTGCTTCTGGTCATCCTGGTATTCAAGGCCGTGCCCGGTCCCATTGCAGGTGTGGCCATCTTCTTTCTGACCGGCAGCATCTGGCTGGGCATTGGCGCTGCCGTGCTGGTCATGGTGCTCAACCAGTTGTTGCATCGTGTGCAGGGGACCGCAGTGCGCCGCGGCGGTTCGTCCCGTGGCGGGTTTTCTTCGGGCAGTTGGGGCGGCCGATCCTCGGGGTCCAGCCGTGGTGGCGGGTTTCGGGGCGGCGGTGGCCGTAGCGGAGGTGGCGGTGCATCCGGTCGTTGGTAAGTGCCTGAGGGCCGTCGGTTGGAGCAACCTGCATGGTCGCTGGTTGAGGTCGCGCCATTTTCCGCCAGCCGTGCTCAAGCAGCTCGAACAGCGAATTAGCGAGAGTGAAACCCGCCATGCCGGAGAACTGGTGCTGGCCGTCGAGCAGGCCTTGCCTGATTCCCAGCCAGATAGCCTGGCGCGGGCGCTGGAGGTCTTCGGCCGCCTGCGGGTCTGGGATACGCCACGGCGCACCGGCGTGCTGCTTTATCTGTGCCTGGGCGACCACAGCATAGAACTGGTGGCCGATCGGGGCGTGAACGTGGCCAAGGAAGATTGGGCCATGCTGTGCGCCAGCCTGCAAGCCTATCTGGCGCGCGGAGAGTTCGCGGCCGGCCTGGAAATGGCGATTGCCGGTATAGAAACCCGGCTTGAATACTGCTGCCCGATATCGGACCGTGAAGACAGCGAAGGCCTGCCGAACGCCCCGGTCGTGCTCTGAGCGCGGCTGAAGGCTGCGGTCTTGGCAGCCCCGACTCATGCGGTTGTGCCTTGCCTGTCCCTTGTTGACGTTCCTATGAAAACACCCGGTTGCAGCCAGGGCCGCAACCGGGTGTGCAGTCAAACCGCGACTGGAATCAGTTTTCCTGAATCTTTGCCTTTTCCACCAGGTCCTGCTGGTACTTGGAGAGGGCCTGCTGGCGCAGCATCTGTTCGATCTGCGGGCGCACTTGTTCCAGCGGCGGGAAGGCCACCGGGCGCACGTCTTCCAGTTCGATGATGTGCCAGCCGAAGTCGCTCTTGACCGGCGCGGCGCTCATCTGGCCCTTTTGCAAGGCGGTCACGGCGTCAGCGAAGGGCTTCACATAGTTGGTTGCGGCACCCCAGCCCAGATCACCGCCACGCTGGGCGCTGCCCGGGTCACGCGAGTATTTCTTGGCCAGGTCGGCGAAGCTGCTCTTCTTGTCCTTCAGCTGCTTCTGGACGTCCTGTGCAGTTTTCTCGTCTTCCACCAGGATGTGACGAACCTTGTATTCCTGCTGGTTGCCCTGTTCGGCCTTGACCTTGTCGTACTCGGCCTGGATGGCGGAGTCGGAAACCGGGTTCTTTTCCAGGTAGTCGTCCATCAGGCCGCGCACCAGAATGCCCTGACGAGCCAGTTCGATTTCGGTGACGATTTCAGGCTTGCTGCCGACCTTGGCGCTTTCGGCCGCTTGCACCAGCACCTGGCGATTGATCAATTCCTGCTTGACCTGTTCGCGCAGCTGCGGCGAATCCGTGGCGCCCTGGTCGACCAGCAAGGAGATGAATTGGTCGAAGTCTTTCTGGGAGATGGGTTTCCCGTTGACGGTCGCGATGTTCTGGGCGTAGATCGGCGCCGAAATGGCGGCTGCTGCGAGCAGTACGGCAAAGCGTTTCATGAAGATCCTTTCAGGAGGCCTGCGTTTCCAGCGCAAGCGCGTGGATAGGGTGCGGAATCAAATCGCGTAGGCGATCATACACGAGGCGATGGCGCGCCACATGGGAAAGCCCGGTAAAACCTGCCGCTGCGATTTTTACCCGCAAATGCTTGGCGCCGCCCTGAGCGCCGGCATGTCCGGCGTGCAGGTGCGACTCATCGAGTATGACCAGGCTGGAAGGATGCAGTTCCTGCAAACGTTCAGTCAGTACTGCCTGAAGTGTTTCAAAATCCGCCATCTCAATAATTCTCGTCATTGGCGGCGCCCTTGCCATTGTCCTGCATATGGCGGCCCAGCCAGATGGATTGGATGACGACAAAGACCAGCATCAGGATCATCAGGCCGAAGACCTTGAAGTTGACCCACTGTTCTTCTGAGAAATGGCCGGAAAATGCCACGTACAGGTTGAGTGCGCCGGCTACCAGGAAGAACAGTATCCAGCTGGCGTTCATCTTTTCCCAGGCGTGGTCGGGCATGGATACCTTTTCCCCAAGCAGCTTCTTCAGCAGGTTCTGGCCCCGCAGCAGCCGGGCGCCCAGCAGGGCGGCGGCGAATAGCCAATACAGCGCCGTGGGTTTCCACTTGATGAAGGCCGGGTCGTTCAGCCAGAGGGTGGCGCCGCCAAATACCACGATGATGCCTAGCGTGAGCCATTGCATCATTTCGATGGGTTGGCGCCGGACGCGCATCCAGAGGATTTGCAGCACGGCTGCGGCGACGGCCACGGCGGTTGCTACCTGGATGTCGGCAAAGCGGTAGGCGACGAAAAACAGCAGTAGGGGGAACAGGTCGAACAGGAATTTTTTCATGCTGGGGCGCGCGCGTTCAGGGCTCGCGGTTTTCGGGTTCGAAGGTCAGGGCAAGGGAATTGATGCAATAGCGCCTGCCGGTCGGTGGCGGGCCATCGGGAAAGACATGCCCCAGGTGGGCATCGCAGATATTGCAGAGCACCTCGGTGCGTACCATGCCATGGCTGGTGTCGACTTCTTCGCGCACATATTCCGGCACGATGGGGTCGAAATAGCTGGGCCAGCCACAGCCGGCGTCGAACTTGGTGTCCGAGGCGAACAGGGCTGTGCCGCAACAGACGCAGCGGTAGATGCCGGGCGTGGCGGTATCCCAGTAGCGGCCCGTGAAGGCGCGTTCGGTGGCCTTGCGGCGGGTGACGGCAAATTCCTCGGGGCTGAGCTGCTCGCGCCACTCTTCCTCGGTTTTATGGACTTTCTGCATAAACAGTGCGTGATCGGCCTGGTAGTTGAAAGACTAATGAAAGGCTTTGGGAGACGCTTGGTGCATAATCGCCCCTCATGTTAATCGAGTTTGAAAACGTCGGCGTCGAAACCCCCTCGGGCTGTGTGCTGGACGGCATCGGCATTGCGCTGTCCGAGCGTCGCATTGGTATTGCCGGGCCCAATGGCGCAGGCAAGAGTACGTTTGCGCGCCTGCTCAACGGCTTGCGCATGCCGACGCGTGGCCAGGTGCGGGTCGACGGGCTGGATACCCGCAGGCAGACCGCGCAGGTACGCCAGCGCGTAGGCTTCATGTTCCAGAATCCTGAAAACCAGATCGTATTTCCGGTTGTCAGCGAAGACCTGGCATTCAGCCTGCGTGCGGCCGGGCTGGATGCCGCAGCGCGCCAGGCGCGTATCGAAGCGCAACTGGCCGATCTCGGCATTGCGCATTTGCTCGAACGGCCTGCCCATGCGCTTTCCGGGGGAGAGCGGCAATTGGTGGCGCTGGCGGCCGTGCTGTTGATGCAGCCGGCACTGCTGGTGTTCGACGAACCGACCACTCAGCTGGATTTGCGGCACCGCAATCGTTTCGAAAGCCTGCTGGCGCGTTTGCCGCAGCAGGCCGTGGTTGTCAGCCATGACCTGGATCTGCTGGCGGGCTGCGATCGTGTCCTGGTCATAGAGGCCGGCCGGGTGGCTGCCGACGATACGCCAGCGGCGGCGCTGTCCTGGTATCGGCGGCATTGTGGCTGAGACGGGCCATGAGTAAACCCAAGGCTGGCATCGGGTCGTGCCATGAGAACGGAGGGCGGGCATGATGCTGTCGCTGTATGTGCCGGGTGACAGCTGGCTGCATCGCCTGCCTGCCGGCTGGAAGCTGGCGCTCTTGTGCCTGGCAGGGCTGGTGGTTTATGTCATCACCCAACCGTTGGCCCTGGCGGTGGCGCTGGTTTTGTCAGCCATCCTGCTGTGGCGTTCGGGGGCGGGCTGGGTGCGTATCTGGCGCCAGGGGCGGGCGTTGCTGAGCCTGATTCTGTTGCTGTGCCTGTTCATGGCGATATTCGATAGCGCTGCGCGGGCAGGTATTGCCGCGCTGCGGGTGGGCGCCGTCTGCATGTTGGGCATGGCGGTCACTTTCACCACGCGCAGCGGGGATTTGCTGCGCGTGGTGGAGCGCCTGCTGCAGCCCTTGCAGCGGCGTGGCTGGGTGGACGCTGGCCGGGTGGCGTTGGCCATCGGGCTGGTGTTGCGTTTTGTACCGGAAATCCTGCGCCAATACGGCGAATTGCGCGAGGCCCAGCAGGCACGGGGGCTGAAGGCCAATGCCGTGGCGTTGCTGGTGCCGCTGATCGTGCGCACCTTGCGGCGGGCCGAGGAAATATCCGATGCCATCGACGCCAGGGACGGCGGCGGACGGCAACACTGAGGCCGCAGCTGGCCTGGCTGGCAGCCGCCGTCCGGTACGACCTGTCTGTGTTGCGGGTTCTTCACTAAAATGCGCCAGCCGGCAGGCGCTTGCCGGAATCACGGAGAAACAGTTGTGCTGAAGACCAAAGATCTTGTCCTGGTGGCGCTTTTTGCCGCCATCATCATCGTGCTGGGCGTCATGCCGCCCATCGCCTTGCCATTGGTTCCAGTGCCTTTGACCCTGCAGACGCTGGGGGTGATGCTGGCTGGCCTGATGCTGGGGCCGTGGCGCGGCCTGATGGCGGTGGTGCTTTATCTATTGCTGGCCGCAGCCGGCCTGCCTGTCCTGACCGGCGGGCGTGGTGGCCTGGGCGCGTTCATGGGGCCCAGCGGCGGCTTCCTGCTGGGCATGCTGGCGGGCAGCTGGGTCGTGGGCTACCTGGCGAGACGTGCCGCCTATCATCAGAAGGAACTGCTGCATGCGGTCTCGGGCTATGCGCTGTCGGCCTTCATCGGTGGCGTGTTGGTGGTCTACCTGTTCGGCGTGCCGGGCATGGCGTTGGCCTTGAATATGAGCCTGCAGCAGGCGCTGATGGCAGCCCTGATGTTCCTGCCCGGTGACATCATCAAGGTGCTGATTGCTGCCTGGCTGACGTTCCGCGTACGGCGCATCTATCCGCTGTAAGCAGGCTGTTTGCATATGGCTGGGGTTCAGACCCCCAGCTGCTGCATCAGGTTTTCCTGGCGCGAAGCGAGTTCCGCAGCCGGGAAGTGGTCGACGATCATGCCGTTTTCCATCACGTAGAATCGGTCGGCCAGGTAGGAGGCAAAGGGGAAGTTCTGTTCGATGAGCAGAATGCTGTAGCCCCGCCGCTTGAGCGCCGCAATGCTGTCCGCCATGGCTTCGATGATGACGGGAGCCAGGCCTTCGGAAACTTCGTCGAGCAGGAGCAGGTTGGCCTGGGTGCGCAGGATGCGCGCCAGTGCCAGCATCTGCTGTTCGCCGCCCGATAGCCGGGTGCCGGGCGTATGGCGGCGTGCCTCAAGATTGGGGAACAGCTGATAGATGTCCTGCAAAGGCATGGCCTGGCCGCCGGGCACTGGTGTTTCGGGCGGCAGCATCAGGTTTTCCTCGCAACTCAGGCTGGCGAAAATGCCGCGCTCTTCCGGGCAGTAGCCTGCGCCCAGGCGGACAATACGGTGTGGCGGCAGCGCAATGGCCTCGGTGCCGTTGACCAGTACCGAGCCGCTGCGCCGTACGTCCAGTCCCATGATGGCGCGCAGTGTCGTGGTGCGGCCCGCGCCGTTGCGGCCCAGCAAGGCCACGGCCTCCCCGCGCGGGACGGTCAGGTCGACGCCGCGCAGCACATGGACATTGCCGTACCAGGCATGCAGGTCTTTCAGAACAAGGGCAGGACTGTCGGTCATGATGATTCCAGTGGTGGCGTCAGGCCCGGCGCGCCATCTGCCAATCATAGACGGAAACGGTGATGCTCAAGCATGGCAGGGCGGGTCGTCACCGGCCGATGGCAGCGCGCAGGCTCCTGCCGCAGAGGCGGTTCAGGCAGTGGTCTTTTCCTTGAAGTCGCACAGGTCCGAAACGCCGCACTGGGGGCATTTCGGCTTGCGTGCGACGCAGACGTAGCGGCCATGCAGGATCAGCCAGTGGTGGGCGTCCTGCTTGTACTTGCGCGGGACGACACGTTCCAGCCGTTGCTCCACCGCGACGACATCTTTGCCGGGTGCCAGGCCGGTGCGGTTGGAGACGCGGAAAATATGGGTGTCGACAGCAATGGTGGGCATGCCGAATGCGGTATTGAGCACGACATTGGCGGTCTTGCGTCCCACGCCGGGCAGGGATTCCAGCACGGCGCGGTCGGGCGGCACTTCACCGCCGAAGCGTTCCTGCAGGATGCGGCTGGTGGCCACGGCATTCTTGGCCTTGGTGCGGTAGAGCCCGATGGTCTTGATGTACTCGGCCAGTCCTTCTTCGCCCAGCGCCACCAGCCCGGCGGCCGTGCCATGCTCTGGAAAGAAGCGCCGTGTGGCGATATTGACGGATTTGTCCGTGGCTTGGGCGGACAGCAGCACGGCAATCAGCAATTGAAAGTTGCTGCTGTATTCCAGTTCGGTGGTGGGATGAGGATTGGCGGCCTGGAAGCGGGCGAACATCTCCTCGCGCTGGGCCTGGTTCATGGCGTGTCGCCGCCTGGTGCAGCCGGTGCTGCGCGGCGGGCGCGGGCGCGAGCCAGAACATCGGCAATGACGGCGCGTTTGCGGGTATCGGCGCTGGCGCCACCAACGGGTGCAGGCGTACCGGAAGGCGCATTGGCCGTTGCAGCGGCGGCCAGGGGAATCGGCGGCAGCGCCGGCGCCTGCTGGCTGGCCTGGCGCAGGCGCTGCCGCCGGCTCTGGCTGGCTTGATGGCGTTGGCGCGCGATATCGGCGTCGCCGCGCTGCCAGTCTCGGCCGGCAGGCACCATGGCGATGCAATCGACCGGACAGGCCGGCAGACAGAGCTCACAGCCGGTGCACCAGTCTTCCAGCACCGTGTGCATGCGCTTGTTGGCGCCGACGATGGCATCGACCGGACAGGCGGTGATGCACAGCGTACAGCCGATGCAGTGCTTTTCTTCGATGACGGCCAGGTGGAAACCGTTGAACTCGCCACAGGACGGGTCCAAGGGCAGGGCCGGACGGTCCAGCAGGCTGGCCAGGGCGTCGACGCCTGCGGTTCCGCCGGGTGGGCAGCGGTTGATTTCCGCGTCGCCAGCGGCGATGGCATCGGCATACGGACGGCAGCCGTCATACCCGCATTGCGTGCATTGGGTTTGCGGCAACAGGGCGTCGATACGGAGGGCCAGCCGGGGGCCGGACAGGGGATCGGACATAAGCGGGACGGAAAGGACAAGGACCAGAACAGATAGGGCCACAAAGAAAAACGGGGCTGGCGCCCGATGACGCCAGCAGGATTACCAGTAGTTTTCGACGGCGAGGTTGCCGGCATTGCCCCGCCGGCCGGGCGCGAAACCGCGTGCGGAGAGCAGTTTGCGGGTGTCGGCGACCATATCCGGGTTGCCGCACAGCATGATGCGGGAACGGGCCGGGTCCAGGGTGACGCCGGCAAGCTGTTCCAGACGGCCATCCTCGAACAGGTGCGTCAGCCGCGCCTGGGGATGGTTGCCATAGGCTTCCCGCGTGGGCAGAGGCAGATAGATCAACTGGCCTTGATGGCGGCGCGCCAGGGCTTCGATTTCCTCGCGGTAGGCCAGTTCCGCGACTTCGCGAACGCCATGGGCCAGGATGACGCGGGGGAAGCGCTGCCATAGCGCCGGGTCGCGCAGCATGGACAGATAGGCGGACAGGCCGGTGCCGGACGCCACCAGCCATATGTCTTCGCCGTCGACGAAGCGCTCCAGCGTCAGGAAGCCAAAGACCGTGCGGTCGATATACAGGCTGGCGCCGGGCGCAAGCTGGGCCAGACGCGTGCTGAAATCGCCTTCGGGCACGACGACGGAGTAGAACTCCAGTTCCGCTTCGTCGGGGGCGGACACCATGGAATAGGCGCGCCAGATCGTGGGTGCTGCGTCATCGGCGGATTCCTCGGGCAACCCCAGGCGGGCGAACTGGCCCGGCTGGAAACTGAAACCCTCAGGACGGCTGACCCGCACGGAAAACAATTTGCCCGGCATCCATTCGGTGCGGGACAGCAAGGTTTGCCGGGTGTATTTGTCAGCGTCGGTGCTCATGGCTTTCCTGGTTGGCCAACGCCTGGAATACGCCAGGGTCAGCGTTCCAGGTATTGAAGTTTATCGGTCTTGCCGTTCCAGTCTTCGGCGTCTGGCAAGGGGTCCTTGGCCCGGCTGATGCTGGTAAAGACCGGGGCCAGTTCAGCGTTCAGTTCAATGAACGCCTGCTGGTCCTCGGGCACGTCTTCCTCGGCGAAAATGGCATTGGCTGGGCACTCTGGAATACAGACGGCACAGTCGATACACTCGTCCGGGTCGATGACCAGGAAATTGGGGCCTTCACGGAAGCAATCGACAGGACATACGTCAACGCAATCGGTGAATTTGCATTTGATGCAGTTTTCGGTAACGACGTGAGTCATGCTGGCAGATGCGCTCTGGGCGCGTAAAGTATCGGCAAATAGGGCACAATTTTAACGAATTGTGGCCGTAGCAGCCGTAATTACCCCTACCTGCACATGGTACTTGTGCTAATGTTGAGAAAAATTCTCATGCAGCCATGATTATTAAATCTTTACTCGATACCGACTTATACAAATTTACTATGATGCAAGTCGTCCTGCATCATTTCCCCGCCGCTCAGGTCGAGTATCGCTACAAGTGCCGCACCCAGGGCGTGGACCTCGTTCCGTACCTCGACGAAATTCGCGACGAAGTGCGCGCGCTGTGCGCGCTGCGCTTCACGGACGACGAGCTGGCCTACCTCAGCGGCCTGCGCTTCATCAAGAGCGACTTCGTCGATTTCCTCGGCCTGTTCCATCTGCCCGAGCGTTGCATCCACATCGAAAAGGGCGAGCAGCCCGGCGAAATTGCCATCACCGTGCGTGGCCCGTGGCTGCATACCATCCTGTTTGAAATTCCGGTTCTGGCGATTGTCAATGAAGTGTATTTTCGCAACACTCGGCAGCAACCGGACTGGGAAGAAGGCCGGCAGCGGCTGAAAGACAAGATCCAGCTGGTCCGCCAGGCCTCCGATCTCGAGCATTTCCGCCTGGCGGATTACGGCACCCGGCGCCGGTTTTCCCGTACCTGGCACGAAGAAGTCCTGCAGACCTTGCAGGCCGGCCTGGGCAAGCATCTGGTCGGCACCAGCAACGTCGACCTGGCCATGCGCAACGGCTTGATTCCGCTGGGCACCATGGCGCACGAATACCTGCAGGCATGTCAGGCGCTGGGGCCGCGCCTGCGTGATTCCCAGGTGTTCGCCCTGGAAATGTGGGCGCGCGAGTACCGCGGAGACCTGGGCATCGCCCTGTCGGACGTCTACGGGCTGGAAGCTTTCCTGCGCGACTTCGACATGTATTTCTGCAAGCTTTTCGATGGCGCGCGCCATGATTCCGGCGATCCCTTCGAGTGGGGTGAACGGCTGCTGGCGCACTACCAGGCCAACCGGGTCGATCCTCGCGACAAAACACTGGTATTTTCGGATTCACTGGATTTTCCCAAGGCCATCGAGCTGGCCCGTCGCTTCGAAGGGCGCTGCAAGGTATCGTTCGGCATAGGTACCAACCTGACCAACGACCTGGGCTATGCGCCATTGCAGATCGTCATGAAAATGGTGCGCTGCAATGGCCAGCCGGTGGCAAAGGTCTCTGATGCACCGGAAAAAACCATGTGCGATGATCCTGCCTATCTGGCGTACCTGCGCCAGGTATTCAATCTGCCGCCGGTCTGATTTGGCCAGGCCGGTTTTTATTTAGGAAGCAAAAAATGTCGGAAATCAAACGATTCAACGTGGGCAAGCGCCTGTCGGATATGGCTGTTTACAACGGCGTGGCCTATCTGGCCGGTCAAGTGCCGGATGACACGACCAAGGACATCGTCGGCCAGACGAAGGAAGTCCTGGCGATCATCGACGGCCTGCTCAAGGAAGCCGGCACCGACAAGTCGCGCATCCTGTACGCCCAGGTTTTCGTTGCCAACATGAAGGAATTCGATGGCATGAACCAGGCCTGGGACGAATGGGTCGCCGGTATCCAGGCGCCTCCGCGTGCCACGATCGAAGCCCGCCTGGCCAATCCGGACGTCAAGGTGGAAATCGTTGTTACGGCTGCGCTGCAGTAATTGAACGATTGCGCGGGTCTTGCCGGTAATAGCGGCTCAGCTGCTCGTACCAGGCCGGCATGGCCTGCGCCAGACGCAGGGGGTCGACGAAAAAGACCTCCGAACTGACCGCGAAGAATTCTGCTTCGTCGGTTGCCGCATAAGGGTCCAGCGGCAGGTCCTCGTACCAGGGGTCTGCCTCCGGGCTGTCAGGATCGACATCCGGCGGCAGCGTTGCTTCAATATCTTCGAGTTGGCAGCGCAGGGTTTCCAGGGCTTCATCCAGAATCTGCCGCCAGCGGCGCGGCGCGAGTCCTGCATGCCCCTCGAGCAGCGGCGTGCCATCGGCATCGCCGGCATAGAGGTCGAGCTTGTGCGCGAACTCATGGATCACCACATTGAAACCCGGGCTGCCCGGGTCGACGGTATCGTCCCAAGACAGCAGCACCGGCCCGCCGTCCCAGGCCTGGCCAGCCGCTTCTTCCATATATTCGTGCACCACGCCGAAGACATCGGCATCCTGGCGCGGGATGAGAAAACCGCTGGGATAAACGATGATTTCATCCCAACCCGCATAAAGTTCCACCGGCAAGTGCAGGATGGGCAGGCAGGCCTGTGCTGCGATGGTCAGCCGGATGCGGTTGTCTATCACCATGCCCTGCGCACCATTGATGGTTTTGCTGGCCAGCAGCCAGGCCGTGCGTTGCAGCAAGAGCGTGCGTTCAGTGTCGTCGAGCGCGGCGAGGTAGGGCGCGGCGCGCAACGTTGCCTCCCAGAGGTCGGCTGGAATCCTGGCCTGCATGCGTTCGGTGGCGCTGCGGGAGGCGCCGGAACCTGTCAACCAGCGGAACATATCGGCTTGCGTCCTGGGTCAGGGAGTTCGTTGGGCGGGTGACTGCAGCGGTGCAGGGGCTGCACCGCCAGGGTGAATTGTTGCATGCTCAGGCCCCTTGGCGTCACTGGCGTGCCATGATGGTGCATATGCCGTTTTCTCGTTTGAATGTCGATTCGGGCTGGTGTAGAGTGTCTGCTCCGATATTGGCCCGCGGTGTTCGCGGGCTTTTCGTGTTATCAGCCGCGATGGCGCTTTATGAAGTTATCTGACGATCCGCCCGCCGATTCACTGTCCGATGCCGCATGGCAGGAGCGCGTTTGCGCCGGTCTGGACGAAGCTGGACGCGAACTGGTGCTGCGTGCCAGGGACTGGGCGTTGCCGCATCTGCAGGGAGAAATCGCGATTTCCGGCGAGCCGGTGGAACACCATGCCGCCGGGGCCGCGCGCATCCTGGCCGATTTGCAGACTGACGCGGAAGTGCGCGCGGCGGCGTTGCTGGGCGCTATTCCTGAAACCAGCGCGACCCGTGACGAAATGGTCATCAAGGCCTTCGGTCCGGCCATTGGCCGCCTGGTGCAGGGCAGCCGGGCGTTGCTGAAACTGACGGCTGCCACGCGTGATTCCAGCGACAGCGCCGCCGACAGCGGCGCGCAGAAGGAAATGCTGCGCAAGATGCTGCTGGCCATGGCCGCAGACCTGCGCATCGTGCTGATGCGGCTGGCTTCGCGCTACCAGACATTGCGCTGGCATGCGGCCGCCAAGCAGCCCTGCACGCGCGAGTTCGCTCGCGAAACGCTGGATATCTACACGCCGCTGGCCAACCGCCTGGGCATCTGGCAAATCAAATGGGAAATGGAAGACCTGGCCTTCCGCTTTCTCGACAGCGACAAATACAAGGAAATCGCGCGGCTGCTGGAAGAAAAACGCACCGAGCGCGAGGCTTTCATCCGCAATGCCATTGAGCGCATCCGCGAGGCGCTGGCAGCGGCGGGCCTGGATGCCGATATCAGCGGCAGGCCCAAGCATATCTACAGCATCTGGAACAAGATGCGCATCAAGCGGCTGGCGTTCTCGCAGCTCTACGACCTGCGCGCACTGCGCGTGATCGTCGAGGACGAGCGGGCCTGCTATACCGCGCTTGGCGTGGTGCAGGCGCTCTGGTCGCCGCTGACGGATGAATTCGACGATTACATTTCGCGTCCCAAGCCCAATGGCTACCGCTCGCTGCATACGGTGCTGCTCGATAAGGATGGACGGCCCTTCGAAGTGCAGATCCGTACCCGCGAAATGCATAACCATGCCGAGTTCGGCATGGCGGCGCACTGGCACTACAAAGAGGCCGGCAAGCGTGGCGGCCAGGTTGCAGCTTCCAGTGCGGAAGACCGGCAAGTGTCCTGGCTGCGCCAGCTGCTGGCCTGGAATGCCGACGTCTCGGCAGGCGGTCCGGGGGCGCAGGATGAGGCCGGCAAGAGCGGTGGTCGCATTTATGTAATGACGCCGCAGGCGCGGGTGATAGAGCTGCCGGAGGGCGCCACACCGGTGGATTTCGCCTATAGCCTGCACACCGACCTTGGCCACCGTTGCCGTGGCGCGCGCGTCAACGGGCAGATGGTGCCTTTGCTCACGCGGCTGTCGACGGGCCAGACGGTGGAAATTATCGCGGCCAAGTCTGGCGGGCCATCCCGGGACTGGCTTAATCCGCAACTGGGCTACCTGGCCAGTTCCCGGGCGCGCAGCAAGGTTCGGCTGTGGTTCAACGCCATCGAACTGCAGCAGCGTATTACGCAGGGCCAGGCGCTGGTGGAAAAGGAATTGCAACGCCTGGGCAAGACGGCGGTGAACCTGGAACAGCTGGCGCAGCAGCATGGTTTTGCCAAGGCTGACGACCTCTATATCGCGGTGGCCAAGGACGAGTTCAGCCTGCGCCATCTCGAAGCGGGCTTCAATGGCCCGGTTGAACGCGACGAGCCCGGCATGGTGGCCAGCGGCAAGTCCACCCAGATGGCCGGCGGGAAGACCGGCGTGCTGGTCGTGGGGGTCGATTCCCTGATGACGCAATTGGCGCGCTGCTGCCGGCCTGCGCCGCCCGATGCCATCCGCGGTTTCGTGACGCGTGGCCGGGGCGTGTCCATCCATCGCGACGATTGCCACAGTTTCGCGGCATTGGCGGCGCGCCATCCTGAGCGTGTGATTGACGTGGCCTGGGGCGGCCGCGCCGACGACGCACGCTATCCGGTGGACATCAGCGTGCGCGCGCAGGACCGCTCAGGCCTGTTGCGCGATATTTCCGAAGCCTTTGCCAAGCTGCGGCTCAATGTCATCGGTGTGAACACTCAGAGCAGGCAATCCCTGGCGCACATGATCTTCACGGTAGAGGTCATTGACGGCGAACAGCTGGGGCGTGCTGTTCATGTGCTGGGTGAAGTCCCGGGCGTATTGTCGGTGCAGCGCCGCTGATTCTGCCCGGAAAAACCAGGGCCGCGTCCCTTGCTGGCGCGACCCTGGCGGCCCTGGTGGCTGCGCGTGCCGCGACGGCCTCAGGCCAGGCCGTGCTGCTGCACCAGGATGTGCGACTGCATGCCGCCATCGACGGGCACATTGACGCCGCGCATCCAGACCGAGCCGCTGCTCAGCAGGAAGGCCACGACAGGCGCGATATCCGAAGGACGGCCGGGGCGGTCCATGGTTTTCATGTCTTCTTCGGCTCGCGCGCCCAGGGTTTCGATGAAATCTCCCAGAATGGGCGTATCGACTGGCCCGGGGCTGACTGCATTCATGCGTATCCCGCGATCGCGCCAGGTCCAGCGGTTCTGCATGGTCCAGGCGATCAGGGCTTCCTTGGAAAAGAAATAACTGCGTGCGCCGCTGATGTCTTGCTGCTGGCAGAAGTCGGCGACGCCATCGAAATCCAGCGCTTCGCTGGCGCGGATGGCAGGAATGGCTTCGGGCCAGCCAATACCGGCCAGCGAAGCCAGGTTGACGATCGCGGCATTCTGCGCCAGCTTGGGCAGCACGCCTTGCGTCAGGTATTTCAGGCCCACCAGATTGACACGCAGCACCTGTTCGGCTGGCCGGGTGGGCGGCAGGCCGGCGATATTGGCCAGACCATCAAGCTGGGCGGGCAACTGCGCCAGCAGCGCGTCGATGGAAGCGCGGTCGCCCAGATCAGCCTGGATGAACTGCGCGACATCCACCTTGGGCGGGTTGATGTCCACACCAATGACGCGTGCCCCCTGGGCGGTAGCGACTTTGGCGGTTTCTGCGCCGATGCCGGACGAGACGCCTGTGATCACTAGGGTTTTATCTTGCAGCATAACGGTTCCTTTTGACAGACTCCCGCATGCCAGCCTGGGGCTGGCAGGGAATGCCAGGGCCGGACTGGCTCAGGGTGCAGCGAGGCCGCAGGAGAAGCAGGCCGCGCTTCGCAGGAAGCCGTGGCCTGGGCAAGGCTGGCGGGCGGGGCCGGTTCCGCGGCGCCTGGCAGAAGGCCAGACGTGCCGGGACGGCCGAGCCTGCAATACCTTAGAAAGGATAATGGCGCGGCGCGGTCTGCACCGTGATCCAGCGCAATTCGGTGAAGGCTTCGATGCCGGCTTTGCCGCCGAAACGGCCATAGCCGGAATTCTTCACGCCGCCAAAGGGCATCTGTGCTTCGTCGTGCACCGTCGGGCCGTTGATATGGCAGATGCCGGCTTCGATGCGGGCAGCGATCTGCCAGGCGCGGGCGATGTCGCGGCTGAAGATGGCCGACGACAGGCCGAATTCATTGTCGTTGGCGATGGCGATGGCTTCTTCGTCGCCATTGACGCGCACGATGGCCTTGACCGGGCCGAAGGTTTCTTCGCTGTAGATGCCCATTTCCGGCGTGACGTGATCCAGCAGCGTGGCGGGAATCAGGGTGCTGTCGGCCTTGCCGCCGCATACCAGCTTGGCGCCCTTGGCCAGCGCATCGTCGACCAGTGCATTGCAGCGGTCCACGGTGCTTTGGTCAACCACGGAGCCAAGGACTGCCGGGCCTTTGCGCGGGTCGCCCAGCGGCAGGGATTGCGCCTTGGCAGCCAGGCGCGCGACGAATTCGTCGCCAATGGCGTTATCCACGATGATGCGTTCGGTGGACATGCAGATCTGCCCTGAATTGGCGAACGCGCCGAAACTGGCGGCCTGCACGGCGGCGTCGATATCGGCATCGGCCAGCACCAGGAAGGGCGCCTTGCCGCCCAGTTCCAGCACGGCGGGCTTGAGATACTTGGCGCAGGTTTGCGCGATGATGCGGCCCACCCGGGTGGAGCCGGTGAAGTTCACGCGGCGTACGGCCGGATGGGCGACGATGGCTTCCACTACCGCGCCGGCATCGGCAGGGGCGTTGGTGACGAAGTTGACTACGCCGTCCGGCAGGCCGGCTTCCTGCAGCGCCTCGATGATCAGGCCATGGGTGGCGGGGCTCAGTTCCGAGCCTTTCAGGATGACGGTATTGCCGCAGGCCAGCGGCGTGGCAATGGCACGCACCGCCAGGATGATGGGGGCGTTCCAGGGGGCAATGCCCAGCACGACGCCGGCAGGTTGACGCACGGCCATGGCAAGGCTGCCAGGAACATTGGAAGGAATCAGCTCGCCGTTGATCTGCGTGGTCAGGGAGGCGGCTTCCTGCAGCATGCCGGCAGCCAGGTGGACGTTGAAGCCGGCCCACATGGCCGAAGCGCCGGTTTCGCTGGCCATGGCGCGGGCGAAGGCTTCGCCCTTGGCTTCCAGGGACACGGCCGCTTTCAGCAGCAGGTCGCGGCGTTCGCCCGGACCCATGGCAGCCCAGGCAGGGAAGGCGCGGGCAGCGGCTTCGGCAGCGGCATGGGCGTCGTCGGCGGTGGCGGCGGGCGCGCGCGTGGCAACGCTGCCGTCCAGCGGGTTGCGGCGCTCGAAGGTGGCACCGTTGGCGGCGCTGCGGCGCTGGCCGCCAATCAGCATCTGGATGTCAGTGGTCATGGCTTGTTCCTTTCCTTGTGTGGGCAGAGGCCCGCCGCTTGCGGGCCGGCCGACTGTTTTGTCTCGCGTATTGAATGGCGCTCGCGGCGGCCTGTCCGGCCGCCTGCCTGGCTGCGCTTTGCCTATCGTAGACCGGAGGCGCCATGCCTGCTTGCCTGAAAGCGCAGTGACGGTTTGCCTGATGAGGCAAGAAGATCAGTGTTTTCCCTTGGTTGGCTCGACCCACGGCGCTTCATGGCGTTTTATGCCTGCTCCGGTCAGGGGCGGTGGAGTATGGCGCGCCAGTGGGGAATAATTGAGGGGATAATGACAGTCCAGCCGGATGCCCATACAGGGCATCCATCCAGATCCGGGAGTTTCGTCATGGCGTCCAGTCCGCTTGCCAGTCGCTCAGGAACGTCGCTGTTGCCGGCCGCGCCAGGCCAGGCAACGCCCACTGCCGCGCACGCGCAACGCCCGTCAGGGGCGGGGACGGTGTTGAGCACGGATGGCCTGCATGCAGCCGAAACGGCGCCGGCCTGGACGGAATGGATGGGCCAACTGTTCCATGGCATTGAATCCGATCTTTATGGCGACGCCAGTTTCGATGGCCGCGTAGCCACGGCCTGCGCCGGCGACGTCGTGCTGACACGGCTGCAGGCCAACCGCCACCGGGTGCGGCGGCGCGGCAGCGCCAGTTGCCGTCCCGACGCGGATTACCTGAAAATCGTCGCGCCCTGGCAGGGTGAGGCTCAGGTGGAGCAGGAAGGGCGCCTGGCTCGGGTGCGCCCCGGTGGGTGGGCGGTCTACGACATGACACGCAGCTATTGCGTGTCCAACCCCCAGTATTCCGATCATCTGATTGTCATGGTGCCGCGCGCCGCGCTGGCCGAACGAGGTTTGGCGCTGGCGCCCCTGATGGGGCGGGGCACGGGCGGCAGCGGCATTGCGCGGGTCGCGCTGGAAGCCATGCGTAGTACCTACCAGGAACTGCAGCACATGGCGCCTGGCACGGCCAGTGGCGCAGGCGCGGCAATCGCCGAGCTGGTGCGCCTGTCGTTGCTGGAAATGAGCGGCGAGCAGACCGCTGTCAGCCGCCAGGAAGCTTTCCGGGATAGTGTGCGGGAATACATCGGACGCCACTTGCGCGACCCGGGACTGACGCTGGATCAGATCGCCCTGGCGTTCGGTTGCAGCAAGCGACATTTGCACCATGCCTTTGCCGGTGCGGAGCAGTCTATCGCGCACTACATCATGCAGCGCCGCTTGCAGGCCTGCATGCGGGATTTGCGTGATCCGGCCATGGCGGGGCAGACCATCACGGATATTGCCTTTGCCTGGGGATTCAGCAATGGCGCGCATTTCAGCCGCGTCTTCCGTGACCACAGCGGGCTGTCCCCGACGGATTTCCGGCGCCAGGCCATGTTGTCCTGAGGCTCGCGGGCGGCCATTCCGCCGGGGCCGCGCCACTGCATGAAAGGGTATCCTGGCGGCCTGTGTGGGCCTGTTCTGGGACGTACGCGCTACAGGTCGGTTCAGCTCGGGTAAAATGCCCGATTGCTTATCGGATCCCGCCTTGTCTGGCGGGATATTGTTAGAGGCGGGAGAATCCTGGTGAAACCTTACGATCTGCCGGACGCTGCTGGGCATTTCGGCCCATTTGGTGGCGTTTTCGCAGCGGAAACCCTGCGTTTTGCGCTGGACGAATTGACCGCGGCGTACGAGCACTACCGCAAAGACTCGGAATTCCTCAAGGAGTTCCAGAACGAACTGGCGCATTTCGTCGGTCGTCCCACGCCGGTCTATCATGCGCGGCGCTGGTCGGAACAGCTGGGCGGGGCGCAGATCTGGTTCAAGCGCGAGGATCTCAACCATACCGGTGCGCATAAGGTCAACAACTGCATCGGCCAGGCTCTGCTGGCCAACCGCATGGGCAAGCGTCGCGTGATCGCCGAAACCGGCGCCGGCCAGCATGGCGTTGCCACGGCCACCGTTGCGGCGCGCTATGGCATGGAATGCGTGGTCTACATGGGCAGCGAAGATGTGCGCCGCCAGGCTTCCAACGTCTACCGCATGAAGCTGCTGGGCGCCACGGTCGTTCCAGTCGAGTCTGGCACGCGTACGCTCAAGGACGCGCTCAACGAGGCCATGCGCGACTGGGCCACCAACGTCGACAACACTTTCTATATCATCGGCACGGCTGCCGGCCCGCATCCCTATCCGATGCTGGTACGGGATTTCCAGACCGTTATTGGCAAGGAGTGCCGCGAACAGATGCCGCGTGATGCCGGTCGCCAGCCGGATGTCGTGGTGGCGGCGGTGGGCGGCGGCTCGAACGCCATCGGCATTTTCCATCCGTACATCAACGATGCTGCCGTGCAACTGGTCGGTGTCGAAGCTGCCGGCGACGGCCTGAACAGCGGCCGCCATGCGGCATCGCTGGCGCGTGGCTCGGTTGGCGTCCTGCACGGCAACCGTACCTATGTCCTGCAGGACGAGGATGGCCAGGTGCTGGGGACGCATTCGGTATCTGCAGGCCTTGACTATCCGGGCGTCGGGCCGGAACATGCCTGGCTCAAGGACAGCGGCCGCGCCAGCTACGTTGCCGTCGACGACAACGCGGCATTGCAGGCCTTCCATGACTGCTGTCGCATCGAGGGCATCATGCCCGCGCTGGAATCGTCACACGCCATTGCGCATGCCGTGGCATTGGCGCCGACCCTGCCCAGCGACAAGATTATCCTCGTCAATCTCTCGGGCCGAGGTGACAAGGACATGCATACCGTTGCCGAACGCGGCGGTATTGAACTGTGACGGATCAAACCATGCAGAGCAATTCGCGTATCGACCGGGCCTTTGCCCGGACCCGGGAAGCCGGCCGTGCGGCCTTGATTCCCTACATTCCCGCAGGCGATCCGGATGCGGCCAGCATTCCGGCCCTGATGCACGCACTGGTTGATGCCGGTGCCGATGTCATTGAACTGGGCGTGCCGTTCTCCGACCCCACGGCCGATGGCCCGGTCATACAGCTGGCGGCCGAGCGAGCCATCGCCCAGGGCGTTGGCTTGCGCCGCACGCTGGAAATGGTTGCCGAGTTTCGTCAGCGTGACCAGGAAACCCCAGTCGTACTGATGGGTTACGCCAATCCCATCGAACGCATGGGCGAGGCTGAATTCGTCCGCCAGGCGAAGGCGGCCGGCGTGGACGGCGTGTTGACGGTAGACTATCCCGCCGAAGAAATCGGCGAACTGGCGCAGTCGCTGGAAACGGCAGGCATTGCGCCTATCTTCCTCTTGGCGCCGACTTCCACCGAAGAACGCATCCGCTCGGTCGCGCGGGTGGCTCGGGGGTATGTCTATTATGTTTCGCTGCGCGGTGTGACGGGCGCCGGCGGCCTGGATGTGGCGGAAGTCGAATCCAGGCTGTCGCAGATCCGTCGCGACGTGCAGATTCCCATTGGTGTCGGCTTTGGTATCCGCGATGCGGCCACCGCCAGTCGCATCGGCAGTTTTGCCGATGCCGTGGTGATCGGCACCAAGATTATCGAGGTCATGCAGCAGGCGCTGCGTGACCATGCTGGCGATACGCAGGCGGCCATCCAGGCCGTCGCCGACTGGCTGCGCGGCATCCGTCGCGCGCTGGACACCGCCCGTCACTGAAACCTTCATTCCGGATCAACCGAATATGAGCTGGATCGAGAAAATCCTTCCCCCACGCCTGACCAAATCCCAGGACTCCGGCGCCCGCCGGGTGCCGGAAGGGCTGTGGGTCAAATGTCCGTCTTGCGAGGCGGTTCTCTACAACGAAGACCTGGCCGCAAACCTGAACGTCTGCCCCAAGTGCGATCACCACATGCGCATCGGTGCACGTGCCCGCATTGATTCCCTGCTGGATCTGGGCGGTCGCATGGAAATCGGCCAGAACACGCGTTCGGTGGACACGCTGAAGTTCAAGGACAGCCGGAAGTATCCGGACCGTCTCCAGGAAGCGATGAAGCAGACGGGTGAAACCGATGCGCTGATCGTGATGAGCGGCAGCATCCACGGCGTGGCTGCGGTGCTGGCCTGCTTCGAGTTCTCTTTCATGGCCGGCTCCATGGGCTCGGTGGTGGGTGAGCGCTTCGCGCGTGGCGTGCAGGCGGCGCTGGACCAGCGTACCCCGTTCATCTGCGTGGCGACCTCGGGCGGCGCCCGCATGCAGGAAAGCCTGCTGTCGCTGATGCAGATGGCCAAGACCAACGCCATGCTGACGCGCCTGTCGCAGGCCGGTCTGCCGTTCATCAGCGTCCTGACCGATCCGACCATGGGTGGCGTATCCGCCAGCTTCGCCTTCATGGGCGACGTGGTGATTGCCGAACCCAAGGCCCTGATCGGTTTTGCCGGCCCGCGTGTGATCGAACAAACCGTGCGCGAGAAATTGCCGGAAGGCTTCCAGCGCGCGGAATTCCTGATGCAGAAGGGCGCCATCGACCGCGTGGTCGATCGTCGCCACCTGAAGCAGGAGCTGGCAGACCTGCTTAGCCTGCTGACGGGTGTTGCGGTGACAGACAAGGCCTGATTCCTCTTCTGGACCGGCAGGGGCGGTACTGCCAGCGATGGCGATGCCGCCCTTTGTTTTTAGGCCGGCAGAAGGGCGCGCTGCCACAAAATGTTTCGTTTTTGAAAAAGCTTTGATCTCAAGGCATGATCCAGCATCTGTTGGTTTCGTTGGCCTTGTGGTTTGATAAGGGTTTTACGCACGCGGAATTTTCGCGCCAGACAAGGCGCCTTGCGTGTATGGCTCCAGTATTGAGTGGAAGTTAGGGAGAAATCATGCAGATTAAGCAAGCTTTGGCGCATCGGCTGCGCTATGCATTGGCAGCCCTGCCAATGGCTTTCCTGAGCTGTGCTCCGTCGGCCCAGGCCGCCGAAGGCGGGCTGGGTCTACGTGCGGGGATGGGCTCGGAAGCCTATCGCGCCGAGGTGTTCTATCAGACCGAGCCGTTCTGGTCCTATGAGTTGGGCGGCAATTGGGGCAAACTGACGCTCGACGGCGAGTTCGGCGTGGCTTACTGGAAGGCGCGCCACAACGACGAATCCGGCAATGCCTGGCAATTCACTGCGACGCCCATGTTGCGCTGGTGGATGACGCCCACCTTCTATCTGGAAGGTGGCGTGGGCCCCAGCGTGTTCAGCACCACGCATGTGGCCGGCAAGCAGATCAGCACGGCATTCCAGTTCGCGGACCAGATCGGTATCGGCTTCCGGCCGTCGCGTTCCCACGATATCAGCCTGCGCTTCGCCCATTATTCGAACGCCAGTATCAAGCGTCCCAATCCCGGGCTGAACTCGCTGCAACTTAATTACGTTTACCGTTTCTGAGTGCCTTGCTGCGGCCTGCAGGCCGGAGAATGAAAATCCCTCGGCAAGCCATGCTTGCCGAGGGATTTTTTATGGCTGGTGCTGCCCGCGCGGCCCCCGCAGGGGCCGCAGCGTGGCTCAACCGGCGTGAGGGGCGTCCGCGTCAGCGGTTTCCACTTGCTGCAGGGCAACAGGTGCCGGCGCGGCAGCAGCCGTCTTGCGCGGGCGGCCCAGCTTGACGGGGGGCGCAGCGCTGGCTGCCGGCGTGACGGCATCGTGGCGGGTCTCGACCCACTGCAGGCCTGCGGCGGCGATGACGGATTCCAGGGGCTGAGCCTGACCGTTGGCGCTACCGTGGCTGCCAGCGGCAGCACGCACCTGGATGGCTTGCTCGACCACCGTTTCGATGTTGCTGACGGTGCTTGCAACCGGTTCAGCGGTTTGTGCTGCCTGTTCCGCCTGTGCTGCTTCTGCCATTTCTACCGTTTGTGCGGCGGGTGTGGCGACTGCTGCTGCCGTGTTTTCGGCTTGTACGGCCTGCACCGGCGCCTGTTCCACCTGTACGGCGGGCTCGGCTTGTTCCGGCTGCGCGGCCTGGGCCGCGTTGGTTGTTGCTACGGCATCGGCAGCCTGCTGTTCCGCGGGTTGCGCAGCCGTGATTTCCACTACGACGGCCGCATCGTCAGAGGCGCTGATGCTGCCTTCGGCGGTGGTGGCGGTAGCGCTGGTCTCGGCAGTTTCCACGGCTGCAGCCAGCGTTTCCTGCGTGGCAGATGCCTGTTCCGGTGCTACGGTGGCGTCGGCCTGAACCGGCTGGGCTGCCGCTTCCTGGGGTTCAGCAAGGCTTGCAAGGGCTTCGGCAGCCGCCGGTTCCTGTGCGGCTTGTACGGCTTCTTGCGCCTGTGCCGGCGTGGTGCTGACAGCGGCGGGTGCAGCGGCTTCGGCAGCGGGGCTGGCGTCGTCGGCTAGCGTCGTTGCGGGCGCTTCAGCGGCAGGGGTGATTGCCGGAGCAACGGCCTGGGCTTCCGAGGCTTCTGCGCTCTGTACGGTAGCGGCAATGGCGGCAACGGCAGCGACCGGTGTGGCTGCGCTGGTTTCGTCATCGGCTGCTGCCTGGACGGAGCTGCCATCTTCGTTGCTGTTTTCGCCATCAAGCTGCGTGCCGTTCTCGTCGCCGGTCTGACGGCGGCCACGACGGCTGCGGCGACGGCGGCGCTTGCGTTCCGGATCGGCTTCACCGTTGTCGTCAGCGCCGTCCTGGCGCAGTGCATCCAGGTCCTGGCTGTCATCGACTTGGTCCAGGGATTGCGCGGCGGCTACCGGCGCGGCCTGCGGTATGCCGGCTTCCGCCGTGGCGTTGGCGGCAATGCCGGCGGCGGCCACGGGCAGGACGCTGGCGTTCGTGTCCGTCGTCTGGACGTCGCCGTTCAGGGCGAGATCTTCACGGCGGCCACCACGGCTGCGGCTGCGGCGGTTGCGGGAGTTGCGCGGGCTGCCGTCTTCACCTTCGGCGGCGGCAGGCACGGGGGCCTGGGCATCTTGGTGACGGGTGGCGACCTGGTGCTGGCGCACGGCATCGCGGGCATCCGCGTTGCGGGGCGTGCGCGGCTGGCGGCGTTCCTGTTGCTGGCTGGCAGCGGTACTGCCGGCTTCTGTGGTTTCCGGAGCGCGGCGTTCGCTGCCATTGCGGCGATTATTGCGCTGGCGTTCGCCGTTTTGCTGGCGCGAATCCGACTGGCGGCGCGAGGATGCGCCTTCCGGACGAGCGCCGGCGGGCTTGGCGCTGGCCGGCTGCGCGGCAGGCTTGCTTTCCGCCGTGCTGCCGCCGAACCAGGCGGCAATACGCTTGAACAGGCCGGCAATGCCGCCGGCAGCGCTGTCGCTGGTACCTGCGGCAGCGGCGGCAGGACGCGGCGTATGCAGCGGTGCGGGAGTTTCCGGCGTCACACCCTTGACCAGGGCTTCCTGGCGCGGCTTGGTGTTTTCTTCGCGAGCCTTCCAGACCGAGACTTCGGCGGCGGCTTCAGCCAACGTGAAGCTGGGCTTGGTTTCTTCCAGGCGCGGATCGTCGTGACGCAGGCGCTCCAGGCTGTGGTGCGGCGTTTCCAGGTTCTTGTTCGGAATCAGGATGACGTTGACCTTGAGGCGTGCCTCAAGCTTGGCGATATCGCCGCGTTTTTCGTTGAGCAGGAAGGTGGCGACATCCACCGGCACCTGTGCATGCACGGCGGCGGTGTTGTCCTTCATGGCTTCTTCCTGGATCAGGCGCAGGATGTGCAGCGCGCTGGATTCCGCGTCGCGGATCACGCCGGTGCCGTTGCAGCGCGGGCAGGTGATGTGCGAGCCTTCGTTCAGGGCCGGGCGCAGGCGCTGGCGCGACAGTTCCATCAGGCCGAAGCGCGAAATCTTGCCCATTTGCACGCGGGCACGGTCGAAACGGAGGGCATCGCGCAGGCGCTGTTCGACGGCGCGCTGGTTCTTGCTGTCCTCCATGTCGATGAAGTCGATCACGATCAGGCCGCCCAGGTCGCGCAGGCGCAGCTGACGGGCCACTTCGTCGGCGGCTTCGAGGTTGGTGCGCAGCGCGGTTTCCTCGATGTCGGCGCCACGCGTGGAGCGGGCCGAGTTGACGTCGACGGCGACCAGGGCTTCGGTATGGTCGATGACCACCGCGCCGCCGGAGGGCAGTTCCACCGTGCGGGCGTAGGCGGTTTCGATCTGGTGTTCGATCTGGAAGCGCGAGAACAGCGGGATATCGTCACGATACCGCTTGACGCGGTTGACGTTGTCCGGCATCACGACGCTCATGAAAGCCGTGGCCTGATCGGCGATGTCGTCGGTGTCGATGAGGATTTCACCGATATCTGGCGAGAAATAATCGCGGATGGCGCGGATGACCAGGCTGGATTCCAGGTAGATCAGCACCGGCGCAGCGTTGTCGCGCGCGGCGGTGTCGATGGCATCCCAGAGCTGCTGCAGGTAGGAGAGGTCCCACTGCAATTCTTCCACACTGCGACCGATGCCGGCAGTGCGGGCGATGACGCTCATACCTTGCGGAATGTTGAGCTGGTCCATCGCGTCGCGCAGTTCCTGGCGCTCTTCGCCCTCGACGCGGCGCGAAACGCCACCGCCACGCGGGTTGTTGGGCATCAGGACCAGATGGCGGCCAGCCAGCGAAATGAAGGTGGTCAACGCGGCACCCTTGTTGCCGCGTTCTTCCTTCTCGACCTGGACGATGATTTCCTGGCCTTCGGTCAGGGCATCCTGGATGCGGGCGCTGCGAACTTCAACGCCGTCCTTGAAGTAGCTGCGCGCGACTTCCTTGAACGGCAGGAAGCCATGGCGCTCTTCGCCGTAATTGACGAAGCAGGCTTCCAGGCCTGGTTCGATACGGGTGATGACGCCCTTGTAGATATTGCCTTTGCGTTGCTCGCGGCCGGCAGTCTCAATGTCTAGGTCGATGAGCTTTTGCCCGTCGACGATGGCAACGCGCAGTTCTTCCTGGTGCGTTGCATTGAACAGCATGCGCTTCATGAGTGATGTTCTCCGTTGTATGGCGAGCCGAAATCGACTCGTCACCTCGGGTCACTGGCGCAGCGGGCTGAAACGGGGGGCAGGCGGCGCCGTGCGAACGGCAACCGCTCTTGGCGGTCAGGCCGGCACGGCACGCCTTGTTGGGGCGCGGGGTTCTGTTAGCAGTCGGGAGGTCAGGGGCACAATGGTATGTGTTGACGGATGGCGGTTGCTTTGGAACACAACAGCCTCCATTTCTAGAATGGCGGCTGGTGCAGGAAATGACGACTTGTTTTGCCTTTTCGCTTCAGGACGCATACGGATGCAACGGGCGCTCGTGCAGGGGTAGCCTTGTCGGCTTTTCCGAGCGGCGCCTCGGTTGGATCGGCGACCATGTGACCCCAAGGAGCGCCTGCTCTGGCAGTACAATGTTTTCACCGACGGAGACGCGGTTTCGTATCTCTACGTCGAGTGGCGGCAGGCACACCTTTTTTAGGGTGAAACGATTATATGCCGCTTTTCGCAATGCGCAAACAAATATAAATAATGTCAGAATCACCAGTGGTACGCCTCGTCGAGGTGACCGAAGAACATGCGGGCCAGCGTCTGGATAACTTTCTTTTGCGCATGTGCAAAGGGGTGCCGAAAAGCCATATCTACAAGGCCATACGCGGCGGCCAGGTACGCATCAACAAGGGCCGTTGCAGCGCTGACAGCCGCCTGGAACCGGGCGACACCGTGCGCATTCCGCCCTTTCGCCTGCCGGCCGAAACGGCCCAGGCGCCGGTGCCGGGCTGCGAGTTTCCCATCGTCTATGAAGATGACGCGCTGCTGGTGGTCGACAAGCCGGCAGGGGTGGCGGTGCATGGCGGCAGCGGCGTTTCCTTTGGCGTCATCGAACAACTGCGCGCCGCGCGGCCGCAGGCGCGGTTCCTGGAGCTCGCCCACCGCCTGGACCGCGATACCTCGGGCCTGTTGCTGGTGGCGAAAAAACGCAGCGCGCTGCTGGGGTTGCACGAAATGTTCCGCGAAGGGCGGGGGCGCAAGCATTATTTCGCGCTGGTGCACGGCGATTGGGTCAACGGCCGCCAGCATATCCGCCTGCCTTTGCTGAAATGGCTGACGCGTACCGGTGAGCGCCGCGTGCGGGTCGATGAGCAGGAAGGTCAGGCCGCCCATACCATCATCAGCCTGGAGCGCCGCTATGGCGAGGTCTCACTGGTGGATGCGGAGCTGCGCACCGGACGCACGCACCAGATCCGGGTGCACCTTTCGGCAAGTGGCTTTCCCATTGTGGGCGACGACAAATATGGCGACGAGGCAGCCGACGCGGCGCTCGTGGCCAAGGGCTTCCGACGCATGTTCCTGCATGCTCACCGGCTGGAGATTCCCCATCCAGTGAGCGGCGAAGCCCTGCGCCTGGTAGCGCAATTGCCACCAGAATGTGAGAATCTCCTTCTTGTGCTGGACAAGGCGTCCGGTACGGGTGGTGCGCCTGCCCAAGGCCAGCCTCGCCGCGCCGGGAAATATTGAGGAGCAGCTGCATGCAGTATTCAGTCGTTGTGTTTGATTGGGATGGAACCTTGATGGATTCCACGCCCAGTATCGTTACGGCCATTCAGAATGCCTGCCGGGACCTGGACCTGCCGGTGCCGGCAGCATCCAGCGCGAGCTGGGTCATCGGCCTGTCGCTGGACGCGGCGCTGACGAAAGTGGTGCCCGACCTGCCGCCATCGCTGCTGCCTCGTTTCATTGAACGCTACCGTATCCATTACCTGTTGCGGGATCCTGATCTGCGCCTGTTCGATGGCATTCCCGACCTGTTGTCCGAGTGGGGCAAGCAGGGGGTGCGGCTGGCCGTGGCGACTGGCAAGAGCCGGGCCGGGCTGGATCGCGTGATTCGCGGTTTCGGCCTGGAAGGGGTGTTCGAGGCGACCCGCTGCGCTGACGAAACCCATAGCAAGCCGCATCCGGCGATGTTGCATGAGCTGATGGAAGAACTGATGGTGCCCGCCGAGGAGGTGCTGATGATCGGGGATACCTCCCATGACATGCGCATGGCGAACAACGCCGGGGTGCATGGCCTGGGGGTGACCTATGGTGCGCATCCGCTGCCGGAACTGCTGGCAGGCGAGCCGCTGCATGTGGTCGATAGCGTGACCGCCATGCGTGAATGGGTGCAGCCGCGCCTGCGCGGCTGAAGCAGAGGCATCTATGTCAGTTGTTTCCGCCGCGTGGGCCGGCGTGGGTGCCGCTTCGCCCGCCATGCGCGGCATTCTCTGCCTGCTGTGCGGCATATTTTTCCTGACAATCAGTGATTCCCTGGCTAAATGGCTGGGCGGCACCTACGCGCCGGTGCAACTGCTGTTCCTGCGCGGCTCATTGGCGGTGCCTATCATGCTGGTGCTGATCCTGGCGCTGGCCGGGCGGCCTGCCCTGCGCACGCGCTATCCGGGCCTGCACCTGTTTCGCGGCTTCCTGAATGTAGTGTCGGCCAGTTTTTTCTACTACGGGCTGACACAACTGCCGCTGGCGGAAAATACGGCCATCGCCTTTTCTGCGCCGCTGTTCGTTACCTTGCTGTCGGTGCTTTACCTGAAGGAACAGGTGGACGGCAGGCGCTGGGCTGCAGTGATCGCTGGCTTTGCCGGGGTGATGATTGTCGTGCAGCCGGGCGGGCCTGCGTTCCAGCCGGCTGCGCTGTTCCCGCTGGCGACCGCCTTTGGCTATGCCGTCATGATGGTGAGCGCGCGTGGCATCGGGCGCGAGGAAGGGCTGCTGACCACCATGTTCTATATCGCGTTGGCGCAGGTCATCGTCGCCGGCGCGGTCGTGGCCTGGTTCTGGCAACCCATCAACCAGGAAATCCACTGGCTGGGGCTGACGGGCATGGCCATCTGCAGCACGGCCGGGCTGGGCCTGATCACGCAGGCGTTCCGCATTGCGCCGGCATCGGTGGTAGCGCCGTTCGACTACAGCGGCTTGCTGTGGGCAGGTATTTTCGGCTGGCTGTTCTGGGATGAGGTGCCGGGCTGGATCGCCTGCCTGGGAGCGGCGCTGATTGCCGCCAGCGGTATCTATATTGCATGGCGCGAATCCCGGGTCGGTGGACGCCAGGACGCGCAGACCACTTGACGGTGGCGGCCTGTCAGGCCGATGACAGCCGGAGTCTGCGATAGTCCGCCAAGGAAGAAGGGCGGCTCCGCCCGCATCGGGTCGGCAGGGAAAACAACAACAGCATGGAGAAAAACATGGCCGGGCAGTGGCAGGATGACGAAGCGGGACTGAATTTCTGGAAAGACCTATCACCGTCCAGCATCGTCGCCGGCGCGGTTGCCGTCCTGGTGGGGTTCGCCAGCTCGGCCGTTATCGTGTTCGAGGCTGCCCGCGCCAGCGGCTATGACGAAGCCGGCATCGCTTCCTGGATGTGGGCCCTGTGTCTGGGGTGCGGCCTGACGGGTGTTGGCCTGTCATTGCGCTACCGGCAGCCGGTGGTGACCGCGTGGTCCACGCCGGGGGCCGCCTTGCTGGCAACGACTTCCGGCCTGACACCGGAACTGGCTTCGGGGGCCTTCGTCATTTGCGGTGCCCTGATCTTCATCTGCGGCGTGACGCGCTGGTTCGAACGAGCCATGTCGCGCATTCCCCTGTCCCTGGCTGCTGCCATGCTGGCAGGCGTGCTGCTGCGGTTCGGCATGGACCTGTTTCTTTCCATGAACAGTGCCTTGACCCTGGTGGGCCTGATGTTCCTGGCCTTCTTCATCGTCAGGCGCATCCTGCCGCGCTATGTCATCCTGGTGGTGTTGCTGGTGGGAGGCATCTGCGCCGGCCTGCAGGGCGAGCTGCACTGGGAGAAGGTCAGCCTGACGCTGGCAATGCCGCAATGGACCACGCCCGCCTTCAGTCTGTCGACCGCCATCGGGGTGGCATTGCCGCTGTTCATGGTGACCATGGCGTCGCAATACGTGCCTGGCATCGCCACACAGCGTGCTTCCGGCTACGACGTGCCGATTTCTCCACAGGTCAGCTGGACCGGGCTGGCGACCCTGCTGCTGGCGCCTTTTGGTGGCTATGCCATCGGCCTGGCCGCCATTACGGCTGCCATCTGCATGGGCACCGATGCCCATCCGGACCCGCGCCGCCGCTATACCGCCGCTGTGGCATCGGGGGTGTTCTATCTGGTGGTGGCCCTGCTTGGGGCGACGGTCGTTTCTTTCCTGGCGGCCCTGCCCCGGGAAATGGTGCTGGCGGTGGCCGGGCTGGCGCTGCTGGGCACCATGGGCAACAGCCTGTCGCTGGCCATGCGTGATGAATTCCGCAGGGATGCGGCCATGGTGACCTTCCTGGCCACGGCTTCTGGTGTGACGCTGTTCGGGATAGGGTCGGCGTTCTGGGGATTGGTGGGTGGCGGCCTGGTCATGCTGCTGAACGGTCAGCGGCGGGTTTGATCCGCCGCTGACCGGGCCAGTGCCGGCCAGGGATCGCCCGGCGATGGGGCTTATGCCACCGTGGCTGGGGTGGCGACCAGACAATCCGGCCGGCGGTGGAACCATGGACGGGCGGCTTCCAGCTGGCTGGCCAGGCTGAATAACAAGGCTTCTCCGCCCAGTGCGGCGGCAAATTGCACGCCAATGGGCAGTCCGTCTTCATTCCAGTACAGCGGAACCGACATGGCCGGCTGGCCGCTGGCATTGAAATAGGGCAGGAACGCGGTGTATTTCAGCGTGGCGCTGCGGTGCGCGACATATTCCTTGTCTGCGGCATAGCGGCCCAGCTCGACCGGCGGCTCCGTCAGGGTTGGGGTCAGCAGGACATCGTATTGGCCCATCAGGCGCCCCAGATGGCGCCCGATGCTGTGCATCATGCTGACCGAATCGAAATATTCGACGGCGGAATGGCTGCGGGCAAACTCGATGGCGCTGAAGACAGATAGTTCCAGGTCATCATGGGTGGCGTGGCGTCCCAGCGCCTGCTCGCGGGCGCGGATGGCGGAGGCCATGCCGGAGGCGACGATCAGGCGCATGGCGTGACCGAAACGTTCATAGTCGATTGCCGCCGGGAAGTCGGTGGGTTCGACCTGATGGCCCAGCGAGGCGCAAAGCGCGGCGGCATCCTCGGCGGCAGCCAGGCAGTCGGGATGGACGGGTTCGCCGGAAGGCGAGCGGGTGATCAGGCCGATGCGCAGTTTTCCGGGAGGCTGGCCGGCTGCCTTGAGGAAGGAGCCGCTGAAAGGCGGCGCGGCATAGGGCGTGCCTGCGTCCATGCCATGGCTGAAGTCCAGCATGGCGGCGCTGTCGCGCACCGAACGCGAAATGACGTTGTCGCCCGCCAGCCCGCCCCAGCCCTCGCCCCCAGTGGGGCCGGTGGGGTTGCGCATGCGCGAAGGCTTGAAGCCGAACAGGCCGCAGGCCGAGGCCGGGATACGCAGCGAACCGCCGCCATCGCCACCATGGGCTACCGGCACGATGCCTGCGGCGACAGCCACGGCCGAGCCGCCGCTGGAGCCGCCGCCGGATCGGTTCAGATCCCAGGGATTGCGGGTTGGACCGCCATAGGCAAGGGCTTCGGTGGTGCAATTGGCCCCGAATTCGGGTGTGGTAGTGGTACCGAAAATAACCAGTCCGGCACGGCGGTAGCGCGCCACCAGTTCCGAATCCTCGGTAGAGCGTTCGCCCTGGAAAAAGCGTGAGCCGTTGCCCAGAGGCAGGCCGGCAGCCGTTGCCGACAGGTCTTTCAGCAGGAAGGGGACGCCATAGAACGGGCCATTGGGGCTGGCCTGGCCTATGCTGTCGCGCCCAGCCTGGGTGTCGTAATAGGCGATGCAATTGAGTGCCGGGTTGAGCGCCTTGATCCGGGCGATGGCTTCCTGCAGCAGTTCTTCGGCAGACACTTCGGCCCGCCTGACGGCTGTGGCGAGGTCAATGCCATCACAATATTCGTATGTATCCATGAGTCGGGAGTAAACGGAATTGGGGGCGGAAAGAGGCAGGCCGCCAGCCTGGCGGCCTGGGTGGGGGTTATTGCTCGACGGGGACGATCTGGCCGTTTTCGAAGCGGGCCAGCAGCACCTTGCCGTCATTCTGGTTATTGCTGTCCCACTGGATGGGGCCCAGCAGCGTTTCGGATCCATCGAGCATCGCCAGGCCCTTCTGGATATCCGCCGCGCGGTTGCCGCCGCCCCGGCGCGCCGCTTCCACGATGGCTTCGACTGCGGCGAAGGCTGCCGCGTCAAATGCGCTGGCCTCGGTGCCGTACTTCTGTTTGAAGGCGGCTTCGAAGGCAGCATGGCGCGGGTCGGAGCCGGCGGCCCAGTTGGTCGGGAAGATGACGCCTTCCGCAGCGTTGCCGGCCAGTTCGGCGAACTTGGGAACACCTTGTCCCATGTTCACGACAAGTTGGCCTTCTATGCCCAGCTCTTTGACCTGGCGTGCAATGATGGAGCCTTCGGTGTAGTAGCCATGAACCAGTAGAACGTCGGGGTTCTGCTTGCGGATATTGGTCAGCTGCGCCTTGAAGTCGGTTTCGCCGCGGTTGTATTCCTCGTATGCCACGACTTCACCGCCCAGTGAACGGATCAGGTCGGCCGCACCCTTGGTGGGCGGCTTGCCGTAATCGGAGTTTTCGGCCAGGAAAGCGAAGCGGCGCTTGCCGTGTTCCGTGAAGAAATGCTCCATGGCCTTGGCATCGAGCTGATTGTCGGTCACATTGACGCGCCAGACATAGCCGTATCCCTGGTTGGTGATGGTCGGCGAGCCGGCCACGCCCACGACCAGCGGAATCTTGGATTTTTCATTTTCCCGTGAGAATGCAATGGTGACGAGGCTGGCGGACGAGCCTGCGATGACATCGACATTGCGTTGGGAAATCAGCTTCTTGGCTGCGTTGATGCCGGCCGTGGGATCGCTTTTGTCGTCTTCCGCGAAGATTTCTATGGCCTGGCCGTTAACGCCGCCTTCCGCATTGATCAGGTCTATGGCCAGGCGCGTGCCCTTGTAGTGGGCTTCGCCGTAGGCGGCACCCGGGCCGGTAATGGATTCGATGAAGCCCAGGCGCATGGCCTGCGGGCTGCTGTCGGCGCCCGCCGTGCCGCTGGTGTTCGCAGCCGGTTGCGAGGCCTGGGTATCGTTGCGGTTGCAGGCGCTCAGTCCGACCGCGAGCAGGACGGCGGCCAGGATGCCCAGGCGCAGTTTGGGTTGATGATGTTGCATGTCTCTCTCCTTGTTATCAAGATAGGTGCCCGCGCAGCGCGGCGTGCGATGACGCGGGCTTATGCCTGCTTAACTGATCCTGCTTAATCTTCTATGCCCAGATAGGCCTTCCTTACGGTATCGCTGGCCAGCAGCGCGGCGGCGCTATCGGCGCCGACGATATGGCCGGTTTCCATGAGGTAACCGCGCTGGGCGGTCTGCAAGGCCAGGGTGACGTTCTGTTCCACCAGAAAAATCGTGGTGCCAGCCTGATGGATTTCCTTGAGTTTTTCCATCAGTTCAGCCACGACCAGCGGCGCCAGTCCTAGCGAGGGTTCATCCAGCAGCAGCAGGCGCGGGCGGCTCATCAGTGCGCGGCCGATCGCCACCATCTGCTGTTCACCGCCGCTCATGGTGCCGGCGCGTTGCTGCCAGCGTTCCTTGAGGCGCGGGAACTGCGCGACGATCCGTTCCAGATCAGCCTCGATGTCGTCCTTGGAGGCGTTGCGGATCTGCGCGCCTATCATGAGGTTCTCGGCGACGGTGAAGTCCGGGAACACGCGTCGGCCCTCGGGCACGATGCTGATACCGCTGCGCACGATGGACTCGGTCGATTGTCCGGCCAGGCTCTTGCCGTCGAATTCGATGTTGCCCTGGCTGGGCCGCACCAGGCCCAGGATGGCCTTCAGCATGGTGCTTTTGCCCGCGCCGTTCGCGCCGATCAGGGTAACGAACTCGCCAGCGGCAATTTCCAGGGAGCAGCCCTTCAGGGCTTCGATATGGTCATATCGGGCACTGAGATTGTTTAGTTTCAGCATGCTTGTTTTGCTCCTTCGCCCAGATAGGCGGCGATGACCTGAGGGTCCTGCTGGACGGCCTCCGGGGTGCCATCGGCGATTTTGGTGCCGTAGTTCAGGACGACGATATGGCTGCACAGCTCCATGACGAGCCGGATGTCGTGCTCGATGAGCACCACCGTGTAGCCCTTGTCGTGCAGCCGGCGCACCAGCGCCTTGAGCGCGATGCGTTCCTGCAGGTTGAGGCCGGCAGCGGGTTCGTCGAGCAGGATGATGCGCGGGTCGGTCGCCAGGGCGCGGGCGATATCCAGCTGGCGCTGGTCGCCATAGGGCAGATTGCCTGCCAGTTCATCGGCCTTGCCGGCCAGGCCGACATCTTCCAATAGCGCCAGCGCATGCTGGCGGGTGGCTGCGCGCTCCCGGCGTTCCCCTGGCGTGCGCAGCACGGAGGCGAACACGCCGGCGCGGGTGCGGGCCTGGCGGCCGATCATGACGTTCTCCACCAGCGTCAGTTCCGGAAATACCATGACGTGCTGGAAGGTACGGGCTACGCCCAGGCGGTTGATCTGGTGCAGCGAGAGCCTGCTGATCTCGTGCTCGCCGAAATGCACCGAGCCGCTGGTCGGGGTATAGATGCCGCTGACGACATTGAACAGCGAGGTCTTGCCTGCGCCATTGGGGCCGATCAGGCCGGTCACGGTGCCGGGCTGGATGGTGAACGAGACATCGGTGAGCGCCCGGACGCCGCCGAAGGCCAGGCTGACATTATTGACGGTCAACATCTTATTTTGCCTCCCGGCTGCTAATGCGCTGTATCAGTGAAATCAGGCCTTTGGGCATGAAAAGTATGACCAGGGCCAGCATGAGGCCGTAGACCAGCACGTTGTATTCGCCGAATTCCTGCGCGTATTCCTCCATGATGGTCAGCGAAAATGCACCCAGCAAAGCGCCCGGCAGGCTGCCTATGCCGCCGACGAAGGCCATGATCAGGAACAGGATCGACACGTTGGTCCCCAAGCGGTCGGGGTCGATGAAGCCGTCGTAGTGGGCCAGCAAGGTGCCGGCGAATGCCGCGAAAAGAACGCTGATGGTGAAGGACAGGACCTTGTAGCGGAATACCGGGATGCCCAGCGACTGTGCGGCCAGTTCATTGTTGGCGATGGCCTGCAGGGCGTCGCCAGTGCGGGAGGCCACGATGCGGTGCAGGATCAGCAGGCCCAGGGCCATGATGATGAGCACGTAGTAGTAATAGCTCAGGCCGCCGTCGAGCTCGAAGCCCCAGAACTCGGGCGCGGGGATGGCCGTCAGGCCGGAGGGGCCGCCGGTGATCGTTGCGTTCTTGATCAGCGTCTGGATGATGACGGCCACGGCGATACTGGCCAGCGCCAGGTAATGCCCGCTGGTGCGCAGCACAATCATGCCGACCAGTGCGCCGACCAGGCCGGTGGCAGCGGTAGCGCCGAGCGCGGCCAGCAGGTAGGGCACGCCGGCCTTGGCCAGGATGCCGGAGATATAGGCCGCCAGCCCGAAGAAGGCCGCATGGCCCAGCGAAATTTGCCCGGTGCAGCCGACGAACAGGGTCAGGCCCATGACCACGATGGCGTAGGTGGCCGCGCGTATCGACAAGTGGGTGATGAATGGATCGTTGAGCAGCGCGGGCAGCAGCAACAGCAGGATGGCCGCGAGGGCGGCAAGGTATTTGCGATTCATGGCAGGCGTGCTCCGCTCAGACTTTTTTCACGACTTTCTTGCCCAGGATGCCGTTGGGCTTGAGCAGGATGATCAGCAGCAGGATCGAAAAGGACACCATGTCCTTGTAGGCGGAGCTGAGCGCCAGCGTACCGAACTGCTCGATGATGCCCAGGGCGTAGCCACCGAACACCGCGCCCGATACCAGGCCCAGGCCGCCCAGCAGGGCGGCGGTAAAGCCCTTGAGCATGATGAGGTTGCCCATGTCGAAGCTGAGTACGGCAATGGGAGCGTAGACGACGCCGGCCACTGTTCCCAGCAGTGCACTGAGCGCGTAGGTGAAGCAGTTGATGCGGGAGACGTTGATGCCCATCATGCGCGCCGTGGTCTTGTCCTGCGCGACGGCGCGCGCCGACAGCCCGATCTTGGTTTTCGTGAACAGCCAGTACAGCGCGGCCATCATGATCAGGCTCACGGCGATGATGAGCAGATATTGCATGCCTATCTGTACGCCGCCGATGTCTATCACCTTGTCGCTGAACGGCGGGAAGCGGTAGGCCGAGGAACCGAAAATGAGCTGGGCTGCGCTGCGCAGCAGGATGAACAGCGCGACGGTCATCATGAACAGGGTGAGCGGGCTGGCGTTCTCGATGCGCCGCAGGAAAACGCGTTCCAGCGCCGCGCCCAGCGCCAGTGCGGAAGCCATGGCGCAAGGCAGCGCCAGCCAGATGGGCAGGCCGGCATCCACATGAAAGACATAGCCCATGAAGGCGCCTGCCATGAACAGTTCGCCCTGGGCGAAATTGATGAGGTCCATGCCGCGATAGACCAGGGTGATGCCCAAGGCAATGAGCGCGTAGGTGCTGCCTACGGATAATCCATAGAGCAGCTGTTGCAGAAACTCTGTCATTCAGTTTGTCTCCGAAGGGGAAGCGGGCATCCCGCGAGGGTATGGATCCGCCGTGTTTTATGTTTTGTGACGGCTAGCGTATCCAATGGTGGTATAAAAAAGAAGTGCTTAATTTTTTAGGTATTGATGCATTAAATGCATACCAGGAGGCTGGCATGGAGTTGCGGCATTTGCGTCATTTCGTCGTGGCGGCGCAGCAGGAGAATATTGCTTCCGCTGCCCGCATCCTGTGCATGGTGCAGCCCGCGCTGACACGCTCCATTCAATCCCTGGAGGACAGTGTGGGCGTACGGCTGTTCGTGCGGCATGCACGGGGCGTCAAACTTACGCCGGCAGGCCAGCAGTTTTACCAGGACGCGGTGCGCATCCTGCAGCAGACGGCGCAGGCCTGTAACAACGCTATCCAGGCCAGCGAAGGCGTGCTGGGCAACCTGCGCCTTGGGGTCAGCCCGCAGCACGTCTGGCTGCCCCTGATACGAAGCATGTTGGCCCGCTTCCGGAATGACCATCCCCAGGTCACGCTGGCGCTGAACATGCTGCAATCGGGCGGTCAGCTCGACGCCATCCGCCGCGGGGAACTGGACGCGGGGTTCATGTTCATGCGTCCCAGGGAGGACCCGGCGCTGTCGGGCATCCTGATCCACGAGGAAAGCCTGGTGCTGGCCGTACCGGAGAACTCGCCTTATGCCAGTGCGCCGCCAGCGCGCCTGTGCGAACTGTCCGGCGAGGCCTATATCGGTACACCCAAGGAATCATCGCTGCACTTCAATGATTACGTGGAAAGCGAATACCGGCGCCTGAATTTCAAGCCAAGGGTGGTCCAGATGGGCAACAACTTCCTGGTCATGCTGGGGCTGGTGGCGGCGGGCATGGGCATTGCCATCGTGCCCGGCGTGAGCCGGGTCATGCATCCTCACGGGATCGTGTTCCACAAGGTGCCCGACCTCGATACGCAGCTCGATCTAGAGCTGGTCTGGCGCACGGATGATGATTCCCCGGTGCTGGCGCGCTTTCTGGACGTGGCCTATGCGGCTGAGCGTCCAGTGCCGGCCGGGCCGGGGGGCGTCGGGGAGCAGGTCTAGCGCAGGGCTTGCAGGACTGCCGCAGTTTCTGCATCCGGCAGGCCGTCGCTGCGCGCCGGTCGATAGTGCATCTGGAACGCAGCAATGGTTTTTATCGTTGCTTCGTCGAAGTTGCCGGTGCGTTCGATACCGTAGCCGACGCGGGCCAGGTTTTCCTGGAACCAGGCGGCATCGGGTACGCCCTTGGCTTCGAAGGCCAGGCGGAAATCGGCGGCCAGCGCTTCGTCGTACCAGCGGCCCAGGCCGGCTGCGGCCAGGCGCTTCCAGGGAAAGAGAGGGCCGGGGTCCTGTTTGCGGGTAGGGGCGATATCACTGTGGGCCACGATGTTCCGTGGCTCGACGCCGTGGCGCTGGGCAATGTCCTGGACCAGCGCGATGATGGCCTGGATCTGGGCTTCACTGAAAGGGTGGGGCCAGGCACGGCCGCCGCGGCCGTCGTCGACCCATCCGGGATTGACGATTTCTATGCCGATGGAACTGGCATTTAGCCAGGTATAGCCGTACCAGCTGCTGGGGCCCGCATGCCAGGCGGCACGGTTTTCGTCCACCAGGGCATAGACCTTGCCCGGCAGCTCGTCGCTGACCAGATAGTGGCTGCTGACCTTGCCCTGGCTCAGCAGTTGCAGCGAACGGGCGCGGTCGGAAGCGGTGTAGTGCAGCACGATGAAGCGCACGCGGCTGCTCTGGCTGGCAGCCTGCAGGCTGTCGTCCAGCGTGTAGGGCCGTGATGGCGCCGTCGCGCAGCCTGCCAGCGCCAGTGCGCAGAGCAATCCCGCTAGGCCATGGCGGCGTAAGCGTAGCCATGGAAGGATGCGGGCTTGCGGGGCGGAAAGGCGGAGGCTGCGCATGAGGGTCATTTTCCGTGGGCCAGGAAAAGGAACAGGGTCGGGTGCTTGCCCAGCTCGGGCGGCGGGTTCTTGCGCCATTCGGCGATGGTGCGCGTGCACACCCATTCATCGCCGGTGGTCAGGGCGCGGGCCAGGCACAGCCGGGTGTCGGGTCTCAGGGTTTGCAGCAGCGCATCCACCATGGCGGCATTGCGGTACGGTGTTTCAATGAAGAGCTGTGTTTGTGACAGTTGGGCCGAGGTGCGTTCCCATTGTTGCAGCGAGCGTGCGCGCGAGGGAGCGTCCTTGGGAGGATAGCCATGAAAAACGAATTGCTGGCCATTCAACCCGCTGGCCATCAGGCCGAGCAGCAGCGAGGAAGGGCCGACCCAGGGGCGCACCCTGAGACCCAGCTCATGGGCCACGCGGGCGGCATTGGCGCCAGGGTCGGCCACGGCCGGGCAGCCGGCTTCCGATACCAGCCCGATTTCGCCGCCGGCCTGGAAGGGCTTGAGCCAGCGAGTGATGGTTGCCGCGTCGGTCGAGGCGTCGATGGCGTGTATCGTGATGTCGCGCAAGGGTTTTTCCGCGCCGACCAGTTTCAGGAAGGCGCGGGCGGTCTTGGCGTTCTCGGCGATATAGGTATCCAGGCGCGCCGCCAGCGCGCGCGTGTCTTCGGGCAGCCAGGCGGACAGGGGGGCATCTTCGCCCAGGCCGACCGGAATCAGGTGCAGGGTGCCGCTGGTGTTCATGCCGCGGCTCCCTGAGTGGCCGACAGGCCGAAGTGCCGCAGCATGCGGCTGAGCGCGATAAGCGGCAGGCCGATGATTGCCGTGGGGTCGTCGCTGCGCATGCGTTCCATCAGCGTAATGCCCAGGCTTTCCGCCTTGGCGCTGCCGGCTGTATCAAAGGGCTGGTCAGCGAGCAGGTAAGCGGTGATTTCCGCATCGTCCAGCTGACGGAAATGGCACTCGGTGATGATGTCGTCGTGCAGGACGGTATGGCCGTCGGTCACCGCCAGTGCGGAATGAAAGGTAACGATTTGCCCGGACAGGCGGCGCAACTGTTCCAGCGCCTTGTCGAAACTGCCGGGTTTGCCGATGGGGTCGTTGCCCAGTGTTGCAACCTGGTCCGAGCCGATGACAATGCTGCCGGGCCGCTGGCGCGCCACCGCCTGGGCCTTGGCGATGGACAGGCGCAGGGCCAGCGCGGCCGGCATTTCGCCGGGCTGTGGCGTTTCGTCCACATCGGGTGAAATGCTTTCGAAAGGCAGGGCAAGCCGTTCCAGCATGCCCCGGCGATAGCGGGACGACGAGGCGAGGATCAGCTGCGGATGGGGAGAAGAGGCTGGCAGGGAGGAGGGCATATGCGAGTCTGGAATTGACGGTCAATCTGCAATCACGGTATTATCGCCCGTTTCGCTATGTTTTGTTCCGTAGCGGCGTTCCGCTTTGCCGGGGGTTTTACCGATTCCGGTGATGCCGGAGGTTCGGCCGGGGGCGTCTTTTTTGTGCGCCAGCCGAGATCCTGACGGGGCAAGCGTAACAGGCAGGCGGCGGATCAAGCAGGTAGCGCATTCGCTTCGAGGGGCTGGACATGGGTGCTGTCGTCGATATTTTCGCGTTTGTGCGTACACGCCGCCAGACCCGGGGCGAGCAGCCCCTGGCGCGCTTCACGCGCCTGGTGTCGGATTTGCCGGAACAGCCCCAGGGCGAGGCCGGCATGGTGCGCTGGCAGGCTGAAGGTGTTGCCGGCCGCCACGGTGAGTCGTTGCTACGCCTACGGGCGCAGGCGCAGCCTGTCGTGATGTGCCAACGCTGTTTGGTGCCGTTTGTTTGGCCGGTCGATGTCGATACGCTGTTGCAGCCTGTCGCCGACGAGGCCCGGCTTGAAGGTGACGCCGAGTCGGATGGTTCCGGCGATGACGGCGAAGAGGATGAGCCAGAGAAAATTTTGGGCTCGTCGCGCTTCGATCTGCTGGAGCAGGTCGAGGATGAGTTGATTTTGAGTATTCCCTACGCGCCCCGGCACGATGTCTGCCCGGACGCGTCGGCGGCGGGTGCCGGGGATGAGCAGGAAGCGCCCGCCGCAAAACGGCCTTCACCTTTCGCGGTGCTAGCCAAACTGAAAAAGTAAAGTGCCCTTGCCGGGGTGTCCGGCGAGGGATTAGCGGTTAATCAGGCCGGCTTGTCGTACAATCCGTTCCGTTTTCCAGGAGTCCATCATGGCTGTTCAACAAAACAAAAAGAGTCCGTCCAAGCGCAACATGCACCGTTCGCATGATTTCCTCACGAATCCGCCGACGGCGATCGAGCCCAACACGGGCGAAATCCACCTGCGCCACCACATCAGCCCCAACGGCGTGTATCGTGGCCGCAAGGTGCTGAAGACCAAGAACGACGAGTAATTGACGGTCTGCGGTCTGATGCAAAAACACGCCCGGCGATACTCGCCGGGCTGTCGAACAAATAGCTGGCGATTGTGATACGCATCGCGATAGATTGCATGGGTGGCGATTTCGGCCTGCCCGTCACGGTACCGTCTGCGCTGGATTTTGCCAGCAGGTTCGCTGATGTCCATTTGCTGCTGGTCGGGCAGCCTGACGCCGTATCTGCTGCATTGGCGGCTGATGCGCGTTCGCGCGTGCTCGCCGACAGGGTGGAAGTCGTGCCTGCCACGGAAGTCGTGGCGATGGACGATCCCGTCGAAGTGGCTTTGCGCCGCAAAAAAGACTCCTCCATGCGCGTGGCCGCCCAGGCTGTCAAGGATGGGCGGGCGGATGCCTGTGTGTCCGCCGGCAATACCGGCGCCTGGATGGCGATTACGCGCTATGTGCTGAAAACCCTGGACGGCATTGACCGGCCAGCGATCGCGACGTCCATTCCCAACCAGTTGGGTGGGGCGACGATCATGCTGGACCTGGGCGCCAACGTCGACTGTTCCGCCGAGCACCTGCTGCAATTCGGCATCATGGGTGCCGCCCTGGCACAGGGGCGCGATGCGTCTGCACGTCCTAGCGTGGGCTTGCTGAACATCGGCGAGGAAATCATCAAGGGCAATGATGTCGTGAAGCACGCCGCTGTGCTGCTGCGCGACAGCCCGCTGAATTTCTACGGCAATGTCGAAGGCAATGACATCTTCAAGGGCACAGTGGACGTCGTGGTCTGCGATGGCTTTGTCGGCAATGCGGTGCTCAAGGCCATGGAAGGCATTGCCAAGATGCTGGGCAGTATGATCCGCGAGGAATTCCAGCGCAATGCCTATTCCATGATGTCGGGAATGATCGCCAAGCCGGTGCTCAATCGTTTCAAGGATAGGATGGATCATCGTCATTACAATGGCGCAGCATTGCTGGGCTTGCGGGGCGTGGTCATCAAAAGCCACGGCTCGGCAGATAGCTATGCTTTCGGCTTTGCGCTGCAGCGCGCGCGCGACGCAGTCGCGAAAGGCGTGCTGGAACGTACCGCATCCTATATTGCGCAGATGACGCAGCAGGGTGGCGAGTCCCTGGAAACGCCTACTTAATGGAAAAGCTATGCAATATGCCGTGATCGCCGGGACGGGCAGTTTCCTGCCGCCGCGCAGTGTTTCCAACGATGAGCTGGCCGCCGACCTGGCTGCACGCGGCGTGGAAACCTCCGATGAGTGGATTGTGACGCGTACAGGCATACGCCAGCGTCACCTGGCCGAACGCGGCGTGCGCACCAGCGAGCTGGCGACGCGCGCGGCATTTGCTGCGCTGGAGAATGCCGGCGCCAAGGCGGAAGAGGTCGATCTCATCATTCTGGCGACCTCCACCCCGGATTTCGTTTTTCCCAGCACCGCTTGCCTGGTTCAGGCCAATATCGGTGCGGCCAACGCCGCCGCCTTCGATGTGCAGGCGGTCTGCAGTGGTTTCGTGTACGCACTGAGCACGGCGGATGCCTTCATCCGCGCGGGCCGTGCGCGTTGCGCGCTGGTCATCGGTGCTGAGGTGTTTTCCAGCATCCTTGACTGGAGCGATCGTGGCACTTGCGTGCTGTTTGGCGACGGCGCCGGTGCTGTCGTGCTGCGTGCGGCCGAACAGCCTGGCGTGCTGGCCGCCCACCTGCAGGCCGATGGTTCGCAGAGCAAGATTCTGTGCGCGGCGGGTAACGTCGCCTATGGTGAAGTCTTTGGCGATCCCTTCCTGCGCATGGACGGGCAGGCGGTATTCAAGCAGGCCGTCACGCTGCTGGACCGTTCCGCACGTATCGTCTGCGAGCAGGCTGGCATCAGCCTTGCCGATATCGACTGGATGGTGCCGCACCAGGCCAATGTCCGCATCCTGACCATGCTGGCGCGCAAACTGGGCGTGCCGCTGGAACGGGTGGTCGTGACGCTGGACAAGCACGCCAATACCTCTGCCGCCAGCGTGCCGCTGGCCCTGGATACCGCGCGCCGCGATGGCCGCATCCAGCCTGGCCAGCATGTGCTGCTGCAAGGCGTGGGTGGCGGTTTCACCTGGGGCTCGGTGCTGGTGCGCATGTAATTGCCCCCAGACATCATCAAACAGGAGACGCATTGATGAAACTCGCGTTCGTCTTTCCGGGCCAGGGCTCGCAATCAGTAGGCATGCTCGATGCCTGGGCCGGGCAGGCCGATGTGGCTGCCGTGCTCGCCGAAGCCAATGCCGCGTTGGGTGAAGACCTGGCCGCGCTGATCGCCCAGGGGCCTGCGGAGCAACTCAACCTGACGACCAATACCCAGCCCGCCATGCTGGTGGCTGCTGTTGCAGCCTACCGCGCCTGGCGCGCGGCGGGTGGCGCGCAGGGCGCCGTGATGGCAGGCCATAGCCTGGGCGAGTATTCTGCGCTGGTCGCGGCGGGCGCTCTGTCGCTGGCCGATGCCGTGCCGCTGGTGCGTGTGCGCGCCAATGCCATGCAGCAGGCCGTGCCGGTGGGCGAGGGCGGCATGGCCGCCATTCTCGGCCTGGACGACGATACCGTGCGTGCCGTCTGCCGTGACGCAGCCCAGGGCGAAGTGGTCGAAGCCGTGAATTTCAATGCGCCTGCGCAAGTCGTGATCGCTGGCCACAAAGGCGCGGTCGAGCGTGCCTGCGCGGGTGCCAAGGCAGCTGGCGCCAAGCGTGCGCTGCCATTGCCGGTCTCTGCACCGTTCCATTCCAGCTTGTTGCGCCCGGCCGCCGACGTGCTGGCGCAGGCGCTGGCGGGCGTAGCGGTCAATGCACCCGAAGTGCCTGTCATCAATAACGTCGATGTGGCCGTGGAAACGTCCCCGGACGCCATCCGCGACGCGCTGGTACGCCAGGCCTGGCATCCGGTGCGCTGGGTGGAAACGATCCAGGCCTTCCGCGCCCAGGGCGTGACCCATATCGTCGAATTCGGGCCGGGCAAGGTACTGACCGGCCTGGTGCGCCGCATCGAACCGGAAATCACTGCCCTGTCGGTAGCTGACCCTGCCTCGCTGGAAGCGGCCCTGGCCGCGCTGGCAGGCGCCTGAGGATCAAGGAACGAATTATGGAACTGCAGGACAAGATTGCACTGGTGACGGGGGCTTCCCGTGGTATCGGCCGCGCCGTGGCGCTGGAGCTGGCGGCACGCGGGGCGACGGTCATTGGTACGGCGACTTCCGAATCGGGCGCGCAGGACATCAGCGCAGCGCTGGCAGCCCAGGGCGGCCGCGGCGTGGTGCTCAATGTCAATGACCCCGCCGCCTGCACGGCGCTGGTCGACGAACTGGCGGCCCAGGGCGGCCCGCACATCCTGGTCAACAACGCGGGCATTACCCGCGACATGCTGGCCATGCGCATGAAGGACGAAGATTGGGATGCCGTGCTGGCAACCAATCTCACCGCTGTGTTCCGCATGTCGCGCGCTGTCATGCGCCCCATGATGAAGGCCCGCTGGGGCCGTATCATCAACATCACGTCGGTCGTTGGCGCCAGCGGCAATGCCGGTCAGGCCAACTATGCCGCCGCCAAGGCTGGTGTTGCCGGCATGGCCCGGGCGCTGGCCCGCGAGCTGGGCAGCCGTGGAATCACGGTAAACTGCGTTGCGCCGGGTTTCATCGAAACTGACATGACGCGTGCGCTGGGCGAAAATCAGACTAGCGCGCTGTTGTCACAGATTCCCCTGGGCCGCCTCGGCGATCCGGCGGATATCGCTCATGCGGTGGCCTTCCTGGCCGGACCGCAGGCAGGTTACATTACGGGCAGCACGCTGCACGTGAACGGTGGCATGTATATGCAGTAATGCCGCTGTGCCAGCCGCCTGGCGGCCCTGAAACAGGGCCGCGGAAGGCTGGTGCTTTTCAGAGGCGTACGCCGCGCAGCGGGCAATTGCGCGTGTACATGTTTTTTTTGTCACGGCCGGTGTTTGAAAATTTTCACGCTTGGCTATAATTCGCGGGATTTTTCCCCATTTGGAGATCTGCATGGAAAGCATCGAACAGCGCGTCAAGAAGATCGTCGCTGAACAACTTGGCGTCAACGAAGCCGAGGTCAAGAACGAATCTTCCTTCCTTGACGACCTCGGTGCCGATTCGCTCGACATGGTCGAATTGGTCATGGCGCTGGAAGACGAATTCGAAACCGAGATCCCCGACGAAGAGGCGGAGAAGATCACCAACGTTCAGCAAGCCATCGACTACGTCAGCGCTAACCTGAAGTCGTAATTCTTGTTGTCTGTTCTAGGTAACGGGCGCGCCTGGCGCGCCCGTCCGTCAGGCGGTTACTGAAGACTAGCGACGTATTCCGATCGACCGGTCATCCTGGCTGATACGGCATTTGTCGTGGTCTGCAGGCCGCCTTTTCTTTGTCTGTTTTAGGAGTCACCCGTGAAGCGACGTGTCGTGATTACAGGCCTGGGTATCGTCAGCCCCGTCGGCAACGACATCGCTACGGCATGGGACAACATCGTCAACGGACGGTCCGGGATCGGGCGCATTACCCGCTTCGATCCGTCTGGTCTGACGGCCCAGATCGCCGGCGAAGTAAAAGATTTTGATGTCACGCAATACATTCCCTCCAAGGAAGCGCGCCAGATGGATACCTTCATCCATTACGGCGTGGCTGCAGGGGTGCAGGCGTGGCAAGATAGCGGGCTGGAAATTACCGAAGCCAATGCAGACCGTGTCGGCGTCATCGTCGGTTCGGGTATTGGCGGCCTGCCCCGTATCGAAGAAACCCAGACGGAGTATCTGGAGCGCGGCGCGCGCCGTATCTCCCCGTTCTTCGTGCCGGCTTCGCTGATCAACCTCATTTCCGGCCAGCTGTCCATCCGTTTCGGCATGCGTGGGCCGAGCTATGCCGTGGTTTCGGCGTGTACGACCGGTCTGCACAGCATCGGTGATGCTGCCCGCCTGATCGAATACGGCGATGCCGACGTGATGCTGGCTGGGGGTGCGGAATCCACCGTGTCGCCGCTGGGCATCGGTGGCTTTGCCGCCATGCGTGCCCTGTCGCTGCGCAATGATGATCCGGAAACGGCATCGCGTCCCTGGGACCGCGACCGCGACGGTTTCGTTCTGGGCGAAGGTGCAGGCGTGCTGGTGCTGGAAGAATACGAACATGCGCGCAAGCGCGGTGCCCGTATCTACGGCGAATTCGCTGGCTATGGCATGAGTTCCGACGCGCATCACATCACTGCCCCGAACCGCGAGGGGCCGGCCCGTGGCGTGCAGAACGCGTTGCGCAACGGCGGCATCAACGCCGAAGACGTGAGCTACGTGAATGCGCATGGTACTTCGACGCCGCTGGGCGACAAGAACGAAACCGAAGCGCTGAAACTGGCCTTTGGCGATCATGCGCACAAGCTCGTCATCAATTCCACCAAATCCATGACCGGCCACTTGCTGGGAGCGGCAGGTGGCATTGAAGCCGTGTTCACGACCCTGGCCGTCTACAACCAGGTTTCGCCTCCGACCATCAACCTGTTCAACCAGGATCCCGAATGCGATCTGGATTACTGCGCCAACCAGGCGCGTGACCTCAAGATCGACGTGGCCCTGTCGAACTCCTTCGGTTTCGGTGGCACCAACGGCTCTATGGTTGTCCGCAAGGTCTGATACCGTGGATTCCGCCGGACAGGGCGTGCTGCTGGTCGCGCCCGGTGGCTCCAGGCGCCGCCGGGTGCTGGTTCTGGCCATGAGCCTGGCGGCAGGTGCATGCCTGGCGCTATTTCTGTCCTGGTGGATGGCGGACATCCGGCTGGCCTTGCTGGCTGGCCTGTCCGCCATGCTTTTGATGGCCTGGCGCGAGTACCATCTGGTAGCGCGTCAGGGCATGCTGCGCGTCGATGCCCAGGGCCGCATCAGCCTGGCCACTGCCTCGGGTTGGCAGCCGGCTCGGTACTGGTCGGCTCAGGCCTCGCCTTCCTGCCTGGCGCTGCGGCTGGAAGTGCCGCAAGGCGTGCGGAACATAACGATCTGGCGCGATGCCGTCGAGCCGGCAGGCTGGCGGCGCCTGAATCTGCTGGCGGTGCGCCAGCGGTCCAATGCGGGCGAGCCGCGTCGGGGAGGGACTGCATGAGTGAAAAAGAGGTCGATAGCGCCCTGGTCGCAAGGGTGCAGCAAGGCGACAAGACTGCGTTTGATCTGTTGGTGCGCAAGTACCAGCGCAAGATCATGCGTTTGCTGTCGCGCATGATCCGCGACCCGGCAGACCTGGAAGACGTTGCGCAGGAAACTTTCATCAAGGCCTACCGCGCCTTGGGCCAGTTCCGTGGCGAAAGCGCTTTCTACACCTGGCTGTACCGTATTGCCATCAATACCGCGCGCAATTGGCTGTCGGCTTCCGGCCGGCGTCCCAGCGGCAGCGGCATGGTGGAAAACGAGGACGGTGAAACTTTTAGCGAAACCGACAACCTAAGCGATATCAGCACACCAGAATCGGTGCTGGCCAGCCGCGAAATTGCCGCGACGGTCAATGCAGTGATCGAGGAACTGCCGGAAGAGCTGCGTACGGCTATCGTGCTGAGGGAAATAGAAGGGATGAGCTACGATGAAATTGCTCAGACCATGAATTGCCCCATTGGGACGGTAAGGTCGCGGATTTTCCGCGCGCGGGAGGCGATCGCCGCCCGCTTGCGTCCGTTGCTGGATACGGACCAGGAACGACGCTGGTAAGGAGCTATCATGCAGTCAAGTACGCGAAGGCAAGAGGCCGAGGCGGATGTCCTGTCACGTGAACAGGCATTGTCCGCCTTCATGGACGGCGAAGGCGCGGATGCCTGGCCGCTGGATCTGGACACCCCCAAGGGGCGTCAGGATTGGGATACCTATCATCTGATTGGCGATGTGCTGCGCAGCCCGGGCCTGTCTATTCAGGTTTCGGAGAAGTGGCGCGTGCGTCTGGCCGGTGCACTCGAAGCGGAGCCCACACTGATGGCGCCGCGCCGGGGTGGCCGCGCCTGGCGTTTCGGTCTGTCCGGGCTGGCCGTGGCGGCGGCGGTGGCATCGGTGGCCTGGGTGGCGCAACCTTATTTTTCCACCGGCACGTCTCCCGCGCCGGTGCTGGCTGACGGCCGCAACACGGAAGCGCCTGCGCTGCTCGAGTACGTCGATGCGCATCGTGAACTGGCAAACCCGGGTTCCGGTATCCGCCAGGTGTCGTTCGACGGCGGCCTGTGAGGCGGCCCATGTTCGGACTGTCTACCACCGGAGGACAAACAGGCTTGCCGCCGTCGTGGCGGCGCGGCCTGGCGGCCCTGGGTGCATTGGGCCTGATGGGCGCCCTGACCCTGGCCGGCGCGGTGCAGGCAGCGCCTGCGTTGCCGCTGACCCTCAGCGATGACGAAGCCAAGGCGCTGCTGGAACATGTGCAGGCGGCGGCCAGGGATGCCGACTACAGTGGCATTGTGGTCTACCAGCAGGGCCAGGCGCTGCAGTCGTCCCTGCTTGCGCACATCATGGATGGCACTGGTGAGCGCGAGCGCATGTACGCGCTGGATGGCGAACCCAGGGAATACCTGCGCCACAACGACGAAGTCAGCTACATTCTGCCGCAGCGCAAGCTGGTCAAGCAGGAAACCGGGAAATCCGGGCGCTTTCCGTCCTTGTTGCAAGGTGAGGCGGCCAAGCTGCTGCAGCATTACGTCGTGCGTGTCGATGACACTGGGCTGGCCCGCATTGCCGGCAGGCCGTGCCAGGTGGCGTACATCGAACCCAAGGACAACTACCGCTACGCCCATCGGGTCTGCATAGACCAGGCGACCGGCCTGCTGCTCAAGGCGCAGATCATCGGCCAGGATGGCCAGGTGCTGGAGCAATATGCCTTTGCGGCGCTGGATACCGGCGCCGACGTCGATCCCGCCCGCCTGCGTGGCGGTTCTGCCGAGCCTGACTGGGAAGTTCAGGAAAGCCACATGGCGCCTGCCGATCTGGCGAGCCAGGGTTGGCGTATCACGCCGCCGCCGGGCTTTGTTCCGGTGATGCAAGTGCAAAGAAATTTAAACCACCGTGAAACTGTTAGCCAGTTGGTGCTGTCAGATGGGTTGGCGGCTTTCTCGGTGTTCATCGAGCCACTGCAGTCCTCGCAACGGACCGGACGTCCGGTCCGAGAGCAGGCGCAGCGGGGCGCAACGCATATCCATGGCGTGCGCATAGCCGATTACTGGCTGACGGCAGTGGGTGAAGTGCCTGCTGATGCGCTGGCGCACGTGGTCGACGCAGTGGAGTACGTGCCGGGCGCGCCGCAGTAAAAGACCTTGCCCAGATAAAAACTGGGTTTCTCATTGCACAGGAATGAGCATGGAGCAGAAGGCTATTATGCGTAGTGATTCTTTCATGACCGGACTATTCCGTTCTGCCGCTTTCAAGGCGGTGACCGTGGCCCTGGCGGCGTGTATGTCGCTGGGCGCACAGCAGGCGGTGGCGCAGACGCGCACCCTGGATGGCCTGCCGGATTTCACCCCCATCGTGGAAAAGACCGAAGGCTCGGTCGTCAACATCCGCACCACTGCCACCGTGCAGGCGCGCGGCGGCATGCCCGGTTTCGGCGGCGAAGACCCCTATGAAATGTTCCGCTGGTTCTTCGGGCCGGACATGGTTCCGCCCGGTGCCGGCCGTCGCCCTGGTCCTGGCGCTGGCGCCGCGCCGGCCGAGCCCCGTACCGTGCCGCGCGGCATCGGTTCCGGGTTCATCGTGTCCGACGATGGCTATATCCTCACCAACAATCACGTGGTGGAAGGCGCGACCGATATTTTCGTGACCTTCACCGACGGACGCGAGGTCAAGGCGCGCCTGATCGGGGCCGATGCGCGCACCGACGTGGCCGTGATCAAGGTCGACGACCAGAAAGACCTGCAGCCCCTGGCCATTGGTGATTCTAACAAGCTGCGCAAAGGCCAATGGGTGCTGGCCATCGGCTCACCCTTTGGCCTGGAGTCGACCGTCACATCCGGTATCGTGAGCGCCATCGGCCGGGAAACCGGGGATTACCTGCCGTTCATCCAGACTGATGTGGCCGTCAATCCCGGTAACTCCGGCGGTCCGCTGATTAACCTGGATGGCGAGGCCGTGGGCATCAATTCACAGATCGTCACGCGTAGCGGCGGTTTCATCGGCATCTCTCTGGCCATTCCCATTGACGAGGCCATGCGCGTTGCCGACCAGCTCAAGTCCAATGGCCGGGTGGTGCGGGGCCGTATCGGCGTCCAGATTTCCGAAGTCAGCAAGGACGTGGCCGATGCCATTGGCCTGCCCAATGCCCAGGGTGCCCTGGTCAGCATGGTTGAGGAAAAGGGGCCCGCGGAAGCCGCTGGTGTACAGCCTGGTGATGTGATCGTCCGTTTCAATGACCATGAAATCAAGCGCTGGTCCGACCTGCCGCGCCTGGTCGGTGATACCAAGCCTGATACCAAGGCGCCGCTGGAAGTGTGGCGCAAGGGCAAGAAGATGACGCTCAACGTGCGCATCGGCGAAATCCCGACAGAAGAGGGGGCGGCCGTGGCCCAGGCGCCTGCCAGCGCCAACGCCAATGCGCTGGGCCTGGCCGTGGCGCCGCTGGATGCCGAGGCACGTGCCGCGCTCAAGGTGGCCGGCGGGGTTGTGGTGCGCCGCGCTGAAGGTGTGGCGGCAGCCGCGGGCATCCGTGAAGGCGATGTGTTGCTGACGCTCAACACCCAGGATATCAGCGCGCCAGATCAGTTCAACAAGCTGGTTTCGGAGCTTAAACCGGGCAGCCGCGTGGCCCTGTTGGTGCGCCGTGATGACATCAGCCTGTGGGTGACGCTGGAACTGCCCGCGAAGTAGGAGCAAAACCCGCTAAAATGGCTGGTTGCCGCAAAAAGGGGCGCGTCGCGCCCCTTTTTGCTATCACGGCTAATTCCCGGCCGGGCGGCGAATGTCCGCCCCTTGGGCATCTGCCGGCCTGTTCCCGCCTTTTTCATGACGGTTTATGCAGCATATCCGCAATTTCTCCATCATTGCCCACATCGACCACGGTAAATCCACGCTGGCGGATCGCCTGATCCAGCGCTGCGGCGGTCTGCAGGACCGGGAGATGTCGTCGCAGGTGCTCGATTCCATGGATCTTGAGCGCGAGCGCGGCATCACCATCAAGGCGCAGACAGCCGCGCTGACCTACAAGGCTGGCGACGGCCAGGTCTACCAGCTCAACCTGATCGACACCCCGGGGCACGTTGACTTCTCCTACGAGGTCAGCCGCTCGCTGTCCGCCTGCGAGGGCGCGCTGCTGGTGGTTGATGCATCGCAAGGGGTGGAAGCGCAGACGGTCGCCAACTGCTACACCGCCATCGAGCTGGGCGTAGAAGTGCTGCCGGTGCTCAATAAAATGGACTTGCCGCAGGCAGATCCGGAAAGCGCCCGCTCGGAAATCGAGGATGTCATCGGCATCGACGCCTCTCAGGCAGTGCTGGCCAGCGCCAAGAGCGGCATGGGCATAGACGACATCCTGGAGATGGTGGTGGCCAAGGTGCCGCCGCCGCGAGGCAGCGTGGACGAGCCTTTGCAGGCATTGATCATCGACTCCTGGTTCGACAATTACGTCGGGGTCGTGATGTTGGTACGTATCGTCAACGGTGTCCTGCGTACCAAGGACAAAATTCTGTTGATGGCAACGGGTTATACCCACCTGTGTGAACAGGTCGGGGTGTTTACGCCCAAGTCGGTCAAGCGCGATAGCCTGTCGGCAGGCGAGGTTGGTTTCATTATTGCCGGCATCAAGGAGTTGGAACACGCCAAGGTAGGGGATACCGTGACGCTGGCGGGCAAGCCTGCTGCCAGTGCGCTGCCGGGTTTCAAGGAAGTCCAGCCGCAGGTGTTCTCCGGCCTGTATCCGGTCGAATCCAGCGAATATGACCAGCTGCGCGATGCGCTGGAGAAACTCAAGCTCAACGACGCTGCGCTGATGTTCGAGCCGGAAGTTTCCCAAGCGTTGGGCTTCGGTTTCCGTTGCGGCTTCCTTGGCCTGCTGCATATGGAAATCGTGCAGGAGCGCCTGGAGCGCGAGTTCGACATGGATATCATCACCACCGCGCCGTCGGTGGTGTACGAGGTGATGCAGCGGGATGGCGAGATGCTGATGGTCGAAAGCCCATCGCGCATGCCGGAAGTGGGCAAGATCGAAGATATTCGCGAGCCTATCGTGAAAGTGACGCTGTTCATGCCGCAGGAGTACGTGGGGCCGGTCATGACGTTGTGCAACCAGAAGCGCGGCGCCCAGGTCAACATGAGCTACCACGGCAAGCAGGTGCACCTGGTCTACGAAATCCCGCTGGCGGAAATCGTGCTGGACTTCTTCGACCGCCTGAAGTCGGTCTCGCGCGGTTACGCGTCGATGGATTACGAGTTCGTGGAATATCGCTCGGCGGACGTGGTCAAGGTTGACCTGCTGATCAACAGCGACCGGGTAGATGCCTTGTCCATGATCGTTCACCGCAGCAATGCGCGTTTCCGGGCGCGCGAGGTGGTTTCCAAGATGCGCGAACTGATCCCGCGCCAAATGTATGATGTGGCCATTCAGGCGGCGATCGGCGCGGAAATCATTGCGCGCGAGAACGTCAAGGCGCTGCGCAAGAACGTGCTGGCGAAGTGCTATGGTGGCGACATCACGCGCAAGAAGAAGCTGCTCGAGAAACAGAAGGCGGGCAAGAAGCGCATGAAGCAGGTCGGCACGGTGGAAATCCCGCAGGAGGCGTTCCTGGCCATTCTGCAGGTTGAGGATAAATAAGGTTGGAACGCGGATGAGCTGGAATTTCGCCCTGATATTGTTTCTGCTGCTGGTATTGACGGGGGCCGTCAAGATCATCGACCGGGTGTGGTTGAGGAAAGCCAGGGCAGCGCGTGCCGAAGCGGAGATCCAGCGCCAGCTCAAGGAAGGCGTGCTGGATGCCGATTCCGCCGAGGAGCGTTCGCGCGCGCTGCGCAACAAAATGAACCGTGCCCCCTGGTGGGTGGAATATGCGGTCAGCTTTTTCCCGGTCATCCTGTTTGTCTTCGTCTTGCGTTCGTTCATTGTCGAGCCGTTCCGCATTCCGTCGGGCTCGATGCTGCCGACCCTGCAATCCGGCGACCTGATCCTTGTGAACAAGTTCAGCTACGGCATACGTCTGCCGGTACTGGACAAGAAGGTCATCCCGCTGGGTGACCCGCAACGCGGTGACGTCGTGGTATTCCGCTATCCGGTGGAGCCGCAGACCGATTACATCAAGCGCATCGTCGGCCTGCCTGGCGATGAAGTTGCCTATATCAACCAGACCTTGCTGATCAACGGCAAGGTCGTGCCCCATGTGCGCGATGGCGATTATTACGATCCTGAGCGCATGGCTTATGGGGCCCGTTATCTAGAAACGCTGGGCGAGCGCAAGCATGACATCCTGCTCAATGAGAATGCCATGCCGAATCTGAGCCCGATCTGGCGTTTCCCGCATTTCGACCAGTGCCGCTATGGCCGCGAAGGCGTGCGTTGCATCGTGCCGGAAGGGAATTATTTTGTGTTGGGCGATAACCGCGACAATAGCCTGGACAGCCGCTATTGGGGGTTCGTGCCCGATGAAAACCTGGTTGGCCGCGCATTCTTCATCTGGATGAATTTCCGCGAGCCCAGCCGTATCGGCGGATTTAAATAAGACAATGACCCCTTTGCGTTTGCTGGAACAGCGCATAGACCATAAGTTTACGGACCCGGCCCTGCTGGATCAGGCCGTGACGCACCGCAGCCATAGTGGCAAGCACAACGAGCGCCTGGAATTTCTTGGTGATTCCGTGCTGAACTTTGTGGTGGCGGACTTGCTGTATCAGCGTTATGAACGGCTGGATGAAGGCGACCTGTCGCGCATCCGTGCCAATCTTGTCAAGCAGTCGGCACTGGCGGATATCGCCCAGACCCTGGCGCTGTCGGAATTCCTGCGCCTGGGTGAAGGCGAACTGAAGAGTGGCGGCTATCGCCGTCCTTCGATTCTGGCCGATGCGCTCGAAGCCATTTTCGGTGCCGTGTTCCTGGATTCGGGCTTCGATGAAGCCCGCCGGGTCATCCGGCGCCTGTACGAACCGGTGCTGGAAAGCGTCGATCCGCACACGCTGGGCAAGGATGCCAAGACGCTGCTGCAGGAATTCCTGCAAGGGCGCAAGCTGCCGTTGCCGGTCTATACGGTGCTGGCCATCCACGGCGCGGCGCATGACCAGCAGTTCGAACTGCAGTGCTCGATCGCGCCATTGAATATCCAGGTGACGGCGGCAGGCGGCAGTCGCCGGGCCGCCGAACAGCTGGCGGCAGCCGAAGCGCTGGTCCAGGCGCAGCGCGCCTGTCCGGCACCGCTGCGCGGCAAGGCCGCCAAGAAATCCTCGCAGTCGGCGCTGACCGTCGCGGTTGAACAGGAGCGCATGAAGCGCAAGGGCACATGAACAGCGAGCACAACAAAGATTCAGGCGTACCGGACGGTGCGGCAGACCCGGCGCAGGCGCTGCCGGCAGAGGATAGCGTGGACACCGATTACCGCTGTGGCTTCGTCGCGCTGGTGGGACGTCCCAATGTCGGGAAATCAACCCTGTCGAACGCGCTGATAGGCGCCAAGCTTTCCATCGTGTCGCGCAAGGCGCAAACGACGCGCCATCGCATCCAAGGGGTGCTGACGCGCGACGATGCCCAATTCGTTTTCGTCGATACCCCCGGTTTCCAGACCCGCCATGGCGGCGCCATGAACCGCATGATGAACCGTGTCGTGACTCAGGCACTGGCCGATGTCGATGTGGTGGTGCATGTGGTCGAGGCGGGCAAATGGTCCGAAGGCGACGCCAAGCTGTTGCCGCTGCTGCCCAAGGGCAAGCGCGTCATCCTGGCGGTCAACAAGGTTGACTTGCTGAAGCAGCGCAATGAGCTGTTCCCCTTCGTGGCCAAGCTCACCGCGCAGTATCCCTATGATGCCGTGGTGCCGGTCAGCGCGGCCAAGGACAAGCAGCTGGACGTCTTGCTGACGGAAATCACTGCTGGCCTGCCACAAGGCGAAGCCATGTTCGAGCCGGATACGCTGACAGACCGGCCGATGCGTTTCATTGCCGCCGAACTGATCCGCGAAAAGATTTTCCGCCTGGTAGGCGACGAGCTGCCCTACGGCTGCACCGTCGTGATCGAGCAGTGGGAAGAAAACGAAAACGGCGGCGTGCGCATTGCGGCGTGTGTGGTGGTCGAGCGTGAAAGCCATCGTCCCATCCTGCTGGGTGCGGGCGGCCAGCACATGAAGCGCATCGCCACCGAAGCACGCCAGGATATTTCCAAGCTGCTGGAGCAGCCGGTGTTCCTTGAAATCTATATCAAGGTGCGCAAGGGCTGGTCCGAGCGTGAAAGCGCGCTGCGCGATCTGGGATATGAATAAACGCGCACGGCGCGTCAATGATGTCATTGCCTACCTGCTGCATGCGACAGCATGGCGGGAAACCTCGCTGATCGTCCAGGCATTCAGCCGCGATCACGGTTGCGTGGCGCTGGTTGCCAAGGGCGCCAAGCGCCCGTATTCCACCTTGCGCCCGGTGTTGCATACTTTCCAACCGCTGCTGCTTTCCTGGAGCGGGGCAGGAGAGGTCAAGACGCTGGTGCGCGCCGACATTGCCGGGCTCATGCCATTGTCTGGCGCCGCGCTGATGTCGGCCTGGTACATGAACGAGCTGCTGTTGCGGCTCCTGCCGCGTGAAGATGCCTACCCGGAAGTCTTCGATGCCTATGAAGCCGCGTTGCGGCAGCTGGCCAGCGGCGGCCCGGCCGTAGCGGCCTTGCGCCACTTCGAATGGATTTTGCTACGTGAAACCGGTTACGGCCTGGATGAAGCCGAGCCCGATTTTTCCGCGCTGGACAATGAGCCGGGCCTGCGAGCCCGCTTGCGTGAACGCCTGGCAGAACACCTGGCAGGCCGCCAACTCGCGACACGCCGGGTGCTGGTAGACCTGCAGCGCTGGCTGGCGCAGAACCAGCCGGGCGGCTGAACCAGGGCCGCAGGCCAAGCCAGTGCTGTGGTCAGATGCCACGTGGCGCTAGTCTGGGCCGCGTTTTTCCTTGCTGTCATTTTCCCCAATTAAGTTGACTTGCCTGTGCTGATGGGCAGGCGTACGCCTGCGCGCAACGCTGGCGCGGGAGCAGATGGGCAGATAGGCGGCAGGTCTTTGTGCTGGATCTATATCTGTGGAATAGAAACTACAGACTTCTTATGGTTTCTTGTTTGACCAAGGCTTTCATGTAAGAATCGAAAGAGAATGGTTCTTAATGTTTTTTCTTTTATCTTGGCATGATTCCCATGAGCTTGGGTTTGAATGATGCCAGAATATTCCTTGAGCGAGACTTCTTCCCATGCTTCATCACGCCAAATTCCGGCCCAGCCGGATAGCTGCCGCGCTATGCCTGCTGTCTGTGTTGCCTGTGTCGCAAGCACAGCAGACCACTCCGGTTCAACCCTCGCGGGAACTGGAAGCCGTTACAGTGATAGGAACTGCGGCAGAAGAGCAGAAAGAAGCGCTGGGCGTATCGGTGATCACGGCCGCGGAACTGGAAAAGCGGCCGCCGGCATCCGACCTGGCGGAGATCCTGCGCCGTGAGCCAGGGGTGAACCTGACCGGCAGCGCCGCTTCCGGCATGCGCGGCAACCGCCGTCAGCTCGACATCCGCGGCATGGGTCCGGACAACACCATGGTGCTGATCGACGGCCGTCCGGCCAATTCGCGCAATGCCTCGCGCCAGGGCTGGACGGGCGAGCGTGACACGGATGGCGATACCGGCTGGGTTCCGCCGGAAGCCATCGAGCGCGTGGAAATCCTGCGCGGCCCGGCAGCGGCACGCTATGGGTCTGGCGCCATGGGCGGCGTGGTCAATATCATTACCAAGAAGCCGACGGACGAGTTCCACGGTTCGGTGACGACGTATAACGACTGGCACCAGGATTCCGACGAAGGCAATAGCCGGCGTGTGAATTTCTTGCTGTCTGGTCCGGCTGCCGACAAGCTGGGATTTCGCCTCTATGGTGGCTATGCCAAGACGAGTCCTGACGATCTGAATATCAACGAAGGACATGGCGCCTATACGGCAAACGGCATTACCGGTGCGGCAGGCAAGACTGGGAAGCGGGATAAGTTTGTTAATGGCGAACTGGTACTGGATATTGATAGCCGCCAATCGCTGGAACTGGACCTTGGCTTCAGTCGCAAGAGTGATCTGTACTCCGGCGATACGCAGAATCTCAATGGTTACGAAACTGGCTCGGGCGGAACCTTTACCCCTGTCAATGAACTCTGGGGGAGTGAAACCACCATTGTTTATCGGACGGATCTGGGCCTGACGCACAAGGGCACCTGGGATTGGGGGGTATCCAATATTGGTCTGAGTTATGGCTATACCCGCAATTCGCGCGATGCTGAAGGGCTGTTCGGAGGGCCGGAAGGGGCCTTCCTGGGTGAAGGCCAATCGCCGCAAGGTCGCTATGACAGCCGCTTCAAGGAGTGGCGGCTGGATGGGGATGTCAGCTTGCCGCTGGATATCGGTGGGATCGAGCAGATGTTGACACTAGGCGGAGAATTCAAGCGCGAGTCGCTGGATGATCCTGGCAGTCTGAGGGCCCTGGCGCTGGGGTCGCGTGACTTCGAACCCGTTGGTGTGCCTGGGCGCGATGGAGACTCCAAGGTGGCCTACAACAGCTTTGCCATCTGGGCCGAAGACAATATTCGGGTTACAGAGGCATTCACACTGACGCCCACGGTGCGTTTCAATCATCACCAGGAGTTTGGCAACAATGTGAGTCCTGGCCTGACGGCTTCCTATGCGATCAATGATGTCTGGACGGTTCGTGGTGGGATTGCCCGGGCCTACAAGACGCCTAATCTGTATCAAGCGAATCCCAATTACCTGCTTTACAGCCGGGGCAATGGTTGCCGTGGGAATATGAGCTCGCAGGGCGGATGCTACCTGCAGGGCAATGCGGACTTGAAGAGCGAAACCAGCATTAACAAGGAAATCGGTTTTGCCTATGATGATGGCATTTTCAATGCCAGCCTGGCCTATTTCCGCAACGATTACAAGAATAAGATCGTTGCAGGTGTTGATCCCATCGGACAAGTCGAGTTGGGTACCCAGAATCCTTATCTGCTGCAATGGGTGAACACGCCCAAGGCTGAAGTTTCCGGGCTGGAAGGCAATGTCTTCATTCCGTTTACGGAAGCAGTTTCTTGGAATACGAACTTCACCTACATGATTTCGTCCAAGGACAAGACCTACAACCAGCCCCTGAGTATTATTCCCAAGTACACCGTAAATTCCTGGCTGGATTGGGCCGTGAATGAGCGTTTGTCGCTGCAAGCGAACTTGACCTGGTATGGCAAGCAGGAGCCGGCGACCTTTGATGTCCGGCGCGGTACCGATGTCGCTATCGGTCCTGGCCTGAATCCCTATGCGCTGGTCGGTGTCAATGGCGGCTATGAAATCAGCAAGAATTTCAGTGTGCGTCTGGGGATCAATAACCTGTTCAACAAGAAGCTGTATCGCCAGGGTCTGAATTACGGTACTGGCAATACGTTGATCGAAGGTGCAGGGGCCCGCACCTATAACGAACACGGTCGTTCCTACTTCCTGAATCTGACGGCTCGTTTCTGATCGCTGCCTGTCCTTCTGGTTCTGTCGTTGCGCTGGCAACGGCACGACCAGGCGGATAATTGGAAAATGCCGCATGACAGCCGATTCCGGCATCATGCGGCATTTTTTTCAGCATCAGCTGTTGCGAGGCACACAAGTGTTCCAGCATGTGCTGGAATGCTGGCGCAGCACCTGGAAAGCATCCAGGCGCAGCGCATTCAGGTTCAGCTGCGGCGTGCCGTCAACCATTGCTCCGGCGCCAGGGGGGCAGCGGCGACGCGGACTTCGCCCAGCTGGCCGAAGAAGCCGTCGGTCCGTTCGCCTTCCCAGCTGCCTGCGCCTATGACCCAGGGCAGGGTGGCGCCGGCCGAGGCCAGGCCGCTGGCGTTGCCGGAATTGCGCAGCACTGGGGCACCTTCGATATACATGGTGCTTTCCTTGGTGGTCGGGTCAGCGACGATGGCAATGTGCACCCAGGTGTCGGCCATGATTTCACCCGACCAGCTGGCCTGGGGCGAACGGCTGCCCGATTGGGCCGTGACCACTTCCCATTGGATTTCCCTCAGGCTGGACACGGCGAACAGCAGCGGTGGCGATTCCGGATCGCCACCGGAGAAGCCGGGCACCGAGCCGCGCATGCCATCGCGCGTCATGATGTTCATCCAGGCATGCAGGCTGGAGTTCCAGTCCTTGTCGAGCTTCACGAAGGCTTCGATGGTGTAGCCGCTATCGGCGAATTCCATGGCGTTGAGCGCCGCGCTGGTATCGGTCAGGAAGTAGCTCAGGCGGCCATCGCGCTTGCTGGTATTGAGGAAACGCACGGAACCCGGGGCTGCCGACAGGTGGTGGCGATCGTCGGACCACACCATGTCTTCCAGCCGTGCCGAGGTCACGCCGCGTTCGGCATTCAGGGCGGCACGGTGGAGCGGGTTGGCGCCGGTTTCGTCGGCAATGACATGATTGGCCGGTACCGGCGTGCCTGCGCTGCCGCCGAAGAAGCGCCAGTGGGCGACCGTCGAGGCCACGTGCGCGTAATCGTCGCTGTCCGCAGGCGCACGGGGTTCAACCACTTCCGGTTCGGTGTAGCCATCCAGGATCAGGGCGCTGGTCTGGGCCACGATGGCGGCGCGCTTGCCGGGGCCGGCGATGAACGACTTGTTGAAGCCGGAGAAGCGCTCCGCGAAGTTCATCTGGATGGTCAGGCGTTCGTTGTTGCCGGTCAGTACGGCCTGGTCGAAGCGGGTCAGCGTATCGGCTGGTTTTTGCACGACCCAGGGCGAGAACGACAGGATGTCTATCAGGTTGTGGGTGAGGTCGAATTCATACAGGCGCATCAGGCCATTGCCGCCCTGGTAGGCCATCTGGTAATCCACGACCATCAGTTCGACGTTATGGCCGAAGTCGTTCACCTTGGTCAGGTGGGCCGCACCATGGTGGTGGCCGTTGAGCGTCAGGAAAATCTGGTCGTTGTCGCGGATCAGCTTTTCCCAGAGCATCAGGCCATAGGACGTTTCCAGCGGGCTGACGCCGTCGCGGTCGATATTGAGCAACTGGTGGTTGACCAGAATGACGGGTACCGTGGGATGTTTGGCAATGACCTGGCGAGCCCATTCGATACCGGCATCGGAAATTCGCCACGATAGCGACAACACCATGAACTGCTGCCCTTCGGCTTCGAAGATGTGATATTCGTGGAAGCCGCTGCTGTCGCGGGCGCCGAAGGTCGACTGCCATTTGGCGCGTGTCGGGCCGAACCATTGCAGGTAGGGTTCCTCGGCCAGGTCGCGCTGGGCATCGGTGCCGCTTGCCTGGCTGCTGGCATCCACATAGCCACGGTCACTCAGGACGTCATGGTTGCCGGCCAGGATGGAGTAAGGCACTTTGCCGGTTTCCAGCACGCGCATGGCCTGATCCGCCACTTTCCACTGGTCGGGCTTGCGGACCTGATCCACGACATCGCCCAGGTGGGCCACGAATGAGATGCCCAGCTCGCGCGCGTGTTCGGCAATCCAGTAGGTCTGGGCCATGAAGGGCTCGCTGCCGAATTTGCGGCTGTACTGGCTGTTTTCGTCAGGCGTGGCGTAGCGCGAATAGAACTGGGTGTCGGGCAGGACGGCCAGCGCGAATCGCGAAGCGCCCTCCGGCGTCGGGGCGACGTTGCCGGAATCATCGTCGCTGCTGCTGCCACAGGCCGTCAGCAAGACCGAGCCGCCCAGCGGCAGCAGGCTGGCAGCCAGGCTGCCGCGCAGCAGGCGCCGGCGTGAAGAGTCGGCCGGGGCCAGGACGGGAACGGAACGATCGGAAGGGGAAGAAGACATGATGCAGTAAAAGGTCCAACCAGTGAAGAAAGACCTGTTTGTACTTTTTTCTCATGTCAGCACGGTGACTACGGTGCTTTGTACAGCACGGGCGTCAGGCCACGCCGTTGCATCCGTGCTTGCGAAAGCCCGGACGGGTGCCCAGGCGTGTGAAATAGTCTTGTACGGCGGGCAGTTCAGGGTGGGCGCAAGGCGTGGCGAACCAGCGGTTGACGGACAGGCCGATGGCGATATCCGCCAGGCTGAAATCGGCGCCGGCGACAAAGGCCCGGGTTTTTTCCAGGCGGGCGTCGAGAATGCGCATGAAACCATGCCAGGCATCCAGCGAAGCCTGGATCTGCGCGGGGTCGGCGTGGTTGGGGGATAGTCGCACCAGCGCCATGAAGGCATAGCTCCAGGACCGGTTCAGATCGGATGCCTGCCAGTCCAGCCATTGGTCGACGCGCGCCCGCGCGTGGGCAGGTTGCGGATAGAGAGCGTTGCCATCATAGCGATTGGCGAGGTAGCGCAGGATGCTGTTTGATTCCCATAGCACGAAGTCGCCATCGCGCAGCACAGGCACCATGGCGTTCGGGTTGAGCGCCAGGAATTCCGGCGCATGGGTATCGCGAAACCCGCTGCCCCAGTCTTCCTGCTGCCAGGCCAGCCCGAGCTCGTCGCAGGCCCACATGACTTTGCGGACATTGATGGAGGAACGTTTTCCGAGGATGGTCAGCATGGCAGAAAGGCGGCAAGGTGGGTGGGGCGGGAATGGCGGACGGTTTGTCATGACAGCTTACCGCGTGCCCGCGTCAGCTGTCATGGCCGTTGTGGCTGCGGCCGTCATGGCAGGCGTCACAGCGGCCGTACTGGCAGGAGTGATGGCAGGAGTGCCGGCAGGCGATGAGGGCGCCTAGAACCGCGTCAGTTCCTGGCGCCGCTCGATAATGCGCGATACCAGCCCGTAGCTGATGGCCTCGGTGGCGGGCATCCAGAGATCACGTTCGATATCCTCGCGCACGCGCTCCAGTGGCTGGCCGGTCTGGCGCGCGATGACGGCAGCGATACGTTCACGCGCCTTGATGATTTCCCTGGCCTGCAATGCCATGTCGCTGGCGCGTCCGCCGGCGCCACCGCTGGGCTGGTGTATCAGGAAACGGGTCTGGGGCAGGCAGACGCGGCGCTCCAGCGGCGCGCTCAGGTACAGGTGGGTCGCGGCGCTGCCGACCCAGCCCGTGCCTATCATGTTCACCGGCGAGTCGATGAAACGCACCACGTCATGGATGGCGTCGCCGGATTCCAGGTGGCCGCCGGGCGATGACACAATCATGTCTATGGGAGCGGAGGATTCGGCGTCCAGCGCCAGCAGCCGGCGCACGGTTTCGGCGGCGACGATATCCGTAATGGTGCCGAACACCAGTACGGTTCTGGCGCGGAAGGCCTTTTCTTCCAGGAAGGCGCTGTTCTGGCTGCCGGGAGCCGGGGCGGGAGTGTCTGTTTCACTGGCAAACGTATGTTGGGGGTACATGCGGAATAACTCCTTTGCGTGTTAAGTTTGCCTAGCTAGACGAATGAGCGCCTATGAACGTGACACCGACTTCCATTCATCCCCTGGCCAGTGACGCGGCGTTGCGCCGGCGCCTGCTGGCGCTGGCCCGGCGTTGGGTCGGGCATGGCGCCGATGCCGAGGATCTGGTGCAGGATGCCTATCTGCGCACGGCGCAGGGAGGCCTGCCGGAAACCGAGGCAGGGCGTGAGGCCTGGCTGGTGACCGTGTTGCAGCGCCTGTGCATCGACGCCTGGCGCCGGCAGGGCCGCTACCAGGCCATCCTGGCGCGTGACCCACTGATTCCCATGGATGAAGCGCCGGAACCGGCGGCGCAGGCGGATCAGGCCCGCCGGGTCGAACAGGCGCTGGCCTTGTTGATACAGACCCTGTCGGCTGGCGCCGTGGCGGCAGTTTTGCTCTATGAGGTATTCGGCTTCGGGCATGCGGAACTGGGTGCCCTGTCTGGCCGCAGCGAGGCGGCGTCGCGCCAGCAGATGCATCGCTGGCTGCAGCGGCTGCGCGGTCGCTGCGCACCCAGCGGCGGGGCGGCAGCCGTCGCAATGGCCGATGAAGAGGAACACAGCGAGTTGTTCCTGCTTTGCAGCCAGGCGCTGGCGCAGCGTGATCCTTTCAATCTTATCGCCATCCTGCGTACGGCCCAGCCGCAGATGCTGGGGGCGGCGCCGCAGCGAGTCGACAGCGCAGGTGCGGCCCAGGCGCTGGGGCTGGCTGCAAGTTGCGCAGCCGGCCTGAGCCAGGGGCTGGTTCTGGCCAGGGCATATCGGGTCGATACGCTATTGGCGCTCCTGGCGGGCAGCCTGACGGGCTGGGCGTGGCAGCCTGCCGCTCAGGCCTACGCCGGGGATGCCGGGGAAGCCGAGGATATCGCCTGCCTGGCGTGAATCAAAGGCTTAGAAGTCGGCCTCGTCACCGGCCTGCTTCGCCAGCCCCCCGGCGGGCGTTGGCGTAAGTGGGCGCGGCAAGGCCGTTTCGCCTTAAGGCGGCAGGGGTGTCAGAGCACTTCGCGGCGCAATTCGGGGAAAACCTTGGAGACCTTGTCCAACAGGTAGTCGCCATAGATGCCGTTGAAGGCATGGACATTGGCGCGGTCCCAGCGCTCGGCGCTGTCATCCTGGGCAGGGGCATCGGCCAGACCTTCGATACGTTGCACCCGTGCGAAGAAATTCGGGTCGAAAAACAGCGGGAAGGACAGGCGGTCATGGCCTGAGGTATTGCGTTTGACGCGGTGCGGCGTGGATTTGTAGAGCCCGCCCGTCATGCGGTCCAGCATGTCGCCGATATTGCAGACGAAGGCGCCGGCCACTGGCGGCGCGTCTATCCAGCCTCCGGGCGTGCGTACTTCCAGCCCGCCGATATGGTCCTGCAGCAGGATGGTCAGCAAACCGTAGTCGGTATGTTCGCCCACGCCCCACTGCACATCCAGCCCTTCGGGCACGGCTTGCGATGGATAGTTGAAAATGCGGAACAGGATCAGCGGATCTGCCGTGTAGCGGTCATGGAAGTAGCTGGCCGGCAGGTCCAGGCTGAGTGCGATGCCTTCCATCAGTTGATGGCCCAGCTGGGTTGTGGCGGCCATGTATTCGAGGATGGTTGCGCGCAGGCCGGGAACGTCCGGGAACAGGTTGGCGCCATGCACGGGCGTGCCGGCCTGTACCAGCGGATGGTCGGCGGCAAGCTCGGTGCCCAGGTACAGGCCTTCCTTCCAGTCGGGGCGTCCGGAGGTCAGTTCGCCGCCCAGCGGGAAGTAGCCGCGCCAGGCGCGGCCGCCCAGCGCCATGCGCCACTGCAGCTTGGTGGTTTCGTCAAGATTGAAGAAATCATGGCTCAGGCGTTCCAGGCGGCTGATCAGTTCCGGGCTGACGCCATGGCCGTTGACATAGAAAAAACCATGCTCGCGGCAGGCTGCGCGTATCTGTTGGGCGACGCGGGTGCGGCCGTCTGCATCGTCCGGGGCGCGCAGCGCCGCGACGTCGATGATGGGCAGGCCGGTGGAGGCGGGAGAGGCGTTCGGGGTCGTCATGGCGGGTCTCGGACGGGTAATCAGGCGGCAGGCTGGGCGTTGGGCGTGGCGAAGGGAGAACGGATGTCTGCCAGGAACTTCTGCGCGCGCGGATGTTGCGGGCGTTCGAAGAAATCCTTGGGCGTGCCGCGTTCCAGGACCTGTCCGGCATCCATGAAAATGATGCGGTCCGCGACTTCGCGGGCAAATCCCATTTCATGAGTGACGCAGACCATGGTCATGCCTTCGCGAGCCAGGTCGCGCATGACCAGCAGCACTTCGCTGACCATCTCCGGGTCCAGCGCACTGGTGGGCTCATCGAACAGCATCAGCGGCGGTTCCATGGCCAAGGCGCGGGCAATGGCGACGCGTTGCTGCTGGCCGCCGGACAGCGAGTGCGGCATGGCGTCGGCCTTGGCGGCCAGTCCGACCCGTTCCAGCAGCGCCATGGCGCGGGTCCTGGCCGCAGCGGGCGCCAGGCCGCGCAGGCGGATGGGGGCCAGCGTGCAGTTTTCCAGCACGCTCAGGTGCGGGAACAGATTGAACTGCTGGAAGACGAAGCCGATGTGAGAACGGAACTCGTTGAGGTCCAGCTTGGGGTCGTAGATGTCCTGGCCGTTCACGCTGATGGTGCCGGACTGTATGGGTTCCAGCCGGTTGATGGTGCGGATCAGCGTGGACTTGCCCGAACCGGACGGGCCGCAGACGACCACGACCTCGCCCTTGGCGACAGTCTCGTTGACATCGGTCAGCGCCTGGTACTTGCCATACCATTTGTTGACGTTCTCGAACTGAATCATGTTCATGCAGGAACTCCTTGGGGTTCCTGCCGGGCTTGCGGACGGCGCGCCAGGCGCCGCTCCATGGCATAGGCGCAGCGCGACAGTGCAAAGCACAGCAGGAAGTAGGTCAGGCCCAGCACCAGGTAGATTTCCACCGGATGGGTCATGACCTGGGTGTTGATTTGCGAGGTGACGAAGGACACTTCGGACAGGCCGATGATATAGCCCAGCGAGGTTTCCTTGATGGTGGAGACGAATTGATTCACCAGGGACGGCAGCATGTTGACCAGGGCCTGCGGCAGCACGATGAAGCGCATGGCGCGGAAATAGCCCAGACCCAGCGAGCGGGCGCTTTCCATCTGCCCTGGCGGCAGACCCTGGATGCCGGCACGCACGATCTCCGACAGGTAGGCGGCGTCGAAAATCACCAGGGCGATCAGCATGGTGCCGAATTGGTCGGTCTTGACGCCGGTAACGCTGGGCAGGAAGAAATAGGCCCAGAACACGACCATCAGCAGCGGCGTGCCGCGCACCACGAAAACCAGCCCTGTGACCGGCCAGCGCAGCACTTTCCAGGGGCTCAGGCGCGCGAAGGCCAGGAGCACGCCCAGCGGAAAGGCCAGCAGCAAGGCCGCTGCCGCCAGTACGAGGGTCAGCGCCAGGCCGCCCAGCGGGCCGTTGGGGTACTGGCCGACGAGGAAATACAGCCAATAGGTGTCGATGACTTCCAGGAAACTCATAGCGCCCTCGCCGGATAACGATGCTGGTACCAGGCGGCCAGCGCGGTGATGAGCAGCGACAGGCCCAGATAGGAGGCAGATGCGAAGGCGAAGGCCTCGAAGCTGCGGAAGCTTGCGCTTTCCACCTGGCCGGCCTGGTACATCAGCTCGGATACGCCGATGACGGTGGCGATACTGGTGCCCTTCCACAGATTGAGGGTCTGCGAAATCAGCGGCGGCACGGTAATGCGCACCGCCTGTGGCAGGATGACCAGGCGCATGCTTTCCAGGTAGCTCAGGCCCAGCGCCCGGGCGGCTTCGGACTGCACCGGTGCGACGGCGCGTATGCCGCTGCGGATGTCTTCGGCCATGTAGGCGGCGGTATAGAGGGAGAGGGCGACGATGGCCGCGACGGCCTCGATTTCGCCGTCATAAAGCCAGTAGCGCACGCTTTCCGGCAGCAATTCGGGCGCGCCGAAATACCAGAACAGCATTTGCGCCAGCAGCGGCACGTTGCGGATGGCTTCCACATAGGCCATGCCCAGCGCGCGCAGCATGGCGAAGCGCGACAGGCGCATGAGGGCCACGATGACCGCCAGCGGCAGCGCACAGGCCAGCGAAACCACGAACAGCAGCAGCGATAGGCGCAGGCCAGCCATCAGCATCTCGTGATACTGGCCGCCCATCAGCATGGAGAGATCAAAACCCATGGTCACCTGCCGGCGTCAGGGCTGGGAAGCCTCGAAGCGGAAGTCCCGCTGCGTGAAGCCGTGGCGGGTGTTCGGGCCGTACCACTTGAAAAACAGGTTCTCTGCCTTGCCGTCCTGTTCCAGCGCGCCCAGCGCGGCGTTGACGGCATCGAGCAGCGCCGGTTCGTTTTTGCGCAGGCCAATGCCGACGGTCGTGGTGCTGACGCGTTCGGGCAGGATGGCGTAGTCGCTGGCCTTGGTGCCCGCCTTGGAAAGGACGCCGATCAGGCCGGATTCATCATCGACGAAACCTTCCGCCTTGCCTTGCTGCAAGGCAAGGAAAGCCTGGGGCGCGCTGTCGAAGCTCACCACGGTGACGCCAGGGACGGCTGCCTTGATGTTGTCTTCCTGGGTGCCGCCCTTGATGGTCACGACCTTGCGTCCGTCCAGTTCCGCCACGTGCTGCAAGCCGCCGCGGTTCGGCACCAGCACCTTTTGCCCGGTCACAAAGATGGGCAACGAAAAGTCGATCTGCTGCTCGCGTTCGGGAATGCGGGCCAGAGCGGCCGCGAGGATATCCACGTGTCCCTGCTGCAAGGACGGGATGCGGGCCGCCACGGCAATCTGGCGGAACACCGGCTTGACGCCCAGAGCCTGCGCGATTTCATGGCCGAGGTCGATTTCATAGCCGACCAGCTGCCGGCTTTTCGGGTCGATATAGCTGTAGGGTTCGGCCGTGCCCAGCACGCCGATGACGATTTCGCCCTTGGCGCGGATGTCATCGAGCTGGTCGGCGTGGGCGGCGGGCAGGGTCAGCAGGGAGGTCAGGGCGAAGGCCGCAGACAGGGTGAATTTGCGGATCATGCGGATAGGTTCCAGAAGGTCTGCGCCGGGATTGCGGCGGGAGAGGAATGGTACAGGCTGGCGGCACGGACGGGAAACGGCGGCGCGGCCCGCATGGTTGCCATGCGGGCCGCTGCCGGAAAGCCGTGCGCCAGGCTTAGCCGTCGATCTGATCGGTTTCCAGCTTGAAATCGCGGGATTCGAACTGAGACTTGGTGTCCGGACCGTACCACTTGAAGAAGATGCGTTCGGCTTCGCCGCTGCCTTCCAGGCCGCGCAAGGTCTCATCCACCACGGCCTTCAGGCCGGTTTCTCCCTTGCGGATTCCGAAGGCCAGGGATTCTTGGCTCAGGTTGTCCTTGAGCACCACGTAATCTTTCTTGGCATCGCCCAGCTTGGCGTAGACGCGCATCAGCGCCGCCTCGTCGTCCACGTAACCTACGCCCTTGCGCTGCTGCAGGGCCTGGAAGGCTTGCTGGCTCGTATCGAAAGTGACCACGTCCACGCCCGGCACCGCCTTGCGGATATTGGGTTCCTGCGTGCCGCCGCGGATGGTCACGACTTTGCGGCCTTCCAGGCCGGAGAGGTCGGTAATGCCGCTGTCCGCGCGCACCAGGGCCTTCTGGCCGGTCACAAAAGTGGTGACGGAGAAATCAATCAGTTCCTCGCGTTCCTTGTTGTGTGTCAGGCCGGCGGCGATCAGGTCCACATGGCCCTGTTGCAGTTCGGGAATTCGGGCCGCCACTGCCACCTGCTTGAAGACCGGCTTGACGCCGATGGCCTTGGCAACTTCGGTGGCCAGGTCCACTTCATAACCAATGAACTGGCGGGTCTTGGGGTCGATGAAAGTCGCAGGTTCGTCCGTGCCCAGCACGCCCACGACCAACTCGCCTTTCTGCTTGATGTCATCGAGCTGGTCGGCCTGTGCCGACAGCGCGGCCAGCCCAAGCACGGAGCCAGCCAGAACGGAGAACAAACGGCGGAATTTCATCTTGCATCCCTGATTCACGTTGAGTGATTGCAAGACTATCAATAGGACGGAAAATTATGAAATCACATTTTCATATAAACAAAGGATATCTTTTTATTTGGCCTGCAGAGGGCATACGCCAGGTGTGACGCATCCCGCGCCTGTGCTGGTTTCACCTCAAAAGGGCAGGGTGCGGTCCAGGGCGACGGGCCGGGGCGGCATCAGGGAAAACCGGGAGGGCGGGCCAGGAACGAAAAAACAACGCGGGCGGTGGCTGGGAACGTTGTGGGAATATACATCTGTTGATAATAAGTATTATCATTCCATTTCTGGGCCCCCCGAAGTTTGCCTGGCCGCCAGTGGGCAATCCTGGCGCAGCGGCGGGCCCATGCCCGCCGGATTCCGCGGCTGGCGAGTTTTCCCTCTGGATTTCCCTGGAGTAAGGTACCGACAACATGGCGGGCGATATTGCGCAACGCGACCAGATCGTACATGGTCTGTACCGCGAACATCATGCCTGGCTGGTTTCGCTGTTGCGCCGGCGGCTGGGGGACAACCATCAGGCGGCCGACCTGGCGCAGGATGTGTTCGAACGCCTGTTGCGGGTCGACCTGGCGCACCTGCTGGAACCTCGCGCCTATCTCAGCACCATCGCGACGCGGTTGGTCGCTTCCCATTTCCGCCGCCGTGCGCTGGAGCAGGCCTGGGAGGAAGTCATGGCCGGCCAGCCTGAACCCTGCTGCGATTCGGTGGAAACACAGTATCTGATCCTGGAGTCATTGCTGGCGGTCTGGAAAGCCCTCGATGGGCTATCGCTGCGTACCCGCCAGATATTCCTGATGGCGCAGATAGACGGCCTGTCGCACAAGGAAATTGCGGCGCAGTTGGGCGTCACGGCCAATGCGGTGCAGAAAGCTGTTGCGCGAGGCCTGGAACAATGCTATTTCGCTGTCTATGACTTCTCCTGACAGACAAGGCACGCTATTGCGGCCCCCCGGCCCGGCGGACGAGGCGCCGCTGGAACGCGGCATCGTGCGCCAGGCGGCAGCCTGGGCTGCGCGCATACAGGCCGGTGCGGAGCAGCAGGACCAGGAGTCCTGTCGACGCTGGCGCGCGGCCGATCCCCGGCATGAAATCGCCTGGCAACGGGTGACCGGGCTGGGCGTGGCGCTGCAGGATCACCTTGGCGCTGCCGGCGGACCGCAGGTGCGAGAAGTACTGGGCCGGGCGCAGCATCGCGCAGCGCGCCGGGGCCTGCTGCGCGGCGTGACCGGTGCAGCCGCGCTGGCTGCCATCTGGTATGGCGCCGGGCCGGTGCGCCAGACGTCCGCGATCTGGCTGGCGGATGCCAGCAGCGCACCCGGCGAGCGCCGCATCCTGGAACTGGATGATGGCACGCTGCTGTATCTGAACACGCGTTCTGCGGTGGATGTGAACTACACCGCAACCGCTCGCAGCGTCACCCTGCTGCAGGGGGAAATCCTGATCGAAACGGCCGTGGACCTGCAAGGTCGGCCCTTTTTCGTGCAGACGGCCAATGCTGTCCTGCAACCCGTGGGAACGCGTTTCGTGGTGCGCGAACGCGCCGGCATGCATTACGACCTCACCGTGCTGCAAGGCGCGGTGGACTGGCTGCCGCTGCCGGCGGACGGACGCGCGGCCTTGCGGGTGCACGCGGGCGAACGCCTGGCCTTCGGTGCCGGGGGCGCGCAAACCCCGGAGCCGGCGCCGCGCAATGCCGCCGCCTGGGAGCGCGGCATGATTGTGGCCGACAACATGCCCCTGGCCGACTTCCTGGTGGAACTGGGGCGTTATCGCCGTGGCTGGCTGCGCTGCGATCCGGCCATTGCCAGCCTGCCTGTCGTCGGAGTGTTTTCCGTGGAAGATACCGATGCTTCCTTGTTGCTTCTGTCGCAGATCCTGCCGGTCCAGGTGCGCCATCGTTCCCGTTTCTGGGTCACAGTGGAAAGTTTGCCGAGCTGATTGTAAGAGTTGTAAGCAATACGGCGGATTTCCGTCCTTCAAGCGACAACCCTGCTGAAGCGCCCGGACACCACATGGGCGCCAGCAACCGTTTTGATGGGATGCCGTAGCCATGCCAGTTACTTTTCTTCCTCGTCTCACTGTGACGCGGGCGTGCCTGATCACTGTTTTCCTGGGGATGGGACATTTGCCCGGTCCAGGCGTTTCCGTTGCGGTTGCGGCGGAAGCCGCGCCGGCCGCTGCACTGCTGGATTTCAGCATTGCCCCTGGCCGCCTTAATGAGGTGCTGGGCCAGTTCGGGCAGCAGGCCGGCGTCATGGTGGGCAGCGCGCCGGCCCTGACGCAGGGAGTGAGCAGCCCCGGCCTGCAAGGGCGTTACTCGGCGGCCGATGGCTTGGGGCGCCTGCTCTCCGGTACCGGCCTGGAAGCGCGTCAGCTTGAGGATGGCAGTTTCCTGTTGCGCGCCGCTCCCCAGGCGAGTGACACGGCGGTGCTGGATACTGTCGTCGTGACAGGGGATGATCTGTCTCCCAAGGACGAGGCTTACCGCAAGGCGGGTTCATCCAGCTACATCTCGCGCGACGACATCGAACGTTTTCGCGGAACCTCGGTGGGCGATATCTTCAAGGGCACGCCTGGCGTGCTGGTGGGCGAAAATCGCAACAGCGGCGGCCTGGATATCAATATCCGCGGCATGCAGGGCCAGGGCCGCGTACCGGTGCTGATCGACGGCGCACGCCAGGAAACGACGGTCTACCGTGGCTACTCCGGCGTGTCGTCACGCAGCTATGTCGATCCTGATCTGATCGGTGGCATCCAGATCGACAAGGGCGTGACCATGACGGCGCAAAGCACGGGCGCCATTGGCGGCATGGTCAGTATGCGCACGCTGGAGGCGGCAGATATCGTCAAGGACGGTGAAACCTTTGGCATCCGCATGCGCGGTAGTGCCATCGGCAACAACAGCGGTTCACCAGTGGACCCGGGCACGCAATCGGGCTACCGCTCGGTGGGCGGGCTGCTGGGCGGCGTGACGGAATACCGGCAGGATTGCGCCAGCGCCTGGCTGTGCCAGGGGTCGGACGTGGCCCAGCTGTATCCCACCGACGACACCATGGACCGCCCCGGTACCTTCACGCCGAAAAGCTATGCCGGCAGTATCGCCGTTGCCAAGCGCTTCGAGAACCTGGACCTGGTGGCTGCCTACGCGCACCGCGAGCAGGGCAATTACTACGCCGGCAAGCATGGTCAGACCCCCTGGCTGGACCTGAGCGAGAAGTACAACCGCGGTTTCTACACCCAGGTGGTGCCCAAGCTGGAAGGCGCTTCGCGGTTTCGCGGCGAAGAGCTGATCGTCAACAGCAACTACAAGAGCAATTCGACGCTGCTCAAGGCCAAGACCTGGCTGCCGGCCGACCAGGAGCTGGAACTGGGCTTCATGCGCTACGACAGTTCCTACGGGCAGCTGATGCCCTCGCAGCTGATCTGGTTCGGTAATGCCGAGCAGACGGAGAACAGCGAGGTCACGGTCAAGACCTATACCTCGCGCTACCGCTGGAATCCCCTGGACAATGACCTGATCGACGTACGCCTGAATGCCTGGCTGACGGACACCGACACGCTCAACCGCAACTACTCGGAAACGATAGGGCAGGTTTCAGGTGGTTCGCTCAATGGCCGCGAGAAATACAAGCGGCGCGGCGTGGATCTCACCAATTCCATGATGTTCTATCGCCTGGGCAGCATCCGCCTGGATTACGGTGCGTCGGTACAGTGGGAAAAAATCGGTTCCCATGCGCTGGGTGACGACCAGGGGGCAAATAATGGCTTCTTCCGTGACGGCAAGCGCACCGAATATGGCCTGTTCACCTCGCTGCAATGGAAGCCGGTGGACAGCCTGACGCTGGACGCGGGGCTGCGCTATACGCGCTTCCGTGTTCAGGACGACAACGCCATCGAGATCGACGAAGAAAGTGCGTTCTGCGTGGATGCGGACAACGACGGTCGTTGCGACCCGGTGTTCTACAGCAACCGCAAGACGGGCGTCACACCCAGTCTCAGCGCAACCTGGGAATTCGCCAACGGCTGGCAGCTCTATGGCCTGTATGCCGAGGCGATCCGCATGCCCAGCCTGTTCGAAAGCTCCAGCGGGTTTTCCGTGACGCCCACGCTGGATGCCGACCTCAAGCCGGAACATGCCTACAACCGTGAATTCGGCCTGAACATCTTCCAGGATGGCGTGCTGGCGTCGAACGATCACCTGCGCCTGAAATTCGCCTATTTCCGCAATACCGTGCGCAATTACCTCACGCGCACCATCAGCAATACCTGGGAAGATACCTCGACCGGGCAGAACTCTTTCTGGCGTATGCGTAATATCGACCGCGCCACCTTCAATGGCCTGGAAGTCAGCGGCTCCTATGACCTGGGCTTTTTGTTCACGGATTTTGGCGCTACTCGCTATACCAAGATCGAAACCTGCCTGACGGGCAGCTACCGCCGCTATGCCTGCACGGATTACGGTATTGCCAACAGCTACATCAACAATATGATTCCGCCCAAGTGGCACGCCACGGCCACTATCGGCACGCGTCTGTTCGATCAGCGCCTGACGATGGGCGTGCGCGGTACCTTCATGGGCAAGCGCAATCCGGTGCCGGAAAACAATAACCAGGCGTCCAGCAATATCGGCCTGGCCTCGACTGCGCCGGTGGAATGGCATGCGTACAAGGTGTTCGATCTGTTCGCGTCCTACAAGGTGAACGACAGCCTCAGCGTGGATTTCAACATCGACAACTTCACCGACCGTTATTACCTGGATGCACTGAGCCTAGGGCTGGTGCCGGCGCCCGGCCGCACCGCGCGCTTGAGCGCCACGGTTTCCTTCTGATTTGCAGCGCTTCGATTTTTCCAAGGGGCCGCAAGCCCCGGGAGGCTAGTTTTTATGAGTTCCATATTCAAACATTCCATGGCCGGGCTGGGCATGGCGCTGTTCCTGGCCGCCTGCGGCGGGGGCGGAGATGGCGGCAGTGCCGCGCCCAGCGTCAGCATTAGCGCCGACAAGACCCTGGTCGAAGTGGGCCAGACCGTCAAGCTGACGAGCAGCACCGATGCTGGCGGTTCGCCCGCCTATGCCTGGAAGCTGCGCAGCTTCCCGCCCGCAAGCAAGGCGGTGCTGGCCACGACTGACCAGCCGGGCAGCGCCATCACGCCGGATCGCGTCGGGGATTATGTCGTCGGGCTGAACATCACGGACGGGCAGCGCGGCGCAGAGGCGCAAGTGACGGTGACGGCGTTCAGCAAGGAACCCACGGCCAATGCCGGCGAGGATATCGCCACCTTGCCAGGACCGGTGCAATTGGACGGTTCCGGCAGCCAGCCGCCTTACCAGGGCGACCCGACCCGGCTGATGTATTCCTGGGTACTGGTAACGGTGCCTGAAGGCAGCACGGCCAGCATTGACGACGCCACGCAGGTGCAGCCTCGCTTCACGGCCGACAAGACCGGGGACTACAAGGCGGCGTTGACGGTGCGCTATGGCGATATGGTCAGTGCGGTGGACGAAGTCGATATCAAGGTCGTGGCGGCCAATGTGCCGCCAGTGGCCGTCATCAGCCAGGACGGCCAGTCCGTCAATGGCAAGACGCTGATGGTTGTGCGGGGCCAGCCGGTGACGCTGAGCGCTGAACTGAGCACGGATCCGGATCATCCCGGCGAGACCGGCCACCTGCAATACCGCTGGGATTTCCAGGGCAACGGCAATTCCAACGGTTTGCCTATCGGCTCGGAAGCGTTCATGCAGGGCGAGCGTACGGTGACCATGACGTTCACGCCCGATGTCGCCGCGACCTATTACGTTACGCTCTATGTCTATGACGGCGTGACGCGTTCCTCGACCATGCTGGGCCTGCGTGCGCAGCCGCCGGAGGGGGCGGAAAACATGCCGCCGGTCCTGGCGTCGCCGTTGCCGCCTTCGGGCAACAATACCTATGAGATCGAACGCAGCAACCAGAAAGTGATCTTCACGAGCGATCGCGCTGCCTTCGATCCTGATGGCGACAGCTATGTCTATGAATGGACCTGGGTGTCCTATCCCTCGGGCTTTGACCCGGTGGCCGATTCCACATTGAGCACGTCCTATTGGGACAGCGGTTTCATTCCCAAGGTGGACGGCGACTACGTCATCGAGGCGCGCCTCAAGGACAGCAAGGGCGCCTACAGCAATACCGTGCGCCAGACTTACACGGTGATGCTGGGCGCCAACCATGCGCCGCGCGCCGAGGCCAGCAGTGCGACCGGCAATACGAACTTCATGGTGGGCGAAAAGGCTTCGCTTTCCGGTAGCAACAGTTCTGATGTGGATGGCAACCGCCTGGTATTCCGCTGGGAGCTGCTGGATCGGCCGGATGGCAGCGAGGCCGCTTTTGACAATACGAAGGTGGAAAGGCCGCTGTTGATGCTGGACAAGCCGGGCTATTACACGGCGCGCCTGACGGTCACTGACGAGTGGGGCTTTCCGAACTACTACGCCAATAACCGTCCGAACTACATCACCATCAAGGCGAAGTCCGAAAACCATGCCCCGGTAGTCCGGCCTACGCTGGACCAGCCGTATACCGCGGAACAGCCTCTGGTCCTGGGCGTGCGGGAACGGCGCAAGTACACCAGCGGGGTGACCAATGTGACGGAAGACGTGGTGGTGTACAACTCGTTCTCGGTCGACGCCAATGCCTACGACCCGGATGGCGATACCATGACCTATCTGTGGAATCTCACGGGGGAACCGTCGGGCCACCAGTTCGCCTTCGCCTCCGACGCTGCGTGCCAGAATGGCCGTACCGCTTCGGATGCCTCGCTGGCTGCGGCGGGCAAGACCCTGATGCAGTATTGGGCGGAAATCCTGGAAGCGCGCAGCTGGTCGTGCGCCAAGCAGACCTTGGCGCCTACCATGCCAGGCAACTACTTGATGGAGGCATTGGTGTACGACGGTTCCATCACCGTCGGGCCTTACACCCTGAGCGTGCCGGCCGTGGATAGGGCCAACTTCCCGACCCTGCTGCTGGAGCAGCTGAAGACGCCTGAGTCGGCCGACGAAACCGAATTGAGCCAGCGTGCCCTGCCCAACAAACAGCAGAACTACGTGAACCGCTATTCGTTCTCTGGGAGCTTCAATCCCGATGTCAGCTATTACCGCCTGACGGCCTTCGACAAGGATTACAAGATAGAGAACCTGAAGGCTGTATCCGATGCGGCCGATTTCAGTGCAATCTTCGAGGGGCTGGAAAATGGCCAGATCATCCGCAAGGGGGAATCCGTCGTGTTCCGCCTGCAGCTGCAGCGGGACAATCCGAATGCGGAGATGATTTTCAACGCAACGCTGCTGTGGTCCTTCGAGATCGCCGGCCGTCCGGACTGGAACTTCAGCTACACCGGCTGGTTGACCTATATGTAAGCCGGCAAGTCTTGTCGGCCGGGTTCCGGTACGCCATGGTGATGGGGCGTACCGGAATGGCCGCCTAGCCGGCCGCCAGCGGGTAGGGCGAGAAGCTGCCCAGGTCCTCGCTGACGGCCAGCTTCCCGCCGATGTACGGAAAGGCCCGCTGCGGACAGGCGGGCCGTTCACAGACTTTGCAACCCATGCCTATGGGCGTGGGCGCCTGGGGGTCATGCAGATCCAGTCCTTGTGCATATACCAGACGGTGCGCATGTTCGATGTCACACCCCAGGGCCACGGCAAACATTTTTTCAGGCTGGCCGAAGCCGCCAGTCTGGTGTGACACGGTACGGGCGATCCAGAGATAGACGCGGCCATCCGGCATGCGCGCCAGCTGTCGCAGAATGCGGCCGGGATGGGAAAACGCTTCATACACGTTCCACAGCGGACAGGTGCCGCCTATGCGTGAAAAATGGAAATGCGCGGCCGACTGGCGCTTGGAAATATTGCCGGCCCGGTCTACCCGGATAAAGAAAAAGGGCACGCCGGTGGCATCCGGCCGCTGCATGGTGCTGAGGCGATGGCAGATGGTCTCGAAGCTGACGCCGAATTGTTGTCCGAGCAGATCAATGTCGTAGCGCAAGGCTTCGGCGGCAGCCAGGAAGCGGCCGTAAGGCAGGATCAGCGCACCAGCGAAATAATTGGCCAGGCCCAGGCGTACCAGGCGGCGGACTTCGGCGCCGGAAAATCGGGGTGCTTCTGACATCCGGCGCAGGGTATCGTCCATTTCCAGGAAAGCCAGTTGCGTGGCCAGCTGGAAGGCCTGCTGGCCCGGTGCCAGGGCGGGTGACAGAGACAGCTCGCCGGTCCTGGCATCCAGCCTGCGCTGCAGGCCAGGACCGGGAGAATGCAGACGCACCGTGATGGCGTGGCGCGCCTGCAGACGCGCGGCAAGGCGGTCCGCGAGCTGCTGCGGGTGGCAGTCGGCCAGTTCCCATTCGTCGAAACACTGTTCGGCGCGGCGATCCAGTTCGGTGAAGTGATTGTGATGGGTGAAAAAGAAATCCCGCACTTCCTCGTAGGGCTGGTCGGGGGCCGCCAGCGCCCGGCCGCGGTCGCCGGCATCGTCGCCCGCCAGTACTTCGGCCATGCTGTCCAGGCGTTCCAGGGCTTCGCGATGGCGCCGGTGCAACTGGATCAGCACGCGCCCGACTGCGGGCATGTTCACTGCGATTTCACGGATTTCCGCGAGAGAAATACGGGCGTCGTCGGTACCGCCCACGGCCGAGGCAGGCAGGCTGGCCGTCACCTCGCGCAAAGCGGCGACCATGCGTGCTTCGCCGTCATCGGAAAAGCTCTGAACGTCCACGCCCAGGACTTCGTTCAGGCGCAGCAACACCGGCATGGTGAGGGGGCGCTGGTTTTTTTCAAGCTGGTTCAGGTAGCTGGGAGACAGCCCCAGCGTGCGCGCCAGCGCTGCCTGCGTCATGCCGTGCTCTTCACGCAGCCGGCGCAGCCGTACGCCCATGAAAACCTTACGCATACCTGTACCTATCCCTGAAAGCCATTTAAGCCGGCATTTTATTCGCAAGATTCGCAAAAGTGGCATTCAGGGTACGCCGATTTTCGCCTTGTAAAGGATGACATGGCGGGGTGGCTTGCGTAGACTGCAAATAAAAATTCAGCGATTCCGCCCAGTCAGCGGCACTGACCGCCAGGAACAAGAGGAGAGCAAAAATGAGTGAAGAAACGACTTCCACAGGCTTCAAGCCCAAGAAATCCGTGGCACTGTCCGGCATCGTGGCGGGCAATACCGCCTTGTGTACGGTGGGTCGCAGCGGTAACGACCTGCACTATCGCGGCTACGACATCCTGGACCTCGCCAATGGCAGCGAATTCGAAGAAATCGCCTACCTGCTGGTGCATGGCAAATTGCCCAGCCAGGCCGAACTGACCGCCTACAAGACCAAGCTGAAAAGCCTGCGTGGCCTGCCGGTGCAGGTACGTGCCGTGCTGGAGGCACTGCCCGCCGCTGCGCACCCCATGGACGTCATGCGTACCTACGTGTCGGCGTTGGGCACGGTGCAGCCGGAAAAGGACGACCACAACCTGCCGGGCGCTCGCGATATCGCCGATAAGCTCCTGGCTTCGCTGGGGTCCGCGTTGCTGTACTGGTACCACTACGCCAACAATGGCCGTCGCATCGAAGTGGAAACCGACGATGATTCCATTGGCGGCCACTACCTGCACCTGCTGCATGGCAAGACACCGCCTGCATCCTGGGTCGAGGCCATGCACACCAGCCTGATCCTGTACGCAGAGCACGAGTTCAATGCCTCGACGTTCGCCTGCCGCGTCATCACGGGCACGGGCGCGGACCTGTACTCGGCGATTACCGGGGCCATTGGCGCGCTGCGCGGCCCCAAGCATGGCGGCGCCAACGAAGTCGCCTTTGAAATCCAGAATCGCTATGCCACCCCTGACGAAGCCGAGGCCGACATCCGCGCCCGTGTGGAACGCAAGGAAGTCGTGATCGGCTTCGGCCACCCGGTTTATACCGTCAGCGATCCGCGCAACAAGGTCATCAAGGAAGTGGCGCGCCAGCTGTCCGGCGAAGCCGGCACGCTGCGCCTGTTCGACATTGCCGAGCGCCTCGAAAGCGTCATGTGGGACGCCAAGAAAATGTTCCCCAATCTGGACTGGTTCAGCGCCGTGAGCTATCACATGATGGGCGTTCCTACCGCGCACTTCACGCCGCTGTTCGTGTTGGCCCGTACTGCGGGCTGGAGCGCGCATGCGATCGAACAGCGCCAGGACGGCAAGATCATCCGCCCCAGCGCCAATTACATCGGCCCGGAAGACCAGGTCTTCGTGCCGTTGGCAAAGCGCGGCTGAGCGCCAGCCGCCTTGCCCCAGCCGGCCTGCATGGGCCGGCATTTTTTACCCATACTTTCTGACAGACGAGAAGCGCCATGTCCGCACACATTTCCAACGTCCGCCCCGAACCCGATCAGGTCCTGGTCGATATTGCCGATTACGTCATCAACTATCGCATCGAGTCGTCGCTGGCCTATGAAACCGCACGCAACTGCCTGATCGACACCTTGGGTTGCGGGCTGGAAGCCCTGGAATATCCGGCTTGCCGCAAGCTGCTCGGGCCGATCGTGCCCGGCACCATCGTGCCGCATGGCGCCAAGGTACCGGGCACGCAGTTCCAACTGGACCCGGTGCAGGCCGCCTTCAATATCGGCGCCATGATCCGCTGGCTGGATTTCAACGACACCTGGCTGGCGGCGGAGTGGGGCCATCCCAGTGACAACCTGGGTGGCATTCTTGCGACGGCCGACTGGATCAGCCGCAACCGCGTGGCTCAGGGCAAGACGCCGCTGAAAATGCGTGACGTGCTGACGGGTATGATCAAGGCCCATGAAATCCAAGGCGTCATCGCTTTGGAAAATTCCTTCAACAAGGTGGGCCTGGATCACGTGGTGCTGGTCAAGGTGGCTTCGACAGCTGTCGTCGCGGAAATGCTGGGCCTGTCGCGTGACGAAATCATCAATGCGGTATCGCTGGCCTGGGTCGATGGCCAGTCGCTGCGCACCTACCGCCATGCGCCCAACGCCGGCAGCCGCAAGAGCTGGGCCGCGGGTGATGCCACCAGCCGTGCGGTGCGCCTGGCGCTCATCGCCAAAACCGGCGAAATGGGCTATCCCAGCGTGTTGACGGCCAAGACCTGGGGCTTCTACGACGTGCTCTTCAAGGGCCAGCCCTTCAAGTTCCAGCGCAGCTATGGTTCGTATGTCATGGAAAACGTGCTGTTCAAGATCAGCTTCCCTGCGGAGTTCCACAGCCAGACGGCAGTCGAGGCAGCAGTCACGCTGCATGGCAAGCTCAAGGCGGCCGGCAAGTCGATCGAGGACATTCGCAAGATCACCATTCGCACGCATGAGGCCTGCATCCGCATCATCGACAAACAGGGCCCGCTCAACAACCCGGCCGACCGCGATCACTGCATCCAGTACATGGTTGCCGTGCCGTTGATCCATGGCAACCTGGTGGCAGCGCACTATGAAGATGCCTTCGCACAATCCGACGAGCGCATCGACGCGCTGCGCGCCAAGATCCACTGCGAGGAAGACCCACAGTTCACCGCGGATTACCATGACCCGGAAAAGCGCAGCATCGCCAACGCGCTGACCGTGGAATTCAATGACGGCAGCCGCCTGGACGAGGTCGTGGTGGAGTACCCCATTGGCCACAAGCGCCGCCGCGAGCAGGGCATCCCCCTGCTGGAAGCCAAGTTCCGCACCAACCTGGCGCGCCAGTTCCCGGCACGCCAGCAGGAAGCCATCCTGGCGGTGAGCCTGGACCAGGCGAAGCTGGAGGACATCCCGGTCAACGAATACGTTGACCTCTACGTCATCTGAGCGGCCTGCGGCAGGGCCGTGACCGCAGGAGAATGCCGGCAGCACCCCGCCAGTCCCCACGGCTGGAGCCGGGTCACCGGCCATGCCGGGCGCGGCGGGGATCGAGATACCCTCGCCGCGCCCGGAACGGCGGCGCAGGACCGGTCTGGATGGCGGGCCTGTGCGGCGAGCAATCGAAGGAGTCTATCAATGAGTCAGGCATCATCCCCCAGGAAGCAGTTGCGCGCGCTGGCCGAGGCTCGCCGCGGCATCATCGTGCCGGGCGCGTTCAACGCCTTGTCGGCCCGCGTTATTGCGGACCTTGGATTCGAGGCCATCTACATCACCGGCGCGGGTGTGACCAACATGAGTTTCGGCTTGCCGGACCAGGGCTTCATGGGCCTGAGCGACATCGCCGAGCACACCGCGCGCATCCGTGACGCGGTCGAGGTGCCGCTGCTGGTGGATGCGGATACGGGCTTTGGCAATGCACTCAATACCTACCACGCGGTACGTACGCTGGAGCGTGCGGGCGCGGACTGCATTCAATTGGAAGACCAGGTCAGCCCCAAGCGCTGTGGCCACTTCTCCGGCAAGGAAGTCATTGCCGCCGATGAAATGGTCGGCAAGATCAAGGCAGCTGTCGATGCCCGCCGCGACCCGGATTTCCTGGTCATGGCGCGTACCGATGCCCGTAGTACGCATAGCTTCGAGGAAACCCTGGAGCGTGCCGGACGCTATGCCGAAGCTGGCGCCGACATCCTGTTTGTCGAGGCGCTGGAGACCCAGGAAGAGGTCCGTCGCCTGCCTGAGCTGGTCGATAAACCGCAGCTCATGAACCTGGTCATCGGCGGAAAAACTCCGATTTTCAATGCCACGGAACTGGGCAGGCTGGGTTTTGCGTTCGTGCTCTATGCCAATGCGGCTCTGCAAGGGGCGGTGGCCGGCATGCAGAAAGCGCTGACGGTGCTGCGCGATGAAAAGGAAGTGCAGGAAGATCCCGCCCTGGTCACTCCGTTCCTGGAACGCCAGCGCCTGGTGAACAAGCCTTTCTGGGACGGCTTGGAGAAAAAATACAGCTGAGGCAGGAGGGCGGCCGCCATTGCTGTTCGCCCTTGAAAGCCGGACCGCCACGAGTTGGCGGTCCGGCTTTTACTTTTCAGGGGCCTGGCCAGGGGCGAGGTTTCAGAACTGTCGCAGGTCATCCGGCATGATGGCGCCAGGCAGGTTCTGGTATGCCACAGGGCGCAGGAAGCGGCGTATCGACAAGGTGCCTACCGATGTTGCGCCGAAGTTGGTGCTGGCAGGATAGGGGCCGCTATGCACCATGCTGTCGACGACTTCCACGCCGGTAGGAAAGCCATTGACCAGAATGCGGCCGGCCTTGCGCTCCAGGATGGGCAACAGTGCGTGCGCCAATGCCGTGTCGTCGTCATCCATTTGCAGCGTGGCGGTCAGCTGGCCTTCCAGCTGGCGGGCGAGCCGTGTCATGTCCTGGTCGTTGCCTACACGTACCACCAGGCCCAGGGGGCCGAAAACTTCATGCGCCAGGGTGGGGGCTGCCAGGAAATCCTGCGCGCAGACCTCATAGAGGTTCGGGCTGGCGCTGCGCCCGCTGCTGCCGCTGACGTAGACCTCGCGCACGGCGGGATGTTGCTCGAAACGCTGCTTGCCGTGGCAGTAGGCATCGGCAATGCCGCTGGTCAGCATGGTCTGGGGGCCGATATTCGCCAGGGCGCTGGCCGTGGCATTCACAAAGGCATCTCCCTGCGGGCCAGTGCTGACGATGGCAATGCCGGGGTTGGTGCAGAACTGGCCGGCTCCCAGGGTCAAGGATGCCGCCCAGCCCTGCGCCAGTTCTGCGCCCCTGGCGTGCAGAGCGGCGGGCAGGATGAACATGGGGTTGACGGAGCCCAGTTCGCCGAAAAACGGAATGGGTTCGGGGCGCTGGGCGCAGAGATCAAAGAGCGCCCGGCCGCCTGCCTGTGAGCCGGTGAATCCGACGGCAAGAATCAGCGGGTGCTGGACCAGGGCGGCGCCAGTCGCCGGCCCGCCGTCCTGGATCAGCGAAAAAATCCCGGGTGGCATGTTGGTGCGCTGAATGGCGGCGAGGATGGCCTGCGCGACAATTTCACCGGTACCGGGATGGGCGGGATGGCCCTTGACCACGACCGGGCAACCTGCTGCCAGAGCTGCTGCCGTGTCGCCCCCGGCCACGGAAAAGGCGAGGGGAAAATTAGAGGCTCCGAACACGGCAACAGGCCCGACCGGGCGTTGCATCATGCGAATTTCGGGGCGTGCTTGCGGTTGGCGTTCCGGTTGGGCTTCATCGAGGCGCCGGTCCAGGTATTCGCCTTTCAGTATGTGCCGGGCGAACAGCCGCAACTGGCCGGTGGTGCGGCCGCGTTCGCCATTGAGGCGGGCTTCAGGCAGCCCGGTTTCCTGGCTGCCAATGGCCGTGATATCGGCGCCGCGAGCCTCGATTTCATCTGCGATGGCTTCGAGCAGGGCAGCCCGGTCCTGGCGGCTGCTGGCTGCATAGGCCGGGAAGGCGGCTTCGGCGGCCTGGCAGGCACGGTCCACCAGTTCAGGCGAGCCTGCGGAAAAACGGTACGACGGGCCGTGGGCCGGGCTGCTCTGGAAGGAGTCAGTGGTGGCGACCCATTCTCCGGCGATCAGATGCTTGCCGTGCGGGGTGAAAGTCATGGTCATCCTTGCATTTTGGTACTGGCCGCGCGGCCAGGCGCGGCAGGGGAAAGTCAGGTGTTGCCGGCCGGTTCAGCGCCCGGTCCTGACGCGCCAGTCTTCGTATTTCTTCTGGTTCTCTTCCTGGGTGCAGGGGTAGAGGCCGATGATGGGCGTGCCTGCCTGGACTTCCGACAGCACGAAATCTTCGAAGCGCTCCATATCGGCGCATTCATTCGCAATTTCATCGGCCAGATGCGCCGGGATCACCATCACGCCATCACCATCGCCAACCAGTACATCACCGGGGAAAACCGCCGCGTCGCCGCAGGCGATGGGCACATTGATATCCAGCGCTTCATGCAGCGTCAGGTTGGTGGGCGCCGAGGCCCTGGCGCAATAGGCCGGCATGTCCAGTGCACCGATGGAAGTGACATCGCGCAGGCCTCCGTCCGTCACGATACCGGCAGCGCCGCGCAATGCCAGCCGGGTGATCAGGATGGAACCCGCCGTGGCGGCACGGGCATCCTTGCGGCCGTCCATGACCAGGACCCAGCCGGGCGGGCAGGTTTCCACTGCGACGCGCTGGGGGTGGTCTGCGTTGCGGAAAACACTGAGCGGATTGCGGTCTTCGCGGGCCGGAATGTAGCGCAGCGTGAATGCCTGCCCCACCATGTTCTCGGGCTTGGGGGTGACGGGCACAACTCCCTGGATGAATTGGGTCCGAAGGCCGCGCTTGTAGAGCGCCGTGGCCACAGAGGCGGTGGACACTTTTTTCAGCTTGGCGCGTGTAGCTTCTGAAAGCACATAGTCAGACATCTGGTACTCCAGTGGGTCAGTAGATGACCGGCTCATCGACAGGCCGGCCATGATCGGTTTTCAGGAAGTCGAAATCGCAGCCCTTGTCAGCCTGTTCGACATGCTTGGAAAAAATATGTCCGTAGCCGCGTTCGTACTTGGGTTCGGGGGCTTGCCAGGCGGCACGGCGCTCGGCCAGTTCCGCCTCGGGGACCAGCATGTCAAGGCGGCGCGCGGGAATATCCAGCTCCACGATGTCCCCGTTGCGCAGCAGCGCCAGCGGACCGCCGATGAAGGATTCCGGCGCGACGTGCAGCACGCAGGCGCCAAAGCTGGTGCCGGACATGCGCGCGTCGGAAATCCGCACCATGTCGCGCATGCCCAGTTTCATCAGCGCCTTGGGCATCGGGATCATGCCCCATTCAGGCATGCCGGGCCCGCCCAGCGGGCCGGCATTGCGCAGCACCAGTACGGTGTCGGGTGTCATCGGATAATCCGGGTCGTCGATGATCTTCTTCAGTTCGGGGTAGCTGTCGGCAACCAGCGCCGGACCGCGGTGGCGGTGGAATTTCGGGTCGCAGGCCGCAGGCTTGATGACCGCGCCATCCGGACAGAGATTGCCTTTCAAAACTGCCAGTGAACCTTCGTGGTAGACCGGATTCGACAATGGCCGGATCACGTCTTCATTCCAGATGGGCGTATCTGCCAGGCCCTCCACCAGCGGCCGGCCCGTGACGTCGATCGCGCTGGCATCCAGTTTGTCGCCAAGCTGGCGCATGAGTGCGCGCAAGCCGCCAGCGTAGAAAAAATCCTCCATCAGATACTGCGTGCCTGAGGGCCGGATGTTGGCAATGACGGGCGTGGTGCGTCCGATGCGGTCCAGGTCGTCAAGTTCTAGTGGAATTCCTGCGCGCCTGGCCATGGCAATCAGGTGAATGATGGCGTTGGTGGAGCAGCCGGTCGCCATTGCCACCGTCACGGCATTCCGGACGGCGGCCGGGGTGATGATCTTGTTGGGTGTCAGGTCTTCCCACACCATATCCACGATGCGACGCCCGCACTCGGTGGACATGCGTTGGTGATTGGCGTCGGCGGCGGGAATGGATGACGCCCCCGGCAGGCACAGGCCCATGGCTTCGGCGATGGCCGTCATGGTGGATGCGGTTCCCATGGTCATGCAATGCCCGTAGGAACGGGCGATGCCGGCTTCCATGCCCTGCCATTCCTTTTGCGTGACATTGCCGGCGCGGCGCTCATCCCAGAGCTTGAACATGTCGGTGCCGGAACCCAGGTACTTTCCGGCGTAGTTACCCCGCAGCATGGGGCCGGCCGGCAGGTAAATGAAGGGCAGTCCGGCGCTGACGGCACCCATGACCAGTGCCGGCGTGGTTTTGTCACAGCCGCCCATGAGCACGGCGCCGTCGATCGGATGGGAGCGCAGCAGTTCTTCCGTTTCCAGCGCCAGCAGATTGCGGTAGAGCATGGTCGTGGGTTTGACGTAGCTTTCCGACAAAGAGAGGGCGGGCAGTTCCAGCGGGAAGCCGCCGGCCTGGAGCACGCCGCGCTTGACCCGTTCCACCCGTTCCTTGAAGTGCATGTGGCAGGGCTGTGCGTCAGACCAGGTATTGATGATGGCGATGCAAGGCTTGCCCTCCCAGTCGGCCGGGTCGTAGCCCATTTGCAGGGTGCGGGAGCGGTGCCCGGATGAGCGCTGGTCATCGGGTGCAAACCAGCGTGCGGAGCGCAGATCACTGTATTTTTTCTTTTCAGTCATATCTGTTGCCTTTGGTGTTGATTTTCAAGTGCAGCTTTCAGTTGTCCGGAGTGTCCGGATGAGGATGAGCAGGGCGTGGCCGCTGTCAGGCCGGTCGCTTCATCCAGGGCCAAGGCCGATAGCGTCAGCCCGCCTGCCAGGCTCTCCCCGGGGGCCAGTGTGCTCATGGCCGCCAGCGACCCCAGGCCGGGGCGGTTGATGGCGTCGGGCAGGTGGCTGACGGGTTCGGCGCAGAACACGTCGCGGTCACGCGGGAGGTAGACATGGAGATGTCGCAGTGCGCCAGTGCCAATCAGCGATAGCGTCGTTTGCTGTTCTGGCCAGTTGATGCGGGCCAGGGACGGCTGCCATTGCAGAAAGCACAAGTCCGTGCCCTGCCACGCAGACAGCAGCGTCGGCGTGCCTCGCCCCAGTTGCGGATGGGGCTGCCAGGAACCTGCCGGCAGGCCGTCGGCATCCCGGGGGAAGTGGCCGTTCGCCGAGAATGCCAGCGTCGTGCCGGCAGACCTGGGAAACCAGGGGTGCAGGCCCATGCCGAACGGCAGGGCGTGCTTGCCCCGGTTGGTCAGGCACAGCTGGATCTCGATGCCCGTCGAGGACAGCTGGATGCGCTGTTCGATGCGATAGCACCAGGGCATTCCGGTCTGGCCGACCGGGGTGCCGGACTCATCGGCCAGCACCGCGAGGCTGGCGTCGGCTTGCAGGACTTGCCAGGAGCGATCCCGGGAAAAACCGTGAATGGCGACGTTCTCTTCCGGCCGGTTGATGGGCAGTTGATGCGTGACATGCTCGAACTCGAAGCGGCCTGCGGCGATGCGATTGGCAAACGGGGCCATGATGAAACAGCCCGCCTTCAAGCCCTGGCCAGGCTGATCCAGCGGCGCCAGAAGCGAAACCCGACGGCCGTCGGGATGCTGCCAGTCAGCCGTCAGCAGCGTTGCGCCATATTCAGGTGCAACGGTCAGGCGGTATCCATGCGCGTCGAGAACCAGCATTGCGCTACTCCGTTTTCGAATAGTCGATGGCGGTGAAGCTGCCGCCCTGGAAGCGCTGTGCGATGGCATCTCCGACTTCAGGCAATTCGCCATGCCGGGAGGCGTCGTCTTCCGGGGTGTAGCCGATGCGTGCAGCATCGTCCTGGTGCCACCATCTGGCACGGTTGGCCGAGGCGCCCCAGACGATGGCGCAGCCGGTCTCCGGCGCTTCGATGGCAGCGCACACCAGCCGCAGCAGGTCGCCGTGCGACAGCCAGGTGGCCAGGTGCCTGGCCTCGGTCGGCGCGGGCAGGCAGGAGCCGATGCGCAGGTGCACGCTTTCGATGCCATGCTTATCGAACATCATGCGGCCCAGCAACTCTCCCCATGCCTTCGACAAACCGTAGTAGCCGTCGGGACGATAGCTGTCATGGCTATCGAGCGGCGTGTCGCGCCCATGGAAGCCGATGGCGTGATTCGAACTGGCGAAGATCACGCGCTGGCGTGCCTGCCGTGCGGCTTCGAAAATATGCGTGCTGCCCAGCACATTGGATTCAATAATGCCGGGATACGGTTTTTCCACGCTGATGCCGCCGAAATGCAGGATGCAGTCCGTGCCCTGCACCAGGCTGGCGACAGCGCTGGCATCTGCCAGATCGGCTGCCCGGAATTCGCACCCGGCAGGCAGGGGGTCCGGAAACGGCACGATATCGGACAGCCGCAGCCGGTAGCCCCGCGCGGAAAGTTCGCGGGCCAGCAGGCGCCCAAGGTTGCCGGAAGCCCCGGTCAGCAACAAGTGCTTTTTCATCTCAGATTCCTTTCATACGGGCCACCGGTGCGCCCGCCACACCGGATCTGGCCAGGAAAATGCCGCCGGATTGTGGCGCTGCTGCCAGTTGTGCTGCGCTGACGTGCCGGTGGCTGGTCACTGCCAACTGCGTGAGCCCGGGGCCGCAGAAGCAGGGCATGGTCGGGGCCGGGACAGGGAAGGGATAGCAGTCCAGCAAGGCGCCTTCCGGCGAAAACAGGTTCAGGACGCCCGCCGAGACGCCTGCGCTCAGGTAATTACCGTTGGCGTCGCAGGCACCGCCGTCCGGCCTGCCGCTGGCTTCGTCGAGTTCGCGGATACGCCGGTGGTTGGACAGGCCGCCGTTGCTGCAATCGAAGTCATAGCGGTCTATCCAGGGGCCGCGCGAATCGGAATGGAACATGGTGCGGCCGTCTGCGGTCCAGGCCAGGCCATTGGAAATCTCGATGCCGGTCGCCTTGATTTCCGCCGTGCCGTCTGCGGTGATTCTGTAAAGCCGGCTGATCTTTTCCCGTTGTGGCCGTCCATCCATGCTGCCGACCCAGAACGCGCCGTCGGGGCCGACTTTGCCGTCGTTCAGGCGAGAGGTCGCGGGTTCGTCGAACCCGTTCCACAGCACCTCGCGGGCGCCGGTGTCGGGGTTGAAGCGCAGCACCGACCGGGCGAGGGCGACCACCAGCGCGCCGCTGGTGCCCAGGCCCAGTGCCGTGACCGCCTGGCCGAATTGCCAGCGGCCATGCGTGTTGCCCTGCAGGTCGAGCGCCAGGACGAGGCCGGTGTCGATGTCGCAGGCAAACAGCAGCTGGCGCCGATCATCCCACAGCGGGCTTTCCAGCAGCCCGCCGCGCAGATCCGCAAGGCAGAAGAAAGGGCCTGTCATGACTCAGCTTCCGTGCGGCGTCGGATCACGTCAGGGTGCTTCAGCACGAACTCCGAAAGCTCCAGGCCCAGGCCAGCCCCTTCGAAGGGATGGATATGACCTGCCTCGATATGCGGCATGACGGTGACCAGGTCGCGGTACCAGGACGTGTAGTAGGCCCGGACGGACTCCTGGAAGACCGCATTGGGGGCGTTCAGCGCAAGGTGGATGGATGCCGCGAAGACGACGGGGCCGGTGCAGTCGTGCGGCGCCACGGGCCGCTGGAAGGCTTCGGCCATGGTCGCGATTTTCTTGGCTTCCGACAGGCCACCGCACCAGGAGATGTCCAGCATCACGTAGTCCGTGGCATCCACGCGCAGCACATCCAGGAATTGCGCACGCGTGGCCATGGTTTCGCTGGCGCAGACGGGAATTCCGGCTTGCCGGGAATAGGTGGCCAGTGCCTGCGGGTTGGACATCTTCAGCGGGTCTTCGGCCCAGAAGGGCCTGAAGTCGCGCAGAGCGCTGGCAATCGACAGCGCCGAAGTCAGGTCCCACATCGAGTGCAGCTCGACCATGATCTCCATGCGGTCGCCGACGGCATCGCGTATCTGCCGGAAAGGCTTGAGCGCCTGGTCGATTTCCGTGGCGTGGATGAAGTTGCCGCCATTGGCCACCGCGTAGGGGTCGAAAGGCCAGATCTTCATGGCGCTGATGCCTTGTTCCAGCAGGCTTTCGGCGAGGGCGCCCGCATCGCGGTGGAACGCGATCTGGTCTTCGTAAGGGCCTTCCGCGCCCTGGTCCCCATCGCCGATGTAGCGGCGTGCGCCGGCCTTGTTGTACGTATAGCCGGCGCAGGTGTTGTAGGTACGGATGCGTGGCCGGGATAAGCCGCCCAGCAACTGGTGCACGGGTTGTCCGGTGACTTTGCCGAAGATGTCCCACAAGGCGATATCGACTGCGGACGCTGCGCGGATTTCCACGCCGGAGGAACGGAAGCCGACATAGGGTTCCAGCAGCAGCTTGGAAATGCTGTCGATTTCCAGCGGATTGCGTCCCAGCAGCTGCGGCGCTACCTCGCTGTGCAGGTAGGCCGCCACGGCCGTGGCGCCACGGAAGGTTTCACCCAGCCCGATGATGCCTTCATCAGTATGGATGCGCATCCACAGGATATTGTTGAGGTGCGGCAGTTGGATGGTTTCCAGGGCAGTAATCTTCATCTCAGTGTTCCGAGGGCTGGCGGCTGCGCGCCACAATCTGGGTAGGGTTGACGAAACGCAGGGCAAGCAGCAGCCAGACCAGGGAAGTGACCATGTAGATCACGGCCATGGCGTCTATGGACTGCACCGAGCGCACCCCGGCAGCAAATACCGAGTAGTAGAGGGAGACGACCAGTGTTTGCGAGGTCGGGCCTGCGGTCAGGAAGGTCAGTTCGAACATGGCGACGGTACGGACCAGCACCAGCAGCATGGCGGCCAGGATGCCGGGCAGCAGCATGGGCAGCAGTACGTGCCAGAACAGCTTGAACGTGCCTGCGCCGAAGACCCGTGCAGCGGATTCGATCTTCGTGTCGATCTGCTCGATGAAGGGAATCATGACCAGGATGACGAAAGGCACTGTCGGGACGAGATTGGCCAGTACGACCCCCCAGAATGTGCCGCCCACGCCGACTTTGTACAGAACGGTGGCCAGCGGGATACCGAAGGTGATGGGCGGTACCAGCAGCGGCAGCAGGAAGATCAGCATGACGGCCTTCTTGCCCGGGAACTCGCGGCGCGCCATCGCATAGGCCGCGGTGACGCCGATCAGGCCGGATAGCAGCACGACCAGGAAGACGACCTGGAACGTCACCAGCAGGACTTGCCCAAGCTGGAATTCGGCCCAGGAAGCGGCGTACCACTGGGTGGTGAAGCCTTCCGGAAACCAGGTGCCCAGCCAGCGCGTGCCAAAACTGGACACCAGCACTGCGCCGATGACGGCAATCACGTTGAGGACGAAGAAACCGGTGATCACCCAGACTGCAGTGATCCAGAGGCGGGAGAGGAATGTAGTGTCGCGGATCATTTTTTTATCCTTTGCCGCCAGCAGCGGAGCCGCGGTAGAACATGGAGCGCACGCCCAGCAGCGCGCCGACGACAATCAGCTGCACTGCGGCCATGATCATGGCGATCGCCGACGCCATGGAATCGTCATACTGTTCGAAGGCGGCCTGGGCGGCTGCGATCGAAATGACGCGTGTCGGCCCGGACGGCGCGCCCAGCAGGACAGCCGAAGGGAATACCGCGAAGGCCTGCACGAAGGTCAGGCACGAAGCCACCACCAGACCGGGAACCAGCAAGGGCAGCATGACGTGGCGGAAACGTTGCCAACTGCCGGCGCCCTGGGTGGCAGCCGCCCGTTCCAGGGCAGGGTCTATGCCTGTGACGTAGGAAAGTGTCAGCAGGAAGGTGAACGGGAAGACCGTGATCACCAGTGATACGAAGACCCCCCAGTAGTTGTTGGTCAGTTTCAGCGGGTTATCCACCAGTCCGATGGCCATCAGCGTGCGGCTGAACCAGCCCTGGGGGCCCAGGTAGTTGAGCAGGCCTTCCGCGATCAGAACCGTTCCCAGCGTCACCGGCAGCACCAGGATGGTGGTCAGCAGGCGTTGCCGCGACATCAGCCGCACGCGCATGGCGATGGGGACGGCAAACAGCACCGAGAAGACGGTGACCGGCACGGCCAGCCAAAGCGTGGCACTGATGGTTTTGTACAGGTAGGGGTCGGAAAAGAACTTGCTGTAGTTCGCCAGTGCACCGCCTCCGTCCAGTGGGTCGAACGACAGGAAAAGACCGTACAGGAACGGATAGATGAATACGCCGACGACGAAGATCAGGGCGGGCAGGATCAGCAGCGTCGTGCCGTCCACGCCGCGATTGGCAAGCCGCTGACGCCAGCCGGGCTGGTCGTCGTCACGTCGCGTGACCGGCAGGGTTTCGGTGATGGACATCATTCAGCCCTCCGGTGCGAATACCAGTGCGCGCGACTGGTCGATATGCAGGGAAATGCGGCTGCCCAGTTCGACATTCTTCGGTGCGTGGAAAATCAGCTGCAAGCCGGTGTCGGTGCGGGCGGTACCGACGTATTCGCGGCCGCGGTACTCAATGGTTTCCACCGTGGCGGAGATCGTGTTGGAACTGGCGCCGCAGGCGGTGACATCGTCGCCGCGTGCGGCCAGGATGGCTTCGTCGCCGATGTCCAGTGCTGCCATGGCACGGCCGGTCAGGCGGTCGCCGGCGACGGCAATCGTGACTTGATCGCCGGCCTTTTCCACCACCTTGCCGGGGATGGCATTGCGAAAGCCCATGAATGCGGCGACGTCCAGGTATTGCGGGCTTTCATACAGTTCGCTGGGAGCGCCCATTTGCCGGATTTCGCCTTCGCGCATGACGACGATGCGGTCGGCCAGCGACAGGGCCTCGTCCTGGTCGTGGGTGACGTAGATGGTCGTGGCGCCCAGCTGGTTGTGGATGCGGCGGATCTCCGAGCGCATTTCCAGCCTGAGCTTGGCGTCGAGGTTGGACAGCGGCTCATCCATCAGCACCAGCGGCGGTTCGATGACAATGGCGCGAGCGATTGCCACGCGTTGCTGTTGGCCGCCGGACAGTTGTCCCGGCAACTTTTCCGCCTGGCCTTCCAGCCGGACCAGCGAGAGAGCCTGGCGGGCGCGTTTTTCGATTTCCGCCTTGGGCATGCCGCGCATCTTCAGGCCGAAACCGACGTTGTGCAGCACGCTCATGTGGGGAAAGAGCGCATAGTTCTGAAACACCATGCCGAAGCCACGTTCTTCGGGCTTGAGCCGGTCGATGCGGCGGTCATCCATGTAGATGCCGCCGCCCGTCGTGCCGAGCAGGCCGGCGATGCAATTGAGCGCCGTGGATTTGCCGCAGCCCGACGGGCCCAGCAAAGCAATGAATTCACCCTTGCGGATGGAGAGGTCGATGGCCTTCAGGGCGTTGAATGCTCCGAAGGCGCGGCTCATGCGGTTGAGCCGGAGTTCGCTGAAAGACATAGCGGATACCCAGAATGTTGACATGGGGCAAACACCCGGCGCGCGCAGGCGGGCGCCGGGGCAAGGCGATGAATCTAAGGACGGCGAAATGCGGGCGGGAGGCAGCGCCTGGCATGCCTTGCGGCAGCGAGGCCGGCAACGGGTGGCGCGTTGGGCGCTACCCGCCGGGGCGCAGGCGGTCTACCTCCGCTGGACGGCTCAGACCGAGGCGACCAGTTCATCCCACATCCGGAATGCCGCGACCAGCGCTTCCGGTTCCAGCGGCAGGTCGATCGGATTGTTGGCAATCCAGTCTGCGTATTCCGGGCGTCCGTATTCCGCCATGATTTCCTGGCTGGACTTGGGCGCCATTTCGATGGTGACGTCCTTGACGGCGGGGCCGGGATAGAAGTAGCCCGCGTCGTACGAATAGGCCTGCTGGTCAGGTTGCAGCGCGAACTTGATGAATTCCAGCAGCACGGCGATGCGTTCTTCCGGCACGCCGCGGGGAATGGAGAAGTAGTGGGCGTCGCAGACCCAATGGAAACCGTCCAGCTTGCCTACCGCCATGGATTTCGGCACCACGCCCAGGGCCCGCGGGTTGATATCCCAGCCCGTGGTGGTGACCGTCATGTCGCGCGTGCCTTCGCCCAGTTCTTTCATCAGGGCGCCGGTACCTGCGGGGTAGTACTCGACATAGCGATTGAGTTCCTTCAGGTAGGCCCAGGTGTTGCTCCAGCCATTGACCGGGTCCTTGGGATTGCTGTCGCCCAGCAGGTAGGGCAGGCCCATCAGGAAGGTGCGTCCCGGACCGGAATTCGCGGGACGGGCATAGATGAACTTGTTCGGGTTGGCCTTGGCCCAGGCCAGCAGCTGCTCGGCATTTTTGGGCGGGTTGGGAACCTTGGCCGGGTTGTACTCAAGCAGGGGGCCGGAAGGGTAATAGGACACCACCACGCCTCGGCCCTTGCCCATTTCCTGCATCCGCCAGGCGGGGTCCAGGTAGATGTTTTTCAGGTCGGGCAGGCCGCTATTGGGGATGGCGGAAAAGTCCGTCCAGATGTCGTCCCCCAGGCCGGCGGACAGGGCATCGGGGCCGATGATGACCAGGTCAATGTCGATGCGGCGGGCCCGTTGCTGCGCCTTGATCTTGCCGGGCAATTCGGGGGCCGGGGCCTTGTTGAAGGTGAAGCGCGAAACCAGCTCGGGGCGCGCCTTGGCGAAGTTGTCGAAGATCGGTTGCGTCAACGCAAGATTGCCTGCCGCGTCGATCACGTTCAGGGCCACGGGTTTGCTGGGCAGCGCCAGCTGTGCCCAGGCGTTGCCCTTGGGCAGAACCAGCCCCAGGCCTGCAGCACTGGCGCCTGCGATAAAGCTGCGCCGGGAAAAGCGTGCATCCATGTCATCCTCCTTTGTCATTGAACGGCTCGTCTTGTGTGTTGTGTCACGGCCGTTTTCTATAAAAACCAGGTTCAGCCGGCTTCATGTCTCCTCCAGAAGCCACTGTTTCAGGCAAGCAACTCGGCAGGGGCGCGCGGGTGGTGGCGCGATCTGCTCCGGGTTGTTGCCGGATGCGCTACATGATTCCGTCGGTCTCCCAGTGTTTGATGATGTGTTCCAGGCGAGCGCGGTCCTGGGGCTCCAGTCGCTCCAGGCCAGGCAAGCGCGTGGGGCCGACAGGCAAACCGCTGATTTGCAGCGCTTCCTTCACGACCGTGACGTTGGCGCCATTGCGATACTTGGTGCGCATGGTTTCGAATTCGGCGATGCTGTCCACCACGGCGCGGGCGCGGGCATAGTCCCCGGCCTCGAGCGCGCGCCAGACTGCCAGGGAGCGTTCGGGGGCGATATTCACCAGCCCGGAAGTGAAGCCCTTGCCGCCCAGGGCGTGGAAGGGCAGGGCCCAGCTTTCGGCCAGGCCGCAGATCCAGGTGGCATCTGTGCCTTTGGTGGCGCGGCAGCATTCAAAGAACAGCATGGTATTGGTGGCGGCGAACTTGACCCCGGCAATGCGGGGGTGGGTCGCCAGGCGCACCATGTCGTCCAGGGGAATCTGGTCGGAACGGATGTATGCGACGACAGGCAAGTCGGTCGCTTCGGCAATGGCGATGAAGTAGTCCACCTGGGCATGCGGTGCCGCGAACGGGTCCAGCGGATGGTGGATCATCAAACCGTCGGCGCCGTTGGCGGTGGCGGCTTGCGCCAGGTGGATCGCATCACGCACCGAGCGGCCCGCAGAGGCGGTGACGGCGGCACGGCCGGCGTTGGCTTCGATGGCAATTGCCTGCAGGCGGATGATCTCGTCGAGCGTCAGACTGTAGAACTCGCCGGTATTGCCGCCACTGACGATGTTGTGCACGCCGGCTGCCGCAATGCTGGAAATGATGCGCCCGGTGAGCGCTGGATCTATTTCCCCTTGCGCGTCGTAAGCGGTTGCGTGAACCCCCGAGATGCCATGCAGCACCTGGCGGTATGCCTTGAAATCCATTGTCTCCTCCTTTTGTTTTTGGCTTAGAAAACCAGTTCGATATGTGTCTGACCGGCTTTCAGGATGTGCTCGCGCATCAGCCGTTCGGCAAGGTCTTCATTTCTTGAAGTGATGGCGGCCATGATGTCCCGGTGCTCGCAAAACGATTGCTCCCGCACCTCGGGGCTGCTCAGGACAGTGATGCGTGCCGCATGGTCGTACATGCGCTGGGCGTTCTGCAGCCGGCACAGATACGTACAGCCTGAGGCGCTGTGGATGCCGTCGTGGAAGCTTTCATTGAGTTCCACCAGGGCGTCAATGTCGCCCGCGTCCACGGCCTGCTGCATTTGCACGATGGCGTTGCTCAGGAAACTGAAATCTGCGTCGCTGCCGTGTTTGGCGGCCTGGCGGGCAATGATGCTTTCCAGCGCGGCCCGGGCCAGCGTCATTTCTTCGGCCTGGCGGGCAGAGAAGGTGACATAGGTGCCACGCCTGGCTTCGGTGTGGACCAGGCCTTCGCCTTCCAACTGCCGCAGCGCTTCCTTGAGCGGGCTGGTGCTGATGCCGAACTGTGCGGCCAGCTGTCGCTCGTTGAGCTTTTCCCCGGTGCGGAGCTTGCCGGCGATGATGGCCGAGCGCAGTTGATCGTGCACGTGGTCGCGCAGGCTGCGCAGCTTGATCGGCTGGATGGGCGAGGAGAAAACGGCATTGGACATTGTTGCAGCCCCGGTGGGGATCAAAAAAGGAAACGGGTGACAGCGGAATACGGTCTTGGCATCAACAGGAAAATGACTGGGACTGGGCAGGAACCCGGGTTTTCGCCGCGCCCTTTTCCTGTTGTTTTGTGTTGAAGCCATTTTTCCATTCTGATATATCACAGTCAATATCTGATATATCAGATTTCATAAGGAGTTTCCCGTAGGGAGAAATGCTAGTCCTGGGCAGGCAGCCTGCCGGCTGCCGTGATCCCGTCGCGCCAGGGCTGACTCTTCTGCCAGGTGACCTGGCTACCGGGACGGCAAGGTGAAAAGGGGAAAAGAAGGCTTGGTGACTAGTGACGAAGCACAAGGACGGCAAAGCAGTCAGCCGGTCATTGTCGAGGCATGCAGATAGGCGTGGGCACGTGCGCAGCCAGCCTATTGCCGTCATCTTCGATGAATAGGCTATGAGGCTGGGTAGAGGATGATTTCGGCCCGATGCTATGCTGGTTCCTTACCACGCGCTGGCGGGCTGGATGGGGCTGGCGTATCCACGAACGGGAGATTCGCTTGGACAAGCTCATAGTCAAACAGGTAGCCGTGCTGGGTGCAGGTGTCATGGGGGCGCAGATTGCCGCGCATTTTGCCAATGCCGGCATTTCGGTGCTGCTGTATGACCTGACCGACCAAGACGGTGATCGCAGTGGGGCCGCGGCGCGCGCTGTGGCCAATCTGGCGCGCCTGCAACCGCCGCCGCTGGCCGAGGCCGCGCGCGCCGGCCTGATCCAGCCTGCCAACTATGACGATGACCTGCCCCTGCTTGCAAATTGCGATCTGGTGCTGGAAGCGATTGCGGAGCGGCTGGACTGGAAGCTCGATCTTTACCGGCGTGTGGTGCCGCACCTGTCTGTCCATGCGGTGTTCGCCACCAATACATCCGGGCTGTCCATCAATACGTTGGCGGATGCGCTGCCGGAATCCCTGCGCCGGCGTTTCTGCGGCGTGCATTTTTTCAATCCGCCGCGCTATATGCGGCTGGTGGAGCTGATTGCCGCGCGCGATACTGATGCCGCCGTGCTCGACGGCCTGGAAAGCTGGCTGACGACGCGGCTAGGCAAGGGCGTCGTGCGGGCGCTGGATACCCCGAATTTCATTGGCAATCGCATCGGGATTTTTGCCATGCTGGCGGCACTGCATCACGCCGAAGCCATGGGCCTGGCGCCGGACGAGGTCGATGCCATTACCGGCCCTGCGATCGGTCGGCCCAAGAGCGCAACCTATCGTACGGCAGACGTGATCGGCCTGGATACTTTCGCTCATGTGGTGGCAACCATGGACCAGCACTTGCCGGACGATCCCTGGCATCGCTACTTCCGCCTGCCAGCCTGGATGCAGGATTTGATCCGCCAGGGCGCGTTGGGGCAGAAAACCGGGGCGGGGGTCTATCGCAAGGAAGGCCGCGTTATCCAGGTGCTGGATGCCGGCACTGGCAAGTACCGCGATGGCGCCGGCCGCATGTCCGCAGCCCTGGCAGAGATACTGAAGCTGGAAGACCCGGCCGCGCGTATGCGCGCCCTGCGCGACAGCAGCGATAAGCAGGCAAATTTCCTGTGGAATGTGTTCCGCGATATTTTCCATTACAGCGCGTACCACCTGGCGGAGATCGCACATTGCGCACGAGACCTGGATCTGACGTTGCGCTGGGGCTTTGCCTGGTCGCAAGGGCCGTTCGAGACATGGCAGCAGAGCGACTGGCAGGCAACGGCGCAGGCTATCGCGGCGGATGTCGCGGCAGGCCGGGCACTGGCCGATGCTCCCCTGCCTGGCTGGGTACTGGAGACGTCGCGCCGGGGCGTGCACCAGGCTGAAGGTTCCTATGGCGCTGGTGACGGCCGCCTGCATCCACGCAGCGCCTTGCCCGTTTACCGGCGCCAATGTTTCCCGGAGCGGCTGGCCGGGGAGAGCGCGGCGTCCGAGCGTACCGTGCATTGGGAAAATGAGGGCGTCAGTCTTTGGGCTCTGGATGGGCTGGATGCACGCATCGCGGTGGTGTCTTTCAAGAGCCGCATGCATGCCGTGGGAGAGGAAGTGCTCGACGGCCTGTTGCAGGCGATTGCCCGCGCCGAGCCGGATTTCGATGGCCTGGTGCTGTGGCATCCTGCGCCATTTTCAGTCGGTGCGAACCTGAAGCAGTTGCTTGCCGCTGCGCAGGATGGGCAGTTCGAGGCCGTGGACGGTATTCTGCAGCGTTTCCAGCAGGTGTCGCTGGCGCTGCAATATGCACAGGTGCCGGTGGTGGCCGCCGTGGAGGGCATGGCGCTGGGCGGCGGCTGCGAATTCGCCGTCCATGCGGCGCGGCGCGTCCTGGCGCTGGAAACCTCCATCGGCCTGGTGGAAACGGGCGTGGGCCTGATTCCCGCTGGCGGCGGTTGCGTCTATGTGGCGCAGCGCGCCGCCCTGCTGGCGGCCACGGCGGATGCTACCGGCACCATTCTGCCGCATTTGCGCCCGCTGTTCCAGAACGTGGCTCAGGCGCGGACGTCGCGCAGCGCCTGGGATGCCCAGGCCCTGGGTTATGCACGTCATGGCGATACGGTGCTGTTCCATCCCGCGGAACTGTTGTACGCGGGCATCAGGGCGGCGCGAGGTCTGGCGGAGTCCGGTTATGCGCCGCCGCCGCGTTATGCCGTGATTCCTGTCGCCGGACAGGCTGGCCTGGATATGCTGGAAACCGAACTGAGCGTTCAGCGCGAGGCTGGCCGCATCAGCAAGCACGATTACCGTGTGGCGCTGGGGGCGGCGACGGTATTGTGCGGCGGCCAGCCGGATAGCGGCACGCAGGCGCCGGTTGCACAGATGCTGGCAGCTGAACGCAGGGTGTTCATCGAGCTGCTGCGCACGCCGGAAACACAGGCGCGCATCGCCCATACGCTTAAGACCGGCAAGCCCTTGCGCAACTGATGATTCCTCTTTCGGGCGGGTAGGCACGCAGGAATCGAGTCCATTCGCATACTCATGTGTTAAAAATGCAATTAACATCAATTTTCATTTGTATGTGTGGGCGTGCCACTGCCGTGCCGGTCAGGCCGGTCGGCTTGTGCATCCAGCATGTCCCACAAGCCTGGCTTTCATGCGTGCCCCCTATACCGATATCGAGCAGATCTACCATGCGCACCAGCCCTGGCTGAAGTCCTGGCTGGCACGCAAGCTGGGTGACGTCCATGGCGCGGCCGACGTGGTGCAGGATGTCTTCATGCGCCTGCTGACGCGCATCGAACCTGCGCCCCTGCTGGAACCGCGCGCCATGCTGACGACGATTGCCCAGCGTGTGCTGGCCAGCCGCTGGCGGCGAGAGCAACTGGAACGTGCCTACCTTGATTCGCTGGCACAGTATGCACAGGCCTATGCCATGTCTGCCGAGGCGCAGGCCATCGTGATCGAAACCTTGATGGAAGTGGACCAACTGTTGGCAGGCTTGCCGCGTGCGGTCAGGGAGGCGTTTCTTCTGAGCCAGCTGGAAGGCTTGAGACAGGCAGAAATCGCCGAGAAAATGGGTATCTCGGTGACGACGGTCAAACGCTACCTGGCGCGGGCTGCCCTGCAGTGCTATTTCCCGGAAGGGGTGCAAGCCATTTGCGGCCAGGGTGGCTGATAGCCTCATGCATCAAGATTTTTCGCGTGATGCCGGCCAGCGGCCGGGCAACCCGTCGGCCGCAGATGCGCCAGATCAGGAAGAGGCACCGGTGCCCAGGGACATTGCCCAGCAGGCCGTGCTTTGGCTGTTGACCCTGCAGGAAGACCCTGGCTCACGCCAAACCTTGCGTGAATGGCTGTGCTGGCGCGATGCGTCGCCTGAGCACGCTCGTGCCTGGCGCCGTATCGAAGCGTTGCACGGCAAGTTCCAGCAAGTGCAGGCTGTGACGCCCGATTCGGCTGCTGCAGCAAGGCGTGCCCTGGTGGGCGCGCCGCCAGACCGGCGCCGCCGTGTCTTTGCGGGCATGATGGCGGCACTGCTGGTAGGCGGTGGCGCCTGGACGGCGCAGGACAGCCTGCCGGTGCGGCGTTGGACTGCCCAGGTGCGCACCGGCAAGGGCGAGCGCTGGCAGCAACGCCTGGATGACGGCACGGAACTGGCCGTGGCGGGAAACAGTGCGCTGAACGTTCGGTTCGATGCCGCGCAACGCGTGATCGAGTTGCTGGCCGGAGAAGTATTCATCAGCACCGCACATGCAACCGGCGAGTCGCGGCCATTTCTGGTGCGCACGCCGCTGGGCAGCGCCCAGGCGCTGGGAACTGAATATTCCGTGCGCCTGTTGCAAGGGCAGGGCCGGCCGGCAGCCCAGGTAGCGGTCTTCAGTGGCCGGGTGCTGGTCCGGCCAGAAGCCGGGCTGACCGGTTCGGTGACGGACACCGGTTGGTTCAATGGGACGCAGGCTGGTGCCGAAGCTGGCGCCGGGCCAGGGGACGGGGAGAGTGCGGCAGTTGGCCTGGTGCTGGATGCCGGGGAACAAGTCGAATTCCATGCCGGTGGCTACGGGCAACCCGGCCCGGCAGACGTCAACCGGGAAAGCTGGCGGCGCGGCATGATGGTCGCGCACCAGCAGCGCCTGGATGTTTTCCTGGCGGAACTGGACCCCTTCCTGCCGTTCACTGTCAGTGTCGACCCGGCGGTGGCAGGACGCCGCCTGTCAGGCTCGTATCCGCTGGACCGGCCCGAGGATGTGATTTTCAGCGTGGCGCGCATGCTGGGCCTGGAAGTCGAGGCCCAGCGTCGGCGCTGGCGCAGCGATGCATTCCATCTGTCCGCGCGGGCCGACGGGCCAGGCCGCTAGGTCGCCAGGCGAGCGAGGCTGGCGGCTCGCAGCACCCATGGCATGACGGGTGCCATTTTTTTCATGGGTGGTCTGTTTTTCAGTCTCATGCGACATGACAGGTAGAAGCCCTGGCCGTGGTGCGCCGGGGCATGCGGTCATCCTGCCTGGATGGCGCTACTTGTACGCGGATGAAATGATGACTGTCAAAAATTCCCGGGCCAGGAAAGCCTCCGTCGTGGGCGCCGTCATGCCAGCCCAATTACCTGTTGCAGTGGTGTCGACCCTGCTCGCGTTGGGTGCACCTCCGGCCTTTGCCGCGTCCGGCGTCGCTGCTGGGGTTGCGGGCAATGCGGCGGCAGTGCAGGCCGGCAGCGCCGGCGTCCGGGCTTTTTCCATTACGGCGGGCCCGCTGGAGCAGGCGCTCAACGATTTTGGCACGCAGGCGGGCTGGCTGCTGACCTATGCGCCCGAACTGGTCGAGCACAAGCAGAGCCCCGGCCTGAAGGGGAGCTACCTGCCGCAGGCCGCGCTGGCGCTGTTGCTGGAAAATACGGGCCTGCAGGCGGTGGAGACCGGAAGTGGCGGTTATATGCTGCAACGCGCGCCGGCGCGCGCGCACGGCACCGGCCCGGCGCTGCTGGATGTCGTAACAGTAACGGGCGTGGACGGCAGCTTTGGCAAGCCGGGGGCGCACAGTTCGCGCGTCATGAACGAGAACATGCAAAGCCTGGATGCCGTCCTGCGCAGCATGCCGGGCACCTATACGCAGCTGGATCCCTTGCAGGGCGCGGTAACGGTGAACGTGCGCGGCATGAGCGGCCTGGGGCGGGTGAACACCATGGTTGATGGCGTGACCCAGACCTACTACGGCGTGGCGCCTTCGAGCTATCACGGAGCGGGTGCAAATACGTCTTCGGGCGTGATGATAGACCCGAATTTCCTGGTGGGCGTGGATGTCAGCCGGGGCAGCAGCGCGGGTTCACAGGGCGTCAATGCGCTGGCGGGCAGCGCCAATATGCGCACCATAGGCGTTGATGATGTGCTGCGAGAAGGACGCAGCTTCGGGATGCTGGGCCGGGCTTCAGTGGGCAGCAATGGCCTGGGCCGCACCGGCATGGTAACGCTGGCCGGGCGTACCCAGGCTTTCACTGACAGCGGCAGTATTGCTGCGCTGGTCGGTATGAGCGCCAGCACGCTGCATGCCACCTACACCAATGGCGGCGGCCGCAGCAGCGAGGAGTTCCTGGGCGAGGACAACGAATTCCTCAAGCAAAGCCCCCGGTCCCAGCTTTACAAGGTGGAGCTGCGGCCCAACCGCTTCCATCGCCTGGAATTCAGCGGCCGTAACTACAAGACGCAGATGACCAAGCGCGACATCCGCAGCGATGATTACTACCTGAAGTACAACTACGCGCCGGGTTCCGATCTGGTGGATGTGAACATGCTGCTCAGTACCAGCCGCTCGCAACAGGATTTCGAGCCGGGTGCTCCGTTCACCTACGAAAGCGCAGTCATCAAAAACCGTTCGCAAACCGTGGACCTCAGCAACACCAGCCGGTTTGCGCTGGGCGAGACCAGGCTGGCGCTGCTGGTGGGCGGCAAGTTCATGAACACCCGTTATCAGCGCGATTACTCCCGAGTATGGGAAGACGAGGGTTACAACGCCTTCCTGCCTGAAGGACGCCAGCGCATCGCAGCCCTGTATACCGGGCTGGGGATCAGTCGCGGTATTTACCAGCTCGACCTGAACCTGAATTACACGCGCAGCAAGGTCCAGGGCTTCAAGCCCGAATGCCCGGAGGATGTGGCCTGCTTCCCGCAGGGGGCCTCGGAACTCAACCTGAAGGATTCGTCCTTCAATCCTTCGGTAACGTTCTCGGCGCAGGTGACGCCATGGCTGCAGCCCTTTGTCGGCTACAGCCATTCCACCCGGGCGCCCAACGTGCAGGAAGTGTTTTTCGGCAATGAAGGCGGTGGCTCCATGAATCCTTTCCTCAAGCCCGAGCATGCGCGCACTGTCGAGGCGGGGTTCAACCTGATCAAGCCGGACCTGCTGACTGCCGGTGATTCCTTCCGGCTGAAGGCGCTGGCATACCGCACGCGCATCCGTGACTACATTGCCAGCGAATCGTTCTTCCTGTGCAACGACGGCTCCCGCTGCAAGGATATCGACAATTCCAGCGCCAGTTTCAATGCGCACATGTCGGTCAATACGCTTTCGCCTGTCACCACGCGGGGCTATGAACTGGAAGCTGCCTACGATGCCGGTGTCGGTTTCGTCAATGTGGCATGGAGCTGGCAGCACACCAACCAGCCAACCTCGATTGCCAGCACGACGCAGCTCGGGTTCGGCTATGACGACATGGCCGACTTGCCGCGCAGCTATGGCACGATAGACCTAGGAGGGCGCTTTTTCGACCGCCGCCTGGTCATCGGCAGCCTGATCAAGTACACCGGACGCGTTAAACGCCTGAGTACCGAAGGCATCAGCCTGGACAGTAACACCGTGGAAAAGGAAGACATGCCGCGCATTCCGACCATCGTGGACCTGTATGGCAGCTACAAGGTGTCCGAGGCGCTGAGCCTGCGCTTCTCGGTGCAGAACCTGGCCGACAAGGACTATGCCGAAGCCCTGAACCGGATGAATCAGGACCTGTATTACGCTGAAGAGGGGATGTCCATCAACACCACGGCGCGCGGCCGTACCTACATGATCGGTGCCGAATTGCGGTTCTGAGGATGGCAGCGGGGGCCCAGGCAGCCTCCCGTTTTTTGTTCCATGGTAGATGCCGTTGCCAGCCCTGGGCCAAAAAAATCCTGCCGCAGGCCTGAACGGCCGGGCAGGATACAGGGGTAAAGCGTCAGGTCAGCGCGTAGCGGGCAGCAGGCCGCCCGCTACGGTATCGGCATCAGTCACGGCTGCCGCCGGCGATGCCCAGCAGCGCCAGCAGGTTAGAGAAGACGTTGTAGACGTCCAGGTAGATGGCCAGGGTGGCGGACACGTAGTTGGTTTCGCCGCCATTGATGACGCGCTGCAGGTCTACCAGCATGAAGGCCGAGAAAATCACGACCGCCAGGACCGAGATGGTCAGCATCATGGCCGGCATTTGCAGGAAGATGTTGGCCAGGGCAGCCACCAGGATCACGATGGCGCCAGTGAACAGCCACTTCTGCATGCCGGACAGGTCACGCTTGATGGTCGTGGCGAGCGTGGCCATGGTGCCGAAGACGATGGCGGTGCCGCCGAAGGCGGTCATCACCAGCTGCGCACCGTTGCTCATGCCGAGCACGAAGCCCAGCAGGCGCGACAGCATCAGGCCCATGAAGAAGGTGAAGGCCAGCAGCAGTACGACACCCATGCTGTTGTTCTTGTTGCGCTCGATCATGTACATCAGGCCGAAGGCGCCGGCCAGGAACAGGATGGCGGTCAGGCCGGGACTGCCGGCAGTCAGGGCGCCGAAGTTCATCGACAGGCCCAGTGCTGCGCCCAGCACAGTGGGAATCAGCGATAGCGCCAGCAGCCAGTAGGTATTGCGCAGGACACGGTTGCGCACGACCTCGCCTGGGGCGCTGGCCGAGCGATTGAAGGGGGAAGGTCGTTCGGTATTCATGACGGCTCCTATAGGGTTCCGAATGCCGGGCGCAAGGGCCCGGACGCAAGTTCAGACACGTAGCATAGCTTACAGTTCCCTGAAAACTCAAATAATCCAGTGAAAAAATGAGCACAGGGAGGCAGGGTACACAGCGGCATGCCCGTGGCGGGCAGCGGTGGGCGCATATCAGCGCTGCGAGAGATCGTGCGCCTTCAGTTCGTGGCCGTCGTCCTGGTAGCGGCGCCAGCGCAGGCGGGCATGCTGCCGATCGGCGTCGCTGCCGGAGACGAATTCCAGAATTCTGGTGTAGTGGCCGTACTCCTGGGGGCAGCCGTCATCCAGGTTGATCAGCCAGCTTTCGGCTGAGTCAGGCGGTGGCAGCGGCTGGCTGCGGGTCAGCAGTACCGGCGTCTGCGGTGCCAGCGGATCATTGATGGCGACATGCGGGACGAAAGAAATGTCGTCGAAGGTCCAGAGCAGGCGGTCGAAGGCCTGCAGCCTTTGCGTATCGCTGCAGTAGACCAGCAACCGGCGGCCTGCCAGATACTGTCGGTGGACAGTCTGGCAGGCCACCAGCAGGCGGTCGGCTGCGCCGAAGGCGAAGTCGATGCGCGCCATGGCCGTGGGCTCAGGCCGAGGCCTGTTGGCTCAGCAGGTAGTGCACCAGCAGCGGCACGGGACGGCCCGTGCTGCCCTTGTCCTTGCCACCACGCCATGCGGTGCCGGCGATGTCCAGGTGCGCCCAGGAGTAGGCCTGGGTGAAGCGGGACAGGAAGCAGGCAGCCGTGACGGAACCGGCAGGGGGGCCGCCGATGTTGGCCAGGTCGGCGAAGTTGGACTTCAGCTGTTCCTGGTAGGCCTCTTCCAGCGGCATGCGCCATGCGGGGTCCTGGGCGGCGCGGCCGGCATCCAGCAGGGACTGGGCCAGTTCGTCGTCGGTCGAGAACAGGCCGCTGTTGACATGGCCCAGCGCAACGACGCAGGCGCCGGTCAGCGTTGCGATATCAATGACGGCAGCAGGCTTGAAGCGTTCCGCATAGGTCAGCGCGTCGCACAGTACCAGGCGGCCTTCGGCGTCGGTATTGAGGATTTCGATGGTCAGGCCAGCCATGCTGGTGACCACGTCGCCGGGCTTGTTGGCCGTGCCGCTGGGCAGGTTCTCGCACGAGGGGATGAGGCCGACGACTTCACGCTCCAGGCCCAGTTCGGCGATGGCGCGGAAGGTGCCCAGCACGCTGGCGGCGCCCCCCATGTCGTACTTCATTTCATCCATGGTGGCAGCAGGCTTGAGGGAAATGCCGCCGGCATCGAAGGTGATGCCCTTGCCGACCAGCACGATGGGCTGCGCGGCCTTGCCCTTGGCCTTGACTGCCTTGGCGGGCTTGTAATGCAGCACGATGAAGCGCGGCGGCTCCGCCGAACCCTTGGCGACGGACAGGAAAGAACCCATTTTCAGGGCTTCGATCTGCTTGCGCTCCAGCACCTGGACCTTGATGCTGTCGTAGGTGTTGGCCAGTTGCTTGGCCTGATCCGCGAGGTAGGTGGGGGTGCAGATATTGCCCGGCAGGTTGCCCAGCGTGCGGGTCAGCGCCATGCCGTTGGCAATGGCGGCGCCTTCGGCCAGGCCGCGCTGCGCTTCGGCAGCTTCGTTGCGGGCGACGATCAGCGTGAGCTTCTTCGGGCCGGATGGCGTTTTTTTGTCGTCTTTCTTGCTCAGCGTTGCATCATAGCGGTAGCCGGCATTGATGGCGGCCTGGGCTGCCTGGCTGGCGCGGCTGCGCAGCGTGCTGGCATTGGTGGTGGGCAGGGCGGCCAGGGTCGAGGCGGCATCAGCCAGCGAGAGCTGGGAGAGCGCCGCTGCCAGGCCGCGTTCAGCCTTGGCGTGGGCGGCAGCGGTGTATTCTTCCGCCTTGCCCAGGCCGACCAGAACGACGCGGCGGGCCGTTATGCCCTCGATACGGTGCAGGGTCAGGGTTGCGCCGGCAGTGCCGCGAAAATCCTGTTTGACGACTTCGGTAATCAGGCCCTGGCTGGCGCGATCCAGCGCTTGCGCTTCAGGCGTCAGGGTGCCGTCAGCGTAAACGCCGACGGCCAGAGCGGCACTTTTAATCCGGTGCAGCGACACGGTTGACTGTGTGCTAAATTCCATGAGGATTTCCCGTTGCATTCAATAAGGAACGCGACGATTATCCCGCAATTTGCTTCTTCATGTCCCTGTTCAAGAAATCCGTGGTGGGCGAGATCACCAGCCATGCAGGCGTGGTGTTCTCCACGCTCGTCATTGTCTGGCTGAGCGTGCTGCTCATCCGCCTGCTGGGCGATGCCGCCAGCGGCTCCATTGGCGCCGATGTCGTGCTGGGCCTGGCCGCCTTCTCCACCATCACCGCCTTGCCGGTGGTGCTGTCCGTTTCGCTTTTCATTGCAGTGCTCACGACGGTAACGCGCAATTACCGTGAGTCGGAAATGGTGGTCTGGTTCGCCAGCGGTCTTTCTTTGCTGGACTGGCTGCGGCCGGTACTGCGTTGCGCGGTGCCCACGTCCATCCTGATTGCCGTGCTGACTTTGCAGGCCTCGCCCTGGGCCTACCGGCAGATTGCCGAATATCGCCAGCGCTATGAACAACGCTCCGATCTTTCCAAAGTCTCGGCGGGACAGTTCCTGGAAACCAGCGGCGGCGCTCGGGTGTTCTTCGCGGAAGAACCCAAGGCGCCGGACGACGAGTTGGGTACGGTATTCCTGCGGCTCAATGAAGATGGCTGGCTCAGCGTCGTTTCCGCCGATGGCGTGCGCATTGAAAATCAGGATAACGGCGACCGTTTCCTGGTGCTGGGCGAAGGCTACCGGTATGACTTCAAGCCGGGCACGCCGGAGTTCCGCATGGCGGAATTCGAACGCTACGGTGCGCGCCTGGAAAGCCGGGGCGGGGAAGAAGCGCTCAAGCAGGCGCGGCTGGAGGCCGAAAACGTAGTGAAGGCGCGTCCGCTGGGCGCTCTGCTGGAAGATGGTACTGATCGGTCGCGCGCCCAGATCATGTGGCGCCTGGCCTTGCCGCTGGCGGCGCTCAACCTGGCGTTGCTGGCCATTCCGCTGGGCGCGGTCAATCCGCGCCTGGGACGTTCCGGCGACCTGCTGCTGGCGGGTCTGATTGCCTTGCTCTACATGAATCTGATCAATCTTTCGCGCAGCTGGATCGGCTCGGGCAGCCTGTCGTTCGGCATCGGTGTCTGGGCGGTGCATGGCGTGTTTGCCTTGCTGACGGCCTGGCTATTCTATGTACGCATGCGTATCAAGGCGCCGAAACAGTAGCGGCGGCAGACATTGGCCTACCTGCCGGAGGGGGGCTGAACCCGCCTTCGGCAGGTAACGGGCAGGCCAGCGCAGGGGGCAGGCAGTGGACAAACCCCTGTCCGGGGAAGTAGCTTATGCCGTAGGGAAATAGCTTATGTGCATTATTTATAAGCTTTGCTTCCCTTATTCCCTACAATCGGTTGCTACGATGTCGAGGTAGCCACACCATGAACCTGCAGCAATTTCGTTTTGTCCGGGAAACCATTCGCCGCGACTTCAACCTGACTGAAGCCGCCCGGATGCTCTACACCTCGCAGCCAGGTGTTTCCAAGGCCATCCTCGAATTCGAGGACGAGCTGGGAATCAAGATTTTCGAACGCCATGGCAAGCGTATCAAGGGCCTGACCCGCCCCGGCCTGGCGGTTTCCCAGGTCATCGACCGCATCATGCTCGAAGTCGACAATCTCAAGAAAGTCAGCGACGAGTACGCGCGCCGCGATGAGGGCGGGCTGACCATCGCCTGTACCCATACCCAGGCCCGGTATATGCTGCCCAAGGTCATCCCGGCGTTCAGGCAACGTTTCCCCAAGGTCCACCTTTCGCTGGCCGAAGGCAGCCCGCGGCAATTGGCGGAAATGGTGCTGCACGGGCAAGCCGACCTGGCCATCGCTACGGAATCGCTGGCGTTGACCCCTGGCCTGGTAACGCTGCCCTGCTACACGTGGGAACACGTGGTGGTGGTGCGCCCAGATCATCCGCTGGCGGATTTGCGCTCCAGCGCCGTGAAGAAATTGTCGCTGGAGCAACTGGCCGAATACCCGATCGTTACCTACGACCGGGCCTTTTCCGGCCGGACGGCAATAGACGACGCCTTTGCCGGGCAGCGTATCCATCCCGATATCGTGCTCGAGGCCATTGATGCCGACGTGATCAAGACCTACGTGGATGTGGGCATGGGTATCGGCATCATTGCCGGCGTGGCCTACGACCCGAGGCGCGACTCCGGGCTGGTGGGCCTGCCTGTAGGACGGCTGTTCGGCACGCATACCACGCGCATAGGGGTCAAAGCAGGGGTGTTCCTGCGCGACTACGTCTATACCTTCCTGGAAATGGCGGCGCCGCAGCTGACCCGCGAGGTCGTGCAGCAGGCCATCATGGAACACGGCGGCGATATCGCGCCGGAATAACATGCGCCTGCGCCTGCATGACCGGGAACGCAAAGAGAGTGTGCCCACGCATGCCCGCCGGCAGGTGCTGGTGTTGAATGGGGATAGAAACGCGCCTGCGGCTGACGCAGGCGCGTTTTTTCTTTGGGGTGTGGGGCGGCTGCCACGTTTGTGCGGGCCTGTTGGACGGCCCTGCAAGGCCGATGTCCGCCTTGCAATAGCGAAAACCTAACGACGCAATAGCTTGAATAGAAATAAATTCGGCATACCCGACTTTTTTACTCTTGCATTCCAAATAGGAATCACTATCATTACATCTATCGTAACGATGCTATGAGGAAAACCATGTCGCAATCACTGAGTGCCGTCGTCGTCGGGGCCGACCGTCTGGGCAATATCCCGGATCTCCTGAAAGGCCACAATATTGCCATCACGCACCACATCAGTGGCCGTGATCCTTCCCATCAGAAGAAAACCTTGCAATTGCCTTCCGGTACCGAGCTGGTCATCCTGCTGACCGACTTCCTCGGGCATAACGTCATGAAGACCTTCCGTAGCGCGGCCATGCGCAGCGGCGTCCGTGTTGTCGCCTGCCGTCGTTCGGTCTGCAGCATGAAGCAGGCGCTCAATCAGTGCGGCCTCTGTTCTTCCTGCTGAAACGGTTTTTTTCCCATAGCATTTGCGTGTTGTCCGGTATGGCGGGCCATACAGGAAAAAATCATGCAGCACCCGTCAGGACTCTTTGCCAGAGCAAAGATTCCTGACGGGTTTTTTATTTCATGGGGCATCTGCCGCAGCCAGGGCGGGTGAGCGCTGCCGGTCCGCATGCAATCAGCGGCAGGGGGCGATCCTGGCGTCGGCACTAGGGCCAGTTACGGGCCAGCCTGGGCAGCAAGGGCAGGGTGGGGTGGCACCCTTGTGTTGTGCAGGCCCGTCCTTGAGGATCCTGGGATGGGAGCGCAGGCAAAGGTTTTTCAGCAAGTAGGATTCAGCTGGCGGCAGCCGACAGGCGACGTGCGCCATTGAAGCGCTTGCTCCAATAGCGGATATCCATGCTTTCGATACGGACGACGCCCCTGGAGTTCGGTGCGTGCACGAACTGATTGTCGCCGACATAGATGCCGACATGGGAATAGCGCCGCCCCAGCGTATTGAAGAAGACGAGATCGCCAGGTTGCAGTTCCGAACGGGAGACGGCCTTGCCGGAATGTGCCATTTCAGAGGCGCTGCGCGGCAGTTGCAGGCCCAGGGATTCGCGCGCGGCATAGACGACCAGGCCGCTGCAATCGAAACCGGTGTCGGGATTGGTGCCGCCCCACTTGTAGCGCACGCCCAGGTGTTCCAGGGCGGAGCTGACCAGCGCGTTGTCGGTATCGGAAGTGCCGTGGTCCGCGTAGCGGTCCGAGGCCAGGTTGCTGCGCGGCAGGGCTGCGCGGTCACGTTGCCTGGCGGTGTAGCTGGCGATCAGGGCATCCAGGGAGCTTTCATCGGCCTGCGGCTGGCGGGCCGAGCCCGGCTTTTCCAGTGAGATCAGGCGTGCTTGCTGCTGCTGGGGGGGATTGGTGCTGGCGCAGCCAGCCAGGAACAGGACTCCGCATGCAATCAGGCAGCGCGGCGCAGACATTAGAATGGAGGTAATGCCTGGACGGTTTGAGCGGGCGGCGTGCATGGGCGTCGTTGAAAACTTGGCGGCAGCGCTGCAGCAGCAGCGCCAGCTTGAATGGGCTTGGCGGTGAGCGTCAATTTTAGCAAATCTGCCAATAAATCGGGTGCGAAACCTGATCGAAGGCCGTGAAATGCAAGGAAATTTTTCATCCTGGTCATATGCTCATCGTTTCTGGTGTTAATACGAGACATAAATGGCGGTCATATATCCCAGGGCAGGCGGGGGCGCGCTGGTTGTTCGCCGGGCCGCCAGTGCCGGTTTCTGTGGTTATGATGGGCCAAGGGCGCTGTCGCCCGATTGTCTTATCGCTGGTTCAGCTAGGGAGTTCCGTATGCAGCAGAAGTTTTTTCTGACACAGTCCGAAGTGACGCAGATCCTGGACGCAGCCCAGTCGTATGCACGGCAGAAGCAATGGGCGGTGACGATCGCCGTGGCCGATGATGGCGGCCATCTGCTCGGGCTGCTGCGCATGGACCGTGCTTCGCCGTTCACGTCGTTGGTGGCGCCGGCCAAGGCGCGTGCTGCGGCAATGGGGCGGCGCGAAAGCAAAGGTTTCGAAGATCTCATCAATCAGGGGCGCTACGCCTTTGGTTCTGCTCCCTTGAGCGAAGGCATGCTGGAAGGCGGCGTGCCCATCATCGTGGACGGGCAGGTGGCGGGCTCGGTGGGGGTCTCCGGGGTAAAGTCGGCGGAAGACGTCGAAATCGCCCGCGCCGGTATCGCTGCACTGGGCCTGTAGGTCGTCAGGACGACAGGCCCAGCCCGCCCGGGCCGGGCCTAGGGTGGCATCACAGGCCGTTATAGACCGGCCCTTCGCCGCCCTGGGGCGCGACCCAGACGATATTCTGCGTCGGGTCCTTGATGTCACAGGTCTTGCAATGCACGCAGTTCTGCGCATTGATGCGCAGCGCGTCGGCGCCGGCTT